>Ga0268299_1000059_pt1 | contig 426881 bp, 338 predicted proteins | sample NOBtaG_FD_193484 | JGI IMG/M metagenome (GOLD analysis project Ga0268299, IMG submission 193484) | Activated sludge microbial communities from bioreactor in Nijmegen, Gelderland, Netherland - NOB reactor | ecosystem: Engineered > Bioreactor > Aerobic > Activated sludge | place: Netherlands...
CGCCAGAGTGCAAACGATCCTCGCCACCGCCAAACAAAAAGGCGAACAGAGCTTTCAAACCTTGCTGAACCTGATGGGGCCGCCAATTCTTCCATTCTTTGAGTCCTCAAGCCCGTGAGTAATTACAATCTGGATGATAGGGCGCTTATGCCCCTCAGTATGCCTTTCGACGAGTTGCAAAACATCACAGAAGGAGTCACCGGTTCAGCTCGAAGCTTTTTGAAACAGGAAGAATCAACCGAGAGCAAGTCAGCCGAATTCATAGACCCAACGCGCAGGTTGCGTAGTGTTCTGCGACGTTGATGAAGAGGATGGTGGCAATGATTAAGCTTGAAAATTTTGAGATTCAAGCGCTGCCAGATGCGCTTTCGAGCTTGTTAAACAAATTCGGAGCGATTGGCAAACCTGGAATTGGTGTCGGCTTCGCATCGCCGACTAAGGAATGGATGGCTTTGCTGACGCAGCCGACGATCAACTTTTTTCTTTTCGACATTCAGGAGAACACGGAGAAGCGCGAAGTGAATCCGCAGGTGTTTCGGCGGATGGCGGAAAACGAAGGCGGGCGAAAGATGCCTCCCAGGCGGATGGATTTGAGTTATCTGGTCAGCGTTTTCGCCAGCGATCCGCGCGATGAGCTGGCTTTGTTGTGGAGAGTGACGGCGGTGTTGATGCGTTATCCGGTGTTGCCGGAAGAAATCTTGCCGGAAGAGTTGAAAGAAAGTTTGCGGCGAATGGATGCGCAGATCAGGGCTCGATTGCACGAGAAAGAATCCGGACGCGATTTGCTGGAATGGTGGACGGCTCTCGGCGTAACGCCGCGCGCTTCGCTGCTTTACGTGGTGACGGCGCCGCTCGATCTGGAACAGGAATTGAAGTCGAAGCTGGTGTTGTCGTGGCAGTTGCGCGCGCACGATATGGAAATGCGCGAGCCGGAGCGGTTCGACCTTGTCACACGCTTTGGCGGCAGAATTTACAACAATCGCCACGAACCGCAGGCCGACGTGACCGTTCGATTGGAAACCGAAGCGCTCGACAAGAACAGGCAGCGGCGCGCAGTTGTCGAAGAGCGTCAAACAGGCAAAGACGGTCGTTACGATTTTCGTCTTTATGAAAACGCGATGAAGCTGAAGCTGACGATTTTGCGTGAAGGAATCATTCTTCAGCAGTTTGAGCATTCGGGGGCTGCGCCGCCGGATGAGTGGAAAGAAATAATCTTGGATGAATAACGGCGGGCTGTTCGTCTGCCAAGGAGGTTTTGATTATGCCTGAATACTTATCGCCAGGAGTTTACATTGAAGAGATCAACACCGGCCCGCGTCCAATTGAAGGCGTGGGCACGTCCTGCGCCGCGTTTGTTGGTTTTGCCGAAACCGGGCCAATCAACGAACCGCAACTCATCAGCAACTGGATGCAGTATGTCGAAACGTTTTGCGACGTCAAAAATGGGCGCCGAGACGGCAGTTTTCAGATTCCGCATAACGACGACCCCAACAGAATGGTCAATACCTATCTTGGGCAATCTGTCCGAGGTTTTTTCAATAACGGCGGGGGGCGCTGTTACGTCGCCAGGGTTGGAGATTATTCGCTGGGAACCAGGTCGAATCTGCAAATTCCAAGGCTTGAGGGCAATGCGCCTTCATTGACCATCGAAGCCAAAGAAGAAGCGAGTAGAAATATCAAGATCGAAATTGCGCCTGCCGAAGGCGAAAACCCGCCAGCCGGAAGTTTCACAATGATCGTGACGCCCGAAGGCGGTGGAACGCCGGAACGATACGAAAACGTTTTGTTGAAAGCGGATGGAGAAAACAGCGTCGTCACAAAAGTTCAGGAACGTAGCCGATTGATTACGGCGACGGTTGTGGCGACTGGGCCGATTGCCCAACGAACACTGAAAACAGGGACTTATTCATTGAACGTCGCTACTTCGGCGGGAAAGGTTTCGGTCAAATCAACTCATTTCATTGGCGATGCAAACGAACGCAAAGGCATAGAAGGAATGCAAGTGGCTGAAGAAGTGACGATGTTGAGTTGTCCTGATCTGATGGCGGCTCATCAAGCCGGATACCTGGATGACGACGGAGTGCTGCAAGTGCAGCAGGCGATGATTACTCATTGCGAATTGATGAAGGATCGGCTGGCGATTCTGGACACGCCCTACAACAAAGTGAAGCCGGACGAAGTGCGCAAATGGCGCAACGCCGCCGGGTTCAATTCCAAATTCGCTGCTTTGTACTATCCGTGGATCAGCGTTCCGGGGCCGGATGGCAGATTGATGGAAGTTCCACCGAGCGGTTATGTCGCGGGCATTTACGCGCGCAGCGACCGCGAACGTGGCGTTCATAAAGCTCCCGCCAATGAGAATGTGCGCGACGCGGTCAAGGTCAGTGTTCAATTGACCAAAGGCGAACAAGATACATTGAACCCTGAAGGGATTAATTGCATTCGCGCATTTCCAAATCAGGGGGTGACTGTGTGGGGAGCGCGCACATTGAGCAATGACGCCGCCTGGCGATACATCAACGTCCGGCGACTGTTCAACTATGTCGAAAAATCCATTGAACGCGGAACGCAGTGGGTGGTTTTTGAACCGAACGACCACGATTTGTGGGCGCGCGTCCGGCGTGATGTGACGGCGTTTCTGACCGGCGTCTGGCGCAGCGGAGCCTTGTTCGGGCGCAAGGCGGAAGAAGCTTTTTACGTCAAATGCGATGAGGAGTTGAATCCCGAATCTGTTCGCAACGAAGGCAAGCTGATAGTGGAAATCGGCCTGGCTCCAGTCAAACCGGCTGAATTTGTCATCTTTCGGTTGAGCCAGTTCAGCGGCGGCGGCGCGTAAGATTCAATCAACCAATAGAAACGGAGGATCAAAATGCAGGAAAAAGACCCGGTAGTTTCGTCGTGGTTCGGCGTCGAATTTCAAGGACAAGTGGTAGGCGCGTTCCGCGAATGCACTGGAATGGGCAGCGAAAACGAAGTCGTCGAATACAAGGCCAGCGGTCCCAAAGGCGAATTCGTCATCAAGAAAGTTCCAGGTCGCATGAAGTGGAACAACATCACGCTCAAACGCGGCATTACCGACGCCATGGACATGTGGAAATGGCGCAAGATGATCGAAGACGGCGAGATTGACGCTGCGCGCAAGAACGGTTCGATCGTCATGTACAACCAATCTGGTCAGGAAGTCGCGCGATGGGATTTCGTCAACGCCTGGCCCTCGAAACTAAGCGGCCCGACGGCCAACGCCAATAACAACGAAGTCGGGATCGAAGAACTGGAAATCACTCACGAAGGTTACAAGCGCGTAAAATAACCGGTTTGTTTTGAAGTCGAGACGCCACCAATGCCAGCCACATTTCAGACCGAATATGAATTCACCTTGCCGCGCGGATACGTTGACGCGCAGGGCAATTTGCACCAGCGAGGAATAATGCGATTGGCGACGGCGCGTGACGAAATCGAGCCGTTGGCTGACCCACGTGCGCAGGCCAATGAATCTTATCTGGCGATCTTGTTGCTGGCGCGTGTGGTGACAAGGTTGGGAGAGATTACTCCTGTCAATCCTGCCGTGATTGAAGCTTTGTACGCGGCGGATTTCGCTTACTTGCAGGACGTTTATCTTCGGATCAATGACGACGCCAGTCGTTGGATCGCAACCGAATGTCCGAACTGCCGTACGCGGTTTGAACTGGACATGTTGAGAGAAGATGTCAGCGAATAACTCAATCACTTCAACAGATGAAGCGGATACGGTTGACCAGAACCGGCCATTGTCGCCGGAACCGGATGATTCGCGGATTGATCTGCAATCGCTCGCTGACAAGGTTTACCAATTGATGCGGCAGGAGGTTCGATTGGAGAGAGCGCGAAATGGGGAAATTTTGTGGAGGAGGTGATGGTTGATGGCTGACAACAAATCAACTGTCAAAACCGACGCCAATCCGTCGTGCCGTTTTTACGTGGATGTCGGCGGCAAGAAACAGGCTTTGTTCACTGAAGTCAGCGGACTGGGCGTGGAAATGGAAGTCGAGGAAGTGCGCGAAGGCGGAAACAACAATTTCGTGCATCGTCTGCCAGGTCCGTGCAAGACCGGAACGCTTGTCTTGCACGGCGGATTGTTGTCATCCAGCGAGTTTTTCAAATGGATGATGGATGCCGCGCACGGAAAAATTGAACGACGAAACATTTCCGTCATCCTGTATGACCCTCAAGGCAAGGAACAAGCGCGATGGAATTTCAATAACGCTTTTCCGGTGAAATGGACTGGGCCTCAGTTCAAAGCCCACGATGCCACAGTGGCAATCGAAGCGCTGGAAATAGCCCACGAAGGCCTGAAGACAGATTGACGCTTATGTTACGGCAATCCCTGGTGCAAAACATCAATCGTCCGGCACGAAACCTGGCCAAACGGCAACTGACCAGACGATTGCCTGCGTATTTGCGGCGAAATTCCGCCAGAAAGTTTTTGCGGCAGACGGGCATGATTGCTGGCAATGATTCAAAGTTCGGGACTCGTCGCAGACAGGCGATTTCGTCTGCGCTGCCGGATTGGTCGCCAACTGCATTTCCAGAAGCGATGGAATCGCTTGGTTCCATTGGCTTGAATCAATCGTTTGCATTCAATGAGTCGGCGCCGATGGTTGAGCAGTTGTCGGAAGCTGTTGCTGATCTGCAAACGCAAGAGCCGGGAAGAATTTTCGGAAAAGCAGCCGAGATTGCGGAGTCAATCAAACAGAGTTCCGGCAAACAGAGTTCCGGCGCGCGAACTTCTTTCGCTTCGACAACGCGGGAGATTCGCGCTTCTCTGACCCGGCGAAGTCGCATTGAAGAGATGGAAAAATCGGCAGGCGATTTTTCGAGCGCAAAGACGGCGGTGGAATCAGCGGCAGCCGAGGTTCCCAGCGTTTCAGCGTCAGAACCATCGAATCTTTTAGAAGCGATTGATCCAGTTGTCGGAGTTGAGAAATCCAGTCCCGCCGAGTTGTTTGCCGACACCGGCAAGGATCGTTCGCCAGCGGCCTGGGCAGCAAAACTGGCTCGATCTGTCAGCGGCGCTTCAGATTCAACCCGGCAAGAACCACAAATTGAGTTGAGCGCCAATCGGAGACCGGCATTCAAAAGGTTGGCGGGGGCGATTGATAAAACGCCGAATTCAATGGAACAGAGTTCCGCCACAGTCTGGCGATTTTCAGGTCCTTTAGCCGCCGTCCCGGAAACGGTTGAAGCTGCGTCGAAATTTCTGAGTGGAGATGGCGATGCTGAATCGCCAACCATTCGCCACGATGGCGCGGAGCGGGACTCTGACGGTGTTCCCCCCAATGCTGAACAAAGAGTTACCGCTCCGCCCGCTAAAAAATTTATTCCGGCTGCGGTTCGATCTGTGATTGAAAACGCCGAGATCAGGACATCGAGGTTTTTTCCAGCGGTTGCTTCGACATTGCCGATGGTCGGGAAACCGTTGACGACAGCGGCGGACCTTTTGTCGAAGCCAGAGTTGCTGGAATGGGGCGATTTTCAGCCGACAGTTGATCCGCAATCTGAAAGCTTATCTGCAGTTGGTCTGGCAGGCGTCGTTCCTCAACTTCAAAGCGTCAATTGGCCGGAGGTTTCTGCTGATCTTAGATCATCTTCTGTTGCGCCGGTTGAGACAACTCTTGAACAGGCTGGGGAAGAGATTGATTGGGGCGGCTTGCCAGCTCCCTGGGAAGCGTTGCCGGACTGGGCTGTTTCGACCAAAAGCAATGAAGAGCAGAAAGGCGAGACCTCTTCATCAGATGTTGTGTTGAAAAAAGTCGTGGCCGACAACAGGCCGAAAACCGATATGACTGAACTAGGAGGCGAAATGGAGACCTCTTTTGCGAAGGTTGTCAGAGAGAATCCGGCAATGATGAGTCTGGCAGAGGCTGCGGTCAGCCAGCCAGCTATGGATTTAGACGAGCTAGCCCAACAGGTTTACCAGCGATTGAAGCGACGTTTGTCAATGGAACGTCGCCGCGAAACAAATTAACCAAAATCGAAATCAGAGATCGGCAAGAGGGGAAATCATGAGCGCAGCGGGACTGGCGAAAGCGACGATTGTCAAATTGGATAAACAGAACCGTCCGGTGCAATCCGAATCGGTCAAGGCGATGTTCAATCCAAAAGAACTGACCTTTACAAAAAACAACACGTGGAATCAGAGAGAACTGTCTCAAACCAATGTTCCGGATATTGAATTCGGCGGCGGCGGAGCGGCGACACTGACACTGGAATTGTTTTTCGACACTTATGCCGAACGAAAAGACGTTCGCAAGTATACCGACGCTATTTACAAAATGATGTTGGTGGATGAACGGCTTGTTGATCCAAAGACCAAAAAAGGCCGTCCGCCGACGGTGCGCTTTCAATGGGGACAAACCGTTGGTTTCGACGCGGTAATTACCAGCGTCACTCAGCGGTACACGCTGTTTTTGCCGGATGATGGAATGCCGGTGCGCGCGGTGGTGAACATTACTTTCCAGCAGGTCAAGGATGCGCTGTTTTATCCACGCCAGAATCCGACCTCAGGCGGCGCAGGCGGAGAGCGTGTTTACACAGTCAGGCAAGGCGACACGCTGACATGGATTGCGTTCAACGAATACAACGATGCGACTCAATGGCGACGCATTGCCGACGCCAATGAATTGACTGAAGTGCGGCGGCTGATTCCGGGCGCCAAACTGGTGATTCCTTATGCATGAACCAGGGCAACTCATCACTCATTTTCAGTTGAGCTTCGGCGGAAAGGATGCGCCAGACGAATTGATGCGCTCGCTGCTCGAAATTGAGGTTGAAAGCAGTTTGCACATGCCGGACGTGGCCACACTGGTCATTCACGATCCGCGATTGCAGTGGGTTGACAGCGAATTGCTCAAACCCGGTCAGGAACTGCAGATTTTGGTGACAGACCCGACCACCGGACGGAAATCGCGCGAGCCGATCTTTGATGGCGAGATTGTCGAGCTAGAACCAGAATTCTCGCCTGCGACACATTCGCTGACGGTTCGCGCCTTTGACCGATTGCATCGGTTGACGCGCGGACGACAAGTGCGTTCGTTTCAGGATGTAACGGATGGCGATGTTGCGCGATTGATCGCCAAAGAAGCGCGGCTGGAAACGGATGTTGCCGAAACGCGCCCTGTTCATTCCTATCTGCTGCAATGCAATCAGACGAATCTTGAGTTTTTACGGGAGCGCGCCGCCGCTCATGGGTATCTGCTTTATGCCTATGGAAAAAAACTTTGTTTCAAGCCGCTGACGCATCAAGAGCAGGTCGAACTGCAATGGGGAAAAAATTTGTTGGAGTTTCGTCCGCGACTGACGACCTTGTCGCAAGTCGGCAAAGTCCAGGCGCGGGGTTGGGACCCGGTGGCTCGTCAGGAGTTGCAGGCAGAGGTCAGTCAGGGAAATGGAATGCGCGACATCGGCCAAAAAAAGTCTGGCGGAGAAATTGTCAAACAGGCCTTTCGATTGGAAACCAAACACCTGATTGTTGACAGTCCGATGCGAACTCAGGCGGATGTCGAAAACCTGGCGCAAGTTGTGGCTGACCGTGTTGCCGAAAGTTTCATCGAAGCCGAAGGCGTTTGCGCGGGGAATCCTGCATTGGTTGCTGGCGTTTCCGTACAGATTAGCGCCGTTGGTGAGCAATTCAGCGGCAAGTATTTCGTGACCTCGGCTTCGCATGTTCATAACGCTCACAACGGATACGTCACACATTTCACGATTTCCGGTCAATCGCCAGCTTCACTGCTTCGCTTGCTTAGCTCGGACAAGGAAAGAAGCCATTCCGAATTTTTTCTGGCGCTTGGCGTGGTCACGGACAACCGCGATCCGCAAGGATGGGGACGAGTTCGAGTCAAATATCCCAGCCTGTCGTCCGATCACACCAGCGATTGGGCGCGCGTCGTTGCGGTCGGTGGCGGGCCGAACCGTGGCATCGAATTTTTGCCGGAAGTGAACGACGAAGTGTTGATCGGATTTGAAATGGGCGATGTGCATCATCCGTATGTGCTCGGCGGTTTGTGGAACGGACAGGACGCTCCGCCGAAAAAGAGCGACCAGATCATAAGCAATGGGCGCGTTCGCCAACGCATCATTCGTTCACGCAGCGGGCATGTGATCATGCTCGACGACGACGACGGAGGCATTTCGCTGACCGACCGCGACGGCAATCGCGTTCAACTGAACAGCAAAGGCATTGCCATCGCTCATCAAAATGGAAACAGCCTGAAGCTTCAGTCAGGCAAACTGGACATCAACGTCAAGGGCGGTATTTCGATCAAGGCCACGGGCGAAGTCAGCATCAACGGCTCGTTGGTCAAACTCAACTGTTAAGTTCAGAGGTGATTACATGCCATGTTTTCCGGCTGCCAAATTGGGCGATCAAATTGTTTCCCGGCGAACTTATGTGATTGCTACGCTGGTTGAAAAGAGCGTGTTGATCGAAGGGCGGCTCGCAGCCGTTCAAGGCAGCGGTGATTCCGACAAGGCGCAAATCCTGGGCGGCAGTCTGACAGTTTGGATCGGCGGCAAAATGGCCGCTCGAGCGACTGATCCGGCCAGCACAGACAAAGGGCCAGGCAACGTGGTTGTCGCATCCAGCAAGGTTTTGATCGGATAGGAGCCGACAGCGATGGAAGATTTTTTGGGCAATGGGTGGACTTTTCCGACCGGCGTGGATGCGCGCGGACGCATCGCGCTGGCCAGGCAGGAAAATGACATTGAACAAGCCATGCGAATCATTTTGATGACTCCGAAAGGGCAACGCGTCATGCGTCCCAATTTTGGATGCGGCATTCACGATTTGCTGTTTGCGCCGAACGATTCCGCCACTGCTGGGCTTGCTGCGCATTTCGCCGAAGAGGCTTTGCGGATGTGGGAACCGCGCATTCGCGTGCTGGAAGTCAAAGCCGACCGCGATCCGAATTGGCCGGAGTGTATGTTGATTGAAGTGCATTATGAGGTGAAAGCCACGCACGACCGCCGCTCGCTGGTGTTTCCTTTCTACAGCATTCCCGGAGAAGAAGCCTGATTGAGTGTCTGATTATTGACAAGGATTAGTTATGCCGTTACCCACGCCAGAACTGGACAATCGAACTTCGCAGAGCATTGTGGACGAAGCCAAAAGATTGATTCCGCAGTTTTGTCCCGAATGGACCGATCACAATGTCAGCGATCCGGGAGTGACATTGATAGAGTTGTTCGCCTGGATGACCGAAATGTTGCTTTATCGCGTCAATCAGGTTCCCGCCAAAAACTACATTAAGTTTCTGGAAATGCTCGGCCTCAAGTTGCGTCCGCCGCAGGCCGCCGAAGTCAATGTGACGTTTTATCTTTCCGCTCCGCTCGACCAATTGTCGTCCCAGCCAAAACTCGAAGCTGGGATGGAAGTCGCCACTGCCCGTACGGAACTGAAAAACGCCGTAGTCTTTTCCACACTCGAAGACCTGAATTTGCATTCGCCGCAATTGGGCAGCGCCTTGACTTACAGCCAGCGCGCGTCAACCGAAGAAAGAATTCAGCACGATTTGAAAACGCTGCGCGAGCCGGATGGAGTCATCACTATGTTTTCCAACCCCCCGGTTCACGCCAGCGAGAACCGCGAAGGCGACGCTTTTTGTCTGGTTTTCGCCAACAATCTCAGTCGGCATGTGGTTTCGCTCTCGCTGGAATTTCGTGAAGGAGAGGTTGTAGGAGTCACGCCGGACAATCCGCCGCGCGTTTGGCAAGCGTGGGAGAACGACGAATTGAGATGGGTGAATTGTCCGTTGGAATCCGATGGGACTCGCGGATTGACGCAAAACGGGGAAATCATTCTGCGGTTGCCTGAGATGGCGAAAAAGACCGAGCAGGGCGTGACTGGCTATTGGCTTCGGTGTGCGTTGACCCAACCTGCCATCAAAGAGCATAGGTATGCCAACTCGCCTGCCTTACGGCATGAAATCAACGCCCATACGCTCGGCGGCACGGTTCGCGCCAGACACGCGGTGACGGTTATGGACGAATTTCTGGGAGTCAGCGACGGCTCGCCCGGACAACGTTTTCAGTTTCCTAACTTTCCATTGCTGCCGCGAAACCCACACTCGGACTATCTGACAGTGAGCGGAGAGCCGGATCAAAGCGCAGCTACCGGATGGATGGAAGTCAGCGATTTCGGAGATTCGAATGAAACCTGTTTGCATTACACGATTGATGATCTGACCGGCGTTCTCAGCCTTGGACCGGCATTGCGGCAACCTGACGGCAGCATGCAACGATTCGGCAAAGTTCCGGCGCGCGGAGCCGAATTGCGATTCGCGCGATACAGCTATGGCGGAGGCGCTGATGGCAATGTCAAAGCGGAGTCCATTGTAGTGCAGAAATCCGCGAAGCCCTACATTTCCAAAGTGATCAATTGGGAACCCGCCATTGGGGGGCGTGATGCCGAATCTCTGGAACAGGCCATACTGCGTGTTCCAGCCATGTTGCGTTCACACGAACGCGCCGTCACCGCCGAAGATTACGAATATCACGCCAAAATAATCGCCGGAGTCGCCGACGCATATTGCGTTGGGCCTGGACTGATTCGAGACAAGGCGACAGAACAGGACAAAAAGAAAACTTTTCGAGAGGAACTTCCGAAACCCGGCGAGGTTCATCTCTACGTCCTGCCTCAAGTCGGCCATTCCGCCACTTTACGGTTTGACCAACTCAAGCTGGATGAGACGGTTCGGCAACGCGTGCAGACCGAATTGCAAATCCGTTCCGTTCTGGGCGTAACTGTCAAAGTGATGCCAGTGAGGATTGTGGAAATTTCAGTCGAAGCAAAACTGGTCAGCCGGGATCGCGTCAGCGGCGAAAGTTTGAAACGCCAGGCTCAGCAAGCCATCGAGCAATTTTTGAATCCATTCACAGGCGGTCCGCACGGCAACGGGTGGCGACAGGTTTCCAGACTGCACAAATCCGATCTGTATAGGTTGCTGCTGAATCTGCCGATGGTCGAACACATCGAAGAAATTTTTATCAAACGTGGTCCCGTCGGAGAAACCATTTCGGCGTTGGAGTTAGGACAAATCGTCGTCTGCTCCGGCGAACACAAGATTGAAGTTGTGAGGTAAAACCAAATGCATCAGCCCAGTTCTTACCTGAATTACCTGCCAGCCATTTTTCACAGCGACGAATTTCTGGGTCGTTTTCTGCGCATCTTTGAAACGGTTTGGGAGCCAATGGAACAGCGGCAGGATCATATTGCCCTGTATTTCGATCCTGCGACCTGCCCGGCGAATTTTCTGTCCTGGCTGGCCAGTTGGTTCAATTTGCCGTTCAGCGAAACCTGGCCAGAGCCTCAACGCCGGTTGTTGGTCAAACAGGGATTCAGACTCAGTCGTCGCAGCGGAACTCTGGAAGGTTTGGAAACGATTCTGGAATTGTGCGTAGGGCAAAAACCGGTTATTGAGCAAGAGCCTGACAATCCATTCGTCTATCGCATCTCTGTGTCTTTGCATTCTCGGCCGGAAGCAACCGAAGCGTTTCTACATCAAATTATCCAGATTCATAAACCTGCCTTCATTGGCTACACGCTGGAGGTGAAATGATGGTTACGATCACTGTTTTCGATCCGACAGGCCAAGTGGATTTCAGTTTTCCGATAACAGATAAACCGGTCAGGCTTGGCAAAGGAGAGGGTTGCAACAAAATCTTGTCGGAATTGCCTGCCAATGGCCCGCAGTTGGAAATCGAATTCGAGACCGATCAAAACCGCTTGCTGGTCAGGCGGCTCAGTTCCACAAGCGAAGTTTGGATAGGCGATCAAAAGATCGGTGGCGACGGCGAAATTTGGCCTGCGGGAAGCGAGTTAGGGATCGGGTCGTATCGGTTGACGAACGATCTCGGCGCTGCGAACGGACCAATATCCGGTCAGGATGGATTTTCCGTTAAGGCCAAGACAGGAGAGGATTATTTGAGCCTGACTCCCGGCGTTCCGATGAATTGTTCGTTGCGCGTCACCAACCACAGCGAACGTGAAGTCACAGGAGCATTGCTGGTGGAAATCAATGGCCAACCGGTTAAGTGGTGTACTGGAGCCGGAAACATGGGGCGGGCATTCACACCAAATGAAGAGCGGACGTTTACGCTGACCTTTACTGCTCCAACCAACTCGACGGTTAAAGCAGGAACGTACCAAGTGGACGTTATAGCCATCCCTGATTCCAGAGTGGAGAAGTTTCGTTCAGGCGGCAATTCCATCACTGTCATCGTCGAACGTTTTACTCAACATTCCCATCGAATAGATCGGCTGTTGCGGTTCAACCCGCTGCTTGGCTTAATTTTCCGTTCAGCCCGCTTCAATTTCGAGGTCAACAACATTGGCAATTGCGACGACACTTATTCGTTGGCCGCTGCGCCGAATTCCGATTCCGACGAACGCGCTGAATACCGATTCATTGACACGGGTGCGTCAAAGGCCTCGCTGGAAGTAGGTGTGGGCAACAGCAATGCCGCCCAGCTTCAGGTTAAACGGCCATGGCTCTTGTTTCCGATGTGGAAAGGCCATCGCTTCAACGCTTCGATTGCGGACGGAGCGAATCAAATCGTCAGGTTCACACAGCTTTCTATGGTTTGGCCGATTTTGGTTGTAGGTTTGCTGGTTTTGCTTGGATGGCAAGGGTTGAGGATGTGGCGGACGCCGGAGTTCCAGCAAATGCCTGGAATTACATTAGACCTAGACCAAGAAGGCAGAAATCCGGACGATCCCATCAAGGCAGGAGAACCGGTGACAGTCATCTGGGATGCTCCGTATGCTACAGTCGTGGATATTTATCAGGTCGGTGATAACGATGCGCTGAAAACCATTGTGAAAGACCATAATGCGGGAGAACAGAAGTTCACCATCTCCAGAGGTTTCGATAAGACGGTCAAGCTTCGAGTCGTTGCCAGAAACAGTTTTGGACAAGCCGAAAAAGATATTGAAGTTCCAATTGACTTTGTGCCTGCCAGAGTTCAATTCAACCCAACATCTCCGGTTCGCCTGGTTCTTGATCCTTCAAGTGGCGGGCAATCGGCAGGGATAAAAATAGGCTGGGGAGTGGAAGGAAAAGCAATCAGTGGTGTGACATTTGACGGCGAGGCGGTGGAAAAAATTGACAGCCGTTATAAATACCCAACGGCGAGCACGACATACGATTTGGCAGTGAATTACAGCAACAACCAGCCGCCTCTGGTGAGAAAGTTCGATGTGGTCGTGGTTATCCCAACGCCGACACCGCCTCCATCTCCGACGCCAACGCCTCCTGCGCCAGAGTGCTTTACATTCAAAGCCGAATGGCCTGTCGGTTCAGACAAGGCGGCCAAAAGAAACGCAAATTCTATTAAGAAAGGAGATCAGGTATTGCTTGTTTGGGAGGTCAAAGGCGCTGACTCCATAAGGATCATGCAGAACGACGGGGTAGGCGATTCGAATTTGACCCAAACCAATCAGGCTAGTGGCCAGGTGGATATCAGTCCGCAACGTACGACCAGCTATTCTCTGATCGCCGTCAAAGCAGGCCAACAGATAACGTGTAGGCCGGTTACGGTTACTGTGAATTGCAAGTACTTTAGCCCAACAAAACTGGTTGAATGGAAGCCATGTAAAAAATAAGAGAGTAAAGACGTTCGTTAAAAAGGATAATTGAATCAACTCCGCGATTGTTGAATGGCCTTTGATATTCAGCAGTCGCGGTTTTGCTTTAGAAAATGCTGTCGGCTTGCGCCGATGCCAAGCTCTGCCGATAATGCCCGCTAACTTACGAAGCTTTTCAAACAAGGAAATCAGTACATCTAACAATGAGCGCAGAGCGGAAAATGGATTTGGACAAGATCGCTGCCGGAGTCCGTTTGATTCTGGAAGGCATTGGCGAAGACACAACTCGCCCCGGCGTGGTGGATACGCCTCGCCGTGTGGCTGAAATGTTCGAAGAAATCTGCGGCGGCCTGTACGAAGACCCTGCGGCGGAAATCAAAGTCATTCCCGGCGAATCCCAGGACGACATCGTCATGGTCAAAGACATTTCCATCGCTTCCATCTGCGAACATCATCTGGTTCCGTTCACCGGCGTCGCGCACATAGCCTACATCCCGAAAGATGGTCGCATCGTCGGGTTGTCGAAGCTGGCGCGAATTGCCGAAATTTTCGCTCGCCGTCCGCAGGTGCAGGAACGGTTGACGGCGCAGATTGCTGAGTTGCTGTATCACGGAGAACTTAAACCAAAAGGCGTGATGGTGGTCATCGAAGCCGAACACATGTGCATGGCTATGCGCGGCATCAAAAAACCCGGCACGACGACCATCACTTCCGCCGTGCGCGGCGTGTTTCGCAAAGACGAACGCACGCGCATCGAGGCAATGTCATTTTTAACGGAGAACCGACGTGGCTAAACAAAACTTAAAAAGACGGGGTGAAAGGGTGATTGGGGGAAAGGGCGAACTGGATCGTCGCCAATTTTTGATCGGCGGTGGAGCGTTAATGGGAGCTTCGCTGTTGTTTCCGACTGCCGGTTGGGCGAAAAGCGATGCGATGAGTTTTGCCGACAACCCGTTCAGTTTGGGCATCGCTTCGGGCGAACCGTGGCCGAACAGCGTCGTGTTGTGGACGCGACTCGCGCCAAAACCGCTGGAAGGCGGCGGAATGCCCGCGCAAGACGTTCCGGTCAAATGGGAAGTCGCCACTGATGACAGGATGCAAAAAGTCGTCGCCAAAGGCACATTCATTACCAAGCCTGAATGGGGACATTCCGTGCATGTCGAAGTCACAGGGCTGAAACCGGCGCGGTGGTATTGGTATCGCTTCACTGTGGATGCCGGGGCGAGTCCGATTGGCCGCACGAAAACGGCTCCGGCTGCAATGGCGAAAACCGACCGCATGAATTTCGCCTTCGTTTCCTGCCAGCATTACGAGATGGGTTATTACACGGCCTACAAATATCTGGCCGCCGAAGATTTGGATTTGGTCGCGCATCTGGGAGATTACATTTACGAATACGGCCCGGCTGTTGATCGCACGCGCAAACACAACAGCGCCGAAATCAAAACGGTTGACGATTACCGCAACCGTTATGCGCTTTACAAAGGAGACGGGCTGCTGCAACAGGCGCACGCCAATTTTCCGTGGGCGGTGGTTTGGGACGATCACGAAGTTGACAACAATTACGCCAGTCTAGTTCCCGAAGACAATCAGACGACAGAGGAATTCGCCAAACGCCAGAAGATCGCCTATCAGGTCTATTACGAACACATGCCGCTGCGGCGATCTGTGCTGCGCGGCGCCAGTGGAGTTGAAATTTATCGCGGCTTGAGTTTCGGCAATCTGGCAAACTTTTACATGCTGGACACGCGGCAATATCGCAGCGATCAACCTTGTGGCGACGGCAACAAAGTCGCCTGCCCTGAATCACTCGATCCGAAGCAAACGATTATGGGCAGCGCTCAGGAACAATGGTTGATGAATGGATTGCGGCAATCCAAGGCTCGCTGGAACGTGATTGGTCAGCAGGTGATGGTGGCTCCTGTGGACACGCAGGCTGGAGAAGAACAACGCTTTCCGATGGATCAATGGAACGGGTATCACGCCGCGCGCAAACGCTTTCTGGAATTTCTGCGTGACGGCAAACCTTCAAATCCGGTTGTGCTGACCGGAGACATTCATTCCAACTGGGTCAACGACCTCAAGCCGGAGTTTTACAAAGAAAATTCGCCGGTGGTGGCGACAGAATTTGTCGGGACTTCGATTTCATCAGGCGGAGACGGTTCTGATGTTCGACCAACGACTCCGACCATGCTGGCCGAAAATCCGCACATCAAGTTTTTCAATGCGCAGCGCGGTTATGTGCGCTGTTCGCTGACGCCTGATCGCTGGCAGAGCGATTACAAAGTTGTGGCCGCAGTCAGCAAGCCGGACCAACCGGTAAGCACGCGCGCATCGTTTGTCGTTGAAAACGGCAAACCGGGAGCGAAACGAGTCTAATGGAAGAAAGACTGCAAAAGATCATTGCCGCTGCCGGAATAGCTTCGCGGCGCAAAGCCGAAGAGTTGATTCTGGCGGGTCAGGTTTCGGTCAATGGCAAGACTGTCAAGGAACTCGGCACGAAAGCCGATCCCGAAAAAGATCATGTCAAAGTCGGCGGCAAACTCATCACGTTCGGCAAACCGGCGGAAAAGATTTACATACTCCTCAACAAACCCGTCGGGTATCTGACCAGTCGCTCCGATCCCAGCAAACGTCAATTGGTGATTGATCTGGTCGGCAAGTATCGCAACATCGTGCATCCGGTTGGGCGGCTGGATTTGAATACCGAAGGATTGATTTTGCTGACCAACGACGGTGAATTCACCAATCTGATTGCACATGCTTCGCACAACATCGCCAAGGTGTACGAAGTGAAGGTCAAGGGAAAACCCGGTTATGTGCAAATCAACAAGCTTGCGCGCGGCGTGGAGCTTGACGGTGTCAAAACCGCTCCGGCTAAAATCGTATTGATGGAAGAAACCGATACCAACGCCTGGTACGAAGTGACATTGCACGAAGGGCGCAACCAGCAAATCCGCAAGATGTTCGATTCGATTGGTCATTCGGTGGTCAAGCTTCGCCGGGTGGCGATTGGTTTTTTGAAAAACGAAAAAATAAAGCCCGGCGAACTTCGGTTTTTGACGGAAGTCGAGGTCAAGCGATTCTTCAAAACAGCGGGCAAAAGACCATCTGAAAAAAGCAGGAAAGCGGCGAAAAGCACGACAGTTAGCCGGTTTGACAAGGCATAGTCGAACATTTAGAGTCACGCCTTCTTAAAGATAATCTGAAGGTAGATTTGTTGATGCTTTGCGCTAAGAATTCATCGCCTGCCTTAAGCTCCCTCGTCTGGTAATCAAGCAATGGAAATCGTTCTGGCCGAAAGTTTGGGATTTTGCATGGGCGTCAAACGCGTGGTGGATATGGCATATCGCGCGATGGACAAAGCCAGCGGCCTTCCGGTTGTCACGCTTGGCCCGCTGATTCACAACACGCAGGAAATTGCCAGATTGACGGCCAACGGCATTGCCGTCGCGGATGAAGCTACATTGCCGGAGCAGGGAACGGTCATCATTCGCGCGCACGGAGTCGCGCCGCAGGCTTATGAAGAATTGAAAGCGCGCGGATTGAAGATCATGGACGGAACCTGTCCTTACGTTCATTACTCGCAGCGCAAAGCCGTCGAATTGCAGCGCGAAGGATACAAGGTCGTCATCATCGGAGATAAGCATCATCCCGAAATCACAGGCATTCTGGGATTCATCAACAACGACGCCATCGTCGTGAAATCTCTGGAAGAAGTCGGCGCGTTGCCGCAGCTTGATCGCATCGGGGTGATTGCGCAAACGACGATCAGTCCAAAAAAATTCGACGCGATTCTCGATGCGTTGCGCCAGCGCGCGGCTGAAGTGAAGGTCTGCGAAACGATCTGCGACGCGACGGAAGAAAACCAGGCGGCGATTCGTGAGTTATCTGCCGAAGTAGATTTGTTGTATGTCGTCGGCGGACGTCACAGCGCCAACAGCAACAAGCTGGTGGAAACGGCGCGTGAAAAATGCCCGCGTTCGTTTCTGATCGAAACCGCTGACGAGGTCAATCCCGAAGATTTGCCGGGAGTTCGACGCATTGGCATCAGCGCCGGAGCTTCGACGCCGGATTGGATGATACAGCGCGTCATCGAGAGATTGCGCGACATCGAGAAATCGTTGGCAAATCACTGCTAAAGGTTTATAGTTCAAGCTCTTTTCTGATGAGCATCTTTATTCCAAACGATTTTTTGTTGAGCGAAGCCGTCAAAGAATCCAGAAGATCGCCATCAACCGGGTTGCAGGAGCAACTCGCGTAGTTTTCCCAGGAGGAAGTCCACTTTAATGTCAACCAACAACGCTAACCAACTCGCTCTCGACCCGAACGAAACCCCGGAAATAATTCCGACCGCCGTCGAGAGCGACCAACCGGCTTCAGTTACCGTAGTGAATGAAGCCGCTGCCGTCGCACATGAAACCGTTCAATCTCCGGCCAACGCAGATAACACAGACAGCGCAGATAGCGCAGATGTGGATGCAGATGCTGCCGAAGGCGAAGATATGGACCTGGATTTCGCCAAGATTCTCGAAGAACACGAGCAAAGCCACCGTTACGAGATCAACGAAAACGAACTGGTCAAAGGGCGCGTCGTCAAGATCACCGATCAAGTCGTCGTCATTGATGTCGGATACAAATCCGAAGGCATCGTTCCGATTGCCGAATTCAAAGATGGCGATCAGATCATCGTGAGTCCCGGAGATGAAATTGATGTTTTCGTGAAACAGCTCGAAAACAACGAAGGTTATGTCGAGCTTTCGCGCGCCGACGCGGTTCGCTTGCAGACCTGGGATCAGATCGAAAACGCCGCCCGCGAAGGAACCACCATCACAGGTCGCGTCACCGACCGCATCAAAGGCGGGTTGCGAGTGGACATCGGCGGCATTCAGGCTTTCCTGCCGGGCAGTCAGGTGGATGTTCGTCCGGTTCGCAACCTCGACAGCTTCCGCAACAAGGACATAGAAGTTCGCGTCATCAAGGTCAACAAGAAGCGCGGCAACATCGTTCTTTCGCGCAAGGTCGTTCAGGAAGAATCCATCAACGTCCAGAAACAGCAGACCTTCAAAGACCTGGAAGAGGGAATTGTCCGCGAAGGTCAGGTCAAAAACATCACCGAATACGGTGCGTTCATTGACCTGGGCGGAATTGACGGCTTGTTGCATATCACGGATATGTCCTGGGGACGCATCCAGAATCCGAATGAATTGTTCAAGGTTGGCGAAACGATCCAGGTCAAGATTCTCAAGTTCGACCGCGACAAAGAGCGCGTCAGTTTGGGTTACAAACAATTGATTCCCGATCCGTGGGCGACTGCGGTGGAACGGTATCCAATCGGCACGCGCGTCAATGGCAAGGTGGCTTCGGTAACCGATTACGGCGCGTTCATCGAACTCGAACCCGGCGTCGAAGGCCTGGTGCATGTCACCGAAATGAGCTGGTCGAAACGCGTCAAGCATCCTTCCAAACTGGTTTCTGCCACTCAGGAAGTCGAAGCCGTCGTGCTGGAAGTTGACCAGAACAATCGCCGCATCAGTCTGGGCATCAAACAGATTGAAGCCAACCCCTGGGATTCGATTGCGGAGCGATACGGCATCGGCACTCGCGTCAAAGGTCGTGTGCGCAACCTGACTGATTTCGGCGCGTTTGTCGAAATCGAAGACGGTATTGATGGGCTGGTTCACGTTTCAGATATTTCCTGGACCAAGCGCATCAAGCATCCGAGCGAAGCGCTGAAGAAGAATCAGGAAGTTGACGCTGTGATTACGGCGATTGACATCGAAGGTCGCCGGTTGTCGCTTTCGATCAAAGACCTGGAACCGAACGCCTGGGATCGGTTCTTTGATACGCATCGGCTGGGTGACGTTGTTTCCGGCAAGGTCACGCGGTTTGCCAACTTCGGCGCGTTCGTCGAACTCGAAGACGGCATCGAAGGCTTGTGCCATGTGTCCGAACTTTCGGAACAGCACGTTGACAAGCCGGAAGACGCGATCAAGGTCGGTCAGAAGACGCAATTCAAGATTCTCAAGATGGATCGCGAAGCACGCAAGATCGGACTGTCGGCTCGCGCCGTCGGCAAAGACGAACCGATTCTCGACGTGCGAACTTATTCCTCTGGTGATTCGGGCATGGCTGGCCTGTTTGAAGTCGCGGATTTCAACATCGGCGGCAATGACGAAGGCTCGAAGAATTAGGGCGAACGTTTGACGTTGTTCGTTTAGTTGTCAGTGGTCAGTGGCCAGCGATTTGTTGTCGTAAGTTCTGGTGGTTTCACCCGAATGAATGACAGCGGGGTTCTGGCTACTGACCACTATTTCCTTTTCGCTCAGCCTCTTTACAGTTTGTATGAAAAGAAGCACTTTGACTTGGATCATTGTTTGCGGAGTGATTTTGCTCTGCGTGTTTTTTGTCGGCCTGTTTGCCCTGATGGCGGTGGTGTCCGAAGACGACGGGCTTATGGCTGGCGGTGGAGATCGCATTGCAATCGTTCCGGTTGAAGGCGTGATTGACGACGGCATGGCCAAAACCGTAAATCGTCACTTGAAGCAGTATGGCGATGATGCGCGCGTCAAGGCGATTATTTTGCGTGTAGACAGTCCGGGCGGAGGCGTTGCCGCTTCGCAGGAAATTCATCGTGAAGTTCTGCGGTTGAAGGAAGAAAAGAAGAAGAAGATCGTTGTTTCGATGGGCAGTGTGGCGGCGTCCGGCGGATATTACATCGCCGCTCCGGCGGACAAAATCTTTGCCAACCCCGGAACGGTCACCGGCAGCATCGGTGTCATTGCGGAATGGATCAATTACAAAGACCTGGCCGAATGGGCCAAGGTCAAACCCGTAGTGTTTAAAAGCGGCGAATTCAAAGACACAGGTTCGCCGACGCGCGAATTGACCGAAAAAGAACGAGTGTATTTTCAGGAGATGATTGATGAACTGTACGGGCAGTTCACCAAGGCCGTGTTGGATGGTCGCAATGGAAAAGGAACTCAGGGAAACGAGCTTGACGAAAAGCGGGTCAAGGTGTTGGCCGATGGACGGGTTTTCACCGGTCAATCGGCGGTTGCCAACGGATTGGTTGATGAGATCGGCAATTACGAAGACGCTTTGAAAGCGACGGCGGCTTTGATCGGCATGAAAGGCCAGCCGAAAACCGTAACGCCGCCAAAGCCGAAAGAAGGATTTTCGCTTCTCGACCTGTTGCTGGGAGTCGGCAGCTTTCAAGGAATTTCGCCTGTTCAGTTGCCAAAGCACTTGTCCGATTTTGACACCTCAGTGAAGTTCAAATACCAGTGGAAGTAGAGTCGAAAGTTAGCGCGGTAAGTAAACCAATGACGAAACACGGATTGTGTAGTTGTTGATCTGATGTTTGATCCTAACTCACCGTCAAACGGAGGAACGATGACCAAAGCAGAGTTGGTGGAAGAGGTTGCGAAAGCAGCCGAGTTGACCAAAAAAGATTCGGAAGTAATCGTTGACGAAGTCTTCAAGAACATCATCCAGGCGCTCAACAGCGGGGATAAGATCGAATTGCGTGGCTTCGGCAGTTTCCGCGTTCGCAAACGCGATGCGCGGCGCGGACGAAATCCGAAAACCGGCGAGCCGGTGGACATTCCGGCCAAGACCGTTCCTTATTTCAAACCCGGTAAAGAATTGAAAGAACTGATCAACGGCAAACCGGTTGGAGATGAACCGGATGACGATCTGGATGACGATGATGATATGGATGACGCGCCTGACACTCAAATCAGCGATGCAGGCGGTGATGGAGGGAGCGCGCTGAGTTAACCATCCGCACCTTCTGCTGGAACGCGCCGATCCGGTTGTTTGCCACAACCTTGAAATTGCTGTTTGTCTAGTGGCGAACGTTGACGGTTGAAAGCGCAACCCCATGCTTGCAACGCGCCTCTTCGCCTCAAGATTTTTCCTGCCTTTCTCGTTTTCGGAGGCGCACATGAAACGACAGTCCAATCACCTACTCTTACGCCTGCATGCTTGCCTGCTTCTTGTCTTGGTGTCGAGCCTGACCGCATTGGCTCAACAAACCAATCCCGGCAACAACAATCCCGGTCGCGGCGCGGGAGCGACATCTCACATCGTGCGCGGAAAAATCTTTTTGCCTTCGGGGAATTTGCCCGAACAGCGCATGCGTGTGACTCTGGAAATAAGCAGTGGAGGCATCGCCGGAGAAGTCTTTTCCGATACGGTAGGCAATTTTGAATTTCGAGGGTTGGCCAGCGGCACATACAGAGTCGTGGTTCCACCTGATACCCGCGCACATGAACTGGCTCAGGAAACGGTGGAAGTGTATGGCAACTTTGCCCGCACGTTTACCGTGCAGATTTACCTGAAGGAAAAAAACAGCGATCCGACAGCCAAACCTGGTGGAAAAGTGTTGTCTGCCGCCGACATTCAGGAAATCCCGAAAGACGCCAAAAAAGCCTACGATCAGGGACTCAAGCTAGCCAAAAACAACAAACCCGAAGACGCCAGCAAGAAATTTCAGCAGGCGTTGGAATTTTTCCCCGATTACCTGCACGCTCTGAACAAGCTCGGCGAGCAGATGGCCATCCTGAACAAACCTGCTGAAGCTCAGGCCTACTTTGAACGAGCGATTGCCATCAATTCCAAATTCGCGCTGGCTCACATCAATCTGGGCATGTTGATGCTCAATCAGAAACGATTTGACGAAGCGATTGCCGAACTGGAAACAGGTAACGGCAATGATGATGGATATCCGATGGGGCATCTGAATCTGGGACTGGCGCTGATGATGAAACCTGAGCCTGATTTTGATCGCGCCGAACGGGAATTTCTGCGAACGCTGGAAATCGGAAAACGAGACTTTGTTCATGTCCGAAAATATCTTTTCAATCTGAACATTCGACGCCAGAAAATGGACAAAGCCGCTGAACAGCTTGAAGCCTATTTGCGCGAAGCGCCGGACGCGCCCGATGAGACCGACGTTCGATTGATGTTGGATAAAGTCAAAAAAGCCGTCGCTCAACAAAAAGCCCAGGCCAAACAATAAACCATCGCAAAATTGAAAAAGCCAAAACTCGCTGCCAGAAGGCTTCGGCAAGTTTTGGCTTTTTGCTTTTCAGAGATGGGCGAAGGCCCGTTGGCTTATTCCGGGACTTTCAACGAAGCGATGACTTTTTCGGCCAATCCGGGAACAGTCGGCGGCGCGTCTTTCGAGAAAAATACCGCCGCCAGCAGAATACCTTTGTTCGCGCGAATAATCAGCGCCTTGCCAAGGAAATCCAATGGCGTGGTTTGGCCGGGCAACAAAAACGACGCGCGCAAATCCAGATAGGTTTTGATCTGGGTTTTGGTTTCCTCAACGCGGCGCGAAGTCGCTTCCATCGTTTTCGTCTCTTTGCCGGATTTCATACTGGTCAGGATTACTTCCACAATCAGGTCGTTGTTGTTGGCCGGATTGTTGGCTTTTTCCAGTTCATTCCAGATGACGTGCAGAAAAGCGTTATCGTCCGCGGACTGAAAATAGGCTCCGGCATTGACGCGCTGCGTCTGGGCGTCATCGGCTGTCAGCGGATTGCCCGTCCAGTGAGCAGGATACTCGAAGGAAAATCCGATTTGCGGATTGCGAAATTGAGCGAAGCTGACCGCCGGGACGCTTGGCGCTGGCGACGACGTTACTGAAGAAGAAGCTTCCGACGGCGGCGGTTCTTTAGCCGCAGGTTTGGCTGGTTCAGGCGCTGGGTTGGTGTTGGCAGCTACCGTAGCCGGTTCTTTTTTCGCTTTCCCGGACTTCTTGACTGCCGGTTCTGTTTTTCCGGCTTCAAGGTTGTCAGGCGCGCTGAGCGTTTGGTCTACGGGTTTGCTGGGCGAATCGTCTGGTTTTGGCGCCTCATAAGGAGCGATGAAAAATTCCGGCACAATGCCTTTCTGTTTCAAGCTCTCGCCGTATTTGCGCGCTTCGTTGGCGCTGGGAAATTTTCCAGTTCGAACACGATAAAAAGTGCCTTTGCCGAGAATGACGCTTTTCAGCACATAAGCGTCAACGCCGTTGGCTTTGAGCAGGCTGACCATTTCTTCCGCTTCAGTTTGCGATTGTGCGGCGACGATCTGAATCGTGAATTTGCCTGTTTGCGATGCGCCAACAATGGCCAGGAAAAGCAGAACGCAGAGAGCAAAACTTGCCCGAAGAGATAATTTCATAACCCGGTTTGTCCTTTTTGGGGATGCAGCTTGTGGGGCCGACGGCATTATGCACGAATCAAGGTAGGAGAAAAAAGCCGATTTTTAGTCGGCGAGGTTTTGCGTCGTCTGGGAAGGGTTTGAGCAGCTTGGAGGAGCCAAGAAAAGTCTGGGAAAGTTTTTGACTTCAAGGCTTCCCCAGACTTTTCCTGACGTTCCTAGACTTTTTCCGGCACCACGAACGGAGCGCGGTATTTGTCGCGCAGCATGGCATTGGCCTTGGGATTTCCGGCGATGACTTCCTTGGCCGGGTCGAATTCCAGGCAATGACCCGTTCGGTAGGAAATGTTCGCCAAATGCATCAAGGCCGAAGACAGATGGCCTTCTTCGATGTCGGCGTTCAAGTCTTCGCGTTTGCGGCTGCGAACGGCGGTGATGAAGTTGACCCAGTTGCTGCCGCCTTCCGTGCGACTCGGTCCCGGTTCCTGATTGCGACCCAGGAACGTCTTGTATGACGTGTAACCGTCAATTGCCATGAATCCTTCCGAACCGTAAAAGGTGTTGCCGATGCAATTGCTGTCGAATTCGCCGCGACTGTTTTTCCTCTGGCCGATTCCGGCTTCGTTGTTCGTCATCCAGTGACGGACTTCAAAGACGAGGATTTTCTTTTTACCGTTGACGTTGAATTCCATATTGGCGATTTGAGTGTTCGGCGTGTTCTGGTCGTCGTCGAACATAAAATGATCGCCCATCGAAAAAACTTTTGTCGGCAAAGTCACGCCAAGACCCCAGCGGGCAATGTCCATTTCGTGAATGCCCTGATTGCCTATGTCGCCATTGCCGTAATCCCAGTTCCAGTGCCAGTTGTAATGGAATCGGTTTTCGTTGAATGGGCGGGATGGTGCGGGGCCAGTCCACAGATCGTAATCCACTCCGGCAGGAACGGCGGAATCCGGTTTTTTGCCAATGGTGTCGCGCCATTTGAAGCACAAACCGCGCGCCATATAGACCTCGCCAATGACGCCTTCTCTCAGCTTTTGCATGGCTTCACGCAACGCGACGGTCGAGCGGCTGTTGGTCCCGTGTTGCACGATGCGATTGTATTTGCGGGCGGCGGCAACCAGTTGTTTGCCTTCCCAATAACTGTGCGAACAGGGTTTTTCTACATAAACATCCTTGCCCGCCTGACACGCCCAGATGCCCATCAAACTGTGCCAGTGATTAGGCGTGGCGATGGAAATGGCGTCAATGGATTTGTCTTCCAGCAGTTTGCGGAAGTCCACGTAATCTTTCGGTTTTTTGCCGGACGCTTTTTCAATCTCGCCAATGCGTTGATTGCGGACTTTTTCGTCCACATCGCAGATGGCGGCGATTTCGACATTCGGCATTCGCAGATATTCACGGATGTGCGAATTGCCCTGGGCGCGAACGCCCACACAGGCCATGCGAATCGTGTCATTCGGGCTGGTGACGTTGGCGGCATACGACTTGATGTTGAAACCCAGTGTGCCGGCAGTGGCGGCAGCAGCGGATGATTTCAAGAAATCACGGCGGTTGTTCATAACTTTATCTCTCCTGATGGGATTAGGTTTGGTGCTTGCGGAAAATCGTCAGTCGCTTTGTGCCACAGTTGGGTTGGTAAGACAAGCTGATCGAAGTGCAATTCGGTGACAACGTGCTTATGAGGCAGGAAGAGAACCGCCAATATTTAACCAACTGATGTTACGCACTTGGATCGGTTTTGGTGTGTGCAGCGAGGGATTGTCAGATCAACGTGAATAGTAGAAAAAGTTCGGCAGGCTTTGAAGCCAGCCAGGCCTTGCGTTCGTCTGACAAAATGCGCGTTACAAGATTGACCATTGCGGATCGTCCGGTTGAAAAGCTCAACGGTTTTCCGCGTTTACCAGCGAAGTAAGAGAGAGATTTTCTACTTCTTTTTCATCCCCAAGGAGAATGAATGGAACGAAAGCAAGCATCCGATTACCCGCAGGAGTTGTTGGACCTGTTTCATGAATATCAGCACGGCGACATGGATCGCCGCGTATTTATGGAGCATTTGAGCCGGTTCGCCACCGGCGGCGTGACTGCCGCCGCGCTGTTTGCCAGTTTGACGCCGAATTACGCCTGGGCGCAGCAGGTCGCGCTGGACGACAAGCGCATCAAGGTCAGCGCTGAAACCGTTCAATCGCCTAATGGCAATGGCACGATCAAAGGCCATTTCGCGCGTCCGGCGAAAGCCGGTAAATATCCCGTCGTGCTGGTCATTCACGAAAATCGCGGCCTCAATCCGTATATCGAAGACGTTGCGCGTCGTCTGGCCACTGCCAATTTCATCGCTTTTGCGCCAGATGGATTGACTTCGGTCGGCGGTTATCCGGGCAATGAACAAGATGCCGCAGCGAAGTTTCGCACCGTAGACGGCACGAAAATGACCGAAGATTTCGTTGCGGCAGCCAAATGGCTCAAGGCGCATTCGGATTCCAACGGCAAATTGGGTACGGTCGGTTTCTGTTTCGGTGGCGGAATGGTCAATCAACTTGCCGTGCGATTGGGCGCGGATTTGAATGCGGGCGTAGCCTACTATGGCCGTCAGGCGGGTGTGGCCGATGTGCCGAAAATTTCAGCCGCGTTGCTGTTGCAATACGCCGGGGCTGATACCCGCATCAATGAAGGCATTCCCGCTTACGAAGAAGCCCTCAAGACGAACAAGAAAACCTATGCCGTGTATATGTACGACGGCAAACAGCATGGCTTTCATAACGATACGACGCCGCGTTATGACGAAGCGGCGGCGAAACTGTCGTGGGAACGCACCCTCGAATTTTTCAACAAACACCTGCGGTAATTTTTCATGGGATTGCTGACTGGGTTGAATTTGAATTGCCAGGGATCGCCCGGACTATTGGCAATTCAAATTCCGATGTATTCTTGGCCAGCTTGAACGTAGTCACCAACACTCAAACCTAGGAGAACAGCTATGAACCACAAGCCGATTTACACTCGCCGCGATTTTTTGGGCAGCGCCGCCTGGACGCTGACCGCCGGAGTCGCCGCGCTGTATGTGCCGGGCGCGTTTGCCCAGCAATTGCAACAGACTCCGCGTCAAACCGAAGGACCGTATTATCCGAACAAACTGCCGCTTGATACTGACAACGATTTGCTGATCTTGAACGACAACATCACCCCCGGCGTTGGCGAAGTGACTCATCTGACCGGGCGCGTTTTGGATGCGAAAGGGCAGCCGGTTCGCAATGCCGTAGTCGAAATCTGGCAATGCGACAACAACGGCGCTTATCTGCACACCGCCGATCCTAATCACGGCAAGCTGGACAAAAACTTTCAAGGCTTTGGCCGGTTTGTCACCGGCTCGACCGGCGAATACTACTTCCGCACCATCAAACCTGTTCCGTATCCCGGACGCACGCCGCACATTCATTACATCGTCAAACAGGGCGACAAGCGCATGTTGACGACTCAGTTGTACATCAAAGGGCATCCTGGAAATCCCAAGGACGGCATTTGGAAGGGGCTTGGCCAGAAAGCCGACCTGGTCACGACGGACTTCAAACCGATCAAGGACTCGAAGATTGGCGAATTGGCGGCTCACTTTGAAATCGTGCTCGGCGTGACGCCGGAAGATGTGAAGACTGATCGCTTTCGTGATCCTCAGCGGCGCGGATGATCGGAAAGCTACTGGTTGGAAGAATGGGTGGGGCGATTTTTCAAATTGCCCCACTTGAATTTTTTGCGGAGAGTTTATGCGAACGATTTTTTATCGTGGCTTTTTAATTGCTTTTTCACTGGCAATTGTATTCAACGCCGTTGCTGCACTTGCTCAAAAACAGGACGAGCGTAAAAAGCCTCAGTCCGCAAAACAGCAGGACGCTCAGCCAAAGCCTCAATCAGGCAGTGCCGAAGTTGGAGTCGAACTGGTGCTGGTTCCGGCTCTGGCCACTGATCGCAACGATGCGTATGTCGCCGATCTTCGCAAGGAAGAATTCGCAATTACCGAAGACGGCGTGAAACAGAACATCTCGTTTTTTGCTGCGGTCAACGAACCCTTTCACATTGTGCTTTTGATTGATTCGGGGCTGAGTCTGAACCCTGAAGATTTGCGGCGAGTCAAAATGGCCGCTCGTGAGATTCTGGAACAGCTCAGAGGGCGTGATGTGGTCAGCGTGATTTCCTTCAATGATTCTGTGAAGGAAGGATGCGGTTTCACAGGCGATTACGAAGTTTTACGCAATGCGATCAACAGCATTCCGCCGGGCGGTGGAACCAAAGTGTACGACGCGATGGCTTTTGCTCTGAGCAGTCTGAAACGCGCCAATGCCAGACGCAGCAGCATTATTTTGCTGACAGACGGCGTTGATTGGCACAGCGAAACAGCCTCTTCAGAAAGCACTACGCTGGAATTGGAAAAATCAGGCACTGTCGTTTATCCGGTTCGTTACGACAATCGCTCACAGATCGAATTGATGCTTCGAAAACAAAAAGTGAAGGACTTAGACGCGGTTTTTGGAGCCAGCGGCATTGGTAGCGTGGATTCGACTGCTGCGCCTGAAGCAACTCGTAATTCAACGCAACAATCAGGGCAGGCTGACAAAGACCCGTCCTACAAACTGCCTATGCCGACTGGGCCGCCAATCGGGCGCGGCCGTAATCGTTATCCTGATGGAAATGGCCCTACGCTGCCTGGTGAACCCAGCCGCCAACCAGACATGCGGCTGCCTCCTGATCCGAAGGATTACCCGGACAACACCCGTAAAGATTCGGAGAGTTCACAGACTCCCAGGGGATCGAACTCACCAAGGAGTATGCCAAACAGTGGCGCAGAACCAACGCTGGATCACATTTACAATCTTGCGGAGCAATACTTGAAAGGGTTGGCTGAATCCACGGGCGGAGAATTTCATCGCACGGAAAAGACAGCAGAATTGTCAGACATTTTTCAACGGATAGTCAGCGATTTACGCAACCAGTACTTGCTAGGTTATTACTCCACCAATTCCAACAATGATGGAAAGTTTCGCAAGATAAACGTGCAAACTGCACGCAAGGATGTGATTCTTCGATCACATACAGGTTATCGTTCCGCACAGGCTCAAAAATAAATGGTGATTGAAACGCAGCGAGGCGAAAAATGAAAAAGGATCGGACGCGAACGTCCGATCCTTTTTCATTTAGATTGCGGGGGTAGGATTTGAACCTACGACCTTTGGGTTATGAGCCCAACGAGCTACCAGGCTGCTCCACCCCGCGTCAAAGCGAAGGCGTGAATGTAGAGGCCGTTCCCTATTTTGTCAACGGCTTCAGAAATTTATTTTTGTTGTGGCCAGTCCTGTTGTTATCCACCTATGACTCCGGCAACGCCGCAATGCAAGCAGCGATACAGCGTTCCTGCGCGTTCGGGAAACACCTGCACTTTGGCTGGACCGCAGGTATGTTCGACATTAACCTCGAAGAGCGTGTAATACTGATCGTCATTGATGTCCATCAGAGCGTCAAAAATCGCCTGTTCAGCCATAGTGTTTCGGTCAACTGCTTGAAAAAAATCCAGTTCGTAATCCGAATATCCGTCCTCGTGATAACCATTTTGCATGCTGGCTTCTCCCTGCGAAAACCGTTTCCGCGATTTCCGCCTTTGTTGGCAATGGATTGTAAAGAAGTAGTTCATGACTTTTATACTACGTCGTTGCCCACTTTCAAAACTCAATATCAGAGCAAGCGATAACAACTGTAGTTTCTTACTCAGCAATCAATTTCCCCTTACACTTTCCGTAGATTCGACTGGAAAAGCCTGAAAGTATGCTGCCCCAATTACGAGTAACAGAGAATCATCTGCCGTAAAGCTTCGACTTTATGTAGTTTGAAACTAATTCTTAGTCGAGTGAAGATTTTTGTTTAAGCTTCTTGACAAGAAGAGGCTCAGGTTTTATCTTTTGTGCGCACTCAGAGAATGGCTTTGAGGGAGCAAAAAAAAGATTTGCAAGAGAAGCGAGGGAATTATCCCAGTACATTTCAAGGAGGTAAGTTATGAGAACTGCTACAAGTGGAGTGATCAAACGTGATCCGGTGTTTGCCGATTTGCGAAATATCCAGGATGAATTCAGCCGGATTTTTGCTGGTGGTTTACCCAGGTTTTTCGGCAATGAAGAGGTGTTCACCGGAAAATGGAGTCCCAATGTGGACATTTTTGAAAACGAAAGTTCAATTGTGCTTGAAGCCGATTTGCCAGGGATGAAGGCGGAAGATTTCAATCTTTCGATTGAAAATTATCGGTTGACCTTGAGCGGCGAGCGCAAGTTCGAAAAGGAAGACAAAGGCGAGAACTGGCATCGGGTCGAACGCAGCTACGGTTCTTTTACGCGCACATTCACGCTGCCGAACACCGTCAACGTGGAAGACGTCAAAGCTGAATTCAAAGACGGCGTGCTGAGCGTGACGTTGCCGAAGCGCGAAGAAGTCAAAGCCCGTAATATCAATGTTACGGTGAAAAGTGGACAGAACGGTTTAGTAAACTAAGAAAATAACGAAGCAAGGTGGAGGCTAGCGATTGACACACGGGCTTCGGGCTTTTAGAAAGCTCGAAGCCCGTGTTTTATCAGCCAGAAAACGCAGTTCTAGTCCGAGGAGGAAAGTTATGAACCTAAACAAGTTTACGCTGAAAGCGCAGGAGGCGATTGAATCTGCCGTTGCTCTGGCCGAAAAACAGAATCATCAGCAGGTTGAGCCTGAACATTTGTTGGCGGCGATGATTGAACAGGCTGAAGGCGTTACCCGTCCGATGCTTGGCAAAATCGGGGTGAATGTTCAGACGCTGTCAGGCGAAATCGAAGCAGCGATCAAAAAGTTTCCAGCGGTCAGCGGCTTCGGCCAGAAGTTTTACGGCAATCGAACTACCGAAGTCTTCAGCAAAGCCCAGAAAGAAGCCGACAAGCTGAAAGACGAATACATTTCGACTGAGCATCTGTTGTTGGCGTTGGCCGATGACAAGCAGGATGTAGGCAAGGCTTTGCGTTCGCACGGTGTCAATCGGGACGCTTTATTGAAGGTTGTCCAGCAGATGCGCGCAGGAGCCAAAGTCACCAGCCAGAATGCGGAAGAGAGTTATCAAGCCCTGGCGAAATACTCGCGCGATCTGACCGAATTGGCTCGACAAGGAAAGCTCGATCCGGTGATTGGCCGTGACGACGAAATTCGCCGAACTATTCAGGTCTTGTCTCGTCGAACCAAAAACAATCCGGTCATCATCGGCGAACCCGGCGTAGGTAAAACCGCGATTGTCGAAGGATTGGCGCAGCGAATCGTCTCTGGCGATGTGCCCGAAACTTTGAAAAACAAACGGCTGGTTGGGCTTGATCTGGGAGCGATGTTGGCCGGAGCGAAATATCGCGGCGAATTTGAAGAACGCTTGAAAGCCGTGTTGCGTGAAATTGAAAAAGCCGAAGGCCAGATCATAGTGTTCATTGATGAATTGCATACATTGGTTGGCGCAGGAGCTTCGGAAGGTGCGGTGGACGCTTCCAACATGCTGAAACCGGCGCTGGCTCGTGGCGAACTGCGTTGCGTGGGAGCCACTACGCTCAACGAATATCAGAAGTACATCGAAAAGGATAAAGCGCTGGAACGACGATTCCAGCAGGTGTACGCCTCGGAGCCCAACGTCGAAGACACCATAGCCATTTTGCGCGGCTTGAAAGACAAGTACGAAACTCATCATGGCGTGCGCATCAAAGACGCGGCGATTGTGGCGGCGGCGACGCTGTCGAACCGCTACATCACGGACAGGTTTTTGCCGGACAAGGCGATTGACCTGGTGGACGAAGCGGCCTCGAAGCTGCGAATCGAAATTGATTCGTTGCCGACGGAAATTGACGAAGTCGAACGCGAGATCATTCAGCGCGAAATCGAAAAACAGGCGTTGATGCGCGAAGAAGACGCAGTTTCCAAAGAGCGGCTGGCAAAGGTCGAAAAAGAAATTGCCGACCTGAAGGAAAAGTCCGATGGCATGAAAGCCAAATGGCAATCGGAAAAAGAAGTCATTGAGCGCATTCGTTCGTCCAAGGAAAAGATGGAGGCTTTGAAGGTCGAAGCCGAACAGCTTGAACGCGCAGGCAATTATGAAAAGGTCGCCGAAATTCGCTACGGCAAGATGGTCGAATTGCAGCGACAGTTCGAAGCCGACCAAAGCAGGCTGGAAGAATTGCAGGCTGCAGGTCGCACATTGAAGGAAGAAGTCACGGAAGAAGATATTGCCGAAGTCGTCGCCAAATGGACTGGCGTACCAGTGTCGAAAATGTTGGAAGGCGAAGTTCAAAAGCTGGTCAAGATGGAAGAGCGACTTGGGATTCGCGTCATTGGACAAGACGACGCCTTGATTGCCGTGGCGAACGCTGTTCGTCGCGCTCGCGCCGGATTGCAAGACCCGAAACGACCAATCGGCTCATTCATCTTTCTTGGTCCAACCGGCGTAGGCAAAACCGAAACGGCTCGTGCTTTGGCAGAATTCCTTTTTGACGACGAACACGCGATGGTGCGGCTGGATATGTCGGAGTTCATGGAAAAGCATTCCGTGGCCAGACTGATCGGTGCGCCTCCGGGATATGTAGGTTACGACGAAGGCGGGTATCTGACCGAAGCCGTTCGTCGTCGGCCTTATTCGGTGGTGCTGTTTGACGAAATCGAAAAAGGCCATCCCGACGTGTTCAACATCCTGTTGCAGATTCTGGACGACGGTCGCTTGACCGACGGCAAAGGACGCACGGTGGATTTCAAGAATACGGTCATCATTATGACCTCGAACGTCGGTTCGCGCGAAATTCAGGATTTCCACGGCGATGAAAAAGGCATGCGCTCGGCGGTGCTCGAACAATTGCGCGGGCATTTCAAACCGGAATTTCTTAATCGTATTGACGATGTCATCATCTTCAAACGACTCGGTGTCGAACAGATTCGCGCAATCATCAAGGTTCAGCTTGAAGCATTGCGGCGCATGCTGGCCGACCGAAAGATCACGCTGGTGCTGGAGCCGTCGGCGGAAGAATTGCTGACCCGCGACGGGTACGATCCGGTATATGGCGCTCGCCCGCTGAAACGAGCGATTCAAAGCCTGATTCAGAATCCGCTGGCGATGAAATTGCTCGGCGGCGAAGTCAAACCGGGCGACACTCTGACTGTCAAAGGCGATTTGGACAATGGACAGATGGTCTTTGCTGCCGGCGCAAGCCAGGCGGTCAGTGCGTAAGGCAGAAAAGGGGATTGGCGATGGAGCGACAAGGAGATTTCCTCACTGTCGCTCTGCCTCTCTTTCTCCCCGTCGCACCGCTGCCTTGTCTGCATTTTTCCAGGATGGTAGATTGCCCGTCTTTGTATGACGGTTTCAGAAGCACGTTTACACAGAGTTCTCACTAACTATGAATTCAAACACAGGTAAAGACACAACGGCGGCAGCGGAAGCCGCAGAGGTTCATGAAATCCGCGTTACCGACAAGCGTCGGTTCAATTCCGATGGCGAACAGATTGCTGAAAGCACCGAACAGTATCCGCCAACCCCGGTGTCTGAAGAAGTTGAATCGCTGCAGGCAAAGCTGAAAGACGCCGAAGAAAAGCGCAGCGAGACGGAACGCAAATTGAGCGAATATGCCGACCGATTTCGCAAGGCGCAGGAACAGTTGAAAGTCGAAACGGACGAAATGCGCGCGCGCATCAATCGCACTGCCGAGCAAAAGCTGGAAGCCGCGCGCGGAGACCTAGTCGCCGGATTGCTCGACACGCTCGACAATTTGAAACGCGCCGTCGCGGCAGCGGAAACCAGTCAGCATAACGAAACCGATTTCAACGCTCTGCTTGAAGGCGTCAAAGCCACGGCCAATTTGTTTGAAGCCAGGATGCAGGGATTGGGATTGGCAGCAATCGAGGCCGAAGGTCAGGAGTTCAATCCGGAACTTCATGAGGCCGTAGAGATCGTTCCGGTCGAAGCCGATCAGGACAACAAAGTCATTGCCGAGTATCAAACCGGCTACAAGTTTGGAGACCGCTTGCTGCGTCCGGCGCGTGTGCGCGTAGGCAGAGCAGGCTAAACCCGAATCAAATTTATCCACGACATCACACGAGGAAATACGAAGAAATCAAAAGGCAAATATCAAAAGTCAAAAATGCCCTTTGCTCTTCGTGAACCTCGATGCGGCTTCGTGGAAAAAACTATTCCGAAGGAGAAAACCCAATCGTGGCAAAAGACCTGACATTTAAAGAAGACGCTCGCCGGGCAATGCTGGAAGGCGTCAACATTCTGGCGAACGCGGTTCGCGTAACGCTGGGCCCCCGTGGTCGCAATGTGGTCATTGATAAAAAATTCGGCTCGCCGCTGATTACCAAGGACGGGGTGACTGTCGCCAAAGAAATTGACCTGAAAAACCCTCTTCAAAACGTGGGCGCGCAAATGGTGCGCGAAGTCGCTTCCAAAACCAACGACATCGCGGGTGATGGCACGACGACGGCGACCGTGTTGGCGCAGGCGATTTTCCGCGAAGGCGTCAAAAACGTCGTGGCTGGCGCGAATCCGATGGCGCTCAAACGCGGCATTGATCGCGGCGTCGAAGCCGCCGTCGCCGAAATCGAAAAGATGTCGAAAAAAGTCAAAGGCAAAGACGATCTGGCCGCCGTTGGCACGGTTGCCGCCAATGGCGACAAACTGATCGGCGAACTGCTGGCCGAAGCGATGGAGCAGGTGGGCAAAGACGGCGTGGTCACGGTCGAAGAAGCCAAGACCATTGAAACTTCGCTCGACATTGTCGAAGGCATGCAATTCGACCGCGGCTACATTTCTGCCTACTTCGTCACCGATCCGAACAAGATGGATGTGACGCTGGAAGAGCCGTTGATTCTGCTGCACGAAAAGAAAATCTCTTCGCTGCACGAACTGTTTCCGATTCTGCAAAAGGTCGCCGAAACCGGTCGCAGCTTTCTCATCATCGCCGAAGACGTGGAAGCCGAAGCCTTGTCGGCGCTGGTCATCAACAAGCTGCGCGGCGTGTTGAAAGTCGCCGCCGTCAAAGCGCCTGCCTTTGGCGACCGCCGCAAAGCCATGCTCGAAGACCTGGCCATTCTGACTGGCGGCAAGGTCATCACAGAAGATTTGGGCATCAAGCTGGAAAGCGTCGAATTGTCGGATTTGGGGAGCGCCAAAAAAATCATCATTGATAAAGACAACACGACTGTCATCGAAGGCGCCGGACGCAAGAGCGATTTGCAAGGCCGCGTCGCTACGCTTCGCCGCCAGACGGAAGAAACGACTTCGGATTACGACCGCGAAAAGTTGCAGGAACGTTTGGCCAAACTCGCGGGCGGCGTCGCCGTCATCAAGATCGGAGCCGCGACTGAAATCGAAATGAAGGAAAAGAAAATGCGTGTTGACGATGCGTTGCACGCTACCAAAGCCGCCGCTCAGGAAGGCATTGTTCCGGGCGGAGGCGTCACGTTGTTGCGCGCAGCCAAAGCTCTGGAAGCGATTGAAGCCGAAGGCGACGAAAAAACCGGCGTCGAAATTCTGCGCCGCGCGATGGAAGAACCGCTCAGAATGATCGCTCAAAACGCCGGTCATGACGGCAGCCTGATCGTCGGCAAAGTTCGCGCTGAAAAGAAAAACGTCGGTTACAACGCTGCGACCCGGCAGATGGAAGACCTGCTGGAAGCCGGAATCATTGATCCGGCCAAAGTCGTTCGGACGGCGTTGCAAAACGCGGCTTCGATTTCGGGATTGTTGCTGACGACGGACGCTGCGGTGACGGATATTCCCGAACCGGCGGCGGCTCCGATGCCGGGCGAAGATCATCACTAGGCAGGTTTCAGGTTGTAGGTGCCAGGTTTCAGGTGGCAGGTGTTAGAGGAAAGTTCCAGTTGTAAAATCAGGTTGCAGATGCTGGGGGGGCAGGCGGTTCAATGAGAAATCGCCTGACCTCTGAACTCTATCACCTGAAACCTGACACCTGTCACCCAACACCTAACACCTCATTGCTTGACACTGCCAATCGTGAGCAGTAGCTTTACAGCGCCTTCCTGAATAACGCGGTCGGTTAAACTTCGCCGCGATCCGAGAGCAAAAAAGATGCCGAAAGTTACTGGGCAGGGGCTGTGCAGTTTTGATCTGAAAAGGTAAACTTTTGGCCGGTAAACTTGGTGCTGAGTGCTTGGGTTTCCAGGCAAGTTTTCAAGAGAGGTAAAAGTCGTGTTTGATTTAGGACCGATGACAGACAAATTTTCCGAATCCGGGCAAACCGTTGTTCGGCGCGCAATCGAAGTTTCAAAAAGCCGGGATCACAATTTTCTTTCGGTCGAACACATCTTCACGGCTTTGAGCGAGCTTGAAAGCGTATTGTTCACCGAAACCATGCAGTCGGTGGGAATTGATCCGCGCGCGGTCGCGCATTTGCTGGAACAGGAACTGGCCAAAAGCCGCCAGTATGTCGGCAAGAAAATGTACATCGCCGACACCACGCGTGATTTGTTCAATCGCGCATTGAAACGCGCTCGTTCGCAGGGGCGTTCGCAGATTGAGTCGTATGATTTGATGGCGACTCTGTTTTCCGATCAGGGGGGCAAGCCGGCGGAGATTTTGCGCGCGCTCGGCGTTGACCCGCGTTTCGCCACCGACACCATCACGCAGAAAGTTCGCAGCCGCGAAGAACAAACAGAAATCCAACGCAAAAAATACGAGCTTCCGCCTTACCTGAAGCATTTCGGGCTTTCGCTGAACAAACTGGCGCGGCAGGACAAATTGCCGCCGACCATCGGGCGCGAGCTTGAAATCCAGCAGATGATCGAAATTCTTTGTCATCGGGAACGCGCCAATTCGCCGATGCTGGTCGGAGAACCCGGCGTAGGCAAAACCGCCGTGGTCGAAGGTCTGGCCAGATTGATCGAACTGGAACCGCAAAAGGTTCCGGCGCGGCTTCGCAATGCTCACATCGTGCAATTGCAGATGGCGGGCATCGTCGCCGGAACGATGTTGCGCGGAATGTTTGAAGAGCGGTTGCAAGGCATCATTCAGGAAGTCAAAGAACGCAGCGACCTGATTTTGTTCGTTGATGAAGCTCACACAATCATCGGCGCCGGTTCGGCGATGGGCGCTTCCAGCGATGCGGCGAACATGTTCAAAGGCGCCCTGGCACGCGGCGAACTGCGCATCATAGGCGCGACGACCATCACGGAATACAAGGAATATATTGCCGACGATGAAGCTCTGGCGCGCCGTTTCCGGCTGGTCAAGATTGACGAACCTACTCTGACCGAAACTCGGCAGATTCTTCACGGCATTCGTCCGCGTTTGGAAAAGAATTACTCCGTTCAGATCACTGATGCGGCGATTGATATGGCGTTGGAGATGGCTCCGCGTTACATACGCAATCTGCATCTGCCGGATAAGGTCATCGGCTGGCTCGACACGGCTTCGGTCAAGGTCGAAATCAACGAACCGTCTGTGATGCAGGTCAAACCGGAACACATCATTGACGTGATTTCACAGGAATCGCGCATTCCGCGCGATCTGGTCTTCCGCGATACCACGGATCGTTTTCGCACGCTGGAAGAAGTTCTAGGTCGTCGAGTCATAGGGCAAAAAGACGCCGTCAAGGCCGTTGCTCAACGGTTGCGATTGAACAAAGGCCCGTTGAAAGAAAATTTCTACAAACCGGACGGCGTGCTGCTGTTTCTTGGGCCGACCGGCGTAGGCAAAACCGAATTGGCCAAAGCCGTTGCCGAAGCGATGTTTGGCGACGAAGGCAAAATGGTGCGGATTGATATGAGCGAATATCAGGACGGAACCGTCGCCATCGAAAAACTGATTGGCATGCCGCGCGGCATCGTCGGCAGCGAACGCGGCGGCATTCTGACTGAAAAGCTGCGCGAAAATCCGTACACCGTGTTGCTGCTTGACGAAGTCGAAAAAGCTTCGCCGTATTTGCTCAATCTGTTTTTGCAGGCCTTTGACGAAGGCTGGTTGACCGATGGTCGCGGCAAGAAAGTGTACCTGTCCGATGCGATCATCATCATGACTTCCAATCTGGGCAGCGAGAATTTCAAGAAGTACATGAAACCGCTTGGCTTCGGCAACAAGACGACCGCCGATGTCGAAGAAATCAAACGCGCGGTGATGGGCGCGGCGGAAAATCGCTTTTCGCCGGAATTCCGCAACCGCATTGATGAAATTGTGGTTTTTTCGCCGCTGACGCAGGACGAAGTGAAGCAGATCGCTTTGTTGTATCTGGGTAGCATGCGTCGTCAGATGGAACGCCAAGGCAAGATCATGCGTCTGAGCGAAGCAGCTTTGGAAAAAGTCGTCGAAAAAGGCTTCAGCCCGGCATACGGCGCGCGCTTCCTGAAACGCACGATTGACGAAGTGGTGAAGCTGCCGATCACCAATCTTTGGAAAGCATTCAACACCTTCGTCGTGGACTTGAAAGACGGCGAAATTGACGTGCGTGGCGAATAGAAAATTACAAATCGGAAATGACAATTGGGTTTCGGGAGTTTACTCTCGAAACCCAATTTCTTTTCAGGCATAACGCGCTGCGGAATTTCCTGATAGGACTGTCAAAATTTCGGAGGGATAATGATACTAAAACGAATAAATCTTTCTTTTGCGATGATGGCGATGACCTCATTGCTCACGCTGAATCTCTTTGCTCAAACTGCTTTGCCTGTCGGCGTCGAACGTGTCACCTCAGTCGAAGGCATCACCGAATATCGGCTGAAAAACGGCTTGCGGGTTTTGATCTTCCCAGACCAGTCGAAACAGACGATCACGGTCAACGTTACATATCTGGTCGGCTCCAAGCATGAAAACTATGGCGAAACCGGGATGGCGCACCTGCTGGAACATCTGGTCTTCAAAGGCACGCCGAAGCACCCGGACATTCCCAAAGAGTTGACTGAACACGGCACGCGCCCGAACGGTTCGACCTGGTACGACCGCACCAACTATTACGAAACCTTTGCCGCTACGGAAGAGAACCTGAAATGGGCGCTCGATCTGGAATCGGATCGAATGATCAATTCCTACATAGCCAAAAAAGATTTGGACAGCGAAATGACTGTCGTACGCAATGAATTCGAAATGGGCGAAAACGATCCCTTCGGAGTTTTGCTGGAGCGCGTTTATGCGACGGCGTATCTGTGGCACAACTACGGCAAATCCACGATTGGGTCGCGCGCTGATCTTGAAAACGTGCCGATTGATCGTTTGCAGGCGTTTTACAAAAAATACTACCAACCGGACAACGCCGTGCTGCTCGTCGCCGGAAAAATTGACGAAGCCAAAACGCTGGCGATGGTTGCGGATTATTTCGGCAAGATTCCCAAGCCCGACCGAGCGCTGCCAAAAATTTACACCGAAGAACCGACACAGGACGGAGAGCGCAGCGTGACCGTTCGTCGCGTTGGCGATGTGCAATTGGTTGCCGCCGGTTATCACGTGCCGGGCAGCGCGCACGCAGACACGGCTGCCGTTCAGGCGTTGTTGCAAATCATGACCGAACAACCCGCCGGTCGTTTGCACAAGGCGTTGGTGGAATCGAAAAAGGCTGCTGCGGTGTTCGGATTCCCATACATCTTCGGCGAACCGAGTTTGTTTCTGGTTGGCGCGCAACTCAGACAGGAACAATCGCTCGACGAAGCGCGCGACATCATGCTGAAAGTCGTTGAAGACATCGCCAAAAATCCCATCGCCAAAGACGAAGTCGAACGCGCCAAAACGAATCTGCTGAAAGAAATCGAACTGAAGATGAATTCTGTGGAAGATGTCGGGCTGGAAATGAGCGAATGGATAGGTTACGGCGACTGGCGATTGCTGTTCATCACGCGCGACCGCATTCGCAAACTGACGGCGGAAGAAGTCCAGCGAGTGGCGGTCAATTATCTTAAGCAATCCAATCGCACGCTGGGCCAATTCATACCGACGCAGAAACCGGATCGTTCGGAAATTCCCGTGAATCCTGACGTGCTGGCTCTGGTCAGGGATTACAAGGGCGACGCCAAAGTCGCCGAAGGCGAAGCTTTTGAACCTACGCCGACCAACATCGAATCTCGTGCCATTCGCGCCAGCGCCGCTGGAATCAAATACACCTTTGTGCCGAAACGGACTCGCGGCAACACAGTGGTTGCGAATCTGACGCTGCGTTTTGGCGACGAAAAAAGTCTGATGAACCGCGACACTGCCGGAGGCATGGCCGGTTCGATGTTGATGCGCGGAACAGCCAAACGCACGCGCCAACAGATCAAGGACGAATTCGACAAATTGAAAGCGCGCGTCAACGTGGATGGCGGCCCGACTTCAGCCTTCGCCAGCATCGAAACCACGCGCGAAAATCTGCCCGCGGTGATGAAGCTGGTGGCAGAGATTTTGCGCGAAGCGTCGTTCCCTGCGGACGAATTTGAACAACTCAAACAGGAACAACTGGCCAGCATCGAAGCCCAGCGCAGCGAACCGACTCAGATGGCTGTGGTGGAAGCGCAGCGTCATTTGCGCCCTTATCCCAAAGGCCACGTCAATTACACGGCGACGCCTGAAGAAGCCATCGCCGATCTGAAAGCCGTCACGCTGGCCGATGTGAAGAAGTTTTACGCGGACTTTTACGGAGCCAGCAACGGCGAATTGGCGGTCGTAGGCGATTTTGACGAAAAGGAAATCGCCAAACTGACCAATGATCTGTTTGGCGCCTGGAAAAGCAAAACGCCTTATGCGCGCATTGGCGAAAAATTCAATGATGTCGCCCCCATCAATCGCAATCTGGAAGCGCCGGACAAGGCCAACGCTTTTTTCATCGCCGGACAGACATTGAATCTGCGCGATGACGAGCCGGATTTTCCGGCTCTGGTGTTGGGCAATTACATGCTCGGCGGCGGATTTTTGAACTCGCGGCTGGCGGTTCGCATTCGCCAGAAAGAAGGATTGAGTTACGGCGTAGGTTCGCAACTGCAAGCCAGTTCGCTGGATAAAAACGGCGTGTTTATGGCGTTCGCCATTTACGCGCCGCAAAACCGCGACAAGCTGGAAGCGGCGTTCAAGGAAGAAATCGAAAAGATGCTGAAGGACGGATTCACGGCTGAAGAAATCGCCGCCGCGAAAAAAGGCTGGCTGCAATCTCGTCAGGTCAGTCGCGCGCAGGACAACGAACTTGCAGGGCGATTGAACAGCTACAACTTCCTCAATCGCACGCTGGCCTGGGACGCCGATCTGGAAAAGAAAGTCGAAGCTCTGACGGCTGAACAGATCACATCTGCTCTGCGGCGACACATCAACCCGGCGAAAATCTCCATCGTCAAAGCCGGCGATTTTGCCAAAGCAGCCAAATAGCAGGCGGCTTTCGATGAACAGAAAGCGCGCGTTGAGGTGAAACCTTATCGCGCGCTTTTTTTCATGCCTGCATAAAATCTTTCTTCATCGCCTGCTTATCTGAGTCAAATAATTGACAGATTCGGATTGCCTCTTTTAGACTCCGGCTTCGTCTTTACCGCTTTCCTCTCAACTCACGATTTCAAAATTGGAAAGCGATTCACTGGAAAACACAAACGGACATTCCTGAATGCGCCTTGCCTCATCCTTACAAGGCCAGGACGGAGTCCATTCAACCTGCAATAACTCTGACCGTCAAAGTTCGGCTCAGGGAAACTTTCACCCATATTCACTCATCGTCAGAGGAACCAAACCGTTATGCCGCGTTTACAAACTCCGCGCACTTTGTTTATCGCCAGCAACCTGATTGCAAAAATTGTTTCATTCACAGCCGGACGCATCGTAAAGCGCTCCCACTCCGCTTTGCGGGCTAATCCAGCTTCGATGCTGGCCTTCGCGCTGGTTTTATTCGCATTGCTGGCCGGTGTTGCCGGTTGGCGCGCTCAGGCGGGACGAGCGCCATTGAGCCGAGCAATGGCAACCATCACCGTACAGAGTCTGGCGGATGGAGCGGCGAATGCGGCGAATTGTCCGGGCGCGGGATGTCGGTTGCGCGATGCGATTGCAGCGGCGACGGCAGGCGATACGATTGACTTTGCCGTGACGGGCACGATCATACTGACTTCAGGCGAACTGGTCATCAACAAGAACCTGACGATTCAGGGGCCGGGCGCGGATCAACTCTCGATCAGCGGGAACGAAGCCAGCCGGGTTTTCCGGGTCAACAGCGGCGTGACGGCGACGCTCACCCGGCTGAAGATCGAGAAGGGCAAGGTCAGCGGCGGCGGCAGCAACCAGGGCGGCGGCATTTTCAACCAGGGCACGCTGACCGTCATGCACTGCACGCTCTCCGACAATGCTGTCAGTGGCGGCAGCAGCAATGATGGCGGCGGCATTTACAACGAACGCACGCTGACCATCACGCACAGCACGCTCTCCGGCAATTCCGCCAGCGGCATCTTCAGCAACCAGGGCGGCGGCATTTTCAACCAGGGCACGCTGACCGTCACGCACAGCACGCTCTCCGGCAATTCCGCCAGCGGCGGCAGCTTCAGTCAGGGGGGCGGCATTTACAACCGGGGCCCGCTAAACGTCCTGCACTGCATGCTCTCCGGCAATTCCGCCAGCGGCGGCGGCTCCGGCAGCAATCAGGGCGGCGGCATTTACAACTTGAACAGCGCTGTGACGCTCACCAACAGCACGCTTTCCGGCAATTCCGCCAGCGGCGGCAGCAACAGCTCCAACGATGGCGGCGGCATTTTCAACTCGAGCGGCACGCTGACGCTCACGCATAGCACGCTTTCCGGCAATTACGCCAGCGGCGGCAGCCACAACCTGGGTGGCGGCATTTACAGCACCGGACTTGAGGCTATCGCTATCACGCTCACCAACTGCACGCTTTCCGGCAATTACGCCAGCGGTAGCAGCCTCAATCGGGGGGGCGGCATTTACAATGGATCGGGCTTTGGGGGTAGCACGCTCCAACTCCGCAACAGCACACTCTCCGGCAATTCCGTCAGCGGCGGCAGCAACAGCAACCAGGGTGGCGGCATTTTCAACGCAGCAATACAAGCCAATACTCTGGTTGAAATCAGCAGCAGCACCATTGCCAGCAATAACGCCAGTCGCGGCGGCGGCCTGGATTTCCTGGAATCAAGCGGTACAGTGACGGTGAACCTGCGCAATACCATCATCGCGCAGAACACCGCCGCCACCAGCCCCGATGCCAGCGGCGCGCTCATTTCGCAGGGCCACAACCTGCTCGGCAACAATGCAGGCAGCAGCGGCCTCGCCGATGGCGTGAATGGCGACAAGGTGGGCGGCGGCTCCAACCCGGTGCTCGATCCGCAGCTCGATCCGCTCGGCAATTACGGCGGGCCGACCGAGACGATGCGTCCGCAGGCGAACAGTCCGGCAGTGGATATGGGCGGCAATGCGGGCGCTCCGCCGACCGATCAACGCGGCTTCGGGCGTCCCTTCAACGGCACGGTGGACATCGGGGCAGTCGAACGCGGCACACTCGATGTGATGTCGGTGACGGAAATGATGGGGGTGATTACGCTCACAGTTGATCCCGCCACGAATCCGACCAACGCAGCGCTGGAACTGATCGCGGCGATTGAAGTGGCGAACAGCGACCCGGCTCCGACGACGATCAAGTTGCTGTGCGGAACCTACACGCTGACACAGCGCAATAACACGCTCTATGGCTTTAACGGGCTACCCTTTATCTATACCCCCGTCACGATTGAGGGCAACGGCGCGGTGATCGAACGCAGCGACGCTGCGCCGAGCTTCCGCCTCTTCGCCATCGCACGGGCGGGCGACCTTGACCCGGCGACGAATGTTGTTTTGACCGGCGGCAACCTGACGCTCAATCAGGTGACGCTGCGCGGCGGCTTGGCGCAGGGCGGCCACGGCGGCAACGGCGCGGTTGATGACGACGGCGCGGGCGGCGGCGGCGGCGCGGGTCTGGGTGGCGCGGTCTACAACGGCGGCACGCTCAACCTGATCGGCAGCGCCTTGATCGGCAACACCGCGCGCGGCGGCCACGGCGGCCACGGCTCTCCTGTTGACCAGGGCGACAGCGGCGGCGGCGGCGGCGGCGGCGGAATGGGCGGCAACGGCGGCCACGCGGCGCAGGGCGTTAACATTAACGCCGATGGCGGCGGCGGCGGCGGTGGCTTCGGTGGCAATGGCGGCACGGTCTTTTCCGGGCCTTCCGGCGGTCTTGGCGCTAATTCCAGGGCTGGCGCGGGCGGCGGCGGTACGCTCACTGACGGCTTGCCCAATGCTGTTGTGGCTGGTTCTCCGCAAAATATCAACATCCCCGGCGAGGGCGGCTTCCTGAACGGCGGCCCGGGCGCAAAGGACGTTTTCGGCATCTCCCTCGGAGGTTTCGGCGGTGGCGGTGGCGGCGGCAGCTCTGCTAGCTCGTGCTGCGAGGGTGGCTTTGGTGGCGCGGGTGGTTTTGGCGGCGGTGGCGGCGGCAGTGGCGAGATTGATGGTACCACGGTGCGTGGTGGCGGCGCGGGCGGCTTTGGCGGCGGCGGCGGCGGCGGCGGCGAAGACGGCGATGGTGGCGCGGGTGGTTTCGGCGGCGGCGGCGGCGGCGCGTCCCGCGATAGCTCTCGCCCGGACGCCGTCAGTGGCGCGGGCGGATTCGGCGGCGGCAACGGTGGCGTTGGAACACGTCCTAACGCAAACGGCGGCGGCGGCGGCGGCGGCATGGGCGCAGGCGGCGCGGTCTTCAATGACGGCGGCACTCTCGTCATCACCAACTCCACGCTCTCCGGCAACACCGCGCAGGGCGGCAATGCAGGCGCGGGTACTGAGGCCGCGATGAACGGGCAGGCCGGACAGGGTGTGGGCGGCGGCCTGTTTGCGCGCAACGGCTCGGTGACGATCAATCACGCTACCTTCAACAACAACGCGGTTACGGCTGGCACGGGCACGGCGCCGACCAACGCCCCTGCGCCACAAGGCGGGAGCCTCTACCTGCTTGGCGATGCGCAAGTGATCTACCTTGACGGCGGGCAGATACTGGTGCGCTCGAACGCCACCAACGTCACCTTCAACGTCTCGAATTCGATTCTCGCCAACACGCCCGGCGGCGCGTCCGATGTCTTCGTCAACACCATCAACGCTGGCACGGCCACGCCCGGCACGAACAACAGCAATCTGGTCGAAGTCAACGGCGCAGGCGTAAACGCTCTGCCCGGCGTCACAGTGACCGACGATCCGAATCTCGGCGCGCTTGCCATCCTGAGCAATTGCGTCGCGGGCACTTGCAAGCCGCCCGTTCATCCACTCAATGCGGGCAGCCTGGCCATCAACGCCGCGACCGGCTCCGTGTTGATGGTTGACCAGACCGGCACTGTGCGACCACAAGGATCGTTTGCCGATCTAGGCGCGTATGAAGTCTGTTGTCAGGCCAGTTCTGCCAACGTCACCGGTTCGACAACGATTTGCGCGAACGGTTCGGCCACAGTCACAGTCAACATCAGTGGAGGCGTTGCGCCTTACACCGTCACTCTGACCAACGGCGGCGGCGCTCTGACCGGCGCAAGCCCGCTGATGTTCATGGTCAGTCCGGCAATGACCACGACTTATGCTGTGGGTTCGGCAACCGATGCGCTGGGTTGCGCAGTGACGGCTTCAGGTTCGGCGACTGTGACGGTGATACAACCGCCGACGGTTGCGAATGCCGGGCCGGATCAACCTTCGCTCTGCACAACCAGCCCTGCGACGCTGGCAGCCAACACGCCTTTGGTTGGCACAGGAAGTTGGTCAGTGGTCAGCGGGCCTTCTACTTCGACGGCGCAATTCAGCAACACGACTTCGCCGACCGCGACTTTTACACCTGCTGGCGGAGCGGGCGTTTACACATTGCGCTGGACGATCAGCAATGCGCCTTGCGCGGCTTCAACCGATGACGTGGTGTTGACCTACACCGCGCCGCCGACAGTTGCGAATGCCGGGCCGGATCAACCATCGCTTTGCACGACCAGCCCAGCGACATTGGCGGCGAACACGCCTTTGGTTGGCGCAGGAAGTTGGTCAGTGGTCAGCGGGCCTTCTACTTCGACGGCGCAATTCAGCAACACGACTTCGCCGACAGCGACTTTTACGCCTGCTGGCGGAGCGGGCGTGTACACATTGCGGTGGACGATCAGCAATGCGCCTTGCGCGGCTTCAACCGATGACGTGGTGTTGAACTACACCGCGCCGCCGACAGTTGCCAACGCCGGGCCGGATCAAGCGATCTGCGTGACGTGTTTGGCGACGCTGGCGGCCAACACGCCTATGTCAGGCACAGGGAGTTGGTCAGTGGTCAGCGGGCCTTCTACTTCGCTGGCGCAATTCAGCAGCACGACTTCGCCGACGGCGACCTTTACGCCTGCGGGCGGAGTCGGCGTTTACACTTTGCGTTGGACGATCAGCAATGCTCCGTGCGCGGCTTCAACCGATGACGTGGTGATTCGTGTCTTCGCGCCGGTGACGGTGACGAAGTCGTTTTCTCCGAATTCGATTTTGCTCAACACCACGTCTACGCTGACGATCAACATCGCCAATCCGGCGATCAATCCGGGCGGCGTGACCGGAGTAAGCATCAACGATCCTTTCCCGCCCGGCCTGGAAGTGGACGCGACACCTATGGCGACCAACACTTGCGGAGGCGTGTTCACAGCAGTGGCCGCAGCCACCAGCATCAATCTGTCCGGCGGATCAATAGCCACGGCGGGCGGCAGTTGTTCAATCAGCGTCAAGGTCAAAGCCACTACGCAAGGATTGAAGACCAACACGACCGGCGCGGTCAGTTCCAACCAAGGCGGTGTGGGTTCGACGGCTACGGCGACGTTGGACGTGTTCGATTGCGTCAGCGTCATTTGTCCGTCTGACGTGTTTGTTGTGACGACGGCCAATTCGATGGTTGTCACGTATCCTGCGCCGACTGGCGACGGGGTTTGCGGAACGATCACCTGCTCTCCGCCGTCCGGTTCCAGCTTCAACACGGGCGTGACCACGGTCACCTGTTCCAGCAGCATAGGCAATCAAAGCTGCGCCTTCCGTGTGACCGTCAATCGTGTCGGCGGTTCGGTCAATGACCCGCTGGCCTGCACCGGCCCCGGCAACACTGTTCAGGCGACGTTGAACGTCACCAACACCGGCAACGTCAATCAAACCGTCGCCAACACTACAACCTTCACCAATCTGATTGGAGTTCCTAATTCATGCTCGGTTGCTCCGAACGTCGGAAGCTGCGCGGTGACCAACAACGGCATGACGTTCAACGGAACGCTGACTCCCGGACAGACGGTTTCAATCACCTACCTGACACAGGTCAGCGATCTGATTCAGACCGGCCAGCAGGTTTGCGTGAACAATTCGGTTTCGTTCAATGGCGGCGCGGCTTTCGCGTTCTCGGTTTGCGACGTGGTGGATTGCCCGACGCCTGGCCCCGGCAATCCGATGCCGGCGCGTTCGGAAGCCAGCGATCAATCGGCAGGTTCGGTGTTGATTTACAACATCTACACTTCCAGCGCCTCGACGCCGAACACGCAAAACACGCGGGTGTCGTTGACCAACACGCATCCGACTTTGTCTTCAACGGTTCACTTGTTCTTTGTGGACGGCGCTAGCTGTTCAGTGGCTGACAGTTATGTTTGTTTGACCGCCAACCAGACGACCAGCTTTTTGATGTCCGACCTCGATCCTGGCACGACGGGTTACATCGTCGCCGTGGCGACAAATTCGCTTGGCTGTCCGATCAACTTCAACTATTTGATCGGCGACGAATACGTGAAATTCTCCAGCGGCCACGAAGCCAATCTGGGAGCGCAGGCGTATTCGGCGATTCCAGGCGGATTGGCGGCGTGCAATCAAAACGCAGTGACGGCGACGTTGAATTTCGACGGCGTCAGTTACGACCGCGTGGCGCGTACATTGGCTTTGTCCAGCGTTGGTTCGCGCGCCGACGGCAATGACACGATGCTGATTATGAATCGAATAGGCGGGAATCTGGGAATCGGCGCGGCGAGTTTGGGAACGCTGTTCGGCATTTTGTACGACGACAGCGAAAACGCGCTGAGCTTCAACGTGACTGGCGGTTGCCAGTTGCGAAGTTCATTGACGAACAACTTCCCGCGCACTACGCCGCGTTTCGAACAGTTCGTTCCGGCGGGAAGAACGGGCTGGCTGCGAATCTACAGACTTGACGCCGACATAGGCATTTCCGGTTCGGCGCTCAACTTCAACTCAAGCGCGACAAGCTCCGCCGGAGCCTTCAACCAGGGACATAACCTGCACACGCTGACGCTGAGCGGCGCGGCGAGTTATGTGATTCCTGTGTTCCCGCCGGCCTGCTAATCGGCTGCTTGAGTAGACAACACCAAAGGCCGGGACTTACCATCCCGACCTTTGGTGTTTCTGGCTGTTGCTCAGGAGGCAAAGTGTTTTCAAACCGTTTCAAGTGGAGTCTGGAAACCAATCGGCTGGCGCAGTTGATTGAGGAAAAGCGGCGAGCCGGAATTCGGCTGCTGGATTTGACGGAATCGAATCCGACGCGCGCAGGCTTTGCGTTTCCGGCGGAGGAAATCCTTTCGGCCTTCGGCAACGAAGCGGCGATGCTCTACGAACCGCAGCCGAAAGGTTTGAACGTCGCGCGTGAAGCGGTTGCCGGTTATTACGCCGAACGCGGTTTCACCGTCTCAGCCGATGGCATTCATCTGACTGCCAGCACCAGCGAAGCCTATTCGTTCCTGTTCAAGCTGCTGGCCAATCACGGCGACAACGTGCTGGTTCCGCAACCGAGTTACCCACTGTTTGATTTTCTGGCGACGCTCGAAGGCGTGGAATTGCGGCCTTACGAACTGGAGTATCTTTCGGCGGGTTGGCGAATGGATTTTGATTCGATTGAACGCACCATCACGCCAGCGACGCGCGCCGTCATTCTGGTCAGCCCGAACAATCCGACCGGTTCATTCGTCAAACGCGATGAGTTGCGGCAATTGAACGAACTTTGCGCGCGGCACAATCTGGCGCTGATCGTTGACGAAGTTTTCAGCGATTATGGGTTTGGCGACGACGAATCTCGCGTGGCTTCGCTGGTGGAAAATGCCGATGCCCTGACGTTTGTGATGAGCGGTTTTTCCAAGATTCTGGCGTTGCCGCAGATGAAACTCGGCTGGATTGTGACCAAAGGCCAGTCGGCGTTGCGCGATGAAGCCATCGAACGGCTGGATTTGATCGCTGATACCTTTTTGTCAGTCGGAGCGCCGGTACAGCACGCCGCTCCTGAGTGGTTCAAGCTGCGCGCCGGATTGCAGCGCCAGATTCTGGATCGAGTGAAAACGAATCACGATTGGTTGGCGGCAAAGGTGGAAAACTCGCCAGTGCGAATGCTGAAAACCGAAGGCGGTTGGTACGCGACGCTGGAAGTTCCTCGACACTTTTCCGAAGAAGAATTGGTTTTACGCTTGCTGGCCGAAGACGATGTGCTCGTGCATCCAGGCTACTTTTTCGATTTTCCGCGCGAGGCGTTTTTGGCGCTCAGCCTGTTGCCAAAGCCTGACGTTTTTCAGCAAGCCTGTCTGCGACTGTTGCGCCGTGTTACTGAAATTTGAAATTCGAGATTGGAATTACGGTTTGCCGTTCAGCGATCTTGGTTTTGGTTTTTCTTCCGGCTTCTTTTCCTGCCCGCCGAGTTTTTCTGACAGGCGATCAATCGTCTTCTGCATTTCCAGCATTTGCTTTTGCATGGTGACGGCTTGTTCGGCCAGCGAAATTTGCTGGCGCTGCAATTCCAGCACCGCTGCCGGAGTGATGTTGGCGCTGGTGGCGTTCAGCGATTGTGTTTGTTGAAAGCGTTCCATCGCGTCCACGCGGTATTGCAATTGATCCAATCGCCGCTCAATGGTCATCAAACGGTAATTCAGGTCTTGCGACGAATGAGTCGGCGTTGCCAGCAACGCAGTCAGCAACAAAATGATCGTCAGGTTTGCGGAAAAACGAATTGAACGCATGGTTTTTAACTCCTGAATTCAGTCAAATCTTTCAACCACAGATGAACACTGATCAACTCGGATAAACACTGATCAAGCAGAGGAAGGCAGCGAATCTTTCAATTTGAAACTTCTGTGTCCATCAATGTGCATCTATGTTCATCTGTGGTTTCCTGTTAATTTGACGAAGTGTGGTCGTGAACGATCTTCCAGTCGTTTTGGAATTTCCGAAAGACCAGTGTGAATAATCCCGTCGGTTTGCTGCCATCGGAAAGCGTCAGCTCGTATCGTCCACGCACGACCGCGCCGTTGCCGAAAGTTTGAACGTCCAAGTCCAGAAATTGCAGCTTGCCCATCTCCTTGCCTTCGGACTGATAGTTTTTGCGATACCGTTCCAGCGTCGCGTCCCAGCCTTCCAGTTTGCGTCCGCCGGAAAAAAACGTCAGCTTCGGCGAACGCCAATATCCGACCATGAATTCTTCCAGCTTGCCTGCGTTCCAGGCGGCGACCTGCGCGTCCAGCACGGCGCGAATGGCGCTTTCGGCATTTTGGGGCTGACGCGCGGCTTTGGCTTCAGGCTTCGTCTGAGCTTCGATGGTGGAAAACAGCGTCAGGCAGAAAGCCAAAACGAGAATGGATTTGAGAAGATTGTTCATTGAGCTGGTTCCTTATGGTTGATGAGATTGATTGTCGAGTATGAAACGCCTTCGGATAGTAAAAGAAGGTGACGTGCGGGGCAAATTTCCAATTGTAAAACACGGCTCCGACAAGCTTGAGCCGAACCCGTCTATGACTGGTATAATCTGCCCGCTATGTCAGACAAAGACTTTTTTCCATCGCCTGACGACGAGCCGAATGGTTCGCGTCGTGATTCAGACGGAACAACCTGGCAAGATAAGTTGCAAGACCTCAGATTCTGGGTTGAGGATTTTCTGCGTTCGACCAGCTTCAAGTCGGTGGCGACGCTGACCGTTATTGCAGGGCTGATGTCTGGGGCGGCGTTTGCCTGCCAGACCAGCATCAGCAGCTTTGCTGACGATGTGGATTCGCTGGCCGATTACCGTCCGCCCGAAGTCACCAAAGTGTTCGCCGACGACGGCAAAACCGTGATTGGCGAATTGTCGCTGGAACGCCGAATCCCGCTGGAATACAACCAGATTCCGGAGCAGATGAAGCAGGCGCTGATGGCCATCGAAGATACGCGGTTTTACGACCACATAGGCATTGACCCAGTGCGATTGACCGGCGCAGTTCTGCAAAGCGTCATGCGTCAACGGCGTGTGCAGGGAACCTCCACGCTGACTCAGCAACTGGCGCGCGGTCTCTTTCTGACTCGTGAACGCTCTCCTGTACGCAAGCTCAACGAAATCATCTACGCGCTGCAAATCGAACGCGTGTATACCAAAGAGCAGATCATGACCATGTACTGCAACCAGATTTTTCTGGGCGGCGGAGCTTACGGATTCGAGGCGGCGGCCAATTATTATTTCAGCAAGCATCTGAACGAACTCAGTCTGGAACAGTACGCGATGCTGGCGGCATTGCCGAAAAGCGCGACTCAGTTTTCTCCGATCAATCGCCAGAAAGTCGCCAGAGAGCGCCGCAATCTGGTGTTGCAATCCATGGCTGATGCCGGATACATCTCCGAAGACGAAGCCGAAGCTTGCAAAGCCAGACCGCTGGGGCTGAGCGTTGCCGACCAGCGCGGTAAAAACGATTATTCGCCTTACGCCTACTTTGTCGAAGAAGTCCGCCAGGAATTGCAAAAAATCCTGGTGGAAAAACACGCGGCTGACGCCATGGACGTGTACAAAGCCGGATTGCAGGTTTACACGACGCTGGACGCCAACGCGCAACGGCTGGCTACAGAGGCCGTTCGCAAAGGCGCTCGCAATTACGAAAAGCGGCATGGCTGGCGGGTGAAATTCATCAACATCATCGAAAAGGAAAAAGCCGATCCGAACACTTACGAACATCCGGCGTGGATTGCGGTTCCGGTCATTGGCGACATCGTCACCGGACTGATTAAGGAAGTCAGCGACAAGGGGACTAAGGTTTCGTTCGGCGCTTATTCGGCGACGATCACGGCGGAAGAAACTACGGCGTTGAATCGTCCGCCGTCGAAATTGTTCAAACGCGGCGATCTGGCTCAGTTCAAGATTGTGGATGTGGACACCAATACGAAACGGCTGAAAGTCGAACTTGATCCCGAACCAGACGTGCAGGCTGCGCTGTTGATGATCGAACCCAAAACCGGCGAAATCAAAGCGATGGTGGGCGGATACAACTTCGCCACGAAAAAATTCAATCACGCGACTCAGGCCGAACGACAAACCGGATCGGCGTTCAAACCGTTCATTTACGCCGCGGCGCTGGAACAGGGCTTGAAACCGGACGACATTGTTGACGATTCGCCTTTCAGCAAAGGCAGTTACGAGCCGCACAATTACGACGACACGTTTATGGGGCCGATGACCATTCGCAAGGCCTTTGCGTTGTCGCGCAACATTCCGGCGGTTCGTGTGCTGGACGAAATCGGCGTCAAAAATGCGTCCGATCTGGTCAAACGAATGAAGCTGCCCAAACCGATGGCTCCGTATCTGCCGTCGGCATTGGGCGCAACCGAAGAGCCGCTGCTCAATATGGTTGCGGCTTATGGAGCGTTTCCCAATTCGGGCGTGCTGGTCGAACCGGTTAGAATTCGCAAGGTCGTTGATCGTGACGGCAACGTGCTGGAACAGGCAAATCCCAAACAATGGAAAGTGTTGAACGATTACGTTGCCGCTCAGATGGTGGAATTGATGCGCGGCGTGGTGCAGTTTGGAACGGCAGGAGCGGCCAGTTCGCTGGGCTGGCCGATTGGCGGAAAAACGGGAACGGTCAATGACTTCACGGATGCCTGGTTCATCGGTTACACGCCGACCGTCGCGTGCGGAGTCTGGATCGGTTACAGCGATCGTAAACGTCCGTTGGGCAGAGGCGAAGCCGGCGGTACGGCGGCGTTGCCTTTCTGGATTGACTTCATGCGCGAGTACCTGAAAGACAAACCGAAAGAAAAATTCCCGTCCATTCCGCCGGTGCCTGATGAAATGCGTTCGGTGCAGGCGCAGTTTGCGCGTTCGCACGCGGCTGAATTGGCGCGCATTGCCGAACGTGAAGGCGGGTTGTTGCCCGGCGACTTGGAACCGAATTTGGATCCGCTGGCTGACCCGGATTCCGATCTGCCACGGTCGGAAACGCCTGTCGCCGCTCCCAAACCGACCCCGAAACAGGCGACGCGCGACCGTATTTACGACGATTCGCGCGAATCTGTAACCAGAAGCAGCGAACAGCATCCGAAAATTCTGCGCCCGCCTGCGGTTGAAACCAAACCTGCCAAACAGGAAGAACCGGCGAGAAAAGGGAAGAAGGGAAAAGTCAGCGGCGAACCCAACTGAAGAAAGCAAAAGGCAAAAATCAAAAGGCAAAAGCGAAGAAGCGAGTTCTTCACTTTTGCCTTTTTTGCTTTGTCGAGCAGATGGAATCTGAGTTTACTGCCGGGTCAAACTCACATCGCCGGAAATGGTGGAGATTTTCAATGGACGGGAGCCATTGCCGATTCTGCCGCTGGCTTTGCGACCGGTTCCGTATTTCGATTCTTCGATGGTCAGCGGAAAATCGGTTTTCAGCCCGCCGCTCATTGTCGAAAGTCGCACGTCGGCGTCCAGGTTGCCGGGCAGTTTGACGTGAACATCGCCGCTGACAGACGAAAATTCCATCGCCGCAGCCGCGCCTTCCAACGAAAGAATCTCGACTTCGACTTCGCCGCTGGTGGATTTGGCGCTGACCGCGCCTTCGACTTTGCCGACGTGAACATTGCCGCTGACGGACGTGGCGTTGACTGATCCATTGACGTTGTTGACGGTGGTTTCGCCGCTGACGGTTTTGGCGGTCAGTTCGCCTGTTACTCCTGTCACTTTGACATTGCCGCTGACGCTGGAAAATGAATTGAACTTGTAGGCGATGTTGTGCGGCACTTTGACATCGAACCGCACATCAACATCGCAATTGTCGCAGCGGTCTGGATAATCCACGCGCACGTCAATCGTGCTGCCGCCGCTGCGGTCTTCTATGTTCACCCTGTCGCGGTCGCGGCCGGATTTGATTGCCGTGACGATAATCGCCTGTCCGTCATAACCGTTGACGATTACATCGCCGGAGATGTTGCGGACGCTGACCGAACCGCCTGCGCCGAGATTGTAACTGCGTTGAAAATCCTGCGCTGAAGCCGTCACGGCGATCAACGCCAGCAAGGCGGACAACGCCATCGCACGAAGAGACAATTTGTTCATAACTGTTTACCTTTCCTTTCGAGTTGTTGTGAGAGTGCAGCCAGATCAGCGCCGCTTTTCATTACTTTTGATACGAATTTGGTTCCGGCCTGTGAGTGGCAGCCGCCGGCTGAAGGTTTCATTAAGTCTGGAATTTTCTTGTGAACTGTCAGTATTTGGAGAATTCCATTTTGTCCTGCGCTCACCCCATTTGGGGCGGGATGGCCAAGCGGCATCAGCGCTTCCAATTTCCTGAAAGCAGGATTAGTCATTCCGATCAAAGCAGTTAGTTGAAAATTTCGATGAGCTGCGCCTGTGGAATGGCAAGTGCAAAATGCTTCGGCGAAAGGAGACCTGGTATCAGTTGCAGTTCCGCACTCTGATGGATTCAGGTGAATAGCAAGAATGAACAAGCTCACAAAACACGCCTTAACTTTGATCTTTGCGTTGGGATTCGTTTTCGTGACCGGCATGTCGAGCCTGGCAACTGTTCAGGCTCAGTGGCCGTGGGAGCGTCGGGACAATCGCCAGGATCGTCGTGATGACCGCCGTGACAATCGTCGTGATGATCGCTGGGACAATCGCCGGGATGATCGTCGCGATGATCGCCGCAATGATCGCTGGGACAATCGCAATTACAACCGTGATTACGATAAGGGGTTTCGCGACGGTCTGAATCGAGGGGAGCAAGATTACCGAAAGCGCCGCATTGCTGATCCGAACAATCACAATAATTTCCGCAAGGGAAACGCCGCTTACCGCGATGGTTTTCGCAAGGGGTATTGGCAGGGATACCCGACAAACAGAGGCCGTCGGTGGTAACGACCAATTTGTTTATTGCACAAAAGCAAAAAAAAGCCGCAGGCTTATACAGTCTGCGGCTTTTTGCTTTTCAGCGTTCGGCGCAACGGCGCTAGCGTTTGATAGTGTATGAATCAATCAATTTGCCGTCGGCGGCAATGGCTTCGACCGTCATTGTGTTTTCGGTGACTTGGACGATCAGAAACGAGTTGACCGAATCTTCGCCAAACGCCATCAATGGAGATTTGCGGTCGAGCGTTTTCTTTTTGATTTCGCCGCTCGCGCCTTCGGTGAAGTAGTGAACGCCCTTTTGCGGTTTGACCCGTTCGTAACAGTGCGAATGCCCGGCGAACACTGCGTTGACTCCGTATTTGACGTACAGCGGTTCCAGTTGCTCGCGCAGTTTGACGTAGGGGCGGTGCATCCTTGCCGAAGAATAGATCGAATGATGGCAGAAGGCGATTTTCCAACGCGCCGTCGAATCTTTCAGCGATTGATCCAGCCAGCCGAGTTGCGCGTCATCCAATTTGTTCGTATCCAGCGCGAAAAAATCCAGCAGACCGTTCCCCTTTCCGAAGTTGTAATAGCGCCGACCGCCCATATTGAAATTCTTGTAGTTGGTCTGGAACTCCAGCCCCTTGATGATGTCGTGATTGCCGAGCGAGGCATAAAACTTCACGCCGTCAGCAAGCAATTCTTTGTACGGTTCTTCAAAGTGCGAGACGATTTTTTCCTTCTCGCCTTTTTCGTAAATGTTGTCGCCGAGCATGATGACGAACTCGAACGGTTTCAGTTGACGCTGTTTGACCATTTGTTGCGCGACGGCTCGTTGAGCTGCGTCGCCGCTGCCTGTGTCGCCCATCACTGCAAAAATGATCGTCGGTTTGATCGTCGAATCCTGCGCAACGCATGGAATTGCAATGATCGCCGCAAGACAAATAGTGGCCAGAAATGTGGAAAAGATTCTGTTCATGCTGTTAATCCTCCTCCGTTAAATCCTTGACCAGGTCACCCCAGTCCATCTCGAAGATCAGATAAAAACTTTGAACGGCCTGTTTATCGTCGGTAATCAAACCGACTTCGCGGCGCAGTTCGAGTTCGACTTTGCGCAAACTCTGGCTGCCGAAAAAGACCTGTTTGCCGTCGCGGATGATGGCTTGCGTGTGCAAACGAATGATCGGCATGGGGCGGATTTCAGCGCCTTTGATCGGGCGACTGGCCGCGCCGATGACCTTGATTTCAACGCCTGCTTCGGTGCGTTCTTCCAGCAGTTTGAGCATCTGCGAATCGCTCAATTTGCCGTCGTAAATCAGCAGTTGTTTTTGCGCGCCCCGGATAAAGGCTGAAAGTTTTTTGCGCGAATTGATGGGGCTGATGACGAAATGTTCGGCCTGCGCCTTGTGCGATTTGCCTGCGACATCAGCGGTGAACAATCGGACGGCTTCGGCGACAAGCTGTTTGTCTTCGGTGACGATGCCGAAACTGCGGCTGTGATGAATGTCCAGAAAGGTAAAGTTGAACGTCAGCAAAAACAGTTTCCGGCGATCCACGACCATCATCTTGCTGTGGTATCGCACCAGGTCTTCGGCTGTCCGCGTGACCTTGACTTTGTGTTCGTTCAATCGCTTTTCCAGCTTTTTGATGTCGCGCAGGTCTTCCTTGTTCGTGTAAGTAATCAACGCATGCACGCGAATTCCGCGCGCGGCAGCGATCACTAACGCCTGCTCGATTTCCAGCCGATCCATGCGATAGATGATGATCTCTATGCTTTCTGTGGCTTGATTGATGCCTTCCAGCAACGGTTCTATCCCGTCGCGCGGTTGAATGATGACATGCACCTTTCGTGAACCTGTGCTCCTTTGGATTTGATGGAAAGAGAGATTTGGAGATTGAGGGACGGAGCGATTCAAAAGTATGAACGCTTTTGCTTTTATTCTCTCCGTCCCGTTTTCTCCCGGTCTCTCCGTCCTGCTATCTTCCTGCAGCGGATTTCAATTCATTGATTTTCTGACGAACTCGGCGCGAAAAACCTTCGACTTCGGCAGACGTGGCGCCAGCGGTTTTGAACGCATCCTGAATCTGTGCGTCGGTCAACTGGCCGATGATTCCTGCAAACCAGCGGGCATGTTCCATCGGAACGTATTTCAATGTGCTGCTCATTTTGCCGCTGTAATGCAGTTTGAGCTGACCCTTCGAAACCCCATCCAGAAACGCCTGCTTTTGATAATCGGCCAGGTCCCATTTGGTGTGCGACATAAAGTTGCCCATTTTGCCAAACGCTCCGCCCCAATCGGCAACCAGATACCAATCAATGACCTTGTCTTCGTCGTCGTACATTCCCAGCACGTTGTTGTTGGTGGGTTTGGCATCCCAGTTATTGAGCAAAGCGTTCAAGATTGCCAGCCCGGACAATTCTTTCGTTCCCTTGAACGGATTGCTGGTCCAGTCCCAGTTGATGGCGCGGCGCGCAATGTCGTCAGGGCGTTTTTCAAACATGCCGTTGGTGAAGGAACCGTCAGCGCCGACGAATTTTTTGGCGCGCCCCAGGCCGGTGACGCCATTTACCGTGCCGGATGGCACGAAGTAACTCTCTTCGACCATATAGCCGCAAGCCCAGACAATGCGGCTGGCGGCGACTTCGGCGTGAACTTCCTCGTCGAATTTGATGTTCCATTTGACGCCGTTGGCGTCAATGACTTTGATCTTGGGATTGGTTCCGGTGATGTCTTCCTTGTCAAATTGTAACGGCGGTTTGGGCATGCCTTCGGGGCTGCCGATGCCATAAATCAGGTTCAGCGAAGCGATGTCGCCGCGGTCTTCCCACAACTGGGGAGTCCCCGGCTCGGTTGGAGCTTTGGACGACTTTTTGACTTTTTTGTCTTTCTTTTGTCCTTTGGCATTTTTTTGCGAGCTGGAGCTGTCTTTCTTTTGCGGACTGGCGCCGACTGATGTTGATGCGACAACGCCTGCGATACTCAGACAAACCACCAAAGCCAGAGTGAACAGCGCGAGAAAACGATTGTGACTATGCTTCATTGGAACTACCTCCTACAGTTTCAGGTTCAACGGGGGGAGTTGTGGAATTGCCGGGGCAACATGGGTTTGTTGCGAATGGTAAGACGCGAGCCTGACTATAAAACACAGCATTGTAATGGCTGCGTCCCACGGTCGGTCGCGTCACGCGATACGGGATTTACCTCACATCAGAATAATCAAGTCTGATATAGCTGCTGGCATCGCCGACCAGAAACAAAAACGGACGCCCATTGATGACGGCAGCGGTGACGCCTTCAGGTTTGAATTTCGGGTTCAAAGTCATTTCTTCACGCACTTTGGCGGTGACGCTTTCCCCATTCCATTCCCACAATTTGAATTCGCTTTTTTCGACGCCTTCGGGGGCGCCGGAAATAATCAGGAATGAATTCAAGTGCGTGTCATAGGTGATGTCGCGTATTCCCTGACCGCCGAGCGGCAATTGAATGATTCGTGGAGTTTCCAGCGCCAGATTTTCAGCGGTAAATTGGCCTTTCGGGTTATTCAACCGCAACGGAATCAGCACGGCGAGCGCGGCATTCAACGAACGCAAGCCGACGATCAGGCGGTCTTGCCGTTTGTCCCACGCCAATCCTTCGATATTCAAACCGCCCTGAGCGCTGGGAAGGTCTCCCTGACCTTTCAGTTCTGGAATTTTGCTGAGCAGGAAGCCACGGAAGTCTGAAATGATTTCCGGCGGCTCGCGTAGCGTCTGCGTTTGCGCATCGAACGAGAATCGCACAATGGCGTTGTCCGCGCCCCAATTGACGTCAGACAGCGAACCGATGACGTAAAAGTGTGCCCCGTCGCTGGTGATGGCTTCAGGGTTTTTGACTGTCACGCCCAGCGGAATGGCTCTGGGCGCACCGACTGGATCGCCGTCAGCATCGAGTTTCATGGCCAGAACCACGCCGGGTTGACCGTCGTCCACGATCAGCACCAGATCGCTGCCGGGAACGTGAGCCACGCCTGAAGCTTCAATCCGGCTGCCGGGCAGTGAGGCCCACGAATCGGAAGGAGCGACTCTGGCCGAAGCGGAGTTTGACGATCCGCCTGTGCCTCCGCTGTTGCTGGCGGGCGTCAAGACATATTTCGCCACCAGAATCGTCCCCGCGATGGTTACGACCGCGCCCATCACCTGAGCGATGATGCGGCTCAAGGCGTTGGCATTGAAAAAACCGCTTTTATCTTTTTCCTTTTTCTTTTTCTTCTTCTCTGCCTTTTCCGCTTCCTCGTCTTCAGCGGCGGTGGTGACTTTGGAGGGCGGAAGCGCATTAATGCTCGGATCGGTTCGCGGGAAAGAATGCGCCGGATCGGATCGCAACGATGCGCGCCGCCGGACTTCTTCCAACGCTTCCAGCGACAATCGGGCGGTTTTATTTTCGGTGGTTTCCGCCGGGTTGCGGAACGCCAGCATGACGTTGCCGAGTTGAATCTTGTCGCCGTGTTGCAGCGTGTAAGCTTCGCCGCCCTGCCGGTTTTCGTTGATGAACGTGCCGTTGCTGCTGCCAAGATCAACTATGGAATATCCGCCGTCGCGCACCAGCACGATGGCGTGCGTGCTGCTGACGGTAGGGTCGTTGAGAATCAGTTTGTTGTGCGGAGCTTTGCCGATTTCGATTTCCGGCTGGTTCAACAAGGCTTCGATTTTTTCGCCGTTCGGCAAGACTCCGATCAGTCGCGGCGTAAAGTGAGTTTCAATGTGCGCGGCGATTTCGCTGTACATCGCCAATCGCAGGGAGGCTTTTTTGCCAGTCAGGCGCTCGACGTGTTCGATGGTGGTTTTGTCGGTCGGATCGGCGACGGCCAGCATCAACCGGTCGGGTTGTTGTCCGATGATCGGGCAAACACAGCGGCTTCGCAAAAAATCAACGCGAAGTTTGCCCGCCGTCACGGCGTCCACGTCCATCGTTTTCATTTCAATCGGCGGAATGTTGAATGTGCGTCCCATCAAATCGCGCAGGCCGATTTCGCTGACCAGTTTTTCTTCGACCAACGCGCGGGAAAGCCTGCGACCGGGTTGTTGCGCGGCATTGTTCTGCAAACGATCCAGCGCCGACTGAGCGACCAATCCGGCGCTGACCAATGCCTGCGCCAGAGAATCTTCCGTGACTGAAACGGCTTTGGGAGCGGGCGGCGGAGTCGGCGGCGGCGGCGGGCTGTTGTCCAACAAAACGGTGCGCGGCATGGATTGGGTGGTTTCCGCCTCTTTCAACCGGAATGTAATGGTGCAATGCCCCATCCTGATTAAATCGCCGTGGTTGAGTTTGCGCGAATCGTGGATGCGGACGTCGTTGACGAATGTGCCGTTGCGACTGCCCAGATCGCTGAGCGTGAAGATGCCGTCGGCCAGACTGATCTTCGCGTGCGATGACGACACGGAAGCATCGGACAGGATGATGTCGTTTTGCGGAGCTTTGCCGATTTTGCTTTCATCCGCGCTCAAGTCGCGTTCGACGACGCTGCCGTCGCGCATCAGGATGTGAAGCGTGGCTTCGGTTTTGGGGATTGTGGGATCTTCCTTGGGAACTGTCATATTCGGGTTTGCCAAAACGTCGGGGCCGGATTGGGGAAGTCTGACGCCGTGAGCTGCTGGCAAAGTCGCGCTGTTCGGTGTCCGGATGTTTTCCTGAAGTTCTGCCGCTTTCGACGGAATTCCCGCCGGGATCGGCGTTTTTAACTGTGCAGAAAGAATCGCACGCAGATCGGTGCCGCATTGGTTACAAAACCGGCTGCCTTCGCGCGGAATTGGAAAATTGCATTGAGGGCATTCATTAATCATGCCAACTGAGGTGAATCACACTCGAATAGTATATGAATGAAGCCGCTTCAGCAGCGGCCATGAAGTTCAGGTACGGTTATCAACCGAACGGATGCTAAATCAGTTTGCAGGGTAAATCAACGAGTTGTCGGACGGGGAAATTCTTCTCGCCAATCACACCAATGGCGCGATGGCAGGACTTGCACGATTGCGCCAAATTAACCACGCCGAATCAAATTGATGAAACATCTTTTCTGACCTTGACAGCAGGCGTTTGGAAAATTGCGACTGTCGGTCAGCTCACCAAGCCATAAAATTTCAGCTTGAATTCGTTATTCGTCAAACCGGGGCCATCCGGCGCGCGCCGCGAGAAGTTGAGCGTTTCTGCAAAGACCATTGGCATTCCTCCGCTGATAGATTCAGTAGAAACCGCCGCGCCGTAATGCCGGTTGGTGAAGATTGCTTTCAATCGTGGATTCGGCGCGAAGCTCAATCCGTATCGAATCGAGGTCAGCGGCAGTTCAATCTGTTGCGACGGGTTTATGAATTCGATGTTGTCGTCATAAATGTTGATCTGTGTCTGGCGGTCGCGCGCGCTCAGGTCGCGGTGAATCAGGAAGTTGGTCAGCGCTTCGATGATCGCAGCGCGATGATAACTGGCGCGCCCGTGAACGAATTTGCCGTACGAATCGGCAACAATCTCCCGGACGCTCGGAGCCGAATCCGTTTCGCGGGCTTTGCGCGAAGGACGCGCGTCCAGCAAATCCACATATCGTCTGAGAAAACTCAATGCTCCATCGGCCTGTTGCAGCAGATTGCCATTCAACCGAAGCTGTTCCACTACGGGCGCCTTGCGGTCTTTCTGCGGCGGACCGCTGTACCGCGTCAGCAATACATCCGTGCGCGGCAACAATTCGGCCACGCGGTCGTTCAGGCCGAACAACAACAGGCAGCCAACGGTCGGCAACCAGTCGTCTTCGATTTTGACGGCCAAACCCATTTCGCGCAGCGCCGCATCGTTCGGATAGCCTTTCGTGGTTTCTCCCCAATATCCCGGATTGACCGCGCGGACGTAACTCCACAGCAAAGATTCATCAATGTCGTTTTCGATGCTGGCGCGAAAGACCGGAACCTGCTCGAATCCCGTGCGGTGCAGTTCATGATAAATCCTGGACAATTCTTCGCGCGTGGCTTCGCGTTTGATGGCGCCTTCCCGCAGGTAAAACCGGTCGTCCAAGGTTCGGTGAGGCCGAGCCGCAGCGTCCACTTCCAGCACGACAATGCGGCGTCCGCTGTCAAAGGCGACTTTGTTGATGTACGGAAAAACCGGCGGTTGAATCTGATTGGCGCAAATGTCGCGCAACTGCTCCTCTACGTCTTCCGGATTTTCCACGCCTTCGATTCGCAGTTGATCGTTGACGCCGAAAATGATCGCCCCTCCGGCGGTGTTGGCCAGCGCAATGATTTCCGCAGTGATTTTTTCGGCATTGCTGTAACGGACTTTGAGTTCCAGATAAGTGTCTTCGCCGCCGCGCAATAAACGAACGAGTTCTGCGCGCGAAGTCGTCTGCGCCGGAACGTCCATTTGATAGGCGTGATAACTGTTTCCGACAAACCCGGAATGCTGGCGAGGTCGCTGGCTGTGATTGTAACGTTTGCGAGACATCTCGGTGGTGGCACGAGTTTGAATTGTCAGGTCAAAATTGACGGGTACGTGACCGCCGGAATCAGGAAACGGACGCGCGGCAACGCGGCAACGGTCGGAACCGGAAACGCAACTGCCGAACGCCAGTGTCTGCGCCTAAGTGAGTTAAGCGCTTTTCGGAGTGTCTTTCTTTTCTTCTTCGGCATCGCCTGTGGCAACACCTTGCTTGAAGCTGCGAATGCTTTCGCCCAGGCCTTTGGCCAGCGAAGGCAGTTTCTTGCCGCCAAAAAGCAGCAACACGATGATCAAAATGATGATCATTTCAGGATAACCAAGTCCAAACATAATAAATCTCCTTGTTTGTAATGTCCGGCATTGTAGCGGCGAGCAATGAACTTGGCAACGCGATAAAACTTGATGATCTGGATGATCTGGTTGACAGACCCAGGCGGGGTCAGTAGTATGCGCATTCGTTTTTTGGCCAGGTAGCTCAGTTGGTAGAGCAACGGACTGAAAATCCGTGTGTCGGCGGTTCGATTCCGTCCCTGGCCATCAATCTTATCAAGGACTTACATGCGGCCAGCGACTTAAAACGCTGGCTGTTGCCACAAATAACGCCACAAACGGAATTTTGAGCTATGGGCGAGCGGCGATGATGCTCGCCCATTTGTCCGTTTCGCCCCTCAGTTTTTTCAGCCTGAAAATTCATTTCGGCAACCATCCTCAAAAAAGTGTGTTTTTGAAATTTCACTTACGGTTGCCGCCTCATCAAATGAGACGCCATGCTTTTCAAGGTTACTCTCGGCTTTTTTCGCGTGCCATTCAAAAGGCATTTATTGCCCGCTTCCTTTCTTCCGGGCTTTTTTTGCTTGTGCCTTCTTTGCTGGTTTCCTTTTCGTCTTCGCGGTCGCGCTTGTTGACGTGCTGCCATTCTCTAAAGTTTGTTTGGCAGGTCTGCCGGGCTTTCCATAAACCTTCACGTCAGCAAGGGCGCTTTCTTCAATTGCATACTCGCGCCCAAGCTGATGTGCCTTCAATGTTCCCTCAGAAATCAAAGCGCGAACTCGCCTCACGCTCACGCCCAGTCTTTCAGCAGCTTGATTAGTGTTTAGTAAATTCATCGTCACTCTTATACATTAAAAAAATATCTTCCGTCAACGGTATTTTTCGATTGACTTAATATGCCGTTGTCGGTATGTTAATCTTGACGATACGCGATACCCCGGCAAAGGCAGGAAGTGAAACGATGAAATCTTACGAATGCCAGATATGCGGAAAGAAACTCACAGACAACGAATCCATCGCGCTCGGCGTTGGGCCGGACTGCGCTGCCAAGCGCGCTTCCTTCGTCGCCTCGTGCGGCAGTTCGGAAGCTGAGATTGCCGCGCTCGAAAATACCGGTGATGAAGCCGCTCGCTGGATTCGTAATTTTCGTCAGGATATGCGCGCCGGGCGAGTCCGTCAGGCTCGCCAGTGCATAGAGATTGCCCGGCGTAAGGCGGAGCAAAGCTCGCCGGTGGTTGCGCCGGTCATGACGGCTCCTGTCGTTCCGACTGTCGTTGCCAGCGAGCCGCCGCAGCCCGCAATCGTGGTTCGCCGATCCGAGCGCGGCTACCGTGTTCATCCGCCTTACCGTCACCCTCAATTCGTCGCCGCCTTCAAACGCACTGTGAGCGGTCGCTGGTATCCCGAAGCGTCGGAATGGTTCATCCCGGCAACCTGCCTGCAATGGGCAATCGAGCTTTTACAGTATTGGTTTTCGATGCCGGTCTTTGTCGAAGGCCACGCGGAGAACACCTAACCACCCACGCCCGGCGCATTCGGGCGTCACCACCAACCCGGCAACGATGCGCCTTGCCGACAAGCTAACAAGGAGCACTCACTATGCTTAAAGCCAAAGAAAAATCTTTCGCAGAAGTCGCGGCGCGTTTTGCCGAAGTGGCAACCGATTTGCAGGAGCATTCACAATGCCCTGCCAGCATTGCCAATTTGCTGAATGAAATCGAATCCGAGGCATTCAATGAAGCCCAAAGCGCCGTTTCAGGTTCGCCCGGCGCAAGCGCAAAATTGAACTGTGCGCTTCTGAAAATCACACTTCAGACCGCTGCCTCTGCATAAACGCGAAGGGCTTGCCGATGCGCTAACACCGGCAAGCCCTTTGAAACTATCCACCAGCCGGAAGCTGGAAGACAGATCGCGTGCTTTGATTCTCTCAGCTTCCGGCCTTTCCAACAAGAAAGGAAAACACAACATGGCAGTCAAACTCGCCTTCCGTCATCAACGGGCAATCTTCGGTTTCGTCGTTCTCGGATTGCTCATTCTCTTCTCTACCGCTGTTCTCTGGGGACATTACGAAAAGATTGTCAGCAATTATCAATGGCTGGCCAAAGCCGGGCTTGCGCTCGTTGATGTGATCGCCATCGGCCTGGCCATCTGGCACTTTTACGCGAAGCACGTTCCGCTGAAAGTGTGGTGTTTTTTTGCTGAAGGCGCGATTGCCGTGATGATGATTATTCACGCGGGCGCAGTTCTTCAGCTTGATTCCAGCACGGCGCAGCAAACGCACGCCGTTCAAACCGCCGTTGACGTGCAAGCCAAGCTGATTGAAGCGCAAGGCAAAGCCAACGCCGAAACCGAAGCCGCGCGCATCAAAGCCGCTGGCGAAGCTGCCGCTGCTGTCAAAAAGCAGACCGGCTCAACCACTCTGGCCAGTCGCACACTGAGAACTGGAACCGCCCAACCGGCGCAACCTGCCGACACGACGACCACGACGGCGCTGGTTGAACAGGCCAGCGACATCAAGCCAACGACTTTCTTGGGCGAAGGCTACATGAACGGCGGCATTTACGTCTGGCCTGCCCTGATTGCCTTCGGTTTGTTTTTCGTCGCCATCGGCATTTCGGCTTTCTCCGAACCGCACGAAGACGCTAATCGAAACGGCATCCCGGATAGTTGGGAACGGATGTTTGGCCGCAATGTTCAGCCGGTGAACCCGCCACAATCAAGCAATCCGTTTTACGCCGAACCGCAGACAGACAAAAAGCCGCGCGTAACCTGGCAAGGCGGAAAGATCGTCAAGGATGAACGGGGAAACTGACAGCGCCGGTTGAGCCTGTTGCCCTGCCGCCGCTCACACCGGCGGAAACTCAATCGGCGCGCATCGAACCGCCCACACGCGCCCAACCGCAACCGTTCATCGTTCCGGCAGTGATCGAACCGACGCCCGCCGAAGCGATGGACGCTTCTCCGCTTCTGGAACGGGAAGAAAGCGAACCATCCAAGCCTTCACCACTGCCCGCCAACGTGCTGCCCTTCGCCGCCAAAGTAAAGCCGCCAGCGCGCGGCAGACGAAAGAAAGCAGGTGGCCAGGCGATGCGCGTGGATTACGTGAAGGTCAGCAAAAACACTTGGGCGTTTCGCATTCGCTGGCGCGACGGCGAGCAGGAGCCAGCCGTTTACGTCAGCCGCGTGGACGACAAACGATTCAAATCAATCACGAAAGGAAAGGTGAGATATGCCGCGTTCAAAAAACAACTTATCAGCAGCTTCTTGTCGAGAACCGTTCGGCAAGGTCACGGAATTAATGCAAGTGCCAATCGCGCTGTTTGAAGTCTTATCGCTGGCCAGCGAGATTGACCATCCGAAAGCCAAACAGATCGAACGCCTGACAGACAGCATTATCAACGTCACGCTTGACGATCCAGACGCGCTGGTGAAGCTGTCGAATCTGGCCGGAAACGGTTACGCAATTCAGTTTTCCCGCACAGAATCCGCCGGATAAGCAAGTCCATTAATTGCAACGCTTAGGCAATTTTCCGCACGTGTGCGCGAAACTCGATTTTTGGAATAAAGCGCACACGTGCAGGAAATTCAAAACGCCTATCAATCTGAAGCCGAATCCGCCGACAAGTCAGCGGCACAAACTACGATCCACGTACGTTTTGTTTCCGTTCCCATTGATGTAATAGCACCCTCCGCGCGGCCCAGTGATGTAACCGCTTCGACTGAAGGCTGAGCTACGGTAAGAGTCCGACGAACCGCAAAGACTCCTGTCCACATAAGTCTTGTTTCCGTTTCGATTGATGTAATAACACCCGCCGCGCGGCCCGGTCAGGAAGCCGCTCCGTCTGGTGGTTGTCGGTGAATCCGTGACAATACGCTCAGGTAAACCGGTGACAACCTCTTCCTTCTTTGCTTGTGGCGCTAGTTTGGTTTGAGAGGCTTGGGGCTTTTGCCCCGGCTTCGACTGGCTGATTTCCGCCGTTGGCAACGGCTCAACTAAAACCGCTGGGAAGTCATCTGGCGCTGTGGATTGTCTGAAATCCTGTTGGTTGGTTGGCGTGATGACCGAGAGCAGAATGCTAAAACCCAGCATCCCCAATGCAATCAAACCAATCGTTGTGTTTGAGATTCTGTTTGCGTGCCTCTGTGTTGACGCCTGTTGCAGAACGGAAGCGTCAGTCGGCAATTCAGTTCCACATTGCGGACAGAAGAGAAAGCCAGGTTTGGTTTGTTTGCCGCATACGTGGCAGTGTCGGAACGAAGAAGCGGGAGGATTCATAAATCACAATTTACTGGGGCAAAAGATTAATCGCTCAGGTGAAGATCGTCACTTCTTGCTTTTTCCTTGAAGCACCTGTCGAAATTTATCAACTACGTCATTGTTGAATCTAGTTGCTAAAATAATTTCTGCGATTAGCTTCACTTCTTCAAGAGAATCCGTCTTGCTAATTAGCATTCCTTCCCAAACGACCCAACCTGAGCGCCCCCAACCAGGATTTACACTTCCATCAGCATCATGCAACATTGCTCGGTATGCAAAAGCAATTTTAGAGTTTATATCATCCTTGATGGGAGCAAAAATAATTTGCACTGATAGATCAGCATCATTCTTTGTCAATAATCGATCCGAATGTTCCATCTCATTAAAATCTAGTAAACCTCTTGAAAAGAAGGTTTCAATATCCCTCTGCAATGACAAGTCTTTGCCTTGCACTGATAGTGCAATACGGATTTGTCGGGACTGTTTGCTCATCTCTTGAGATAGTCGAACTTGTTCTCCGGCTGATTGAACTGGCAAGAAACAGATAGAGAAAAGCAGGAAGTTGACTTTGTGTCGCAATTTCATATTTTACTCCTCATTTTTTAGTTGATCTTTATTATTCAGAATCATTTCTGGCTTTCCATTGTATTGTTCAATCAAGCCCGTCACACAAATCCGCTTATCTAGTAAATCAATCTCAGGCTGACCAAACACTGCTCGATCATTTTCCCAAATGACAACTGTGAAAATCTGTCTCGGAAATGGCTCGTCGAGGTTCAAAAACGTCGGCTTGCGATTGGTGTTTGTGGCGTATCTGGCGCTCGCAACTTTGCCGCAAACGGTGGCGGCTTTGCCTATGTTGCTTTTTGCTTGAGCAGGTGTCATTCGTCCAGATTTACAGCCCAAATTGAACGCAACAAATCCAAAGGATGCTAGAGTCAAGGCTACGGCTTTAATTGTCATGACCATTTTCGTCATCCCCTTCCTTTTCTTCGAGTTCATTCACTCTTCGCTCAAGCTCGCTTATTTCATCTTCGAGTTCGTATTTTTCATTTTCTAGTGTTTTTCGCTTTTGCCTCTCTCTCACCCAGAGAGCAAATATCCCATTGCTGGTATTCTGAGTAAGTTTAGATGAAAGCTTCATAACATCAGCCTCACGAACCCGGACTGCAACACCTTGGCGCACGTACCACAAATGATTATCAAACGTCCAAATATATGCTCCGCCATCCGCTGTTGGGATAATTTCTTGAATATGGGCGTCAACAAGTTTCAAGTTTGGATTGCGAGTCGGCTCAGGTTTTGGCGTAGGACTGGTCGAAGCGATTTGCGGCTGACTACTGCAAGCTGACAAACAAAGTGCGGCGCAAATTACAACGAGGTAAAAATGTTTGTGCATTGTTGATCTCTTTCAGCGGGGCTGGCTTGAGTTATTGAGGTAGACGCGGGGGAGCATCGTTTGATGACGCGCGGAGTCTATGCCGCGTCATCGGCTGAGGCAAGAAAAATTCTACAAGATGAGCTTGGCTGATTTTGCCAGGCGATTGGCTGTTCACCGCAGTTTTTCTTGGTATTTTTTGGCAAACCGAGTATAACCACTTCGCTGATCCCCTCGTTTAGCTTGGCGCTGTATTGCCGCAGCCGCCGTTATCCTCTAACCAAAGTGCCTCAGAAAGTGAATGTTCCCCCATGAAACTGACTCTCTTAACCCGGATTTTCGCGTTGTCGTTGATTTTGTTGGGAAGCGCAGGGCTTGCTATCGCTCAAACAAAAGTCCCTCAAAATGCAAAAGTCTTTATCGCGCCGATGGAAGGCAACCTGCATACCTTCATAGCCGCAGAACTCGTAAAGCAAAAAGTCCCGTTGACGGTTGTAATGGAAGAAAGCGCGGCGGAGTTCATCCTCACTGGCGGCTCAAGGCAGACCGGTGATAACAAATGGTACGACACCGTTTTTGGCACGGAACGAGATCGAAACGAAGGCTCTGTAACAATGGTCAGCGTCAAAGATAAAAGCCTTGCCTGGGCTGGGGAGGCCGGCGACCGGTCGCTTTGGTTCGGCGCACTGAAACGCGGCGGACAAAGAAAGGTCGCAGACAGAATTGTCAACAGAATGAAGAAAGACCTGTTCAAATAGCGAGAAGATTCTTTCACTCGGCGTTTATTTTTTTATCAGTGGCCCCCACTGCACGTGCTTTGGCGATTCCACAAGCAGCGAGGCGCGAACAGTGGGCAGCCACAAATTTGACCACCTCATACATCGCTGGAAGGCTATCCCTCGCCGTGAAGCCTCAACAGGATCGCCGGAAATTTCCGCTCGTAAGCAATCTTGACCCATTCCAGCTTGCTCGCCAGAGAGTTACGCGGCTCAAGGCAGAGCAGGCAAATCCAATCTTCAACGCCCAGGCCAAACGCATCCGCTCCCCGTTGCAAACCTGATTCGATAAGCTTCTGCCGTCCGTTGGGTTGATTCAGCTTGTTGAGCAGTTCCAGCGCCAGCGGATTGGTTTCCCAATCATCCGCCACCAGTGCAGCTTCTTCCGGCGACCAAACCAGAAACAGAAGCCGCCGCGCTTCTTCTTCGGTCTTTCCGAGCTTGGCCATCGCTTCAGGGATCGCCGACAGCAGAATCGTCCGGTTATAGCGAAGCAGTTCTCGTTCGGATTCAATCAGCGACTCCATTGCCGAAAGTCGTTTTGCAGTCGTCATGCGGTTCTCCTTGCGGTTTTGATTTCCAACGCTTTTTCCAGATAAGCCAGGCGTTCTTGAGTTTCCAACGTCTCGCGTGCCTTCAGGCCGAGTTCCAGAACCGACTTGGCGGCGCTGACGCGAGCGGACACTTGCGCGGTTTTGTCGTTCAGGATTTCGCGCAGGCAAACGACAGCATCCGCGCTGGCCGCTTGCAAAGCCGTCAACGTGGATTCAAGCAACCGCCCACGCGCAGCACGATACGCGACGGAAAATTCCGGCTCCGCCAGCCAGCGCCAGATCGTCGCTTCAGACACCTCTGCCGCGACCGCAGCCGCGCGCGTCGTCGGCTCGGTCAACAGAGCTTCAATCGCACGTTGCTGCTTTGTGGAAAGCCTCTCAATTTCACTCATTGTCGTTCACCTCTTAAATCGTCACCCAGTCAGTAACCTTGCCTTCTCTCCCGCGAGAAAATGTTTTTCAAAACTTCACTTTTTCACTTTTTCACTTTTCGTTGATTGGCGACTTTTCGCCTTTTTCTCGACAAGCTCATTCAAAACAATAGCTTAGCCGTTTTTACCCGAAGCTCACCGCATCGTAAAAAGTGAAAAAGTGAAAAAGTGAAAATTCAAAACCACATTTTTTTCGCGCTCATTCCCGCCGGGAAACACGCATCCCGGAGTTCACTTTTTCGACTTCGTAGCCATTCGACTCAAGCCGTTTTCGGAAATTTTGTTTGCCCAGCGGCTTCATCCCCGAATCGGAGCAATAGCTCCGATAATCGGAATAAATTTCCTTCAAGAGTCCGTTTGGCTCTCGGTCGGATTCATCCAGGTAGCAGGCCACGCTGTCGGCTTCGCGCCGGTAAGCGTCAACCGATTGCCGGACAATCTCTGAATCAGTGAAGCGTTTGTTTTTCAGAAGTCGCTGAAGTCCGGCCAATACCCAATTGAAAACGCCTGACAGTTCACTGGCAATGATCTTTCGCGCCAATTCCTTGTCTTGCTCGGCTTCCGGGATCGTCACCCGGAACGGAACGATGACTAGACGGCGGAAGTAGGCTTCGGTGTGTTCAATGTCTTTGGGCAGTTCGTTGCAGTTGAAACAGAGCTTGGCGTAGTTTTCCATCAGGAAAGAGTTTCCATACTTCAGCCGCGCCATAATCGGTTCACAGCTAACCAGGTTCTTGAAAACATCTTTGGTCACAGAAGCATTGATTTCGCTGCCATAATTCAACAGTTTGTTCGCTATTTGCGCTCGATTGTGTTCTTGCATCAAATCCGAAAGCGAATAGTTGGCCGTGTTCTCACGCCCCAACAGCGCATTCATCACGTCGAACATGACGCTTTTTCCATTCGCTCCGCTGCCATACAACAGCAGCGCCTTTTCGAGCTTCAGCTTTCGCGTAAACACGTAGCCGTAAAATTCTGCCAAGATGTTTTGCAGTTCCGGTTCGGGCAGAACGCGGTCAAGGTAGGCTTGGAAAATTGGAGCTTTCGCTGCTTGGTCGAACTCAAACTGAAGCTGGTGTTTCAGAAAGTCTTCAGCCCTGAAGCTTCGCAAACGTTGCGAATCCGCGCTGATTTCAAAAGTCCCATTCAACAAGTTAATCAGCACCTTGTCGGAATCGGCTTCGACTTCCTCAAAATGAGCGGCGGCAAGGAACTGTTTGTAAAGTTTGTCTTTGAACTCGTAATGTTGAGCTTCAAGCTCCGGCATCCCCAACCGTTCGGCGGCCTTACCCAAAAAGTCTTTCAACGTGTCACGGTCAATCTCTCGCCAGTATTGGCCGTTGTAGACAAAGATGAAGTCATTCTTGCGAGCAAGCGCGAACTTTTGTTTTTTGACGGCATCGAGTAATTGCCGAATGCACAACACCAGGTAATGCTTCTGCTTTATCTCAGCCTGTGCCGGAAAGTTGCCCAGATCGTGGAAATCGCATGGCTCCAAACGCTCAAGAATCCGATTCAGGACTTGAGCATGCGCGATGCTGACAGCTTCGGCTTCAGCAATCGCGCCCTCGTAAACTCCATTGAATTTGTCCGCTCGCGTTTGCGTCCAAACGTTGAAAGGCACTTCGCGCACGGCGTCGGATGTAATCGCCAAACTCATCACGCCGCCTCCTTTGCCAAAAGGTCATCAAGACCTTTGCCTTCGTTCAAAGACCAATCAAGCAACGACACCGTTAGCCCAGCATCGCGCAGCAACACGCCCAACCGCTCAAGCCCACGGCTGACAGCCGGATTGCTCTGCCAATCAGCGTCAAACGCAATCCGCACAATTCGCACACCGGCGGCTTTCAATGCAGCGCCGAAGCTCGGCTTGTAGTTGTTGATGCCAGCCAAGCCAATCACCGCGCTTTCGGTGAATTGTGCAATCACGTCGGATTTGAGCGCGCCTTCGGTGATGATCGCGCTGCCCTGCTCCAAGCGATGCGAAGCCGCGAAGTGAACGGGCGAACCGCTGGTGACGCCTTCTGGCTTCTCTTTTGATGACAACCAGGTGTAGCGAGACTCGCCACGCTCACGACGGATTTGTAGCGCCTGAATCCTTCCAGCCAAATCGCGCACAGGCACAAAGTACCCGGCGCACCAATCGCCAACCGCAAGCCGCCAATCGTCGTCTTGCTGGAAAAAACCGGGAACGCCATGAAGATCAAAGCGCGACGCCAAGCCGCTGCAAATAACTTTGGCCCGGCCTTCGCCCGGAACTGACGCAAACAGATTGTTGGCGATGAAGGTATCGTGAAGCCCACGCCGCATCAGGTCGTCGCCGTGACGACCTGATAGCGTGAGGTTTTCAAGTAAGCTGGTGTAAACGGCGTGTCGCCGATCAATCGGAGCAATGATCGGCGTGACTGATTGACTGACTTTGGGCTGAATCGGCTTTCGCCAGGCTTCGCGTTCGCGCTCTTTCAACACGTGAACGAAACCGCCGTTGCGGGCATCACGGATTGAACCATCCACAACACGCATGCAGATGGCAATCGCGCCATCGTCTGTCAGGCCACACCAGTCCGGCTTTTCACAGATTGGGCAAGGATGTTTGCGGGTTACAGGTTTGAGTTTGGCTTTCACCGTTCACCCCCTTTCGCTCGCGCCAACAACAGCCGCGCGAATTCGCCGCGTTCTGCAAACGAGCCGCTGGCCAGCGTTGCCGAACAATCCGCACAAACGCGCGTAATCGTGATAATCGGGGTTTCGGTGATTACGAAGGCTTGGCCGGGCGAAAATTCTCGTCCACAAATACAGGGCTTCGTGGTAAAATCCGGCTTGTAAAATTCAGTTAGATTGTTGAGGCCGTTGGCGGCGGGAACCGCTGGCGGCCTTTTTGCTTGCAAGTTCATATCGCCACCTCCTCACCCGACAGCCAGGCGTGAATCCGCTCACCGCGCAGCAAGACCTTTCGGCCTGAATAATTCGGCCTCAGAGCACCGCTCTTCAACGCGCGAAAGATCGTGGCAGGCGAGCAGAGCCAGAAGGGGGAGTCAGGGCTAGTGACTTCTCGAATCGTGTAATAAGCGTCCGCTTCGATTGGTTTTTTGTCGCGGGCGATTTGGGGCTTTCGCTTTCGCGTGAGTTTTTTGGCTTTTTCGTTTACGATCAAAACGAAATCCTTTCTCCGCCTCACGGCGGCGTTTGTGGTTTATCAGGGCCAGCCGGTACAGTTCCTAGGCCGTGCGGCTGGCCTAATTGCATTTAGAAATTACTCCTGCCATTTCGTGCTGTCAATTAGTAAGCTTATATTTATCAATGCTTTGCGTAAAGAAAAGTCATTCTCTGCTTTTTCTTGGCCTCAACTTATCTTTACTTTTCAGCAGGATATTTGAATAGGTCAAACCTTTCTTCTTGAGCAATCCGATAAATTTTGCAAGATGCCTGTGTTTAGAAAGGCAGCTATTGTACAAGTTTTGAAGCCTTGCCTTGCCAGACGCTTTGATCTCTTTTGGGGTCAAATCGCTATAGAAAATGACAGCAACTTTGGTCTTATCCCTCTTTCCTGCACTGATTGCGCGCATAATTACAAGTATTCGTTTCTCTACTTGATCACAGTGATACTTTGTGGGCGCTCCAAGTGGAGGAGCAATTCCGAGCGCCTCTCGAAGATACCTATGTGAGGTTCTTTTCCAGTTACTGTTTTCCTTTTTTCTTAGTGTTTCTGCCTTATTTCTTATCCTGTTGATGGGGACTTCTGAGGCGGCGCTTGCAAGCTGAATAATCGCATTCACAATGGCTTTTTGTATTACCTCTGGCAATGCGTGTTGGAAAATGAATCCAGCTTCGTCTAATAATTTGCGACGAGCTTCTATGTGCTCCCAATAGGTTTCTGAAGTTTTTCGTTCGGCAGCTTCGTTATAGATATTTCTGGGATACTCCGATAGCAGCCTAATATCCCCTTTACTAATCTGATCTTCGAAGTAGCCCTGAACCAATTTTACAAATGATGATGCCTGTGGCTCTCCCCACTTTGACAGCAACATAGTTAGGAGTTCGCGTGTTGGTGGATCATCAATGATGAAGTCCTCATGACTTTTCAATTCTGGCATCTCTGTTGCCCTCATCCTCTGGAGGGTTCCGGCCTGCCCACTGCGCCAGAGAAATCGCAGCATCACGCGGTTCATGAGGCCGCGCTTAGGGCAAGCCGAAGTAATCAATTCACAAATTCGCTCACGTTCATCTGTTGATACTCTTGGGTGAGATTGTCTAACGCATCTGCGCCGCGCCGGGCGGTTTCTTCGTGAGCGGTGACGTATCTCATAAAGGTTGCGAACTGCGTATGGCCGGAAAGCTTCATGATTTCGGTGTGCGGCATCCCGGACTGAACCATTCTTGTTATCGCCGAGTGTCTGCAATCGTGAAATCGAAAGTCTTCGATTCCGGCTTTTTGGCAGGCGGTATGAAACGCCTTAAAGAATCCGGCTTTGATGCCGAATACCAGACCGTCAGGATTGAGCGGCGCGAGTTCAAACAGTTGTTGAAGCTCGGCGCGAAGCCTTGAGGTCATCCCTACGATGCGAGTCGTTGTCTTTTTGCCTTTGTAGGATTTGACGGTCAGCAAGCCATTTTCTAAATCTACGTCTTGCCAGCGTAACCGCAGCAATTCGCCACGCCTTGCGCCAGTGTCCAGCGCCGCAATCAGCAGCGGTCTGATATGGCGTCGCTCGCGGTCTTCACAAACGGTCAGCAGGCGTGCTTCCTCTTCGCGCGATAAAACGCGCTCGCGTTTGGCTTCGATGGCTGTGCTGATGATGGCTTGGCCTTGCTCGAATGGGGATCGCAACAGCCAGCCGCTTTGTTTGGCAAAACCGAAAACAGATCGAAGCAAAGCCAATTCTCGGTTGATCGTTGCAACCGCGACTTCGGTTCCTTTGCGAGTCGGTTGGTGAAGCCTCTTGGTTTTGTAACTTTCCAGGTCTGCGAAAGTAATTGATTTGATAAGGCGTTTGCCGAAGTGGTCACACAATCCTTTAAGTCGCCGTCGTTGATCCTGCCACGACCGCAAGCCCGCAACTTTGTCGCCGCCTCGATAGACCGGCTCAACCAATCGTTCCTCAGTGTAAATGTCGGCGAGCTTCTGAAAGGTCAGCCGGTCAGCATCAATGGATTTTGCGCCGCCGTCTTTCAAATCGCGTTTTAGTTGGTCGAGCAGACGATTCGCTTCCGACTTGGTTCCGACGTTCCGGCGGATGTCGCGGCGTTTGCCGTCATCATCGTGATAGGTTACGCGAACGGTAAAGCCGCCGCGTTTTGTGTCAGGTGTGATGCTTCCGGTTCTCGGTCTGGGCATAATCCGTTTTTCCTCAAATGCCACAAACTACGCCACAAATGGCAGATAGTATCAGGGCTTGCGAGAAAGTATAAGATATTCGCAAGTGGTTGATATAGTAGTTTTTATTGTTTTTGTGAGAGCGGCTGAAACTCTCGGAAAGTAGGCTTATTTGGACTGAAAATCCGTGTGTCGGCGGTTCGATTCCGTCCCTGGCCATCAATACAAATCCAACCACCGAAAGGGCAATCGCAAGATTGCCCTTTCGTGTTTTATGGGCATGTTCCGCCTTCCTCTTTGCAACGCAGCAGCAAAAATTCTTTCGCATTTTGTCCAGCCGGATTCGCCGCGTTCGTCATACCATTGCCAGGCAATCAAGCCGCGCAAACATTTTCATCTTCAAGGAGAATCACGTTATGCCAAATTACATGCTGTTGTTGCACGAAAACCCGGAAACCTTTCAGGACATGAGCGCCGACGACATGCAGGCCATCATCCAGAAATACTCGGCCTGGAAACAGCAAATGGAACAGGCTGGCAAACTGTCAGCAGGGAAAAAACTCTCCGATGGCGAAGGTCGCGTCCTGCGACGAACCGGCGGACAAATCAGCATTTCCGACGGCCCGTATACCGAAAGCAAGGAAGTCATTGGCGGATTGTTTGAGATCATCGCCGACAATTACGACCAGGCGGTGGACATCGCCCGCCAATGCCCGCACCTGGAATTCGGCACGGTCGAAGTCCGCGAAATTGACATTTCATAAGGAGGCAAGATGTTGAAGCTGATTGTTGTTCTTATGCTGTTGGTGATGAATGTGCCAGCTCCACAGCAATCGCCACCCGCCAAACCCGCTGTTTCGCCATTGGCGCGCTGGGAAGGGAATTGGACGGGCGAAGGAAAATTTTTCGGCCAATCGGCAATGCAGCGGTTGCAATGGGAGCGCGTGCTGGATGGAAAATTCACCCGGCTGACCGTGCGCGTCGAAACCGCCAGCGGTCAGCCGATGTTTGAAGGCCACGCATATTATCGCCAAGTCGAAGGCGCACAATTTGAAGCGCGCTGGTTCGATTCGCAAAGCCACATTTATCCGATACGGGCGCAACTCGATGGCGACGCATTGACGGCGTTTTGGGGCGAACCATCAAAAGAAGAAGGCAAGTCGGTGTACAAGCTGTTCGATGCGGGCAAGCAATTGGAAGTGGTGGACGCCGTCCGCACCAAAGATGGTTCGTGGCGGGAGTTCGGGCGTTTTGTACTGAAACGCCCGGCGATTTGAGCATTGCCGAATTGTCGGGAAAAATTTGCGATGGTTCGATTTTCCAGTTTCCATCTTTGACTTGTCATCGGTCATTGATCGAACACTGCCGCCACAATGAAAAATGAAAAGTAACTGCTCAGGCTGGGTGATTGGCAAGTGAATTTAAGAAGGCTTTTGAAACCACAAAAAGCACAGAAGGCACAAAATTGATCGCAATCTTTTTGTGTGTTTTGTGCTTTTTGTGGTGAATCAAACCTCTCTTTCAAACAATGCCAACCATCAGAAAAAAAGGCTGAGCAGTTACAATGAAAATTGGAAAATCGAAACTGGAAAATGAAAGAGCGTCACACTGCAAAAACATCTGCCGATTTACCAGACAGTCTGCCAGACAGTCTGGTGGATCATCTGTTTCGCCATCATTCGGCAAAGATTGTCGCGGCTCTGACGCGCGTGTTCGGTTCGCACAATCTGCAACTGGCCGAAGACATGGTGCAGGATGCGTTGATTCGCGCGTTGCAAACCTGGCCGTTCCAAGGTGTGCCGGACAATCCGACTGCCTGGTTGACTCAGGTCGCCAAACGTCGCGCGCTGGATTTGATTCGCCGCGAATCGCTCTGGGCGCAAAAACAAGCCGAGTTGGAGCGCGTGTTGCCTCAACACACAGCCGAACTCCCGCCTGTCGAACGCGACGAACCGGACGATCAACTGGCTATGATGTTGATGTGTTGCCATCCGGCGATTCCGCGCGAAGCCCAACTGGCGTTGACGCTGAAAGTCGCCTGCGGATTCAGCGTGACGGAAATCGCGCGCGCGTTGCTGGCTCAGGAAGAAGCCATCGCCAAACGAATCGTGCGCGCCAAAAAGCAAATCCGCGAGCAGCCGATTGCATTGGAATTGCCCGCGCCCGATCAGTTGTCACAACGGTTGGACGCCGTGCTGCACGTCATTTATCTGCTGTTCAACGAAGGATACAGTGCGACACAGGGCGAAAACCTGCTGCGCGAAGATTTATGCGTCGAAGCCATTCGTCTGGGGCAGTTGCTGGCCGCACATCCGCGCACCGACGTTCCGCAAGCGCATGCGCTGCTCGCTTTGTTGATGCTGCAAGCGGCGCGATTGCCCGCGCGCACCACTGCCGGCGGCGCGTTGGCGTTGCTGGCCGAACAGGATCGTTCATTATGGGATCGCCGGTTGATCGCGGCTGGATTGCGGCATCTTGGCCAGGCGGCGGCTGGCGAAAAGCTGACGCAATATCATCTGCAAGCCGAAATCGCCGCCCAGCACGTTGCGGCGGACAGCGATGCCGAAACCGATTGGCAGGCGATTGCCGCGTTGTACGAAGAGCTTTATCGCCTCGATGCTTCGCCCATTGTGCTGCTCAATCGCGCGGTCGCTGTGGCGCGTTGGCAAGGCGCCGAGGCGGGCATTCGGTTGCTGGCGCAAATCGAAAATCATCCTTTGCTGCAAACCTATCATTTGCTGCCTGCGGCGCTGGCCGATTTGTGGCGTCAGACAGGCGACCATCGCCGAGCCGCGACGTATTACCGAACGGCGCTCGCCCGCACCTGCACGGAACCGGAGAGACAATTTTTGCAACGACAACTCAGCCAGTTGGAATTCCCCGAAGCCGCACAGCAAGCTCAAATCTGAAAGCGGTAAATTTCCTTTCAAGAATCCTGCCAATTAAAAAAATTCATTCAAGCTCGTCAATTTCTTTGGTATAAACAGGCGCTGCCTCGACACGAGGTTTCCTTCAAGGTTCTTTTGTGGGGATTGGTGCGTCTTTTCACCAAACTGCCGCAGACCGATCAATCAACGTGTTGCGGCGGCTTTCAATGGTGTCGAAACCGCTACGGTTGGATTCATCGCCGTAGTTCCTCCCCGCTTGACCCGCGTTTCGCCCTGCCCCCGTAGAAATTCCAAAAACACCATTTCGATTTGTTCTGTGACTGGTGAAGTTGTTCGCCGATGTGTGCTTTTTCGATCTCTGTCGGTTCATCGTCAACTTGACGCCGGCACGGATTGCTGGTTGATTTGTCTTCTGATCTCTTATTTCGACTGACCTGAAGCGGTGCCATCTATGCAAAATAATGATCTGGCGGCAGACAGCCCCGATTCGGAAAATGACGCGCCCTTTTTGCTGATCGAACCCGCCAAAGGCTGGGTGTCGCTGAAACTCGGCGAACTGTGGGCTTATCGTGAGTTGCTGTATTTCCTGACCTGGCGCGACATCAAGGTGCGTTACAAACAAACCGCTCTGGGCGCGGCGTGGGCCATCATCCAGCCGTTATTCACGATGCTGGTCTTCAGCGTCTTTTTCGGGCGTCTGGCAGGGATTTCTTCCGGCGACATTCCCTATCCGATCTTTTCCTTTGCGGCGCTGGTTCCCTGGACGTTTTTCGCCAATGGATTGAGCCAGTCGTCCAGCAGTCTGGTCGGCAATTCCAACCTCATCACCAAAATTTACTTTCCGCGATTGGTCATTCCCATTTCGACTGTGTTGGCCGGAGTGATTGATTTCGCGCTGTCGTTCGGCGTGTTGCTGTTGATGATGGGTTATTACCGCATTGTGCCGACGATGAACGTCGTCTGGCTGCCGTTCTTTTTGCTGCTGGCGCTGGTCACGGCGCTGGGCGTGGGGTTGTGGTTGTCGGCGTTGAACGTGCAATACCGCGACGTGCGTTATGTCGTTCCGTTCATCACGCAGTTCTGGATGCTGGCCACGCCGATTGCCTATCCCAGCACGCTGCTCAGCGAACCGTGGCGAACGGTTTACGGCATCAATCCCATGGTCGGCGTGATCGAAGGTTTTCGCTGGGCCTTGCTGGGATCGCAAACCAAACCTGGTTTGATGGTTCTGGTTTCGACGGCGGTGTCGTTGCTGCTTTTGATTGGCGGAGCGTTTTATTTCAAGCGAATGGAAAAGAAATTCGCGGACATTGTTTGATGAGTAAACGAGTCATTTTTTGCGAAGGTCTGGGCAAGCAGTTTCGCATCGGCAAGCGCGAAATCAACAAGACCTTGCGCGACGTGCTGGCCGACGCGATGGCGGCTCCGTTGCGCGCGCTCAAAACTCGGTTTTCGGCGAACGGCTTTCCCGGTATGCAGACCGAAACCATCTGGGCGCTGAAAGATGTTTCCTTTGACATTCACGACGGCGAAGTCATAGGCATCATCGGACGCAACGGCGCAGGCAAAAGCACGCTGCTGAAAATTCTGTCGCGCATTTCCGAACCGACCGAAGGCCGCATTGGCATTCACGGTCGCGTGGGCAGTTTGCTGGAAGTCGGCACGGGTTTTCATCCCGAATTGACCGGGCGCGAAAACATCTTTTTGAACGGCGCGATTCTGGGAATGCGTCGCGCTGAAATCATCCGCAAATTTGACGAGATCGTCGAATTCGCCGGAATTGCCAAATTTCTGGACACGCCCGTCAAGTTTTATTCCAGCGGCATGTACATGCGATTGGCCTTTGCCGTTGCCGCGCATCTGGAACCGGAAATACTGATCGTTGACGAAGTGCTGTCGGTCGGCGACGCGCAATTCCAGAAAAAATGTCTGGGCAAAATGGGCGAAGTCGCGCAGAGCGGGCGCACGGTGATTTTCGTCAGCCACAATATGGCCGCCGTCGAAAGGCTCTGTTCTAAAGTGATCGTGCTGGAAAACGGGCAACTGGTCGGCAACGGCCAACCGCGCGCTATGATTTCCAATTACCTGCGCGAAGGCAGCGGCGAAATTTACGTCGCGCGAAGCCGCACCGGCCACCCGCAATTTCTGTCGGCGAAGATTTGCGACGTGAACGGCAATCCGATGGCCGAACCGGTTTGCACCGAACCGTTTCTGGTTCGACTGCATTTCGTGTTGCCCGAAGACGCGCCTGGAACACGTTTGGGCATTGGCATTTTGTCCGCTGACGGATTGCCGTTGTTCACTTCCAATACGCTGGACGTGGACATGGAAGCCCCGACCAAAGCGGGCGAATACGAAGCCGACGTGCTGGTTCCCGCAAATTGTTTGCTGGCCGATACGTTCCATCTGGCAATGTGTTTGTGGAACGATTCCGAAGTGCTGGATTTACAAGAACCGGCGTTTTCGTTTTCGGTGGACCCGGGCGGATCTCATCTGTACCAATTGGACAGCCAGCGAAAAGGCTTCGTCCACATTGATTGCGGCTGGCAAGTGCGAAAGCTGGGGACTGTGCGCGGGGCATCGGCTGGATGAGGTTGTCGCTATGCAAGGTGCTGATTTGAGAAAAGCCCTGAAAGGGCGCAATTCAATAGACGGGGACAATGTCCCCGGAGAGTTGAACGAGAAGTTGCCGACCCTGAAAGGGTCGAATTCCTGGGAGATGCGACCCCTTCAGGGTCGAGAATTACCGATGCCATCCCGTAGGCGTTGCCTACGGCTATTAAATCTTGCCCTTTCAGGGCAAAGATGGTTGGCTTCAGATTTATGAAATCGCCCAATGGCTTGAAGTCATGGTTCGTAAGTACCTGCGAAAAACTCTGAGCCAGTCGCGCCGCTTGATTCTGGGCGCGCCAGAACAAAGCGTGACGACGCAACTCATTCGACGAGATCGCCGCTCAGATGCGTTTATGGCTGCGATTGAATACATCAATTATGAAGCCGTGCCCGGCGACGTGGTGGAATTTGGCGTGTTCACCGGCATCAGTCTGGCTTTGCTGGCCAAAGGTCACAGTTTCGATCACAAAGGAATGGAGCGGCGATTTGTAGGCTTTGATTCCTTTCGCGGATTGCCGCCCGACACCGAACAACACGCGCGCTGGCAAACGGGCGATTGCGCCACAAATCACGGCTGGCATCCGCTGTTGCCGATTGGCGCGCCCGTTACTCCGCAAGTTGTGTTCGATCTGTTTGCCGCATGCGAACTGCCAGCCCCGTTGATCGAATCCGGTTGGTACGACGAAACCATTCCGGCGACGATTCCCGCCAAATACGACAAAGTCGCTTTGCTGCACATTGATTGCGACTTGTACGAATCCACCAAACTGGCGCTCGATGGCGTAGCCCCGATTTTGCAGGACGGTTGTCTGGTGCTATTCGACGACTGGTTTCATTACAAAGGCCATCCGCAAAAAGGCGAAGCCCGCGCCTTTCACGAATTTCTGGCCGAACATCCCGAATGGGGCGCGCAGCAGTACAAAAGCTACGGCGTGTTCTGCAATTCATTCATCCTTTACCGTAAATGAAAGTCATACACATTGGCCCACCACTGGCGCGGCTTGGCGGTCCGGCGGGGTATCTGGATCAACTGGCTTCGGCGAAAAGCGAACCCAGCGAACACGAAGTCCTGTTTCCGTCGCGCGCTATTCCGCAACCGCGACGCAAACCCTCTGTGACCGAAACGCTGCGCAAACAGGCGGGCAAACTCAAACGGTCTGTGTTGGGCGCGCCGACGTTTTACCGTCCCAGCGAAGCTGAATTGCAAACGACGGGTGGCCAATTGCATTCGATGTTCAACAACGTCGTGGAGCAGACCGTTGCCGCCGCCGCCGAAACCATTCAGTTGGCGTTGGCTTCGCCGGACGCGAGCGTGTTGTTCACGCACGATCCCTTTGTTGCTGAGCATCTGTTGGAACGTCGGCTGGCCGGGCAGCAATTATGGATGATGATTCACACGCCGTTTCCTGTGGCATTGTATTTCGCCTGGTGTTGGGGAGTCCCCGAACGCGATTGGCGCGAAGTGATTCAGTTTCCCGACGTGCAACGCTGGATCGAACGCGAGTTGGCCGTATGGCGAAACGTGGATCGGTTGATTTTGCCGTGCCCCGAAGCTGGCGAAGAATTTCTGCGCATTGATATGCGTTTCGGCGAATGCCTTTCCAACGTGACTTACTTGATGACCGGAGCCGCCGGAACCGCGCCGTTGCAGCCTGAAACGAATCGCGCCGCGTTGCGCGCCCGATGGAAATTGCCCGCCGATGCGCCGCTGGGATTGTATCTGGGCAACGATCAACCTTATCGCGGGCTGGATACGTTGTTTGCCGCACTGGATTATTTACCTGCGGAATCTGCGTTGCCTGGAAAATTGGTGCTGGCCGGGCCGAATCCTGAAAAGCTCCCGCGCCATCCGCGTGTTTGCGCGCTGGGGCGAGTTGCGGACGTTTCGTCGTTGCTGCAAGCGGTGGATTTCGTCATCAACGTCAACCGATTCAGTTTGTTCGATCTGTCAACCATCGAAGCTCTGGAAGCGGGCAAGCCGTTGTTGCTGCACGCGACGGGCGGCAACAAAACCTTCAGCGATCTGGGAGCGGGCTGTGTGATGTTGCCGGATTTGAATCCCGAAGTGATCGCCGCCGGATTGGAAGCGATGTTCAGCATGTCTCAGTGCGAATTGGTTCTGCTGAGCGAACGGTCGCGGAAATGTTACGCCGACCATCTGACGCCCGCGCATCTGTGGCAACGCCATCAACAGTTGTATTCACTTTATGCCAATTGAAACCGACATTTTGATTATAGGCGCTGGTCCGACGGGGCTTGGCGCAGCGTGGCGATTGAGCCAATCCGATCAACGCAATTGGCTGCTTTGCGAAGCCTCCGCCGAAGCGGGCGGTCTGGCCGCTTCCGTCACCGACGAACATGGTTTCACCTGGGATTTGGGCGGCCACGTCCAATTCAGCCATTACGATTATTTCGACGATCTAATGGACGAACTGCTCGGCGTCGAAGGCTGGTTGTATCACGAACGCGAATCGTGGGTCTGGATGCGCGATACGTTTGTGCCTTATCCGTTTCAATTGAACCTGCACCGTTTGCCGCTGGAAGAACGCTGGTTATGCGTGCGCGGATTGTTGCGGTTGAAAACCAACGGCAAGCCGGAAAACTTCGGCGAATGGATTGACGCCGTCTTTGGCGAAGGCATCGCTTCGGTTTTCATGCGGCCATACAATTTCAAGGTCTGGGCGTATCCGCCGGAAGAACTCAGCCGCACCTGGGTCGGCGAACGAGTGGCGACCGTTGATCTGGAGCGCGTGATAGAAAACATCATGCGAAAACGCGACGACGTTTCGTGGGGACCGAACAATCAATTTCGCTTTCCAAAACACGGCGGCACCGGCGCCGTCTGGCGCGCGCTGGCCGACAAACTGGAAACGGCGCATCCGGCCAAATTGAAAATGCGGCACAAGCTGACAAGTCTGGACACCGCCAACCGCATCGCCCATTTCGACAACGGCGAACGCATTCGATACCGCCGATTGCTGAACACCATTCCGCTGGACACGTTGGTTCATCTGAGCGATCTGGCCGACGAACTTGGCGACGCCGCCAACCTGTTGCGACATTCTTCGACGCACATCATCGGCATTGCCCTGCACGGCCAACCGCCCGAAACCTTGCAAAAAAAATGCTGGATGTACTTTCCAGAATCCGATTCGCCGTTTTATCGCGCGACGGTCTTTTCGCACTATTCGCCAAACAACGTGCCGGACATCAACCGGTATTGGTCGCTGATGGTCGAAGTTTCCGAATCTGCGCACAAACCCATCAACCGCGAAACCATCATCGAAGAAACGATTCAGGGATTGCTGAACACGCGATTGATCGCCGACCGCGACGCAGTGCATCACACCTGGTATCGGCGATTGGAACACGGCTATCCGACGCCGTCGCTTCGCCGAGATGAAGCGTTGAATCAACTCTTGCCCGCTTTCGCCGAACGCGATGTGCTGAACCGTGGCCGGTTCGGCGCGTGGAAATACGAAGTCTCGAATCAGGATCACAGCTTTGCGCAAGGCGTCGAAGCGGCGGAATTCTGGCTGACCGGCGCGCCGGAACTGACCGTCAACGACCCCGAACGAGTCAACGCCCACGTTTCAAAACGATTGAGTCAGTATCGTGACCGATAGGAATGTCCACAGAGAATTCCACAATTGACCATTAACCATTGACCATTGACCATTATCGGGCGGGTAAAGAAAGGTTTTTCTACCCTGTCGGATAATGGCTAATGACCAATGGTTAATGGCTAATTTGTCGGCGTTTGAATTCGCCAGCGATATCAAGCCCCCACATCAATGCCCAACGTTTTATTGAAAGCTCGCCGAATTGCAGGCCGCGTCAAGCGGCATTACTTCCCCTCGCCCGAAGTCGCCGCGTGGCGGCACGCTTGTCGCGTCGCCGAACAGGTTCCGCGTTTCACGCCCGGCGAAATTCAGCTTGACGAATACTGGCTGCGATATGCCGACCTGCTGACGATTTGTCCGCAGTGGGAAGACATTTTCGTTCGCCAGACGATGCGCGTGACCTTGCCCACCGACGCGCCGCGCATTCTGGATTGCGGAGCCAACATTGGGCTGGCGTCGCTTTATTTCAAACGGTTGTATCCGGCGGCGCGCATCACGGCTTACGAAGCCGACCCGGCAATTCACGAAATTCTGACTGACAATCTGCGCCGCAACCGCGCGGAGGATGTCGAAACCGTGCAAGCCGCCATTTGGAAAGAAAACGGCGCAATCAGTTTCGCCTGTGAAGGCGCGGATTCCGGCGCGGTCGCCGAAATCACGACGAACACCCGCGCCCGGCAACGCGAAGTCCCGGCGGTGCGATTGCGCGATTTGCTCGAAGCCGAACCGGTGGATTTGCTCAAACTGGACATCGAAGGCGCAGAGCGCGCCGTGCTGACCGATTGCGCCGGAGCGCTCAGCAACGTGCGAGCGATCTTGATGGAGCTTCACGATTTCGACCCGCGCCAACGCAATCTGCCGTTCGTGCTGGAATTGATCGAACGCGAGGGCTTCAGCTACGCGGTTGATGATCTGGTCGCGATGCCGTGGATTCCCCCGGTCGCGCCCGAAGGCAGCCCTTTTGCCGGTCGAGCAATGTGTTGGGCGTTGATGGTGAAGGCGTGGCAAGCATGAAAACACAGTCTCCGAATTTGGTTTACGTCGCGCCCGACAAGTTGGGCGGCGTCATCAGCATCATCGCCAATCTGTTGCATCATCGTCGTCCCGATGAGTTTCAGCATTGCGCTTTGCTGACGCACAACCATCTGGACACCGACACGCGGTTTGATCGCACGCTGGCGGCGGACAGGCAGATCAAGTTTGAACAGCGTCTGCCGATTGAAAATTTGCGCAGCGTGATGCGGCGGTTGGCGGCGGCGATTCCGCCGGGACCAGGAGTCCTGGTGTCGAACGATTTTCTGGAATTAGCGATGCTGACGCGACACGACACCGGGCACACGGTGTTTCAAATCCTGCATGGCGATCACGACTATTACTACGGCCTGGCGGAAAAGCACGAACCGGTGATTGATGCGTACATCGCTTACAGCCGCGCGATGTACGAAAAACTGTTGCGGTTGTTGCCTGCGCGCCGCGACTCGATCTTTCATCTTCGATACGGAATTCCGCTGCCGTCGAAAGTTCGTTCACCCAAAGCCGGGGCTTTGCGGTTGTTGTTTGCCGGACGTTTGGAAAATGGCCAAAAAGGAATTTTCGATTTGCCGCAGATTGATGCTCAATTGAACGAACTCGGTATTGACGTTAACTGGACGATAGTCGGCGAAGGCCCGAACGGCGACGAATTGAAACGCCGCTGGCCGCCAACCAATCGCGTCAACTATCTGGGGCAATTGACGAACGCTGAAGTGCTGGCGCAATGCGCCGCGCACGATGTGTTTGTGTTGCCCACGCGAGCCGAAGGTTTTCCCGTCGCGCTGCTCGAAGCGATGGGCGTCGGATTGGTTCCCGTGGTCAGCAACATCGAAACCGGCGTTCCCGAAGTCGTTACTTCAGGCGAAACCGGTTTTACGCCCGAAGTCGCCGACATCGCCGGATTTGCCTCCGCGATTGCGGAGCTTGCCGCCAACCGCGACCGGTTGGAAACCATGAGCCGCGCCGCACGGCAAGTCGTCGTCGAACAATTCGACATCCGCCAGCGCGTTGCCGATTACCAATCGTTGTTTGCTCGTTACAAAGAATTGCGGCGGCCTCGCCCAAAAGACGTGACGCTGCATTACGGCAGCCGGTTGGACAATCCGTGGATCCCGAACGCCGTGGTGTATCCGATTCGCTATGGCATCCGGTTGATGAAAGGGAAGCGAGTCCGGTAAATGGCGAAGCCTTTGGAGCGCTGCGGCTCGGCGCAGCTTTGGCTTTCTTGACAGGGCGAATGCCGGTTTCAGATCGCTTGTTGCGCAGAACGAAAAGCGGCGAGAACTCGCCGCACTCCAAATTTGGCGCGCGTTTCCGATGAATTTTATGGCGAACACGCCTCTGGTCAGCGTTTTGATGACCTGTTACAACCGGGAAAAGTTTCTCCCCGCCGCCATTGAAAGCGTGCTGTGGCAGACCTTTGAAGATTTCGAGCTGATCATCGTGGACGACCGTTCCACCGACGGCAGCGTCGAAATCGCCCGCGAATACGCCCGGCGCGACACCCGCATCCGCGTCGTAGTCAACGAAACCAACCTGGGGCAATTCGCCAATCGCAATTACGCGATGACCTTGGCGCGCGGCAAATTCATCAAATATCACGATTCCGACGACGTGATGTATCCGCATTGTCTGGCCGTGATGGTTCCGCCGATGGAAGCCGAACCGCGCGCAGGGTTCGGGTTGAGTCTGGGCATCCATTGGCAGGGCGGCCCCTGCCCGATGTTGCTGACGCCGAAGATGTGTTACCAGCGCGAGTTTTTGGGGCTTGGAATGTTTCAGGGCGGGCCGGCTTGCGCCCTGTTTCGGACGGAAGTCTTGCGCGAACTCGGCGGCTTTGAAGATTTGGGCGTTGGTTCGGACAACATTTTCTGGCTGCGAGCTTGCGCGCGGTACAGTGTGATGTTGCTGCCAGCCGATCTGTTTTGGTATCGGCTGCATCCGGGGCAGGAAATGCAGAGCGAAAAATCTTTGCGCGAATATGCGCTGGTTCCGGGCGAAGTCTGGCGGGCTTTGTTTGAGCCGGAATGTCCGCTTGAAGGCGAAGAGCTTGAACAGGCCAAACGCAACCGAGTCTTTTTGCTGGCCAAGGCGACTTACATTGATCTGAAAGCCGGGCGTTGGCGATTGGCGCAAATGCGGATTCAGCACATGCATTTATCGGTTGGCGATTGGCTGCGCTATCTGCGTCGCCCGCGCCGAGATCGTTTTGCCGGAACGCCGCTGGATGCAAATGGGGATTATGTGATTCCCGATTGGTCACTATTTTATAAATCTGGTTCGGCTCAATTTGATGAGAATTAAGTGGGGATTGAGAATATTGGCTTTTTCACTAGCCATTGCCCAAGTTTGGGCTGGCTATCACACGCTAGGACCTGATGGAGTCTCTTATCTAGACCTCAGCGATGGGATTGTGGATGCACAGCTAGAACGCTTGATAAATGCGTATTGGGGGCCGCTCTATCCAGCTTTAATAGGCTTCGTCCGAGCTTTTTTGCCAAAAAGAATTGGTATGGAGTTGGTAGCTGCCCAGATAGCCAATCTGATTGTGTTCTGTCTACTTTGGTTTAATTTTGAGAGCTTGCTAAGGAAAACAGAAAACGTATCCATTGGTGACAAGACACTATTGGTGACATTTCTTCTTTGGTCTACCTGGGCGTTGGTATCCATTGGTCAGGTTGGTAATGACTTGCTTCTACTTGCAATTTCTCTAGCAGCAACCTCTCAAGGCTTATGCTTTATCAAGCAGCCCAATTCGAAGTCATTCCTTTGTCTTTGCTTACTACTCTCATTAGGCTACTTAACAAAGGCGATTTTCCTTGTCCCAGGTCTCCTCGTTCTTTTGATTACGGGCTACGCTATCACTAAAAAACATATTTCTGTGCGTGTTTGTATTGCTGGGTTTCTGCTGTATCTGAGCTTGTCCGGCACGTGGATAGCTTTACTTTCTTATTCAAAAGGCAGGTTTACTGCTGGAGATGTAGGATCGCTTAGCTACGCTTGGTATGTGAACAATGCCAGAGAATACATTCACTGGAGAGGTGAAGAGGCAGTTCATCCTTCCATTCAGGTTTTTTCTGATCCTCCCACATATTATTTTGGCGATGTTTTCACTGCTACTTTTCCTCTTTGGTTTGATCCATCCTATTGGAACGAAGGGCTGAAACCAAAGCTGAACTTAAGCAAATGGGCTAGGCTTGCGGCGAGAGAAAGCCACAGTTTGTTTACGGGTTTTATAAGCCTAACTGGTTTCAACCTGTTCTTTCTCTGTCTAATTGTTGCCTACAGCCACGGAACTCAACGGCAAGATATCTGGAAATTGATAGTGTTTGCATTGCCGCTAGGCAGTGGCCCCTTCTTACTTGCGTTGTTGCATGTTGAATGGCGCTTGATCGCTCCCTTTGTTGTTCCCTTATGCATTGTCCTCTACCTTCTTTCCCCACGCGTGACTGGGCGTGTTGCGATGGCTGCGGCGCTGCTGATTGGCCTATCGTTTGTACCACAAACCGCTAGTCGCGCCAGCCAAGCGCCATTTGTCAATCCGATAATTGCGGAGGCCGAAGCATCGCGCCAATTCAAGATTAACCAATCTCGAATCGCTGTAATTGGGTATCCATTTGATCATTATTGGGCACGAGTTGCTGGTGTGCAGATTGTTGCTCATGTAGATGCTGACCCTGCAACGCTTTGCCAGATAAATGCAGAAACGCGAGATCGGCTTTTTCAATCGTTACGCGAGAAAGGATGCGTCAGCTTGGTTTGGCGCGTCGTATTGCCAGCCTGTGAGCTTGGCTATCAAACTTTTGGTGACTTAGTTTTTGTGTCTCTTGAAAAACAAGATATTTCTTTGGAATAGCGAGAAGCTTTTGTAGTTGTTGGTATTGCATCCTTGCTGGATATGAAAATCATCCACGTCTTAGGTTGGTATTTCCCGGAAAGTTTGGGCGGGACGGAAGTGTATGTCGCCGGGTTGGGGCGTCGTCAGCAAGCTGCCGGGCATGACGTGACGGTGGTCGCTCCTGATCCCGCGAATTCACACGAACGCACCTACCTGCACGATGAATTGCCGGTGTATCGCTTTCCGATTCCGCCGAATCCTACGCGCGAGGAATGCCAGGGCGTGACCATCGCGCGCGGCGCGGAACTGTTTCACCGCTGGTTGGCGGCGCAGCGCCCGGACGTAGCGCATTTTCACAGTTACGTCACCGGTGTGGGATTGCGGGAATTGCGCGCGGCCAAAACGACCGGCGCGCGCGTAATTGTGACCAATCATCTGGCCAGTCTGGGTTTTGTCTGCCAGCGAGGTACGTTGATGTATCGCGGGCAATCGTTGTGCGACGGCGTATGCCGCCCGGCAAAATGCGCTGCGTGTTGTCTGGAAGAAAGAGGCGTTCCTTTTCCGCTGGCCAAACTGGCCGGAGCGTTGCCCGGTTCGTTGAGCAGCCTGGCAGGACAAATTCCGGGCAAGTTCGGCACGTTTTTGGGAATGAACGATTTGATTCGTCGCAATCAGCACACGCAACGGGAACAGTTTGATCTGGCGGACAAATTCGTAGTGCTGAACCAATGGGCGTTCGATGCGTTGGTGGCCAACGGAGCGCCGCCGCAGAAACTGGCTATCAACCGATTGGGCGTCAGTTATCCCGTCGCGCCGAAACCGTCGCCGGAATTCAAACCGACCGAATCGCCTGTGAAAATCGGGTATCTGGGACGGTTGGTGGACATCAAGGGCGTATTCGATCTGGCGCGCGCCATCGTCAGTTTGCCTGCGGACGTGCAGTTGCGGGTGGAATTTCGTGGCCCGTTGAACAGCGCGGAAAGCAAAGCGACGCTGGATCAATTGAAAGAAATTGCCGGCGAAGACCCGCGCGTGGAATTTGCGCCGCCCGCCAATTGGAGCGACGTTCCGGCGGTGTTGGCCGGATACGATGTGCTGTGTTGTCCTTCGTTGTGTATGGAAGGCGGCCCGACCGTCGTCAACGAAGCTCACGCCGTAGGCACACCGGTCATCGGAACGCGAATCGGCGGAATGGCCGAAATCATAACCGACGGCGTCAACGGGCGATTGGTCGCGCCCGGCGATTGGCGCGCGTTGGCCGATGTGTTGCGCGACATTGCCCGCGATCCGTCGGGCACGGTTGATCGTTGGCGAATGAATCTGCCGACAGTGCGGACGATGGACGAAATCGCCGCCGATTATCTGGCGATGTATCAGAGCCTGTTTGGAAATTAGCGCCAGAGGCGCGGCCTGTTTATAGAAATAGCGCATCCGTTCTCTCAAACTCCGTTAGGAGCGACCTATGCACAGGTCGCTCCTAACGGAGCTTGAGAGAGGTGCCGTTTGCAAGGCTATAAACAGGCCGCTCCTACGGAGCTAAAAATGGTTATACGAATTTCCAAACAGGCTCTCAACATTGAGCGACGTTTCTGTTGTGACCAAACGCATCACGGTTATTACTGGCGGCCATCTTTCCACCTGTCCTCGCATGTTGAAAGCCGCCGACGCATTGGCCGAAGCCGGATACGACGTTCGTATGATCTCCACGCGGCATGTCGTTTGGGCGACCGAAACAGACGAAGAAGTTAGGCGTTCGCGCCGTTGGCAATGGACTGTCGTCAATTACGACCGCCACAGCGCACGAATGACGTATTGGAAAAGCGGCTTTCGATTCAAAGCCGTGCGTCAATTGGCGACGTTTCTGCAACCGGCAAGTTTGCCGTTGGGCGTTGCCGCCAATGGTTATGGCCGGGTTCACAGCGAATTGCTGGCCGCGGCGTTGGCCGAACCGGCGGATTTGGTTTACGGCGGCACGGGTGGAGCGTTGGCCGCAGCGGCAATCGCCGGTCGCCGAATGGGTGTCCCTTACGCGATTGACCTGGAAGATTTTCACAGCGCCGAACAGGACAACAGCCCCGAATCGGATTTGTCTCACCGATTGGTCGAACGCATCGAACGCGACATTCTGCCCGGAGCGGCTTTTTTGACCACAGGCAGCGCAGCAATGGCCGAAGCATATTTTGAAAAATACGGCGTCCGCCCCATTCCAATTCACAATACCTTTCCATTGCCCGACCGCGCGCCGGAATTTTCTCAACCGCCGAACGATGCTTTGCGGTTGTACTGGTTCAGCCAGACCATCGGTTCCGGGCGCGGTTTGGAAGACGTGATTCGCGCCGTCGGTTTGGCCGGGATCGCCGCCGAATTGCATCTGCGCGGCAATCCCGTCGCCGGGTATCTGGACAGCTTGCATCGGCTGGCGACGGACTTTGCGCCGCGTTTGCAATTGATTCATCACCCGCCGATCAACCCCGACGCGATGGTGGAAAGCTGCCGCGCCTACGACATCGGTCTGGCGCTGGAACAAGCTCACGTGTTCAACCGAGCCGTTTGTCTGACGAACAAGGCCTTCACATACATGCTTGCAGGGTTGGCGGTGGTCTTCACCGATACGCCGGGGCAACGTCCGCTGGCCGAAGATTTGGGCTATGCCGCGTTGCTGTATTCGCCGGGAAACGTGGATGCGCTGGCCGCCGGGTTGAAACGATGGGCGGAAGACAAACAGCAACTGCTGGCGGCGAAACATTCCGCCTGGGATGCCGCCTGCCGGCGCTGGCATTGGCATCACGACGAAGAGCGTGGGGCATTATTGAATGTCGTAAGCAATGTGTTTCGTCCCGTCAGGGACGTTTGAATGTAGGCAGGTCGTTCACGACCTGTGAAGCGGAATCAACAATGTTCTTCGTCCCGGTAGGGACGTTTGAATTTAGGCAGGTCGTTCACGGCCTGCATGGATGTGCATCACCGTTCCCGTCCCGTCGGGACGGCTGAACCTTTGTGAGGTAATCCGATGGCAAACACATACACCTCGCTTCATTACCATGTCGTCTTCAGCACCAAGAATCGCGTTGGCTACATCAAACCTGATATTGAACAACGGGTGTGGGCTTACATTGGCGGCGTTGCGCGAAAACACAAAATGACCGCCTTGCAAGTCGGCGGATTTGACGATCACATTCATGCATTAGTGTTGGCTCCGCCGAGGTTATCGCCGAGCCAAATCGCGCAATACCTGAAAGGTGATTCCTCGAAGTGGATTCACGAAACCTTTCCTGAATTGCGTGATTTTGCCTGGCAGGAAGGCTACGGCGCATTCAGTGTCAGCCAATCGAATCTGGAATCGGTGGTTAGCTACATTCAAAAACAGCGCGAGCATCATCAGAAAAAGACATTCCAGGAAGAGTATCTGGAGTTTTTACAAAAGCACGGAATCGAATACGACGAACGATATTTGTGGGGGTGATTCAACCGTCCCGATGGGACGGGGAATTGCACCGTTGCGCCATGCAGGCCGTGAACGACCTGCTTAAAATCAACCGTCGCTCCGCGACGAAGAAACCACCATCGCGCAAGCAGGCCGTGAACGACCTGCCTAAACTCAACCGTCGCACTGCGACGAAGAAAGCAAAACGACTTTGCGCATCCTGTTATTGATGGACCCTTACATCAAAGTGCCGCCCGAACATTACGGCGGCATCGAACGTGTCATCGCCGATCTGGCCGAAGGGCTGCATGCGCGCGGACACGAAGTGACGTTGTGGGCTGCGCCGGGGTCAAAAACTTCGGGCAGGCTGGAACCCTTCGGGCGCGAAGGCGAATGGACTCGGTGGAGCAACATTCGCAACACTGCGCTGTTGACCGCGCGATTCTGGCGAGACCGCAACCGATTCGATGTCATTCACAACTTTGGGCGACTGGCATATTTGACCAGCGTGCTGCGCTGGGACTTGCCGAAAGTGCAAAGCTATCAACGGGTAATAAATCCAAACAACATGCGACTTGTTGAGCGGTTGGGCGCTCGCCGGTTGCACTTCACTGCGGTCAGCAAAGCCCAACGCGATACTGGCTCGCCGGGTGGAGGCGATTGGAGCGTGATTTACAACTGCGTGCCGATGAGTGTTTATCGGTTCAACGCCGATGTTGATCCAACGACTGCGCCGTTGGCGTTTCTCGGACGCTTGGAACCGATCAAGGGCGTTCACAACGCGATTGCCGTCGCCAAAGCCGCCAATCGCCGTTTGGTCATTGCGGGCAATCGAGTCGAAACCGGCAGCGCCGCCGGATACTTTGCATCGCAAATCCAGCCGCATCTGGACGGCGAACAAATCCGTTACGTTGGCCCGGTCAACGACACGCAGAAAAACGAACTGCTCGGCAACTCCGCCGCCTTTTTGATGCCCATCGAATGGGAAGAACCGTTCGGCATTGTCATGGCCGAAGCCTTGGCCTGCGGAACTCCGGTGCTGGGCTTTCGCAGAGGCAGTGTGCCCGAAGTTATTCGTGACGCGGTCACGGGTTTTCTTAGCCAGACGCCAGACGAAATGGCAGCTCAGATTCCTCGCTTGCCCGAACTGGATCGCCACGAATGCCGCCGCGAAGCCGAACGCCGATTTAGCGATGCGGCGATTGTGGATGAGTATGAGCGGCTATATCGGATGCTATTGGCAAAAGAAGAATAAGGAGAGCAAATGAATTGGAGGCTTTTTGTAGGATTAAACTTTTGGCGCATCAGAGAAGCGGCTACTGTTTACGGCATCATTCCCAAGCCCCTTGTGCCTCGAGGAAGATATTGGCTCTACGACATAAAAAGATTTTCTGATGATCCTGTTAATGGGTGTAATTTCGTCCTGATGTAAGACTTTAATCTCTTGTTTTCGCAATAAGTTGGCGAAGTCAAGTAACTGCCCATTGCAAAATGCAGATTTTATGAAATTTGCAAAAGTATGAATTTACAGGCTTTTTGCGGTACTTGGGGGTACATCAGGACGAAATCACACCCCTGTTAATTTAATTTTTGATATAGGTGCCAACACTGGCCAGACTAGTTTGAAGGCTGTTCGCTTTATTCCTAAAGCTACAATCTATGCTTTCGAGCCTAGTAAAGATACTTTTGCTGAACTCATAAAGAACACTCAGAATCTGAAAAACGTCCACTGTTTCCAACTCGCGTTTGGGGGGAGTGTTGGATATGGACAATTGCGGCTACGCGAGTTCACACAACACAATACGCTGATTCCCACCGATGATGAATTCAGGCATACGATCGGTGTTGAAACTGTCAAAGTGGACACCGTTGACAATTTCTGCGAACAACACTCAATCAAAAGTCTTGATGTGTTAAAGATGGACGTGCAAGGGTATGAGCTTCATTGCTTACATGGTGCCAAACGGATGCTCGCCCAACGAGCTATCCGTTTCATCTATGCTGAAGTCGGGTTTACGCCGCAGGAGGCAGAAAACCAATACTTCAATCCACTAGATACATTTTTGACTGAATACGGATACAAGCTTTGTGGCCTCTACGAAATCCACCGCAATGGAGATCACAAACAATTTATTGGCTATTGCAACGCCTTGTACGCACTACAATGAAATCAACTTAAATACTCTCAATTGATTATGTGAACTGCATTTACTCAAGCAGTTATTATGTGGGATGAGTGAAATGACTTGTGATCTCCAGGTCTTCACATTCTGTAGGCGATGAACAATCTTTCCTTGCAAATCAATCTTTCGCCGGGCGATGTGGCTTATGCGCATCTGACCGTCCCGAAGCTGGTTGACGCTCATCGGGCAAACGTGGCTGAAGTGTTTGCCGTCGTGGATTGTTGCCGCGCAAAAAAGACTCCAGCGTTTGATCCTGATGTTCGATTACCAGAGCCTGCATTCAGCCAGCGTGTAGAAAAGATTCGCGCCATTGTCGAAGAACTGAAATCTTCTGGGTATTTTGACCGGGTGGTCTATCTGTTCCCCGGAGATCGAGGTTTTTCAGCTATCTCGAAAAAGTATCTGGCCAGACTGGTTCACGAAACGCATGAATGCGGAGGCACGGCGTTGATGTCGTACTTTTCAGCGTTTGAGCAGGCAAAGACACGTTATTTGCTGCATTACGATGCCGATATGTTGCTCTATCAGGCAACCGGGTACGATTGGGCGGTTGAGGCAATACGATTGATGAATAAATATCCTGATGCCGTTGCTGCTTCTCCGCGCGTCAGCCCGCCATTTCATCATCACCTGAACTTGTCTGATGCTCCTACGTTGCACGCTTCGGATGATCCCGCCATTGGGATTGAAGAGGGCTGGCAAGTGAAATGGTTCAGCACACGATGTTTTCTGATGGACCTGGAAAAGCTGGCAAAGTTTTTGCCGTTGGTGAGAGGGCGGTTGTTTTTCGAGATGATTGCCAGAAAGGTGTTGCAGCGCGGGTATCCGCCTTCGCCTGAGATGATGTTATTCAAACGAATTTGTCCGGCTGGCGGATGGCGACTGGATTTGAAAACAGAAAAAGCCTGGCTTCTCCATCCGGCAGATAAATCTGCGAAGTTCTTGGAACTCCTGCCTGACATCCAGCAATTGATCGCTGCCGGTAGGGTTCCGCCAGATCAGCTTGGATGGGAAAACATCAAAATTGATGTTTGGGAGCAGTTTCTGGCGGAATCAAAATACTGAACTACTTGAAATCTTTTCTTGGTTCGACCTGATTTGTGACACAGTTCAAAGTCTTGATGGTCAGCCCGCATTTTCCGCCCGACACCAGTGCGGGAACGCATCGCGTTCGGTTGCTGGCTCCGCATTTGGCGAAGTTCGGCTGGGAGCCAACGGTTGTCGCGGTGGATCCGCGCGATTATGAAAGTCGGCTCGATCCGGGATTGGCGGAATTAGTCCCGAAAGAATTGCGAGTCATTCGCAGCCGAGCCTGGCCGGTTGGCGTGACCCGGCGGTTTGGCGTTGGCGATCTGGGATTGCGAGCGATGCGCGGGCTGTATCAAACCTGCGCGGATTTGCTCCGGCGCGAACGCTTCGACGTGTTGTTCATCACGATTTATCCCAGCTACCCGGCTTTGCTGGGGCCGATGTTGAAACGGCGTTTCGGCATCCCGTTCGTCCTGGATTACCAAGACCCGTGGGTGGGTTCATGGGGATTGACCGTCGGCGGCGGGGCGAATGGTCAGCCTGATTTCAAAAGCCGGTTGAGCCGGTTCATCGCCACTCGGTTGGAACCAATGGCCGCGCGCGCAGCCGACGCCATCACGGCGGTTTCTGCCGGAACCTACGATGCGATTCGAGAGCGATATGCCGGTTTCGACGACAAACTATACGCGGCGATTCCGCTCGGCGGCGAACCGGCGGATTTCGATCATCTGCGAAACGAGCCGCGACCGAATCCATTTTTCGATCCCGATGACGGGCTTTGCCACGTGTGTTATGTGGGGACGCTGTTGCCGCTGGGGTTTGAAACGCTGCGGGCGTTGTTGAAAGCGGCGGCGTTGTTGCGCGAACGCCAGCCGGAGCTTTACCGGAAATTGCGGCTGCATTTTTTCGGCACCAGCAATCGAGCCATCAAAATAGAAAATTTTTCGTCCACGAAGCCACACGAAGAAAACACGAAGAAAAAATCAAACAGGATGAACACGATTGGTTCAGGATTTACAGGAACAGATTATCTTGTAAATCCTGAGCAAAAATCTTGTTCATCCTGTTTTGAAGAACACGGCGATGCGCTTCAGCGAGTGTTGCCGGTGGCGCGTGAACTTGGCGTCGCAGATTGCGTGACGGAATTGGCTCCGCGCATTGATTACCTGGACGCGCTGACCGTGCAGACGCAATCCAGCGCGATTTTGATGCTCGGCAGCAGCGAACGCCATTACACGGCCAGCAAACTCTATCCGGGCTTGCTGGCTCGGCGACCGATTCTGGCGCTGTACCACGAAGAGAGCAGCGTAGTTGAAATCCTGCGCCGCGCAGCAAAGTCGCCTTCGGTGCGCGTTGTGACCTACGGCGACGCAAAACGCGCCGAACACCGCGTCGAAGCGATTTATCAAGAATTGGCTGCGCTGGTGGCCGCTCCGGTTTACGACTCGGTAGATGTGACGATGAACGAAGTCAACGAATTTTCGGCAGAGGCGTTGGCTGGGAAGTTGGCGGACGTGTTTGATCGCGTTCGTAGTTCCGCCTTCAGGCGGCAGGCTCGGCAGGCGAACGCAACCGCCTGAAGGCGGAACTACGAACATGACGCCGCCCATCAAACTGACCATAGTGATGACGCATCCGGCGCAATACTTCGCGCCGTGGTTTCGGTTCGTTGCCGCCAATTGTCCCGAACTGGATTTGACGGTGTTGTATGCGACCGCTCCGACCGCGGAACAGCAGGGTGTCGGATTCGGAAAAGCCTTTGTCTGGGATGTGCCGCTGACCGAAGGGTATCGTTGCCGCGTGGTGCGTCCGCCGCGCGACACCGACAACGTTCACAGCGACAGTTTTTGGGGCGTCAACGTGCCGGAAATTGCCGACGCGATTCGGCAAACTCAACCCGGTGTCGTGTTGATTGGCGGTTGGCATTCCGTCACGCAATTGCGCGCGTTGTGGGCTTGCAGGCAAATGGGAATTCCGGCGCTTTATCGCGGAGATACAAATTTGAACAGCGCGCCATCGGGTTGGCGCAGACCGGTCTGGGAAACCAAGACCGGTTTTTTATTGCGCCGGTTCGATGGCTTTCTGGCTGTGGGCACACGCGCCGCGGAATACTTGCGACATTTCGGCGTGGCGGCGGATCGCATCTTTGCTTCGCCGCATTGCGTGGACAATGAATTTTTCGCGCGGTCGGCGGCGGAATTTCAAACTCCGGCGGGGCGAACGGCGGCGCGCGCCGCGTTCGGATTTGGCGCGGAGGATTTTGTAGTGTTGTTTGCCGGAAAGCTGGAATGGAAAAAACGTCCGCTGGATTTGATTCGCGCGCTGGCTGAAAACCTGAAAGAGGGAGAGAGGGAAGGAGGGAATGAGAATGGATCGAACACATCCCTCACTCGCTCTATCCCTCCGTCCCTCCCTCTTCGTGTGGCTTCGTGTGCCTTCGTGGATAAATCCGATTTTGAAACTTGTAGTTTGCTGGTTGCCGGAGCCGGGCCGCTGGAAGCCGAATGCCGCGCCGAAGCCGAACGTCTGGGCGTGCGCGTCGTGTGGGCGGGATTTCTGAACCAGTCGGAAATCGTCCGCGCTCTGGCCGTCGCCGATTGTCTGGTCTTGCCCAGCGAAAGCGAAACCTGGGGTTTGGCGGTCAACGAAGCTCTGGCTGTCGGGTTGCCGTGTGTGGTCAGCGACCGCGTCGGATGCGCTCCCGATCTGATCGTGCCGGGCGAAACCGGCGAAGTTTTTTCGATGGGCGATGTTGCCGCGTTGCGTGCGGCGATGGAACGAGTGCGGCAACGAATCCGCTCCGGGCATCCTTACGATACCGCTTGCCGCGCGAAAGCGAATGAGCATTCGTTTGCGGCGGCAACAAACGGATTGCTGGCGGCTTGTCGAGTGGTTACTGAATCAGTGCCGCGTGCGGTAACAAATGGATGATTGTATAGAAATCAAGAAAATGATTTTCCGATCAAAACCCCGGAGGGGTGAAAAGACAATAGCCCAGGGTGAAACCCTGGGCACGGTAAGCAAGGCCAACAAGCCCCGGCAGGGGGCGACAGACCTCAAGCTTGTCTGCCGCCCTTGCCAGGGCTTGATATGTCTTTGGCTTTGTTCCCCGGATTTCATCCGGGGCTATTATCTGGCCGTCCCTTCGGGACTTTCTTCGGAAATTCTTTGTATAGAACGGGTGCTCTCTATCGGTCGCGTTGTTGACCCAGCGACAAAAGGTTTGTTGATTTGCCAATGAAAAAAGAATCAACACCGCGCGTGATTGCCTGTTGCGGAGGAATGGTCATCGTTGCCGGATTGGAACGCATGACGTTTGAAGTGCTGCGCACGTTGCGCCAGCGCGGAGCGGCGGTGCATTGCATCGTCAATAACTGGGAAAACCATCGCATCGTGGCGCTGGCCGACCAGATCGGAGCCAGTTGGTCAACGGGGTATTACCGCTTTGGATTCGGGCGGCGATTGTTCAACCCGATTCATCTGGCAAGGTTTTTGTGGGATGTGGCGATGACCAGTTTGGGATTGTTGCGCGATGCATGGCGCTTTCGGCCAACGCATGTGCTGCTGCCGGATTTTGTCGCTGTGCTCAAGAACGCTCCGGCGTTGGTGGCGCTGCGGTGTTTGGGAGTCAAAGCGATTTTGCGGTTAGGCAACGCGCCCGAAGCTGGTCGTCTGCATCAATTGATTTGGCGTTGGGCCGTCAGTCCCGTGATTGATCGGTTTGTTTGCAATTCCCGGTTCACGATGCAGGAATTGCTTGCGCATGGAGTTCCTGCGGCAAAAGTTGGTTACATCTACAACACTGTTCCTCATCGTCAGCCGAACGATAACGCGGCAAATGGATTACAACGAGAACCCAACAAAGTGATTTATGTCGGACAGATCATTCCTCCCAAGGGGCTTGATCTGTTGATCGAAGCCATTGCGATTTTGGTGGCACGTGGTTTCGACGTTCGGTTGGATGTGGTTGGGAATATAGACGGATGGGAATCGCCTGCATACGCCGGTTATCGCCAGAGCTTGCTTGATCGTGCGGCTCAGCCGGATTTGACCGGGCGAGTGGCCTTTCTCGGCTGGCGCGAAGATGTGCCGGAATTGCTGGCGCAAGCTGGAATTCATTGCTGCCCTTCGATTCCCGAATTAAGAGAGGGATTCGGCTTGGTGAATATCGAAGCCAAGCAGGCGGGCATTCCGTCGGTTGTGTTTCCCACCGGTGCCTTGCCGGAATTGATTGCTCATAAAGTGGATGGTTGGGTATGCACGGAAGTTTCTGCAGAAGCTCTGGCTGAAGGTCTTGAGTATTTTCTGGCAGATTCCGCACGACGAGAACAAGCCGGGCGTTTGGCGTTTCAGTCGGTCGAACGTTTTAGTCAAAAACAATTTGCGGGTGGATGGTGGGCGGTTTTTGAAAAGTGAAAATATGATGGCCAGAAAAATTCGACTTCATTACCTTGCTTTGAGCACACTCACGGTCTTTTACATTGTGAGAATAATGCCTCAAAAAAATTACGATGCATTTGGCTGGGATGCTTCAATCTATTTGGTTTTGGCGAAATCTTTAGCGCATGGTTATGGATTGCGTATGCTTAATGAGCCAAGCGAAGGATTCTCGCCATACTATCCAATAGGTTTTCCTGCAATTCTATCGCTTATCTATCGCTTCGTTTCGATTGAAGGTTTTGGTTTTGTTGCACTATGTTCTGTGTCTATAGTTGCTTGCCTTATCAGCCTGTTTTTTTCGTATCACTTGATAAGGAGATACCACTCTGAAGTGTTAAGTGCGTGCTTGGTTTTCTTATTAGGGTTGAATCCAACTTTATTTCAATTTGCAGGGCGGACAATGTCTGAATGTGTGTTTGGCTTGTGGACAGTTATTGCCGTTTTATTGGCCAAGCGTGCAACAGACGACGATATGCTGAGTCATAAAATACGTAGTTGGTTTATTGTGGCATCAGGTATTTGTGTCGGGTGCGCAACTCTAACTCGAACCGCTGGTATAGCAATAGCTGCTGGCCTTGCAATAGGATTTTTTGTGGCCAAAGGTTGGGAAGTGATGGTGAAATTTCTAGCGGCTTTTTTATGCATTGAGTCCCCATTTTTTATCTATAAGGCTATTCAGTTACACAAAGAGGGGAATGGTGAAGGATACGTTGGATGGGCTTTGGAGCGGTATAAGTGGACAACTCCGATTGATAATTTATATGCATACTTCTCTTATTTCAGTGGCTCACTTTTCCCGCCAATAGTTTCGTCTCCCGGATTGACATTTTTAGGTAAATTCGGAATGTCAAATCTGATTTACTGGATTGGCTGCATTGTCTTTTTACTTATTGTTTGTGGCTGCTTTTTTCTTTTAAGGAAAAAAGATGTGGTGTCCTATGTTTTGATTTGTTATCTGTTGATGATTACCTTTTATCCCTGGTATCCCGAGAGGTTTTTATTTCCATTAAACCCACTACTACTTATATCAGCAGTTGAATGTTGTAAAAGAGTCAAGAATTTGGCCTTTTTTGACAAGCCAATCTTACAACACACAATTGTTGGGGCATTATTGATAGCTTGTCTGGCCGGATCAGTAATTGTTAATTACCAAAGAGTCAAAAATTTATACAGGCATGGGCACATAAGCGGAGAGCAAGCAGCGCGAAAATGGTTGGAAGCCCGTAGTGCATTTGAATGGATAAAGGCAAATACACCTGAAGACGCAGTAATAGTTACTTATTTGGCAGCAGGGACGTATTTGTTTACTGATCGCAAAACTGTTGTTGCAGGCGCTACTGGAGAAGAAATAAAAAAATTGCTGCACAAGCGGGATAAATCAAAGCTCTACTACTTATTTCTATACAGCACAATCACGTTTGAAAATGACAATAAGAAATCAAGTTTTGACCCTGCACAGGAATTTTTGTCTGCTAACCCTGAATCTGCGCAATTGATGTGGGCTTCACTAAAGAGGGATAAACTGATTTATAAAATCAGCAACTGAATTTAGCTATGTTATCTGTCTGGTTGTTGTCTGATGAAAGTAATTTCTTGAACTCCTCAGGGAGTTTTGTTGTCGGCGCGATGCTTCGCGCGTTGCGTGTGCATTCCGGCCAAACCGAAGCCGTATGGCAATCGGCGAATCTGGCTGTCGGCCTTTTAGAACTGCCCGAAGCCGAACCGATTGAAACGATTTACGCTCCGGCGGTCAGCGCCGACGGCAGGTTCTGGCTGTGGATGGCGGGCGAAGCCTTTGACGGCGGTGGGTGGATCGAATTCACCGACGCGACGGAAACGCGCACGCTGGCGTTTCGGCAACGATTGCTGGCGACAATGTTGGCGATGTGTTGGCGCGACTGGGATTGCCAGCTCGCCCGCGCGTCAGGAATTACACGGCGGATGAAATTTACTGGCGAACGCCCCAAGCGCGTCGCCGCATCGAAGGCGCGATCTTAAGCCCCGATTCCATTAGCTGCCACGCGCTGGGACGTGAAAAGGTGACGGCGGTCGTCAACCGCTGGTTCGAACGTGGCGCGGCTCCCGCTCAAGTCATAGGCGCGATGTATGTGTATGAAACTTACCATCGCGGATTGCCCAACTGGTTGAAAACCGCATCCCAATCCACAATGGCCGCCCCGTGAAACTTCGCCCCCGCTTTTTGTGAACGCATAATGAATTTTCGATTGAAACTGAACCAACCGGCGACGCGGCAATCCATCAATATGGTCGGGATTGTGATGGCCGCAGCGGTCGTCGCGTTTTTTCTGACTGGCGATTGGCTCGGCGCAGCCGGAGTGATTGTGTTGTGGGCGGGCTGGCATTTTTTGCCGAACATAGGCGGTCCGCCGGTGTTGCAACTGGCGTTTACGCATCAATGGGTGCAGGTGTTTCTGGGCGTGTATTACCACGGCATGACCGGCAGAAAGCTGGAAGCTGTGGAATTGAGCGATTATCGCCCCATGGTCATGATCGGCATGGGATGTTTGCTGGCGTTGCTGGTGGGGTTGGTTGCCGGAGTCAAACTGTTCAAACGGATATTCAAAACCGAAACCGAATCCTTGCCGGAAATGCTTTCGTTGCGGGCGCTGGTGATCGGTTATGCGGCGTCGTTTGCGGTGGTCGGCGGCGTGACGGCGGTTGCGTGGCAGGTGCCGGGCTTTACTCAGGCGATCATTTCGCTGTCGTTTTTGCGATTGGCGTTGTTGTTTCTGCTGCTGCGCAAACTGGTCTGGCCGAAACTGCAAACCACGTGGATTGTGCTGATTCTGGTGGTGGAAGTGGCCATCGGCATCACAGGATTTTTTGCCGGATTCCGCGAACCACTGGCCATTGCAGCAGTGGTTTTGCTGGAAAGATTCGAGGTGAAAAATCTGCGGCATTGGGTGGTGTTCGGCGGATTGGCCGCCGCGGCGTTGTTTCTGGCCGTGTTGTGGACGGCGGTGAAAGGTGATTACAGGGCGAAATTCGTTTCCGATCAGGCCTTCGCCGGCTCGACTGAAACTCGTTTGAGTTACATAGGATCGGCGTTGGGGAATTTCGTTTTCGGCGAAGGCGGCGAGGTGGCCGATCAGATGGATACGCTGGTGGACAGGTTGTGGGTGGTTTATTACCCCGCGCTGGCCGTCAGCCGCGTTCCACAGGAATTGCCGCACACGAACGGAGAGATTCTGCAAGCCGCGGTGTTGCACGTTCTCACGCCGCGTTTTCTGTTTCCAGACAAAGCCGCGTTGCGTTCGGACAGCGAAATGGTTCGCAAATACTCCGGCGTGTGGGTGGCCGGTGGCGAAGACGACACCAGCGAACAAAGCGACACCAGCATTGCGTTTGGTTATGCGGCGGAATCGTATCTGGATTTCGGTGTGCCGTGGATGTTCGCGCCTGTGCTGATCTGGGGCTTGGCGATGGGAATGGTGTATGGATTGTTTTTCCGGTTGATCGTACACAGGGAATTGGCGATTGCCGTCGGCACTGTGATTTTCTGGTTGAGCCTTTACATCTTCGAGCGTTCCTGGGTGAAGACTCTGGGGCAATCGGCGACGATGATCGTGTATCTGACGCTGGTGACGGTGTTGATTGACCGATTCCTGTTGTCGCAAAAATCGGCTTCGACGGTGGCCGGCGCTCGGAAAATGGCGATTGGGTAAATTGCTTCTTTCGTAACTCCCAGCCTTTCCGCCGCGTTAGCGGCGTTTGAATTTAGCCGTGGGTTTGAACCCACGGTAAGCGTGGTTTTTTGGTTCTCGTCGCGTTAGCGACGAATGAATTCAATCGTCGCTAACGCGACGACGAGTTCATTCGATTTCACCCGGCGTTGAAACGCCGGGCTAATATCAACCGTCGCTCTGCGACGAAGAACAGGCAGGGCCGTTACTTTTCTTTTTTCTTTTGCAGTGAGAGTTCTTCACGTAGCGGCTTATTTCGCTCCGGCGTTTGTTTACGGCGGGCCGCCGCGCAGCATTCTGGGATTGTGCAAAGCGTTGCGGCGCGCAGGCGTCGAAGCGTCTGTGATGACGACGACGGCCAATGGGCGCGAAGACTTTCCGGCTTCGTCCAACGGCCAGCAAACTTACGAAGGCGTGCCGGTTCGCTATTTTCCGCGTCGTTGGCCGAAACGATTTTTCGCTGTGGACGGATTGGCAGACGCATTGATTGCCGAAGCCGGAAACTTCGATTTGCTGCATTTGCATGGGCTGTGGAATCTGACGGTGTGGGCGGCGGCGCGTGTGGCTCGGCAAATCGGAATGCCGTATCTGATTTCTACGCGAGGCATGCTGGATGGCGGCGCGATGAATCACGAAGCGGCGCGCAAATTCATTGCCTGGCATCTGGCCGAGCGCCAAAACCTGTTGGGAGCGCAATTGCTGCACGCGACTTCAGACAGCGAAGCCGATGCGATTGCGCGGTACGATCTGAACAAACCCATCACGATTATTCCCAACGGCATTGAGTTTGAAAACATTTTTCCCACGAAGGAAAGAGGGGAAGAGGGGAAGAGGGAGAGAGGGAGAGAGGGAGGATGTGAAGGCTTCCTAAGTCCCTTAATCCTTCCGTCTCTCCCTCTTCGTGAATCTTCCTTTGTGGGGAAAGATGCGAATCAGGTGGTGTTCCTTGGGCGCATTCATCCGATCAAACGGCTGGATTTGCTGGCGGCGGCGTTCGTCAAAATCAAAGCGAAGTTCCCCGAAGCTCGGTTGGCGATTGCCGGGCCGGATGAAAGCGGTCATCGCAAAACGGTGGAACCGTTGTTCGCTCAGGTTGCTGATTCGGTGGAATGGTTGGGCGAAGTCGGCGGAACACGGAAAGCAGAGTTGTTGCATCGCGCCGCCGTGCTGGCGTTATGTTCTGATTCGGAAAATTTTGGTTTGAGCGTGCCGGAAGCTCTGGCCGCCGGAACGCCTGTGGTGACGACGCGAACGACTCCGTGGGCGGACGTGGAAACCATAGGCTGCGGATTCTGGGTGGAACAGAACGCTCAGGCCATTGCAGACTCAGTTTGCCATTTGCTGGATCAACCGCAGGAAGCGGCGGCAATGGGCGAACGCGGCGCGCGGTGGGCGCGGGAAAAATTCAGTTGGGACGCTGTGGCTGAGCGAATGATTGATTGTTACGGTTCGATCTTGAATCAACAGCAGTATGGCGATTTTCAGTTGTATGCGACCGACACTGAAAGGAAGGACCACGGATGAACACGGATCAGCACAGATAAACACAGATGGAGTTTCAGGCTTGATCTGTGTTTATCCGGGTGAATCAGTGTCTATCGGTGGTTTACGGTCGCACGCATCAGAAAACTGCTAAAAGTTATGTGCGGAATCGTGGGGATTGCTACAACTGGTCATAACGCGATTGAGCCGGAAGCGGCGATGCGGCGAATGCTGGGCGCGATTCGCCATCGCGGCCCTGATGATCGCGGTTGCGAATTGGTGGCGCGCGCGGCGGGCGAAGTCTGGTTGGGCAATACGCGATTGGCGATTCAGGATTTGAGTCCAGCCGGGCATCAACCGATGCGCGATCCCTTAACCGGCAATTGGATTGTCATCAACGGCGAAATTTACAACCACCGCGAAGTTCGCCGCGCGCTGCCCGCGCCTGAAAACGGCTGGCGTTCGAGCGGCGACACCGAAACCGTATTGCAGGCGTATGCCGTTTGGGGACGCGATTGTTTGTCACGATTGCGCGGCATGTTTGCGCTGGCGATTTGGGACGAAGCCGCTGGCGAATTGTGGTGCGCGCGCGACCGTATGGGCATCAAACCGTTTTATTTTCACCGCGACGACAAACGATTCGCGTTCGCTTCGGAAGCGCGCGCGTTGCTGGATTCGGGGCTGGTCGAACGGCGATTGAATCCGCGCGGATTGGCCGGTTTCGTTCGTTTCGGCTCTTTGCCGGAACCGCTGAGTTTGATCGAAGGCGTGGAATCATTGCCCGCCGGTCACTGGTTGCGCGTGCGCGAAGGCAAAGTTGTAGAAGGGCGAAATTACTGGTCGCCGAATCCCGATTCGGTCAATGCTTTGCCGGAAGCTGAAATCGTCAAATCCGTTCGTCAGCAATTGGAACGCGCCGTCCAAGAGCATCTGCTTTCGGATGTTCCGGTCGCCAGTTTTTTAAGCGGCGGCATTGATTCTTCAATTGTCACGGCGTTGGCGGCGCAGGCTTCGTCATCGCCGATCAAAACCTTCACGGTCGGTTTCCGCGACGCCGAACTGGACGAATCGGAATACGCGCAAGCTGTGGCGACGCGGTATAGCACCGATCATCAGCGTGTGCTGCTGACGGATGACGAAGCCATCGAAATGGTTTCTGACGCCGTGGCCGCAATGGATTTGCCCAGCGCCGACGGCGTCAACACTTACGTTGTTTCGTCGGCGGTGGCGCGCAACGGCATCAAGGTAGTTTTGTCGGGTCTCGGCGGCGATGAATTGTTCGGCGGGTATCGCAGCTTCAAATTGTTGCCGCAGATGGAACGTTGGGCATCGGTGGCCGGTTTGTTGCCAAAACGTTTGCGGCGAATGGCTGCGGGCGGCGGCAGCAACGGCGAACGCGCGGCTGAAATGACTCGCGCGGATTTGAGCCTGTCGGATCGTTATGACTTCATGCGCGCGATGTGGTCAGACGGCGAATTGCAGCGTATGGGATTCGATTCCGTTGGTTACGAACTGGAAGCGCCGCCGCCGCGATTGACCGGCGCGACGCAGGTCAGTTTGCTGGAACTGCAAGGTTACATGCGCAGCACGCTGTTGCGCGACAGCGACGCCATGAGCATGGCGCATTCGCTGGAATTGCGCGTGCCGCTGTTGGATCACGAACTGGTGGAAACCTGTCTGAAGGCGCAAGTCGCGGGCAGCGGGCAAAAAAGCTTGCTGCTGAAAGCCGCCGGAACCTTATTGCCCGACGGAATCGCCAATCGTCCGAAACAGGGGTTTGTCTTTCCGATGGATCGCTGGATGCGCGCGCCGTTGCGGCAATTCGTCGCCGATGGAATTTCCCGTCTTCGACAAGCTGATATTTTCCCCGGCTTGGAGTTGAATCAGTTGGTCGAACGCTTTCACGCGAAGCAATTGGCGTGGGCGCGGTTGTGGGCTTTTGTCGTGTTGGGGCACTGGGTCAACGCGCATCTGAAATAGCCGATGAGAATTTTAGTCTTCACCACAGATGCGTTCGGGGCGAAGTGGGGCATTGCCGAATACAACCGCAATTTTCTGACGGCGCTCTGCAATGATCCGCGAACCCGCGAAGTGGTCGTGGTTCCGCGCCACGCGCCGGAAAGTCCTGGCGATTTGCCCGCGAAGCTGCGATTCGTGACCGCCGGTTTGAACGGCAAATTCAACTACGCGACGGCGGCGATTCGAGAATCGGTTCTGGGACGAAAATTCGATCTGGTGATTTGCGGCCACATCAATTTGCTGCCGTTCGCATTTGTGGCCAGTCGTCGTTACGGCGCGAAACTGGCGCTGGTGATTCACGGCATTGACGCCTGGACGCCGCATCGCAGTCGGCTGATTAACCGGTTGACGAAACACATTCACGCGGTCATTGCAGTCAGTAATCTGTCGCTGGAGCGATTTTTGAAATGGGCCAGGCCCGGCGTTTGTCAGCAGATCATCATTCCGAACACGATTGATTTGACGCGGTATTCGCCCGGCGCAAAGCCGCAGCAGTTGATTGAAAAATACGGCCTGGCCGAAAAGAAAGTATTGCTGACGATGGGGCGATTGGCCGCGCACGAACGATACAAAGGCGTTGACGAAGTGTTGGATTTGTTGCCCGGTCTGCTCAAAAAAATGCCGGAACTGGCTTACCTGATTGTCGGCGACGGCGACGACCGCGCGCGATTGCAGGAAAAAGCCCGTCAATTGGGCATTGCCGAGCAGGTGATTTTCGCCGGTTACATTCCGAACGAAGAGAAGCAGTCGCATTATCGTTTGGCTGACGCTTATGTGATGCCCAGCCGTGGCGAAGGTTTCGGCATAGTTTTTCTGGAAGCGATGGCTTCAGGCATTCCAGTCGTTGCCAGCAAACTGGACGGAGGGCGCGAAGCCGTGCGCGAAGGTTCGCTCGGCGTGCTGGTTGATCCGAACGATCCCGAAGACCTGATGCAGGGAATTCTGTCGGCGCTTTCGCTTCCGTGTGGTATTGTTCCGGCAGGTTTGGATTACTTTTCATTGACCCGATTTGAAGATCGCATCCATCAACTGCTCGACACCTTGACGAATGCCCAAGCCCCGCAAATGGAATCTCCCTCACCGTTTCGATCTCTGCAATAACACAATCGAAGTATGTACATTCTCGGAATTAACGCTTATCACGCGGACGCTTCGGCGGCATTGGTCTGCGACGGCAAACTCGTCGCCGCCGCTGAAGAAGAACGTTTCAATCGCATCAAACATTGCGCGGGCTTTCCTTATCTGGCGGTGAAATACTGTCTGGACGCCGCAGGCATCAAGCCCGAAGAACTGACGCACATTGCCGTCGCGCGCGACACGCGGGCAAACCTGGACAAAAAACTTTTGTACGCGCTGAAGATTCCGCAAATGGCTTTGAGGCGTTTGGCTCCGCAAGGCAAGTTCGCCGGAATCAAGGAAGACGTGGCCAAAGCGTTGGACGTTGATCCGGCAAGGCTGCAAGCCGAAGTCACACGCGTCGAACATCACAAAGCGCATCTGGCCAGCGCATTTTTCGTTTCGGGATTTGAAGACGCCGCGCTGCTTTCGGTGGATGGGCTGGGCGATTTTGCCAGCACCATGTGGGGCGTTGGGCGCGGCACGCAGATGACGATTGACGGTTCGATAGCCTTTCCGCATTCGCTGGGATTCTTTTACACGGCGATCACTCAGTATTTGGGCTTTCCGCGTTACGGCGACGAATTCAAGGTGATGGGGCTGGCTTCTTATGGACAGCCGCAGTTTGAAGACGAATTCGCGCGGATCGTTTTGCTCGATGGCGACAAGGGCAAACCGCGATTCCAGTTGGGGCTGGATTATTTCGTTCATCACAAAGTCGGTTCGGACATCACCTGGGATCAGGGCATTCCGGTCATCGGCAAACTGTTTTCCGATCATCTGGAAAAACGATTGGGCGCGGCGCGCGAACCCGGTGCGGAAATCAGCCAGCGGCATTTCGACATTGCGGCTTCGTTGCAATCGCGTTTGGAAGATGCGGTGATGGCGTTGCTCAACCGGCTTTATGAACGGCACGGCGTGCGGCGCGTTTGTCTGGCCGGAGGCGTCGCTTACAACTGCGTGGCCAATGGAAAGATTTTCGACCGCACGCCGTTTGAGCAGGTTTACGTGCAGGCGGCGGCGGGCGATGCGGGGCTGGCGATTGGTTCGGCGTTTTATGTGCAGCATCAGACGCTCGGCCAACCGCGCGATTTCGTGATGGAGCATGCTTACTGGGGACCGGAATTTTCCGACGACAGGATTCGAGCAGCGCTCAGCGGAATTTCGGATGAAGGTTTGCGGATTGTGAAATTCGCTGATGAAACCATTGCGGCAGAAACGGCCAAACGCATAGCCGATGGCAAGATCGTCGGTTGGTTTCAGGGGCGCATGGAATTCGGTCCGCGCGCATTGGGCAATCGCAGCATTGTCGTTGACCCGCGCCGTGCCGAAATGAAAGACATTCTGAACAGTCGCGTCAAACATCGCGAAGCCTTTCGTCCGTTCGCGCCTTCGATTCTGGAAGAGCGTGTTGGCGAATTTTTCGAGCATTCGCATCCGTCGCCGTTTATGTTGCTGGCTTACGCGGTGAAGCCGGACAAACGCGCGGTGATTCCTGCTCCGACGCACGTTGACGGCACTGGCCGTTTGCAAACCGTCAACCGCGAGCAGAACCCGCGTTACTGGCAATTGATTTCGGAATTCGACCGGCTGACCGGCGTGCCTGTGGTGTTGAACACTTCGTTCAACGACAACGAACCAGTCGTCTGCAAACCCGAAGAAGCGATTGATTGTTTCCAGCGAACGAAAATGGACGCGCTGGCCATTGGCAATTATCTGGTGGAGAAAATCGTATGAAGGTGTTGATTCTCCACATGCGGTTTCACCCTGATCTGACCGGCACGGGGCCGTTGGTGACTGATTTGGCGACCGATCTGGTGGCGATGGGAAATCAGGTGACAGTCGTCACCAGCATGCCGCATTACGGCAACCAGGAAATAGCTTCGGAATATCGCGGCAAACTGATTCATCGCAGCAATTTCAACGGCGTGGATTTGTGGCGAACTTTCGTTTATGTGCCGCCGAACGCCAGCGGGTTTCAGCGCAGTATCAATTATCTGAGTTACACGATGATGTCCGTCGTTGGCGGTTTGATGGCCGAAAAGCCAGACGTGATTTTGTGCATCAATCCGCCGATCACCGTTGGTTTTTCCGGCTGGCTGGTCAGCCTGGCGCGGCGCGCGCCTATGGTCTTCAACGTGCAGGATGTGTGGCCTGATTGTCTGGTGCTGATAGATCAATTGCGCAGCCCCACGCTGATTCGTACTTTCCAGCATCTTGAGAAATTCATTTATCGCGTGTCGTCGCGCGTGACGGTGTTGTCCGACGGGATGAAGCAAAACCTGCTGCGCAAAGGCGTGCCCGGCGAAAAGATCGCGGTGATTCCCAATTGGGCAAACGTCGAAACGATTCGTCCTGTGGAAAAGCAAAACCAGTTTCGCGCCGCCAACGGATTGAACGGCGATTTCGTGGTGATGTTTGCCGGCAATCTGGGCTTCATCGCCGTGCTGGACAACGTCATCGAAACGGCCCGGCTGTTACAGCACGATCCGAACATTCAGTTTCTGATCGTCGGCGAAGGCAATGCCAAAGCCGGATTGGTTCGTCGAACCAGCGAACTTGGTTTGAAAAACGTTCGCTTTCTGCCGACTCAGCCGAAAGAAATGTTGCCGGAAATGCTGGGCGCGGCGGATTTGTCTTTGGTGACGTTGAACAAACAACTGGGGCAGTTGAACGTGCCCAGCAAGACTTATTCGATCATGGCCAGCGCGCGGCCTGTGCTGGCTTCTGTGCCGCTGGATTCGGAAATCGCTTCGTTGATCAACGTTGCTGATTGCGGAGTTGGCGTTCCGCCTGAAGACCCGGCTTCAATGGCTGAAGCGATTCGCCAGCTTTCGGCGCAGCCCGAAAAGCTGCGCCAATTCGGCGCGAACGGCAGGCGTTTTGTCGAACAGAATTTGAGCCGTCGAAAACTGACGGCGGAATACAACCGGCTCCTGCACGAAGCGGCGGGAGCGAGCAATTGATATACGGTGTTCCGCAGTGCCAACATCAGCAAACGGTGTTTAGAGTACCAGCTTTAGCTGGCAGCGGATCGTTTACGATCAGCCGTGCGGCTGAAGCCGCGCTGCCGCCTGAAGGCGGTACTCTGAACGTGATGCTTTGAACGCCAGTAGTTGAACAAGATGAACCCACACACTTATTCCACGTTGGAAGACGCCGCTGTTTCTGCGGCGCAAGTCAATCCTGGTTTTGATTTTGATCGGGCAAAAGCAATCATCAAACGCGGTGAGCCTTTGCTGAAGCGGCCTTTGGACATCGCTCTTTCCCTGCTGATGTTGTTGCTGTCATCGCCGATTTCGATTTTGGTGGCGATCATCATCAAGCTGGAAGACCGCGGCCCTGTGTTTTATCGCCAGCAACGCTGGGGACGATTCGGCAAACGATTTTCGGTGTTGAAATTTCGCACGATGATCGCCGACGCGGACAAACGGTTTGGCTTGCAGCAGGCCGTCGAAAACGATCAACGCATTACGCGCGTCGGGCAATTGTTGCGCGCCACCGGCCTTGATGAATTGCCGCAGATCATCAATATCCTGCGCGGCGAAATGAGTTTTGTCGGCCCGCGCGCATTGGCCGTAGGCGAGTTGATTTACGACGAAACAGGCAAGCGCTTGGATTACGAACAGGTGCGCGGGTTTATCGAACGGCTGGCGGCGCGTCCGGGGCTGACCAGTCTGGCGACGATTTACATTCCCAAGGATTCTCCGGCGCATCGCAAATTCCGCTACGACACGTTGTACATTCGCAAACAAAGTTTTTTGCTAGATGTCCGGTTGATCGCGCTTTCGTTCTGGATCAGTTTTCGCGGCAGATGGGAAACGCGCCAGAACAAGGTGTGAAGAAAAAACAGAGCGGATTCTTGCGCCGCCACATACCCAAAAAGTATAGTGGCCGCATTGCGATTTTCAGTTGTATGCGACCGACACTGAAAGGAAGTATCACAGATGAACACGGATCAGCACAGATGAACACAGATGGAGTTTCAGGCTTGATCTGTGTTCATCCGCAGTGAATCAGTGTCCATCAGTGGTTTACGGTCGAACGCATCAGAAAACTGCTATAACTCAATTCTTTTCCAAAATCCCCGAAGGAGAAAAAAGCCGGTCCCCCACCGGATTGCTCATTAACATGAAAGTTTTGATAGCAGGGGCTTCGACCTCTGGGCTGTTCGCCGCTTATTTGCTGGCCAAAGCCGGAGTCGAAGTCGAAGTTTATGAACGAGCCGCGATGCTCGATCCGGCAGTACGCACACTGATCGTCACGGACAAAATCAACGAAGTGCTGGGATTCGTTCCGCACGAAATCATTCTCAACGAAGTTAAACACATTGACCTGTTTTCCAAATCCCGAAGCTCCAAGATGGAGCTTGATCGCCCCGACCTCATCATTGCCCGGGAAAAATTGATCCTGATGCTGGCGCGAATGTCCGAAGGAGCAGGCGTCAAGATTTCCTTGAAACGCCGCTTTTTGTCGTTCGCTTCCGGGCAGAACGGCGTCTCGGTGAGTTACAAAGACCTCGAAACCGGCGAAGAAAAACGCGCAATGGCGGATTACCTGATCGGCGCGGACGGCGTATACAGCGCCGTCGCCAAAGCCGCTTCGTACAACGGGCATTTTCAAACGGCGCTGTTGCAGGCGCGCATCAAATTGCCGAAAGACATCCGCCGCGACACTTATCAGGTGTGGTTCGACGTGGCGCGGACGAAGTATTTTTACTGGCTGATTCCCGAATCGGACGACATTGCCGCCGTCGGATTGATCGCCGACGATCCGCGTCAGGCCAACGCCAGCCTGAAATCGTTTTTGGCCGAACGCGATTGGCAACCGCTGGAGTATCAGGCTTCGATGGTTCCGATGCACAAATACGAATACTCCGCCAGGGTGAAAGAAATCCGCCGCCGCGTGTTTCTGGTCGGCGATTCGACGGCGCAGGTCAAAGTCACCACAGTTGGCGGCGTGGTGACGGGTTTTCGCGGCGTGCGTGCCGTCGTCGAAGCCATTCTGGAAGGCCGCAGCACAGGCAGGGAAAGTCGCGGATTGAAACGCGAACTGGATTTGCATTGGCTGGTGCGCCACGTTTTGAACGGATTCACGGACGAAGATTACGACCGGTTGATCGAATTCATGGGCGGCGAATTGCGGCACATTCTTTCCGCTGAAACGCGCGACGATCTGGCGCGAATGTATTTGAAACTGGTCGCATCGCAACCGCGATTGATGATGCTGGGCGCAAAAGGGCTGCTGCGAGCGATTGGGTGAAAACGTTATGTCAATTTCGTTTGCCGCAAAAATAGTCGTTGCGCCGGATACCTTGATCAATGTCATTGGCGAAGAAGCAGTTTTGCTGAACCTGAAAAGCGAACAGTATTTCGGGCTTGATCCTGTTGGCACGCGGATGTGGAACGTTCTGACGGACAGCGATTCGGTTCAAACGGCTTTCGACGCTCTGCTTTCCGAATACGAAGTCGCCGCAGACGTGTTGCGCCGGGATTTGACCGAGTTGCTGGAAAAACTGCTGGCGCACGGGTTGGTGGAGTTGCAGTGATGAACAAGCTGGCGCGGTGGAAATCCATGTCCGGCGACGAACGGCGATTGTGGCTGACGGCTTGGCTGACGCTGCCGATGCTCGTCCTGCTGTTGCGATTTTTTGGGCTTCGCCGAACGCAGCGATTGCTGGTTAGATTTGCGTCAGATTGGAAAACAGAATTGGCTCTTCACCGCAGAGACGCAGAGTTCCGCAGAGGTTTCGCAGAGGTCTTTCAAACAATCTCTGCGCTTCCTCTGCGTTCTTTGCGCCTCTGCGGTGAAAAGCGATTTGCTGAAGTTGTCGCTCGATTGATAAACAGCGCAGCGCGCCACAGTCTGGTTGCCGCCAACTGTTTGCCGCAATCTTTGCTTTTGTGGTGGATGTTGCGCCGCGAAGGCATCGAAGCGGAGTTTCGCATAGGAGTTCGCAAGGAGCGGCAATCCGTCGAAGCCCACGCCTGGGTGGAAGTTTCCGGTCAGGCAGTAAACGATCAATCGGATGTGGGAGAACGTTTCCAGCCCTTTGACGTAGCGATTTTGCCGTCGGAGGTTAGATTGCCTTGAGCGGCATCGTCGGCATTTGTCACTCGGATAATCGTCCGGTGGATCGGGCGTTGCTGGAACGTATGACGGCTGCGCTGGCATTTCGCGGGCCGGACGCGCAGAACTTCGAGGTCTTTGAAAATGTCGGCTTCGGTCATGCGTTATTGCGAACGACCGAAGAATCGCTGGGCGAATGCCAGCCGTTTCAGTTGAGCGAGTTGTTGATTACGGCTGATGCCCGCATTGATGCGCGCGCGGATCTGCTCAGGCGGCTTAGCGCCAAAGGGCATGACGTTGCAAACGATGCCACCGACGCCGAATTGATCCTGCGCGCTTATGCCGTGTGGGGCGAACGCTGCGTCGAACAACTGCTCGGCGATTTCGCCTTTGCGATTTGGGATGAACGACGCCGAACGCTGTTTTGCGCGCGCGATCATTTCGGCATCAAACCGTTTTTTTACGCTCACATTGACGGCCAGTTCGTTTTCAGCAACACGCTTGATTGCGTGCGATTGCATCCGGCAATTTCGGATCGGCTGAACGAACAGGCCATCGGCGATTTTTTGCTCTTTGATTCCAATCAGGATTTGCGGACGACCGTTTTCGCAGACATTCAGCGATTACCGCCCGCGCATACGCTGACGTTTGCCGCTGGCGAAATCCGGTTGCGGCGATACTGGACTCTACCCGAAGGCGATTTGATTCGTTATCGCCGCAAACAGGATTACGTGTATGAGTTTCTGGAACTGCTGCGCGCCGCCGTCGGAGACAGGCTGCGAACGAATCGAGTCAGCATGCAAATGAGCGGCGGTCTGGATTCGTCCGCCGTCGCCGCCATCGCTCATGAATTGTTGTCGCAACGGCCAGACGGCTTTCAGATGGAAGCGCACACGGCGGTTTACGACCGGCTGTTTCCCGACGAAGAGCGGCATTATGCCGGGCTGGTGGCTGAGCGGTTGAAGATTCCTCTTCATTTTTTTGTCGCAGACGATTATTTGCCGTTTGCTGGATGGAATGAGGCTGGATTTCGGCAACCGGAACCGGAACACAATCCCTTTCTAAAGCATTATCTGGATTTGACGCGACAGTGTGGAGAACGCCACAGAGTTGTGTTGACCGGTTCGGATGGCGACACATTCTTTTTTGAATTGCCAAATTGGTATTTCAGTTTTTTGTTCAAGCGGAGGCAATTCGGCAGACTGTTGTTTGAACTGGCGCGATATGGATGGACGCAACGGGAATTTCCCCGTGTCGGTCTTCGCGCGTGGCTCAGAAAACGGCGTGGCGATAAATGGCAACCGGAATTTCCAATATGGTTGAATCCCGATTTTGCCGCGCGCTTAAATCTGAAAGAGCGTTGGCGGGAATATACGCGCGAACAGCCGCAGCATCACCTTCGTCCAAGAATCTACCGGGTGTTGAATGATCCGATGTGGTCGCAGCATTTCGAGGGATATGACGAAGGGGTGAGCGGCATGCCTGTTGAATACCGGCATCCTTTGGCCGATTTGCGGTTGCTCGAATTTACATTGTCGTTGCCGCCCGTGCCCTGGCTGATGAAAAAAGAGTTGTTACGAAAGACCATGCGTGGGATATTACCGGAGTCAGTTTGTGCCCGACCCAAATCGCCTCTGACGGGCAGCCCCTTTGTCGAAACATTGAAAGCCCCCCAATCACACTGGATAGATCAGTTTGCCCCTGTGCCAATGTTGGCAAACTTTGTTGCGCGAGATTCCATTCCACACTGTGTGGGGGAATCGGACGATTACCGGTTATGGATGAATGCCAGACCATTGAGCCTTAATTATTGGCTGGCAGCTTTCGATAACAACCGGTCATTACTTTCATCAGGAGGAATACATGGAGCCAATGACGCCAATCAGCCCTGGCGAAACCAGTCAAGATGAAACAGCCAGAAAAACATATCAACGCCCGGAATTGGTCGTTTATGGCGACCTCAGCGATTTGACACAGGCAGTGGATATGATGGGAGCAGCAGACGGCGCAATGGGAATGACAAGCAAAACTTAGTAGTGTTTCTTAATCATCGCTGGCAGTTTGTTGAGCAGAACAGCGATTCAATCACTATCGGAGAATAGAGAAAATGAACCCCAACACGACGACAAGTTCGGAGAACCTCACGGAAGATAAGTGCGCCGGAAAAGCGTACCAACAACCTGAATTGGTGATTTATGGCAGCATCAGCGAAATAACGCAGTCAGTTGATAATATGGGTATGGATGACGGTGGTATGGGAATGAATGATAGAACCTAATCGCAAGCGGAGACGCAACTGTATCGAGGAGTAAAACTCTGCGCCATGTCACCCTTACACATTGCTTATGGTTTGGTCATACAAACCAATGGCGCTATTCCTGGCGCTTCCGCGCTTCATTCATCCGCTAAAATAGATATGCATGTCTGGTTGGGCAAAATGCCTGACTGGCGTGAAGAGGCGCTTCAATCTGCGCAAGTCTGCTATGTCACTCCTTACGAAAATGATGCCGGTGATCCGGTCATGCAAGCCTGGGATTTAGCCGATGGCGAATACCTGCGCCTGTTGTATGCCGACACCACGGAATTCATTCTGGATCGGCAGGGCACGCAAGTCTGGGTGACGTGGCCTTCTTCGCAAACGCTGGAAGACATGGCGACGTATCTGCTGGGGCCGGTGCTGGGAATAGTTCTGCGGTTGCGCGGAGTGACCTGTTTGCACGCCAGCGCCGTGGCGATTGACGGAAAAGCGATTGCGCTGGTTGGGGCTTCGGGAGCAGGCAAATCCACGACGGCGGCGGCGTTTGCCAAAGTCGGATACAACGTGTTGGCCGATGACATCGTCGCGCTGGATGAATGCTCCGGCGCTTTTTGGGTGCGCCCGGCCTATCCGCGCATTCGACTGTGGGAATCATCGGTTGAAGCCTTGTATGGATCGAAAGAAGCGTTGCCGTTGTTGACGCCTACCTGGGACAAACGTTATCTGGATTTGATGAACGGCAGCCAGCGATTTCAGTCAGAGCCGTTGCCGTTGGCGGCGATTTATCTGCTGGATGAACGCAGCGCCGAATCGAATGAGCCATTTATCGAAGCCTTGCCGGACAATCAAAAAGTCATGACGCTGGTGGCCAATACCTACGCCAATTATCTGCTGGACAAACCTATGCGCGCGACGGAATTCGCTTCGTTGGGGCGGCTGAGCCAGCAAATTCCGATTCGCAAAGTCACGCCGCATGCCGACGCGAAGTTTCTGCCAGAACTTTGCCGCGTGATTGTCGAAGATGTTCGCGCTCAGCGCTCTTCTGAAATCTTATGTACAGCGTAGCCAATTACGGTTCCATGATTGCCGACCGCGTCCGAATGGACGCCTACGTTCGCGCGTTGCGGCAAACCGTCAAACCCGGTTCGGTGGTTTTGGACATCGGCACGGGGACAGGCATTTGCGCTTTGCTGGCTTGTCAATTGGGCGCGCGGCGCGTGTACGCCGTCGAACCGAGCGACGCCATTCAGTTGGCGCGCGAAATTGCCGCTGCCAATGGTTACTCCGACCGGATCGAATTTATTCAAGACCTTTCAACCAATATCGCCTTGCCCGAACGCGCGGACGTGATTGTGTCCGATCTGCGCGGAGTGTTGCCGTTTCTGGGGCATCACTTCGCTGCGATTGCAGATGCCCGGCGACGGCACCTGGCTACGGGCGGAAAGCTGATTCCGCAAAGCGACACGATGTGGGCGGCGATTGTCAACGCGCCGAAATTGTATGCAGAGTTTGTCGAACCGTGGGAACAGCACAATCAGGGTTTCGACATGCAGGCCGCGCGCAAACTTGTTTTGAATTCCTGGGGCAAGGGACGGGTCGAGCCGGAACAGCTTTTGACCGAGCCGAAACTCTGGGCGCAGTTGAATTACGCGACGTTGGAAGACGCGAATGCCGACGCCGATCTGGAATGGATTGTGACGAAAAGCGGCGAAGCGCATGGCGTGCTGGTTTGGTTCGATGCCGTGCTCACCGACGGCGTAGAATTCAGCAACGCACCGGGCGGAGGCGCAGCGGTGTATGGCAGCGCGTTGTTTCCGTTTCTGGAACCTGTGCAGTTGGAAATTGGCGATGACGCGCAAGTTCGGCTGAGCGCAAATCTGGTAGCGGACGATTATTTGTGGCGTTGGCATTCCACAATTCGTCGGCAGGGAATCGTTAAGACCGAATTTCAGCAATCCACATTTTTCGGAACGCCATTGTCGCCACATCAACTGCGTCGCCGCGCATCGAACTTTTCGCCAACGCTCAATGACGACGGTCAGATTGTCGGCTTTGTGCTGGCGCGCATGACCGGCGCGCATTCGCTGGGCGAAATTGCCGGACAACTGCTGGCGGAATTTCCCACGCGGTTTGCCAATCAAAAAGCGGCGCTCGCCAAAGTCAGCGAACTGTCGCAACGTTTCAGCCGTTAGATTTCCTTTCCTGAAAATGCCGCCGACCCCTCTCAGTTCGGTTACTGATCGCCCTGAACACGAATTGTTGCTTTGCTGCGCGCGAACGCTGCTTGCGCCGGAAATCGCTGAACGCATTAGCGCGTTGATCGGTCAACAACTGGATTGGGAATATCTGTTTCAACTGGCCAGCCGTCACAAACTCAGCCCTCTGTTGTGCTGGCAACTGAAAAACGTCGCTGCGGACTTCGTTCCGTCTTTGATTCACGAACAATTGCGAACCTCGCTGTCGGCCATCAGCCGCCGCAACCTTCAGCTTGCCGCCGAATTGCTGCAACTTCTACAGCTTTTCCACCAACACGATATTTCAGCGATTCCCTGCAAAGGCGCTGTGTTGGCCGAAACCGTTTACGGCAATTTGGCGCTGCGCGAATTTGTTGATCTGGACGTGCTGGTTCGCCAACGCGATGTGCTGGCGGCCAGAGATTTGTTGATCGCGCGCGGTTACCAGCCGTTTGTGCGGCTCGATGAGTCGCAGGAAAACGCTTACCTCGCTTATCAGTGCGAACATGTGTTGACGGATGATCGCCGCGATTTGATGGTCGAAATTCAATGGCGCGTCGTGCCCGATTACTTTTCCTTTCGATTTGATTACGAAAACCTGTGGCAGCGAATCGAACCAGCGACGCTTTGCCAGCGACCCATCGTGACGCTTTCGCCGGAAGACACTTTGTTGTTGTTGTGCGTGCATGGTTCCAAACATTTGTGGGTGCGGCTGGGATGGATTTGCGATGTGGCCGAAGCGGTCAGGCATTTCCAGCCGAGATTGAACTGGCCGCTGCTTGAACAACGGGCAACGCTTTCAGGCAGTCGGCGCATGCTGCATCTGGGATTGTTTCTGGCTCACGACTTGTTGAATGCCAAATTGCCGCAAGACGTTCAGCAACAGGTTTGCGCCGATGTTGCGGTGAAGTCCCTGGCTGAGCAGGTTTATGCGCAGCTTTGGGCAGAAGCCGAAGAACAGGACGAAGCGGCGAACTTTTTTGAGCATTCTTTTTTTCACCTCAAAGCCAGAGAGCGTTGGCGAGACCGGTTGCGATTCTGTTTCCGCGTGCTGACGACAACCACCATCGAAGACTGGTCAACGAATGACGGCTTCCGCTCCGTGCCGTTGGCGGCGCAGGTTCGGCGAACGTTGCGACTGGCTGGAAAATACCTTCCTCAGTTTGTGCGGCTTTTGTTGAAGCGCGCGGCTTGACAGTCGAAATCGCGCACAGCATAAATGGCTGCGACAATTCGCAATTCAACAATCCACAATCAATCGTTGGAAAACCAAGTCCATCTACCCGGAGGAGATATGAAAACCAAGTCGTTGGTGTTGTCCGCCCTGTTTCTGGCAAGCGCGATTGCCCTCAGTTCCTGTTCCGCTCCGTCAGGCGAAGCTGCGTTGAGCAGCAATTTGTCGCCCGCCGAATTTCAAAAAAGCTTTCAGGAAAAATTGATCGCCGCCACGCCCGGCAGCGTGATCGAAGTGCCCGAAGGCCGTTTTCAATTCGACAAGACGCTGTCGCTGACCGCCAACGGCGTCACCATTCGTGGCAAAGGCATGGCCAAAACCGTGCTCGCTTTCAAAAATCAGACCGCCGGTTCAGCCGGGATGCTGGTCAAGGCAAATGACTTCGTGATTGAAGACCTGGCCATCGAAGACGCCGCCGGCGACGGGTTGAAAACCGAAGGCTCGACCAATGTCACCATTCGCCGCGTTCGCGTGGAATGGACGGCTCCGCTGAACGAAAAGAACGGCCCTTATGGCATTTACCCTGTGACCAGCAAAAACGTGTTGATCGAAGATTCATTCGTCAAAGGCGCTGCCGACGCGGGTTTTTATCTGGGCCAATCGGAAAACGCGATCATGCGTCGCAACCGCGCCGAAGGTAACGTTGCCGGATTTGAAGTCGAAAACTGCAAAAACGTGGACGTTTACGACAACGTGGCGACGAACAATTCCGGCGGCATTCTGGTTTTCAACCTGCCGGATTTGCCCGTGCAGGGCGGCGAAAAAGTGCGAGTGTTCAACAATCAGATCATCGGCAACAACACGCCGAACGTCGCGCCGAAAAGCCAGACCGTTTACAACCTGCCGACCGGGCTTGGCGTTTCGGTGATGGCCATCAAAAACGTCGAAGTTTTCAACAACACGATCAAAGACAACAACACCGCCAACATGCACATCATCAGCTATCTGGCGATGAGTCAGGAGATCAAGGACAAAACCTACAATCCGTTCGTGTCGAACGTCTACGTTCACGACAACCAGTTCGGCGGCAGTGGCAAAAATCCCGACGCGCGTTTGGAAAGCGTGCTGGCCGTGGCCAAAGCCGTTGGCCAGCCAATGCCGGATATTCTGTACGACGGATTGGTGGAACCCGGAGCGACCGACGCGAAGATTTGTTTGCAGAACAACGGCGATGTGACCTTTGCGAATTTCGACGCGGCCAACAAATTCAAAAAAGTCAGCCGCGACGTGAAGAAACATCAATGCACCTTGCCTGGGTTGGCGGCGATCACCTTGCCGCAGGATTCGAGCAAGTCGGTTTCCAGCGCAGCCGGAGGCGGTAAATGAATTCGGCAGTTTGGATTAAGCGTTCGATTGCCTTTCTTGTCTGCCTGTCGGCGCTGACGCTGACAGGCAGTTGCGGGATGCTTTCGACCGATGTGGTTTCGTTTGTTGAAGAGCCGTTTCCAAAACAGCTTTCCGAATGGAAATTGTTCGTCGCCGGTTCCAAACCGCTGACGCCCAATAAGGGCGTCGTGCCTTACGATCTGAACACGCCGCTGTTTTCGGATTACGCCGACAAATATCGTTTTGTCTGGATGCCTGCGGGGGCATCGGCGAAGTACAGCGAAGACGGCGTGTTTGAATTTCCGGTCGGAACCGTGCTGGCCAAGACTTTTGCATTTCCGGCGACTGAGGCTGCTGGCAAGGAGCGCACAATCGAAACGCGCTTGCTGGTTCACGGCAAAAACGGATGGGTCGCGTTGCCTTACGTCTGGAACGCCGAACAAACCGACGCGCGTTTGGAATTGGTTGCCAACCCCACCGAAGTCACGCGCAAAGCCGAAGACGGCAGCTTGCAGAAAATCAATTACATCATTCCCAACGCCAACGAATGCAAACAATGCCACGACAACAACAAAGTGACATTGCCCATCGGCCCGAAGGCGCGCAATCTGAACAAGGACTTTCCTTACGCGGACGGCGCGGCGAATCAACTGGCTTACTGGACCAGGGTTGGTTATTTGAAAGGCGCTCCGGCGGCTGAAACTGCGCCGAAAGTTCCAGTGTGGGATAACGTCGCTTCAGGTTCGCTGGAATCTCGCGCGCGAGCTTATCTGGACAACAACTGCGCTCATTGCCATCAACCGGGAGGTTCGGCGGAAGCGTCGGGCGTGAATTTCAACTTCACGCATTCCGATTTGCGCAAGCTTGGCGCGTGCAAGATGCCGAATTCGGCGGGTTATTCCGGCGGGCATCAATACGATCTGGTTCCGGGCAATCCGGCGGAATCCATTTTGTTGTTCCGCATGGAATCCACCAAAGCCAAGGAAATGATGCCGGAAATTGGCCGTTCGCTGTCGCACAAGGAAGGCGTGGCTCTGGTGCGCGAATGGTTGGCGACGTTGAAGGGCGGTTGCGGCGAAATAAAACTGGCGACCAGGTGACGGCGTTCAGAGTACCGCCTTCAGGCGGAAGCGGCTCGTAAACGAGCCGGGCGGCTTGCAGCCGCGCTGCCGCCTAAAGGCGGTACTCTGAACGCGATTTCAATTCACTTTGTATTCGCCTTCGCGTTGAGCGGAGGCTTCGACGATTTTCTTGCGCGGGCGCAAACTCAGCCGCCGCCCGGTAATCAATCGCGCGCCGCGTTGGTAGGTGAAATACGACCACGCCCAATTGAACATCACCGCAAAGCGATTGCGAAATCCGATCAAAAACCAGATGTGCAATCCCAGCCAGAATAGCCAGGCCGGAAATCCTGACAGTTTCAATTTGCCTACGTGAGCGATGGCGGCTTTGCGGCCAATGGTGGCCATGCTGCCTTTGTCGGTGTAGACGAAATTTTCGCGCGGTTTTGAGTTCAGATCGTTTTGAATGTTGCGAGCGACGTTTTCGCCCATCTGCATGGCTACCGGGCTGACGCCGGGCAGCGGTTTGCCGTCTTGCAGAAACAAGGTCATGTCGCCGATGGCGAAAACATCTGGCTGGCCGGGCAGGCTCAAATCTTTTTCCACAATGACGCGACCGGCGCGGTCGGTTTCCACGCCGAGCGATTGCGTCAACGCCGTGGCGCGAACGCCTGCTCCCCAAATGACAGTCGCTGCGTTGATCTTTTCATCGCCAAGTTGGACGCCTGTTTCGTCAATTCCCGTCACGTGCGCGCCGGTGCGAACTCGCACACCGAGCGCGGTCAATTGCCGCAGCGCGCTTTCAGACAAATCAGGCGTGAAACTGGCCAGGATTTTTTCGCCGCCTTCAAGCAATAAGATTTCAGCGGCTTCGGGAGCGATGGTGCGAAAATCGCGCGCCAGAACGAATTTCGCCAATTCGGCAATCGAACCTGCCAGCTCGACTCCTGTTGGCCCTCCGCCGACAACGACAAAGGTCAGCAATTCTTTTCGGCGTTGCGGGTCGGATTCTTTTTCGGCGGCTTCAAACGCCATCAATACCCGGCGGCGAATTTCAACGGCGTCGTCCAAATCCTTCAAACCCGGCGCGAACTGTTCCCATTCGTCGTGGCCGAAATAGCTGGTGCGCCCGCCCGTCGCCAGCAGCAAATAGTCATAAGACAATCGCCGTTCGCCCAACGCGACTTCGCGTTGGGCGAAATCAACGCCGGTGGCTTCGGCCAGCATTACTGAGACATTTTTCTGTTTGCTCAGAATCGAACGAATTGGCGCGGCAATGTCGGCGGGAGAAAGTCCGGCCATTGCGACTTGATAAAGCAGCGGCTGGAACAAATGGTGATTCGTGCGGTCAACGACGGTGATGCGAACCGGCGCTTTTCGCAGCGCTTGTGCTGCGGTCAATCCGCCGAAACCGGCTCCGATGATGACAATGTGTGGTGGCGTTTGGAGCGCTGCGACTGGTCGCAGCTTTTCTTTCATTATCATTGTATTGGCCTTGACTACAGCTTTGGCGAGTTTTCCAGGCTCAGGTTCGATTTATTGCGAATGCAAAGCTGCGACCAGTCGCAGCGCTCCAAATTTCGATCAACTCAGAACCCGCAGCACGACTCCGATTTGTTTGGTCGTAGGATTCGCCGTGATTTCATTCAGCGCGGCTTGAAGCTGTTTTTCCTTCACGCGATGCGTCAGCAGAACGATGGTGGCCGTGCCGTCTGCGGTCACGCCGCGTTGCGTGAAACTGTGCAAGCTGACGCCGTGATTTCCGAAGGCTGAACCCAGATGGCCGATGACTCCCGGCGAATCGTGCGTTTCCAGCCGTATGTAATATCCGTTTTCCGATTCATCAATCGGCATGACTTCGCTGACATTGGAACTGATCGGCAGTTGGAAGTATTGCGCGAAATCAGGCAGTTTGATGGCGCTGGCGATGTTGATGACGTCGCCGACCACGGCGCTGGCGGTCGGATAACGCCCCGCGCCAGGCCCCATCAACATGATTTCGCCTACGGCGCTGCCGCTGATGAAAATGGCGTTGTTGACGCCGTCCACTCCGGCCAGCGGATGCGTCAATGGAACCAACATCGGATGCACGCGTACATCCAGAGCATCACTGTTATCCGGGTTTTCTCCGCGTTGCGCCAGACCGATCATCTTGATGCGGTAGCCGAATTCGCGCGCCAGCTTGATGTCCAGGTCTGTGATTTCGGTGATGCCTTGCCGGTAGATTTTTTCGACTTCAATCGGCGCCTGAAACGCCAGCGAAGAAAGAATAGTGATTTTGTAAACCACGTCGCGGCCTTCGATGTCGTCCGAAGGATCGGCTTCGGCAAAGCCTGCGGCTTGTGCTTCGGCCAGCGCGTCGGCAAAAGATTTCTGCTCGCGTTCCATCTTGGTCAGAATGTAATTCGTCGTGCCGTTGACTATGCCGGCCACGCGCGACACGCGATTGGCTTGCAAGCCGCGTTGCAAGGTCGAAATCAGCGGAATGCCTCCGCCGACAGCAGCTTCAAAAAAGATCGTCACCTTGTGCTGGTTGGCCAGCGCAAATAATTCCGGCCCGTGTTTGGCTATCAATTCCTTGTTGGCGGTGACGATGTGTTTGCCGTTGGTAATGGCGCGTTTGACAACTTCATACGCCGGATCAATGCCGCCTGCGACTTCTACCAGAATCTCTATGCCGGGATGATCGGCCAGTTTGAACGGGTCCTGGTTCATTTCGAACTCCGAAAAATCCAGGTCTCGTTGTTTGCCACGGTCGCGGACGGAAATCGCCCGAATGTCGAATTGCGGGTTGTCGCGCAACAACGCCACCACGCCTGTGCCTACAGTTCCCAGACCAAAAATGCCAAGTGTTGTTTTCGTGCTCATAAGATCGAACTTCATCGAACTTCTTTGATAATAATGTGAAGAAATGAGGGCGAAGCTTAGCCGCCGGGTTCGGCAGATGCAAACCCGCAATTCGGCATCCCGAACGGCCATGCAAGACATCGCCGGATTGCCCGTTCTGCCGCTGTTGTCGCTTTGCTGTCCGGTTGAGACGTAGATTTGACACTCGGAGCGAGGGTCAGCTACTTTTGAACAAGAGACGAACTGAAAATTTCTTTTCCGGGGATGAATACATGAGAACTATTTTTGAAGACACCGAAATAAGCGCCGAACTCGAAGAGAGCAAGGCCGGCGGGAATAAATATCTGCTGCTGATTTTGTGGTGCGTGGCGATTTGTTTTTTGGCGGGAACCTGGGGGGTGTATCGCTGGGCAACCAATAAACCGGCGCCGGAACCGCCGCCGCCGCCGGTTTCCTTGCAGGATTTGAAACAGGTTGGCACGGCCTTTTCGACGTTCAACGGTTTTCTGCGCGAAGGTAAATGGACTGACGCCGAAGCCATGCTTTCCACAACGGCTCGCCAGCGATTGGCCGCCGAAGCCAAAACTCTTTCCGAAAGCTTGTTGGGTAAAAGCAAAGACCTCAAGCTGATCAGCACCGATCCGACTCCGAGCGTGGATCGCAGCAACCCGGACGTTTACAAACAGGATTTCGTCTTTGTCTTTACGAATCAGGAGGGAACAAAAACCTCCAACGAAATCATTTCACTGTCGGTGACGATTGAAAACGGCAAGATCGTCATCAATGGTTGGGGCGAAGACAAACCCCAGGAGAAAAAGCCGGAAGAGAACAAGGCCGACAACAAAAAGGCCTGATTTCATCTGAAGGAGTAACGTCATGTTGAAGATCGTTTTTGCTCTGGTCGTTTGCGCGGCGGTGGGTTGGTTCGTGTCCGTGCAATCGGCCAGCCGGGCGCAAGCGGTGAAACAAAAGGTCGAACAAGCCAAAAAAGACGACAAGAAAGGGCAGAAGAAAGTCATCGAAAAAGTCGTGAAAAGCGAAGAAGAGTGGAAAAAGGAATTGACGCCGATTCAGTTTTACGTCGCTCGCCAGAAAGGCACGGAACGCGCGTTCACCGGCGAATACTGGGATCACCATGAAGACGGCGTTTACGTGTGCGTAGGGTGCGGATTGGAACTGTTCAGTTCCAAACACAAATTCGATTCCGGAACCGGTTGGCCGAGTTACTGGCAGCCGATAGATAAAGCTCATGTTGCCGCGCACAACGACAACAGTTTCGGGATGCAGCGGATTGAAGTGGTCTGCCGCCGCTGCGATTCCCATCTGGGCCACGTGTTCGACGACGGGCCTAAACCAACGGGTTTGCGTTATTGCATCAACTCCGCTTCGCTGAAATTCGTCAAAAAATAATCCGACGCTGAATCCACTAAAACGCGGCCACAGTCAGAGATTGATTGTGGCCGCGTTTTTTGTTGTTGAGTTATCGCCGGTAAATTTTCACCTGTGAAAAATCAAGCACAGAATCGAGAAGTTGGCTGATGGTCTGGGTCAGCAATGGATGCTGAGCCTTGGGCGCGATTTCCGCCAGCGGCTGGAGCACGAAACGGCGAAGGTGCATGCGCGGATGCGGCAAGGTGAGTTCGATTCCGTCGAGTCTGGCGCTGATGATCTGATTGCCGAACAGCAGCAAATCAATGTCTATGGTGCGAGCGCCGCGCGGCACGGTTCGCACGCGGCCAAGTTCGGCTTCGGTTTCCAGACAAAGTTTCAGCAGCGAGATCGGATCAAAACGTTCAGCGTTGACGGCGATGACCTGATTCAGAAATTTGGGCTGATCCAGAAAATCCACCGGATCGGTTTCGTAAACGGAAGATTCGGCGACGAGCTGCAAGCCTCCCGCGACCAACAGAGAAATTGCTTGCCGCAGATTGGCTTCTCGGTCACCCAGGTTTGAGCCTAAGCCCAGGTAAGCAACGTGTCGCATTTATTTCAACTCTTCGACAATGGAATTGCCCGACGACAAATCACCGCTCGTCCATTGCCACGATTCGTGCAGCCGATACCGCCCGTCGGGTAGCGATTCAGGCGTTGAGCGACATTTGCCAGTGCAAAGTTCGCCTTGTTGATTGATGTGTTGATAACGCATGTCCAAACATCCATCGGCATCCACTTTCGCAACCAACGCGCCAAAACGAATGCTGCCGCCAGAATAAGTTGCCCAGACGATGTCGTCTTGCTGGTGATAATGAAAGAGCGTGTCGGAACTGACTTCGCCGGTTTCGGAGTTGGTGACGCCGACAAAACGGCGATTGTCGTAACTGAATTTTGGCGGCGTCACGCGGCGACTTCGACCTCGTCTTCCAGAATCAGTCTCAGATGAAACAACCGGTTTTGTGCTTTTTTGATTTGGCGATCCACTTGCAGCACCAGATCGGCAAATAAATCGTCTTCCTGAATTTCGGCGGTTTCGACGCGGCGTTTGAGCTTGTAAATTTCCGACGCGGTGATGTCGGTGATTTCGTTTTCAATCTCGACCACCCGCTGCTTGGCTTCGGCAATTTTTCGGAGCAGCAAAATCATTTCGGCGGACATCGCTCCGTTGGTTTCGACGGCTTCCAGACTGGCTCCGGCTTCCAGCAATTCCTGCAACCGCTCTTCCGCGCCGGATTCGTAGGCGCGATTGACCTCGACCATCAGTTGGTGGCGATGCTGGCGTTCCTGCGGACACGAAGTCAGGTCAGGATGAAATTTGCGCGCGACTTCCTTGTATAGCTTTTTCAGTTTGTCGCTGTGCATACGATTCTGGCCGCAACCGACTTCATCATCCGCCAGCGAATCGCCGTCGTAGTTGTCGTCAAAATCCAGGCCTTGCAGTTTGGCAATTTCTTTTTCGATTTTCGCCAGTTCGTCGTACCGGTCGCCAACCACGCTCAGATAACGAATCTCGAAAGTCGTCAACCCGGCATTGACGCCCGCCAGTCGGGTTTTGGCGTTGGACAATTCGGTTTCAAGTTGCGCCAGTTCTTCGCGGCGGCGTTGTAACTCGTGCTCTTCACTTTGTTGACTCAGAATCAGCGTGCTCATTTTCTAAAACCTGCCCTGCAATTGTTTCAAAACGTCATCAAAGGTTTGGTATTCGTGAAACTGGATGCCGGTTTTTCGGCAATGTTCGATCAGCGAATGTTTGGCGAAAACTTCGTCGGCGGCTTCGGCGGCTCCGCGATCAGACAATCCGTCGCCGATGAAGATCGTATGCTCGCCCCGTTTTTTGGCCGCTTTGATGGCTACGGACTTGTCGTGTCCCCAGCCGCTTTTGTCGCGGAAGACACATTGCCAGCCTTTTTCTTCGTCGGGCTTCAACGTGTTGGCCAGAATTTCCAGATGCGGAAATTCTTCGCGGCGAATGAACAGGTCAATCAATTGATGAAATCCCGCGCTCAAAATCGTCAGCGGAATCGCTTTGGTTTCGCACCACGCGGCAAAGACGGGGAAAGCGGGATCAATTTGCACCTGTTCGCGCAACAACTTTTCCGCGTCGGCGAACGGGCGGCGAATGCTTCGCATTTCGGCGGCAATGCCTTCGCTCAACGTGATGCTGCCTTCGCGGATCAAACGCCCTATGGTTTGCACCATCTCCGCGCCTCCGCCCAGATTCGTTGCCAAAAAGACCAGCGTGTCTTTCTGGCTGATAGTGCCGTCAAAATCGGAAAAAATATGAAGTTTGGTCATTCAAAAAAGTAGACAGTAGCTCAGCCGATTAGTCGTTGGTTTTGATTTCGACGCCTGGCGGAGCTTTGAAAACGAATTGGGCGGGGCTGACTGCCGGATTTTCCTGCACGTTGGAAAACAGAAAGTCCGACCGCGCGCCGCCGCTTTCGATCAAGGTCAACCGAGAGATTTGTAAACTCGCCGGTTCGACTTCCACCAGCAATTCGCGGAAATCCGCTGCTCGTTTTGGAACCATTCTCAGGACTTTGTTGCCTGCGCGCGCCGGAGCTTCTTTGGCAAATTCGATGGTTTTGAAATCGCGGCGCAAATTGCCGCGCCCCAGCAAAAAGGCGAACGGCGCGCGCATGTCGCCGGAATCCTTGATCGAACTTTTGGAGGCGTACTTTTCCGCCGGGACGTATTCGTAAAGCGTTTTGCCGTCGGAGATAAACAGCTTGGCTTCGGGCGCAGTGTAATCCCATCGCATCTTGCCGGGTTTTTTCAGAGCCACGCGCCCGCTTTCGCGGCGCGATTGGCCGCCAGTATAAATTTGCGTGAAATCCGCCGACAGCGAAGTCAGCTTGTTGTATTTCGCCTGCAATCGGTCAATCAACGGATCGAGTTCCGACGCCTGGCCAGCCGCCATCGGCTGGCAAACGCAAAGTAAGAAGAGAAACGCGAAAAACTTTTTCAGCATAAGATAACTGTGATGATTTGGACTTCTGAAAACGAGGCGGGATTATAGTCGCTGGCGGCGAATTTTGGCGAATTACCCATTCTATTCTGACTAGACGTGAACTCTCTGCCAAAATAGAATTCTTGAGGAGGCGAACAATGATTTTAATGGAGTTGATTAAGAAGCATTTGCTCGAAAATGGAATACAGGAAGCGGTTGCTGTTCAGGTAACTATCAACAATGCTGAAACTCTTCTTATTGCCAACGACAGCCATCCGGCTTTGCAACGTGAAATTGGCGAAGGGCAAGCGACGAAAATTGCCATAGTTCAATTGGCGCATGCTGGTTTAAGCGGCGGTGTCTTTGACCGGTTTATGGATTTTGAGCCAGAGGATATTGTGGATCGGCAAAGGCGTCATCGCTTAATTCTCACACCTGAAATGATGGATGACCTGATGAACAATCCGGAAAACGATTTATTTGAGGCCTAGGTTTATGCTTGTGGATATTCCATCGGGTAAAACGTGCTTTATTGATTCCAACATCATTTTTTATCACTTGACAGTGGTTATGTCGGATGTCGCTTTATCGAATGCCTGCTCTGACTTTCTAAAACGAATCAGCAAAGGTGAAATCGTGGCAATGACTTCAACAGTGGCGATGGCAGAAGCAACTCATAAAGTAATGCTGGCTGAAGCGAAAGTGCGTTATGACCCAAAACTCAACGCCCGGCGCTTACAAAAGCAGAGACAGTTGATCTCCACTCTTTCTTGGCATAAGCAGGTTGCTGAGTTGATTCATACGCTCAAAATTCACGTCGAACCCATTACTTCCGGCTTACTGGAGAGATCTGCGGACTTATCAATTCAGCATCAGCTTTTAACCAATGATGCTCTGACTATTGGTGTGATGGAGAAATTAAATCTGACCGACATTGCCACGAACGATGAAGACTTTGATTCGATAGCCCATTTGAGAGTTTGGAAGCCCAGATAGCCTGCCAGCAATCAACTTCCTTTCACTTCCCGCACAAACAAATCTTCCAATGATTCGCGGACGGGATTGACCGAAACGATTCGGCCTCCGGATTGGCGCGTCAACGCCAGCAGGCGCTCCAAATAGCGGTCGCTGTTCAAACGAACGCGAGCAATGTCCGGCGTAGCAGAAACAGACGCGGCAAAGCTTCGGACTTCAGCCAATGCCGGTTCGTTGACGCCGCTGACGACGATTTCGAGTTCGTTGTCGCGTGTTTTCAGTATGTCGGAAAGTTTGCCGGATTCGACCAAACGGCCTTTGTTCAGAATGGCGACGCGGTCGCACATGGCTTCGACGTCGGTCAGGATGTGCGACGAAAAGAAGATCGTTTTGCCTTGATTGCGAAGCGCGACGATCAAATCTCGGACTTCGCGGCGACCGAGCGGATCCAGCCCCGACATCGGTTCATCCAGAAATAACACTTCGGGATCGTGAATCAGCGCCTGCGCCAGACCAGCGCGCTGCAACATTCCTTTGGAAAATTTGCGAAGCTGTTTGTCGGCGGAATCCTGAAGGCCGACCTGATGCAGAAGTTCATCGGTTCGCTGGCTGGCCGTGGCTTTCGGCAAATCGCACAACGAGCCGCAATAAAGCAGAAATTCACGCGCCGTCAGGTAATCATAAAAGTACGGCTGTTCGGGCAAGTACCCGATACGGCGTCGCATCGTCACATCTTGCACCGGCGTGTCGAGAATGCGCGCTGTGCCGCCGGTCGGGCGAATCAAGCCCATCAGAATTTTGAAGGTCGTCGTTTTGCCTGCGCCGTTGGGGCCAAGCAGACCGAACACTTCTCCCGACGCGACCGACAAACTCAGATCGTCCAGCGCGCGCACTGGGCGTTTGCGCCAGAAACCGGTCAAAAAGTCGTGGGTCAGATTGTTGGTCTCGATAGCAAGCATTCGACTCAATGAGGAGTTGGAAACAACGGAACACACGGAAATAACTGAAAAAAAGGAAAAGGAGAATTTGGGAACTCCGTCAATTCCGTTATTTCTGTTTGTTCCGTTATCTGTTTTTTTATTGCTGTTGAAGTAGCAGCAATTGTTCTTCGCAGACCTGACGGACAAAACCGTCGTCGCTTTCTTCGTAAAGGCGCTGAAACATTTGTCGGGCGGTTTCAACGTCGCCGCCTTTGGCCAGCAAGGTTGCCGCCATAGGTTTCAACCACGCCGGAGCGCCTGGTGTCTGGCTGCCGCGCAGATAAGCGCCTGCGGCATCGCGGAATCTGCCCGCCCGCCACAGCGTAAAGCCTAAATCCTGGTACAGCCGCCATTCGTTCGGATTGTTGCGAATGCCGCGTTGGATGAAGTTGATCGCTTCCGCCGGATTGTCGTACTGCAAAAAGAATCCGCCGAACCGATAAGCCGCCACGTGGCGCGGATCGAGTTCCGTCACCAGTTCCAGCATGGGTTTCAGCAATTCCAGGCTGCGGACATCGAATCGTTCGCCGGTCAATCGCTGCTGCTGAAACTTTTCGCCGAAATACAGCGTGGTGTTGATCCAGTAAGCGTCGGCCATCAATCCGGTAAAACCCAGACTGGCGCGTTTCAGGATTTCGCTCGACCGAACGTACAACGTGTCTTCGGGAATCAGCGGCAAACGGTTTTGCGCGTCCAGCCAGTTTTGCGCTGTTACGCTCAAGCTGAAACTCACAACCAACAGCAGTGCCCAACGTAAAGTCTTCACTTGAAATTTCTTCGGTCGAAAATCAGTGCTGCCGTCACTAGCAACGCGGCAATGTATCCCATCGCGTATACCGTATTGCCCGCCAGCAATCGCGCCGGAACCGATTCGCCGTAGGCGGCTTCGTTGATGAAATTGAAGCTGGCCAGATTTGGCAGCAGATGATACAGAGCGCGGCTGACGAATCGCGCCGCAGCGGAATTGGCCGTTTCAGCCAACAGTTTCAAGTCTGGACTCCAACGGCCAATCAGAAAAATCAGCAGCGTGAACAACGCCGACAACGCCGGAGTCGAAAAGCACGAAAACAGCAATGCGATGGCGGTCATCACCGCCAGTTCCAAAAAGATCAGATACGCCGCAGGCCAAATCACAAGTTGAGCGGGATCGAATCCGTTTTTGGCAAAAATCAGCGCCAGCGTTACTGCCGCCGTCATTGCCGTCGTGTTGACCAGCAAGGTCAGACACAGACCGAAGTATTTGCCCAAAATGAATTGCGACCGGCGAACGGGTTTGGACAGGATGACGGCGACGGTTCGTTTTTCGATTTCTTTCGACACCAGCCCGATGCCGATAAAGATGGCGATCAGCAATCCGAAAACCGAAGTTGCCGACAAACCTACGTCAACGATGATTTTGGCTTCCTGGCCGACGGCGATGCGTCCAATGACCGAAGCCGCCGCGACAATCAGCGCGACAAACAACACAAGGTTGTAAAGCACGCGGTCGCGCACAGATTCGCGGAATGTGTTGTAGGCGATAGCAGTGATCTTCAAGGCTTCATTTTGTCATCCACGAAGAACACGAAGAGTCACGAAGCTCATTGGCTTGTCTTCGTGTTTCTTTGTGTTCTTCGTGGACAGTTTTATTTCTTGGCAAGGAGGTAGAACAGCAAATCCACCGCTGGCGGAGCAATGCCAAGTTGGCGAATCATCCCGACGACCTGGCCGCGATGCAGCGTGGCGTGGTTGACGACGTGCTGCATCTGCGCGACCAGCGGCAAGGTGAACGCATCGCCTTTGATGTTTCGATAGCTCAGTTCGGCGTGCAGCGCGTCAATCGTCATGTTGTCGAGCAAGGCCTTGCGTTCGGTTTCTATCTGTTGCCAGCGCGCGCGCAACGCGGCCAGATCGGCGAAGGTTTTGTCGTTCCAGATTGCCGAAGGCGATTCGCCTTGCCAGCGCGACAACCAAACCCATTCGGCTCCAGCCATGTGAGCCAGCGTGCCGAAAATCGAACCGTGACTGATTTTCACGTCCTGGCGAAGCTGTTCGTCGGTCAATTTTTCAGCGGCATCCAGCGCCAGGTGGTTGGCGTGATCGGTGTAATCAAATAGTTGGCGAATGTCATTGAGGTTCATTCATGGCTCCTGTTTGGAAAACGCGACTGCAATCTGCCCGGCGATGCGGGCATTGTTTTTCAGTAAGGCGATGTTGGCGCGTAACGCTCGGCCTTCTGTTTTGGCGGCCATGCGCGAGAGCAGAAACGGCGTGACGGCTTTGCCGGTGATGTTTTGTTCGGCAGCGGCAATCAGCGCGGATTCGATTTCGCCGCGAAGTTCTTCGGCGGAAACTTCGTCGGCAACCGGAACCGGCGCGACAACCAGAATCGAAGTCCTGAAGCCCAACTGCCAATGAGTGGTGGCAATGGCCGCGATTTCTTCGGGCGAATCGGCGCGCAAATCGAGTTTCAATCCGCTGGACCGCGAATAAAACGCAGGCAATTCATCGGTTTGATAACCGACCACAGGCACGCCCAGAGTTTCCATAACTTCCAGGGTTTTCGGCAAATCCAGAATCGCCTTGGCCCCGGCGCACACGGTGACGACTGGAAACCGGGCCAGCGCCGTCAAATCCGCCGAAATGTCGAAACTGTCTGCGGCTCCGCGATGCACGCCGCCGATGCCGCCAGTGGCGAAAACTCGAATTCCGGTTTTGGCGGCGAAATATAAACTCGACGCAACGGTGGTCGCTCCCCAACGGCGTTGAGCAATCACCGCGCCCAAATTGGCCAGATTCACTTTGGCGACATCCGTGCGGCTGGCGATTTCCTGAACCTGAGCTTCGCTCAAGCCGATGATCGGTTCGCCGGCAATGATGCCTATGGTTGCGGGCGACGCGCCCGATTCGCGGACGGCGATTTCGCAGGCGCGCGCGGTTTCCAGATTGTGCGGCGACGGCAGCCCGTGCGCGATGACTGTGGATTCCAAAGCCACAGTTGGAATTTCGGATTTCGGATTTCGGATTTCGGATTGATCGGTCGGTGACATCGCTTCTCTTGTAAAACTGTTTTTGCTTACTTATTCTCAACCGCGTTCAAGCTTAGCTTAGTCAGTCAGATGAGCCAAGCAACCTCAGAATGCTGAATTCGCAATCATGAAGGATGAATTTTGGGCGGAGATTTCCTCCTTGTCTTCTTGCATTGCCGTTTGGCATTCATCATTCCGAATCCAGCATTTCAAAACTTGAGGAGTCCCCTATGGGCAAACAAGTCCTTTCCATCATTCTGGGCGGCGGCGCGGGATCACGCCTGTTTCCTTTGACTCAACAACGTTCAAAGCCGGCGGTTCCGCTGGGCGGCAAATACCGTTTGATTGACATCACCGTATCCAACTGCATCAACTCCGGGATTCATTACATTTACGTGCTGACGCAATTCAATTCGGCGTCGCTCAATCGGCACATTGCGCGGACTTATCGTTTCAGCCGGTTTTCCGATGGGTTCGTGGAAATTCTGGCCGCCGAGCAAACGCCGGAAAACAAAAACTGGTTTCAGGGAACCGCCGACGCCGTTCGGCAGGTGATGATGCACATAGAAGATTTCGAGCCGAGCGACGTTCTTATTCTTTCGGGCGATCATCTGTACCAGATGGATTACAGCAAGTTTCTGGCGCATCACCGCGCGACCAACGCCGACGTGACGATTTCCGTCATTCCGACAGATTATTCGCGCGCGTCCAGTTTCGGGCTGCTGAAAACCGACGAATCGGGCAAGATCATTGAATTCCGCGAAAAACCTCCCGCCGATCAACTGGAAGGCATGCGCGTGGACACTTCGACGCTGGGCTTGAGCAAGGAAGAAGCCGAACAGCGTCCGTTCATCGCTTCGATGGGCGTGTATATTTTCAAGTATTCGGCGTTGCGCGAGATGCTGAAAGGAACGGCCTTCACGGATTTCGGCGGCGAAATCATTCCGGCGGCCATAGGCAAATACAACGTGCAGGGATATTTGTTCAGCGGGTATTGGGAAGACATCGGAACCATTCGGTCGTTTTTTAACGCCAATCTGGACATGGCTTCGGTTGTGCCGAAATTCAATTTATTCGATGCCGACGCTCCCATCTTCACTCGCCCGCGCTATCTGCCCAGCACCAAAATTCAAGGAGTCTGTTCCATCACCAATTCGCTGGTCACCGAAGGCTGCATTCTGAATTCGGTTTCGATCACACGTTCGGTGCTCGGTGTGCGTTCGCGCGTCGAAGGCGGTTCGGTGATGGAAAACACATTGATGATGGGCGCGGACTATTACCAGACGCTGGCGGAACTGGCCAGTGACCGCAAAGACGGTTTGCCGTGGGTCGGCATAGGCGAAAACACCATCATTCGCACTGCCATCATTGATAAAAACGTACGCATCGGATCGAACGTCAAAATACTGAACGACGCCGGATTGCAGGAACATGACGGCGACAATTACTACATTCGCGACGGAATCGTCATCATCCCCAAAGGCGCGACGATTACGGACGGCACGATCATCTGAAAGGCAAAAATCAAAAGGCAAAAATCAAAAGGCAAAAAGGATCAACTCATTTTTGACTTTTGGTGTTTGCCTTTTGGTTTCTTCACCCAATGATTCGCTTCTACTGGACTCTCTTTGTAGTCGTCGTACTGCTGCTGGTCATCGGAATTCCCGCGATTGTCATGGGGTATGCGCTGAAGAAATTGTTCGGCGTCGAAGATTTCGTGCATCCGTTCGCCAAATTCGGCTGCAAGGTCTGGATTCGGTCGTTCGGCGCGCGCGTTCACGTGACGGGCAGAGAACATCTTGAACCAGGCCAGGCTTATGTGTTTGCCGCCAATCATCAGAGCAACGTTGACCCGCCGCTGCTGTTCGCCTACCTGGGGCCAATTACCGGCGCGATTGCCAAAAAAGAGTTGACGAAATTTCCGATCATCAAACAGGGTTTCCCACTGGCGCACGTTGTGCCGATTGATCGTCGCAACCGCGAAAGCGCGATTGAAAGCACACGGCGCGGCGCTGCGGAATTGCGAAAAGGTTACAGCCTGATGGCCTTTCCCGAAGGAACGCGATCAGAAGACGGGCGCGTCAAGGAATTCAAAAAAGGCGTGTTTTTCATGGCTCTGGAAGCTGGCGTCCCCGTCGTGCCGGTGGTGGTCAACGACACGCGACTGGTTTGGCGAAAAGGTGGCAAGGTCATTACGCCCGGCGATGTTTATCTGGAAATTCTGCCGCCGGTCAGCGCCGAAGGATACGACGAATCCAACATCGAAGAATTGATCGAACGAGTCCGCAGCCAGATCGTTCCGCGCGTCCGCACTGACTAAACTGAAAAAAGCCTGAGGTAGTAGCTGTTAGGTCACTTCTTGAATACGCCCTAATTTCACGAGTTTGGACAAGGTTAGTTTGAGATGATGATTTCTGTTACTCAACATCATCGGTCAAGTTCGTCGTTTAAGTCTCGAAATCGTCTCTCAGGCAGTCTTTCGGTAGGCCTTGCGTCGGCCATCGTCGAGCTTCCATTCCTCTCGCTCGTCAATGGCCGGCTCCCAAACTGGCAACGACAGCATCTCGAAATTCCTCTACACTTTTCGTCGAGGCGTTTTCTTTTTTCACACCGCCATTTTACCGCTGGCAGATGCCTCGCGGGAGGCCAGGCGGCCTCCCTTTATTTGTCCAAACTCGTGTTTTCAGTAACCTCAACTTTGTAACCCATCATTATTGACCGGAAAGCCAAACTCCTGTCGAAGATCTTCAAGAAATTCTCTCATCGGTTTCGTTTTGCCTGTGCGCACTTGCGCAAGACTAGCTTCGGTGGCTTCGTAATCATCCAGTTGATCTAAAGACCTTTCCAGTATTTCAACCGCCACTTCTTCAAACTGTTTGCCTCGCGCGCTGGCGCATCCGGCAAGTCGGTGTTCAAGCTAGGCGGGAATGGTGATCGTTACGCTCATAATTTTCTACCTCATCGAATCAGATTTGATCGAGGATGATTTTGGCTATGGTCAGGTAAATCAGCAAGCCCGTCGCGTCCACCAGCGTGGTAATAAGCGGCGCGCTCAGCACTGCCGGGTCAACTCCGAAACGGTGAGCGGCTATAGGAATGATCGAACCGACGGTCGTTGACCAGACGCAAATGACAACGATGGTCGTAGAAATCGTCACCGCCAGATGCCAATCGTGCGTCACCCAATAGGCCTGGCCAAAGGCTACGCAACCGATCAGCAAGCCGACCAACAACCCGGTCGTGGATTCACGCAAGGCAACGCGCCAGGCGTGTTTGACGCCGATTTCGCCCAACGACAAACTGCGAATGACGGTCATGACGGTTTGCGCTCCGGCGTTGCCGCCCGTGCCGATCAACAGAGGAACGAAAAACGTCAGCGCCACCACCGAAGCCAGTTCGCTTTCAAACGCGTGCAGGACTTTGCTGGTCAGCGTTCCGGCGACGAACAAAAACAGCAACCATCCGATGCGTTTGCGCACAACGCGCAAGATAGGGTTGTCGAAATAGGGTTTGTCCAGTGCGCCGGGTTCGACGCCAGCCATGCGCAAAATGTCTTCGGTTTGTTCTTCAATCATGACGTCAATCACGTCGTCCACAGTGACGAAACCGACCACGCTGCCGTCGCGTTCCAGCACGGGCACAGCCAGCAGATTGTATTTGGCGATTTTTTGCGCGACGGATTCCTGGTCTTCGTCCGCGGCGACGGTGACCGGTTTCAAACGCATGACTTTGGCGATGGGCTGATCCATTTCGGCCATCACCAGATCGCGCAAGCTGACTGCGCCGAGCAAATGGCCGTTGGCCGGATCAAGCACGTAACAGGCGTAAATGGATTCTTTTTCGCGGGCCACTGCGCGAATGTGGCGGAGCGCATCGCTGACCGTCATCGCCGCGTCGAGCCGCACGAATTCGGTGGTCATGATTCCACCGGCGGTATGTTCTTCGTAACTGAGCAGGTGTTCGAGTTCGGCTTTGACTTCGTTGCTGACTTTGCTCAGCACGCGACGGCGTTCGGTCAAACCCATTTGCTGGATGATGTCTGTACGTTCGTCGGCTGAAAGGCCTTCCAAAATCAGGGCGGCTCGCGTCGGGTCCAGCTTTTCCAGAATCGCGCCGCGCCGCGTCATCGTCGGCTGATCCATCAATTCGATGCCGCGCGGAACCGGCAGCATCAGCAACACCGTCGCTGCTTCAATCAGTTTCAATTGATTGAGCAGCTCGACCAAATCTTCAGGCGCCAGGTCTGCAACCTGTTCGCTGATGCCCATGAAGCTTTCTTCAAGGCGGAGATTGATCCTCTCTCTGAGTTGTTCTACTGTCGCCATCCATCACCTCCGTTCCTCCCATTTGTGTTTCAGATCGTTCAGAAGATCAACAAAGCGCAAATCGCAGCGCAAATTGTCGAAACGGTTGCTGTCGGCAAACAGCGGATAATTTTCATTGCCGAGCGCAACGGCTTTTTTGAGCCATTCGACGGCTTCGTCGCGCTGGTTTTCCATTGCGTAAAACGATGCCAGCCAGACCGCCACATCGTGATCGGCAGCGGCAATTTCCTTGACCTGTTCGGTAACCAATGCACGCGCTTGCTCGTGTTTGCCGCGCGCGCTCAGACACCAGGCCAGAACAATCTGCATTGCTTCGAAATGCGGGTGTTGACGCAACACCTCTTCGGTCAGTTCCTGGCAACGGTCAATGTTGCCACGATTGAAATAGGTGATCGCCAAAAAGGAATTGATCAGCGGATGGTCGGGTTCGACGGCGCGCCCTTTTTCAAATTCGGCGATGGCGCGGTCGAATTCGTGGCGATAGGTGTACAACCGCCCGCGGTTGTAACTGGCGATGACGACGTCGCGCGGATTGATCTCCAGCAATTTGTCGTATTGTTTAAGCGCGCGGTCGTACAGGCCGCTCAGCCGGTACAACATTCCGGCGATGATGAACACTGTCGGATCGTGCGGAGCTTCGCGCCGCGCATCGGCCAATGTCGCCAGCGCTTTTTCGCGCTCGCCTTTGTTCAAATACACGTACACCATCTGCAATCGCGCTCCGGCCAGTTTCGGGTCGAGTTCCAGCGCGCGCGTCAACGAAGCTTCAGCCAAATCAAAATAATGCTGTCCGCCATACCCCTGCCCGTGATGCACCAGGCAGCGCCCCAACGTGTAATGCGCGCGCGCGAAATTCGGATCGAGCCGGACTGCCTCTTCCAGCATTTTTATCGCCACGTCCAGATCGTGATCGTCGAAACTGTGCGAAATATATTTGAACAGCAAATCGCGTCCGCGCAGATAAAACTCGTAAGCTTCGGCGTTGGTCGTCAATGGTTTTTCGATTTTCTGCTGCTCTTCGTCGGTCAGCTTCAGTTTCAATCCGGCGATGACACGTTCGGCGATGGTGTCCTGAATCGTCAGCAAATCGTTGGCAGCCAGATCAATCTTGTCGCTCCACAAAATTTCGCCGTTGGCAGTGTCAAGTAATTGAGTAGTCACGCGAAAGCGTTCAGAGGCTTTGATAAAGCTGCCAACCAGCACGGTGTTGACGGCCAGTTCTTCGCCGACCTGTCGCGGTTCGGGCGTCTGTCCGGCGTACCGCGCTATGTATTGCGAAGGCCGAACGACCAGCGAACGCAGATGAGCCAGTTCGGCAATGATGCCGTCAGCCAGCGAGATTTCATAAAAGTTGTCTTCGGCGTTGCCTGACAGGTTTTTGAACGGCAGCACGGCAATCGTGCGTTTGCCTTCCGTCCCCCACGACGGAGGACGCGACGTTGCGCCCGAACTGCTGCTGAAGCTGTTGGAGTTTGAAGACGTTGAGCGGGTTTCCGCCGACGATTGGCTGCCTGACGATTGGCTGCCTGACGATTGGCTGCCTGACGATTGGCTGGAAGACCGCGTGGGCGATTGGCTGTTGCCGGGTTGACCGTTGCGTTTTTTTCCGAACAAGCCTCCGCCGAAAACCTTGCCCAGCGCGCTGCTCAATCGCCACGAAGCTTGCGCCTGTTGCGGAGCAACCAGTTTTCCGGCGACATCGGTGGGCGCAGCGGCTTCGCCAGTCAATTCGCGCATCTGGGCTTTCAACTCTCCCAGCATTTCAGCCATCGTCGAAAACCGGTCTTTCGGATTTTTGGCCAGCGCGCGATCAATTATGGCTTGCAGGTGATCCGGCGCGACCGGGCAATCATCGCAAACCGGATCGGGGTCTTTGTTGATGACCGCGTGCAGAATTTCTATGCGATGCCGTCCGGTAAACGGTTGACGACCGGTGACCATTTCGTAAAGCAACACGCCCAGACTGAATACGTCCGTTCGATGATCCACACGCTCTCCGGCAGCCTGTTCCGGCGAACCGTAACCCATCGTTCCATAAGGCACGCCGAGTTCGGTCATGGATTTGTCCGGATCGTAAACTTCATCGCTGCCCAGCATTTTGGCTAGGCCGAAATCCAGCACCTTCACCTGCCCCTGATCGTTGACGATGATGTTCGACGGTTTGATGTCGCGGTGAACTATGCCGCGCGCGTGCGCAGCCACCAGCGCGTCGGCGATTTGAATGGCAATGGAAAGCGCGCTGCGAAGCTCCAGCGGTTGCCCCTTGACCACCTGTTTCAAGGTGCGTCCGGGGATGAACGGCATGACGATGTAAAACCAGCCTTCGCTTTCGCCGATGTCGAAGATGGCGCAAATGTTGGGATGATCGAGCACGGACGCGAGTTTGGCTTCGCGTTCAAATCGGCGGCGAGCCGTCTGGCTGGCGGCGAGTTCAGGCAGCAGGGTTTTCAGAACAACCGGACGATTCAGGCGTGTATCTTCGGCCTTGTAAGCCGTCGCCTGCCCGCCCTGTCCAAGCTGTTCGATAATGCGGTAGTGAGAAAGTGTCTTGCCGGGCGCGAGCGGGGTCATCGGAATCCTCTTTTGGTTGTTTGATCTCTTTACATTGTTTTTTTCGATTGAGTGGGTGCGCCGAAATTGATGCGACGCAATGGTCATCGAAAGCCAGACCGTATGCTACTACCCGATGCTGACCGCTTCAAGACGCCCTTTGAAAAGAGTTGCAACTGCGCCCGATGAAGAGAATTGATGATTGATGGCCGCGAACACACGCGCTGTTGCAAGCAAAAATTACGGGCTGGGTTGCGCCTTGTCGTCAGACCTCATTTTTCCGAGCCGCAATTCCTCAGCGCTTCAGACGAGTTCCAATCTGAATTCCCAACCAGGACATTGGCAGGTAGGCGACCAGCAGGTCAAGCGCGATGAACCAGGTCGGAGCGGGAATAATGAAACTGGCCGCAATGCCACCGGCCAGAAAGAAAACGCCAACCGCGTAAGCGAGCTTCGTTTTGTGACTGGCGGCAATCATATAAGCGACCAGCGCGCCCGCCAGAGTTCCAACTGCGTGCGCCAGGAACGGCATTATGAAATGCCGAGGCTCAAACAGGTGTATCCCGTTACGGAGGCTTTCGGCATTGTTTACATCCACGCCCGCAGGCGGAGGAATGAGCGACGGGCTGACGGTGACGAGCGCCATATTGACGATTCCGCCGATGACGATTCCCGCAATGACGGCAAGCACATTTCGAAGTAAGTTGGGCATGGACAATTCTCCTAAAACCTATTTTGAGAAGCGCTGAAAACCTTTTTTCAATTACTTCAACCGTTCCAATCTGCCTTTACGACGAACGATATTTTTGTAATCCCACTGTATTTCACGCGCCTCCGACAACCACTTGCTCAACAGCTCTGTGTCTACTTGCTCTGGAGTTGTATACCTCGCTTCTGCCGCTTTGAATTTCCCCTCTTTTTCCAGACCGGGGGTTTCAAAAGACTGGCCGCTCCAGAAAAGCAAACGAACACAGTTTTTGAGCTTGCTGTACCCGACAATGGGATTGCCATCCAGAAACCAGACCGGATGCGCGTGCCATACTTTGTTTTCGGCCTCCGGCAAATCACGCTCGATCTCTGTTGCCAGCAGATCACAGATTTGGCGATCGCTGGCAGCCTGCGATGCGTTGTAATTCTTTGTATCAGTATGCATATTCCTCACGCTCAATACGCGCTCACGCTTCCGCAGGTTTGCGCAAAATCTTGTCCATTGTTTTTCCTTTCGCCAACTCGTCAATCAGCTTATCCAGGTAGCGAACTTCCCGCATGAGTGGGTCTTCGATCTCTTCTATTCGGACACCACAAATCATCCCTTTGATCAACGCGCGAAAAGGATTCAGCCGTGGAGCATCCGCAAAAAAAGTCTCAAAGTCGGTTTTGTTTTTCAGTTGTTCTTCAAGTCCCTGCTGACTGTAGCCTGTGAGCCAGCGAATGATTTCATCCACTTCGGCTTTTGTACGCCCTTTTTTTTCCGCCTTGGTGAGGTAGTGCGGATAGACGCTTGCGACACTCATTGTATAGATTCGATGTTTTTCCATAATTGGGCGACGGCGTAGGGAACCCTCGGTCACGGCTCGCTGGATTCCGCGCTTGGCGGCCACGCACCCATTCGCTGCCGCAGCGCTACGATCTTTCCGAAGTGATATGCGTTGTGGACTGCCACACTATTGAGTTCATCGGCCAGTGACACGCCAGGCTCGACCTCGACCGCCAAACGCTCTGGCTCAAGCCCCAACGACGCGGCAGCGCGAGCACCCTCCAGGAACAAGGCCACCAGATCGTGCCATTGTCGCTCATGCTCTGGCGCCGCGCTCGGGTAGAATTCGCCGTTCGGGTCACTCGATGTGAGGATGCTCTGCTGGTACCCCACAAGGTGCCAGAGTTCTTCGTAGATCGAGTGCGATGCGCCCTCAGGCCGCAGGGTGACTTGGTCGAGCGACAGGCCGGACAGCAGACGAGATCGTTCAGGAAACTCGCCGACGAGAAACAGATGTTCGAGGTTATTCATTGCACATTCCCAACTTTCGGAGTGTTCGTCACTGCGGCACGGTTAGCCGACCAAAATGAATCAGACCGCCTTCGGCCTTTCCGATAATGGAAACAAATTTCCGATAATGGAAACTACTTTCTGATAGTGGAAAGGTCGGATTGCTTTCCATTATCAGAAACTTTTTCCTGAGTGAGCCGATCCATCAACCCAAGCCGGACGACTTCGTCGTAGCGGATTTCCCAAACTTTGCGATTGTAATTCTATTTGCCACCATCAGATTGTCGCCTGTTTGGTTGTTGATACGGCTTTGTCGCGTGACGCGGCGGAGTATATTTTCGCTCGCTCGGCGGTGCAATGTTTTCCCTGACAAACTCGATGGCGTTGCGGTATGGTTGCCGCCGACTGATTCGTGAATCTCCAATCCAAAAAAACTTTTCGGGAGAAGAAAACTGATGAAAAAGATTTGCTTGATGATTTCGTTGCTGGTTTTGATGAGCGGCGCGGCGATAGGTTCGGCAATCGCTGCCGACGAACCGATGTTGGTGAGCGCCGATTGGCTGGCCAAACACATTGACGACAAAAATCTGGTGCTGTTGCACGTCGGCGACAAAAAAGAATTCGACGCCGGTCACATTCCCGGTGCGCAATTCGTTCAGCGCGGCGATTTTTCCACGCCTCCGGGCGAAGGCAAATTGATCCTGCAATTGCCGCCCGTCGAACAACTGAAAGCCGCGTTTGAAAAATTCGGCGTGTCGGACAATTCGCGCATTGTCATTTATTTCAGCAACAGACAGATCACTCCGGCGGCGCGTGTGTACCTGACGTTGGATTATCTGGGCTTGGGCGGCAGAACTTCGATGCTGGACGGCGGCGTGGACGAATGGACGAAGCTCGGCAAATCGCTGACCACTGAAGTCAAAACTCCCGCGCCGGGCAAATTCACTCCGCGCCCGAATCCGAAGCTGATTGCCGAAGCCGCCTGGTTGAAAGACAACCTGACGAATCCGAAAGTCGCCGTTATTGATTCGCGTTTGCCGAATTTTTACTCAGGCAAAGACAACGCCGGAATGCCGCGCGCCGGTCATCTGCCCGGAGCGAAGAATCTGCCGTTTCCGACGCTGGCGCTCAGCGACACGGATTTGAAGCTGAAAGACCTGGCGACGCTGCGCAAGCTGTATCAGGAAGCCGGAGCCGACAAAGGCAAAACCGTCGTCACGTATTGCCACATCGGCCAGCAAGCCAGTCTGGGTTATTTCGTCGCCAAGCTGCTGGGGTACGACGCCAAGATGTACGACGGTTCGTTCGATGAATGGAGCCGCAACGCGGATTGGCCGATTGAGGTGGTGAAGCAGTAAATCGTTTGGAGTGCGGTGACTCGACACCGCTTTGCGTTCGCAAGTCTGGTTCCAGTTGTAAGGAGAGCTTCTTCCAACAAATCAAAGCTGAGTCGAGACGCAGCGCTCCAAAGCTTTCAGCGGCTGATTTGAAAGTTTTTTGGCGCAGCAGTGACTGGTAACAGGATTTTGCTGGCTCCGGCGGCGTCGCGCACGGCAAAGACCTGCGCGGAATGTTCACCGGCTGAGAACTTGAATTGTTCAAGCGCGAAGCTGAACCCGTGATTGGGTCTAGTAGTCGCTCCTGCAGAAACCAGATCGTCTCGCCGGTCATCGGCCAATCGGCTGGCGATGAATTTCCCGTCAATGAACAACTGAACTTCGAGCGCAGTTTCCGGCAATCGAGGATCATTCACCCAACCGGCAACGCGCGTTTGATCGGCCAGATCAATCGCTCCGCGCAATTGCGGGCTGAAGGTCGTGAACGCCGCCAGCGAAGCTACGACGCAAACCAACGCCACTTCGACAAACGATTTGCCGATGATCACGCGCAACAGTTTTGTGGCGGTTGAATCCAATTTGTATCTATCCTTCCTCCTGAATCATCTTGTGAGCCATCGTCGCCAGCGCGGCGACTCGTTTGTCGAAATCGGCGAAGCGCGTATCCAGCGTTTGGCCTACGTGGTAGCGGTAATAAATCTGTTGGATCACGACCGCCAGTTTGAACACGGCGAAAGTGTGGTAATAGCCGATGTTCGACACATCGCGGCCTGATCGTTCGGCGTAGCGATCAACGATTTCGGCGCGCGTCATCCAACCGGGTAACATCGTCACGCTGCGTAAACTGTCTGCAAAGAGTTCTTCGTCGTCGGCTTGCGGCCAGTAACAAAGCAACAATCCCAGATCAATCAGCGGATCGCCAACCGTACACATTTCCCAATCCAGAATCGCCACCAACCGCGAAGGGTTTGCGGCGTCCAACATCAGGTTGTCCAGTTTGTAATCGTTGTGAACCAGAGTGTGTTGCGCGGGTTCGGCGGGCAATCGTTCCAGCAACCACGCGCGGGCTTCGGTCATTTCGGTCAGTTCGGAAGTTTTGGAGCGCTCCCAGCGATTGGCCCAGCCTTCGACTTGTCGTTTGACGAAACCGACAGGTTTGCCGATGGCGGCCAGTCCCGTTGCGTGAATATCCACGGCGTGCAAATCGGCCAGCGTATCCACCAGACTTTCGCTGATTTTGTGACGCAGCTTCAAATCGTCGCCAATTTCCGGCGGAACGGTTTGCCGGACGACGATTCCTCGGCGACGTTCCATCAGGTAAAACGGCGCGCCGATGACGCTCAGGTCTTCGCACAACAGGTAAGGTTTGGGAGCCAGTTTGAAATGCGGATGTATCGCCGCCAGCAGCCGAAATTCGCGCGGCATGTCATGAGCCGTCGGAGCCACAGGGCCGAACGGAGGCCGCCGCATAACGAATTCCAGGCCGCCGAATCGCACGCAGTAAGTCAGATTGGAATGTCCGCCGGGAAATTGTTCGACTTCAAATTTGGCGTTGGGATCGAACGGTTCGCCATCCAGCCGCGAAGGCAACTGTTCGTGCAGATAAGATTCGAGCGCCGCCCAGTTCAAATCTTCGCCGGGGCGAATCGGCGCGGTGTCGGTTGATGGCATCGGTAACTGGCACGGAACTGACTTTGGCAATCACTCGAAATTACCCATTGACCATTACACATTATCCATTTTGGTGAGGGTAGAAAACTCTTTACCTGTCGGTTAATGGGTAATGGCCAATGGGTAATGGATAATTTTCGCCGTTGATGTTCTGTGCTTATGCTCCTCTCAAAGATTTCGGTTTACTTCAGGAATCCGCTGCGACCGCTGAATTGCGAACTGAGTGTATCATTCAGCGGATCGTCCAGCGCAAGCAGCCAGCGCAAATCTTCGCTCAATCGTTGTTGGACTTGCTCGCTCAAAAGTCGTTTTTGATATTGCTGTTGAGGCTGATCGCGGCGGCAGTAAAAACTGTGCAGCGCCAATCTCGGTTTGTCGCTTCGATTGGCCGTGCCGCCGTGCCACACATGTGCGTTGAACACAGCCAGCGTTCCGGCTTTGCCAGTCAAAAACTGCTCTTCAGGATGCGGCGCGGAGACATCGGCCAGCGCATCCTGCGGCAACTTTCCTGCCTTGTGCGTGCCCGGAACGTATCGCGTCGGGCCGTTTTCCAGCGTGAAATCATCCAGCATCCAGACTATGTTGCAGACCTTGTTGCCTGCGTCATCCGGCAGAGCGCCAGTGTCGCAATGCAGCGGTTGCGTCCATGTCGTATTCGGTCGCGCCGAACGAGCGTTCAAACTGCCGAGTTTGAATTCGCTGCCCAGCACGTGTTTGACAGCCGCCAGCAATTTCGGCTGGGCAATCGCGCGTTCAAAAACTTCGCCGTAATTGACCAGATTCGCCAAACGGTCTGTGTCCGGTTCCTGTTTGAATTCCGATCCGGCCTGATCGCCCAATTCGGCAAACAATTGCTCGATGCGCGCGCGCAATTCAGCCACGAATTCCGGCGAAGCGAAATTTTCCAAGACCAGAAGTCCGACTTCATCAAGTTGCCTTATTTCAGAGGTAGTCAGTTCGTAATTTTCCACCGCCATAATAATTTCATTATACGAGCCGCTGCGCTTACGCCCAAAACTCGTTGACATATAATGACGCAGCTTCGGGGGCTGCGGTCGGGCCTGTGATGAGGGACTTATGGATCGCAAGGAAATCCTGTTGAATGCAATCAACGCGCTGATGGCGCAAAAGCTTCGCTCCGCGCTGGCGGTGCTTGGAATCGTCGTCGGCATCGGCGCTTTGGTGGCGATGGTCGCCCTGATCGAAGGGGCGAATGCCTACATCGGCGAACGCCTGGTGACGCTGCAACCGGATGTCTTCCAGGTCTCTCAGCTTCCCGCCTCGTTATTGAACGTCAACGATTTCATCAAAGCTTCAAAATGGAAACGAATCGAATACGACGATTATCTGGCCGTTCGCCGCGACTGTCGTGAATGCGCCGAAGTCGGAGCCGAATCGAATCTGGTGGGACGCATCAAATGGCGCAACACTGTCTCAGGCAGCGTGCAGATTCGCGGATTGTCGGCCAGCATGCTGGACATCGAACGTGTGGAAGTGGCGAGAGGGCGTTTTTACACCGAGGCCGAAGACAACAATCATCTGGCCGTTTGTTTGCTCGGAGCCGACATCGCAGCGGATTTGTTCGGGCAAGCCGATCCGCTCGGCGCGGACATCAGCATAATGGGCAAACCGTTTCAGGTGATCGGAACCATCGCGCCGCGCGGTTCGCTCTTCGGTCGTTCGCAGGATCGTTTCGTCATCATGCCTCTGACCTCCATGCTGCATCGTTTCGGAGCGCGTCAGCCGCTGACCATTTATTGCCAACAACCGCCCGCAACTCCGCTCGCATCGGTCGTGGATGAAGTCCGCGGCATCATGCGCAGACAGCGCCGTGTGCTTTTCAATCAGGAAGACACTTTTTTCATCACCACGGCGGATTCGGCAGCCGGAATTTATCAAGCAGTGATTGGCGGTTTTTACCTGATCACGATCATCATTTCGGGGATTGCGCTGACTGTGGGCGGGCTTGGCGTGACGAACATCATGCTGGTCAACGTGCGCGAACGAACACGCGAAATCGGATTGCGTAAAGCCTTGGGCGCGCGCCATCGCGATGTGCTGGCGCAATTTCTGGTTGAGACCGTCGTGCTTTGTCTGCTCGGAGGATCGCTTGGCACTGCGGTCGGATTGCTGGTTTCCCAAATCATAGCCTGGGTTACGCCGCTGCCTGCCAGTTCGCGTCCGGTGGTTGCGCTGGTCGGGTTTGCCGTTTCTTCATTTGTCGGGCTGGTGGCCGGTATGTATCCCGCCCGCCGCGCCGCGCAACTATCGCCCATTGACGCCCTGAGATATGAATAAAGAACGACTTTCGCAACTGGCGCGCGGGAAACGCACGACGGAAATCGGCGAAGCATTTCTGCTGGCGCTGGGCGCAATCAACCAACATCGCTTTCAATCGGCGCTGACCCTGACCGGTTTGATTATGGGCGTAGGGACGGTGATCGTGGTCGTCGCTCTCATCCAGGGTTTGGATAACACGGTCAAGAACGCGCTGACACGATTGAACCCGGCCAGCTTCGCAGTCGCTCGCGTGGGATTTTCGGATTTTGGCAATCCCGATTTCATGGAACTGCTCAAGAAACGCCCGCCACTTAAGCTGGATGACGCTGAATATGTGCGCGCGAATTGTCCGAGCATCAAAACGCTCAGCCCCTTTTACGCCAAAACGGCATTCGATCCGATTCGCGTCTGGTACAAGGGTGAGGAGGCGCAAAGCCCCATTCTGCGCGGCGTGGATCAATACTTCGGCGACGCCACGGGAATTCTGGTGGATCGTGGCCGAATGATCAGCGCCAGCGATTCCACGCACCGACGCAACGTCACCGTCCTCGGACGAATCATCGCCGACGGCCTGTTCGGCATTGAAGACCCGCTAGGCAAAATGATTCACATTGACGGAGAAAGTTATGAAGTGATCGGGTTGATCGAAGAGCGCGAAGCTCTGTTCGGCGGCCCCAGCGAAAATCAGATCGTGCTGATTCCATTCGGCACATTCGACAAATACTACCCGGAACGCGAGAAGGAATTTTTGCAGTTCTTTTGCCTGGTCGGTTCCCCCGAAGAAGTCGAGCGCGGAATGGATGAAGTCCGCGAGGCTTTGCGTCGCCATCGCCGTTTGTCGGCGGACGCGCCTGATAACTTCGTCATTTTCACTTCGACACAGATCATTGACATCTGGAATCAGGCTTCGGGCGGAATCTCAGTGTTGATGGTCGGCGTCGCTTCGCTTGGTTTGCTGATCGGCGGAATCGGAGTCATGAACATCATGCTGGTTTCAGTAACCGAGCGAACTTCGGAAATCGGTTTGCGCAAAGCCGTCGGAGCGCGCCGCCGCGATGTGCTCTGGCAATTTCTGCTGGAAGCGATGATGTTGACCGTCCTGGGCGGCGTTGCCGGAGTGCTGATCGGAATCGCCATTGCCCTGCTCATACAGTTCCTCTTGCCTTCATTGAAAGCGAGCATTTCCATCGGAGCCATTTCTGCCGGTTTGATCGTCTCAATCAGCGTCGGATTGTTTTTCGGCCTCTGGCCAGCCTATCGCGCCGCGCGACTCGATCCTATTGATGCTTTGCGGTATGAACGCTGAGAACAAGGACTGGGCGGGTCTTCAGTTGTGAAACGCTGGCTTCACCTGTTCACCTACTCATCCCACCATCGCAAAAACTCAACTGGAGTGAGAATCTCAAACTGAAAGCGTTTCTTTTGTCTGGTGGGAATGTCTAGCAAATCGTGGTCATTGGTAATCAGAAACTGAGCCTGCCCCGCCGATGCTATGGCCAGCAGCACATCGTCGTCAGGATCACGGCTGATGGCGTGGCGAGCGCCGAGATTGATGTGAGTGACAATATCGGCTTCCTGTAATTGCTTGCGGAATCGCACTATGCGCTGCTCTGCGATTTCTACACGTTCCAGCACCTCGAAGTATTCTTCAGTAACTTCGCTGCTGACGATCAATTGCAGCTTTCTTTCGTAACGCCACAGGCGAAAGATTCGTGCGCTGGCCGAGTAAGGCTTCTTACCAAGGTAATGGCTGATGATGACATTGGTATCAAGCACAACCGGCAGTCGGTCTTTACGACGCGGCACGTTTAGTTTTCTTCTCTGCGCGATATTGGCGAACTAATTCCACGGCATCATCTTCCGTGTAACCGCTGCGTCGTGCATCGCGCCGCATCTCGTTATCGAGTTGCTTGTACTCCCAGGTTTCCAAACACTCCCGCATAAAATCTGTCAATAAGGTCGCAGGATTGCGCCGCCGCCGTTTCGCCTGACGCTGAAATTCTTCCCAGATTGTTTGATCGAACATGGTTTCGTTTTTCATAGCGCAGCCATTTTACTGAAATTGCTCAATGCTTGCCCACCAAACTTTACGGTCTGGCGGCTTGGTATTCGCGCGCAAATTCGGCGGCGAAAAGTTCCAATTGCCTGTCGCGTTCGGCGTCGTCCCAACCGAGTTCAGCGGCCATCAATTCCGCCGCCGTCGGGGCAATATCCAACGAAGCCGCTCCGGCCAGCATCGCCAGCCGAGTTCTTCGCGTCAGCGCGTCGGTCAAATTGACGGCCATTTCGTGCCGTGCGGCGTAGACAACTTCGGCTTTGACGTGCGGCAATCCGGCGACCAGTGGTTCGCGCAATCGTTCGTCGTCCAGCATCAATCGCATCAGAGCGTCGAAATTCGATCCGTAACTGAACACCAGATGCCGCGTCAGGCTGTTCGGCAGGTTGTAATGCGCGGCAATCTGTTTGGCGGTTTGTTCCAATTCGACGCGGCTCATTTCGCCGCCGCTGATGGGAATGTCTCTGGTCGTTCGGTTGTCGGCGGATTTGCCCAGCCGTTTCAGCGCCAGATCAATTCCGTGTTCGGCCATCGCGCGATAAGTCGTCAGCTTGCCGCCGCCAATCGAAATCAATCCGTCGGCGGTTTCGATGATTTCTTCCTTGCGCGACACCTTGGTCGTGTCTTTGGCGTTGGCATCGGAAATCAGCGGTCGCAAACCCGCCCACGCCGAAATCACGTCCGACGTGTCGAGATTGGCTTCGGGAAAATACGAATTGATGGCGTTCAGAATTTCCGCGACTTCTTCGGGTTCGGCCTGTGGAAAATCCTTGCCGCCGGAATAGTCTGTGTCGGTTGTGCCTATGTTGACGCGACCTTCCCACGGCACGACGAAATAAAACCGATGGCCGGTCAGCGAAGGAATCAACCACGCGGCATCCACGCGCAATCGGTCGGCGGCAACGGTCAGGTGAATGCCTTTGGCCGGTCGCAGCTTTTTCTTCAACCCCTCGGCGCTGCTGCCGTCCAGTCGGATCATGTCTTCCATCCAGACGCCAGTAGCATTGATCGTCACGGCGGCGCGAAGCTCAATGGATGCGCCGCTGAGTTCGTCTCGCAAACGAGCGCCTTTGATCCTGCCTGCTGCGTCACGCAGGTGATGTTCGACGTTGGAATAATTGGCGATGGCTGCGCCGTGTTTATGCGCCGCCTTGACGATTTCAATCACCAGCCGCGCGTCGTTGGTCAGCGCATCGTAATACAAAAACGCGCCTTTCAATCCTCGCGGATCGAGTTGCGGAGCCAGATTCAAAGCTTCTTCGTGGCTCAGCCGCCGATGTTTGGCGAAATTTTGTCGTCCGGCCAGCAGATCATACAGAACCAATCCGGCTCGCATTTTCAGCGGATGATCGTAATTGCGTCGCCGGTCGGCGTAGATGGGAATGACGAACGGAAAAGCCGTGGCCAGATGCGGAGCGGTGCGCGCCAGCACCGAACGTTCGAGCAGGGCTTCGCGCACCAGCGCAACGTCGAACTGTTCCAGATACCTCAATCCTCCGTGAATCAGTTTGGTCGAACGGCTGGAGGTTCCGGCGGCGAAGTCTCGTTTTTCGACCAGCGCGGCGTTCAATCCGCGCGCAGCGGCATCCAGCGCCAGGCCTGCGCCGGTGATGCCTCCGCCGATAATCAACACGTCGAATACTTCGCGCTGAAATCGCTCCAGCGAATTCAGCCGCGAACGCAAGGAAAACTCAGTCATAAGTGCAACAGGATTTTGCGAGAATCGGGCTTCGCCATTCGGCCAAAGCCGCGCGTAGCATAGTCGCTGACCAATTTCTTGTCACTCGCATTGCTTGATTTTATCGGCTTGCTCAGGTACTACAGTGGCCATCGTGTTCGTATTCGGAGCGGCTTTTTGAGACGTTTCGATTACGTCAGCCGCGAAAATTTCGATCAAAACAATCAACCATGAATTCTGAATCAGAACAAACAACATCGGGACGGAAGAAAAATAGACATGATTGACAAGATGGAACAGGGTTGGGGCCAAGTCGCTTTAATCGGAATTTCATCTTGTTGAATCCTGTAAATCCTGTCTTGAAGTTTTTTGGTTTGATTTGGTATCGCGCCCTCGATGAAGGTTATGAAAACTCGTATTTCGCTTGCTCGCTCCGCCGTCATTTTGCTTTGTCTGTGTGTGGCCTCTCCGCTGGAAACGCTGGCCGCGCTGCTGACAATCGCCCCGGTTGAAATCGCGCCGACAACCGCTGCCGCGCAGCGTCGCAAAAAAGCGGCCTCTAAAAAACGAACCACTCGTCGTCGCACAACTCGCCGCGCACGGTCGCGCGCCGCTGCTCCGCCAAAAGCGAATTTCGACAAGGTGATGGCTGCCAACAGCGCTCTGTTGAACGAGGCGACCGACGCCGAACAGGCAGGACAGAAAATCGAAGAAGGCGTTCTGCGCGCGCACGTCAAATTTCTGGCGGACGATTTGCTGGAAGGTCGCGGCCCCGGCGCTCGCGGAGGTTTGCTGGCGGCGAAATACATCGCGGCGCAGTTCGAAGCCCTGGGATTGGAACCAGCCGCCGATCACAGCTATTTTCAATTGGTGCAGATGATCGGTTCGCGGCCTGACCCGTCGAACAAACTGACGATCAAAACCGGAGCCAGTTCGATGGACTTCAAATCCGGCGACGAGTTCGTCGCCGGTTCCGACGTGGAGCAAACCGAAGTCGCCGTCAACGGAGACCTGGTTTTTGTCGGATACGGCGTTCACGCGCCCGAAGCCAACTGGGACGATTACAAAGGCGTGGATGTGCGCGGCAAAGTTCTGTTGATGATGGTCAACGACCCTCCGGCGACGGCGACTGAACCGAATCTGTTCGGCGGCAAGGCACTGACCTATTACGGTCGCTGGACTTACAAATACGAAGAAGCCGCTCGGCGCGGAGCCGCCGGAGCGATTCTGATTCACACCAATGAATCAGCAGGATATGGCTGGAGCGTCATTCGCAATTCTTGGGGAGCCGAACGGTTCGGATTATTGCCAGACGCCGCCACGCCCGCGCTGAAAATGAAAGCCTGGGTGACGGATGAAGTCGCCAAAAAGATCGCGCAATCCGGCGGATTCGACCTGAATCAATTGCGACAACAGGCGGCTTCGCGCAGCTTCAAGCCGGTAACGCTGAACGCCAAAGTAGACACGATGCTGAGAATGCAGGTGCAGCGGCTGACTTCGCCAAATGTCGTGGGCATTTTTCGCGGCAACGACCCGACGCTGAAAAATGAATTCGTCACTTTCTCAGCGCACTGGGATCATCTGGGCATTCGTCCCGACCAGCCGGGCGACAACATCTACAACGGAGCCGTGGACAATGCCACGGGTATTTCCGGGATTCTGGCCATTGCCAAAGCCTGCGCGGCGCTGACCATCAAACCCAAACGTTCGATTCTGTTCATCGCCACCACCGCCGAAGAACAAGGTTTGCTGGGCGCGGAATACTATTCGCGCAATCCGCTCGTGCCGCTGAAAGACACTGTCGCCAACATCAACATTGATTCGATGAACGTGCTGGGACAAACCACAGACATTACGCCGCTGGGCGCGGATCGTTCGACGCTCGGCAAATTCATCGAAGAAGTCGCCAAAGAACACAACGTCACCGTTTCGCCCGATGCTCGACCGGAACAAGGTTCGTTTTATCGTTCCGATCATTTCCCATTTGCCAAAGCCGGCGTCCCCGCGGTCAGTTTCAATTCCGGCTCGAAATTCGTCGGCCACAGCGAAAGCTGGGCAGCGGAACAATTCGCCGATTACAACCAGCATCGTTATCACCAACCCGCCGACGAATACAGCGCGAACTGGGATTTCACAGGCATGATTCAGCAAGCCAGGCTGGCGTTTTTAATCGGCCTGCGTGTGGCGAATGCCAATGAAACTCCACAGTGGAACAAGGGCGACGAATTCGAACGCGCGCGACTGAAATCGCTCGGCAAGCTTCAATGAAAACCTGAGAGAACCTGTAACAAACTGAACCCTGAAGGCCTGCGTACCAAGCAGCACAGTTACAAAGTTTCTTTTGAAACGTCTGGCTTGTGGCTGTCAGTGATTCGGCTACAATGCGCGTCAGTTTCCGAAAACGGCCCCAGGCTGGCGCTGCGCGGCGGAGTAAGCTTAAGAATTTCATTGGATTGAATAACGGCGATGCCCAAAGAGGTAAGGTTTGTTTACGAGTTTGGCCCGTTTCGCCTGGATCCGGCGGAACGTATGCTGCTTCGCGGCGAACAGGTCTTGTCGCTCACGCCAAAAGCTCTGGACACGCTGATCGTCCTGGTCGAACACACCCGCCACGTCGTCACCAAAGAAGAGTTGATGAATCGCGTCTGGCCGGACATTTACGTCGAAGAAACCAATCTGGCTCAGCACATTTCCATGCTTCGCAAAGTTCTGGGTGAACGCGAAGACGGCGGCCAATACATCGAAACCGTTCCCAAACGCGGTTACCGGTTCGTCGTTCCGGTCAGGAAGATCAAGTTACTGCCCACAGATGCCAGCTTTGCCACCAGCGTGCATTCCGGCGACGGCGGCGAACGCGAACGATTGAATCAAACCAACGGCGGCACGCCAGCGCCTGCACAAGCTTCGTCGCCTTCTCAACCCGCGACTCGACGCAGCGACATCAAACCCGGCTTGAAATTTGGCCGCTACGAAATTCTGTCCCTGATCGGAGCGGGCGGAATGGGAGAAGTCTATCTGGCGCGCGATACGCAACTGGAACGCAATGTTGCGCTGAAACTGCTTTCCGAACGTTACACCGAAAACACGGACTGGCTGCGCCGCTTTATGCGCGAAGCCAAAGCCGCCAGCGCGCTCAATCATCCGAACATCATCACCATTCACGAAGTCGGCGAAGTCGGCGGCATTCATTACATCGCCACCGAATACATCGAAGGCAAAACGTTGCGCCATCAACTGGCGGGCGGACGATTGCAATTGCCACGAGCGCTGAACGTCGCCACGCAACTGGCCAGCGCGCTGACCGCCGCTCACGCCGCCGGAATCGTTCACCGCGATGTCAAACCCGAAAACGTCATGTTGCGGCCCGACGGATACGTGAAGCTTCTGGATTTCGGGCTGGCCAAACCGACCAGTTCGTCTTCGCTGAAAGCCGAATCCGCCAGCCTGCCGCACCTCAACACCGATCCGGGCATAGTCATGGGAACGGTCAATTACATGTCGCCGGAACAGGCGCGCGGTTATTCGGTGGACACGCGCAGCGATGTTTTTTCTCTGGGCGTGGTGCTTTATGAAATGCTCTGCGGACGCGCGCCGTTCGACGGCGCGACCAGCAGCGACGTATTGGTGGCCATTCTCGACCGCGAAGCTCCGCGTTTGTCGCCCAGCCTGAACCTGCCGTCGGAACTGGAACGCATAGTCGGCAAGGCGCTGCGCAAGGACCGTGATGAACGTTACCAGACGATCAAGGATTTTCATCTTGACCTGAAAAGCCTGTTGCAGGATTTGGAAATTCGCTCGCGGATGGGCGATTCGTGGCCGAACGAAATCATCAAGGAAAAAAAATCCGACCCGGTCGCCGCTTCAGCTCACACCGAAATCGTCGGCGTAACCACAGCCGGCAGCCGAAAACACGTCACAGCCAGCGAATCCGATTTCGACATTCCCGAAGTTCATTACGCCCGCAGCGGCGAAGTCAACATCGCTTATCAAGTCCTGGGCGACGCTGCGTTGGACATTGTGTTCGTGATGGGTTGGATTTCGCACCTGGAATACTTCTGGACGGAACCTTCGTTTGCCCGATTTTTGCGGCGACTGTCTTCTTTCGCTCGCGTGATTTTGTTCGACAAACGCGGCACGGGTTTATCCGACCGAGTTCCGCTGGATCAATTGCCGACGCTGGAACAGCGCATGGACGACGTGCGCGCCGTGATGGAAGCCGTCGGTTCGGAACGCGCAGTGTTGTGCGGAGTTTCAGAAGGCGGCCCGATGTGCAGTTTGTTCGCGGCGACTTATCCTGAAAAAACAATCGCGCTGGTCATGATCGGCAGCTACGCGCGCCGGTTGAAAGGCGAAGGTTATCCATGGGGGCCGACCAAAGCCGAACGCGACGAATTTCTGGAAGAAATTCGTCGTCATTGGGGCGGCCCGGTCGGATTGGAAGAGCGCGCGCCCAGCAAAATCAACGACCAGTCGTTCCGCGATTGGTGGGCGGCATATCTGCGGCGCGGAGCCAGTCCGGGCGCGGCGCTGGCGCTGACCAGAATGAACACCGAAATTGACATTCGCCATGTGCTGCCGACCGTGCGCGTTCCGACGCTGGTGGTTCATCGCACCGGCGATGAATGTCTGAAAGTCGAAGAAGGCCGGTATCTGGCCGAAAACATTCCCGGAGCGAAATTCGTCGAATTGCCGGGCGTGGATCATCTGCCGTTCGTCGGCGATCAGGAAGCGATACTGGATGAAATAGAGGAGTTCCTGACCGGGATGCGGCATTCGGCGGAAATTGATCGCGTGCTGGCGACCGTGCTGGTCGCTCGTGTCGCCGAAACTAACGCCGCCAATCCGCAATGGCAGGACGTGCTGGCGCGGCATCATTCTTTCGTCCTCAAGGAAATAGAAATGTTCAAAGGCCGCACGGTGGAAATCGCCGAAGAATTTATGCTGGCGACTTTCGACGGCCCAGCGCGAGCCATTCGCGCCGCCGTAGCGATTCGCGCCTCGGCGATGCGATTGGGCATCAACCTGCAAATCGGATTGCACACCGGCGAATGCGACATGCTCGACGACAAAGTCGGTGGTCTGGCCGTCGAAATCGCCAAACAGGTCGCCGCGCAATCCAACATCGGCGACGTGCTGGTTTCCAGCACCGTCAAAGACCTGGTCGCCGGTTCCGGCATTCAATTCGCCGAACGCGGAACCAAAGCGCTGAAAGACAATCTGGGCGAATGGCGATTGTTCGCCGTTGAACGCGGCGCCTGAACACGATCATTGACCATCAACCATTGGCCATTGAAAGCAGGCTTACCTGTCGGCTAATGGTTAATGGGCAATGGTCAATGGATAATTCGCAACCTGGTATGCAAACTCGACAATTGACCAACTTGTTTTTCGTTTGTGCCGCCGTGATTGTTTCGGCTTCGACAGCAACGGCTCAATGCGCGATGTGCAAAACGAACATCGCCGGAGCCGACAATGCCGCTGAAGTTTCCAGCGCGATCAATTCCGGCGTGCTGGTTTTGCTGATTCCTACGCTGGCCATCATTGGCGGCGTCGTTCGTTTGATTTTCAAATACCGTCGTTAAATCTATTCATTTTATGTCTATTTCCGACCTCCCTACTCTCAACGCAATTCTGAACAGCATCAGCGCCATTCTGTTGACGATTGGTTATGTGTTCATCAAACAGAAAAACCGAAACGCGCACCGGCTGTGCATGGTCAGCGCATTCGCCACTTCGACGCTGTTTCTGATTTCTTATCTGGTTTATCACTTCAACGTCGGCTCCGTGAAGTTTCAGGGACAGGGCGCAATTCGCACTGTGTATTTCGCCATTCTGTTGACGCACACCGTGCTGGCTGCGGCGATTGTGCCGATGATTTTTGTGACCTTCGCTCGCGCGTTGAAGGGGAATTTCAGCCAGCACCGCAAAATCGCTCGCTGGACGTTGCCGCTGTGGCTGTATGTTTCGGTGACGGGTGTTGTGGTTTACCTGATGCTGTACCACCTTTATCCTGCTAAGTAGCCTTGAATTGTTTGATTGTGCTTCACGTAGCTTTCTTCCTACGTTCACGAGTTTGGACAAGGTTAGTTTGGGATGATGCCTCTTGTTACTCAACATCATCGGTCAAGTTCGTCGTTTAAGTATCGAAATCGTCTCTCAAGCAGTCTTTCGGTAGGCCTTGAATCGCTTTCGAGGCGCGATTTTCGTTCCGGTCACTCGTCCAGGCGACTTTCCGCGTGGTTTGGGTTGAGGCTTGCTCCAACCAAAACCCATCAAAAGTCCCGATGCCATCCGTTTGATCGCTCCGGGCGTCAATTTGCCGCTTCGCCACCAACCGGGAAGCTTCTCGGTATTAGCCTTGGCCAGATCGCGCAAGACCCACAAGAGCCAGAAATCATTTGACGAACTGCTCGATTTGTTCAGCGCCGAAGTTCAGCGGATCGAATTGGGGGCTGAACCAGGCGATCTCCAATGAGCGTCAGTTCGACGGGAGACGCTGGGCGTGGCGCGGCTGCCAATGCATCAATCGTATTGAGCAAAACAGCGCTGCCGGCTCCCAAGCTGGCAACGACAGCATCTCGAAATTCCTGTAGACTTTTCGTCGAGGCGTTTTCTTTTTTCACACCGCCATTTTACCGCTGGCAGATGCCTCGCGGGAGACCAGGCGGCCTCCATTTATTTGTCCAAACTTGTGTACTAAAGCAATCATCAGATAGATCAAGATAATTCGTACTATATGGAAATTTTTCAACGAAAGGTTGATTCGCGTTTGTTGCGGTTGTTAATTGTGCTGACATTTGCGCTGTTAGCTTTCGCATTGTTTGCTCCCGAACTTGCCGCCGAACAGCGTTTGTTGAAGCTGGCGATTCCGCTCGGATTGCCTGCCGACACGTGGAGTTATTACGTGCCGCGCGCCAATCCGATGACGGCGGCAAAGGTCGAACTCGGTCGCAAACTGTTTTTCGACGCGCGGCTGTCGGCGGATGGCAAAGTTTCCTGCGCCAGTTGTCACGATCCGAAACTGGCGTTTGCCGATGGCAAGGCAGTGGCCGAAGGCATCGGCGGCAAACTCGGTACGCGCAATTCGCCGAGTTTGCTAAACGCCATGTTTTATCCGAATCAGTTCTGGGATGGCCGCGCCGAAGGTTTGGAAGATCAGGCGATTCAACCGCTCATCAACCCTGTCGAAATGGGCAACGTTTCTTACGATCAAGTCGTCGCTCGTTTGAAAACGCTGCCGGAATACCGCGCGGAGTTTCTGTCCGTGTTCGGTGGCGAAGTGACCATCGCGCACGTTGGGCAGGCGATTTCGGCTTATGAGCGCACGCTGGTTTCCGGCGATTCGCCGTTCGACCGATTCAACGCTGGCGATTCATCGGCGATGAGCGATGCTGCCAAACGCGGTTTGACGGTCTTTCGCGGGAGAGGCCGTTGTTCGCGCTGTCATTCGTTCAGCGAAGCGTTGCCGTTTTTCACGGACTTTCAGTACCACAACACAGGCGTGGCCATGAACGATCCGCGTTATGACAAGCTGTCGCGCATCGCGTTTGACGCCGTGGATACCGAACAGGCCAAAGAGGTCATTGATCGTCTGGCGCAGCAACCCGGCGGCGAAGAGCTTGGACGCGTGCGGTTCAGTTATGTGGTGTTCGACATCGGAGCTTTCCGAACGCCTACGCTGCGCAACATTGCCTTGACCGCACCGTACTTTCACGACGGCAGCGCGCGCACGCTGGCCGAAGTCGTCAAGTTTTATAACGAAGGCGGCAAACAGAACGTCGCCCGCGAATGGGATTTGGCTCCGCTGGCATTGACCGAACAGGAGCAGCGTGATCTGGTGGCTTTTCTGGAATCGTTGACCGGCAAGCTGCCGAGCGATGAGTTGAGTCAGTACCGCTGAGAGTGGGCGAAATCAAAACCATTATCCATTGACCATTACACATTATCCATTAACGGTCAGGGTAAAGAAGGTTCTTACCTCGCCCGACAATGGTTAATGGCGAATGGATGATGGTTAATTTCATTGCTGCTTTTCAGTTGGCCAGCCTGGCAAAAGAGTTTGAGCGATGACCAATCAACAGATAGCCGAAGTCTTCCGCCGTCTGGCTGCACTCTTGGAGCTTGGCGGCGAAAATTTCTTCAAGGTTCGGTCGTATCAATCGGCGGCGGACACGATAGAAGACTGGCCGCAGCCGTTGGCTGAAATCTTCGCGGAAAAAGAAGTAGCCGGTTTGCGCGAACTGCCCGGCATCGGCGAAGCGATCAGCAAAAAGATTGCTGACTTGCTGACCACCGGAACCTTCAAAGCCTACGAAAAAGCCAAAGCCGCAATTCCCGAAACGACGCTCGACTTGTTGAAGGTGGACGGCGTAGGCATCAAGACGCTGAAGATTTTCTATCATCAATTTTGCCTGACCAACCTGGACGATTTCGCCAAATTCGTCGCGGGCGGCGGCTTGAACAGTGTCGAAGGACTCGGCGAAAAACTTCAAACCCGCATCCGAATTTCCATTGCTCAACTCAGAAATCAATGACGCTTATTTCGCCCGCCACAACCGCGCAGTGCGGTCGCCGCTGCCGGAAAGCAGCGTCTGGCCGTCGGGCGAAAAGGCTACGGAATAGACTTCGCCTTGATGGCCGCGCAAGGTCAGCAGTTCCTGCCGCGTCAGCACATCCCACAATTTGATGGTGCGGTCGGTACTGGCCGAAGCCAATCGCCGTCCATCGGGTGAAAAGGCTACGGAGTAAACCGAATCGGAATGCGCGTCCAGCCGTGAAAGTTCGCGTCCGGTCGTTACATCCCACAGCCTGACGGTGCGGTCGCGGCTACCCGAAGCCAGCGTTCGGCCATCGGGCGAAAACGCCAAACTCCAAACATCGCCTTGATGGCCTGCCAGCGTTGCTAGTTCCTGGCCGGTTTCCGCATTCCAAATTTTGATGAGTTGATCGCCGCCACCGGTCGCCAGCAGCTTTCCGTCCGGTGAATACGCGACAGAACGCAATCGGTCTTTATGCCCAATGATCGAAGCGCGAAGTTGGCCGCTGATTGAATCCAGAATCCTGATTCCAAAAAGTAGTTCATCTGTCTTCTTTAAGTCATCAAGACCGGCAACAACCAAATGCTGACCGTTTGGAGAAAAGGTGACCGAAAATACGTCTTTCTGAAACGCTTGAAGTTTTAGTAATTGATTTCCTGAAGCCGTATCCCAAAAGATGATGTGGCCATTTCTGTCGGCTGAGGCCAACCGAGTTCCATCGGGCGAAAAGGCGACTGATTGAACCCAGAAGTCATGCCCGGTCAGCGTTTTCAACGCGCGTCCGCTGGCGACATCCCACAATTTAATCGTTTTGTCGTCGCCTGCCGTTACCGCCAACTTGCCGTCGGGCGAAAACGCGGCGGCGTCCACTTCATCGGTGTGACCGGTCAGTTCGGTGAAGGCTTGCGCGTCGGTCGTCATATCCCAGAGCTTGACGGTGTGATCGTCACTGGCCGTCGCCAGTGTTCGTCCGTCGGGCGAAAACGCCAGCGAATACACCTTGCCGCCGTGCCCGCGAATCGTGCTGAGTTCTCGCCGCGTCCCCACATCCCACAATTTGACGAAGCGGTCTTCGCTGCCCGAAGCCAGCGTTTGGCCGTCGGGCGAAAACGCAACGGCGCGAATCATCTGGCTGTGTCCGGTCAGCGAAGCCACTTCGCGCCAGTTGGTCGTGTCCCACAATTTGATCGTCAGGTCGTCGCCCGCGCTCGCCAGTAGCTTGCCAGCCGGCACAAAAGCAACGGCAAGAACGCGGTCACGATGGCTTTTTAGAGTTGCCAATTCACGGCTGGGGACAGGCTTAGCGCTCACGTTGTAGCAGCCGTCAATATTCACGTCCAATTTCAAAACGCCTTCTTCCGTCTTCACCATCGGCCACCAACTTCGGTAACACCGCTGCGTGATGCCGGGCAGGTAATTGATCGGCACACGCCAAACTTTCACCAAGCTGTCGTCGCTACCTGAAGCAAGCCAACGTCCATCGGAAGAAAACGCCAAACCGGAGATTGTTGTTTGGTGGCCGTTGAGCGGGACAAAAACCGGCTCTGGCTCCAGCTTGAACACGTCCGCAACACCTGAGTGAGTCGAAGACGCTAGCCATTGACCGTTGGGCGAAAACTCCAGCTTCAACACGGCATCGTCTGACCCAATCATCTTCGTCAACAGCTTGCCACTTTCGACTTCCCACAAACCGATCAAGCGGTCGTCTGCACCAGTTGCCAATGTTTTCCCATCCGGCGAAAAGGCGACGGTATTGATTTTCTGAGAATGCAGCTTCAATTCCCGCAGCAATCGCCCGGTCGCCGCATCCCACAGTCGAGCCACGTTGTCCCCGCCGCCGGTTGCCAGCATTGATCCGTCCGGCGAAAAGGCGACACCCCAAACCTCGTGCGGATGCGGCAAACTCAGCCGCAGGTTCTGGCGAACCAGCCGCCGCAGGTAATGCCATTCAAAGCCGCGCAAATCTTCTTCGCCGTCTTGCGGCAGATTGGCTTCCACCAGTTGTTCGGCGCGCGCAACGTTGGCGGCGTCCCAGGCTTGTCCGGCCAGATTCATTTGCGCGGCGAACAGCAAGTGGCGATTCAACCGCGCCTGCTCTGTCGCTCGCCGAGCCTGCCAGGTGGCGACGATGGTTCCGGCCAACAACGCCAACACGACTGCCGTCACCGCCGCGACCAGCAGTTTGTTGCGGCGCACGAATTTTCCGGCTCGATAGCGCAGCGTGATGGTTTGCGCCTGAATCGGTTGGCCGTCCAGATGGCGGCGAATGTCGTCGCGGAATTGCTCGACACTTTGATACCGGCGCTCCGGTTCTTTTTGCAGCGCGGTCAGCAAAATGCCGTCCACGTCGCCGCGCAGTTTTGAAGAACCGGCGCGGCGGCTGGGCGGAATCGGTTCCTGTTCGCACACCACTCGGATGAGTTCGGGCAAGCTGCGATCTTTGAATTCGTAAGGCGATTGGCCGGTCAGTAGTTCGTACAACACCACGCCCAGGCTGTAGACGTCACTGGCGGTCGAGACCGGCTGGCCGCGCATTTGTTCGGGGCTGGCGTATTCGGGCGTCATCATCAAGGCGTTGGTTGTAGGTTGCGCCGTCAGGCCGTGCCGCTCCGGGTCAAGCAGTTTGGCGATGCCGAAATCCAGGAGCTTCACCGTGCCGTCTTCCGTCACCAGAATGTTGCCGGGTTTCAGGTCGCGGTGGATGACCAGATTTTGGTGAGCGTATTGCACCGCCGAACAGACTTGTTGAAACAGCGTCAGCCGTTCGGCGATGGTCAGTTGGCGCGCGCGGCAATACTCCGTGATTGGTTTGCCGGTGACGTGTTCCATCACGAAATAAGGCCGCCCGTCTTCGGTGGTTCCTCCGTCAAAGAGTTGCGCGATGTTGGGGTGATGCAGGTTGGCCAGAATTTGCCGCTCGCGGCGAAAGCGGCGAATGATTTCCGCCTGGTTCACGCCCGGCCAGAGCAGTTTGATGGCGACTTGCTGGCGATATTGCTGGTCGGTGCGTTCGGCCAGACAAACAATGCCCATACCGCCGCGCCCCAGTTCGCGCAGGATTTGATACGGCCCGACGCGACTGCCAACCAACGAGCTTGCCAGCTTGGCGTCCAACACTTCCGCCATTGCTTCGGCTGGCGCAGCTTCCAGAAAATCTTCCACATTTTCATCCACTGCCAGTAATTGCTCGACTTCGCGGCGCAGCGTCACGTCGCCGTTGCAGGAGCTTTCCAGAAACGCTGCGCGCTGATCGGCAGGAAGTTCCAGTGCGGCTTCCAGCAATTGATCTATTTGTTGCCAGCGAGTCGGGGTCATGGCTTGGCCTCCGGTGATGAAAATTTTCGTCCACGAAGTCACACGAAGGAGCACGAAGAGAAAACAGGATTCACAAAATTGGCTTCAGGATTTACAGGATAGCCTGTTGGCTTCTGGTCATCACAATCTGTCCGAAAATTCGGATTGCAGTTTTAGCTCCGTAGGAGCGGTCTGTTTATAGTCTGGCGTGCGACAAGTCTCCCAAGCTCCGTAGGAGCGGCCTATGCACAGATCGCTCTTACGGAGCTTGGAATGACTAGCACGTCATTTCTATAAACAGATCGCTCCTACGGAGCTGATTTCCAAACGCACTTTGGAATTCCTGCCACCTTGTCAAAAACCTTCGTGTCCTCTTCGTGTGTGTCTTCGTGGGAAAAATCTTTGCTTATGAGGTCAATAATTCTTTGTACAACCAAAGCTTGGCTCTGGCCCATTCGCGTTTGACGGTGATGACGGCAATGCCCAGCACTTCGGCGACTTCTTCCACGGTCAATCCGCCAAAATAGCGAAGCTCGACGATGCGGCTTTTTTGCTGGTCGAAGTTCGCCAGCCGGTTGAGCGCGTCATCCAGCGCCAGCAGTTCGGCGGAACGATCCGGCGCAACCACGGCCACGTCATCCAGCGACAGTCGCTGCGCTCCGCCGCCGTGTTGGATTTGCTGGCGTTCCCGTGCGTGATCCACCAACAGATGCCGCATGACTTGCGAAGCGACGGCAAAGAAATGCGTGCGATCCTGCCATTCCACCAGTTGCTGATTGACCAACCGCAAATACGCTTCATTGACCAGTTCAGTCGTTTGCCAGGTATGGCCTTGCCGTTCGCGGCTCATGATGCGCTTGGCCAGGCCGTGCAATTCGTGCTGCACCAGCGGCAACAATTGATCGAATGCCGTTTTGTCGCCCGCCCGCCAGGCTTGCAGCAATTGCGTTACTGAAGTTGTAGAGGCTTCGGACATTAGTTCGTTTTTCCCGGAAACTTTGAAGATGGATTATGGCGCGAAGAGTTTACCAACAGTTCGTCGCCCTTCCTACCTTGTGGAGATGCCAAGCCACAAAAAAATTACCGCCGGGTGAGACGTCGCCCCCAGCTTTTTTCGCTATAGCGAGTGCAGGCGGAACTATTCAGCCGCCTGGCAGTCACTCAGAAAACTCTCGGATCACAACTCATTTTGCTGGCTGACAATCTGCCGCAGCCAAAAAAACAAGGAGACACCATGCGAAAACTCAGTCGTTTCAATCTGTTGTTTATCACCGTCGCCGTCATCACTTTGCTTGGCTCAATGTCCAGCGCTGCGTTGATGCAAAGACAAGCTCCCGCAAAACCTTCACCGACGCCGGTCACTCCAGTGGACATCAACGGCAAAATCATTCCTGCTGGGGAAAAGTACGTTGCCCAACGCGTGACGAAAGACGGCAAGGTCATTGCGTATCGCCAAAACCAACGCGAAGTCGAAGCTCTGGTAAAAGGACTCAAGGAAGACGGCGTCACCGATAAGAAACTGCTGGATACGAAGTATTGGCTGGCCGCAGCTTGCCAATTGTCAGGACCGAAAAAATGCGGGGGAGTTTGCCCAGCCAGTCCTCTCACCTTGACCTGCAAATTTATCTATTTTGACGGAAGTAATATTTACTCAAAGGTGGGTTCTGGCACGACGCCTATTGTCCGTAACGATGGGTATTGCGGTTGTATCAACGAAAGCTGACCGAATTCTCTCTCCAGACGAATTTCCTCAGCGCGGAAAGCCTCAGAGGTTGTTTGGAAAGTTTGTTGCTGTCGCTGAAGGCGACAAAGTCAGTAGCGTTGGGCAACGCCCAACGGAAAGGTGGCAGACCGACTGACCCTGAAAGGGGCACGGTCATTGGTCGCGTGTGCCCTTTCAGGGGCAATGGCTATCGCAACTCGTTCGTTGGGTGAAACCCAACGCTACTGACTTTATCCGCTTCGCGGAAGGAAAGCTTTCCAAACAGTCTCTCCTCAGAAAACCAACCTCTGCAAACGCCCTAACACGGGAGGAATTATGTTCAATCGAATGTCAAAACTTGCCCTGCGGTGGAAAGTGTCGTTGTTCGCCGCCGTGTTCTCACTTGGTCTTGTTGCACTCTTCACCGCCAATGGCGCGCTGTTGAACAAGGTGTTGGCACGCAAGGTGGTGAAACCCGATTCAGTCAATTTGTCAGTGGCGACGGCTTTACCCGGCGATTGGGTGAATGCGGCATCTATGCCGACGGCGCGTGGTGTTGCCGCTGCCAGCTTGTTGCCTTCGGGCAAAGTGCTGGTCGCAGGCGGTTCCACAGCCACGCAAACTTTCATCACCGATGCAGCCATTTACGACCCTGCTGGCAATACCTGGCAGGCGATTGCGCCACTTCCCATCGGGCACAGGTTGTCGTCACAGTTGCTCACCACTGGCGAAGTGTTGGTGGTTGGCAATGACGATAACAGCAGCACTTTTCTTCCCAGCAGTTTTTTGTATACCGAAACTCCGTCAGGATGGAGCGCGACCAATAACGCGCCTTCATTGAAACGATATCAACCGGCATTGGCTTTGCTGACAACCGGTTCTTTGGCTGGCCACGTGTTGATGGCGGGCGGGTATGACAACAACTCTTCCACTGGGCCAAGTGGAACGTACAAAACCACCGAACTTTACAACCCGACGACCAAAACGTGGTCAGCCGGGCCATTGATGAATGTCGCACGATTTAGTCATACGGCGACGGTGCTGAATGATGGGCGGGTGTTGGTTGTCGGTGGCGCGCAGCGCGATCCGTTGACTCCGTACAATTCCGCAGAGCTTTACACTCCCGGCGGCGGCAGTTGGACAAACGCCACGTCAATGGCAGGAGCACGTTACGCGCATACGGCTACGCTGTTGCCTTCCGGCGAAGTGCTGGTCGTGGGCGGCGTCAATACGACCACGGCGCTCAATTCCGTAGAACTTTACAACCCAACCAGCAACACGTGGTCAGTCAAAACTCCAATGACCGTTGCGCGCCAACTCCACACGGCGACGCTGTTGCCTTCTGGCAAAGTCCTGATTGCCGGTGGGCAAAATCTGGCTGGAACTCCCACCAATTCCGCAGAGCTTTACGACCCTGCAACCAATACCTGGTCTGATGCCGGACCGATGAACAGCGCGCGCGGTCGTTATCCCATTGCCGCGCTGCTGAGCTGTGGCCGTGTGCTGGTTGCCGGTGGCACAACCGCCAACAATGTTCATTTGGCTTCCGCCGAAATTTACACGCAGAAAGACCCGCTTATCACGCTGACGCCGACTACGTTAGCGAATGGCGTCGTCGGGCAAACGTTCACGCAGCAGTTTTCGCCGACAGGCGGAGCGGCTCCGTTCACGTACAGTTTGTCTGGTGGAACCTTGCCCAAAGGCATGACTCTGCAACCCGACGGCAAACTGACCGGCATTCCCGAAGCAGCGGGCAGTTTCAATTTCACCGTCAAAGCCACAGACAAAAACGGTTGTATCGGAACCGTCGCCATCCCCTGGCAAATCGCCTGCCCGAACATCGTCATTTCGCCAACCACACTGCACGACGGCATTGCCGGGCAGAGTTATTCGCCGGTGGAACAACTGGCTTCAACAGGCGGAACCGCGCCGTACAGCTACGCCGTGACTGCGGGGTTGTTGCCTAGCGGGATGCAACTGACCTCTGACGGCAAGTTGCAAGGCACACCGCTGCAAACCGGCGGGTTTTCCTTCACCGTGACGGTGACGGACAAATTCGGCTGCACGGGAATGCGCGTGTACGGCCTGACGATCAATTGCGGCATCACGGCCATCACGCCCGACGTGATGCTATTGCCCGATGGAGTCAGAGGCGCAACCTACGCTCCCGCCATCTTGCCGTTTTCCACTGTCGGCGGTTGCGGCATGAACACCTTCACCATCAGCGCAGGCCTATTGCCGTTGGGGCTGACGCTGAACCCGAATGGCACGTTTTCTGGCGCGCCAGTTCTGACCGGTGATTTCACCTTCACAGTCAAAGTGACGGACAAATGCGGCTGCATGGCAACGCGGGAATACAAGCTAAAAGTCATTTGTACGACGAAAAATTGTGGATGCGTAGAGCCGCCGCCGAGAAACGAAGACATGCTTAGTTGGTGGCCGATGGACGGAAACGGGAACGACATTCGAGGCGGTCGTCACGCGATGCTGAAAGGGACAGGTGGAACCTTCCCACCGGCAATCGTTGGCCCAGGCATTTTGACAACGGCCAATCATTGGCTGGAAGTGCCGCACGACCCTGATGACCCTAATTTTTTTACCGTCAACGAATTCACTCTGGACGCTTGGATCGTTATCAATCAGTTCAACACTAGCAACATGCCATTGGTCTGGAAAGGCAATGGCGGAGGCCAATCTGTAACCGGTTCGTTTGGGCTGGGGGTTAGCGGTTTTCCAAACACTGTCACTCCGTTTAGACGGCTGTTTCTAGACATTTCAGATGGCTCCACATTTCAGGAAGTAGTGTCCACGGCTGAATTGCCGGTGAATGTTCCAACCCATGTGGCGGCAACGGTCAGCACGACTGAAATTTGTTTGATTATCAATGGTCAGGTAGACACGTGTGTTCCTAGAACTCTGCCGACCATGCAAAGCACAACATTCCCAATCCAAATTGGCGGTCTGACCGGAGGAACGGCTACAGCCCCGCTGGTTCAATTCTTCAACGGCGTGATTGATGAAGTTGAACTCTGGCGCGTAGCATTGACCCCGGAGGATCTGCGCTTAATCTTTCAGGCGGGTTCGGCTGGCAAATGCAAATCACCTTGTGCTGGCGTCACGCTCAATCTAACCAGTTCACCCAGCACGATTCCGATGGGCATGACCGGGCAGCCGTTTACGATGACGCAGTTTACCGCTTCGGGCGGAACGGGGCCGTATATGTATTCGGCGACGGGATTGCCGCCGGGCTTGTCGCTTTCGATGGACGGCAAGCTGACCGGCATACCAACTCAGCAAAACACATTTCCTGTTCAAATTACTGTCAAAGACGCCAATGGTTGCACGGCAGTGTTCACGCAGCCCATCGAGGTCAAATGCACTCCGTACACCATTCAACCGGCTGCGCTGCCTGCGGGGACGGCGGGCAAGCCGTATCCCAAACAAACGCTCACAAACAACAGTCCTTGCCCGACTGTGACGTATTCCGTCACTGGAACTCTGCCGCCGGGATTGAGCTTTATGGATGGCATGTTGCAAGGCACGCCTACGATGAAAGGATCGTATCCCTTCACGGTGACGGCGACGGATAATTGCGGATGCCCGAGCACGAAGAATTACACGATAGAGGTCATTTGCGCTCCGTATTCGATCACGCCGAACAACTTGCCCGCCGGGTTTGTCGGCTCGGTGTATCCCAAACAAACTTTCACGACCGACAGCATGTGCCAGCCGGTGACGTATTCCTTTACGGGGACTTTGCCGCCGGGCTTGAACTTTACGGGCGGAATGTTGCAAGGCACGCCGTCTGCGGCGGGATCGTTCACGTTCACGGTGGCTGCGGTTGATGATTGCGGATGCATCAGCACGAAGAATTACGACATCGTCATCAAAGACTGCCCGGTCGTCACACTGCAACTGTTCAATACGGGAATAGCCAACAACAATAACAACAACCCGATCAAACTACCGTTCGGCTTGCCTGATGGCCATTACTCCGCTGCCACGCCAAGTGGGACGCCTGTGCCTCCGGTCGTCATTGCTCCGCAAAGCGGTTGGGTCACAAGCTCCATCGCCGGATGGATCGGCAAACCGGGCATTCCCGGCGGGCTTTCGTACACAACCACTTTCGATCTGAATGGTTGCGACCTGAGCAGTGTTCTCATCAGTGGCAAGTTTGCGGCCAGCGCCAAAGGGAAGTTGTACCTGAACGGCAGCACGACAGAGATTGCCACCAGCAACGGCCCGACGAGTTTCACTACTTTCTCAATCACTAGTGGGTTCCAGGCAGGCCCGAACAAGCTGACGTTTGTCACGGAGGCTGCTGCTGGGCAAGTGAGCGGCTTGCTGGTGGAAATCACTGTGGCCAGAGCCAAATGTTGCACCTGTCCACCGATTACGCTTGGCCCGGTTAATTTGCCAGATGGAAAAGATGGCGATTCATACGGCCCGGTCAGTTTGATGGCCAATGGAGGAATGCCCAGTTACACATATTCGATCATCGGCGGATCGCTGCCTGCTGGAATGACGTTGTCTTCTGCCGGAGTGCTTTCGGGCATTCCTGCGGTGCCCCTGTTTGTGAAAGGCACGTTCATCTTCAAGGTGTTGGTGGTGGATGCGATGAACTGCACGGGGATGCGCGAGTACAAATTGATCATCAAGAAAAGAACAGTTGGTTATGACTGTTGTGTGATTGACCCGCCAACTTTTGCGCCGGAACAGACCAAACGGTTGACCATGCGCATCAACCTGGAAGCGTTCGGCAATGAAAAAGCCGTCAGTCTCAGTTTGGGATTCAACACCGCCATCCTGAGCAATCCGCGCGTCACGTTGGGAGCTGATGCAATCGGCGCAACGCTCACCACGAACTCCAGTCAGGTGGCGCAAGGAGCAATCGGAATGTCGTTGACGATGCCCGGCAATCAAACCTTGGCAGAAGGTTCGCGGCGAATTTTCAACGTGGAGTTTGATTTCGCCGCCGCAAACACTGGCGCGAAGCTGGATTTTGAATTCCGCGACGCTCCGGTGGCGCGCAGCGTCACGGATGCCAGCGGCGCAGCGTTGCCGACGGATGCTGTAGCGACGCCGGTGTTGCTGGCTCAACCGGCGACCAGTGTTTCCGCCGCCAGCTATCGCGGCGAAGCTATCACGCCTGACGAAATCGTTGCCGTATTCGGAATCAATCTGGCGACGACGACTCAGGTGGCGACGACCGTGCCGCTGCCGACGACTTTGGCGGGAACTACGATCAAGGTTCGCGACAGCGCCAACGTCGAACGACTTGCGCCGTTGTTCTTTGTCGCGCCGACGCAAATCAACTATCTGGTTCCGGCGGGAACGGCTGCGGGACAGGCGACGATTCTTATCACCAGCGGCACTGGAGTTGTTTCCGGCAGCGTAGTCGAAATCGCCAACGTCGCTCCGGGAATTTTCGTCGCCGATGCCAGCGGGCGAGGTTTGCCAGCGGCGAATGCGCTGACATTCCGCGCGGATGGTTCGTCCGGTTCACGGCCTGTCGCGCAATTCGATCCGGCCAGCAGTCGGTTCGTCGCCGTGCCGATTGATCTGGGGGCGATTGACGACCGCGTGTTTCTGTCGCTGTTCGCCACAGGCGTTCGTGGTCGCAGCTCGCTGGATGCCGTTCGTGCCATCATCAACGGCGTCGAAGCCCCTGTGTCGTATGCCGGAGATCAAGGCGGATTTGTCGGTTTGGATCAGGTCAACATCGAATTGCCGCGCGCGCTGGAGGGAAGCGGTTTGGTGGAAGTGATGCTGATCGTGGATGGGCAAATCGCCAACGTCGTCCAGATCAATATCAAATAATCCAGGCTACTTGTTTGCCGCTCAAACATGGAGGCGGAGAGATTTCCGAAAGATTTCTCTCTACCTCCGTGATTTGTGTCGGCGTTTCATAGCCTGTCCCAGGCAGAGTAGAGACGACGTTCAAAAATCTGAAGATCGTTTCGGAAAACTTCAACGCGGAATCCGACTAAGTTTCACCTCATCGCGATAAGCGTTTTGCCTCAGACCAGTTATCGCTTTGGCCTGCTGTGGCCTGATGATTGCCCAAGAACAGTTGCCTCTTTGACAACAACATTTCGGAAGTTAATCAAAATCTTGAAAGCAACAAGATTGGATTAACTGGTGAGATCATTTTTAGCAAAAGGAGTAGCAATGCTGTTGAAGTTTATATTTCGAGCAATCGTGTTGGCAGGTGTTCTGGCAGTTGGCGGACAAATCAGTTGGGCGCAAACAGAAGTCCCCAAAGTGGAATTAGGCGTGCATCTGACAACCATGCGGCTTTCTGAATTGAAAGAATCGGACGTGGGATTTGGCGGGCGCGCGACCTTCAATTTGAATTCGCGCGTGGCCGTCGAAGGCGAATTGAATTTCTTTCCGCGCGAACTGAGTAGCCATGTCGGGAACCGGTTGCAGGGATTGTTCGGCGTCAAAGCCGGGCAACGTTGGGAAAAATTCGGGGTGTTTGCCAAAGCTCGACCGGGCTTTATCCGCTTTAGCGATGTTTCGTCGCGAATCGCTTGTCCGGCAGTGATTCCAGCACCGTTGGGATGTTTGCTGTCTTCCGGAAAAACTGAATTTGCGCTTGATCTGGGAGGAGTGGTCGAATTTTATCCTTCACGGAAAACGGTGGTCAGATTCGATCTGGGCGATACGCTGATTCGGTATCGCGGACCGTTTGGCCGACCAGGCGGCGGAACTGCAAACAACCTGACTTCTCACAATGTTCAGCTCAACGTCGGAGTCGGTCTGCGATTCTGACGGAAAATTCAAACCGCTTGTTCAACAGGCCGCAATTGCATGGTTTGCAATTGCGGCCTGAATTGTTTGGCGCCGCCAATCCAATCTCTCTGACCTGCTAGACAACTCCATCATCCGACACCTAAAATCCGACTTCGAGATACTTCTATTCAGAATTCCAAAACAATTTGCGAACTCATTTTCCCGAACGAGAAAGGACTATCTTTATGTTGGGACAACAACGAACCGTCAGAACTCAGGCGCCAGTTTATGACGTTGTCATTGTCGGTTCAGGCGCTGCCGGAGGCACGGCGGCCTGGGTGTTGGTCAACGCCGGATTGAAAGTGGCGATGCTGGAAACCGGGCCGTTGCGCAAACACATGGTTGATTTTCCGTATCACGAGCCGTTTCCGTATGAAGACGAATATAGAGGTTTGAAGAAGGAAAAAACGCTCAGCGATGAGTTCAAGGAAAAGTATTCGATGTACGGCCCGACCAAAGACGAGCCTTACACCACGCCGGAAAAAATACCCTATGAATGGATGCGCGCGCGCAACGTCGGCGGGCGCACGATGTTCTGGGGACGATTTGCCAATCGTTTCAACGAAGCCGATTTCAAGATGCGTTCGCGCGACGGACAAGGCTTGGATTGGCCGATTGAATACAAAGACGTCGCGCCGTATTACGACAAGGCTGAACAGTTCATGGGCGTCTGTGGCGCGAAGGAAAATCATCCCGATTTGCCGGACAGCGACAATTTTCTGCCGCCGGTCAATTTCAAATGCTCCGATTGGGCGATCAAGAAAGCGGCGGAAAAAGCCGGCATTCCTTCGATTCGCGTACGACGCGCGATGCTGACCAAAGATCACAACGGATACAAACAATGCCACTATTGCGGCGAATGTCCCGACGGTTGCGAAACGCATTCGTTTTATAACTCGGCTTTCAGGCAAGTCGTGCCGTTGATGACCAGGTTTCCGAAAACCTTCACCGTCATTCCGAACGCGATGGCGCACAAGGTGAACACCGACAAAAAAGGATTGGCTTCGGGCGTCAGTTACATTGACAAGACGACCGGTCGTGACCGCGAAGTCAAAGCAAAGATGGTCATCGTCGCCTGCGGAACGCTGGAAAGCACACGATTGCTGCTCGGTTCCGGCATAGCCAATTCCAGCGGTTTGATCGGCAAAAACTTCATCGAACATCTGGACGTTGATGCGCAGGCGTATTTTCCCGACCTGTTCTGGCAACCACGCGAATCCGGGGACGGCATCGGCGGTTCGCATATCGTCATTCCGTGGTTCGGATATTTCCGTCCGAACGAAAAGCGCGATTTCGTGCGCGGATTCCAGATCGAACCGTCGTCGCGCATTCGCATCAAGCCCGACAAAAACGCCAAACGCATTGCCGGTTTCGGCAGCGAATTCAAGAAAGAGGTTCGCAAATGGACGGGCGCGCGTGTGGTGCTGGCTTCGCACGGCGAAATGCTTCCGGCGGCAGACAAATTCGTCGAACTCGATCCGAACGTGAAAGACAAATGGGGAATTCCAGTGCTGAAGATTCATCATCCGTGGCATGAAAACGATCTGGCGATGTACAAATACATCCGCCGTACCTACGAAGAAATCTTCACCGCCGCCAAAGCCGTGGACGTGCAATTGCCGAAAGAACCGAGTATTGCCGGCCATTCGATTCACGAAATGGGAACGGTTCACATGGGCAGCGACGCCAAAACTTCGGTGTTGAACCAGTTCAATCAATCGTGGGATGTGAAGAACCTGTTTGTGGTGGACGCTGCCGCGTTCGCTTCGGGCACACACAAAAATCCGACGCTGATGATCATGGCGCTGAGCTGGCGCGCTTCGGAATACATTTTGGAAGAAAAGAAGCGCGGCAACATCTGATGGGGAGAAAATCAAAAGGCAAAAGTCAGAAGTCAAAAATCTAAAGGGCGGAACTCTCTCTTTTATTTTTGCCTTTTGCCTTTTGCCTTTTGCCTTTTGATTTATGAAACGTTGGCTTCCTCTGGCTCTCTGCCTCATTCACCTGCTGGCGCTTTGTTTTCTCGCTCGCCAGCATCCGTTTGGCAATTACGCTACCGAAACTGATTTCTATCATTACTACGCGCCGGACGCGGAGCGCATTGCCGCCGGTCAATTTCCCCAGAACACATTTCAAGGGCCGGGTTATCCGGCGGTGATCGCTGGTTTGAGCAAACTGACCGGCGTTGCGGATTTGTTCACTGTTGCCAAATGGCTTTCGGTGGCCTGCGCAGTGCTGTGCGGATGGCTGGTGTTTGTGTTGTTCAACCGGTTGTTCGAGTTTTGGGTTGGACTGGGAGCTCAGTTGATCGCCATCGTCAGCGGAGAGTTTCCGCAATTTTCCATCAATGCGGCGACGGATGTTTTCTTTTTGTTCGTTTGTTTGGCTTTACTGGTGACGTTTACCGCTGAGCAGCTAGGAGTGCGTTGGCGAATTGTGCTGACCGGAGCTTTGACCGGAACGGTTTATGTCGTTCGTTACAATGGACTGTTTTTGCTGGCGGCGTGTTTGCTGGGAATCGTTTTGCTGAACCTGTTCGATCAAAGCTGGCGCGAACGAATCAAGTCGGCGGCGCTGTTTGTGGCGATGTTTGTGGTTGTAGCTTCGCCGTGGCTGGTGGCGAATTACAAACATCGCGGTTCGCCGCTCTACAACACCAACTACCTGAACATCGCCACGGAGTTTTATCCAGAACTGGCCGGAGGCGAAGTCAACCAGGATGCGACGCGCGCGCTGCAAATGAAATTTCAATCCTTCGGCGATGTGCTCGGCTACGATCCGGCGCGGCTCATCAAAAAATATCCGGTCAATCTGTACGCCAGTTTGCGGCAGAGCGTGACCGGCAATCTGGTCGCGCAGTTGGTCGGCTGGCTGGCGTTGCTGGGAATTGGGTTGTCGCTGATCGGGCGACGGTCAAAACCATTGTTGCTGGTTTTGACCGCGGGTGGAATGTATCTGCTGTTGATGGCGTTGAATCACTGGGAAACGCGCTATTATTTTTTCGTGATGGCGTTGTATGCGGGCTTTGCGGTGTTTGCGGCGTCGCGCTGGCTGGAACTGGCGCGCGCGCAAGGCTGGTTGCAAGCCAAAGCATTCGCGGCGATTCCGGTGGTGTTGGTGGCGGTGATGGTTGTCAGTTCGGTCGCGGTTTCGCGCCAGGACGTGAAGGAATTTATGGAAGCGCAGCCGATGGAAGTCGCCGGAGCGCGCGATTTTGTCCTGAGCCAAAACGCCGCGCCGCACAGTTTGAGAATCGTCGCGCGCAAACCTCACCTGGCCTACATGAGCCGGCAGGAATGGGTGTTTTTTCCGCAGGTCAAGTCGCTGGAAGAATTGCGCGCCTGGTTGCAAACGAATCGCGTGGATTACATCGCCATCGGCAAACGCGAGATCAAGGAGCGAAAGGAACTGAAATCGCTCGGCGATCCAAAAAAAACGCCCGACTGGTTGCAACCTGTCTGGCGATACGAACCGACCGGATTGATCCTGTATCAACCCAAATAATCTTTCCTCTCGCTCAGCTTTTGGCGGCTGAGAAAAATCACTTTCGGGACGACCAACAACAACGCCCCCAAACTTTCCACCAATCCGAACAATAACAATTTGGCGGCGGCAACCGGATGCGTTGTCAGGCAAGACGCTGCCTGTTTCCACTTGGAGAGCGGCAGAGCAACAACCGACAAGCCGATCAAATACAACTTCGGCCACTTCGTTGGATAGCGCGGCCAGCCAAAATACCCGTAGCGATAACCCATTCGCAGCACGAATTCCCAATGCTTCAATTTCTTCCAGACGGTTTTCAGCGTCAGCGGACGTTGCGGATGAGTGATCACCGCCGCTGGCTGCCATAGAATTTTCCCGCGTTGAATAGCTCGCGCGGCAAGCTCCACGTCTTCGTAAGCAGGGAAGAGAAAGGTTTCATCAAAGCCGCCAATGTCGAACAAGACTTTTCGGCGATAAGCCATGTTGCAGGTCAGATAAACGCCGCCGGATTGATTTTCCGGGCCTTCGCCCAGCGGAGCGAATTCTGCTGGGTTGTCGGCGAACACGCGACCTTCGACGCCAACAGCGTTTGGATCGGCATCCAGAGCTTCGATCAACTTTCGCAACCACGAAACATCGGGCAAGGTGTCGCTGTCGGTCATTGCCACGATTTCTGCTTTTGCATGTTTGATGCCCAGATTGCGCGCTGCCGCCGGGCCTTTGTTGAGTTGTCGAACGTATCTGATTTGCAGTTGTCGTTGGCGGGCTTCGTCAAGAACTTCGCTGAAATCTTCGGTGGAGCCGTCGTCGCAAACGATGACTTCGAACTGGTTCAACGGAAAATCCTGAGCGGCAAGCGCCGACAGGCAGGCCTGCAATTCAGGTTTGCGGTTGTGAACCGGAATGATGACGGAAGCCGCGAGCGCTTCCGGTTGTTGTGCAGACATACGAATGTGCCGCTTATGGAGCGCTGCGATTTGAAGCAGTTTTGCGTTCTTGGCAAACGCTTTCTGTCGCAGAAATTCTTTCTGACTGGAAAGCAAAGCGGTGACCAGTCACCGCACTCCACCTGCGAATTTCAGACGGTTTTAGTTACTTTCGACAACGAACGCGGTTGATCGGGACTCAAGCCTTTGGCTTCAGCCAGCAAAGCGGCGAACAGTTGCGCCGGTACGATGTAAGGAATTGGCGAGAGCAATTCATCCACACGCGGCATTTTGATTCCGCGCGAAGCCGCTTTCAACGTCGAAGCGTCGCCCGACAGCGCCAGCGTTTCGGCGCCGATGCCGTGCAGCCTGGTCAGCAATTCTTTCATGCCTTTCAATGTCGGTCCCGGCGGTGCGAAGACAAACACCGGAAAGCCGCTGTCCACCATCGCAATCGGCCCGTGCAGAAAATCCGCGCCGGAAAATCGCTCGGCCACGACGTAACAGGTTTCCATCAGCTTGATCGCAAATTCGTAGGCGTTGGCGTAATTCAATCCGCGCCCGACGACTACGCACTGTTCCATAAAGGCGTAACGTTCGACCATCGCTGCAACATCCGCTTTCAGCTTCAAGGCTTCGGCGGCGAATTCCGGCAATAGTTCCAATTCTTCCTTGCCGCCGCCGAGCGCGCGCGCCAGCAAATGAAAGATCAGCAATTGGCCGGTGTAAGTTTTGGTCGCCGCCACGCTGCGTTCGCGTCCGGCGTGAATCAAAAAGGTTTCGTCGCAGAGTTTGGCCATCGAAGATTCGGCTTCGTTGGTGATGGCCAGCGTGGTCGCGCCGCAGCGTTTGGCGTTTTCCAACGTCAGGTTGATGTCCACGCCTTCGCCGGATTGCGAAACGCCTACGACCAGCGAATCGCGCAAATCCAGTTTGGCCTTGTACAGAGTGTGAACCGCCGGAGCCGCCAGCGATACGGGAATGCCTGTGGTCGTTTCCAGCAGATACCGGCCAAACAGAGCGGCGTTGTCGGAACTGCCGCGCGCGACCAGCACGATCAAACGCGGGCGATTCGCCCGCAACCGAGCGGCAAAACGTTCTATCTTTCCGGATTCGCGTTTGATGGTTTTTTCTATGGCGGCGGGTTGTTGTTCGATCTCAGCGAGCATTAAGGACATATCTGTGTGCCTGAAGGTAGTCGGTAGTCGGTAGTCGGGAATCGGAACGCAGCAGTCACTTGAAAGTAACACTACCGAATTCTGACTCCCGACTCCCGACTACTTCCCGGTAAATATCCGTCAAAAAAAGTGTGAATGTTTTGCCGCAGTTCCGGTTCCGCCGTGTTGCGCGTGGACATTCGGACTTGCAGCCGTTGCAACAGGCTGACGCGAAACTGTATGCGCGTGCCGCTGTTCAACAACACGGCGTGAGCATTGCGGCGAAATTGTTCGTCGAACAATTCGCTTGCCGGGGATTGCAGCTCGTCGTAAACGAATTTTTCGACGCGTTCGACCTGGTCGCCCAACTCCGCCGGATCGGCTTTCAATTGTTGTCGAACGAAATCTTCCAATCGCGGGCGAACGATCTGCTGATACGCCCAATCTTCCAGAATTCGGCTGAACAGCCAATTGATCTGGGCGCGTTCGATTCGATGCACGCGGTCAATGTCGCTGCGAAGCGATTTGATCGCGGAGAAAAAAATCACCGTGTGCGCCAGCGCGCGGTTGAGCGTGGCGCGGTCGGCTGTTTCTTCGAGCGGCGCTGATGCGTATGTGGTCAGTTTGCCCAGCAATTTATGTTTGCGTAATTCGGCCAGCATCGTTTCTTTTGCCTGTAACGATTCTGAAGCGTCCACAAATGCAATGCGCACGCCGGAATCAATCGTTTGCAGAACGTTCAGGACAAGAGCCGATCTTTGCTCTTCGCTGGTGTTGGGCGAATGTACGAACAACAGCACGTCCACTTGCGGGGCGGTTTCGGGATTCGGCGGCAACACGGCTCCGCCAGAAAGTTTGATTTTGGAAAGCAGCGATTGATCCAGCGAAATCGAATCATGTTCATTGTCCGACCGGCGAGCTTCGGCGGAAGAATACACTGGCAGAATTCTGGGCAATCGCCCCAATCGTTGCGCCAGAAAGCGCGCCAGCAAAGTGGTTGCCGCTGTTTTCGTGTTGTCGTCAAAAACGATTCGCTCTTCGACTTTTTGGGTTGTGGCTTCGCCGATCAGTCGCGCGCGGGCGATTTGAGCCGGTTTGGCGCTGAGGTCTTCGTCCTGGCCGATGAGCGCCAAATCCAGCGCGCCGTTGGCCGTCAATTCGATGGCCGACTGGCAAAGCTGTTTGGAGCTTTCGACGGACGACGCCAGCGATGTGAATCCGTAAACAGTCGCTCGCGGATTTTGTGATCGAAGTTGTTTGATCGTTTGCGACAGTTGCGCGGTTGTTTCGGGAGAAACATCGGCGGAAACCGCTTCCAGCGAAAGTATGACGCCGGAAACTCCCACCAGACTCTGAGTCTTTAACCATTCCAGCAGCTTGTCGGGTTGCGGTTTGGGGTTCAGCAAATGCGACGGAGGAAGTGTCAGGTGATGATCTGCGATTTGCGCCAATGTTCTCAGTTCAAGAAAACGATCATCGCGCGGAACCAGCAGGATTTTGCCGGCAAACTGGTTGCGGGAATAAGTCAGAAGTTGAGGGCGCTGTTTTTTCTGGGCAAAGGCGGAGGCAGGCAACGCGAGCGCAATCAGACAGAGCGAAAGAGAGACAGAGAGCCAGAGAGACGGAGAGACAGCGGGACAGAGAGACGGAACTCCATTGAAACGATGGTTTTTTTCTGCTGTTGGATCATTCATTCGTCACAAACCCCATCGTTTGTATGATCGCTCAATCCCTCTTTCCCTCCGTCGCTCAATCTCTCACTCTCGCTTACGGACGTGGTCGCGTTTTGCGCGCTGGCGTTGCGGTGGTTGTTTGCGCCGTTGGAACCAATCCCTTCACGCGTTGATAGTCGTTGGAATTGCTGACGCCGCGGCGATCAGTGCCTTGCAAAAAAGCGTTGATTTCATTTCGCGTGTTGGCTTCGCGTTCGCGCGGATCGGGGTGGCTGGCCAGAATCGAACCCAGCGAACCGCCTCCGCCTTGCGACACTTTTTGCAGCATCTGGAACATTTCGATCATGCCGCCGGTGTTGTAGTTGGCGTTTTTCAGATTGTAGAGGCCCAGAAAATCGGCTTCGCGTTCGGCTTCGCGGCTGTGTTTCATCAAAAAGCCGCCTGCCACCAGACTGCCTAGAGCCATTCCGGCTTCTGCGCCCTGCTGTCCGCCCAGAATCGCGCCCAGAATCGTTGCGCCAATTACCGCGCCCTGCGTTTTCATGCTGTTGGCGCGTTTGACGTTTTCCAGACCGTGACGGCCGACGATGTGGCCGATTTCGTGGCCAACGACGCTGGCCAATTGCGCTTCACTGGTGGTTGCGGAAATCAATCCGGTGTGGATGTAAACGCGCCCGCCCAATGTGGCAAAGGCATTGATGGTTTTGTCATTGACGACATAAAACTTCCACGGGATGTTGCGACGTTCGGAACGCGCCGCCAAGGTCTGTCCCAGCCGATTGACGTAATCGTTTATAGTGCGGTCTTCGACCAGACGCATCTGTTTCAGCAATTCCTGATGCACCTGCTCGGCCAGCTTCATTTCGTCCTGTTCGGACATGTAGCCTTTGTTCGTATATTCCTTGTTACGGAATTTGTCGTAAGGGTTCTGAGCCGCCATCACGCTGACAAACAGCGCGCTGACGATGACCAGAGTCAGCATTCGATACCAGTTGGCAAACAGTTTCATGATTATTTCCTCCTTGTGTCTATTCCATCAGCAAGTCAATTGCATGCGGCAACGTGCGAGCAATTGCTGCCAGATTTTCACGTGCGCCGCGCACACTGCCGGGCAGGTTGACGATCAACGTCCGGCGGCGAATTCCGCATACCGCACGCGATAATGCGGCAAGGGGAGTGATTTTCAAACTTTCAGAGCGCATCAATTCGGCCAGTCCCGGAGCTTCGCGTTCGATGACTTCGCGCGTCGCTTCGGGCGTCACATCGCGCGGCGAAAACCCGGTTCCGCCTGTGGTAACGACCAAATTCGCTTCACCGGCATCGGCAATCTCTCGCAATCTAGCGGCGATCAATTCGCGGTCGTCCGGCAAAATTTCAGTGGCGACGATTTCCGCTTTCAACAACTGCAACTCCGCAACCACCGCCGGGCCGGATAAATCTTCGCGTTCGTGGCGCGAAGCCGAATCACTGATGGTCAACACGACTGCTTTGATGGTTGCTTTATTCATTGTCGCCATTATGGGGATGGCGGGAGTGTAATTCGTCAGGGCGAGCGTTTCAATCAGCAGGAAGTCGGTTTGCGCCCGGGCGCATGATTGCTCACCACCAATTCATACAGCCGTTCGTACAGTGGAATGACTCGTTCGGTGTTGAACTGGCCAATCGCCCATTCGCGACCCCGTTTGCCGAATTCGCGTTGTTTCGTTTCATCGGACAACAATTCAATTGCGCGTTCAGCCATTGCCGACGTATCGCCCAATTTCACCAGAAACCCGTTCTCTCCGTTTTTGACGACTTCGGGCAAACCGCCGACGCGCGTGGCGATGACGGGAACTTCGCAAGCCATCGCTTCCAACGCCGCCAAACCGAACGATTCCGTCTCGCTGGGAATCAGCAGCAAATCGGCGACCGACAGGTAATCGGCGATGTTCGGAACCTGCCCAACGAACAGCACGTCATCCGCCAAACCATATTCCCGCGCCAGAGTTTCAGCCGCAGCGCGTTCGGTTCCGTCGCCGCACATCACCAACCGAACCGGAAATTTGGAATTGGCTTTGACTTTGGCCAGTGTGTGAACGCAATCGCTGATGCGTTTGACCGGGCGAAAATTCGATACATGCATCAACAGTTTTTCGCCGCGCGGAGCCAGTTCGGCTCGCAGAGCGTGGTTTTCGCGCCGTTGGTAATCGTCTGCGTTGATGAAGTTCGGAATGATTTCGATTCCGCCAAGTCCGAACGTGCGGCAGGTTTCGTCGGCCAGATATTGCGAAATCGAAGTCACGGCGTCCGATTGTGCGATGGAAAACTTAGTGATCGGCAAAAAGCTTTTGCGCGACCCCACCAGCGTGATGTCCGTTCCGTGCAGCGTGGTGACGAACGGCAAATAGCGCGTCGGTTTGTACATTTCGCGCGCCAGATAAGCCGCCGTTGCATGCGGAATGGCGTAATGCATGTGCAGCACGTCCAGCCGCTCGGCTTCGGCGACTTCCAGAATCTTCGATGCCAGCGCCAGATCGTATGGCGGAAACTCGAACAGCGGATAATCGAACAAATCCACCTGGTGAAACTTCACGCGGTCATTCAACAGGCAAAGCCGAGTCGGCAACGCGTAACTGATGAAATGCACGGAATGCCCGCGCGCCGCCAATTCGCGCCCAAGTTCTGACCCGACGATGCCGCTGCCGCCGTAAGTGGGAAAAACTGTGATGCCAATGTTCATTGGGAGTAGTCGGTAGTCGGTAGTCGGTAGTCAGGCTCGGCTTTTTTACCGACTCCTGACTCCCGTCTCCCGTCTCCTCTCACGAATAAAGATTCATTTGCCGCGTCAGCAACGCCAACGGGTCGGCGACGTTCAAGGCTTCGCGGACGTAAAAGGCTTCGCCGTGTTCGCAGTTGATCAGCGCGCCGAAGTACCGGTCGCGCGCTTCCATCTCTCTCAGGAACGCCGGAGTGCTGACGCGCGATTGCGCTTCGCTGCTTGCCGGGTTGTGAAACTGCGACGCGTGGGCGCGAATCGCTTCCCATTTGCGTTCGTGTTCGGCGCTGATGTCTACGATAAAGGTTGGCGCGACGGTTCGCGGAAACAAAAAGTGCGCGACGCAGTTTGGCCGCCATCTTTCAGAGTTGGCAGAATTGGCAAGCCCGGCTTCGGCGTCATATTTGGTCAACCCCGCGATGTGCATGGCTTCGCGGACGAGTTGCGCGGTGTGCGCGTGATCAGGATGCGCGTCGTCCCAATGCTGGGTGAAAATGACGCGAGGCCGCAATCGCCGAATCGCGCGCACCAATCGCACGCGGGATTCTTCGTTCAGCCAGATGTGGGCGTCGGGCAATTCCAGATTTTCGCGCACCGCCAAACCCAACAATTCCGCCGCGCGTTCGGCTTCCTGCCGACGAAGCTCCGGCGTGCCGCGAGTCCCGGCTTCGCCGCGCGTCATATCCAGAATGCCCGTGCGATACCCCAGCTTGGCCAGCTTGATGAGCGTGCCGCCCGCCGACAACTCCACGTCGTCCGGGTGAGCCGCAATCGCCAACACGTCCAATTGCAAATTTGATTGTTCAGCCATAACGCCGAAAGATTAGCACACGCTCTGCAATCCGCCGGAAACCAACGTTGGTCAAAACGAACTCAACGCAAAGGCGCAATGTGGCAAAGACGCAAAGGGAAATTCCGATTGTCAGGCCGTGTGTGGCTTTAAGCGACTTCCATCCAAAAAATCTTTGCGCCTTTGCTCCTTCGCGTCTTTGCGTTAAGCCTCTTCCTCTATCTCTACATAAAACTCGTCTTTGGGATTGATCTCGACTTCCGGCATCGGCTCGAACTTCGACGGATCGAAGGGCGGCATCTCCGGTTCCGGCGCGCCGAGTTCCCGCAGATGCTTGCGCGCCGCTTCCAATCCCCAGTGATACGCATACGGCGGCCCATCGCACCACGCCAGACGATAGGCTTGGGTGGCTGCTTCGATGGCTTTGGCTGTATTGCTCGCATCGCGTTCCAGTTGCGCCAATACGTTCATCGCATCTGCGTGAAAGAGCGGATATGGCCCACGCTCGGCGGCTTCCCAAACATCATCCAGCAATTCGCGCGCTTCGGCTGGCTGATTCTGTCGGCGGCGCAATTCAGCCAGGGCAATCAGCGCGGGGAGTTCTTCTTCAACAAAGTTCACCTGCCGCGCGCGAGTCAGAGCGTGGTGCAAGCGTTCGTCGGCAGTGTCGAAATCACCCAAGCCCAACGCTGCTTCGCCTTGCATGCGTGCCGCGCGGACGAAATCGCGCTCCCGATTCTTAACATGAGCCAGTTCCCAAGCGCGATCTGTGTAGCGGCTTGCTTCCGCAAACATGCCGCACCACAACGCCCTTTGTGCAAGATAAGAATTGCTTACGCTCTCATCTGCGCTATCGGCCCGCGCAACATGAATTCGCAAGGCTCTCCGCAAAATGGAAGCGGACACTTGCGTTATTCCCCGCACCGCTAGTGTTAATCCAATCCATTGCAGACAAGTTGCCTCATGAATGCGATCGCCTTGCGCACGAGTGATTACTATAGCGCGGCGCGCGGCGTCCTCTGCTTCACACAACGCGCCAGACTGGCGCAATGCATTTGATAGGTTGATTAGGCCAATGCTGAGATATTCATCCTGCTTCATTTCCGAATAAATGGTGTTTGCGTTACGAAACAACGGTGCAACGCATCCCGGCTGCCCGCTGTATTGAAATGCCACCGCTAGCTCAACGAGCGTATTAGCCTTCTTAATAGAGTCGCTCAAGTGCGGCATCTGTTCCAATCCATCAGGAAAGAGCGTCTCAAGAAGTCCAATGATTTGTCGATTGTTGCTCAGGCGGTAAAACATTGCATAAGACAAGTGATCGAAATAAAAATCTTGGGCGTTGTCATACCGTTTTAGGCCGATTAGCGTGTGGTACAACTCTATGCTAGGCGTCAAGTCTTCCAGTCGGTTGACTTGCAGGTAATCGTCAATCTTTGGCGCGGCTTCAAAATGGGCGTGTAGCTTGCTGTAAATGTCTCGGCGCGTATCGCCATCCACTCTGCTCCACACCACGCCGCGTACGATCGGATGCAAATCATACCGGTTGGCGCGTTTGTCCCAGCCGACCAGTCCGCGGTCTTCTAGTTCAGCCAAGACTGCATCAAGTTCCGGTTCGCTAGCGCAAAGTTTCGCTTCGCCAGTAAGCACAGCGATGAGCGTGTCGTAACTTGCAGGCATGCGAAACGCGGCGATTGTCTGCAAAACACGCCGCGTTTGCTCACCGAGTCCTTGCAAGGCGAATTCCAGCACGTGCGATTTCACCTGTACCAGCGGCAAACTGAATGGATCGAATTCAGGATGATCGTCTCGCCACCGTTCAAAGTCGTAAGGCGCTGGACGATAGCGAGCGATTTGACCGGCTAGAACTTGAATTAACAATGGATGGTTTTGAAACTTATCGAAGTAAGGTAGCAAAATATTTCCTTCGCCACTTACGCCAAAAGAACGCCAAAGAGCCAGCGCGTCTAAGCTAAGTAAGCTTGTCAGGGGAATCGCGGAACAACCGGGCATTATCTCACCAGTTACTGTTTCCAACACTGCAGGATAGAGGCGCGTGCTTATCAGGATGCGTGATGCTTTCACTGCCATCAGCTTTCGCAGGAAGTTTCCAACGCGTGGGTCAGCGGTCTTCCTGTGAGCGCTAGCATCCTTGCTCGCTGCCGACCCGTCAGGGGCGGGCACATTCTTTTGCGATTCACTTGCGGGAAACGATGGCTTTGCTTCAGGTTGTAGCCTCGCCTGTGGCTCGGTCGCAGGCAAGGATGCCTGCGCTCCCAGGGATTGCGTTCCCAGGGATTGCGAACCCAGGGCGTCAAGATGCGCAGCGTCCATCCGAGCGTAAGCAATCAGCAGGCGTTCCATCCCGTCCAGCACGATCAAAAATGGTTCGCGGTCAAGGGCGGCGAGCAATTGCGCTTCGCGGTCGGAAACTGGAATTTGTTCAACTTCGGCCAGCGGTCGCCGAGTTACATAAGCCAGCGCTCGCGTGACGAAGTTTTCAAACGACGCATCGCTTTCGTAAAAGCTCCACCACATACGCCCGGCTAGCGGCTTCATTTCCTGCGGAGCGATCTGGTTGAACCATTGCCAGGTCAGAGCGCTTTTGCCCATTCCCCCGATGGCTACGATGTTCAGGATGCGAGCTTTGTAAACGTCGGATTCCGGCTTGGCTACCCAATCGGTCAGCAGGTTCAACTCGGCCTGACGGCCTACCAGGCGGTGCGTTTGCAGCAAAGTGTAAGGATGCGCGATGAACGGTTCGGGCGCTTCCGGGATGTCGTAATGCCGATGGAAGCTGGGCGCAGGTTTACCTTTTTCGTCTTCTTCGCGGCGGCGCAAATCGGCCAGCGCTTGAATGACCAAGCCTCGCAACTCTTCCGGCGATTTGAACTCGCCGCGAATACGTCCGGCGCTGGCGCGCTTTTTCAGTTCGGCGAGTTTCCGCTGCGCCGTGGCGTCTGCTTCGAACATCTCTGCGGTTAGCAGATGATCTTTATGCATCACGAAAACCAGAATCGGGATGCCGCGTTCAATGGCTCGATTGAATTCCAGTTCGGTATACGAGACGTCATGGCCTGCCGGTATTTCGCCGTAGCGGACTCCGAAAATGCCGATGTAGATGTCGGCTTTGTCTACCATTTCGCGGTCTACGGTGACAGCGTTGGCGTCGCGGACTGGCAGTTGTTCCATACCAATTGGGAAGACGCTTTCGCGCAGGCAGGCTTCGACGACTTGTTTGCGGTGGTCGGGCAGATCCAGCGACGTGCTGCTGATCATTGCAGTCTTTTGGCCGGGGCGTGGAAGAATTGGCATAAGATTCTCCTCTGGGTACGCACGCTTCCAGCGTGCAGGAATGGCAAATGCTGTATTGGCAAGAAAAAGAGTTATCGCTGAGCCCGCACGCTGGAAGCGTGCGTACCCAGGTCAGCGCAAATCCAGCGAATGCTTGGAAATCACGTCGGTGTAGCTCTGCAAACCGCCCGCCGAAAATTCTTTGACGAAGCTGTCCATCGTCTGCAAAAGCTGCGTACTGTAATACCCGCTGACCGATTGCGGGTGGGCGTAGCCGAACGTGCCGTTGAAATAGCTGCGGATGATGACGCTGTTGGCGGCGCGCGGCAACGCTTTGACGTTGGCGGCGAATTTGTCGAATTCGTCTCCGCGCGAGAGGTAAAACTCCACGTTCGAGGTGTAAAAGGCCGACACCGTTTCGCCACGTTCGCTCAAATAAGCAGCGATGCTTTTCATCGCGTGACTTCCGGCCAGATCGCCAGTGACGGGAATGACAAGATTGCGTTCCTGCAAAGATTTCATGAAGCGGAAATCGTCTTCGCCGGCCAGATAGTTGCACTGTTTGCCGGTCAGGTCTTTTTCCAGCGTCAGGTCTCGGTAATTTGGGTAATAGTAGCGCGAGCCGCGTCCGTGGCTGGTGAATTTCAGATCCATGCCGCTGGTGAAAAACTCTGTGTGCATGCGTTTGATCGTGGCGAATTCGTTTTCGCTGATTTTGATGCCGTAGCTTTTGATCCTGGCTGACAGCGCGGCGTGCGTAGCGTCAAAGAGTTTTGTGTCTTTCGGGGTTTTATCAATGTATTCGACGATGTCTTTGATGCTGCGCGATTCCCAGGCTTTGGCGTCGGCGGGAATCGGTTTGCCGAAAAACAGGCAAAGGTATTCGATGCGATTGCGCGCCGATTCGAACAACGATTTGAACAGCAGATGTTGCAGCAAATTGTCGCGGCGAATATCCAGCATGAAGGCGATGTTCGGACGAATCTGCGCGATATACGAAAAACTCTGGTCGGGGCCGACGCCGATAAAGGCTCCGCCGTTGATTTTCATTTGCCGCATTTTTCCCATCACGTGCAGGTATGAGGTTTCGTTGGAAATCAGATTGTCCGTATCGAAATAGCCGTTCGGTTCCGACAGCCGTTGGCTGAGCGCGGCGAATTGTTCCCGCGATAACGACCGGTCGGCAGGTTCCAGCGGCGCGGGATTTCCTGGACTGGAAGATTTGTCCGGCGGTTTGGGCGGCTGCGTTTTTTCCTGAACGCGAGCCGGTTGAATCAACGCGCAGAAGACCAACAATGATAAAAATAATTTCCTTCGCATCGTCCTCTCCTTAGCTATCTTGCTGGTTGAATTCTTTCAGGATTTTTCGAATCTCTTTGGCCGTAATGTCGGCTTGCTCAAGCTTCGAATAAATTGTTACCAGAATGATCTTTGTCTGAGTTTTCAGGTAATAGATCATTCGATAGCCTGAACTCTTTCCTTTTTGGATATCGCTGTTTTTTACGCGCACTTTGAACACAACCTGATTGGTTCCGGTAATCTGGTCGCCTGGGACTTCTCCGGCTTGCAACTGGTCAATGACAGGCTGAATGTCAGATCGTATTTGCCGATATTTTTTGGCTAGAGCGCGCAAATTGCGTTTGAATTCAGGCGTAAATTCGATCTGAATTTCATTTGTCATCTATGCCTTCCCATAGTTTTGAAACGGGCTGAGTTTCGCCTCTCATAATTTCTCTCCATCCTTGTTGAAAGCTTTCATCTGCCGGTTTGAGTGCAACGCTTTCGCGGAACAAGCGAACGATTTGCAGCAAGTTCGGCAGATACTCCATTGGCATCAAGTTGATTTCTTGTTGCAATTGTTGTTTGTAAATTGAAATTCTTGCAGGCATTTTGAGACTCCTTCTCAAGTGTTTGGAAATTCGAGTATAGTCGGCACGCGATTTAAGCATAGAACTTATCGAGCAACCAAAGTAAAACTCAAAACGGAGGCTTCATTTAACCCTTATGCCTACACCCGTAAAATCGTCCAAAAAGAAATCGGCAAAAACTCCATCAAAAAAGACAGTCAGCAAACCCAAAAAATCAGGCGGATTGAAAACTCTGGCCTTTGACATTGGCGGTTCTGGCCTGAAAGCGACTGTGCTGGATGCACGCGGCGAAATGTTGACCGAACGTGTGCGCGTTGAAACTCCGCAACCGTGTCCGCCCGGCGTCTTGCTGGAAAAATTGAAAGAATTGCTGGCGCAATTGCCTGCATTTGATCGCGTGTCGGTCGGATTCCCCGGCGTCGTTCGGCATGGCAAAACGCTGTCGTGCAAAAATCTGGGTTCGGATGAATGGAATCATTTTGATCTGCAAAAGGCGATTGCCAAAGTCACTGGCAAACCTACGCTGGTCATCAACGACGCAGACATGCAGGGACTCGGCGCAATCCGGGGCGATGGCGTTGAACTGGTCATCACGCTCGGCACTGGGCTTGGCTCTGCGTTGTTTGAAGACGGACGACTGGCTCCGCACATCGAACTCGCCCACATACCGTTTCGCAAAGGTCAGACTTACGAACAGCAACTCGGCAACAGGGCCTTTAAGAAAGTCGGCAAAAAGGAATGGAATGACCGACTGGAAAAAGCCATTGAGTATTTTCGCATCCTGACGAACTTCGACAAGTTGTACCTCGGCGGCGGCAATGCCAAAGAAGTCGCCTTGAAATTCAGTAACGATGTCGAAGTCGTCTGCAACAGTCTTGGCATGCGCGGCGGCATCTGGCTCTGGAAAGATGCGGACCTGAGCGATGGCGTACAGAAGTGAAAGGGAGAAGGGGTGAAAGGGAGAAGGGGTGAAAGGGAACGCAGATAAGATCGCCCCATCACCCATCACCCCATCACCCCAGCACCCCAGCACCCCAGCACTTCAAGAGAAGCCTCTTTCGCCAGTATTCTGGCTCGCGTATGATGACCGCTCTTTCATTCAACTCAGAATAGATATTTTTACGGAGAACGCAGTAATGTCGAAATTCAGTGGCGGGCAGATCAAAAGCGTCGTGCCTCGCGCCGGAGTCGAAGGCGGAGAAATCATCATCTCCTGTCATGGGTACGACACTTCGGATTATTCATATTGTCACGCATGGTTTGGAGACCATCGCGGCAGAGTCATCAGCGCTGCTCCTGACCGCGTTATCGTCTCAGTGCCGGATTGCGACACAGGGATCGAATCGCATGAACTGAAGCTGGAAAGCGCCGACGGCGTGATGGCGACTCAATTTACGCTCGGCGCCAAATTGACGGAAAACATGCATCCGGTCGCCAATCCCGCCATTGATGAAAACGGCAGCATTTACGTTACGCTGTCAGGCACGCGAGGCCAGAAAGTCCCTGTTTCCATTTACAAAATTTCCTCAGACGACACGGTTCATCCGCTGCCAGCCGAAGTAGTCAATCCGACCGGGCTGGCCTTCAACAGCGAAGGCACGTTGTATGTCACGAGCCGGTACGACGGCACGCTGTACAAAATCTCGCCCTTTGGTGAAGCGGAAACCGTCGCCACCGATCTGGGCGTTGCCACTGGACTGGCCTTTGATCGCCGCGGAGAGATTTTTGTCGGCGATCGCGAAGGTACGATTTATCGTATCAACGAACTTGGCGAATCCCGGCAATTTGCTTCGCTTGATCCGAGTGTGGCTGCGTATCATCTGGCTTTTTCGCCGGAAGGCGATTTGTTCGTCAGCGGCCCAACCGTGTCTTCGTTTGAAACCATCTGGCGAATTGACGCTATGGGCGATGTGACGAAGTTTTATACCGGACTCGGTCGTCCGCAGGGAATGGCGTTCGACGTTGAAGGGAATTTGTATGTGGCGGCTTCGCTCCGAGGCCATCGCGGCATAGTGAAAATCTCTCCCGATGGTCGCAACGCTGAAATCGTTCTCGCCGGAGCTTCACTGGTTGGGCTGGCCTTCGACGACGAAGGCAACATGATCGTCGTCACCACGCAAAAGGTGTATCGCGTGCCGATGGGCATCAAAGGCTATTCGGTGTTTTGAGGACGAAAATTTTTGTTCAATCCGGCCACAGGTTTGGGCTAAGATGCCTGCGCCTTTTGTGCCTGAAACAAGGAATCTGAAACAGCGATGCAAGTTGGAACGCAGACAGAATCAACCATCACTTATTCCACCCAAGCGAATCTTCCCGGCCTGATCTCTCAAGAACTTATCGCCAAAGAGCGAACGCTTCGCCGGTTATTGCGCGAGATGGAATCGGCCATCATCGCGTATTCGGGAGGAGTGGACAGCGCTTATCTGGCTTATGTAGCTGCAGATGAATTAGGAGCGCGGGCGCTGGCTGTCACCGGCGAAAGCCCCAGCTACCCGGATTTTCAACGGCAGGATGCGCTGGAAGTCGTGCGGAAGTTTTCGATTCCTCATCAATTCGTCAACACCGAAGAAATTCACGATCCCAATTACCAGGCCAACCCAGCCAACCGCTGTTATTTCTGCAAACACGAATTGTTCACCAAACTGAGCCAGCTTTCTGACGAGCGCGGCTATGCGTTTGTCTGTGACGGCAACAACGCTGACGACGTGGGTGATTACCGTCCAGGTAGGCAAGCAGCAAATGAATTGAACGTCCGCAGTCCCTTGATCGAAGCTGGATTGTCGAAAGCTGAGATTCGTCAGTTGTCCGAACGCGCCGGATTGCCTGTGTGGGATCGTCCGGCGTCGGCGTGTTTGTCTTCGCGGATTCCTTACGGCATGCCGGTGACGATTGAAAAGCTTTCTGTCATCGAACGCGGCGAAGCCAGATTGCGATTGCTCGGATTTCAGCAAATGCGCGTTCGCCATCACGGCGATGTGGTTCGCATCGAAATCGCTCCTGACGAATTGCCGCGCGCGCTGAGTGTGGAAATGGCTCAGCAAATCGCGGCGGCCTTCAAACAATTGGGATTCAAGTTCGTCACGCTCGACCTGGAAGGTTATAGAACCGGCGCGTTGAATGAATCACTCAACACTTCTGATAAACAATGAAACGATGACGGGGGAACTCGCCCCAATTTTTACCAGCTATTTTCAACAGACCACCAAGCCGACCCAGTGGCCATAAGCAACAAGCCTTAGGAGGTAACTTTGGCATTAGTAGACGATGGCATTCGGCAATTCAGAGAAGACAATCCCTTTGAATCCATGATGTGGCGCTTCGATCACGCGGCGCGCTTACTGAATCTCGATCCCGATCTTTATAAAGTCCTTCGTGTTCCCAACCGGGAAATTACCGTTTACATCCCTGTGTTCATGGACGATGGCCACATCGAAATCTTCACCGGCTATCGCGTGCAGCACAACTTTGCTCGTGGCCCGGCCAAAGGCGGCATTCGCTTTGCGCTGGATGTGACGATTGACGAAATACGCGCGCTGGCTGCCTGGATGACCTGGAAATGCGCGGTCGTCAACATTCCGTTCGGCGGAGCGAAAGGCGGAGTCATCTGCGATCCTTCGCAAATGTCACAGGGCGAGTTGGAGCGTATGACGCGGCGTTATACAGCCGAATTGGTGGATTTCATCGGCCCCGAACGCGACGTTCCCGCGCCGGACATGAACACCAACGAACAAACGATGGCCTGGATCATGGATACATATTCCATGCACGTCCGGCACACGGAAACAGCGGTCGTCACCGGCAAGCCGATTGATTTGTCCGGTTCGCGCGGTCGGCGCGAAGCTACCGGGCGAGGGTTGCTGTTCGTAGTGGACGAAGCTGTCAAAAAGTTGGGGCTGCAACCGGAAAAGACGCGCGTGGCAATTCAGGGTTCGGGCAACGTCGGGGGCGTGGCGGCAAAATTGATGTATGAAAAAGGCTATCAGATCGTCGCCATTTCCGATGTCCGCGGCGGTATCTACAACGACAGAGGATTGGATTTGCCGAGCGTCATGCAATATCTGGCCACACGCAGAACTTTTGAAAAATATCCTGAAGCCGAACCGGTCTCTAATCAAGGCTTGCTGGAACTCGATTGCGACGTGCTGTTGCCTGCCGCGACTGAAAATCAGATCACCAGTAATAATGCGTCGCGCATCCGGTGCAAAATCCTGGCTGAAGGCGCCAACGGCCCCACGACGGCAGCGGCGGATGACATCCTCGAACGCAATGGGGTGTTTGTCATCCCGGACATTCTGGCCAATGCAGGAGGCGTGACCTGCAGTTATTTTGAATGGGTTCAGGATCGTATGGGGTATTTCTGGAAAGAAGATTTGGTCAACGAACGGTTGCAGGACATCATGGTCGCCAGCTTCCACGATGTCTGCAAATACGCAGAAAGCCATGCCGTTAATAATCGAGTGGCAGCCTACATGCTGGCGATTGACCGAGTGGCGTATATCACCCGGTTGCGGGGAATTTATGCCTGAATCGGTGGCTGATGGCCGGTGGTTAGCGGTCGGTTATTGCCCCATTGCCTGATGAATTTGAGAGGTTTTTGCCAACCACCCACTACCAAACACCAACTACCCAAACGCCCTTAAGTCTTTGCATCGAGAACGAGATTGCAATTGACACTTTGTAAACCATCGTATAGATTCTGGCTCGAAGTTGTATCCAGTCTTCATTCTCTTTGTTGTCAGCCCTCCGCAGTAAGAAGTCTTTCGCGCTGGCGGGGTTTACCCCGCGATTAACGAGGGCTGTTCTTTTTAACTGAACGGATATTTCGTTCTGGAAGCATCAAGTAACTCAATAGACGTTAGTCACCCAATTTCCAGGAGGAGAATTATGAGTTTTGCGAGAAGAATGGTCAGTTTGATGCTCGCGCTCCTTATTGCTGTCACGATTGCGCAAGCACAGACTCCACGCTCAACAGATGATCCTCGCAACCAGGCCCCAACGGTAAACGGCGGCACCGGGCTTTTTACGGTTTACGATGCGCAGACATTGCGTAAAGGCGAGTTCAATTTCGGGTTCTTTGCCAATCACTTCCACCGTGATCCGGGTGATGTTACCTGGCAGGTTTATCCCGTTAATTTCCAGGTTGGTTTCAACGATCGCCTCGAAATTTTCGCTCATTTCGAGGCTCAGCGAGTGGTTACGGTCGGCTCTCCAGCCTTGCTCAGCGGTTTTTATCTGCCTGATGTAAGGACGAAGTCATTGCCGGTTGGCCGTTTGGTAATTGTTCCGGGACAAAACGCTGCCTCGTTCACGATTGGCGATCCGTGCGGCAACGGTGGATTCCCCGGCCCTTGCCGTGCGCCGAACGTTGGCGGTCTTGGCGGATTCGCTTCGGGACCGTTTGTCGCTCGTCCGAGCGGAAATGATACCGCTGTGTATGTCGGATTGGGCGCTCCTGTCGGAGGCATTTTGCCTGCGCTGGCTCCGAACGTGAACCCGAATTATTTGCCTAACGCTCCGTTCCTGGCGCGTTTTTCCGATAACCACCTTGGTGACATCTGGCTTGGCGGCAAGATTCGTTTTACCGGCCCGAACAACCCGTTCGGCTTTGCCTTGATTCCTCTCGTCAAGATTCCAAGTACCCAGTCATTGCACACAGGCTTGGAACGCGGACGCGGAACCGGCAATTTCGATTACGGCGTGATTGCCGCATTCGATGGCCGTTTGCACAAATACATCAACCTGAGCACGAACATCGGCTTCATCAAGAAAGGCGATCCACAGGCTGATGATATGAATCTCGGTCCGTTGTGCGTTGGTTGCAGCGTGATTCAGGGCTTTGGCAGCAGCAGTCGCTCTCTGGACATTCCGAATGAGTTGCGCTCAGGCATTGGAATTGACTTCCCGTTGAGCCAATACCTGCAACTCATTGCTGAAGTCAGCGGAACTCATTATGTCGGTTCGCGCACGCCCAGTTTGTTGCGCAACAGCCCGGTTGATTTCGTTGCCGGCGCTCGCATTTTCCCGACCCGCTGGCTTTCGATCAGCGCGGCTTATCAACGTCATCTGAACTCGTTCTCTGAAATAAACAGCCGATTCAGTCCAAATGGCTTCATCGCCGGATTGTCAATCGGTCGCGTCAACAAACGTGAAGAACCGTTGTTGCCGAACCAGCCGCCCACCGTGGCACTGGCACTGGGCAATGTCAGCAGAGGAGCCAACGACCTGTTGCGCGAATCCGCCAACACGGTTTGTGCGGGCGACAAGGTTGATTTGCGGGCAACGGCTTCCGATCCGGATGGCGATGCGCTTGTTTATTCCTGGAGTTCCAGCGGCGGTCGCGTGACCGGCGACGGTTCCAACACTGTGTTTGACACCACTGGCCTGGCTCCTGGCGATTACACCATCACGGTTCAAGTGGACGACGGTTGCGGCTGTATCGCTTTCGATTCGAAGACGATCACAGTCACCGCCTGCCCGCCGCTCACGGTTTGCTTTGGCCCGAATCTGGATTTGAACGTCAGCTCGGGATCGGTTGACGCTGGTGAGAAGGTCAACTTCTCGACTTCCGGCGTAACCGGCGGACGCAACTACGGCAATGTTCAATATCAATGGTCAACTTCGGCTGGTAACATCAGCGGCAGCGGTCTGAGCGCTTCGCTCGACACGACCGGCGTTCCTGGTGGCACGACCATCGAAGTCACGGTCAAGGCTGTTTCCGATGTCGGCGGCTGTTCGGCCAGCGGCACGGCGCGCACCAGCGTCAAGGTTCCGCCTGCGCCTGAACCGGTTCGTCGTCCTGAAGCGAGCGTTATTGACAACTGCGTGACGTTCAAACGAAACGCGACGCGCGTTGACAATGCTTGCAAGGACATCCTGGCCAACAAGGTGATCCCGGCTCTTCAAGCCGATCCTGGCGCCAAGGTCGTCATTGACGGCTACCGCGGCAGCAAGGAAAAACCGGCGAAGATCAGTTTGGATCGTGCGAAGAATGTCCGCGATCGTCTGGCCGATGGCAAACTCGGCGCGGCGATTGACACCTCTCGCATCGTCGTTCGTGACGGCGGTGAGTCGGCTGACACGCAAGTCCGAATCTGGCTGGTTCCGTCCAACGGTATTGATCCCGAAGGACCGGCTCCGGCTTCGGTTGGCGGCGTGACACCCGAAGGTGGACGTCGTCCGGCGCGACGCAGGTAGCTTTGCTACTGGCTTTTGTGCCGTAACATAACCAAGAGGCAGGTGGTCTTTGATCGCCTGCCTCTTTTTACGTTGGCCGCTGATGCTTTTGAACAGCCGTTTCACTTTTCGTTTATGTCTGAAGACAGAATCAATCAGCTTTCCGAATCGCCCGCTGAATCGTCCATCGAAAAATATGTTTGCATCGCAGTGTTCGTAGCCGCCTTGCTGGTCGGAGCCTGGTTTCGATTTTCCGATCTCAGCCTCAAGCCCTTTCATCACGATGAAGGCGTCAACGGACACTTCATGCTCAATCTGGTCCGCAGCCACCAATACAAATACGATCCGACCAATTATCACGGCCCGTCGCTGTATTACTTTGCGCTGGTGGCAGTGGTCGTTTTTGGCGAAAACGATTTTGCGCTGCGGTTGACTCCTGTGCTGTTTGGAATTTTAACGATTGCCCTGGTTTGGTTGCTGCGCCGTCAGTTGGGAACGATTGGGACTTCCGTGGCGGCCTTTTGTGTGGCGTTGTCGCCCTGTCTGATCTTTTACTCGCGCTATTTCATTCACGAAATGTCGTTTGGATGTTTTTCACTTGGAATGGTCGTTGGAATTTGGCGTTACGCCGAAGACAAAAAATTCCACTGGTTGGCGCTGGCGGCGATTTCGACCGGATTGCTGCTGACGACCAAGGAAACATCAGTCATTACGGTCGCAGTGTTTCTGGTTGCCATCGTTTGCGCGGCAATTTGGGACACGGTCAAACGATTGATTCAACAAGGTCAATTAACGCCTGCCGCTTTTGTAAAAGCCTTGAGAACCGACACCGCCGCTGTGTTGCCCACGCTGGATCACGCGGTGGCTGCGACGATCATAGTCGTGTTCATTCACATCTTTTTGTATTCGTCATTCTTCAACAACTGGCAGGGCGTGACGGATTTTTTCCGCTCCATCGCGCATTGGACTGAAGAACGCAGCAGCAACGATCACGTCAAAATTTTCTGGTACTACCTTGGGATTTTGCTGAAGCTGGAATTGCCGCTGGTCGTCGGTTCACTCCTGGCCGGATTGTTCATTCTTTGGCGAGGCAATCGGTTCTGGTTGTTCACCGGAGCCTGGACGTTGGGCATGACGCTGGCCTATTCGGTGATTCCGTACAAAACCCCGTGGCTGATGATTAGCTTTGTCGTGCCGATGGCGCTGGTTTGCGGGTACGCAGCAGAGCAACTTTATCGGCTGTCGTCGAAACTGGCGTGGCGAGTTGTCTGCGTAGCAGGTTTTGCCGCAGTGTTGTTTGTCTGCGGGCAAATTGCCTGGCAGGTAAACTTCGATAAATACGATGACAATGGCAACGAAAGTGGATATTTCGCCGAGTACGGTAAAAAGTGGGAATTCAAACCTTATGTGGACGGCACGTATGGTTACGTTTACGCCCAAACTGACCGCGAATTTTTAGACCTGGTTCGATTGCTCGAACTTGAAGCAGACAATTTTCCGACCAAAAAGAAAACAGGAATTTATGTCGCGTCGCCAGAACACTGGCCTTTGCCGTGGTATTTGCGCGATTATCCCGGCACGGATTATTCAGGGCGCTGGCCTGGTGAACCCGGCGTTGATCTGAACATTGCGCAACCGATCATTCTGGCGCACTCGGATCAACAGGCCAATCTGATCGAAGTCCCGGGCTGGCGCGCCAGTTCCCGAACCTACAAACTTCGTCCGGGAGTCGAATTGATGCTTTTCGTTCGTGACGAATCGCCCGCAACAGTTCCATCACAATAAACACAGTTTTCAGGGAGGAAGCCGCTATGAAAAATCGCTTGTTCGCAGTTGTCGGTGTTTCGCTTTTGCTTTCGTTCGCTGTTCAGGCGCAACCCGCGCAAGCTCCCAAAGACAACACGGTTGTCTGCCACACGCCGACGGCCACCAAGGCTTCAAACAAACCAGCGACGTTGAAAGATGGTTACGGCAACGTCCGGATGGCTGTGACGACCAAATCGGCAGAAGCCCAGGCATTTTTCAATCAAGGCTTGGCGTTGCTGCATTCGTTCTGGTTTTACGAATCCGACCGGTCGTTTGAACGAGCCGCGCAACTCGATCCCGAATGCGCCATGGCGCAATGGGGAATTGCCATGGCGGCGGTCAACGAAGCTCGGCGCGATGCTGCAATCAAACGCGGCAAAGAACTTGCGCCGAAAGTCAGCGAACGCGAACGGCTCTACATCGAAGCCGTCGAAGCTCGTTATAAAGGCGAACGAACGACCATTCAAAACAATGGTTTTCTCGGCGCAAGCTCTGCATACCAAAACGCCATGCGAAAACTCGTAGCGTTTTATCCCGACGATCTGGAAGCGAAATTGTTTCTGGCTTTGGCGCTGATGTCCGGCTACGAACGCGACGGTTCGCCGCGACCGGGCACTGTCGAATCCATCGCGCTGCTGCAATTGGTGCTGGCCAAATCGCCGAATCATCTGGCGGCGCACCATTACATGATTCACGCCACCGAATCCGGCAAACGTCCGCAAGACGGCGTGCCTTCGGCGGATGTATACGGTTCGCTGGCTCCGAAAGTCGGCCACGCCGTTCACATGCCCGGCCACACTTACGTTCACGTGGATCGTTGGGATGACGCCGCCAAAGCATTTGAAGCTTCAGCCGAAGTGGATCGCGCCTACATCCGCGACAACAAGGAAGAGACCGATCACGCCGCCGGGCCGTATGGTCACAACGTTCACTTTCTGGCAATGGTATACGGCTATCAAGGCCGTTACCGCGACGCCGTTCGCGTCAGTCAGGAATTGCTGAATGCGACCAAAGCTTCCAATGAAATGAAATCGCGCACCGCGTTGGAAGGTCGAATTTCGATGTTGCGGGCGCTGGTTCGCTTTGAAAAGTTTGACGAAATTCTGGATGGCAAATCCCTGCCCGACGAAAGCGTTTTTGAAGTCTTAAAAGCCTGGCGTTATTACGCGCAGATTATCGCAACGCTCGGCAAAGGCGATGTCGCCGAAACGAAAGCGAAACTGGAAACGCTTGAACGCGAAATCGCCTGGTTGAAAGACAAATTTGGCAAAGCCAAAGACCTGCCGCAGGCAGGGCGTCAACGCCAGCAACTCCGTGCGCTCTCTGTCGCACCGCTGGAAATCCAGGCTCGATTGCTGGTCCGCGAAGGCAAAGCGGACGACGCCATCGCCAAACTCAAAGAAGCCATCGAAGAAGAAATCAAGCTCGGTTATTCCGAACCGCCGCTCTATCCCGTGCCGATGGAAGAAGTCGCCGGGAAGCTCTGTCTGGAGCTTAAACGCTGGAAAGAAGCTGAAGAGTTTTTCCGCGCCGCGCTCGAACGCGATCCCGGCAGCGGACGCGCGTACTTCGGATTGACGCTGGCGCAACAGGCATTGGGCAAAGACGCCGACGCGCGCGACAACTACGCCAAATTTCTGAAGGCTTGGGCAAAAGCCGACGCCGATTTGCCGGAGATCAAACGGGCGAAAGAACTGGCTGGGAGCTTCAGCGCATCAGACGGAACAAAATAGGAGGTTTGTTTTGCCGAATCATCCGCTGGCTGAAGTTTTTGGCTTTCCCATCACGAATCGCTCTGATTTGGCGAACCGTTATCGCGGCCACAGGCTTTGTCCGTTCAACAACAGAGTGCCCAATTGCACTAAGGATAAAGCTAATGACCCGCTCGGCGTTTGCAGCATTTATAACGACCAGAATGCCACCATTACGTGCCCCATTCGTTTCCGTGAAAACTGGTTGATCGCGGAACACGCTGCCGATTTCTTTTTTCTGGAAGGATCGAAGTGGACTTCGTTGACTGAAGTTCGAATGAATGACCGGAACGGACGCTCGGCAGGAAACATTGACGTTGTGTTAGTGGCCTATGACGAACGGGGACGAATTCTGGATTTTGGCTCGCTGGAAGTGCAGGCGGTTTACATTTCAGGAAATATCCGCCGTCCATTCGAAAAATTCATGAGCAATTCGGCGGTGACAGATCTTGATTGGACGCAGGAAAGGAATTATCCACGCCCTGATTATTTGTCCTCGTCCAGAAAGCGACTGGCCCCCCAGATGATTTTCAAAGGCGGGATTTTGAAAGCCTGGAAAAAGAAGCAGGCCGTTGCAATTGACAGCGGCTTTTACGCGACGCTGCCAAGCCTGAAAGAAGTGGCCAAGAAAGATGCCGACATTGCTTGGCTGGTTTACGATCTGAAGCCGAATGAGCAGCGGCAGGCTTTTGAGCTTACTCTTCACAAAACTGTGTATACAGAGTTCGACTCGGCTCTGAACCAGATCACAAAAGCGGAAGCAGGCGCTGTTGACGACTTCATTCATCATTTGCAGGAAAAGCCGGATGCACGTCTGGAAGGGAATTCGCCGGAGGCCCCTGTGCTCGGCGATGTAATTTTGTCTTGAGACATGCCCGTGCCAAAACAACAAAACCTGTTCGGATTGGAGCGTTCTGCGCCTCTCATCAACGTGGCGTCAGTGCCTCAACTCAGCCCATTTCGATATCCGGGCGGCAAAACCTGGCTTGTGCCTTATGTCAGAACCTGGCTGAGAAGTCTTGGCTATCGCCCGGCTTTGTTTGTTGAACCGTTTGCCGGTGGCGGGATTGTTGGCTTGACTGTGGCTGCCGAAAATCTTGCTGAGCGAGTATTGCTGGTAGAACTCGACCAGCAGATAGCGGCAGTTTGGAGAACCATACTTGGCGGAGAGGCTGTCTGGTTGGCCGAACAAATCATCTCTTTTGATCTGACCCACGAGAATGCATCTCTTGTGCTTTCCAAATCTCCTGGCTCGATGCGTGAGCTGGCTTTTCAAACCATTCTCAAAAACCGTATCGCTCACGGCGGAATCCTTGCGCCCGGAGCGGGAATTATCAAAGACGGAGAAAATGGCAAAGGCATCAAATCACGCTGGTATCCCCAAACCTTGAAGCGACGAATTCTTGGAATTGAATCGCTGAATGGCAAAATCGAGTTTGTCCAAGGAGATGGAATTTCGGTTCTGCATCAGCACGCGAAATTTCGGCGAGCAGCTTTTTTTATTGATCCGCCTTATACCGTTGACGGGAAAAAGGCTGGCAAACGGTTGTACGTTCACAACGAAGTTGACCACGAAGCTTTGTTTACAGTGACTGCTTCGCTGGCCGGGAAATTTCTGATGTCATACGACAATGCAGATGCCGTGGTGGGGTTGGCCAAGAAGCATCAGTTGGCTACTCGCCTAGTGGCGATGAAAAACACTCATCACACAGAAATGCGCGAACTGCTGATCGGGCGAAATTTCGACTGGCTGGATTGAACTCACAGGTTGGAAATTCACTAGCAAGAACGTTGTGGGGCCTCTTCCCCAAACCTTGCGGGTTCGGGGAAGAGGTTTTGTTTTGGTGGGATTCAGGGTGGTTGTCAGTCAGTATGCAGGGCTGCTCGCGCAGCTTGTTTTGGTGGTAGTGTTCAGGGTGGTGGGAAAACGCATAAATTCACTCACAAACGCCCCCCTTAGCCAGTGTAAGGCGGTCGTCAGGTTATTCGAATTATAAAGACAGTGATCGGTGTTTGAATCTGTGCGCGATTGGGCGCAATCCCACGTGGAAAGAAAACGCTAGTAACAGACAGGGGCTAAATCAGTAAGTTTTTTTGATTGGTGTAACGCTTGTCCGATGCCACTCAGAAGCGTTTAGTGTATCGAAGTTCGCTGCTTCGTTTGAGGTTGGCGCGGAATGTACGCCTCGACTTCGATGCTGTCAAGAGTTTTGATTAGATTGACACTTCATCTGCAAATACTCGACAATCCGGCCAGAATCAAACGTTCATACATCACCAGACATACCGACTGGGATTTGAAGACAACAACTGGTGCTTTCCCCCTTGCCCTGCAGCGGCGTTAGCCGCTGGTTTTGAAAGGCGGACGTTTTATGAAGAAGGCTTTGCAAGTGTTATTGGCTGGCTGTGTACTGAGTTCCTTTTCAGTCACGCCTGCGCTGAATGAATCTGCCAGCAATCGTACGTTTGCCGCAAACGCGGCGGCTCCGGCGTTGGCCATGATTTCCGGGACTGTGAAAGATGAACGCGGCGCGCCATTGATCGGCGCGGTGGTTGCGTTGATGGAATCCCGGCATCGTGGCAAAGAGATCAAACGCGTCAGCACGGATGCGAAAGGTCGCTTTTCCGCTGGCATCACGCCGGGCATATATCGTTTGCGCGCATTTGCCGAAGGATTTGTGCCGCGCGTGACGAATGTCTTTCTCGACAACACATCGCACGTCAAACATGACTTTTCGCTCAAACGCGATGACACTCTGGTGCAGCGTCGCGGAGACAGCGACGATTATCGCTGGATTGCTCGCGGGGCGCCTCGGCACGCGATGAACCTGACAGAAGAAGTGGATGACGTCGTTGACCTGGATGCGGAAAGAGCTTTGCAGTCAGACGTGGCTGCCAATCGCCCGGTTATTCATGGAGCAGCCCAGTTGATCGCTGTCGGTTCGGCTTCTCGCGCGGGCATTCCGGCGTCCGGTTTTTATGGAACCAACTTTGCAATTTCCGGATCGTTCGGCCACAACTTCGAAATGGCGGTGATTGGCCAGCGTGGAGCCGGGCAAATGGCTCCGCAACGATTGACGGCAATGGCCACGATGCGACCCGGCGACAAGCATCAAGTGACGGCGACGATTGGTTACGGGCAGGCTGCGTTCGTCAGAAAAACCGGGCATGAGCCGGATGCAATGGTCAATGATGTGTTCGACGGCAGCGCCGTTCCATCCATTCACCAAAATACATTGCGCGCCGGAACCGCCGATTCGCTGGAACAGCTTTCGGTTTCGGCCACCGTTTCTTCACAGGTATTTCAACCATTGCTGCTGATTTACGGATTCGATTATTCGCGGTTTATCGGCTCCGTCGCCAGTCAGCGAGACAGCATTTTGCCGCGCTTTGCCGTTCAATATTCACCGACTTCACGGTTGAGATTGAACGCCGCCATCACGCCCGGTTCCGATCATCAAAATCAATCGCCTGAAAATTTCGACACGGAAAATCTGCAGGTGCCGTTTGCCGCTTCGCCAGCGGAAATCGCCTTTGCCGGATCGCCGATTCTGGATCGCAGCCAGCGTTTTGAAACCGGTTTCGAGCGCGTTTTTGGCGAAGGCAATTCGTCCCTGTCGGCATCGGCGTTTTACGACATGATTTCCGGGCACGGCGTTGGAGTTCTGGCGTTGCCTTTGGAATCGTCGCCGGAAATGCAACAGACATTCCAACACGTGGCCAATCAGGTTGCGGCAATGAACGGAGCCGCACGCGGCATTCGATTGATGTACAACAGACGGTTGAACGACACCTTGACGACTTCGTTCGGATACAGTTTCGGACGTGGTGAACGGTTCAGCCACGAATCGCTGGCAACCATCACGCCGGGACGATTGTTCCGAAACGGATTTTTCCAGGTTGCGGCAGCCAAATTCGATCTTGACTTCACTCATCGCACCGGGACGCGAATTTCGACCGTTATTCGCTTGTCGCCTTCGGCGGTCGTCTTTGCGATTGATCCTTTCGCTGGCGAGATGAGTGTTTACGATCCGAACATCAACATTTATGTGACGCAGGATTTGCCGAATTTCGGATTGCCGGTTCGCTGGCAAGCCATAGTGGACGCGCGCAATCTGCTGGATCAACCGGTCAGCATCGAAGACGGATCGTGGCAACTGGTTGCTTCGCGCGTTCGCCGTTCGGTTCGCGGAGGTTTTGCGTTTCGGTGGTGACGGAGCAAGTGGTTGCTGATAGGGAGGCGATAATGCCAACCACGCTACGAATAGGGCCATACAGGTTTTTCTTTTTCGCAGGTAATCGTGACGAGCCGCCGCATATTCACGTTGAAAGAGACAGAAACACTGCGAAGTTCTGGCTTGATCCTGTCAGGTTGCAAAACAGCGGTGGTTTTGGCCCAAGCGAGATCAATCGAATACACCGATTGGTTGAAGACAACAGAGAAGAGTTATTGGGAAGGTGGAATGAGTATTTTAACTCTTGAAGCCAAAGCGCAGGCCGTCGTAGTGACTGACGATGCCTTGGTTGTTGACTTGAGCGACGGGCGAACTATTTCCGCGCCACTGGCTTGGTATCCGCGGCTTCTTCAGGCTTCTCCTGAAGAACGCTCCAATTGGAGATTTATCGGTGATAGAGCAGGTATTCATTGGCCCGATCTTGATGAGGACATCAGCGTTGAGAACTTATTGTTCGGCAAACATTCCGGGGAAAGTCAGGCTTCTTTTTCCCGGTGGTTAAAAACACGAGCAGCGGCTGTAATCGCAAATTGATAGAGCTGCTACGAGCGGCTAATTTGGCTGAAAATCAGTGACACCCCAAATCGGCACAAATCGGGTAACTACGCGCACACTGTTGCTGCTGTTCATCGCCTTGCTGGCGTTGGCCAGCGGCGCGTTCAATTTGCGCGACCGGTTGAACCAGAAAGTCGTGCTGACCGATGGAGTCGTCTGGCGCGATGACGCGGAACTTGGCGTGGTTGCAGACCGCATTGAACCGGGCAGTCCGGCGGCGAAGGAAAGCATTCGCCGTGGCGACGTGTTGATCGGAATCAGTCCCACCGGCAGCAGCGACGATTTTGAAGTAGTAGAAAAAGCCCAGCACGTCCAGATGTATCTGGACCAGGCGAAAGATCGCGCCGGAGACCGCAATCCGGCGACGCTCAGTTACTGGGTAGAAAAACGCAACGATACGGGCGACATTACAATGCGTGAAGGTGTCGCTGATTTGAAGCTGGCGCCGCGACCAATCAGCTTCTTACGCGGATTGTATCTGGCAGTAGTCGGGCTGATTTATCTGGCCATCGGTGTTTACTTTTTGCTGCGGCAAGCGCGCGCGCCTTTTGTCACGCACTTCTTCCTGCTGTGTCTGCTGGCGTTTGTTGCGCATTTTTACAGTCCGACTGAAGAGATGCGCATGCAGTTCGACAAGGCGATTGATTTTGCCGATGCGGTTGCGCTGATTTTGCTGGCGCCGATGTTCGTGCATTTTGCAGCCAGGTATCCGGCGCGCGCGCAATTGTTTTCGCGCCGACGCTGGCTGGTCGGGGCTTTATACCTGCCGTCGGTCATCTTGATTGCGGCGGAGATATGGTTGCGATTTTCCGCGCTTCGCAATCTGTTGCCGGTTTCGCCGCTCAATGCCCGGACGTGGCTGTCGAAAACCGAACTGTTCTTTTTTGCCGCTTCGCTGATTGTCAGCGCGGTCATGCTGGTTCGCACCTTCCGCCTGGCTCCGAACATCGTCGTTCGCCAGCAATTGAAATGGGTGATGTGGGGCATGGGCGTGGCGTCGGCGTTGTTTGCTTCGTTTTACCTGCCTTCGTTTTTCACGGATTCGGCGGTGTCGAATTCGCTGGAACTGATTTCGTTGTCGCCGCTGGCGTTGATTCCGCTGACGCTCGGTTATTCCATCGCGCGATTCCGGCTGACCGACGTGGATGTGGTGATGCGGCGTTCGTTCGCCTACATCATTGCTACGCTTTCGGTGGCGGCGCTGTTTGGAACGGTCATGGCCGTCAGTTATGAATCGCTGCGACTGCAATTGTCGCAGGAAGCATCGTTGTTGATTGCCGCCATCGCCATGTCTGTTCTGGCCATGTTGTTTGCTCCCGTCAAAAACTGGTTGCAGGAACGCATTGACCGCATCTTTTATGGCGAAAAATATGATTACCGGGTGACGTTGCAGGATTTCGGTCGCACGCTGGCTTCGACCACTGAATTGGATCCGCTGCTGGATAGCCTGATGCGGCGGTTGAAAGAAGTTTTTTCGGTCGAACGGCTTGCCATCTTTGTCGAAGACGAAAGCGAACCATCCGGATTCCGGGCAGTTCGTCTGGAAGGCCTTGATCGAGAAATTACATTGCCGGCTGATTTCCTGTCCCTCTTGCGCGAGCGCACGGACAGTTCGGGAATCGTTCGCGTCGAAAGCTCCGATGCCGAAGAAGACGCCATCACCGGACGACTCATTACGCCCGCTGAATCACTGTCACGACGATTGTTCAGTTATTTCGTGCCGTGCGGTTCACGGTCGAGAATTGTCGCCGTGCTGGCGCTTGGACGTTCAACCGATGGCGCTTTGCTTTCTTCGGAAGACACCGATCTGCTGCGCGCGATTTCCGGTTACGTGGCTGTGGCGATTGAAAATGCCTTGCTGTTGGAAGAACAGGCAACACGCGCCAAAGAACTGGCACGGTTGAAAGAGTTCAACGAAAACATCATTGAATCCATCAACGTAGGCGTCATGGTCATCAACCTGTCCGGGCGCATTACCAACTGGAACGGCGCGCTGGAAGAAATTTACGGTGTTCGCCGCGACGAAACCATAGGTCGCCGCATCACCGAAGTGTTCGACACCGAAATGCTGCGCGCCTTGCGCGAATTGATGGCTCGCAGTCAGTGGAAAAACGGACACCACAACGGCGTGAATGGAAATGGAAACGGCAATGGCAATGGCAATGGTTCGTACAACACTAACGCCTTTGCCAACGGGTCTGCCGGCGAACCGGTCAACATTTATAAATTCCGCGCTCGCTCCGCCGATGATCGTGATTTGATGTTGAACATTTCGCTGGCTCCATTGCAAAGCAAAACATCTGAAATCGAAGGCACGCTTGTCGCCATCGAAGACGTCACAGAACGCATACGTCTGGAAGAACAGTTGCAGCAATCCGACAAACTTTCTTCGATTGGTTTGCTGGCCGCAGGAGTCGCGCACGAAGTGAATACGCCATTGACCGGCATTTCGTCGTATTCGCAAATGCTGATGCAGCAGATTCCCGAAAACGATCCGCGCCATCAACTGCTGGAAAAGATTCATCGCCAGACTTCGCGCGCGTCTTCAATCGTCAACAACCTGCTCAATTTTTCGCGCGTCAGCGACGCGCGCCTTGTTCCAGTCGCATTGAACCAGGTGCTGGACGACACGATTCAATTGCTGGAAGCGCAGCTTCGCAACACGGAAATTGAAGTCATACGCAATTACGATCCCAGTCTGCCGTTTGCGCCGGGCAACGCCGCCAAACTGCAACAGGTGTTCATGAATCTGATCCTCAATGCGCGCGACGCCATGCCCAACGGAGGGCGTCTGGAAATCGCCACTGAATCAAATCCGGATTCGATCCACATCAGGTTCCACGATACAGGCATAGGCATCGCCGCCGACCATCTGGCCAAAATTTACGATCCGTTTTTCACCACCAAACAAATCGGCAAGGGCACGGGGCTAGGCCTGGCGGTCAGTTACGGCATCATCCGCGATCACGGCGGCCTTATCGCCGTCGAAAGCCAGCCGGGCGAAGGCACAGTCTTCCAAATTTCACTGCCGCTGATCACCGTGCATCAACAGTTGGCGGCAGTCGGTGATTAGCGCATACGGCGCGCTCCGAAGTTTCAACATCAAAACCAAACAGGATTTTCAACGCTATGAAAGCGCTCAAGCTCGCTCTTAAGGCCTTGCTGTTGGCGTGCCTGGCGACTGGTTTGGCCGTTGCTGCCGAACTTTCCGCCGGAGTTGCGCGCGTCGAAATCACGCCGCCGGTCGGATTTCCCATGGGCGGTTATTCCGCTCGGCAAGGCAACTCAACCGGCGTACACGATTCGTTGTTTGCCACCGTCTTGCTGCTCAAAGCCGAAGGCGGCACATTGGCCATTATCAGTTGCGACGTGTTGTCGTTTCCTTCCGAGCGAATTGTCACGCTGGCGCGCGAACGAAAACTGGCCGATCACGTCTTGATCGCCGCCACGCACAACCATTCGGGGCCAATTACCTGGCGAGATCAATCGTGGCCAAAACCTGAAAGTTCGTGGTATGCCGACACCGAAGCCAAAATCCTCAGCGCCATTGAGGAAGCCTCGAAGAAACTCTTTTCGGCTCGCGTTGCTGCGGGCTTCGGAGAAATCTACCTGGGGCACAATCGCCGCAAAGTAGCGGCCGATGGCAAAGTTGCAATGTTCTGGCGCAACGCGGATAAGTTACCGACCTCACCGATTGATCCGACAGTCGGCGTCATTCGCGTAGACGATGAGACCGGCAAGCCGCGCGTTGTGTTGGTGAATTACGCCTGCCACGCCGTCGTGCTGGGGCCGGACAATCGCCAGATTTCGGCGGACTATCCGGGGTATCTACGCCAACGCATTGAACAAGCATTGCCCGGCGCGTTGTGTTTGTTCGTTCAAGGCGGCGCGGGCGACATCAATCCTTATCACGACAAACAACCTGTCGCCGAAAACGGTTTTGGCGAAGCTGAAAAGGCTGGCAATGCTCTGGCTGAAGAAGCTTTGAAAATTGTCGCTAACCTGAAGCCAGCTGCGAACCCTTCCGCAAAGTTGCAGGCCATCGCCGAAGTCAGAGAGTTCCGCGACCGTTGGGATGCGGCGAAAACAATCAAAGCCGGATTGACGACCTTGCTGTTGAACAACTCCATAGCCATTGCCACGATTCCCGGCGAACCGTTTGTGGATTTGCAGATTGCCTTGCGCGACAAATCGGAAGTCGCCCACACTTTTTTGTTCGGCTACACCTTCAGCGCAGGCGGCGAATGGATCGGCTACGTGCCTACGCTCAAAGCCGCGACCGAAGGCGGTTACGGAGCCGGTTACAGCACGAACATAGAGGTCGGAGCAGGCGAAGCGATGATTGATGGCCACGTCGTCAACCTGTTTATCTTGATGGGCAAACTGAAAAAATCGCCGAGTTTTTAGCTGGGAACGCAGGCGTCCCCGCCTGCTGTAATCGCTGGGAACGCAGGCGTCCCCGCCTGCTGTGATCGCTGGGAACGCAGGCGTCCCCGCCTGCTGTGATAAAAAAAACGCGAAGCTTCCTTTTGAGAAAAGATTATGCGAATGACGGTTTCATTGCTGATTTTGCTTTGTTCTTTGACGCTGGCTGGCAATGCGCAAAATCTGCGCGCCGGAGTTTCTCGCGTTGACATCACTCCGCCGCTGGGCGTTGACCTGTGGGGATACTTTGATCGGTCAGGGACGGCGAATGGAAAACTCGATCCGTTGTTTGCTCGTGTGCTGGTGTTGGAAGCCGGACGGCAATCAGTTGCCGTTGTCACGCTTGATCTTGGCCGCACGTTCGGGCCGCCGCAAATTGCGTGGTTGCGCGACAAAGCGCGTCGGCAACACGGCGTCGCCGAAGTGATGTTGATTGCTTCGCACACTCATTCCGGCCCGGTGATTGACGACAGTTACGACGACGGCGTGCCCGAATGGGAGCAGCGCGCGCTGGAAAAAATCGCCGACTCGATTGGCGAAGCCGTGGCGAAACTGAAAGCGGCTCGCATCGGCGCGGGCTTGGGGCAAGCGACGCTCGGCCACAACCGCCGCGTCGTTCAGTCGGACGGTTCGGTCAAAATGTTGTGGCGCAACAGCACAGGCCAGCAAACGGGAATGATTGATCCTGCGGTTGGGGTGATTCGCGTTGATGATGTGAACGGAAATCCGATGGCGATTCTGGTGAATTACGCCTGCCATCCTGTGATTTTCGGACCGGACAATTTGCGCTACTCGGCGGATTTTCCTGGAGCAATGGCTCGGCTGGTGGAAAAGAGTTTTGACGAAAAACCGATTTGCTTCTTCCTGCAAGGCGCTCCCGGCGACATCAATCCGATGCTGGACAAAACTCCGCTGGCGGAAAACGCCGACGCCATCAAAATCGAAATCGGCGAACAGCTTGGCCGCGAAGTCGTGCGCGTTGCCCAAACTATCAAAACCGAGGTTTCGGCAAATCCTGAAGTCGCTTTTTTCAGCGAAGAGCTTCGCTTTCGCAACCGCTGGGATTTGGATTCGATGCGGCAGATGCTGAATCTGGCGTTTCCGCCTGCGCTGGCCAAACGTTATCAACGTTACATCACGCCGGAAATCGTCGCGCCTGTGACGACGCTGGTCATCAACAAACAAATTGCCTTGGTGGGATTGCCGGGCGAACCCTTTGTCGGATTGCAGTTACTGCTGAAATCGCGTTCGCCGCTGCCGATGACGTTCCTGACCGGCTACACGAATGGTTATTACGGCTATTTCCCGACAATCAGCGCGGCTGTTTCGGGCGGTTACGGAGCGAACACGCTGGTCACGCGCGTCGAAGTCGGCGCGGGTGAACGCATGGTAGATCGAGGCTTGATCCACATTTACCGCGTACTAGGCAAGCTGAAAGACAAACCCGAACAGCCTTGAGCCGGAACCCATTCCTCCACGAAGTTCACGAAGGAGCACGAAGCCGATCTTTTCTTCGTGGTCTTCGTGTCCTTTGTGGAGGATTCATTTGTGTGAGGAGATGCAATGAAAAGAATAAGTTGTGTTGTGATTGCGTTGGCGTTGTTGGCCTGTTTCGCTCAGGCGCAAGACCGTGTCGAACAATGGAAAGGAAAAACCGTCATGGTTTTTACGCCTCATCCGGACGACGATGTGTTTGGTTGCGGAGGCACATTGTCGCTGCTGGCAAAAAACGGCAACAAGATCATCGTCGTGATTTACACCAACGACAACAAAGGCTCGTTCGATCTGGAAATGACCAGCGAACGGCTGGCGCGCATTCGCAAAGCCGAGCAGGAAGCCGCGATGGAAGTCATAGGCATTCCCAAAGCCAACATCATCTGGATGGGGTACGACGACGGCGAACTGGAATACGCCGAACCAAAAGCTCTGTGCGGCCAGGCGACGAAGCTGATTCGGCAGCATCGCCCGGATGTAGTGTTCAGCGTGGATCCCGGCGAATGGTACGAGCGCTGGCACAAGAGCGATCATCGTATGGGCGGCGTGAACACGGCGGACGCCATTCGCGCGGCGGAATTTCATCTGTATTACCCCGAACATCTGCTGGTGGACGGACTGAAGCCTTACAAAGTGCCGTTGATGATGTTTTATTACGCCGCCGCCGAAGCCAATTACTGGGTGGACATCAGCAGCGTGGTGGATCAAAAAATCAACGCCATCACCAAACACGTCAGCCAGTTTGAACCTTCGATCAACAAATACCGTCCCGATTGGGACCCGAAAGATTTGGCAAAGCTGGTCGAATACCTGAAAGGCCGCGCGACGAAAAAAGACGGCAAAGTCGTTGAAGCCTTTCGCCGCGCCACAGGCTTCAATCCGCAATAGCCCTTCAGGACTGAATCCGCTGGCTGGCAATTTTGTTGTTCGGCCAGCGGGCAAAATGCTATCGTCTGTTTCCGTTCCGAAATTCGTATTTGGAGTTTAGCTGTAATGAAAATCGAAACAGGCGTGATTGCAGCAGCAGGTTCTGGCACTCGCATGTTGCCGGTCACTTTGGGCTACCCGAAAGAGTTGATGCCGGTCATCAACAAACCCACCATCCAACTCATCATCGAAGAATTCATCGAAGCCGGGATCAAACGAATCGTCATCGTCACCGGAGAAAATCCCTCGCCGCTGCACCGGCAATACAAACCGGAAAACCTGCCGCCCGCCGGAAAGCACAAAGCTCTGGACGATTTCGTCAACAAAATGTCCGGCGTCGAAATCATCTTCGAACCGCAAGCCGGGCCTTATGGCAACGGGACTCCGCTGCTGGTGGCGCGCAAACACATTCCCGAAAGCGAAGGTTTCATTTACGCCTACGGCGACGACATCATCAAAGCCAAAACTTCGTTCGCCAAACAACTCGTCACCACGCACAACGAAACCGGAGCGCTGGTCGCCGGAGTTCAGGAAGTCGCGTGGGAAGACGTGGTTCGATATGGCATAGTCGAATTCAAAGACGACGGTTCGCGCGAGATGAAAGACGTGATCGAAAAACCCGCGCGCGAAGAAGCCAAATCCAACTTAGCTATGTTTGGACGTTTCCTGCTTTCAACCGATGTGATTCAGATTTTGAGCGAGATTCCTTTGGGCAAGGCGAATGAATTATGGCTGACCGATTCCGTCCGCGAGTACATTCGGCGTGGCGGGCGCGTAGTTGCTCGACCGGTGATTGACGGCGAGTGGCTGACCATAGGCGATCCGGTCAATTATCTGCGAACCGTGATTGAATACGCGCTGGAAGACGCCGAAATTCGCGCCGCGCTGGAACCGCGCATTCGCAGGTTGTTGGGAATGGCCTGAACTACCCAGCGCCTACATTGCCCGGCTTCCGGCCAGAGCCGTTAAAGAGCGGCGCGGGATAGTGGCAAGTTCTTCCGCAATTTCCTGCTGCGCCAACCTCAATTCGTAAGACTGTTGCAGATTCAGCCAAAACTCTGCGCCAGTGCCAATCCATTGGCCCAGACGTAAGGCCGTGTCGGCAGTGATGCTGCGCTGCCGATTCAGAATTTGAGTAATCCGGCTGGCGGGAACGTGCAAAATTCGCCCAAGCTCAGCAGCGGTAACGCCAAGCTCCTTTAACTCATCTGCCAAAATTTCACCCGGATGTATTGGTGTACGTGCCATCTGTCTCTCCCTTCTCAATGATAATCCACAATTTCCACATTCAATGGGCCGGAACTGTCTTCCGGCCATTCAAAACAAATGCGCCATTGATCGTTGATGCGAATGCTGAATTGCCCTTTCCGGTCGCCTGCCAATGCCTCAAACCGATTGCTTGGGAGCATCATCAACGTTTCTTTGGTCGGAGCAGCGTCGAGAATTTCCAATCGCTTTTCAGCTTGGCGCGCAAATGATTGAAAAGCTTTGATTGCCTTGCCTTCGGCAAACTGCCGCGTCCGCTTGTCACGATAATTCAGGATCACCAGCTCACCTCTTTTCAATCAAACGGAAAGGCTTGGTCAGTTGCCATAAATTACTGTTAACTGCTGGCATTTTCATTTGATGAGTTCAACGCCAAGATAAGGCACCAACGCCTTCGGCACTTTCACCGAACCATCCGCTTGCTGGTAGTTTTCCAGAATTGCCAGCCACGTCCGGCCCACTGCCAAGCCCGAACCATTCAGCGTATGAACGAATTCGGTTTTGGATTTGCCTTCGCGTTTGAAGCGAATCTGGGCGCGGCGCGCCTGAAACGCTTCGCAATTCGAGCAGGACGAAATTTCGCGGTACGTGTTCTGGCTTGGCAGCCAGACTTCGATGTCATAAGTCTTCGCCGACGAAAAGCCCATATCTCCCGTGGAAAGCACGACAGTGCGGTAAGGAAGTTCCAGTCGCTGCAACACGGTTTCGGCGTTGCCCGTGAGTTCTTCCAGCGCGGCGTATGAATCTTCGGGTTTGGTCAGCTTGACCAATTCGACTTTGTCGAACTGGTGCTGGCGGATCAGCCCGCGCACGTCGCGTCCGTAACTTCCGGCTTCAGACCGAAAGCAAGGCGTGTAGGCCGTGTAGCTGATCGTCAAATCTTTTTCGTCCAGAATTTCGTCGCGGTGAAGATTGGTCAGCGGGACTTCGGCGGTGGGAACCAGGTAATAGTCGCGCTCGAACCGCAGCTTGAACAAATCCTGCTCGAATTTCGGCAACTGGCCTGTGCCGAACAAACTCTCGGCGTTGACCATAAACGGCGGCAGCATCTCCCGGTAACCGTGTTCGGTCGTATGCAGGTCGAGCATAAACGCGATCAACGCGCGTTCCAGTTTTGCGCCGATGCCGCTGAGCACGGAAAACCGAGCGCCGGTGACTTTCGTCGCGCGATCTTGATCCAAAATGCCAAGCGACGTGCCGATGTCCACGTGATCTTTCGGCGTGAGGCCTTCGGCGGCGAAATCGCGCGGCGTGCCCCAACGGCGAACTTCGACGTTGCCCGATTCGTCTTTGCCAACCGGAACCGATTCGTGAGCCAGATTCGGCACGCGGGTCAGAATGTTGCGAAATTCGTTGTCCAGTTCTTCAACGCGAACTTCGGCGGATTTGATTTTGTCGCCCAGCGCGCGCGATTCGGCTTTTTTGGCTTCGGCTTCTTCTTTTTTGCCTTCGCGCATCAATGCGCCGACTTCTTTGCTGATGCGGTTCGAGGCGGCGTTCAGTTCGTCGCGTTCGCGGATCAACGCGCGACGTTCGGCGTCAAGCTTCTGAAAATCTTCCAGCGCCGCCGGATCGAAATTGCGCGCGGCGAGCCGTTCGCGCACCTGATCGAAATTCTCTCGGACAAAATGGACATCAAGCATAAAAAGAATCCTCTTGATAAAAGTTGCTCCACAGGGCGGAGTTGGACAAAGTACGCATCGCGCCGAATGCTGTCAACGACGAATTGAGGCAGCGGCCTTGCTGTGTTAGGTTTGCGCCGCTGTCACATCCCATTACATTTCGAGGTCAGGTCATGAAAAATCAACTTGTTCGTTTGTTGGGTTTGTTTTGCATTTTGTCATTGCTGGCGGTTGGCGCAGCGGCTCAGGCAAAAGTCGAGCAGACTGCGCTGGATCGGTACATCGCCCAAAAGGATTCGGTTTACGGTTGGAAGCTGGTCAACACCATCGAAGGCGAAGGCTATCGCGGTTACGTGCTGGAACTGACTTCGCAAACCTGGCGCAGCGAAAAAGACGTTGATCGCCCGGTCTGGAAGCACTGGCTGACCATCGTCAAACCGGAAAAAGTCGGCAGCAACAAAGCTCTGTTGTTCATCGGCAGCGGCAACAACAACAATCCCGCGCCGACCAGAGTTTCCGAGCGAACGGCGAAAATCGTCGTTGAAACGCAAACCGTCGTGGCAGAACTTGGGATGGTTCCGAACCAGCCGCTGCGGTTCACTGATTCGCCGGACAAAGCGCGTTCCGAAGACGATTTGATCGCTTACACGCGCGTGAAGCATTTTTCGACCAAAGACGATTTCTGGCTGGTTCGATTGGCGATGGTCAAAAGCGGCGTTCGCGCGATGGACGCGATTCAGGAATTCTTGATGAGCGAAGCGGGCGGAAAAACCAAAGTGGATCAGTTCGTCGTCGCCGGAGGATCGAAGCGCGGATGGACGACGTGGCTGGTCGGCACGGTGGACAAACGCGTCGTGGCCATCATTCCGCTGGTGATTGACGCGCTGAACAGCGAAGCCATCACGCGCCATCATTTTGAAGCGATGGGATTCTTTTCGTCGGCGCTCAACGATTACGTCAATCACGGTTTGTTTCCGCACAAAATCGGCACGCCGGAATATCAGGCCGTGTTGAAGATCGAAGACGCTTACCATTACCGAAACCGGCCAAGTCTGAAATTGCCGAAGTTCATGATTAACGCGGCGGGCGATCAATTTTTTCTGCCGGACAATTCGCAGTTTTATTACGGCGATTTGCCGCAGGAAAAACACATTCGTTATGTGCCGAACGCCAAACACGATCTGGCGGGTTCGGACGCGACGGAAAGTTTGATAGCGTTTTATCAGGCGATTTTGTCCGGCAAATCGCGTCCGCGATTTTCGTGGACGAAGCAGAAAGACGGCTCGCTGGTCGTCAAGCCGGTTGATAAGCCGAAAGAAGTGAATTTGTGGCAGGCGACGAATCCAAATGCGCGCGATTTTCGGCTGGACGTGATTGGCAAGGCCTACACCAGCACACCGCTGACAGCCGAAAAAAACGGTTCATACATTGGCCGCGTCGCCAGGCCGGAAAAAGGCTACACGGCATTTTTCGTCGAGATGGTTTATGACTCAGGCGGCAAGTATCCGTTCAAATTCACCACCGAAGTCAGCGTTGTGCCGGACGTGCTGCCGTTCAAGTTTGAAGACGCGGCGAAGAAATATGCGGCGACTGCGCCGAAGGAGTGATTGTCGGAGCGCGGACGTCCCGTCCGCGACCGGAAATAAGTTGTTGGAAAGTTGAAACATTCATCCAATGAAAGTTGCAATCGTCGGAGCCGGGCCAGCCGGTTCTCATTTGGCTTGTGAGTTAAGCAAGCAGGGATTTGAAGTCCTTTTGTTCGATGCGCGACCGGCGTGGGAAAAACCTTGCGGCGGAGGCGTCACATCCAAAGCTTTGCGCGAGTTTGAATTTTTGCGCGACGGGCAATCGCCGAAGCAGATGATTTCAAGCTTGCGGTTGATTTCGGCTGCTGGGCTCGATTTGACGGTCGCGCCCAGTCACGAGTTCGCCATTTATTCGCGGCGCGAACTCGCCGAGATGATGCGCCAGCGAGCCGTTGCCGCAGGCGCGCAACTTCGCGTGGCGCGCGTTGAAAAAACGAATTTCAGCAACGGACATTGGCTGTTGGAAACATCGGCGGGCGAATTCGCGGCGGACTTTCTGGTCGGAGCCGACGGAGCGAGCAGCGTCATTCGACGAAGGGTTGGCGTGAAGTTCGAAGCGAAGGATTTTGCCTACGCCTTGGGTTGGAATGTGAAAGACGCCCAGCCGCCGACTCGGGTTGACGTGAAGTATCTGGACGACGCCAGCGGCTATTTATGGTTGTTTCCGCGTCACGATCACATTTCTTACGGCATCGCCAGCGGCTATCAGGAAATGCCACCCGCGCGATTGAAAGAAAAGTTGCTGGCTTATATCGAAATCGAAGACTCGTCGGCGGCGCGCGAAATTCGCAACGCTGAGGGCAACACAACCGCCAACACGAATTTCTACGCTGCGATTTTGCCAGCATTGGACGTTGCCACCTGGGATCGTTTGCAAGCGTGTGATGCGGCGAAGAACTGGGCGCTGATCGGCGATGCGGCGGGGTTTGTTGATCCGCTGACCGGCGAGGGAATTTATTACGCCATCAAATCTGCGGATTTGCTGGCCGAAGCAATGCGGACGCGCCTGGCAGATTTCGACGCCATGTGGCGAGCCGAATTCGGAGCCGAACTTCGTCGCGCGGCGCAGTTGAGCGACCGATTCTATTACGGCAAATTTGCCGGAGCGCGATTGACTGAACGCATGGTGCAATTCGCCAAACGCCATCGCGGCATACGCGAAGTGCTGCGCGATCTGGTGGCGGGCGATCAAGGTTACGTCGGATTGAAACCACGTCTGGTCAAAAGTCTGGCGACGGTGTTTTGAATACATCTCGGAAAGTTTGATTCATAAAATGAGCGCAAATAACGTTTCTCTTTTTCATCACACGGCTTTACCCCGAATCGAAGGCGGCAAAAAGCCGCCGCTGTTGTTGCTGTTGCACGGTTACGGCGCGAACGAAGACGATTTGTTTTCGCTGGTTCCGTATCTGGACGAACGCTTTCTGGTGGTCAGCGCGCGCGCGCCAATCCGGTTGCGCGGAATGATGGGCGGTTACGCCTGGTTCAATCTGGGATTCACGCCGCAGGGAATTGCGGTTGATCCGGCGGAAGTCGAATCGGCTCGGCAAACGCTCAAAGCCTTCATTGACGAAATCGTCGTGGCTTACGATTGCGATCCGAACGCGGTTTATCTGGTTGGATTCAGCCAGGGAGCGATGATGAGTCTGGCCGTGGCGCTCACGTATCCGGGAACTGCCGTCGCCGTCGTGGCCATGAGCGGACGATTGATGCCGCAAACAATCAACCAGATTCAGGACAAAGATGCGTTGATCGGGTTGCCGATTTTCGTTCTGCATGGCACTCAAGACAATGTGTTGCCGATCAGCCATGGCCGCGAAACCCGCGCCGCGCTTGGGGAATTGCCGGTTGATTTGACTTACCGCGAATATCCTATGGGACACGAAGTTTCAGCGGAAAGTCTGGACGATGTTAGCGAGTGGTTAAAAGCGAGATTGGACGAGGCTTCAACGGTGTTTATCAACTGAGCGTCAAGAGCGAAAAATTCAAAACAGGATTTAAGGGATTGTTTTCAGGATGCACAGGATTCAGATGGCTGCGGTTGCGTTTTTGAGGTGATCGCGGACAGTGTGCGGACAGGCGCAACCATATCGGTGCTGAAACCCTGCGACAGCCTGTTCGGCCAGACGCATTCCCGGCATGCGGTTGAATGGCCAGTTCGATTGTCGAAACCACGGGGATGTCCGATCCCAATGAACGAAAAAATAGTTTTCGCCGTATTCACGCTCGTTGGCTCGGTCGTTGGCGAAATGCAGCGCGGGATGATGGGAAAATTCCGTGATTTCGCGCGCGCTGTCGAATTTGTGAATTGTCCAAAACGGTTCGCGGTTGATGACATAATCCAATCTGGCGAGCACACGCAAAAACTCCGTTCGATCCCAAACCGTCAATTCCAGATAACTTCGACGAAAGCCTTTGATTTCGGCAACTTGTTGCCACAACGCGGAATTGGCCAGCCCGCCTGCGTGTGCGATGAAGTTTTGAGCCGTCAGGAAATTTTCGAGCGTGCCCGAATGGTTAAGCGTGCCCGTCGGATCGAATTCGATGACGAACTGATTGAATCGTTCGGCACAGAGTTCCGGCCAATCGCTGGTGATCAACTCCCCATCGCGCAATCCGACAAGCTTCGGCGACAAGGCGTACTGCTCGACTTCGCTCAATTGGCTCCACGGAGAAACAATCATTCACAAACTCACTTCCGACGTTGTTTGGGAAACAGGAATCGCAGCGCAGGTTCGACGCGTTTGGCCCAGGCGGCTTCGGTGTGTTGGCCGCCGCGGATTTCCAGAAACTTCAAATCGGCGTCCTGTCGCCAGCCTTGAATCATCAACAAATCGCGTAATTGCCGAACGATGCCCGGAGTGAATTTTCCTTCTTTCGTGCCTATGTCCAGCCAGATGCGCATCGTTGGTTTTGCTCTGAGTTGCTGGACGAATTTCAGAATCCACCAGTGATCCCACCAGACCGACGGCGACATGACCATCAACCGGCTGAACACGTTCGGATGTTTCAAGCCCAGATACAGCGTCAGCAGCCCGCCCAAAGAAGAACCGCCAAGCCCGGTGAATTCCGGCCCGGCCAGCGTGCGATACCTGTGGTCAACGAACGGTTTCAGTTCTTCGATCAAAAAACGACCGTACAGATCGGCTTTGCCGCCGCGTTTCTGGCGTGGATCAACTGTCGGCGTGTATTCGTCAATCCGGTCGGCTCCGGTGTTGTAAATGCCGACGATTATCAAAGATTCGATCTTGCCGCTTAAAATCAATCGCTGGGCGGTTTCGTCAACTCCCCATTCCACTCCGTTGAACGCCGTTGTCGCGTCAAACAGGTTTTGGCCGTCGTTCAAATATAAAACCGGAAAGCGCCGAGTCTCGTCTTCATAGCCGGGCGGCAGATACACCATCACGTCACGGTTTTGATCCAAAAAGTTTGAGTGAAAATTCGAGTGTCGGCGAAAGTTGCCAGTCAGCGTGTGGGCGTCCTGGACGAATGGCGAAGAATGGTGGGACGCCGAAGCTTTGACCATTCGGGTTGCCGCTGCCGATGAATCTGCCAGTGAATCAGAATGCGATGATTGCAAAACGTACCTCTTGTGTATGAATAAAAACGAAAATAATTTCTCGACGGCTCTTCACGGAGCATCGCCAAACGGCAATAATACACATCCATCAACGAACTTGCGACGCAGAAAAAATTCAAAACGACCTTCAATCCTTTAGGAGAGAAACCTGATGAAACACCTGATTCTTGCTTTGGCATTTACTGCTGTGTTCGCCGCGCCTCAATGCGTTCTGGCTCAAGCGGAGAAAAACGATTACGGCAAAGGCGAAACCTGGTTGTGCCGTCCTGGCAGAACCGACGCCTGTGCGGTGGATTTGACGACAACCGTCGTGGCTGCGGACGGCAAATTGAAAGAAGAAAAATGGAAGGCGAACCCGGACGCGCCGATTGATTGTTTTTACGTGTATCCGACGGTTTCCAACGACACCACCGGCAACAGCGACATGAATGCCGGGCCTGAAGAGCGCAATGTCATTCATCATCAATTCGCGCGGTTTGGATCGCAGTGCCGGTTGTATGCTCCGCTATATCGGCAAATCACGCTGACCGCGTTGCGCGCAAACTTGTCGGGCAATCCGATGAAAATGGATCGCGTGCTGGCTTACAACGATGTGCTGGACGCCTGGAACCATTATCTGGCCAATGACAACAAAGGGCGCGGAGTCGTTTTGATCGGTCATTCGCAAGGTTCAGGCGTGTTGATGCAACTCATCAAAAACGAAATTGACGGCAAACCGATTCAGGATCGCATAGTGTCGGCGCTGCTGATTGGCATGAACGTCGCCGTGCCCAAAGGAAAAGATGTCGGCGGACAGTTTCAGAAAATGCCGTTGTGTCGTTCGGCGAATCAAACCGGTTGCGTGATTTCTTATGTGACTTTCCGCGAAAACGCGCCGCCTCCGGCAAACACGTTGTTCGGGCGATTGCCCGGAGAAATGGAAGTGGCCTGCACAAACCCTGCGGCTTTGGCTGGCGGCAGCGGAGAGTTGCAGGCTTATCTCGGTGCGGGACGTTTTGCAGGCTCTTCGGCTCAGGAACCCAAGCCATGGGTGACGCCTGAACAACCGATCAAGTCGCCGTTTGTCAGCGTTCCCGGATTGTTGAGCGGCGCGTGTGTTTCCAATGAAAAAGGTTCGTATCTGGCGGTCAAGGTTCACGGCGACCCGAAAGACCCGCGCACGGATGACATAGTGGGAGACATTGTCGTCGCCGGTCAGGTGCAGGCCAATTGGGGATTGCATCTGATTGACGTGAACATAGCCATGGGAAATCTGGTGAACGTCGTCGGCCAGCAATCAAAGGCTTATCTGGCGAAACAGAAAAAGTAGCGACAATGGAAGTCGAGGAGATTCCTGTTTGAAATCCAATACCGTCGAAACTCACCCGCAACGAACGTACAAGTATTACGATTTGGTGATGGCGGCGTTTGTCACTGTGCTGCTTTGTTCCGGCGTCATCGGCGTGCAGAAAGTTTCCCAACTGGAAATTCCCAAACTCGGCGCGTTTGAATTCGGCACGGCGATTTTGTTCTTTCCGCTGAGCTACATTTTCGGCGACATTTTGACCGAAGTTTATGGGTACGCGCGGTCGCGGCGTGTGATTTGGGCGGGATTTGGAGCGTTGATCTTTGCCGCGTTTATGAGCTGGGCGGTGGTCAAAATGCCTCCGGCTCCGGGCTGGAAGGGGCAGGACGCTTACGACATGATTTTCGGCAGCACGCCCCGCATAGTGTTTTCGTCATTGATCGCTTTCTGGGCGGGCGAATTCGCCAATTCCTTTGTCCTGGCCAAGATGAAAATTCTGACCAGCGGGCGCTGGCTGTGGATGCGAACCATCGGTTCCACCATCGTAGGCGAAGGCGTGGATTCGCTGATTTTTTATCCGCTGGCGTTTTACAACTCTTCGATCATGCCGAACGATCTGGTCTTCACTGTGATGATGAGCAATTACCTGTTGAAAGTCGGCTGGGAAGCGGTCATCACGCCGTTCACATATTTGATCGTCAATTTCCTGAAGCGCGTCGAACACGAAGATTATTACGACCGTGACACAAACTTTAATCCGTTTACGCTCGAAACCTGAGCCTGTGTGCGACAAGCTGCCAGCTTGTCGTTGGCTCGGCGAATGATTTACTTGATTACAACCGACAAGCTGACAGCTTGTTGTACTTTCAGAGGACTTATGACAACAACTGCCCAGATGCAGAGCAAAATTCAAGCAGCAAAAGAACGACTGGATGCCCACGTCCGCGAGATGGTCGAATGGCATTTCAACCCCGAAACCGGGTGCGAGTATTGGCTGGAAAAAGCCAAAACCTATGACTTCGATCCGCGCAAGGACGTGAAAACTTACGAAGATCTGGACAAGTTTCCGTTTTTCCAGGATGAAGATTTGCGCGGCGGGCCGGTGCGTAAATGGCTGCCAAAAGGATTGGCCGGAAAACCTGTCTACGTGTTTGAAACCGGCGGCAGCACTGGCGTGCCGAAAAGCCGCGTCGTTGTTGACGATTTCAAAATTGATTACGAACTTTTCAGCGAAACCTTGCCGGATGAATTCTTCCCCAAAGGCGCGGATTGGTTGATGCTTGGCCCCAGCGGCCCGCGCCGTTTGCGTCTGGCGGTTGAGCATCTGGCGCAATTTCGCGGCGGCATCAGCTTTTGCGTTGACCTTGATCCGCGCTGGGTCATCAAGCTCATCAAATGGGGCGAGATGCAGATGATGGAACGGTACAAAGCTCACGTCATTGACCAGGCCGTGACGATTTTGAAGGCGCATCCGAACATCAAATGCATGTTCGCCACGCCGAAACTGCTGGAAGCTCTCTGCGAAAAAGTCTCGCTGAAAAAGATGGGCATCACTGGCGTGTTTTGCGGCGGAACGGAAATGACGCCGCAATTCCATCGCTTCGCAGTTGAAGAGTTGATGGAAGGCGCGTACTTCGCGCCGACGTATGGCAACACTTTGATGGGGTTGGCAACGCATAAGGTTCCGTTCGACCCGGCGGACAACTGGGCGATCATTTATTACCCTCCCTGCCCGCGCGCGATGATCGAAGTCGTTGACCCGGACGAACCAAGAAAGCTTGTCGAATACGGCAAAACCGGTCGTGTGCGGCTGACGACGCTGACCAAGGAATTGTTCATGCCGCGCTTTTTGGAGCGCGACGAATGCGAACGCGAACGTCCTTGCGAAGCCTATCCGTGGGATGGCGTCCGCAACGTCCGCCCGTTCTCGCGCTTTGCGACCTCAGTGGTTGAAGGCGTGTATTGATTTGTGAATCTGAGAAACGGCGATGACGAAAAAACGACTCCAAGAACTGGTCGCAAAGAATTTGCAAAACAATCCGAACCCGATGATTGATACTGAAACGGGATTGGAGGCTCTGCAAAAGATGATCGTCATCGCCGAAAACAACGGCGTTGAGTTTGCTCTGATTGGCGGAATCGCCATGCATTTGTATGGCAGCCCGCGTTTAACCAAAGACGTTGACGTAATTGCGTCTTCGCTATTGCCGCTGGCAGTGGAAAAGCGTCTGGGATTTGGCGGCGCGCGGTATTCGGTCAAGCTTGGCAAACGCGCCGTGCCGGTGGACTGGATTGTCCGCGACGACACCGCACGTAAGTTTTATCAATTGGCATTGCAGGATGCGTACAAATTGCCGAATGGATTGCCAATTGTCACGCCGGAGTGGTTGGTGATTTTGAAATACATCGCCGGGCGAACAAAAGATCAACAAGACGCCATTTACTTGCTCCGGCAAAAAAGCTTGGTTGATCGTCGTTCGTTACGCCGAAAAATCGTTGCTACCGCCGGACGAGAGTATTGGGCGCTGGTTGCTGCGGGGCTTCAACGTTGGTACGACTTGGCGGACGGACGCATCCGAACGGAAAAGGAAGATTACGAAGCCGGACGAATGTAAACGGGGTTGTTGATGGAAATCCTTGTTCGCTCAGCCCAACCGGAAGATGCCGCAGCCATCGTCGCCATTTTCAATCCTGTCATCGAAAGCGGGAAGTACACGGTGTTTGACTCGCCGTTCACTGTTGAAGCCGAGCGCGAATACATCGAAAACTTGTCTGCACGCGGCATCTTTCACGTCGCTGTTCGTCTGGCTGACAACAAGATCGTAGGCTTTCAAAGCATGGAGCCTTTCGCCACGTACACGCACGCTTTCGATCACGTCGGAGTCATAGGAACTTATGTTGATCTCAACGAACGGCGACAAGGCATCGCCGGGCAATTGTTTGCTGCGACGTTTGAAGCCGCCCGGCAAAAAGGCTACGAAAAGCTGTTTACCTTTATCCGCGCCGACAATCCGGCGGCGCTGGCGACGTATCAGCGGCAAGGCTTTGAAATCATCGGCACGGCTCGGCGGCAGGCGAAGATCAACGATTGTCACGTTGACGAAATAATGGTTGAGAAGTTTTTGTAGGCGGGAGTTATGACGACCAAATTCATTAGTGCGATTTTTGTTTTCGTTTTGTTGGGAAGTCCAGGTTTTTTTGTTCGGGCGCAAGACTGGGCGCAGTGGCGTGGAGCCAATCGCGATGGCGTCGTCAAAGATTTTGTCGAGCCTGTCGCATGGCCGAAAGAGTTGAAGCAAGTCTGGAAAACGCCAGTTGGGTCGGGATATTCATCGCCAGTGGTTTCAAAAGATCGCGCTTGGGTTCACAGCATGAATGGCGAAGAAGAAACCATTACCTGTCTGGATTTGAAAACCGGCAAACCGCTTTGGAGCAAACGTTACCCGGCGCAATTCACCAAAAACCAGTACGCCACGGAAATGAGCAAAGGGCCTTTTTCGACTCCGTTGCTGCATCAGGGCAGGGTATACACTTTGGGCGTCAACGCTGTGCTGTCATGTTTTGACGCCGTTACCGGCGAACTGAAATGGCAAAAGGATTACGGCAAGCCGAACACCTCGAAAATGTTTTGCGGCACGGCGATGTCGCCAGTGGCTGAAGGCGGCAACGTGATTGTCTACACCGGCGACGATCTTCGCGGCGGCGTAATGGTGGCTCTCGATGCTGAGACGGGCAAAGAAATCTGGCGCTGGGCGGGCGAAGGGCCGGGCTATGCTTCGCCGATTGTGGCTGCGTTCGGCGGAGTTCGGCAGATTGTGACGATGACCGACAAATCCGTTGTCGGCATCGCGGCCAAAAACGGACAATTGCTGTGGCGTTTGGAATGGCCGGACGAATGGAATGAAAACATCATCACGCCTTTGGTTTGGAAAACTTCGTTGATATTGTCCGGCGTTCGCAAAGGCACAATGGCTGTCGAACCGACGAAAACCGGCGACAAGTGGGAAGCCAAACAGCTTTGGCATAACCGCGAATTGACGATGTACATGAATTCGCCTGTGCTGGATGGCGACCACTTTTACGGGATGACCAACAAACGCAAAGGCTCCATCTTTTGTGCCGAAGCAGCCACCGGCAAGATTCTCTGGTCAACAGAAGGCCGCGAAGGCGCCAACGCTGCGATTCTGCACAGCAAAGATTTGCTGTTTGTCTTGAACAACGACGCCGGATTGATTGTGGCAAAAAAGAGCCGGGCTGGATTCGAACAACTGGCGAAGTATTCCGTCGCCGACAGCGCGACTTATGCGCATCCGGTAATTTTCGGCAAACGATTTCTGGTCAAAGACGATGCAGCGATTGCGCTGTGGAGTCTGCAATGACGTTCGATTGATACGATTATGCTCATCAAACGCCTCAAGCTGTGTTCGCTGGTCGCGCTGACTGTGTTGATTGCAGCAAGCGGCTTATTCGAACGCGCAACCCAAGGGCAGCAAAAAACTCCTTCCGTTTCGACTGCTGTTTCAATTGATTTCAACCGCGACATCAAACCCATACTTTCGGACAAATGTTTCGCCTGTCACGGCCCTGACGCGCCGAGTTTGAAGATCAAACTGCGATTGGATTCCGAAGCCGCCGCATTGGCCGAACTGCGCGCTGGCAAACACGCCGTTGTTCCCAAACATCCAGAACAGAGCGAACTGGTTCGCCGCATTGCCGCCAAAGACGAAGCCTTGCGAATGCCCCCTGTGGATTCGGGGCGTTCGCTGACCCATCAAGAAATCGAATTGCTGACCGAATGGATTCGGCAAGGCGCGCGCTTTGAACAGCACTGGTCGTTTGTCGCGCCGGTTCGCACAACGTTGCCCAAAGTCAGCAACACAACCTGGCCTGAAAACGCGATTGATTATTTCGTGCTGGCCAGATTGGAAGCCGAAGGTTTGCAGGCTTCGCCCGAAGCCGACCGCGCAACCTTGATTCGCCGCGTCAGCCTGGACCTGACAGGATTGCCGCCCACGCCAAAGGAGGTTGACGATTTCATCGCCGACCAATCGCCGAACGCTTACGAAAAAGTCGTGGATCGGTTGTTGGCTTCGCCGCGCTTTGGCGAACGCATGGCGTTTCGCTGGCTGGATGCGGCGCGTTACGCCGACACCAACGGCTATCAGATTGACGGAGATCGTGCCATGTGGCGTTGGCGCGATTGGGTGATAGCGGCTTACAACCGCAATCTGCCGTTCGATCAATTCACGATTCAGCAACTGGCCGGAGATTTGTTGCCGAAACCGAAGAATCGGCAAGCGGCGCTGGATCAAATGATTGCCACGGCTTTCAATCGCAATCATCGCACCAATTCCGAAGACGGCATCGTGCCCGAAGAGTATCGAATCGAATACGTCGTTGATCGTGTGGACACGACGGCGACGGTGTTTCTGGGACTGACGATGGGTTGCGCGCGTTGCCACAACCATAAATACGACCCGCTTTCGCAGAAGGAGTATTACCAGCTTTCGGCTTACCTCAACAGCATTCCCGAAGACGGCAGAGCGAGCAATTACGGCAATTCGCCTCCGTGGATTTCTGCGCCGACGGTCGAACAACAGAGGCGATACGCGCAACTTGAAAACCGAATTGCGGCCACCGAACGCCAATTGGAAATGTCGTTGAAAAACAGCGTTTCCGCGCAACGCCGCTGGGAACAGTCGCTGCAAAAATCTGCCGCCGCGCACTGGTTTCCAACGGAAAATCTTCTGGTTCGTCATTCTATGGACGAAGACGCGGAACTGGAGGTAGTGGGCAAACTGGCGCGCATCAACGTCGCGCGTCCTGACGACGAAAATCAGGAATCAGACAACAATCAGGAATTCAAAAAAGAAGACGCGAGTTTTCGCCACGGCAAATCGCAGTTCGTCGTTTCGCCGCTTGGGCAGGCTGCGACCTTCGACGGCAAGCTTTATTTCGACGCGGGCAAAGTCGCCAATTTCGATTACCGCGACCGCAAACGCGATTACAAAGACGATTTCGCCGTGTCCGCGTGGTTTTATCCCGAAGCCGAACAGAGCGGAGCCATCGTCGCGCACATGAACGACAACACGGGCGAAACCGATTACGGGTTGCCGAAACACAAAGGTTGGGGGCTGTTTTTCAACAACGGCAAATTGCATTTCAACGTGGTCAGCGTGTGGGCGGACGATTCGTTCCGCGTCGAAACCGCCGACAAATTGCCGCTTAGCCAATGGCATCACGTGGTGGCGACATTCAACGGGTCGGAATCGCTGGACAAGGTCAAGCTTTACGTCAATGGCCGCGAAGCGCGGTTGAACGTCATTCACGGACGATTGTTTCGCACCTTCGGCGACGCAAAACGAACTTTGAAATTCGGCGCTGGCGGCGGCGAGGCGTTTCGATTCAAAGGCCGACTGGACGAAGTTCGCATTTACAAAGCCTTGCCTGAACCCGATGAAATCGCCGTGCTGGCCAACGCCGATTCGCTGCAAAACATTGCCGCTATTCCGGCGGCCAAACGCACGCGCGCTCAGCAGTTGAAATTGCGTGGAGCTTATCTGGATTCCGCTGCGTCCACCGAAGCAAAACGGCTTTGGCGACAGCTTGCCGAATTAAAACAGCGCCGCCTGAATCTGGAATCGGAATTTTCAACCTTGATGGTCATGCAGGAAACTGCCGCGCCTCGCCCGGCTTATGTCTTGAGGCGCGGAGCTTATGACCAACCGGCAGAGCAAGTCGGGCGCGCCGTTCCGTCCATGTTGCCGCCAATGCCAGCCGAATTTCCCAACAACCGGCTTGGTCTGGCGCGCTGGCTGGTCAGCAAGGAAAATCCTCTGACGGCTCGCGTTCAGGTGAATCGGTTCTGGCAGATGTTGTTCGGAACCGGATTGGTCAAAACCGTCGAAGATTTTGGTTCGCAAGGCGAGTTGCCATCGCATCCTGAGTTGTTGGATTGGCTGGCAGCGGAATTCAGAGATGGGGAGACGGAGGGACGAGGTGAAGGGGGGAAAGGGAGACGGGGTGAAGGGGCGAAAGCTTGGGATGTGAAGGCGATATTGAAATTGATGGTGATGAGCGCGACATATCGTCAATCGTCGAAGGTTTCGCCGGAATTGTTGCAGCGCGATGTCGCCAATCGGTTGTTGGCGCGTGGGCCGCGATTGCGGTTGTCGGCGGAAATGATCCGCGATCAGGCGTTGGCGGCTTCCGGCTTGTTGGTGGAACGTTTGGGCGGCCCTTCGGTCAAACCCTACCAGCCGGACGGACTGTGGAAAGACATGACCTTTTCCAACATGACTTTTTACGACCAGTCGAAAGGCGAGGGTTTGTGGCGGCGCAGCTTGTATTCGTTCTGGAAACGCACGGTTCTCAATCCGGCGATGCTGACCTTTGACGCTTCGGCGCGCGAACTTTGCACTGTGCGCGAAGTCCGCACCAACACGCTGTTGCAAGCTTTGAATCTGATGAACGACGTGACCTACGTCGAAGCGGCGCGGTTGTTGGCTGAACGTGTGATGCAGGATGCGACGACAAGCAGTGAACGGGTGACGTTGATGTTCCGCCGAGTGCTGGCGCGCGCTACGGAAGAAGCTGAAACGGAAAGATTGCTGAAAAGTTTTCAGTCGCAACTTGAACACTTTCGCGCTTATCCCGAAGATGCCAAAAGGCTGCTGGCGATTGGCGAAAAGCGAAATGACCCGAAGCTGAATGCGATGGAGCTTGCCGCGTACGCAATGACGGCGAGTTTGATCCTGAATCTGGACGAGGCGATTACCAGGCAATAGGTCGCGCCTTTGAACATTTGATGTCTTTCCAGCGCAAGGCTTGTCTCCTTGCCTAAAAAAAGAACCAAGCCGCCAAAGCACGGAAGCAATTGGCGGCTCGGATTCTTTTTGGATAGGTGTCGCTGTCAATTTCAGCCGCCAGCAATCGCCGGGACAATCGAAATTTCAGCTTTGTCGGCCAAGCCGGTGTTCAGGCCTTGCAGAAAGCGAATGTCTTCGCCGTCAACATACACGTTGATGAAGCGGCGCAGTTCGCCGTTCGTTTCGCACAGGCGCGCCTGTATGCCGGGATATGCGGCTTCGAGTTGGGTAAAGACTTCGCCGATGGTAGCGCCTTGCACTTCGACGAGTTCAGTGTCTTTGGTGAACTTGCGCAGCGGCGTTGGGATGATGACAGTTTGAGGCATGGTTAAATCTCCTTTCAGTTAAGCGGCGGCAGTCGCGGTGCGCACAAATCCGGCGGCGCGTTCAAATGCCGACAATTTCGGTTCAATGGCGGTCAGGTCTTCCAGCGTCAACGCTTCCTGCGTTTTCAATCCGTTGCCGGTCAGCGCAATGACGATGCGGTCTTTGGCGGTCAGGCGACCTTGTTCAATCAGCTTCTTGGTGACGGCGACGGTTGTGCCGCCTGCGGTTTCGGTGAAGATGCCTTCGGTTTCGGCCAGCAGTTTCATGCCGTGGATGATTTCAGGGTCTGTGACGTCTTCTGACCAGCCGCCAGTGCCGGTGATGACTCCGGTGGCGAAATATCCGTCAGCCGGATTGCCGATGGCCAGCGACTTGGCAATCGTGTTCGGTTTGACCGGGCGAATGTCGCGCGTGCCTGCTTTGACGGCGGCGGCAATGGGATTGCAGCCTTCGGCTTGCGCGCCGTAAAAGCGCGTTTGTTTTTCTTCGATCAAGCCGATTTTTGAAAGCTCGCCAAAGGCTTTGTAAATTTTCGTGATCAGCGAACCGCCCGCCATCGGCACGACAACGGCGTCCGGCGCTTGCCAGCCGAGTTGTTCGGCGATTTCGTAACCAAACGTTTTCGAGCCTTCGCCATAAAATGGACGGAGGTTGACGTTGACGAAAGCGATTGGATGACGGCCTGCGATTTCGCTGCAAAGACGATTGACGTCGTCATAATTGCCTTGCACGGGGACGACGTTTGCGCCGTAAATCTGCGTGGCGGTGACTTTGCTTTTTTCCAGATTGTCGGGAATCAAAATGTAGGCGGGAAAGCTGGCGGCGGCGGCATTGGCGGCGACGGAATTTGCCAGGTTGCCGGTGGACGCGCAACCGACGGCTTCAAATTTGAATTCGCGCGCTTTGGACAGCGCGACTGCGACGACGCGATCTTTGAACGACAAGGTCGGATGTTGCACCGCGTCGTTTTTGATGAACAGCTCGTTCACGCCCAGAGCTTTGGCCAGCCGCTCGGCGCGAACGAGCGGTGTACATCCGGTTTGCAAACCGACGGTCGGTTCGTTTTCCAGCGGCAACAGTTCCTGATACCGCCACATTGTTTTTTCACGTCCGGCGATGGTTTCGCGCGTCAGCGTGGTTTTGATTGCGTCGTAATCGTAATCCACTTCCAGAGGTCCGAAGCATTCTTCGCAAATCGCCACCGGTTCGACGGTGTAGGCCGTTCCGCACTCGCGACATTTCAATCCTTTTACGTAACTCATTCTCGTCCTCAATTGGTTTGGTCGGATAATAAAAAAGCCCTGCGCTAAAAGTAGCGCAGGGCTTTTTGTTGATCTGATTCCCGCAACTCTTTAGCAGTTTTTTGAGTGGAGCAATTCGTTGTAAATCGCCACTTGAGATTTTCAATGCGTCAAACTGAAAAAGCCTCGCGCTTTCCAACGAGCGCGAGGCTTAAAACTTTTGTCTTTCCTCAGGCCGTTTAGCGCTTTGTTTAACGTGGGGCAATTTGCCTTAAATCACCACGAATTCAATTTGACGGGGCGGACGATACACTGCGATCAAAAATTCTGTCAAGGGCAGAGACGGCATTCACGCAGATTTGGCAGCCTGGGAAAATTGCGTTGTGACAGCTTCGTCGAATCTTTCCAGTCCGCGTCCAATCAGGCGCACGCCCAGCACGAACACCGTTATGACAAATGCCGGAGCGAGAATTGGCCAGGCTTCGTGACGTTCCAGCAGCGTCAGATTGGCGGCATCAGCCAGCAAATTGCCCCAACTGGCTTCAGGTTCCTGCAAGCCTACGCCGAGGAACGACAACGACGTTTCGGCCAGCAAAAACGCAGGAAGCATCAGAAACGTTTGCGCCAGCAATGGCCGCGCGGCATTGGGCAAAATGTGGCGAAACAGGATTCGCGCTGGCGAACAGCCTATGCTGACTGCGGCTTGCACAAATTCGCGCTGGCGCAATTCCAAAGTCAAACCGCGCGTCAGACGCGCCATTTCCGCCCAACCCAGAACGACAAAAATCGTGATGAGCAACGTCGCTGCGCGCGTTGGCGGCAATTCCAAAGGAAATGCCGCGCGCGCCGCCAGAATCAATACCAGAGTCGGCAACGCCATCATCACATCAGCCGCGCGCATAAACACGGCGTCCAGCCACGAACCGGCGTATCCGGCAATCAATCCGATCAAAATGCCCAATGCGCTGGCCAGCAGGGTACCAAGCGGCCCGACGATCAATGAAAATCGAGTTGCCAACACGAGCCGCGAAAACCTGTCTCGTCCAAGTCCGTCCGTGCCCAGCCAGTTCAAGCGCGGCGCATCAATCGAACTTGTGGAATCGTCGAGCTGAACGCCGAACAAATGTCGGTCTGTGTTGAACAATCCAAACAGCTTGTAAGAATAACCGCGCGCGAATAGTTCCAGCGTATACCGTTGTTGCGGAGTTTCTTCGTAACGGCGTTCCAGCGGATCAACCAAGTGGCGAGCATAAATGAAAGGTCGCGGATGCCAGTTGCCCTGATCGTCCCTAAGCCGCAATGAAGACGGCGGAGCCATCGGTTCGCGGCGCGATTGCGACCTGTAATCGTAAGTCGCCAACAGGTCGGCAAACACGGCAATCGAGCCGAAGAACGCAAGGATCAGGATGCCGACAATCAGCGAGTTTCGCCCGCGAAGATTGCGGTAACGCGATGCGGTCGCCAATTGTCGAAGCAGCCGTTTCATGCGATGTGGTTCTCCTGACGCAATCGAGGATCGTTCAAATGCAGCAGCACGTCGGCCAACAGGTTTCCAAACAACACCGCAGCCGATGTGACCAGCACGATTCCCATCAGCAAGGCTACATCACGGCTTCGCACGGCAATCACGCTCAATTGACCCAATCCCGGCCAGTTCAGGACTTGTTCGACGATGACGGAACCGCTCATCAATCCTCCAAGCGAAGCTCCAAAGGTGGTAATCAGCGGATTGAGCGCCGGGCGCAATGCATGCCGAAACAGAATCAACCGTTCCGACAGGCCTTTGGCGCGTGCGACCCGTACATAGTCTTCGCGGAGCGTTTCAGAAACAGCGGCGCGAGTTTGCGCCAACAACAGCGCAATCAAGGGAACCGACAAAATGAACGCTGGCGGCAACAAACGAAGAATCCATGTACCGGTTGGCAAATCAGTGGTGGTTCCGCCGACCAGTGACGTGCGCGCCAACAGGGAAAGCGCCAAAATCGCCAACACCAATCGAGGAGTGGATGATGTGAGTAAAATGCTCAGGTCGCAAAACCGATCGGCCAATGAACCGGTTTGTCGCGCGGCGGCTAATCCCAACGTGGCTGCGAAAGCCAGCGCGATGCTCATTGCCGCCATCGCCAACGCAACCGTGTTCCAGAATCGCGGCTGGATGACGCTCCACACCGGAGCTTGAAAATAAATGGACTGTCCCAGACTGCCACCAGCCAATTCGCCCAACCACATTGCATATCGAACCGGCAACGGGCGATCCAATCCATACAATTGTCGCAATGTCGCCAGAGTTTGTTCGGAAGTTTGCGGATTGGTTTGCAAGTCGCTGATTGCATCGCCGCCCGCAGAAGCCAGCAACACAAACACCAGAAACGAAATAAGCAGCAAAATTAAGGCTGCTTGAGCGAATCTGTAAAAAATCAGCTTCAACATGATTGGTTCGAGTGTTAAGCTCTGTTTCGCATGGTGCAAATCTGGGTTGTATTTGACCAATGCAGCAATGGGTAATTGAGCATTACTTATTGCCCAATCAGAAAGACTTGGTTGCTAATAGCATCTCTTGCCAGATTGCGACAAGCAATGTCGTCCTTCCAGTGATAGCTGTCAGCAACTCATCTTAGGCGTCCCCCCGGCTCGGCTATAGCATTCAAGAAAATGTTTTGTTCGTAGCGCCGGCTTTAGCCGGAAGCGTTCTTTTGCCAAAACTTCCGCCTGAAGGCGGGACTACGAACTTTATTTTCTTGAAATGTATAAAGGTCTTTGAGTTCGAGTGTGGGCGTCCGTGTGCAAACAACCATGAAAAAGAATCTTTTGCCCGGTTTTACCCTGTTGGTTTTTCTGGCCGTGCTTGTAAATTCAGCCGGGTGTCGTTTGCCGCAACAACCGATAAGCCGATCCCAGTCAGCCGACGGACGAGAGAAAGTGGTTGGCCATCGCGGCGGTCAGATAATTTATCGCGTGTCGTCGCCGCCTCAGACATTCAACTATCTGAAAGCCTCTGACGAAGCATCGCTGATAGTCGCGTTTTATCTGATGGGCGGACGGCTGGTTGAATTCGATCACGATACGCAAACTTACGTTCCCGGTCTGGCTGAATCGTGGAATCGCGCCGCAGACGCAGCGAGCATCGAACTGACTTTGCGCGACGGAATCAAATTTTCCGACGGCCATCCAATCACTGCCGCGGATGTCAGCTTCACGATGCGCGCCATTTACGACGAACGCATGGCGTCTCCGATTTTCCGCGATGCGATGATGATCGGATCGCGGCAGATTGAAGTTGCCGAACTTGATTCCAAGCGTTTGCGATTGACGTTTCCGGAACCCGTTGCCGTGCCGGAAAGTTATCTGTCGAATGTGGCTGTGTTGCCGAAACATGCGCTGGAAACTGAATTCAACCGCGCGGGTTTGCGCGACGCCTACAGCCTGACTGCCAATCCGCAAACCGTCGTTACAGCCGGAGCTTTTGTCGCCCATGCAGCCTTGCCCGGCGAGCGCGTGACTCTCAGACGCAATCCTCATTACTGGAAAAAAGACGCCGTCAGAAACACATTGCCATATCTGGATCAGATGATCGTTGAAGTGGTCGGCGACGCCAACAACGCCATTACGCGATTGCGCCAGGGGACGCTGGATTTGTTTGATCGCGTGCGGGCGTCGGATTACGTCGCGTTGCGCTCCCCTGACGGAATCGCGCGCGCGTTCGATCTGGGGCCGGGACTGAATACTGACCATTTGTGGTTCAACTTGAATGAATCTGGCGCGAAGGGCAAAGCGGCCGTCAGCCCGATCAAACGCGGCTGGTTTCATGACCTGCGCTTTCGCCGGGCAGTTTCGTTGGCGATTGATCGTCCGACGCTGGCTTCGATTACATTACAGGGATTGGCCACTCCGCTGGCCGGATTCATTTCGCCGGGCAATCTGGCCTGGGCTTTGCAGTTGCCCGCGATTGCTTATGACCTGGAAAAAGCGCGAACCCTGTTGAGCGAAGCAGGGTTCGTTGTGCAGGGAAATCAGGAACAGCCTGAATTGCGCGACGCCAAAGGCAACCGCGTGGAATTTACGCTGATTGTTCCGGTGGAAAGCTCAGCGCGTGTGCAGATGGCGACGGTCATCCAGGAAGACCTGGCCAGGCTGGGTATCAAGGTGCAGGTTGCGCCGCTGGAATTCGGCGAATTTCAACGGCGCACCATGCAGACCTACGAATACGATGCCGCTCTGCTTGGCGTTTCGGTCAGCGAACCGGATCCGTCCACTTATGCAAATTTTCTTCGCAGCAGCAGCCCATTGCATCAATGGCATCCGAAACAATCGCAACCGGCCACGGATTGGGAAGCGCGCATTGATGAATTGCTCGCCGCGCAGGCGCGTGAATCCAACCCGGAACGTCGTCGGGAAGCTTTCAACGAAGTGCAGTGCATCCTGGCCGACCAATTGCCAGTCATTCCGATTGTGGCTCGTCATTCGGCATCGGTGGTCAGCCGTAGGGTCATGAATTACCGCCCCAGCGTTCTGATGCCGTATTCGCTTTGGAATGCGGAAGAACTGTTTGTTGACCAACCTTAACGCCCCGTTACCTCCGCGCGTAAATTGATTCCACAACCGCCGCGTGCGCGTTGAGCATTCCTGCGCCGACTTCGTAACTGTAATTGGACGGTATGGGCGTCGCCGTGCGCTGCAAGATGTCGCGCACCTGCGCAGGCGTCAACAGCGGATTGGCTTCCAGCATCAACGCTATGGTTCCGGTCACTTGCGGCGCTGAAAAGCTGGTTCCGCTGCCAACCGTGTAAGACAAAATATCGAGCAGCGACAGGCGGCCCAGGTCGCCGCCCAAGCCCAGATTCAACAGGCCTGTCAAACCGATGCCGGATGCGCGCAAGCTGACGACGTTCACGCCCGGCGCCACCAGCGTCGGGCCTGGGATGGAAAACGATCCGCGCGAAGAAAAATTCGCCAGCCGTCCAAGTTCATTGGTTGCCCCGACGCTGATCACCCAAGGAGCCTGCGCGTAAGGATTGAGCGTATTGAGAGCCGGTCCGGTGTTGCCGGCAGAAAACACGACGCTTATGCCGGAATCAGTCAGAAGTCTGGTGGCGATGTTGATCGGATCGTTCGGATTGTAGGTGGTATTGCCAGAAAAGCTGCAATTGACGGCGCGCACTCCCAAGCTGGGACCTTTCCATAATAAATAATCCAGACCTTCCAATACGAAAAGCAGCGTCACATCGCCCGCTCCCAATCCGACCAACCGCGCGTTCGGCGCGATTCCAGTGTATCTGCCGTTCGAGCGCGTGCCTTTGCCTGCAATTATGCCGCCGACGAATGTGCCGTGCCCGGAAATCAAATCGGTGTTGGAAAGCCCTGCGATGCTGGGCGGATAACTGAAGCCGACCCCTATGCCCAAAGTGCCCAGCAGTTTGACATTGTGAGCGACACGGCCAGAAATGTCGGCGTGAGTGCCATCCAGTCCGGTATCCAGAACCGCCACTGTGACGCCGCGCCCGGTGATGGCTCGCCCGCTGTTTTGCGCCGTCAGGAAAGAATCTGTTTTGACGCGCTCTGTGCCGGTCAATCCGTTGCCCGGCTCGGCGGTGAATCGCAAAGTGCGATTGCCGTAAATCGCGCGCACTGCTGGCAACAGGGAAATCTGATTGAGCAGTCGTTTCGTCGTCGTCATGGAAACCGCAGGCAACACTCGGTATCGCGTGCCGCCCAGCACGCCCATCTGTCGCAATGTCGCCAGATCGGTTTCAGTCGGCGTGCGGTGGTAGACCACAACTGCGCTGACATTGCTGTCATCGGTCAGCCGGTCGAGCAGGCTTCTCAATTCAGGGTCGAAAGTCCTCAAACCAAACTGAAGCGCCTGTACGATCCCGGTCAGGTTCAGTCCCGTCAATCCGGTCAACGTCACGCCATCGGCTCCGGTGGCTACAATTCCTGTGGCTCCGATGATGGTCAGGCCGTTTGAAGTGATGGAAAACACCGCTCCGTCGGCTCCGGTAGCGACAATGCCGCTGGCGCCTGCAATGGTGACGCCGTCGGCTCCGGTGGCTGTGATTCCGCTCAAACTGGCAATGGAAAGTCCATCGGCTCCGGTGGCGACAATGCCATCAGCGCCAGTGGCGACGATGCCGTCTGCGCCGGTGGCTACTATTCCATTGGGTTGATTGATGAAAATGGAATTGGCGCGATAAGTTCTGCCGTCCGATCCGATGATGGTCAGGCCTGAAAGACTGAAGGCGCTCAGACCAAGGGCTTGATTGATTCCAATGCCGTCGGCTCCGGTGGCTGTAATACCGTCCGCGTGAGCTAAGGTGGTTGCAACACCCGGCATTGAACTCTCCTTGCCAATGGCGCGGTTGCCAGGTGTAGCCGAAGCGATGGCCAGCAGAACAAGCAAAGCCAGAGAGATTGAACGTCGAGCGTTTTTTCTGAACCTGAGACAAAGAGCTTTCATAAAACACCTCTCGAAGTTGATGGAGCAGATTGGCAACCTGCCCTTGGGCTGTAACGAATCGGGCAGATTGGGAAAGCTGCCCGACGAAGTGGATAACTATCCGATCAATTGCCGATAAATTTTCTGGGTTTCCGCCGAAGGTTCGATACTCAGTTCCTTGCGCAGAATGCCGCGCAGTTTTTCGTAATGTTCCCGAACCGCGACCGGATTGCCCTGGGCGGAATGCGCGCGCATGACCATGCAATGAATGTCTTCGCGGAAAGCATCCAGGCGCAAAATCTGCTGCGCCAGGTGCAACGACCGTGACCACTCTTCCGCGTGCTGGGCTTCGACGACCAGTACCTCCAGCATGTGCAGATACTGTTCCAGGTAATACGCCCGTTGCTCTTCCGCCCAATCGTCGTAACAACCCTGCATGAATTCACCGCGATAAAGTTTGATTGCCGCTTCAAAACGCGCGACGCAGAGATCGGTTTGTTTGGCGCGTCGTGCAGTTTCGCCTTCGGCCAGCAGGCGGTCGAAATCTTCTATGTCAATCGAATAGGTCAATTCAGGATTGAGCAGATACGCGCCGTCGCGATAGAGCAAAAAATTCAGCTTGAGCGGCTGGTTGTTGTTGAGCGCCTTGCGAATATGAGAAACGGTCGGGTGAAAATTCTTGAGCACCACGTCGGGATCGGTGTCTCCCCAGAACGTTTCGATGATCGTATCTTTGGACGCGCGCCGGTGTTGCCGCGAAGCGATGAAGCACAAAATGTCGTGCGCCCGACGGGTCGTCCATGCGTCGGCGGCGAATGGTCGCCGCGAATCGCGAAAAACTTCCACCGGTCCGAAAAGATTGATGGTCAGGTCGGCCATCGGACGAATCGGAGCGACTGTCGCCGGTTGCGCGGCGGCTGCTGAAGCGGTTATTGGTTCCATCAGATCGGGCGGAATCAAATCCACTATTTCAGACTGCGTGAACAGATGTGGAGTCGAGGCGATCTTTCGTTTCAACCAATGGTCGTAATCGTAGCGCGAAGCCAAATCCAGCGCGCGTCGCAACCGTTCCAGCATCGGAACCTCGCGCCCCGCGGCGTAATCCACCTGCGCCAGTTCCACGCACGCCTGCGCTTCGTAATAGTAAAAACTGTTCTGGCGGAAATAATCTAGCGCCGGTTCCAGATCGGCGCGCGCCGCGTCGTTTTCGCCTTGCGCGATCAACACGCGCCCTCGCGTCAGGGCGGCCGTATACAACCCCGTATCGTCGCTGAACTGGCGACGAGCATTGACCAGTTGCTCTATCAGCTTGCGCGCCGTAGCCAATTCGCCCATTTGCAGTTTTAACACCGCCTGTTCATCCAACAATTCCTGTCGGAATAATTCGACACCGGCCAGGTCGTAATCGCGCTCGGCGCGTTCGTAACACTGCGCGGCGCGAACCGTGTCGCCCAGTTCGCGGTGCAAATTGCCGTAGGTTTCAAAGGTTTCCGCGCGCAACGAGATCAGATTGAAGAGTTGGCACAATTCCAGCGCCAAATCCAGCCGCCGTTCGCAATCCTGAAATTCGCCGCGATAAAAATGGCAGCGCGCCATGTTCAAATGCGCCGTCGCTTCCTGGGGCAGGGGAAACGTCTGTCGGTCGTTGCGCAGCAACCGGCGCAACCAGCGCAACGCTTCGCCGAAATCTCCGCGCATCATGGGAGGCAATCCGAGATTGTGGACGATCAGCCGGGCGTAATGCGTGTCGTGTTGTTCTTCGGCCAGTTGCAATGCCGTGCGAAATTCCTGTTCTGCTTCAGTCCATTTGCCCTGCGATACCAGACACAATCCCCGTGTGTTGCCGCATTTGATGAGCACCGAAGACTGTTCACCGGCCAGACGTTTGGCCTCATCCAGATGGCTGAACGCTTCGTCGAAATTGCCGCGTCGTCGTGCAATCGTGGCCAGCGAATGCAGCGTTTCGGCTTCGCCTTCGGCGTCAGCCTGTGTTCGCAACAATGACATCGAACGCCGCAACAGCGATTGCGCCGCATCGTATTCGCCGCGTAGCCGCGCGACTTCCGCGCGATGGGTCAGCGCTCGCGGATTTTGTTCAATCGCTTCCGTGGGCAAGGCGTCTGCCAGCGCGACCAGCGACGTGAGCGCGCCGGATGCTATCCAGGCCTGTCCTTTTTCGGCAATCAATCGGGCCGTTTCGCCGAATTCTTCAGCCGACAGAAAATGTCGCGCCGCCTGTTCCCAATTTCCCTGCGAGGCGAAATGCCGCGCGATGCGAATCTGTTCGGCGGCCACTCCGGCCTTGCCGATTTCCGACCGCAATCGTCGTCGCAAAAAACTTTGGAAAAGCGGGTGCAAGCGGTACTCCTCTCCATTGCCGTCGCTGGCCACAGTGGTGAACACGTTACGGCGCACCAGCGAAGGCAAAATCGCCGAACAGTCCGATTCGGGATACAAACGGGCACAGGCGTCAAATTCAATGCGTTCGAGCAATGCGATGCGCAACAGCAACCAGCGCACAGGCTCCGGTTCGAATTCAAAAACCTCTTCGGCAAAATAATCGAACAGATCGCGTTCGGATTGCCGCAACGTTTCGCCCATATTGAGCAGCGCGACCGGCGTTTCGGCGTGAGCCTGTGCCTGGCGTTGCGCCACCTGCCAGATCAATTGAAGCGACATCACCCAGCCTTGTGTGCGTTGGCGAAATTCGGCCAGTTGTTCCGCCGTCAATTCCATGCTGAACACCTGCTGAAAGAGCGTCTGCATCTCTTCTTCAGTAAACAGCAGATCGTCGCGTTCAATCGTGGTCAGCGCTCCTTTGGAACGCAGCTTGGACAATTGCAGGGAAGGCGCGTCGCGCGAAATCACAATCGTATGCAGAACATCGGGTTGATAAACCAGCAACCTGTCCACGGCGGCATGCACCGCGTCCGCTGCGCCCAGGTGATGGTAATCGTCCAACACTATGACCAGTTGCTGATCCACCCGGTCGAGCACTTCATTGAGCAGCATGTCCACGGCGCGTTCAGGGTGGAGGGCGATTTCGGCAGCGGATTGGCGCAGATACGCCAGCATTGTCTGGCCGAAATCCGGAATCAGTTGCCGGATTCCATGAGTGAGATAGCTCAGAAAAATCGCCGGATCGGCATCGGTGCGATCCAGTTGATACCAGACGAATTGGCGCGTATGCGCGCGTACAAAATCCGCAACCAGTGTGGTTTTGCCTGCGCCGGCATTGGCCGTGACCAACGTCACCGATCGCGTCAGGTTGGCTGTCAGTCGTTCGATCAATCTGGGGCGCGGCAACAACGAAGGCACCGGACGCGGCGGTAACAGTTTGGTGCGAAGAAAGAACGCAGGCTGGGGCACCGCCAACTCCATCGGTGTATAAGTCAGCGTAGACCTTGGCATCTCCGGGGGAAGCAGACTGTTGATCATTAACCTTTGCCTTTCATAATTCGCAATGAGGGATTGGGGTATGACTCATTGCGGCAGGGAGTCAGAAAGTACGGTCATTCGTGATGGGCCTGTTTCTTTACAACTTCATATTCGAGTCGTTGGTGCGCCGAAAAAAGGCGAAATTAAAACGTGGGGGAACGATGCCGATTTTCCCCGTTTTTTACCGAGAGAGAAATTTATCTTTTTGAGTCGCAACGCCATTTACTGCGCGATGAGGTTCGTTGCGAATTTAACTGAAAATACCATGTTTTCAAAACAATCCAGGTCAGGATTCCGTGAAGAACGAATCTATTGCTTCTTTCACGGTTGACAATGTCTATGACCTGGCTCGAATCGCCGACGCATGCAAATCAGCGGCGCGCCCGTGAGTGAGCTTCCATTCCTGATGCGCCTGAGTTTCGCTCAATCCGTAATGCGCAAACAATTCTTTGGCCTCAAGCTCTGAAAACGCCAGCATCGGTTCGCCAATCACATACAAATGTTGTTTGGAGCGTAATCTCCACAACGGCGCCGGCGGCAATCCGCGTCCCAGAATCAGGATATGCACTTCCGCCGGCAGCAAAATCAGCAAGCGGTGAAAGAATGGGGACAACCAGTCTGCATCATAAATCAGGTGCAAATCGTCAATCGCCAGCAACAACGGTGTGGCCTCCATTTCCAGGTCATAAACAAAGGCTTCGGCCAGTTTTGCCAATTTAGAATGATCGAATTCCGCCGCGCTTTCCGAAAGTGCAAGCAATGTTTTCGCTCCGAAGTCTGCGCGCACGCGGTTTACGCTCGCCACCAAATACTCGACAAACACGGCCAGATTTGCGTCCGGGGCGTCAACCTTGTACCAGGCGACTGACCAGCCACAACGTTGCGCAAAATCCGTGGCCAACATGGTTTTGCCAGTTCCTGCCCGCCCATTAATGATGGTGGCACAACCGGAAACCAAGTTTTTCCATAATGCATCCAGCAGCCGTTGTCGGGAAAGAATCGGAGCTTCCTCAGAAATGGAAATCTTGGCGTTGTTAAGTTTCATGCCCTTTCGAGAGCGACATATTGAAAAAGTGAGATCAAGTTTTATTCGCGCATACACCCAGTGGATTTTTTTGCGAAGTAAATAATTTAATAATTTTTTGTCTCCGCCATAGGATAGTTATCCACCTTGAGGAATTCTTGAGAAAGGCAGTGAAATTCGAGCTAAAAATGCCGGTAACTTCTGAGCAGCCAGATGTTTCAGAATTTCTCAAGGCCTGGCCTCAAGTGCCTGTTTGCTTACCTTTTTTAGGATTGTCCGACTCAACCAAAGCTTAAGAATTGCTCAAGCCTGATGAGTATGATCGCCCTGCGACTTGGGACTGAAAGCTCAGGCGGTTTGGTTAGAGAAGAAGTCTGGGGGATGAATTCGGCTCTATCCAATTGCGTAGTTCGTCGTTGACAAGTGAATCTGAATGCCGAAGGCGAAGCATGTCATGTGGGTGTCAGGCTTCACCGTTACAGCCGGTTTGAGTTGTGGCCGGCTGGAAAGAGGCTTCAGCGGCAAGATAAACATTCATCTGGGGGAATGGTTATCAGGGTTTACAGGCCATCGGCGAGTAGAAATGGTGCCAGGTTCCAAGTCGCGCCTTTATCTCTGTTCCTGACCAAGGTCAGAGTCATCAATGGTGCCAACACATGAACATCGAACCGAACGAAAGAACGACTTATGTGGTATCGAATATGGCGTCGAGTCAGCAAAACACGGGTCAGGGATTTGATCTCTCCGTTGGTACAGGGCAGAAGGCCTCGAAACTCTGGCTGAATCATTCACAGGTCGAACATCAGGTTTATGAAGTGATGTTGGCGGAAGTGATGGCGGCCAAAACGCGAGTTTGTGCATTCAGCCTGCGCCAGTTGATGGTTTTGACCCGGTTGCCGAATTACAGCGCCATCCGGCGAGGGTTGAACGGATTGATTCAGAAACACAGCATCGAACGATACAAGGTCGTCGGCGACGGTAATTTGCGGCAACTTGTGACGGTGTATTTTGTCTTCACGCCGGAAGAGATTCTGGAACGAAACGGATTTGCGGCGGGCCGCTCTGAATTGGGCGAAGGCACAGAATCGTCGAAAGTTGTCATTGGTCATGCGATGAGTCGCATTGCGGAGCGAAACGATTTAAGTCGCCGCGAAGCCGAAGTGGCCATTTGTTGTGCCGAAGGGTTGACCAATCAGGAAATCGGCAAACGACTGTATATCAGTGAGCAGACTGTCAAATTTCATCTGCGTCACATTTTTGTAAAGTACGGGGTCAAGCGCCGTACGGAGTTGATTTCGCAATTACTTTCTCAGATGAATTCGCCGACAGGCAGCATGGAATCGAGAAAGTAATTCAGGGTCTGGCGCTCTGTTGAGTGAGTTGAGGTTTGAAGCTTCACTCGGGGATGCTGACCTGCCAAAGGGCAGGTCAAGAATGGGGAGTGGATGACCCTTGTTGTACTCATGACGGAGCGCCAGTTTCAATCGTCGAGTTCGAGCAAGAGCTTCATGGGAATTTTCCATTTTTGATTTGTCGTTGCCCTGCACATTGCACAGCGATGAAAAATGAAAGATGGAACCAGGCAAATGCAACCCAACAGAGGCCTGTCCATCTGCTGAAGCCTTCGCACACACTTGTCTGAAACAGCCATCAGGAGCGTTCGGACTAATCGCTAACACAATCGCAGCCTCGCGTTCGAGGTTTCCCTTCGGGGCTTTGCAGGCTTTTTCTCGTCTTTGCGGGAAAACAGCAGGCTGAGGTCGAAGTGTCTTTATTTGTCGAAGAGGGGAACAACTATGAACAAGAAGGATAAAAAGAAAAAACGAAACGCGCTGGTCATTTGCCGCAGCGGCAACCGGTTCTGGACTACACAATCCCAGTTCTGGCAATGGATTCGAGAAGGCGTCATCGTCAAGACGCAGGACAATCCGCTGACCGGCGCCTATTTTCGGGAACATGACGAACTGGCGGTCAAATTGAGCAACACAGTGCTGAATCTGGCTTGTCCGAATCATCTGCGTGAAGCGCTGGCTTCGCGCCGCGCGGCGTTTGTCGGACGATAAGGTTCGCCGAGGAGGCAGTCATGAAATTCTGGAATTGGAATCGCAGTCTGAATACGACTCTGACAATGCTGGTTGTGTCGTTCGCGGTGGTTGCGGCGGTGACGGTGACGGGAATTGCTCAGGTGGCCGCAGACAACGCGACGAATCCGTGGGGAGCCGCTGTAGCAGGAGCGGCTCCTCAAACGGAAAACGTGTTGGATTCCAAACTGGACGACCGATACCGAATCGGGCCGGGCGATGTGCTGGAAATTCGCGTCTTCAACCGCCCGCAACTTTCGCTCGACGCGGCTCGCGTGGATGCGCGCGGAATGATCCGCATGCCTTTGATCGAAGAAGAATTGCGCGCGGTTTGTCGAACCGAAAACGATCTGGCCGGGGAAATCGCGCAACGCTACAAAAAATACCAGCGCAATCCGCAGGTGTTTGTCTACATCAAGGAATACAACTCGCAGCCCGTGGCCGTGATTGGCGCAGTCGAAAAACCCGGACGCTTTCAGCTTCAACGCCGCGTGCGATTGTTGGAGTTGATTTCATTGGTGGGCGGCCCCACCGAAAGAGCCGGAACGCGCATACAGGTCGCGCACATGGGCAACGGGTTGAGTTGCGATTCGTCGGGCGCTCCCTTTGTCAACGAAGAGGATTTGGGAAATTTTGAAGTTTACGGATTGGCCGAAACCTTGCAGGGCGATTACCAATCCAACCCTTACATTCAACCGGGCGATGTGATTACCGTTCCCGAAGCCGATCAGGCATTCATCGTGGGCAACGTTTACAAACCGGCGCCGATTCTGCTGAAAGTGCCCACCACCTTATCGCAGGCGATTGCGACCGCTGGCGGCGCGTTGCCAGACAGCAATCTGAAACGGATTCGCGTCATTCGCCAGGAGCCGGGCAAACGAAACAAGTACGAATTGTTCGTCAACCTGGTCGCCATCAGCCAAAAGCAGGCTGATGATCCGTTGTTACATCCCGGCGACATTGTAGAAGTTCAGACGCACAGTGGCCGACGAATGATGCGAAATCTGCTCGGCGGCGTCGGCCCGACATTGAGCACGCTTCCACTGTACGTCTTTCGATGAATGTTCTTACCCCGCTGCCCCGTTGTGGATATTCAAATTTGTGCCCCCGCTTCGAATGGTTCAAACGCAACCAGAATTTCAGGTTTAGCAATGGAAGTATCTACCAGATCGAAAGTCTCGGACACGTTGATCTTGAAAGAGCGAATGAATGTGGCCCTGGCTCCCAGAGTTTTACCGGGAGCGGAATCGGAAGGCGACGGAAACATTCGTTTGCTGGATTACTGGCGTTCGGTTCGCAAACGGCTGTGGATGATTGCAGGCATTGCCGCAATAGCCGCCATGTTGACGACGATTTACATGGCGCGGAAGCCGGATATTTTCCAGGCGCAGGCCTTGGTGCAGATAGACCAGGAAGACCTGAACCCTGCGCTCAGCGGAGCCACGAAAAACAACTCCGTGGTCGTCAACAGCCAGGCAAATGACCCAGCGTACTTCAACACGCAATTGCGGATTCTGACCAGCCCCGGTTTGTTGCGCCGCGTCGTCAAGACGCTAGACCCGGAAGTCAGCGATTTTCTGAACAATCAGAAATCGGCGAACCGTCGTTCGATTTGGCAAAACCTGCGGCGGATGTTCGGAATGAGCGGCAAGGATAAAGCGGGCGTTTCGGACGAAAACAAATTGGCGTTGACCAGCGAAGTCGCTCCGGCCACGTCCAACACCGATCTGGAAGAGGCCGAACAGTACCAGACTTACGTCAAGGATTTGCAGGAAGATTTGCAGGTCGAACCAGTGATCGAAAAGCGAATGGGATTTGGCCGTGACACTACGAGGTTGATCGAAATTCGCTACAAACATCACGACCCGCGCTTTGCGGCGAAAGTGGTCAATGTCATTGCCGACGTGCTGGCCCAATCCAATCTGGAGCGAAAAGCCGAAAAGAATGTTTCCACCGGCAGCTTTTTGCAGAAACGAATCGCCGAATTGCAATCGCAAATCCGCAGCGGCGAAGAGCGGTTGATACAGTACGCCAAGAGCAAGGAAATTCTTTCGCTCGACGCCAGCCAGAACACAGTGGTCGAACGGCTGATCGGACTCAACAAACAATTGCTGGAATCGGAAAACGAACGCAAGCTGGCCGAAACCGCTTATCAGGCTGCGCTGGCTCCTGGAGCGGCCAGCGCTCTGGCCGAAGAAAACATTTCTAAACAACTCATAGATTCCAAAACCCGGCTGGCTGAATTGTGGCAAAAACGCGCGCAACTGCTGGTCGAAAACACTGAAGAATGGCCGGAAGTCAGGGAAATCACACAGCAGATCAAATCGCTGGAAAAAGACATCGAACAGGCGCGCGACCGTTCGACCAATGTGCTGTTGACCAATCTGGGCACGCGGTATCGGCAAACGCTGGCGCGCGAACAATCTCTGCGCGCGGATTTCAACAAACAACGCAGCGAAACGCTGGCGCAGAACGAAGCTGCGGTCAATTACCGCATCATCCAGCAGGAGATCGAAACCAACAAGAATCTGCTCAACGGATTGCTGCAAAGTTACCGCGAAAACGCCGTTGTGCTGGCCGGGGTTTACAACAATGTTCGCATCATTGATTACGCCGTCGCTCCCGATAAGCCGACCGGCCCGAAACGGCTGCAAGGCGTGGCGCTGGCGCTGATTTTGTCGCTGCCAACAGGCATAGGGCTGGCGTTGTTGCTGGAACACGTCAACGACACCGTCCGCTCGATTGAGGATGTGGAAAAGAAACTGCATCTGGCCGCGCTGGCCGCCATACCGATTGTCAAAACTTCGCGGTTCGCCAACGGACGCGCGGAGTTGTTGATGGGAGCCGCGCCCAACCAGCAAATTGCCGAAGCATACAGGCAATTGCGAACCTCCGTTCTGCTTTCGACTCCTGGTCGCGCGCCGAAAACATTGCTCGTCAGTTCCTGCGTGCCCGCCGAAGGCAAAACGACATCTTCCATCAATCTGGCCATCAGTCTGGCGCAAACCAACGCCAGGGTGCTGTTGATTGACGCTGATTTGCGACGTCCGCGGTTGCGTGGGGTGTTCGGAATGGACGGCAAACATGGGTTGAGCACATATCTTTCGAGAGCCATGTCCGAGTCGGAATTGATGGAGATCATCCAGCAATACGACGCAAGCAATTTGCACGTGTTGACCGCCGGGCCGGTTCCGCCCAATCCCGCGGAATTGCTGGGATCGGAGCAAATGCGGCGACTCATCAAAACGCTGGAGCCTCATTACGATTACATAGTGATTGATTCCGCGCCTGTCGCTTCATTCACCGACGGCGTGCTGGTGTCTTCGATGGTGGACGGCGTGCTGATGGTCGTTCGCTGCGGCAAAACTCCGCGCGAAGCGTTGAACCGTTCCCGGCAAATGCTGCTGGCCGGAGGAGCCAACATTCTGGGCGCGATTCTGAATCAGGTCGAAATGCGTTCGACCAATTATTACCAGGGCTATTACGCGCAAGTGATTAGCGAACCCATCGCCGATGCAGGCAAATTCGTTCCGGTTCCCGCCGAAGACTTTGTGGCGGAACCAATCCTGGTTCATCCCGTTGACGCGCAGGCGCTGCCTCATGACGAGCCTGTTTTGAACACAAACTCACACGCGGCGGCGGTTTCTGCGCAATCCAAACGGCAGAAACGTCGCCGAAAATAACCCCCCAAAATAAATCCCAAAAGAAATCGAAGACACAACCGTGAATACCTACATTCTCCTCTTCAGTTTGTCGCTTTTGTTTTCGTTGATGTTGACGCCCGTCGTGCGCCACGTGTGCGAACGGTATGGCTGGCTGGATGTGCCGCGCGATCAGCGTCGCGTGCATCGGCAGGCCACGCCTCGGCTGGGCGGCATCGCCGTCGTCGTTTCGGTGCTGCTGGCGTTGGCGATGTTGTTATTCGTTGACAACCAGGTGACGTGGTCGCTGTGGGCCGAACGCTCCAAACTGTTTGTCGCGCTGGCTCCGGCAATGATCGTGTTTCTGGTTGGCGTTTACGACGACCTGCATGGCGTCAGCCCGCGCGTCAAATTCGCCGCACAGGGATTGGCTGCGTCGTTGTTTTTTGCGCTTGGCGGACGAATTGAAATTCTGTCGCTGTCGTTTGCGGGCGCGGTCAAATTGCCGCTGGCGATCAGCTTTGTGCTGACCGTCGGATGGATCGTCGCCGTCACCAATGCGTTCAACCTGATTGACGGCATTGACGGATTGGCCGCCGGAGCCGCGCTGTTTGCGGCGTTCGTGATGATTACGGTTTCGGCGGTGACGGGGCATTCGTTCGTGACGGTGATTGCATTGGCTATGGCCGGAGCCTTGATCGGATTCCTGCGCTACAACTTCAATCCGGCTTCGATTTTTCTGGGCGATTCCGGCTCGCTGTTTCTTGGATTCACGCTGGCTACGTTGTCGGTGCAGGGAACGCAAAAGGCTTCGACAGCGGTGGCCGTGGCGATTCCGTTGCTGGCCTTCGGGCTGCCGATTCTGGACACCGGTCTGGCGCTGTTTCGCCGGTTTGCCAGCGGGCGCCCGTTGTTTGAAGGCGACAAGGAACACATTCATCACAAATTGCTGGCTCTGGGATGGTCGCAACGCCGCGTGGTGCTGGCGCTGTATGGAGTGTGCGCGCTGTTGGGATTGCAGGCGTTGCTGTTCGTTCAGGAATGGGGCGTCAGCCGCTTGACCGGGTTGTGGCTGTTCGTTGTCGGCGTGGCAGTCATTGTCGCAGTTGACCGGCTGCATTATCACGAAGTGGATGAAATCCGCGATGGATTGAAACGCAGTTTGTCGCTGGCCGAATTGCGAATGCGACTGGCCAACAATGTGCGCGTTCGTCGCGCCAGCCAGGCGCTGGCTCAGGCGACAACGTTCGACGAACTGTTCGATGCCGTGAAGGAGATGCTGGAACTCAGTTCGTTCGCTTACGCCACAGTGCAACTCAATCAGGGCGGCGCGGGTTTGCCGTTTCGAAGTCGGGAAACAGTTTCCACGCAACCGGAAATCAAAGCGCACAACGGATGTATTTACTGGTCGTGGGAAAGCGGCGGTTTGGGCGCGGCGGACATTTTGAAAACCAGCCGGTTGTGGTCGTTGAGCCTGTCGCTTTCCACCAAAGACACGCAGTGGGGATACATCAATCTGTATCGCGGCGTTGAGAGCGAAAACCTGCTGCTGGACATCAATTACCTGTGCCACTTTTTTCAGCGTCAGATGGCATTGGCGGTGGAACGAGTCGTGAAAGCCGAAGAAGCCAAATCAAACGTCAGGGAAGTTTCCAAACCGAGCAACCGTGAACGCGCCACTGCGCCGGCTCCTGCGCTGCTCAAAGCCAGCGGGGTGTAAGGAGGCGAGATGATTGATTACTTGAACACCTATTACCCCGAAAGCCGTTTTGGCGGATTCACCGATGTTGACGGCACGATAGCTTTTTACACGCGCGTGAAATCCCTGATCGAACCGACGTCGGTTGTGTTGGATGTGGGATGCGGACGCGGCTTGTATGGCGAAGACCCCGTAATCGCGCGTCGCCAAAACCGCATTCTCAAAGGCCATTGCGCCAGAGTCATAGGCATAGACGTAGACCCGGTCGGCGAAGGCAATCCTTATCTGGATGAATTTCGCCGGATCGAAACGGCGCGCTGGCCGGTGGAAGATGAATCGGTGGACGTGATTGTCAGTGATTGCGTGCTGGAACACATCGAAGACCCCGAAGCATTTCTGGCCGAATGTCGCCGCACGCTCAAACTGGGCGGGTATCTGTGTCTGCGAACGGCGAACGCGCACAGTTACATCGGATTGATTTCCCGAATGGTTCCCAACCGTCTGCACGCCGCCGTGTTGAAACGCGCCCGGCACAGCAAAAAAGAGGAAGACATTTTTCCGACTGTTTATCGCTGCAATACGCGCCGCAAACTGGCGAAGGCGCTAGACCGGTTCGGTTTCGATAATTGCGTGTACGAACACGAATCTGAACCGCATTACCTTTCGTTTTCGAGATTCTTTTACCTGCTGGGCGTGTTGCACCAGCGATTTGCCCTGCGATTTTTCAAAGCCGCGATTTTCGCGTTCGCCAAAAAGCGCTGACTCGTTACCACTTTCATGACAGCCGCAACGGAACTTTTACCTGCTGTGCCCGGCGCAGACACCAGCGACCTGAAAAACAGGTACGTGCGTGCGGCGGTGTATTCAGGCCTGTTGGGCGGCGTCAGTCAGATGTTGTACGGAGTGACGCCGGTGATCATTGCGCGCAGTTTAGGCCCGGCGGAATACGGCGTGTATTCGGTGGTCATGTCGTTGGTGGCGATTGTCATAGGCGTGTTCGGGCTGGGGCAGCATTCGGCGTTGCACAAACTGGTTCCGCAGCATTACGCCAGCGACCGGCAACTGGGCGGAGCGATTCTGGCCAATGTGCTGACGCTGACTTCGGCTGGATTGGCGATGTTTTGCGGAGCGTTTTTTATGGCTTCGCACTGGATTGCCGCGCATGTGTACCGCGACGCTTCGTTGGGCGTCGCCTTTCGATTGGGCGCGCTGCTGATGCTGGCGTTGACGTTGTTCACACTGGCCGCAAGCGCACTGGCTGGATTGCAGGACTTTCGCGCTTACAACCTGGTGCAGGTGGCGCGGAATTTCGCGCTGCTGGGATTCACCTGGGGCGGAATCAGGTTGGCGGGATTGCGCGGCGCGTTTGTCGGACAGTTGCTGGCCAGTCTCTTCGGATTGGCGCTGGCGGGTTGGAGCGGCGTGCGATTGATGCGCGCGCGATTTCCCGAAGGCATTCGACCGGAAAGTTCGCGCCGCATTTTGAGCGTCATTGCCCGATTCGTTTTGCCGGCGCTGTTGATGACTCTGCTCAACCTGCCGACGTATTGGTGGGCCAGCACTTTGGTCGCGCGGCACGCCGGATTCGCCCAGGTTGGCTTGCTCGGCGTCGCCTACACGCTGTCGCAATTGACGTTTCTGATTCCGATAAACCTGTACACACCGGCCATGACTTTTTTTTCGGAAACGCACGCTTCGTCGAATTCCACGGCGTTCGGCGCAATGGTCAACACCAATTTGCGAGCGATGTGGATGTTTTCGCTGCCGCTGGCGCTGGGCATAGGATTGTTTTCTCCGTTACTGGTGCGGACGTTGTTCGGTGAATCTTATCTGGCTGCCGCGCCGTTGACGCTGGTCATGAGCCTGACCGCCCTGCTGATGTTGCTGGTGGGATTGTTGAACACGGCGCTGGTGGCCGCGGGGCGCGTCTGGCACAACCTGGCGATCACGTTTGGCTGGACTGTGTTGTTCGTCATCGCCGGATTGTTCTGCATTCCGCGCTGGGGAGCCGCCGGGGCTGTCGCGCTTTTTGCCGCCACTTATGCGCTGTATCTGGTTGGCGTATGCAGTTACGCCCGGCTGGCGTTGAACGTCAGATTTACTGGAATCTTTCGCCTGGTTTCGTTGACGGTCATCGGCTCCGGCCTGGCCGCCATTTTCTTTTTGAACTTTCACGGAGGGACGGGTGGCATCACCAGCGCGAGTTTGCTGGTTGGTCTGATCGTTGCGGAATGGATTTGGATTTTCGACCGCAACGAACGCGACCGACTGACAGGCATCGTGGCGGGTGTTGTCAGACACTTCTCGCTCAAACAATCAGCCTCAAAAGGAGTTTAAGCATGACTACACAAAATGATGTTCTGGATTTTGTTCAGACTCGCCGGTCGTCAAAGTTGCTGAAGGCAATTCGGAACATTCGGTATCGCAACCGACCGATCAAATCCATCTTCACCAAACTGTACTTCGAACCTCGCCGCGATCAGGAAATGATTTCCGGTCCCGGGTCTGACCTGATTCAAACATCTGTGATTTCGCGCGAAATCCCAGCGATCATCAGCGAATTGGGAATTCAAACCATGCTCGATGCGCCGTGTGGCGATTTTTTCTGGATGCGGCACGTCGAACTGAACGTCAAGACCTACATCGGCATTGACATAGTCCGCGAACTGATCGAACGCCACACGCGCAATCACGCCAACGCTCATCGCCGGTTTATGTGCCGCGACATCACCAAAGACCAGTTGCCGTGCGTAGACATGATTTTTTCGCGCGATGCGCTGGTGCATCTGTCGCACCGCGATTGCCTGGCGGCATTGGAACGGTTCAAGGCCAGCGGGTCGCAGTATCTGTTGATGACGACCTTTCCGAACGTCAGGGAAAACGAAGACATCCTGACCGGCGAATGGCGACCGATCAATTTTGAACGAGCGCCGTTTCATCTGCCCCCACCGCTGAAGCTGATCAACGAAGCCTGCACCGAAGACGGCGGCAGGTATGCCGACAAGAGTCTGGGGCTGTGGAAACTGGCGGATATTCTCAACACGGACGGACAGTAATTTTTGCGGACGACAAAGAGCGCATTTGTATGGCAGGGACGCTGACAATCAAAAACCTGAACACTCAGGCCACAGGGCAACTTCTGTTGCTGCTGGCCGCAGTGGCCCTGCCTTTTTTTCTGGCGTTGCTGGTGATTGAAAGCCAGTGGATTCCGCTGGCATTGATCGGCGCATTGAGCGTGCTGGCAGTGTTGCTGGCCGCGCATCCGCGCGATGTGCTGGCGCTGGTGTTCGCCTACCTGCCGTTTCAATCGCTGTTGAACGACGTGTTTGCCGGCAGCATACCGATGATTGCCGTCTGTAAGGACGCGCTGATGGTCATTCTGATTGCGTCGTTTCTGTTGAGGTATTTTCGGCGCGGGCTGTACACCAACTCAGTGGTCTATTGCCTGGCCGCATTCATTACCGTCGGAGCGGCGCTGATTCCGTTTTCTCCGCATGCCTTGCGCGCTGTGTTGCAGCTTCGTTGCATGTCGCTGTACCCGTTTTTGATCGTGCTGGCGGCGAATCTGCTGGAAACATCGGAAGATTTGCGCCGGTTGTTGCGAGTGGTTGCCATTGTCGGAACGGTGACGGTGATTTATGGCGCGATTCAGTATTTCACGCTGTTTGATGTTCCTTATCGCAACGCCGGAGGCAGCGTCATGCAGCGCATGGGGCGATTCGATGAATTCGGCGTGGTGTCCACTTTTGCCAGTCGCCCGGATTTCGGCGGCTATCTGATTCCACTGTTTCTGCTGTTTTTTCAGGTCAGGCTCTGGGAACCGAAAACACTGGCGTGGGCTTATCGGTGGGCGTTGCTGGCGCTGATTCCCGTATGTTTGTTGCTGACGTTCAGCCGCACCACGTGGCTGGCAATGGCCGTGGGCGGATTCGTCACCATTTACCTGCGCGACAAAGTGAAAGCCATGCTCGGCGCGACGGCGATGATTGTGCTGCTGCTGATTGCGTTTCAGGCCAGGAATTTCTTTCTGCCGCCTTCGCTGGAAGAAGCCGCCACCAGCAACGAATCTTTTTTGATACGGTTGAGTTACTGGCCGCTGGTGTTTCGACACGTGCTGGAAAACCCGCTGGGAATGGGGCTGGGCACTGTCGGCGGAGCGCACCTGTTCGAATCCAAAGCGGAAACCGATTCTTACGGCAATCTGCAATTCGACCCCAACACCATGTTCGACGCTTCGGGCGGATTCAGCGCGGAAAACATCCTGTCCGTGACGGACAACAATTACCTGAAATTTTCGATTCAAGGCGGATTCCCATTGCTGGCGGTGTTTCTGGCGCTGGTCATTTCCGTGATGACTCTGGCCGCGAAGCTGTTGCGCGTTGTGGGCGATGCGTGGTTGCGCGACGTGGTGATCTGGGCGACGGCCAGTTTCGCTTCGCTGCTGACAATTTTCATGTTCGTGGACTTTATGGAATCCGTGCCTGCGACTTCGGTTTACTGGTTGGCGGCGGGCGTGTTGTGTTTCGTCAGCAAACTGTACGCCGACTGCTTCAAGAACAAACCTTCGACCGATTGGTTGTCTGCCGCTAAATAGAAACACGGAATCAGGAAACAAGATCAACAAGATTTTCGACAGGATTTACAAGACCATTAACGTCTGAACCGATCCAGCCAATGCTGAATCTTGTTCATTCTGAAAAAATCATGTTCATCCTGTTTCAATGTTTTTTCCTCGATTTAGTGAAGTTATTTTCCAAAAGAAAAGATCATAGTTATGACAACACCGATTCTTCTCACCTGCCAGCACACAGGCGCGTTCGGCGGCGTGCAACACACGCTGCTGGACATCGCTCGATACATCAACCGCGACAAGTTTGAACCGATCGTGCTGTGTTCGCCCGGCGGCGAATTGCCGAATCAGTTGGCCAAACACAACGTTCGCGCAGTGACCGTAGGGAAAGGCGAATATCTGCGTTACAGCTCAGGGCAGCCGTTCGGAACCTTTCGCGATTTGTGGGCGGTGACGCGCGAAATACTGCGGCTGGCGCGCGAAGAAGGCGTGCAGGTCGTGCATGCCTTTGACGGAATGCTCTTTTTCGCCGCCAGCCTGGCCAAACTTGCGCAACCGAATCTGAAAGTCATCTGGCTGGATTCGGGCTTCAATCTGTATCCGTACCATTTTCGTCTGGTCATGAAATGGTGTTTCAAACGCGCGGCGTTGGTGGCGTCGGTGACGGGAATTCGTCGCCATCAGTTGCTGGAAGAGGGCCTCAACGAATTCAAATCGGCGATTTTTCCGTGCGGAACGGATTTTCATTTGCGGCCACAGGCGGAAACCATCGCCGAACGCGAAGAGTTTCGCGTCGGCATAGTCGGGCGCTTGGTTCCGATCAAAAACTTCGAGATGTTTTTGCACGCCGCGCGAATCGTCGCTGACGCCCATCAACACGTGCGATTTCACATTGTCGGGCAGCCGGGTTTTCTGCAAAGCGATCTGGACTATTTCCGCTACATCGAAGCCTTGATTCAGCAATTGAATCTGGCGGATCGAATCGTTCTTCGAGAGCCGGTTGAAGACCTTTCGCCAGTGCTTGGCGAATTCGATGTACTGGTCAGTTCTTCGCACATCGAAACCTTTGGCCGGACGCTGGTGGAAGCGATGGCTATGGCCAAGCCGATTGTGGCGACGGCGGTGGGCGGCGTGCCCGAAGTAGTCGCGGATAACGAAGTAGGTTTTCTGGTTCCTGCCGGCGATGTGGCGGCAATGGCTGAAAAAATCAACCTGCTGATTGAAAACCCTGCTTTGCGCCAGACGATGGGACGCAACGGATTGCGGCGCGTGCTGGAACGCTTCGACGTGCTTGCCATCACGCGCCGCTGGGAACAGACATACGAATCGCTGTTGCAGGATCAAGCCGAATTCAACGAATTGATGGTCAGGATGAGTTCATAAAGGAGTCAAGCATGGAGAGCAGGGAATACAAATCACCTTATGGCGCAGAGGCCGAACACAAGGTGCGACGCTGGTTTCGGGACGCGGCGCTGAGTTCGATGGCGGCGGCTTACAAACTGAGCGGGCGGATGGAAGCGCTGGATCGAAATCGGATTCAGTTCATTTATCTCCACCACATCTTTGAAGAAGAAGAAGCGCCGTTTCGCCAATTGCTTCAGTTTCTCAGTCGTCGTCACACCCTGATCGGATATTCCGAAGCGGTTGCCAGACTTTGGAGCGGCGACATTGACCGGCCTTATGTCTGCGTCAGCTTCGATGACGGGCTGAAAAACTGTTTGAGCGCGGCGCGGATTCTGGATGAGTTCGGCGTGTCTGGATGTTTTTTTATATGTCCGGCGATGGTTGGCGAAACCAATCCGCACATATTGAAAGAATTTTGCGTGCGCAAATTGACCTTGCCGCCAACCGAATTGCTGGATTGGGACGATGTGGATCAATTGCTGGCTGCCGGGCATGAAATCGGCAGTCACACCATGTCGCATCACGTGCTGGCTCATCTGACGGCTGGGCAGGTGCAGGACGAAGTGGCGGGATCGTATGAAACGCTGACGCGCCGTTTGGGCGAGGTCAAACATTTCGCATGGCCTGAAGGTTTGTATTCGCGTTTTTCCGCCGAAGCCGCCAGAGCGGTGTTTCAGGCCGATTATCAATCCTGCGCGTCGGCGGAACGCGGATGTCACGTCGAACGACCGGAAACAATGCTCAGCGGATTGTGTTTGCGCCGCGATTACATTGCGGCAACCTGGCCGCACGATCATGTGGCGTATTTTCTGTCTGCCAACAGCCGCTCGGCATCCGCAAACAGCAATCTGTGGCCGAACGAATGGATGGCGCAGATTTCACCGTCCATCGGCGCCGGAAGTTTTCAGGAGGTATGAACCGTGAACGCAACTCTGACGCGCAACCCTTTGTCGGTTATGACGCGCATCAAACAACAAACTGCTGACGCCGTGGTCTTGAGCGGCGACGAAGTTCCCGCTCCGGCGTTGAATGATTTTTACGATCAGGTGTTTCCGGCGCGCGCGGACTTCCTGAAACGGAACTGGCGCTGGCTGTATCGAACGACCTGCGACACGACGGTCAAATCTCCCATAGTGGTGATGAAAGACGGGCGAGTCGCCGGGCACGTGGGAATGATCCCGTTGCCTTTGCGCCGTGGACTCTATCAGCGAACGGCAGTCTGGGTGTGCGACATTGCTGTGTCGCCCGAATACAGAGGCAAAACCGTCGGGGGCATTTTGCTGGCCGAAGCGATGGCGGCCTGTCCGTTGCGAATTGGTTTTCCTAACGAACAGTCGTGGAAACTGATCACCAAATTTGGCTGGAAAGGCGATCTGGACACCTTCGGGTTGAGTTTGTTGTTGCGGCCAGAACGCCATCCCAAATTGCGAGATTCGTCCAGCGCCAAACCCGGCATGAAATCGCTGGCGCCATTGGCCGGATTGGCGACGCGCATTTTGTGGCGCGCGCGCACGCTGGCGACTGGAAGTTTGTCCTGCGCTCCTGTGACGGACGTTCAGCTTGCGGCGTTTGAAGAAAACCAATCGCCCGCCGCTTTGCACGTGGCGCGGTCGCGCGAATTTTTGAACTGGCGAATTGCGGCGCATCCCAACCGCGACGCGCATTTTGTGTTGGCCACCGCCGACGGCAAAGCTTCCGCCATCGCGCGTATCGTTGCCGATGGCGATTGTCGGCGGTTGCATTTGCTGACGATGAAGCTCGATCCGTTCGAATCGCGCAAGCTTTCCAAATTGTTGGCGGGCATCGTTCGTTGGGCGCTTGCCGAGCAGATTGACGTGATTACCGCCGTCACCAGCGACCCGGACGTGGTTCGCGTCGCTCGCTGGTGGTTGCCGATGGTTACGCCGCTTCGTTACGCATATCACGCGGACGATCCTGCAAGCGAAGCGTTTCTCAGCGGCGCGGGGCGCATCTGGGAATATCTGGACGGCGATTTTGATCTGACTTACCTCTCACCGGAAAACGAAATCAATCAAAGGAGTTTTCAATGCGCTTAGGCATAGACGCTTCCAACATTCGCACTGGCGGCGGACTGACTCATCTGGCCGAATTGCTCAACGCTGCCGAACCTTACAAACACGGCATCACCCGCGTGACGGTGTGGGCAGGCAGGCAAACGATTGATGCCTTGCCCGTCAAACCCTGGTTGAAATGCGTTCACGAACCAATGCTGGATCAATCATTGCCTGTGCGAACTTACTGGCAGATGGCCAGATTGCCGCGTCTGGCCGAAGAGCAATGCGATCTGCTGTTTGTTCCAGGCGGAAGTTACGTCGGCGGATTTCGCCCGTTCGCCACCATGTCGCACAACCTGTTGCCGTTTGAATCCGAAGAAAGCCGTCGTTACGGCGTGTCGTGGATGTTTTTGAAAATGTGGTTGCTGAGGCGGAGCCAGGCACGCAGCTTTCGCAATGCCGACGGCATGATTTTTCTGTCTCGTTACGCGCGGTTCGCGGTCAATCTGACCACCAGAATGTACGGCGAACAACCCATCATTCCTCATGGCATCAACCGAAATTTTTACCGGTCGCCTAGAAAGCAAAAGCCAATCGCTGAGTATTCGATGGCCGAACCTTTCCGGTTTTTGTATGTGTCCAAAGTCGAACCGTACAAGCATCAATGGCATGTCGTGGAAGCCGTCGCGCGACTGAGAAAAGCAGGAATGCCGGTCGCGCTGGATTTGATAGGCGGGATCGAATGCCAATCGTCCGGCAAACGATTGCTTCAGGCAATATCGCGCGAAGACGCGGAAGGCAACTTCATTCACTGGCTGGATCACGTTCCTTATACCGAGTTGCCGCAGTATTACCATCGCGCCGACGCATTCATCTTCGCTTCCAGTTGCGAAAACCTGCCCAACATACTGCTGGAAGCGATGGCTTCGGGATTGCCAATCGCCTCATCCGATTGGGGACCTATGCCCGAAGTGTTGCAGGAAGCCGGAACTTATTTCGATGCCGAACGACCGGAAGACATAACCGAAGCTTTGCAAACGTTACTGACCGATACGGCGTTCCGCGAACACTGCGCAACGCAGGCGTATGAACTGGCGCGTCAGTATTCGTGGGAACGCTGCGCCAGAGAAACCTTTTCTTATCTGGCCGAAGTCGCGCAGGTTATACGCGACGAAGCCGACAGCGCCGAACTGCCTCAAACCGCGCTGCAAAACCCCAACTAATTCCAACACACAATTCTGGTGAAACTATGAAAGCACTCGTATTTGGCGGGACGGGAATGCTCGGCCATAAAGTGTATCAACTTTTGAAAGAGCGATTCACGGACGTGCATTGCGCCATTCGGCCATCGAAACAGGATGCGCGACTGGCCAACATTTCGCTGCTGCAAACCGACACCGTGATGGACGGCGTCAACGTGGAAGACCTGGCATCGTTGGCGACGCTGCTGGACGCGGCTCGCCCGGAATTCATAGTCAATTGCGCGGGCATCATCAAACAGCGCACGGAATCCAAAGCCGCGTTGCCGAGCATAGCCGTCAATGCGCTGTTGCCGCACTGGCTGGCGGAACGATGCGCGTCGTGGGGCGGCAGATTGATTCACATCAGCACGGATTGCGTATTCAACGGACAGGGCAATCCCGCCAAAGACGGTTACACCGAAGACGATCCGGTCAATGCCGAAGACCTGTACGGAAAAACCAAAGCTCTTGGCGAAGTCATAGCGGACAACGCCGTCACGCTGCGCACTTCGATCATCGGCAGGGAACTGTTTCATCGCAATTCGCTGCTGGAATGGTTTCTCGGTCAGAACCGCACTCAGGTGCGCGGATTCCGAAAAGCGCTTTATTCGGGCGTGACGACCAACCATCTGGCCGAAGTCATCGGCGACGTGATTCAGTTTCATCCCCGTTTGACGGGGCTGTATCAGGTGGCCAGCCGAACCATCACGAAATACGACCTGCTCTGGTTATTGCGCGACGCTTACCGACTGGATGTGGAAATCGTCGCGGATGACAGCTTTTCTTGCGACCGCAGCATGCTGGGCGACAAATTTCGCCGGGCGACGGGATACTCCTGTCCAACCTGGCCGGAATTGGCCGCTCAACTCGCCAGCGACATAACACCCTACGAACACTGGAGGAACACAAAGTGAAATACTTGGAAGGCAAACGTGTCTTGATTACCGGCGGAACCGGCTCTTTGGGCAAGGTGATGGCGCGTCGCCTGCTCAGCGGCGAAATGGGCGAACCGGAAAAAGTCATCATCTTTTCGCGCGACGAAGCCAAGCAGCATTTCATGCGCATGGAATATCAGCTCAAGGCGGCGGCGACCGACGAAATCATTTACCGCAATTTCCAACGCAAATTGGATTTTCGCATCGGCGACATTCGTGATTTTCACAGCGTGGCCGGCGTGTTGCGTGACGCCGATGTGGTTTTCAATGCGGCGGCGCTGAAACAGGTGCCGACCTGCGAATACTTTCCTTACGAAGCGGTGCGCACCAACGTGCTCGGCGCGGAAAACATCGTTCGCGCCATCGAACAATTCAACCTGCCGGTGGACACTGTGGTCGGCATTTCCACAGACAAGGCCTGCAAACCGATCAACACAATGGGCATGACCAAGGCCTTGCAGGAGCGCGTGTTCATTCAGGGAAACATCCGCTGTCCGCAAACGCGATTTCTGTGCGCGCGCTACGGCAACGTGCTGGCTTCGCGCGGATCGGTCATTCCGCTGTTTCACGATCAGATTCGCAACGGCGGCCCCGTCACCATCACCACGGCGGAAATGACGCGCTTTTTGCTCAGTCTGGATGACGCTGTGGATACGGTGTTCGCCGCCATCACGACCGGATTGCCCGGCGAAACCTATGTGCCGAGAGCGCCATCGGCTTTGGTGACGGACATCGCGCACGTGCTGATTGGTCGGCGGCGCGTGGATGTCAAATTCATAGGCATTCGTCCGGGCGAGAAGATTCACGAAATCATGGTCAGCCAGGAAGAAGCTTATCGCACGGTGGCGCGCGGCAAATGGTTCGCCATTATGCCCATGCTGCCCGAAGTCTGTGGCGATTGGCGCGGTTCCGGCGTGCTCGACAAGGAATACAGTTCTGCCGACGCAGTGATGAGTCTGGAAGAAACCGCAGATTTGTTGGAAAACCGCGGATTGATGCTGGATGACACGGCGAAGGTTCAAGAACCCGAACTGGCGGAGATGTTGCGATGAAGATCATGACCATTCTCGGCACTCGCCCGGAAATCATCCGGTTGAGTCTGATTATCAAACGACTGGATCAATGCGCGGATCACGTGCTGGTTCACACAGGCCAGAATTACGACGACCGTTTGAACGGGCTGTTTTTCCGCGAACTGGGCGTTCGGCAACCGGACGTGGTCATGGGAGTGCGCGGCAACGGATTCGCCGGACAGGTGGGAGAAATTCTGGCGCAGAGCGAATCGCTGTTTCTACAGCATCGGCCTGACCGGTTGTTGATCCTGGGCGATACGAACAGCGGATTGACGGCGATGGTTGCGCGGCGATTGGGAATTCCCGTTTACCACATGGAAGCGGGAAATCGCTGTTACGACGACCGCGTGCCTGAAGAGGTCAATCGCCGCGTGATTGACCATTCCAGCAGCGTGTTGATGCCTTACACCCAGCGCAGCCGCGAAAACCTTTTGCGCGAAGGCATCGCCGGAGAACGCATCTTCGTCACCGGCAATCCGATCAAGGAAGTGATTGACCATTACGCCGACCGCGTCGAAAGCAGTTCGGCGCTGGCCAATCTGGGATTGCAGCCGCGCAGATTCTTTCTGGCGACGATGCACCGCGCCGAAAACGTGGATGTGGAAGAGCGATTGCGAAATCTGGTCGAAGCGTTTGCGACCTTGCACGAACGTTTCGGCTTCCCGGTGGTCTGTTCCTTTCATCCGCGCACGCGCGCCAAAGTGGAACGCTTTGGCGTCAACATTCATCGCGCCGGATTGCAGTTTCTGGAACCGCTGGGATTTTTCGATTTCATACGTTTGGAGCAATCGGCGTTTTGCGTGCTGTCAGACAGCGGAACCGTGCAGGAAGAAGCCTGTCTGTTCGGCGTTCCGAACGTCACCATACGCGATGTGACCGAACGCCCCGAAACCATCGAATGCGGTTCGAACGTGTTGGCGAGCGCCGACCCGGATCGCATCGTCAAGCTGGTCGAATTGGTGACCGGCGAACGTGGCCGCTGGCAGGCTCCGGCGGAATATCTGGCTGACAACGTCGCCGCAACTGTGTGTCGCATCCTGCTTGGTTTTCGCATGCCGGATTTGGCTGAGCAAGCCTGGCAGGAGCGTCGCTGAACCACACAAGAAAAAGAGGTGTGTATGCGAATTTCGATCATTGTGGATTGCTATTACCCGCATTCGACGGCCAGCGCCAAACTGGTGCATGACCTGGGCGTCGAATTCCGCAAACAAGGGCACAGCGTCATGGTGGTGACGCCGAACTGTTTGAATCACGACGATCTGGAACTGTCGGTTGAGAGCGATTTGCTGGTTGCGCGCATCAAAACCGGCAAGCTCAAAGGCGTCGGCAAATTGTCGCGCGCGGTGCGCGAAGCGCGGCTTTCCGAAACCATGTGGCGAAAAGGCAAGCAGTTTTTCCGCGATCATCCGAGCGATCTGGTGATCTTTTATTCGCCGAGCATCTTTTTCGGCCCGCTGGTGCGAAAGCTGAAATCGCTGTGGAAATGCCCGTCTTACCTGATTCTGCGCGACATTTTTCCGCAATGGGCCGTGGATGCAGGCGTGCTGAGAAAAGGCCTGGCTTACAAATTCTTTCGGATGAGAGAACTGGATCAGTACGCCGCCGCCGATGTCATAGGCGTGCAATCGCCCGCCAATCTGGCGTATTTCGCCGAGCATCTGCCGAACAAACGTTACGAACTGGAAGTGATTCACAACTGGACGACGCTCGACGAACCGCAATTCGTCGCCACCAATTACCGCGAAAAGCTGCGGCTGCAAGACAAGGTGGTGTTTTTTTACGGCGGCAACATCGGCGTGGCGCAGGATATGGACAACATTCTGCGGCTGGCCATTGCGCTCGAAGCCGAACCGCACATCGAATTTCTGCTGGTCGGCGACGGCAGCGAAGTCGAACGGTTGAAAGCGGCGATTGCCGAAAAAGCGCTGACCAACATGCGCATTCTGCCCGCCGTCGGTCAGCAGGAATATCTGGCCATGCTTTCGGAATTCGATGTGGGATTGGTGTCGCTGGATCGGCGGCTGCAAACACAGAACTTTCCAGGAAAGATTCTCGGTTATATGTCGTTTGCCAAACCGATGCTGTGCAGCCTGAATCCGGGCAACGACCTGAAAACAATGCTGGAACGCAGCGAAGCCGGATTGTGCAGTCTGAGCGGCGACGATGAAACCTTGCGCGCCAATGCGCTGGCATTGGCCAACAACGCACGGTTGCGCCAACAAATGGGCGCGAATGCCCGGCGATTGCTGGAACGGAATTTTGCAGTGTCAGTCGTTGCCCGGCGGATTTTGTCGCACTTCAAACCTTCCCCCCAATTTCATTACGCCGGAGTGCCTGCTGCGGCGACGTTGTAACAGGAGGAGCAAAGATGCGGATTGCGGCAGAAAGCAGACCTTCACACGAAACAGCGTTTCCATTTGCCGAACTGAGAGTGGGCAGTTTTGCGCGACACATGACCGCAACGCTGGATCGGGTGATTTTTTATTCCTTGTTGGCGCTGTTCGTGGTGTTGGCGATGCCGTATGGCGCGGTGGAGGCCTGGTGGGAAGCCATTTTTGAATGCGCCGTGTTTGGACTCGGCGCGTTATGGATGGTCGAAGGATTGCTGCGCGGATCGTGGCGACTGGGCAACGTGCGCGTCTTTGCGCCATTGCTGGCGTTGGCGGTGTTTGCGTGGTGGCAAAGCTGGAGTTGGCAGGGCGTAGGAACAATCGCCGGGATCGAAAGCCGTTGGTGGGCGGCGATCAGCGCCGACCCGCATGAAACGCAGCGGTTCGCCATGAAACTGTTGGCGTTGGCGCTGACCGCCGTCTTGCTGCAAAGCCATCTGACCACGCGCCGACGCTTTATGGCGTTAATCAACGTGTTGATTGTGATTGGCGTGGCCAGCGCGATTTTTGGCGTGGTACGACAAACCGCGCAACACAGCGAAGGATTTTTGCTGGCCTATCTGCAACCCGGCGAAGGTTACGGGCAATTCATCAATCGCAATCATTTCGCGTTTTTGATGGAAATGACCTTTGGGCTGGCGCTCGGTCTGGTGGTGGGCGGAGGCGCGCGCCGCGACCGATTGCTGATTTATGCCGCCGCGATGATTCCGTTGTGGACTGGATTGGTGTTGTCGAATTCGCGCGGAGGCATCGGCAGTTTGTTGAGCCAGGCGCTGTTTGTGGCGTTGATGTTCGGATTTGTCCGATGCTATTCGACTACGGAGGAATCCGAAGGCTGGTCGGCGCGATTGGCGCGCATTGGTCGTTCTGCGGTGGCGCGATTGGCGCTGGTTTGTTGTCTGGCATTAAGCATGGCCGTCGGCATTATATGGATGGGAGGCGACCCGCTGGCCAATCGCATGGAAACGCTGGCCGATGATCTTCGCCTGAACGGCCAACCCGAACGCAGCGGCGAAAGCCGAATCGAAATCTGGCAGGCCACCTGGCAACTGATTAAGGCTCGTCCGTTGACCGGATCGGGATTTGGCGCTTATGGCGTGGCCATTCCCGAACATCACGACAGTTCGGGAGAAATGGTTCCGCGCGAAGCTCACAACGATTATCTGGAATTGCTGGCCAACGGAGGAATTATCGCCGCGTTGATTGGCGTGTGGTTTCTGGTCGCGCTGATTCGCCGCGTGCGCGAAGAATTCCGAAGCCGTGACGCATTTCGCCGCGCAGTTTGTTTCGGCGGCATGGTCGGCATTTTCGGCGTGGCCACGCACAGTCTGGTGGATTTCGGACTTCACATCACATTCAACGCAATCGTCTTTCTGTCATTGGTGGTGATTGCCACGACGGATTGGAACGCCGTCAATCAGGAAGAAAGCCATTCGTAAGCATTCATTCACGGGTGAGGCAATAAACCAACCCTTCGAGTTGTAGGAAGTCGTCAACCGGGGTAGTAAAGTGCAAATGCCCATTCGTCCACTCATCCATTTGTCTTTCGGAGCAAGGAGGTAGTTTTATGATTTCGAAAAGTCAAAAAATCGTTGGAGCCGCCATTATTCTGTTTCTCTGGTTGTGCGGATCGTCGCATTCGGCGATGGGCAAATTCGGAACTTCAAAACCCGACACGCCCCCTCGTCCCGCGAAGTCGAAACCCAATTCCAATGTGACTGCCCGACTTGTCACCAGGGGAAATCAGCCCGTGTTGATCAACGGATATAGCTCTTACACGGGCGCAACCGTTCTGACCGGAGCCACGATTCAAACTCCGGACGGCGTTCGCGCGACGTTGCAACTGGCGAATCTGGGTAGTTTCGATTTGTCGCCGAACACCATTGCGGTCGTGGAATTCGACGCCGCCGATTTGAAAGGCACGCTTAAACGCGGCTGCGCGGTGTTGACGACCTATCCCAGGATCAATGGAAAGCTGCTGACTCCTGACGGCACGGCGATGTCAACGGATAGTGTTACTCGCTCTTCGGTGACGGCCTGTTCCGAAGAAAATGCCGCGAGCGAGGCCGCTTCTGCCAACGACAAATCCGGTTCGTCTCCGTGGGTGTTTGATGTCACCCCGGGCTCGATGGTGGATATGGCTCGCGCCGGAATTTTCTGGGGAGCTGCGGGAAATCGTGGCCGCTGTTGTTGCTGCTGTTGTTGCAAAAATCCCAGCCCGTCCAGTCCGCACGATTGCGGATGTAAATGATTTGTCACACCTCATTCCATTTCTCCCCTGCCTGTACGCAAAACGCGAAGTTAATTATTGTCATTCGTCCCTTCGCGTTTTGCGTCTTGGGCTATCCGTTTCTGTTTATCTTCATCAGGAGCGAACGTGTTCATCCAACAAACCCTCAAGCAATCGTTTCGATGGCGCGCGTCCGTGCGTTTTTCCATGGCCATGTTGGGCATTTTCGCCTGTTGCTGGTTGCTGGTTGGCGCGGCGAAATCGGGGCTGGCTCGCTTTTTCACCGCTTACGGAGTGCGAGCCGAATTGGCTGCGCCAGTGGAGATGGCTGAAGTCCTGAAGCCGGACGATCCTGAGATTCACCGCGCCCGCGCATTGTTATACGAAGAAGCAGGCGATCACATCGCTGCGGCGCGCAAGCTGGAACAAGCCCTTGCTTTGCGCCCGCGCGATCCGTTTTTGTGGGTGGAACTGGGATTGGCGCGCGACCAGGCTGGCGAAACCGAACAGGCGATCATCGCATTTCAGAAAGCGACTCAGCTTGCGCCGTATTACGCGCAATCGCGCTGGCAACTGGGCAATTTGCTGCTTCGCGCGGGCCGATACGACGCGGCGTTTGCCGAAATACGCGGCGCGGTTGCCAGCAATCCGACGTTGTTTCCGAACGCCATTGATCTGGCTTACGGGATTTATGGCGGCGATGCCGTAGCTGTGGAATCGGCGATTCGTCCAGACACGCACGCGGCGAAACTGGCGTTGGCGAGCGCTTATGCCAGACGTGGAAACGCGGAAGATACGTTGCGAGTAGCGCTTTCGCTGGAGCGGCTTTCCGGCGAACAACGACAAAAACTGGTGACGGATTTGCTCGAAGCCAGACAATTTTCTGCGGCCTTTGAAATCTGGGCCAGCGGTTCAGAGACGAACCGCAAAGACACTGTTGGCGGGCGAGAATCAATCGTGGACGGTGGATTCGAAGCCGAACTTCGCACAAGCGAATTGCCTTCGTTTGGTTGGCGAATAGAACGCAACCTGAAAGGAGTAAAAGCTTTTCTGGGCAAGCGAGAGCCTCGTTCGGGCAATCGTCATCTGATTCTGGATTGGAGCGGCGATCCTGCTGTCTGGACTCCGGCGATGTCGCAATTGATTTTGGTCGCGCCCGGAAAATCCTACCGCTTGAGCTTCTGGGCGCGCGCAGAGGATTTGGTTACAGCGGGAGCGCCGATTGTGACCATCACCGACGCCGCTAAAAACGAATTACCTCTGGGGCAGTCTCCGCCGCTGACGCAGGCAAACGGACAATGGCGACAGTATTTCGTGCAATTTGAAACCGGCGCTAATACACAGGCAGTTCAATTGGCCGTGCGCCGCGAATTCTGTGCGGTTACACCATGCCCGATTTTTGGCCAACTCTGGTTGGACGGTTTCGCTTTGAACAATCGCTAAAACGTACCGCAGGTTGCCCAACCAGCGAAGGACCGGTTGATGAATCTTTCGGTTGTTGCCAGGCGATTGACTGAAGAAATCGCCGCAGGTTGGACAACCTGCTGTATATCGTCTGCCACGTTTTCATTGTTTCTAAACACCGCAAAGCGTCATAAACGACTTCTCTGAACCGCGCCAGCCATCTTTCTCAGCTCCACCAATAATGCTGACCCCGCCTGATCGAGCGTGTCTGAAAAGCTTGTCCTGACAAGAGCTGATGCGAGCGCCAGCTTTTCGGACACGCTCGGCAACATATCAACTACCTTGATAGCCTCTCGCGCCATCCCATAGTAAATTCCGCGATGCGAAACCGCCGCCGCAAAGACGATGGCAAACATTCGGAAAACTGGAGGCTGCAAATTCATGCGAATCAATCTTCGATCCTGCTTGTTCATTTTCCTGGCTGTGATGATGGCGCTGCCCGTGATGGCGCAATTGCCGCGTTTGAAGGTCAGCGAGAACAGACGCTTTCTCGTTACCACCGAAGGCCAACCGTTTTTTTATCTGGGCGACACCGCCTGGGAACTCTTTCATCGCCTCAACCGCGAAGAAGCGGATCGGTATTTGAAAAATCGTGCGGACAAAGGCTTCACGGTGATTCAAACCGTAGCGCTGGCCGAACTGGATGGTCTCAACGTTCCGAATGCTTATGGCCATCGTTCGCTGCTCGACAACGATCCCGCGACGCCAGATGTGAAAGACGGCGCGCAGAACGATTACTGGGATCACGTGGATTACATCGTCAGCAAAGCCGAATCGCTGGGGCTGTACATAGGCTTTCTGCCGACGTGGGGCGACAAGTTCAACAAGAAATGGGGCATCGGGCCTGAAGTCTTTACGCCGCAAAATGCCGCCGTGTACGGCGAATGGCTGGGGCGACGATACAAAAACGCCTCGAATATCATCTGGATTCTGGGCGGCGACCGTCCACTGGATACTGAAATGCACAAGGAAATCATTCGCGCGATGGCCAACGGATTGCGACGCGGCGACGGCGGCGCGCATTTGATGACATTTCATCCGACGGGCGGAGCAACTTCTTCCCAGCATCTGCACAACGATCAATGGCTGGATTTCAACATGCGACAGAACGGTCACGTCGCCGAATTCACCGGGCGGTATGACAAAACACGCGAAGATTACGACCGCACGCCGACCAAACCAGTGTTGGACGGAGAGCCGATTTATGAAGACCATCCGATTTCCTTCAAGGCCAAAGAGCTTGGTCATTCGGTGGCCTCTGACGTGCGACGGACGTTGTACTGGAATTTGTTCACTGGCGCGTTCGGCCATACTTACGGTCATCATTCCGTCTGGCAGATGTGGCAACCTGGACGCGAACCGAAAAACAATCCCCTGATGAGTTGGGCAGAGGCGCTGGATCAACCCGGCGCTGCGCAAATGCAACACGGACGACGGCTGATGGAATCGCGGCCTTTCCTGACGCGGATTCCTGACGATTCGTTGCTGGTCGCGCACAAACCGGATCAGTCGGAAATTCCGACTGCAATTCCAGGAGCGGGCGCAAAACGCTTTGTCGCTACGCGCGATGCCGAAGGCAGTTACGCGATGATTTACGCGCCGACCGGGCGGAAATTCAGAGTCAACTTGACGAAGCTGACAGGCGAGAAGCTGCGCGGTTGGTGGTTCAATCCGCGCGACGGCAAGGCGATGTTGATCGGCGAATGGGCGAAAACCGTCGAACGCGAATTCATCACGCCTACGCCGGGCGAAGATTTTGACTGGGTGCTGGTGCTGGACGACGCAAAGAAAAAATACGGCGCTCCCGGCAAGGTGAAATAACGAACTGTCAAAATCAAATGGAGAAGATCAGGCTGCAGCAGGTCACACCGCCTTCGGCCTTGCCCAATTCGGACACCTCAACCGGCAGAACGTTGATTTTATGGCGTTCCAGCTTCGCGCGTGTTGCGGAAAACGTTGTCGGATAAATCACCGCACCGCCAATTAACAAAGCATTGGCGGCGAAGGGTTCAGCCGCATCCACGTCAATCAACTTCCAGCCAGTAAACATCGAAGCATCAATCCAGTCTTGATTGATGAGCAGCGTATCGTCTGCCACTTGCGTTACCGCCGTTTTCAAATGCAGGCAATCAGCAATCGAAATTGCCCTGACTTCGTACCCAAACGGAGCCAGCAGCGTTGCCAGTTGACGAATGCCTTCCTGATTGGTTCGTTGCGTCAAACCTACGAACAGCTTCTTTCCAAGCCGCAGCACGTCGCCTCCGTCCAGCGTGCCGGGCGATTCGATGAAAGCGAGTGGCCGATACACCACCAAGGCGCGCGCGACCGACTCAATTTCCGGGCGGCGTGAAGCAGCGCCGGGGCGCGTGATGACCGCAATTTCTTCCAACACGATTGCGGCATCTTCGACAAACACCGAATCAGGCAGCGTCGGTTCCACCGGCAACCGTTGCACCTGACAGCCAAGTTGTTCCAAACAACTTTCGTATTCGTGATGCTGGGCGGCGGCGCGCGCAGCATCAATTGGTTCGCGTTCCAGATGGGTCAATTCACAATTGGCAATCGCCGGACTGACTTCGCGTGTGATGGCAATCAACATTCGTCGCTCCGTTTATCGCTTATCGTTGATTGCCCTGTTGTGTGCTTGCCGGAGCGCCAGCGCTTTGCAAAACGCGCGGCTGATCCAACACCCAGCGGCGAATGATTTGATAACCGCGTTCCGACGGCGTGTAACGACGACCGCCTTGATGGCCGTCTTCCTTGCCGGTCTGCACGTTGAGCGGTTTGCGCAACAGCTTGCTGGTTTCTATGTCGGCGACGTTCACGCGCTCGCGCAGAATCAAATAATTCTTCAGCATGTTTTGCACCGTCCAGAATCCGTTGCCGTCCGATCCGGCCAACTCCATCGAAGGCACGCGCCCGGCCACGGCGTGGCATTTCATACACGACATTTCATCCATGCGCTGGTTGCGGTTGAGTTCAGGCGCGACGTAATCGCTGAAATACCGGAAGCTGGCGATGAATTGCGGCGAAAGAGTTTGATCTTTCATCCCAACGGCCAGAGGTTCTTTCTTTACCGCTTCCTGCAATTCGGCCACCCAGATTTGCGGATCGGCGTATTTCAAGGCGTTGCGCGCGGCGTTGTTCTTTTCTGTCTCCACTAATTTTCGCAGTGCCGTTTGTACTGTCGGGTCCTGGCGCAGCGCCGTGGTGTTCGCCAGCCGAAGCGCAATAGTGCGACTCATGACAGGCGAGTCCGGTTGGAGCATTTGCACGAACAATTCGATGGCGCGAGCGCGCGCGGCAGCCAGTTCCGGCGAAAGCTGCTGTTTGTTTGTTGAATCAACTTCGGGAATGCCTTCGTCAAACGCGGCCACCCAGGCCACGCTAGGCAACCAGAAATGCGCGGTCAGCGGATTTTTGGACGCGCCGGGAACGAAGCGCAGCAAATCCGGCGTGTGCAAATCCGTGTTCGTTGCCAGCATCGCGCCCATGCGGTCGGCGATGTACCAATCGGCGTCGGGCAAACCCATAGGTCGCACGGCGGCTTCGGCGGCGTCAATGATCTTCTTCAGCTCCGCCGCAGTCGGTTCAGCGGTGTGTTTGGGAATCAGCAATCGGTATAGCAATTCGCGCTGTTCGGTGGTTTTCGGCACAGCCCACTTGGCGCGGCTGAACAATCGCAGCACAGGTTGCGCCAGAGATTGGCGACGGTCGTAATCCTGCGCGCCGCGATGAATTTGTTCCACCAGTGGTTCGACTTTTTCCTGCACGGCGGGCAGGGTTACAGCGCTGGGATCGCTGACGGCGGCGGCGGCCAGCGTGCGCAACTCTTCCGGCCCGTGTGTTGAATAATCAATCACCTTGTCCTGCAACGGCTGATAAGCGACGTTGGCCGCGCCTTCCATCAACAATCGCAGTTCGGGAATGTTTGCCGCATCGGTTTTGCCCCACACGCGCAAGACGGCTTTGCCCATCATTTCTGTGCTGTTGGCCGTTATGTAACCCATCTGGCCTGGGCCGCCATCGCCACCGGCAGCCGCGTAAAACGTGGCTGAAATAGCCACCAGCCTTCGCGCCAGTCGGTCTTTCACCGCGTCAGAGAGTTTTGCGTCATCCAGTTTTTCTTCGAGCGTTTTGAACAACCCGGCCAGTTCTTTGTATTGATGCTCTTCGCTGCCGTTGGCTTTGTGGCCGTTGACGACAAACAGCGCATGGCTTTGGTAACGAAACGTGTTTTCGACCAGAGCGTTCGGCTCTGCGGCAAGCAGTTTGCGCGTCCAGCTACGGTTGATGGCTTCACGGACGGGCGGATTCCATATCCACCATTGCCACGCCGCGCGAACAGCCCAGGCTCTGACGGCAGGATGTTTGTCGTCGTTGATCGCGCGGTCCAGCAACGTCGTCAGCCGCGTTTTGCTGAACGCAGGTTTCGGCATCACAGCGTCGGCGCGAATGCCCAGAGCTTTGGCAATGCTTTCGCGCGTCAAATCGTTGCCGGTTTCAAACGCGACGAACACCGCGCCGAAGCCTTTGTCATCGAGCAGCGTTTGTTCCATCGCCCAACTGGCGGCGTCGCGTACCATCTTGACCGGATCGCCCATCAATTTGATGAGCGTCGGCACGCCGCGTTCGTGATGCGCGCCGCCCAGCGCCATCGCCGACCAGACGCGGACTTGCGCGCTCTGATGCAGCGAAGCCTGAATCATCAAATCAATCAACGTCGGATCGTCAGTGTGTGATAACGCTCGAATGCGCGCGATGGTCGCCGGAAGCGATTCGCCTGCGCGCGGCGTGAATTCGGCGCGAGCAGGTTTGACAGGCGTTTCAGGATACAGCCGCGACAGCGCGTGCAGCGCGTAACTGGTGGTGACAAATCCGGTCAACGCGGCTTTGTTCCAGCGGCCATACGGGTCTTGCTGGCGCAGCAAAGCCTTGACGCCGCGCGCCACCGCCGGATCGCTGTCGTTGTAACCAAGCGCGTGAAAGGCAATCAGCGCCAACGCCGTCGTCGCCGGATCGTATTCGCCATTGGTTTTCCATTTGTCGCCGTCGGCTTTGCCGGGATCGAATCCCCATGAACCATCGGCGTTTTGAATGGCGCGCAATCGCGCTTCGTCTTTTTTGAGCGTGTCGGCAATGCGTTCAAGCAGTTTCGTCGCTTCGTCGGCGGTCTTCAATTTGTACGACGGAAACTGCGCGGGCGGAGGTTCCACGGGCTTGCCATCATTCGATGGTGTGGGCGTTGGTTGCGGTTTCGGATCGGGCGGCAGCGTCGCCTGTTTGGCGCGCGCCTTTTGATTTTGCGCGGCGTAATCCTGCGGGAAATGGCGTTTGAAAAATTCGATACGGTTGGACAGATCGTCGCTGTAACGTGGCACGACGCCCAGAATCCTATCGGCTTTTTCTTCCAGCGCAGCCAGATAACGCGGATGGCCTGTGCGATCCCAAGCCGTGCGCAAAATCTCTCCGGCGTAGTTGTAGACGATGGATTGGCCGACGTTCGATCCTGGCCCGGCGGCGTTGATGCCGCTGGGGTCTGCGGTTTGAATGGTGTGGTTGGCAGCGCGAATCGCCTGCATTGAATGCAGCTTGCGCGCGGGCACAACGCGCTCAGCGGTGCAAACGTTATGACCGGCGACGCGCGTTCCCGCCGGGCCGTCGCCCACGTCCAGCGGAGCCAGACTGGTGTTGTTCGCCGCGTCTTTCAGGTAATTCGTCGGGCGCAGCGATTCATACATCACATTCACCAGCCGTCGGAAGTTCTGTTTGTTTTCCAGCGTGTAGCCGTTTTCCATAGGCCCGGCTGGCCCCCAAACGCCTGATTGCGTGTGGCAGCTCATGCAATGCGTGCCCATCAAATTGCCCGTATCGCGGATGCGGCGTTCGACCGAAGCGCCGCGCGGACGATTGGTCAGCCACGAATCCACCTGCCCCAAATGGTCATACATCGCCTGCCGCACGGCCATTCGCGGATCGTCGTAAGGAGCGGGCTTCAATACGCGCAGTTCCAATTCGTAACCCGGCGCATTGGCTTCGGCGCGCAGGAAATACGTCTTGCCGGGTTTCAGCAATCGCACGATTGAGGCTCGATGCTGTTCGTTTTGCTGGTGAGTACGTTCGTTTTCGTTGCGGCCTTCGGTGTATTCGCTGAGCGCGCCGTTTTCGTCTTTTTCATTTGGCGCATAAACCCGCAACTGCGCCGCCAGCGTGTGATCGGGAATGGCCAGATTTGCAGTCAACAAACGTGGTTCTTTGGCGTTGAAATTCAATCGAAACCAATCGTCACCGGATTTGCCGACTTTGCCATTGTCGAAATACTCGATGTCATCGGCTCCGCCGTTGATGCGAATCGCCTGAATGCCGTCGCCTTCGGGAAGCGTAATTTCCTGCGCCAATTCAGGCGTGTCGTTCGGCTCGGATTCTACGAAGCTTCCAGCTTTTACCGAATCTTTCAAATCAATCGGATTGATCGCCACGTTCAGCGGAACGGTTTTGCCTGCAGGCCAGGGCGTTTTGTCCGGGAAGGTCACGGCTTGTGCGGCAACGCCGTCTTCGCGCCAGCGAATGCTGTCAGGTTTGGCGAACGCGGAAACTTCATCAGTGATCGGCGCAATTTCCAGCCGGTACAAACCTGCGACCGGCGCGCGATAAACCAGATATACATCCGAATCCAGCGCGTGCAACACTTTTCGCCAATCCGCAGTCGGAGTCGTGTAAATGCCAAAGACATCCGCTTTGCGGCCAGAAACTGTGGGCAGAGATTCGCCAGCGTCGGCTTTTTCCAGCACCCATCGAACGCCTATGCGACCGTGCTGCGGCAGCGACGACGGCGAAGGCAGACTGACCGAAAGCTCGAACGTTTCGCCGCGTTTCAGTTGAATCTGTTTTTCCCACAGCGATTGAAACGACAGATTCAGTTTGAACGGAGCCAGCCCCGTGACGCTGGGTTCGGCGACGCGACTGGCTTCGCTGTTGTTCCACCAGAACAAGACGGCAATCAATGTCAGACAGACGGCGAATGAAACTGCTCGGCGACGATTCGTGTACGGCTTCATGGTTTTTTCCTCGTTTGCGAAAAATATGGTTTCGATTTGAAGACTGCGTTGAGCGCAAAGTACAAAATTTTCGCGCATTCGTCCATTTTTCAACTGCACAGCTTGGCAATACTGAATGCTGAAAGTGCTATGATGCATCTGCTAAATTCAATCAAAGGAGTTTAAGCCATGTCGGAAGTCACGTTTGAACAAGTGTTGAGCGAGGTGCAATCGCTGCCGCCTGAAGCGCAGGCAAAGCTGCGCGACATTTTGAACGCGGCTGAAAGGACGCAGCCAGAGAAAACCGTTGCTGCAACAAACGGCGCCACTAATGGAACGGCGAAAATCCACGACCCAGTTCGTGAACCGGCGCGCGCATTCAGCTTGCGCGATTTGACTGCCGAAAGGCAGTGGCTGAAGGAAAATTGCGATGAATATGCAGGGCAATGGGTTGCGCTCAAAGGCAATCAGTTAATTAGCCATGGAATGGACGCCAAAGAAGTTCACGCCGCAGCCAAAGCAGCCGGTCATCCTGACGCCTTGTTGGAGCAGGTTGAACCGTGCGACGCTCTTTCTTTCATTTTTTGAACAATGCCTCATCCTCTGACTTTCGACATAATTCATCGGTATAACGACTCACTTGTCGGCATTGAAATCCCAACTGCGCTCAGATTTAGTGACGAAGTGGTTTTATGCCAGGCGAAAGTTGATCCCGGAGCGCAGGTGTGTTTATTCAAGCGCGATCTTGGCGAAACGTTGGGGCTGGATATTGGGACCGGTCATTACATTGAGCTGGATTCAATCGGCGGGACAATTGCTGCGTATGGCCATTATCTTGTGCTCGAAACGCTGGGAATGGAATTCGAATCGGTTGTTTACTTTGCCGCAACTTACAACCTGCGCCGCAACCTGCTTGGCCGCGAAGGCTGGTTGCAGAAAGTCAGGCTTGGGATTGTGGATTATGAAACGACGCTTTATCTCAGCCCCTATCAAAAATAACTCTCTCAAAAAGGTCAGGAACGCGAAATGAAAAAAATTGCTTTGCTTGTGTTGCTGTCGGTGTCGGCGGCAGTCATGTTGGTTGCCGCATGCAATCGTCCGAATTCAGGCGACAAGAAAAAAGTCATAGCCGTCATTCCCAAAGGCGTCTCGAATTTTTTCTGGCAGAGCGTCAAAGCCGGAGCCGAAACGGCAGGCAAGGAAACCGGCGTCGAAATTTATTGGAAAGGCCCGACCATCGAAAGCGATGTGTCCAGCCAGATCAACGTCGTTGAAGACGCCATTACCTCGCGCGTGGACGCGATTATGATTGCGCCTTCGCACCGCGATTCATTGGTGGCGGTGGTCGAACGCGCTCAACGCGAAGGCATTCCGGTGACGATCTTCGATTCGGGCATCGGCACGGAGCAGTACGTTTCTTATGTGGCGACGGACAACGTGCTCGGAGGAGTGATGGCTGCTGAAGCGTTGGCGGCGAAGCTTGACGGCAAAGGCAAAGTCGCCATTCTGGGATTGAAAGCCGGTTCGGTTTCTACAGACGAACGCGAGCGCGGATTTCAGGACACCATCAAACAAAAATTTCCCGACATCAAGATCGTGGCGTTTCAGTACGGCGAAGCCAGCCGCACCGTTTCGATTGATCGCGCGACTGACATTTTGACAGCGCATCCAGACTTGAATGGTTTCTTCGCGTCGAACGAACCTTCAACCGTCGGCGCATCTCAGGCGATCAAACAGAAAGGTGCGCATGGCAAAATCATTCTGGCCGGGTTCGATTCCAGCCCGAACCTGATAGAAGATTTGCAATCCGGCGTGGTGGATTCGCTGGTGATTCAGAATCCTTATCGAATGGGTTACGACGGCGTGAAAACGCTGGTGGACAAACTCAACGGCAAAACGCCCGAACGTCGCATTGACACAGGCGTCAAGCTGGTGACGAAAGAGAACCTGGCTTCGCCGGAAATTCAACAACTGCTCGGAGTGAAGTGACTGATTGGAATGGCTCTGACTTTGGGGCGTCAAAATTAACCATTAACCATTAACCATTGACCATTGACCATTATTCGACAGGTAAAGAATGTTTTCTTTTCCTGTCCGATAATGGCTAATGCTCAATGGCTAATGGTTAATTTTTTGGCGTGTCACCTGACGCTCAGCTTGAAGCCGTCAATGCGCTGGCAGGCGGCCAACTCAACGATGTTGCCTGCTGCTTCGGCTTCTTTTCGCAAGGCAGCACGGCGTGCGGCGTCCCAGGCCAGTTTTGACGAATCGTCGTTGGCCGGTTTGGCCAGCACAAAATATCGTCCGGGCGCGATGTGTTTGAACTGAAAAGCGCCCTCGCCGGTGGAGTTGGTTTGCGCGTAGCGCAGAACATCATCGGCGTTTTCTTTTTCCGCCGGGATCAGATGGATTTGTTGTTTGCCTTTGGCGGCAAGCGTGCCTTTCAATCCGGCTGCGCCTTCGGCAAGCGTGACGATGACGCCGGTCAGTTTTTCGCCGGATTTCAATTGGATTCCAGCTTGGCCGAAATTCGTCAGCGGGGTTGCTGCAGTTGCGGGTCTGCGCGGAGCGGCGGTAGCCGTAGTCACTGGTTTGATGGAACGAATGAACCAGTTTTCGTCTGGCAATTGCGCCTGCAATCGCCAGCGTCCAGCTTCCAGATTGCGCAGTGTGAATTCTCCGTTCGGCATCGGCACAGCAGATTGCGGAACAGACGTTCGTCGTGAGTTGGTTGCAGTTTCACGCTGCGCCGTCAAAAAAACTTCTTCCAAAAACGACTGTCGCGGCGACGGACACGCCAACGGTTTTTCCAATAAGACTTTTCCGCTCAGCAACGCCAGCGGCGTCAAACTCAGTTGAATTCCAGACACGTCCGCGCCACGAACCGACACCGGGCGACGTTCGGAAACCGAATCGCTTTCGCCCGCTGCGCCGGGACGACGCGCGAAGATTTCGTATTCGCCGTCCGGTAGGTTGTACATGGCAAAGCCGCTATTGGCGCGTTCGTTCTGAAACGTAGTCGCAATCACGGAATCGGTTCCGGCCACATAAAGGCGGATTTCAATTGCGCTGAAATTTGTTGGCGCGGGTTGTGTTGTGGTTGGTCTCGCCGTTTGCGCGATAACGACTTTGCCGCCGACTGAACGGCCTTTTTCGCCGCGATAGCGAATATCAATCCCGGAAAGTTCGCTGCCCGTGCGAACCACAAATGGAATCGCAGCATCGCGCGAAGACGATGGGTAATACGTTGGCGCGTCGTTGGCGAAAGGCGAAAGCATTGCGCCAGGCCCGCGATTGCCTTGTCCAAGCTGCCCGGCCTGCACGATGTACGTTCCCGGATTCAATCCGTAAATGCGATACACGCCTTGGTCATCGGTTCGCCATCCGCGCGCAAAGCCACGCGCGGCGGACAGTTCATCAGGTTCGCCTTTCAGATTGCCTATGCGAACGGCGTTGACGGTGACGCCGGTCAACGGTTCGTTATTGGCGTTGAGGATTTTGCCTGTGATGACGCCGCCTTTAACCAGCGTGATGGAGGCGACATCGCCCAGTCGGTACAGGTTGGCGCGATTGTCTTCTTCGTCTTCGTCGTCTTCGGGCAGCGGCGAAACATAACCCGGAGCCGCCGCCGAAATGGCGTAATTCGCCGGAAGCAAATTGCTGAATTCAAAATTGCCGTCGTCATCGGTGATGACTTGAGACGGCGCAATCGGCTGGATGCTTTGTGCGGTTTGAACGGTTTGAACTGCCTGAGCGACTCGCCCGCCTTGACCGGGTTGGGCAGGGGCAGCAGCTTGTCTGCGCGCCTGATTGCGTCCGACCGGAATCGCCGTCACCGCAATGTTGGCCATTGGTTGGCCGTCATCGCTGAGCACGCGCCCTTTGATTGCGCCGGTTTTCGTCGCTTCGAGTTGTTGAGCGCCGACAATGGCGGCACAACAGAGCATCGCCAAAAAGCAAATTGTGGATCGAAGTTTTGTGTTCATCATTGAGCCAGGTTCAGCGTCAGCGTCACGTTCGCTGGCGCGCCGTTGGTGACGGTCACGGTTTGGCGAACTTCGGGAATTTTGATTTGCGGTTGCGTGGGCGCTTGTCCGCCTTGTCCGGGGCGTCCGCCTCTGCCGCCTTGTCCGCCGCCAAAAGTGTTGGCGGTCACGCGAACTTCATAAACGCCCGGCAACAGATTTTCGATGCGAAATTGTCCATTGGCTTCCAGTCGGGCATTGTTGCCGCCGCCGGTTGACGCGGCTGAATTCACCGGGCGAGCCGTGACATTCAACCGAGTTCCCGCCGGTAAAGTTCCGCCGCTGACGACCACGCGGCCTTGAATCACAGCCGACGCGAAAGCCACGACGACGCGAATGCCCGTCACGCTTTCGCCTGAAACGATTTCAATGTCGCCGTTGGTGGGCGAACCGTTGCGTTCGATGCGAAGCAAACGGAACGTGCCGTTTCCGCCGAATCCGCCGCCATTGACGCTCAGTCGAACTACGCCCGGAGCCAAACCGCTGACGCGAAAAATGCCGTCGCCGCCGACCTGTCCCATGCTGTTTCGACCGCTGGTTTGTCCAGGCGCTTGTCGCTGCCCCTGCCCTTGTTGTCCCTGATTTCGCGAAGTGGCGAAAACCATCAATTGCGACAGGCGAGCCGTCAGGCTGGGATCGTTCGAACCTTCGATGACGACCGTTCCGGTGATCGAAGCGCCGCGATGAACGCGAAGCTCTACGCCAGAGGTGTCGTCGCTGGTGATTTCAAAACTCGTCGTTTCGCTGAAGTATTCGCTGCTGGCGGGAGCGCCGCTGGCAAAGCTCATTGCCGGAACTGAAATTGAATATGTTCCCGGCAACAATCCGGCAATGCGAAATTCGCCTTTTTCGTTTGTCGAACCGGTGTTGGCAGGGCCTGGCATTTGAGCGCCTCGACCGCTGCGCGCGACTTTGGCGGCGCTGATGGGAACGCCGGAAACCGGCTGGCCTGTTTGCGCGTCAACCGCGCGACCGGTCACGGCAAATGCTTTCAACGGACCGCCCAGCACAATATCAATGCCTTCGACTTCGCCGCCCGCAGTGACTTCTATCACTTGAGCTTCGGCTTGTTCGGTTGCGCTGGGGTAAAAAGTGCGAGGGTAATTCGCGCGCCGAGCCTGTCCGGGCGCAATGCGGTTGCCGCCGTCGTTTCCGGCGCTGACCAGATATTTTCCTGCGGGCAACCCATAAGCGCGATAAACGCCGCGATCGTCAGTTTCCACTCCGGCGCGATTGCCGCCGAATGCCGGTCGCGCCTGGCCGGTTTCGTTGACCGTTGAAAGGTTGATGCGTTCGGCAATGACGGGGCGGCCATTGTTGTCTGTAACTCTGCCGGTGATGATTCCGCCGCGCGCCATTGCGAAATCAATTTGCGTCACGACCTGGCCGTCGCTGACGGTGACGGCTTTGCCTGCGCCGCCGAAGCCTTGTGGATTTCCTGCGCCGCCAAATCCCTGAACGTTGCCAGCAGTGGCAACCAGCGTTTCTGTCATCGGCATCACGCGATAACCGCCCGCTCGCAATCCCGTGAAGCGATAAATCCCATTTTCATCTGTGACGGTTTGAATCAGATTTTGTGATTGGTCTTGTGGCTCAGCGCCTGGAGTTGGTCTGCCGCCCCCGCGATTGGTCTGGCCGATCTGATTGGCTATCAGCGCCATCGCAACGCCAGCGGCAGGAGCTTCGCCGACTTTGACCATGCCTGTGATGGTGGCCGTGCCCGCTTGTTGCGTTGTTTGCGCCATAGCCGACAGCGCCAACAACATCAAACAGGCCAGTGAACGGGAACTAAAAAACATAAGCCGACTCCTTTTGCGTTGCAGTTTTTCCGAATATCCAATGATTGTGGGTATCGGTAAAGACGCGAAAGGAGTCGGCTTGGTTTGATGAAATTTTGCTGCGCTTCAGGGCGCGATGTAATTCGTCAGCGCCAGCTCGTTGTAACTGGTGTACAGCTTGTTGTCGAAATCCTTCAGAAAGACGGTCATCTTTTGCAGCAACGTGGTCAGCCGATGGCCGGGTTGACGAGCCGGATGCGGGCCGCGTCCGGCAATGGCGCGAATGAACAAGCTCTTGTCGGTCAACGGCAATTTGCGGATGTTTTCCGCAAAGTCATCAAACACACCGTTTTGAAACAAATACTGTTCGACATTCGACAGATAAAACGCCGTCACGGTGTATCCGTTCTTTTTCAAAAAATCGGCAACCGACGCGATTCCTTTTTTGCCTGCGAAATCCGCCACCACCGGAATGATCAGATTCTTGCGATGCAGCCCGCGCACGAATTCGTAATCTTCAGGCACGGCCAGAAAGTTTCCCTGTTTTCCCAACAGGTCTTCACCTGCCAGAATTTCTCGCAGGGTAGGGAAGTATCCACCCCAACCGCCACCGCCGTCCGTGCGATAGGAAATCGCCAGACCTTCGTCGCGGAAACTTTTGTAGACGTATTCCAGCATGTACTTGTCGTTGTCAGAGAGCGGGAATTTGAAATCTTCCTGAATCAGCTTGCGGATTTCAGCCAGATTCGCCTGATAGGCTTTTTCATCCGCTGTCGCCGCGCCGAAGTAATTCAGCCATTCGTTGATCGAAGCATTCGCTGCCGGAGCTTTGTCCTTGATCTCTTTGGGAGCGTCTTTGGCTGGCAACGGGCGGCTGAGCAGTTTGGCCAGAAACTGCGCCGGGGTTTCTGAAGTGTGAAAGACGGCTTTGTACATCAGATGCTGGATGATCGCTTGTCGCCGAATGTCGAACAGAAAGACGATTTGCGGACGAGTTTTGGCAATATAAGTGAAATTCTGTTCCGGCCCAACGCCCAGATACGCTCCGCCGGTAGTTCCGGCTTCGCGCAGTTTTTGGACGACGTGAAGATACGACGTTTCGTTGGAGGTGAAATTATCTGAACGGAAAGTGCCGCCTTCTTCCGAAAACTCGCGGCTGAGTTTGGAAAATTCTTCCGCCGAAAAACTTTCCGGTTGTTTCGGTTTGGCTGGCTCCGACTGAGCCGCAGGCGTTGGTTTGGACGGTTGAGCCGATTGATTTTGTTGTTGCGCTGCCTGGCCGAAAGCTGTCGTGGCTAAAATTGCCAGCAGCAAAACGCATGACCAGACAGATTGACTTGTGCGAATTGCAAGAGAGCATTTAAGAAAATGAGGCGACGAATTCATGTTCGATTCTCCGTTTTGTCAACTTTGCATATCAAGCAACAGCGTATTGAGTTAAGGGACGCACCGATGGCGAGCGAAACCCCAGAACAATGTCAGATTTGGGAATGCCTGCGGATTCCAACTCCCGGGCGATTACAACATCGGTGTTGTCTGCTTGAATCCACACCTTGCCGTTGATGATCTCCAGATGAATGACAATGTTGTGAATTCTCTCTTCGCCGTTCCAACCTTTGGAAATGATCGCATAACTATCGTTTGTTTCATCGAAAAGAGTTCGATCTTCTATGCCTTCCTCCAAATGAGGAACCGCTGCCAGGCCGGTCAGCAGTTCACGAATGATGCGGCGATAGTTGCCGGTTTTATCCGTTACTGTTTCCATAAAACAACCTCCTCAGTTTGTTTGTCGAAGACAAGCAAATTGATGGACTCGTTGGCTCTCAGCGTCTCTCCCTCTTCATCGTCGAAAAGCAGCCTGAAAGCCTGCACATCAATAGCGAGAAATAAAACTCTTTCCGGGGCAGCTATCTTCATGGCTTGGCGATAAAGAACGAACTGTCCGATGGCCTGATAGAGATCATCGAGGTCATTGGCTCCGATGAAGCTTTTGACCTCGACGGCAATCTTTTCTGAGTCTTTTTGAGCGGCGATCAGTTTTTCAGCGCCAAGATCAACAAGGAGCTTTCTCTTTTTCCAAAGTATCTTGAACGGGGCATGCGTGATCGTCCAACCGTCTTTTTTGAGAGCGGTAACGACATGCTCATGTACCTTGTCCTTTGCCATAGCGCGCGGATTATAGCCGAAACCGGCTTACTCCAACCTCCAGGGTTTGCGGTATGGCCGCGAAAGCATTTGGTTGGCCTCTTTGTCGCCGATGATTTCTTCCTTGTCGGCGTCCCATTTGAACGACCGGCCAAGTCGCGTGGCGATATTTCCCAGATGGCACATGGTGGCGGTCAAATGGCCTTCTTCCACATCGGCGATGGGGCGTTTGCGGCTCTTGATGCAGTCCAGGAAATCGCGGATGTGTGAAGTCTGCGATTGATTGGCGTCGCCTTTGACCTGCATCGGTTCGACGGCTGGTTTGTCGGCTTTGCGCCAGGTTTCAGGCGCGATGGTGAAACCGTTACGCATGATGCTCAGCGTGCCTTTTGTGCCGTGAAAGACCAGATACTCATCGCGCGTGCGATTGACTTCGCGGCCTGACCAGGAGACGACGCAATCGCCGAAATCGTACAGCACTTCCTGCACATCGGGAGTTTCGCCGCCGTCTTTGATGGCGTAACGGCCTCCGAATGCCGAAACGGCGCGTGGCCCTTTGGCGTTCAACGCCCAACGAGCTATGTCCAGATTGTGCGCTCCCCAGTTGGTCATCTGTCCGCCTGAATAATCCCAGAACCAGCGGAAATGATAATGACAACGGAACGGATCGTAGGGAACCGCCGGAGCCGGGCCTAGCCAGAAATCCCAGTTCAATCCTTTAGGAACTTCTTTGCCTGTCCCTAGAATTTCTTCTGGTTTGAACCCTGGCATGGCGTTGCGCGTGTAGCCAGCGGTGATTTTGTGAACCGTGCCGATGCCGCCTTCGCGTATCAGTTTGACGGCTTGTTGGTAATGATTGCCCGAACGTTGCTGGCATCCAGTTTGAACGACGCGGTTGTATTGCCGGGCTGCGACGACCATTCGGCGGCCTTCACGGACAAAGAGCGACAGCGGTTTTTCGCAATACACATCCTTGCCTGCCTGACAGGCGGCAATGGTTGGAATCGCGTGCCAATGATCCGGCGTTCCCACGATCACCGCGTCTACATCTTTGAGTTCCAGCAGGCGGCGGAAATCTTCAAACTGCGCGATTTGGCCTCCAGACGTTTGGGCAGCAGTTTTGGCTGCGCGTTCCAGATACGGTTGATAAACATCCGCCGCCGCCACCGGCTTCACATCCGGCTGTTTCAGAAATTGCGACCACACGGAATGACCGCGGTCGCCCGGTCCGATGATTCCCAGATTGATGCGGTCATTGGCTCCTAAAATCCTCGTTCGGCTCAAAGCCGTTCCAGCGCCAGCCGCCAACGTCGCTTTGGCAAAAGTTCTTCTGTTGATCGTTTCCATAACTTGTCTGTTCTGACCTTTCCTTACGATTGAGTGTTGGGTTGGATCGAATCGCACGAATCTTATGACTCAGGTTGCGGGCTGACAACCACTGTGCAGATTGAAAGCAAAATTTTTACACTGTTCGAAGCAGTGCTGCGATCCGTGCTTTGGTGAGCGTGGGGACTTGCTCACGTAGAAAATAACTTGAGCCTGACTCTACGCATAGATCAGGCTCAACCTTGCTTCAGACCAATCGCCACTCACAGCGACACGTCTTGGGAAACTGTTTCTGTATCGCTTCAGACGAAAAATGATGACGAAACTGAGCCTGACCTTCCGCTTAGATCAGGCTCAGTTTTTTCCCCTACGCAAACGCAAATGATTGCAAGCACGCAAAGGGAAACCTGAAAACTCAATTGCTGAAAAATGTTCGTGGTTACCGAAAAGTTCGTATGGTGATCTTTGGTAAGACCATGCCCTCCGAAAATCACAGACGTTTCGCCGCAATTCAAGGTCACAAAAAAGTCTGTAGGAGAGAAAATTTCCCGCCTGGTTCAACGGTTATTTTTTCAGATTGAGTCGCTGCGCCTGTTTCTGCGCTTTCAGCGCCAGTTCGGTTGCCAGAAAACAATGCGCCTGTGACATTGCGGTTTCCGTGCGATTGAGAATGTCATTGACCAGCAACTCGCCGTATTTCAACTGCACATCGGCGCAATCAATTCTCTGGACGCCTTTGTGATCCACCAGGAACAAATGGTTCGCGCCTGCTTTTCCGGCGATGTCCACGTTCTTGCGAATTTCCAGATAACCTTCGGTTCCAATCACCGTCAGCCGCGTATCGCCCCAGGTTGGCAAACCATCCGGCGTAAACCAGTCCACGCGAACATAACCCGCGCCGCCGTCGCCGCGCAGCATGGCGTCGCCGAAATCTTCCAGCCCAGGCCATTGCGGGTGATTGACGTTGCCGACTTGCGAAGCGACGACTTCGGCTTTGGTCGAACCGGTGAAATACAGAAACTGGTCGAATTGATGCGACGCGATGTCGCACAAAATACCGCCGTATTTTTGTCGGTCGAAAAACCACGCCGGGCGAGTTTTCGGATTCATGCGATGCGGCCCCAGCCCTATGGTTTGAATGACTTTGCCGATGGCTCCGGCGCGAGCCAGTTCGGCGGCTTTGACCGTTGCGCGATTTTCAAACCGCTCGCTGTACATGATCGAGTAGATGCGATGCGTCTGTTCCTGCACGCGGCGGACTGCGGCAAGTTGTTCCAGCGTGGTGATGCCGGGTTTGTCCACCATGAAATCTTTGCCATGCCGCATGACTTCTATGCCGAGCGGCGCGCGTTCAACCGGAATCGAAGCCGAGACGACAAGTTGAATCGTTTTGTCTTCCAGAATTTCTTTTTCGTTGCGCGCCAGCTTTGCCTGCGGAAAACGTTTCGTGAAGTCGGCAACTAAGTCAGGTTCTTTGGCAAAGAACGAAACCAGTTCAGCGCCTGTGCGCAGCATGGCCTGCGTCTGCCCGTTGATGTGGCCGTGATTCAAGCCAATCACTGAAAAGCGAATTTTAGGTTTATTTTGAGTGTTCATAAGTTGCGATTACCCGTTCTTCAAAATGTTCTTGGCGAGTTATACTTCCAGCCGTCGAAAGGAGCGAAATTATGCCAATCGTGACCGCTGAAAGCCTACTTCCTTTGATCGCCCAGTTGCCGCAACCAGAGCGCGTCAAGCTACGTGTGTTGCTGGATCAGCAGGAAACCGAATCAGGATCAAATGCCCAGCCTGCCAAACCGCCGCGCGATAAACGGCTGCCGTCAAAACCAATGCGAGACTGTTCCCGCGAGATGCAATGGATTGCTAAGCACTCTCGTCAATACGCACGGCAATGGGTGGCGCTGGACGGCGACCGTTTGATTGCAGCCAGTCCTAACCATGACGAAGTGGCCGCTGCTGTAGATGCAGATGAAACGGCTTTGCCATTATTTCACTATGTTGATGATCCTGACAAAATTTACGTGGGGTTCTGATTATGCCTATACAACTGACCTTCACTGGAAAGTGCCGTTATCCTGACAACCCTTCAGGGATTACCATCGCCGCGACCTTGGGCTACGGCGCGAACTCTCTGATTGTAACTGCCAAGGTTGATACCGGAGCAGAAGCCTGCCTTTTCAGCCTGGAAAACGGACTCAGACTTGGCGTGCCGGTCGAGAAGGGCTTTCCGGAAACCTTCAGCAGTCTTGGCGGTAACATTGAAGCTTTCGGCCACGAAATTACTCTGCAAACCGGCGATCTTATCTTTCAAAGCGTGGTCTACTTTGCCAAGTATCCGGGGTTGCCACGTAATATCCTTGGGCGACGTGGCTGGCTGCGAAACCTGAAGCTCGCAGTGATTGATTACGACAACCTGCTCTATCTCAGCGCCTACGACGAATAATCCAGTTGCTATCGCACGCTGAAATCCATCCACTGTTCTGCCTGCCCGACTTTCTTTTTCGCCAACGCATCGGTGACAACCACGCGCAGCAAATAATCGCCAGGCTGAAAATTATTCAACAGCATCTGACCGACAAAGTCGAAGCGCTTGGAACTGGCTTTGGCCGGTAGCTTGAGGGATTCCGCAGGCAATTGCTTCAGCAATTTTCCGTCGCGGTAAATTTCGGCCTGCACGGTCAATTGCGGTTGGCCGGTTTTTTTGTCCGTAGCAGCGTTGTAAATCGCCGCGCCGTATTTGACCCATCCGGTTTTGGCGAAGCTGCGAACATAAGGCGAAGTCTTCACGTCCACGGATTCTTTTTCACCTTCGGCTTTGGGAACGCTCAGCACCAGACCGGACATGGCCAGCCGGTTTTTGCTCAGGTCTGGAACGTTGATGAATTCGCTGGCCGTGCCCAGTTGTCCGCTTTCGGCGTCGCGCAGCACCGCGCGGAACTGGTAAGCGCCGGGTTTTTTGATCGGAAAATCGGCGCGATAAGTCAATCCATCGGCCAGCGCCTGTTTGTATTGCGCTTCATCAAAAGTCAGTTCGATGTGTTTGGCGTTCAGGTCAATCGCCGCGCCTTTGTCGTCAAAGGCGAAGGCCGCCAGATCGAGCTTGATCGCTTTCTTGCCGTTGCCAGCGTCTTTGAAATTCAGTTTTGCGCTTTCGATGTGGAACAACGCGCGCACCAGCGAACCTTCTTTCGCCGAGTTGAAATAATACGGCGTCATGCGCAGCGACAAATCGCGCACGCCCAGCGGCGACAACAGCGCGCCGAAAATCTGCTGGCCGCGCGTTTTTTCCGCCGCGATGGGTTCGTCGTCGTTGTAGCCATAAAACCCTTGCCGGGCGCGCACGCGCAAGCCAGGACGTTTGACCGTCACTTTGATCTTGTGTTGTTTGCGGTCGAACATCTCATCTTCGGGATCGAAGCCGATCAGGTAATAACTTTGCTGGTCGTATAGCGCTTCCTGAATGCCCAGGTTCAGGTCGTTGTTGTTGAATACGGCAAAGCCCCCTGTTTGCGCGGCCAGATTTACAGGCCCTTCCAGCGATTCCTGATTTTCCTGCATTGCCTGAGCGTAGGAATCGCCGGTTGGACGACCTCCGGTTTCTCCGCCGGGAACCAATGGCAGCAAGCCTTTCGCATCCATAGAATAAATCACCACGCTCGACCGGTTGGCCATTTCCACCAGTTGTTTCAAGGCTTCCTGCACCATGATGCTCTGCGCTACGGCGTCCGGGTCATTCATGTTGTTGCTGGGCGGATAAATGCTGAACCCGTCGGACAGCAGAATCACGCTTTTACGTCCGGGCAGCGGGCGCAATCCGTTGACCACGAAATTGATCGCGCCCAGCGTGCCGGTGGCAAACATCGTGTCGCGGAAATTGTTCATGCCGTCTTCAATGGATTGTTGGTTGCTGGCGGCTTCCTGGCTCTCTTCGGAATCGCCTAGTCGGGCTTCACTGCCGAAATTCGGCGTCATATCGCGGCTGAGCGGATTCCACATCAGTTTTTCGACGGCGGCATAAAGCAATCGTTTGTCGCTGGTGAACTGTTCCAGCATGCCCAGTCCGCGCCCGGTGCGGATGATGGCGACCAGATCGCCCGGCTGCATTTGCCTGTCTAAAAACTGGCGCAGCGTTTCGCGCACGCGTTCCGTGCTGGTGAATCCCAATCCAAGATCGTCCACGATGAAGGCGATGGTGCGGCGAACTTCATTGGGCGCGATTTGTTTGGTCGGCATGTTTGCCGGAGCAGGCGGCGCGTCGGATTTTTTGACTGGCGGTAATTCGCGTTTCACCGGCGGCAGGCTGATGTGTTTGAAATGCGTGAGGTCTTGTTTCTTGCCATCCACGAACAACTCAAAATCGCCAACGCTTAGGTCTTCGATGTGGTTGCCTTTTTTGTCGGTGACGACGGCGTCCACCTGCACAAGCTGTGTCGAAATGCGAACCACTGCGTCCGGATTTGGTTGCTGAGTTTGCGCTGGTGGATTTTGTGATTGCTGTTGCGCCAGATTCGCTGGCGAAAGCCAGCAAACGGCCAGCGCCAGTAACGTCAGAAAAACTGTGGGACGATTGCATTTGGTCATGATCCTTCTCCTCGCAGCTTTTGACGGTCAGGCTTTTTGTTCGGTCACTTTTTATCTTGTGTTTGCGACCAGTGAATGAAGTCGCGTTATTTTCTTTTCTTTTTGGGCGGAGTCGCGGGCTTCTTTTTGACAGTTGATTTCGCGGGCTTGCGGCTTTTCGTCGAACGCGGCTTGGTTTGCTTGATTTCGACTTGTTCGAAATCGGCAGGCGGAAACGTCACTCGATAATAAACATCCGACAAACGCAGCCAACATTTCAGCGAAGGAATGAACAGTCGGCTTTTCAATCCGTTGACAATGGTGAATTCCCATTGAGGCGATTTCGGTGAAGGGCGGTGGTAAAGCTCAAGCGTCGGCTCGTTCTGAGAAACCAGAACGTAATCCACCAGCGAAGGCAGATACTGTTGATAGCGCAAAAACTTTTGCTTCCGGTCAAACCATTCCGTTCGGTCGGACAAAACTTCGATGATGACGGTTGGGTTGACCAGCACATCCTGATATTCGTCCAAATACTTTCGTTCGCCACAAACGACTACCAGGTCTGGGTATGAGTAAAGGCCTTTCGTGCTGGAACGCCATTGTGGCAATGGTCCGCTGCGAACTTTGGTGTCTTTGGTGTAGGTGTGGCAATTCTTGCCTTTCAAATGCGTGGCAATTTCCGCTATCAGATTCACGCTGATGTCGCCGTGCTTTGGATTCTCGCCCGCCATCGCGTAAACCACGCCGTCCAGATACTCGTTTCGCTCGTCGGCTTCGCGTTCGATCGTCAGATATTCTGCTTCAGTTAAAAGCGGCACGGCTTCGGTTTTAGTTTTTCTTTGTGCAACTGCCATTGCTGATTTCCCACCCCGATTATAAACGTGGCGGAGCCGGTTTGATCGGTTTGTCCCAGGCGTGAGCGCCTTTGACCTTCAGTTTGCGTTTGTAGACTTTGTCGCCGCAAGTGGCAAACAGCGTGTCGTTGTCCGCTCCGCCAAAGCTTAGGTTGGAAATTCTGCCGTTCGGCGTCGGAACGATGGCGTTGACGCGACCGGCTTGGTCGCAGATTTGAATGCCCATCTTGCTGGTGACGTATAAACGCCCGTCGCGGTCAACGCGCATGCCGTCGGCCTGGCTGATGTCTACGGTGTCTGGAACGTGCAGCCAGTAGTATTGCTGTTTGAATTGCGGCGTTCCGTCGGCTTGCAACTGGTAGCTGTACACCCAATGCGAACGGTAATCGTCTACGTACAACAGCGTTTGATCGGGCGACAGCGTGATGCCATTGGCGTATTTGATGCCCGTATCAATCACTTTCTTTTCGCCATTGGGTTTAATCAGCCAAACGTTGCTTTGCTCAATCGCTGGAACGTTCGGTTCGGTGACGTAAATGTTGCCGTTGTTGGCGACGACTATGTCGTTGCCGCGAATGCCTTCGGCGATGACGGTTGCTTTGCCTGCGGCGTCATAAGCCACGATCTGTTGAATGCCGTTGACTGTGTACAAACGTCCATCAGGCCCAAAAGCTTGGCCGCTGCCGCGATTGGAATCGGTGACGAATTCGCTGACTTTGCCATCCAGCCCGACTTTGAAAATCTTGTTGTTTGCGCCGTCGGTGAAAAAGACTTCGCCTTTGGCGTTGGCTACGGGGCCTTCGGTGAAACGATGGCCTTCGCTGACCAGTTGCCAGCCTTCGCCGGGCAGCAGAACGTCATTGAGCATGTTGTTTTTGGTCGCGCCGGTTTTGACCGGAGCAGGCCAGTCTTTCCACAACCATTTCATAGCGTCGGGGAAGATCGCCGTGCCGTGCCTTCCATTGTGAGCGCCTTCGCCCCAGACGTGTGTGACTTCGTAACCGGCGAATGTGAGCGAACGTTCCATAGCCTGATTGGCCATCCACCAATCGCCGCCGTAAATGTTCAGGTCGTTCGATCCGTCCTGCAAAAACACTCGAATCGGTTTGGCTTCGAATTTACGAATCAGCGTCGAGTACTCGTGCCCTCCGCGCAAACCGACGTAAGTGCCAATCGTGCTGAACACGCGGCTGAAAGCGTCCGGTCGTTCCCACGCTGCGGTGAAGGCGGCAATAGCTCCCGAAGAAGCTCCGCCGATGGCGCGGTCGTTGCCGCTTTTCGACAAACGAATCGCGCGGCCATTGCTGGCGGTTCTGGTTTCCACGTCAGGCAGCAATTCTTCCAGCAAAAATCGCGCGTAATTGTCGCCCAGCCCGTCATATTCAAAACTGCGGTTGAACCGATCCAGAGCCGTCGCGCCGTCTTTGGCCAGCACTTTGCCGTGCATTACGAAGACGCCTATGGTCACAGGCATTTCTTTTTTGTGGATCAGGTTGTCGAAGACCATCGGCGCGTTCCATTGCACGCCGTCCTGATTGACGTAAACGCAGGCCGGTTTGTCCGGCGTGTATTGCGCCGGAATGTAGACCCAGTATTCGCGCCACGTGCCCGGAAAGATTTTCGATTTGTCGAAGGTGAATTTCAGCACTTCGCCTTTGGGCACGCCTGGCTGTTCGACGGAATCGGGATGCGGCGGATAGCTTTCCTGTGGCTGGGCGGGCGGTTGAGCGAAAACCGCCAAAGTCAAAAACAACGTGAAAAGGAGAGAAGAGAACAGTCGGGTCGGTTTCATGGTTTGGTCCCAGTGTTTGAATTTTGAGAATTGCAGTTGAGTCAGAAGAAAATTCACCACAAAAGACGCAAAAAACACAAAATCAGGAAAAGAGGTTTTGTGTTTTTTGCGCTTTTTGTGGTGACAAAGATTTTCTGCGATTCGGGTTAAAGCGCCAATTGATCGAGTCTGCCAGTGCTGTCGCCGATTTTTTCCGGATGCACGCCCAGCCGATCCAGCAAGGTCAGATACAGATTGGTGATTGGCACGCCGGGTTTGAAGAAGATGTGGCGTCCGGGTTTGAAGGCTCCGCCGCCGCGACCGGCCAGCACGATGGGCAGGTCTTCGTGATTGTGACGATTGCCGTCGCTGATGCCTGCGCCGTAAAGAATCATCGAATTGTCCAGCAACGTGCCGTCGCCTTCCTTGATGGTTTTCAGACGCTGCAGGTATTCCGCAAACAGTTTGACGTGATAGACGTTGATCTGGGCGACTTTTTCGATCCACTCGGCGATGTTGCGATGATGAGTCAACGGATGGTGCGGATCGTTGATGCCGATTTCGGGGTAGACGCGCATGCTGCCTTCGCGGGCGAACATCAGCGTCGAAACGCGCGTCAGATCGGTTTGAAACGCAGTCATCTGAATGTCGCACATCAGTTTGACGTATTCGTTGAAGGTCGTAGGAATGCCAGCCGGTTTTTCAAACGGCGGAGTGATGTCGCGGTTTTCGTGTTCGGCTTTTTCTATGCGTTGTTCGATTTCGCGGACGGCGTAAAGATATTCGTCAAGTTTGCGTTTGTCGTTCGCGCCAAGTTTGCCGGTCAGCTTTTTGGTGTCTTCGCTGACCATGTCCAGAATGCTTTTGCGATAAGCGGCGCGGCGCGCGCGAACATCGGCGGACAAACTCAAATCGGTGGTTCCGAACAACCGTTCGAACGCCATGCGCGGATTGATTTCCGGCGGATTGGGTTGCGTCGGCGTGCGCCACGAAATGCTGTTGGTGTAAGCGCAGCTATAACCGGAATCGCAATTGCCGACGGTGCGCGAATCTTCGCAACCTAGTTCCAGCGACGCGAATCGCGTTTGAGACGCCAGCGCCTGAGCGGCTACCTGGTCGGCGGAAATGCCTGCTTGAATGTCCGCGCCAGCGGTTTTTTTGCAATGCACGCCTGACAGAAACGAAGCGCCCGCTCTGCCGTGATCGCCGGGTCCGTCGCCGAGCGCGTTGCCGTTGTGATCGTCCAGACCCGAAAGCGCGAAAATGTCTTCGCGGAACGATTCCAGTGGTTTCATCAAACGCGAAAATTCAAAGTCGCGGCCTTCGCCTTTGGGACGCCACCAGTCAATGTTGACTACGCCATTCGGGACGTACAGAAACGCCAATCGCACAGGTGGTTTTGCCGCCGCCGCCAGCGCAGGCGTCATAGCGTCCAGCATGGGCAGCGCGATGGCCGTGCCCATACCTTTCAGAAAAGTTCGTCGCGGAAGTTGTTTGCGTGTGATTATCATCGTCTGTCGTCTCTCCTACCGTTGAGTTGTTTTGTCGTTTCAATTCGCGTTTGCTGTTTGTGAAACTGTGCCTCGCCGATATTGGAATGGCAAGCTGTTTACGATTTCCATGACCAGACTGGAAAACTTGAATTCCTTGACCGCGACGCGGCGAGCAATTTGTCTGACCGTGGGGCGGTCGTAACGTTCCAAACCGCGTCCCAGCGCGTATGTCAACAATTTGTCGGTCACGCCTTCGGCAAAGGCGTCGCGGTCGGCTTTCAAGATGGTTTTCAATTCGCCTACGCCGTTGAAGCTGCGCCCGTCGGGCAACACGCCCGATGAATCAATCGGGAATTTGCCGTCCATCGTTCGCCAGCCGCCGATGGCGTCGAAATTTTCCAGGCCAAAGCCAAGCGGATCAAGTCGCGCGTGACAGGCGGCGCAGGTCGGATTCGTTCGATGCTGTTCCATTTGCTGGCGCAACGAAGCCGCTTCGCCGATCTTGCTTTCGTCCAGCGTAGGCACGCCCGGCGGAGCAGGCGGAGGCGGAGCGTTGAGTATATTGTCCAGAATCCATTTGCCGCGCAGCACCACCGAAGTCCGCGTCGTGTAAGAAGACACGGTCAATACGCTGGCTTGCGTCAGAATGCCGCCGCGATTCGCTCCGGCGGGCAAGCTGACTTTGCGAAATTCCGGCCCGCTGACGCCCGGAACCTTGTAAAAACGCGCCAGCCGTTCATTCAGGAAGGTGTAATCGGCGTCAATGAAATCCAGCAACGAACGGTCCTGGCGAATGATGTGATCGAAAAACAATTCGGTTTCGCGGTGTATGGACATGCGGAAGTATTCATCGAACTCTGGAAAACGGTCGCGGTCGGGTTTGACCGATTCCAATCGTCGAAGCTCCAGCCATTGCCCGGCGAAGTTTTCCACCAGCGCTTCTGACTTTGGGTCTTTCAACATGCGCTGCACTTGGGCGGCCAGCACTTCGGGGCGACGCAGTTTCCGCTGATCGGCCAGTTGCAACAATTCATCGTCCGGCATGCTGCTCCACAAAAAATACGAAAGCCGCGAAGCCAGTTCGTGCTGGCTGATGGGTTGAACTTGTGGATCAACTGCCTGCCCCCTTGCAGTCGAAGCGCTGGAGCTTTGTTCGATGCGGAACAGAAAATGCGGCGACACCAGCATGGCTTGAAGAGCCTGCGCCAATCCTTCTTCAAACGAATCGCCCTGTTTCTGAGCCAGCGTTACAAAGCTTGTCAGCTTGCGTGTCTCTTCCGCCGTCACCGGTCGGCGATATGCTCGATGAGCCAGATGGCCAAGAATTTTATCCGCGCAGGCCGGTTGATGCGCTCCGGCGGCGTGTCCGCAGACGAAGATTTTTTTCAAGCTTTCAGGCGAAGCGCCTTTGGTCTGATTGTACGGGCCAATGACATCCACGCCGGTGATGCGCGCTTCGTTGACCGGGACTTTTTCGGCCATGCGCGCTTCAAACTGTTTCTTGATCTCGGCAAGACGTTCGGGCGGTATTTCACGGCGAGGTGGTTTGAATTCGGGCTTGGGCGGTTCTGGGCGCTTCGACGGATTCGGGCCGCCATAACTGGCTGGCAAGCCTTCGTATAAACGCAGCACAGAAATCGCCACCCAATGATCTCCGGCAGGAATGCGTGCGCGAAAATCATGCGTCATCGAGCCAAAATCCTGTCGGTCTACGGAAAACGACGCGATGCCGTCCGGATCGAAATCGAAGGTCTGAACCTGTTTGCCGTCAATCCACAACGCCAGCGGCAACGGTTCGGAACCTGCCGGGCGAACTCCGCCAAGAAAAACTTTGAATGTGTATTCGGCTTCGACAGGGAAACGATGCGCGACGTGCAGCGAATTCGGCAAACTCAAGCCGGTCAGATCGTAATCGGTATGCAGCGGCTTGGTCGTGGATTTGATTCTGCCGGTTGGCGGACGCAATCGTTCGACTCTGGGTTTCAACGCTTCAGCGCCAAACACCGCCGTGCGCGCAACGGTTTCCGCCGCTGAGAGGTATTTTTCCATCAAGACTGGCGACAGCGACAACACGTCGCCGATGTTGTCGAATCCGTAGCCGGAATCGTCCTGCGGAAAATCGTCTGCCGGTTTGAAATTCACGCCAAGCAAATGGCGGACGGTGTTGTTGTATTCGGCGCGGTTCAATCGTCGCGCTGTAACGCGACCCGGATCGGGTTTGGCAGTTCGGTCGGCGCGGTCGAATTCCGCTTCCAACCAGCCGATGACGGCTTTCAATTCGACGGCATCAGGGCGGGGAAATCCTTTGGGCGGCATTTCGCCGGTTTTGAGTTTCAACAACACCTGTTCCCATTGCTCGCGATGTTCCACCACAGCGGCGGCGGTTTTGAACTGCTCCAGATTCAATTCGCCCGAAGCTTTTTTTGCGCTGTGGCAGACCAGGCAGTTTTCCGCCAGAAACGGTTGAATGGTTTTCTCGAAACCGGCAGCCGGATTTTTCTGCGCCAACTGAATGGGCGCAAACCAGACCAGCGGCAACAACACAATCAACAATCGGAACAGGTTCTTTTTTCGCATAAGAGTTAAACGTAAAATGACCTCACAGATGGCACTTTACCAAACAAGACGAATTCTTTTTCTGGCAATCGCCGTTTTCAGTTTGGCGTTATTGGGTCAGGCTTCATCGTCCGACGATGCCGAAACCAAAGCCATTGCCTTTCTTGCCGAAGAAGTTCCGGCTTGGCCGAAAGACAACGGTTGTTTTTCATGTCACAACAACGGCGATGCGGCGCGCGCATTGTACGCTGCCGCGCGCAAAGGCTTAAGCGTTTCTGGAAATTCTTTTGCTGCAACCAACAATTGGTTGTCCAACCCCGCAGGTTGGAAGGAGAACAAGGGCGATCCGGGATTCAGCGACAAACGATTGGCGAACATTCAATTTGCGGCGGCATTGCTGTCGGCAATTGAAACCGGGCAATTGAAAGACCGCCGTCCGCTGGCCGACGCCGCGCGATTGTTGATGGCCGATCAAAGCGAAAACGGCGCCTGGCAAATTGACGCCGGAACTACGCCCGGTTCGCCCGCCACTTACGGAACGCCGCTGGCAACTGTGCTGGCGCTGCGAACGCTTAAAGCCGCCGCTTTGCCTGAAGCCAAACCATCAATTCAAAAAGCCGAAAACTGGTTGCGCCGAACTTCGCCGAACAATGTGTTGACGGCGGCGGCGCTGCTGATGTTTTCCATTGAAATCGGCGACACGCAAAAACAAACCGATGCGTTGAAATTGATTCGCGCGGCGCAAAACCGTGACGGCGGTTGGGGACCGTATGCCGATTCGCCGCCCGAAGTATTCGATACCGCAGTGGCGTTGTTGTCGCTGGTGGAATTCAAGCCTCAGTCAGAAGTCGAAACGATCATCCGGCGTGGTAGAAAATTTTTGATTGCTGAACAGCAACCCGATGGCAGTTGGCCGGAAACCACACGGCCATCGGGCGGCGAAAGTTACGCGCAGCGAATTTCCACGACCGGATGGGCGACGCTGGCGCTGTTGGCGACAAGATAAATCATTTCGTTTTGCCGTCGCTGATGCAAAACAGATGAGTCTTGCTTCGCAGATACAACTCGCCTTCGGCCACGATTGGCGTAGCGACAAAAAAGTGATCGTCGAACAGATTGCTGGCCACGACTTCAAGCTGTTCGCCCATTTTGACGACCGTCACCATTCCGCTTTCGCTGGCCATATAAAGCTTGTCGCCCGCGCCGATCAGCGAAGCTTTGAAAGTATCGGTCTGCGGCAATCGTTTTTGTTGGTAATACGGTTCGCCGGTGGTAGCGTTGAAACAACTCAGCAATCCGTTGTCGCTCAACGTGTAGTATTTGTTGTCGTGCAGCACGGGCGAGGGCGTGTAGGCCGTTCCGCGAGTCTGGCTCCACAACACGGCGTCGGTTCCGGTCAGATCGCCTTCTTTGCCCAATCGAATGGCCATCAATTTCGGGTCGCGATGGCCGCTCATGACCAGCAAAATATCGTTTTGCTGAGCCGGGAAGGGGATGACGTTGCTGCCCAATCCGGCGCATTCCCAGATCAATTTGCCAGTGGCCGGATCGTAAGCGCGAGTCTTTTTGGTTGCGCTGATGACGATTTGTTTTTTGCCTTTGGCGTCGGCGATAAATGGAGTTGACCATGAACTGGCCTCGTCGCGTGTTTGTCGCCAGACTTCCTTGCCGTTGCGTTTATCCAAAGCCACGACGAACGATCCGCTTTCCTGATCGAAATGATGAATCAGCAGATTGCCGAACAGAGTCGGGCCTGTGCCTTCGCCGAATTGCAGGCGCATACGCATCTGCACTCCCAGGTCTTTTTCCCAGATCAGCTTGCCATTGAAATCGAAGCAATAAAGTCCGCGCGAGCCGAACGAAAAGTACACGAATTTGCCATCCGTCACTGGCGCGTTCGACGCGAAGCTGCCGTACTGGCGATGATAACCTTCGTGTGGAACGGCGGTTTTGACGACTTTTTCCCAGAGCGTTTTGCCGGTTTTGCGATCAAGACACATGACTACGAATTTGTGTTCCTCGCCGCTGGCTGCGCCGCCGCCGGGGCCTCCGCCACCGGGTCCACGACCGCCGCCGCCCGGGGCTTGCTGAGCATTTTCAGCCGCAGGAGCGGTTGCGGTTTTGCCGGTCGGAATGGCCGTCGTCAAAAACATCTTGTCACCCCAGATCACCGGCGTCGAAAATCCGCGCCCTTCAAGTGCGACTTTCCATTTGACGTTTTTGGTCAGGCTGAAATCGGTTGGCGCAGCCGTCCGAGCCATGCCGTTGAAAAACGGCCCGCGCCATTGCGGCCAGTGCGCCGGGTCGGGCGCAGATGACGTTGATGACATTGACGATTGGGCGACAAAGACGCTTCCGATCAGCGCCAATAAAACCGAGCCGGTGACGACAATCCAGTTGCTCTTTTTCATAAAGAATTTTCTCCTCTCCAGTTAATCACTGTTTTTTTGTAACTGTTCAGGCCATCGAATAAGCCGCCAATGAAAGGCGGGAAAAATGACGGAACAAACGGAAATAACTGAACAAACGGAAAAGAGATTGGAGAAATTTCCGTCCATTCCGTTATTTCCGTCTGTTCCGTAATCTCTTTTTCATTACCCCTGAGCAGTAACGTTTTTTTTAAGATAGGTCTGCAAGTGCGTATGGGAATTTGAACCACAGGGAAAACCAGCAATCCCTTTTGTGTTCCCGGTGGTTGATCTCGTACAGAGACAATCGAAACCCGGTCTAGTTCAGGGTGACGTAACGTTCCAGCCGGGCGACTTCTTTGGCGTTGACGTACTTGCCTATCTCTTTGCGGAATTGCTCGATGTTGCTGTACGGGCGGTATTCCTTGAATTCGCGCAGCATGCGATTGCCGAGTCCGGGAATCGTCAGGATGTCGGCGTCGCTGGCGGTGTTCAAATTGATCGGTACGAAAACGTACTGCTCCAATCGCGCGACTTCCTGTTCGTTGACGTATTTGCCTATCTCTTTGCGGAACTGCGCCAGCGATTTGTAAGGACGATACTCGAAAAACTCGCGCACCATGCGGGCGCCCATTCCCGGAATCAGCAGAATCTCTTCGCGCGTCGCCGAGTTCAAATTCAGGTGAATCCATGTTTTGGCGTAAAGCTCGGCCAGTTGTTCCTTCTTCAGCGATTGGCTCAGGTAAGTGTTCAGGTCGGTCATGCTCAAAAACGGACGACGCTCGATGATTCCTTTGACGATGGCAGCGTTCATGTGTGGCAGTGCGAGCAGGTCCTTTTCGGCGGCGACATTGGTGTCAATCAATCCCTGTTGGCGTCCAACCTGGGCTTCGGCTCGGCCAGCCAGACCGTAAACCAGAGCGAGCAACGCGATGGCGGAAAAAGCAAATAATCTAAACAGTTTCATTTTGTTCTCCTAAGTTTATTGGTTTGTTTTTTGGGTTGAAGCGGCCAACGCAGGATGCCGGAAAGTGTAAGCCAGTCCGATCAGCCCCAATTGAATCATAATTCCCGGAGCCAGCACTGGCGGCACTGCGCCGCCTTTTATGGCTTCCCAGAACAATTCCAGCCCGGCCAATCCCGGACTCATCTCCAGCTTGAATTCAACTTTGGCGCGGTAATGGAACCAGGCCCCGACAATGCCGCTAATCATAAACAGCAGCATAGTTGCCTGGAAAATCCGCACGGTTGCGGCCCGTTTGGCAACCGCGTGGCACAGCAGCGCAAACAGACTGAGCAGAACAAGTCCCAGCGGAACCAATTGCCACGAATCTTCAGTGTGTCCCAGCAGCAGCAGTTCAGCGACTGTGCCGAACTCCCCAAGTAGAAAAATCAACAGCAGGATGCGGCGAATTGTCGCAATGGCAGTGTCATTTGCCTGTGTCGGTGAAGTGTTCATTGACAGAGTATTCAGTGATCTCAGCGAATCTCGAAAGTCAGCTTGACGGTCGAGATTGCCAAATGGCGCTGTATGTTTTTGAAGACATCCACCTCGAAAGGTTTGCCGATGTTGTTGCCAGCCAGGTCTTCAATCGTGGTTTGAATAATCAGGTTGTATCGCCCGCGCTGCCATGCCGTGTCGGGTACGAAAGTCCAGCGGCGTTCCTGATTTTCCAGCGCGACAGTTCCTAAGACGCTTTCGCCGAGTTCTTTGGTAACGACAATCATTCGTGAGGCGAGCGCGTGTTCCATCGGTTCTGGAAAGTTGATCGTCAGAGCATGGCGACCGCCAGCCGTTGGCGGTTGAACCTGCCATTGAGTTTGATCCGGCGGCTGACGATCAGCAGGCGCGACTCGGAATGTTTTTTCAAAGCTGGCTTTCAACGGAGCGCCGTTGCCGTCGCGCCATTCGCGGTCAATCACCAGTTTGTAACTTTTTCCGGCTTCCAGCGAAGGGCCGATTTCTTCCAGTGGTTTGACGCCGCGTTTGATGCGCCCCGGATCAATGAACAGCGTCAACCGCGTCAAATCGTGATTCCACAATTCTTCGTCAATTTCCAGAAATGGAAGTTCGACCGGTTTGCCGGCTTCGTCAAAGAGTCGAATGTATTCGTAAACATTTCCGCGTCGCATTGGCGCGGAAAAGTGAAGATAAAACTTCAGCAGATTTTCCGGCACGACATCGCCGCTGGGATAAATTTGCACGACGACGGTTGTCGGCGTCAGATCGCGCGGCGGCGGAGTAAAGGTCGCCGTAATGACCGAATTGCCGGAACCGCCCGGCAATTTTCCAGGCAGGAAAACGGCTCGGTAAGTGACGCCGGGTTCGAGCGCAAACTGCGGTTCAAAGCGCAGCGCGCCCGATTCGATTCGATATTTGCCCAGCATCGGCGGCACATTCGCATCTGGTTGACCGGCGTACACCGCCAGCAATCGCTGGAATTGCGCTGCATTCCACTTTGCGAGTTGTTGCAAAGTCGCAGCGTTCAGCCCGGTGAGTTCCGCCGCCATTTTGCCGCTTTCAAGCTGAATCCATCGAATTGAAGTTGGCAGGTTTTGGCCAAACGCCGAAATACATAAGGCGAGCAACAAACCGCAGAGACGCAAAGAACGCAAAGGAAGCGCAGGGAAAACTCTGCGATTCCTCTGGGCTTCTCTGCGACTCTGCGGTGAAAAAAGCCTGCTTGTTACAGAAGACCTTTTCATCGGTTACGGCAGTGCCAATGCTTCCAGTTTCAGCGAACCGTCTTCGCCGCGACGCAGCACAGCGACGTGGTTGGCGTCGAAGCGGTCAAGATGATCAACGCCCGTCCAGCCTTCTATGGTTTCGTACGTCAGCCCTTGTTTGTCGGCGACGCGAGCTTTGATGGCTTCGGCCTTGTCAATGTTTTCGGTGGTGATTTTCATCACGCCGCGGCTGCTGTTGGCCATCAGCAAATACGATTTGCCGTCTTTCTGGTAGACGATCATATCCAGCGGACGATTGCGATTGCCCAGTTCGGCAATGGTTTTGCCCATGATTTTCGCGCCGGGTTTCAGGTCACTGACCGGAAATTGCACCAGCGGCGTGCAGGTGTAAGCCGCCAGCAGGTGATCTTCCTTGCCGATTTTGAACGTGGTGAAGGTACGAACCGGAGCGCGAGTTTCAAACTGACCGTGCGCGCCATGGTAAATCTCGATCTGGGTTCCGTTGTCTACGGTTTTGAATGGGAAGGCAACCGAACGCAACGTCGAAGAAAACTCTTCGTTGGCCAGTCCGGCGATGAACAGGCGGCCATTCAAATAACCTATGTCGGTGATTGATTCGCGGCGCGGATTGCTCTGGCGATTGCCCTGGCCGACCATTTTGTCCGCCGGAGCGTCAGGCAGTTCAGCGCGCGAAAATTTCACATTGTCCAGCGAAAACAATTCGGGCGTGCCATTGGTTTTGATGCGAATCAGAACCGGGACGGCATCAGCGCCGCGTCCGCGCGAAACCGCCAGATAGGCATTGCGCGAAATCGGATTGATGGCCATGTCTTCGATCAGAATCTGGTCGGCGGTTGTGCCCAGCAAACCGGCGATCTTCTGGTTGACGGCTTCGACTTTCAGCGATGTGCCCGCCGGAGCCGCTTTGGTGTCGCCGGTTGAAAGCGCGACGATGGCCGCGGCTTTGGTGTCGGCGACGAACAGTATGCCATCAGGCCCGAACGCCAGCGGTCCCATGGATTGAAATTCGGCTTTGCCTGTGGCCATTCCGCTTGTCAATTTGGCTTCGGCGTTCAGGCTGGAAAGCCCGAAAGCCAGAACGGCCAATGCGACGAAAAGAGTGAATCGTTTCATAGTTCTCTCCCTGTGGTTGTTGAGTTTTCAGTTGGTGATCGAACGTTGAAGTCAGCAGATGACGCTTACACAGACGGCAGCAGAAGCTGCAGGGTTACAAACCGTTGCTTATGAATCTGTAATGAAAGGCATTATGAAATTACGGAATAAACGGAAATAACTGAACAAAGGGAAAAGAAGAAAATTTCCGTCCATTCTGTTCTTTCCGTCTGTTCCGTAATCTTTTTTGTTCCACCTGAGCAATTGCGAAACTGGAAGTCAGTCATGAGGCAGGAAAATAAAAAAGCGGTACAAGGCTGCAAAAAACAGTCTTGTACCGCCGGAACAGGGGGAGTATCCCTTAAAAGACGAATCTCAGTGTCAACTGAACGCGTCGCGGATAATTCGCCTGATTGCTGGCCTGGATTTGTCCGAATTGCGCCTGTGTCACAGTCGTATTCGGAGCGGGAAGCAGCGGATGGTTGAAGGCGTTGATGAATTCCGCCCTGAACTCCAGATTTTTCCCTTCCAGAATTTCGGTTTTCTTGATGACCGACAGGTCAATGTTGTTGATCGCGTCGGTGCGGACGTTGCTCAACCGCAACGGGAAGGTGCGGATGTTGGCGACCGGTTGCGCTGCCGCTGCCGTGACAAATCCGGCGGCGGTGTTGAACCAGCGGTCGGTCGTGCGTTGATTGCCCGGCAAAGCGATGTCATTGAAACTTCCGGTGAAAAAGATGTTGCCAAAACCAATCGGAGCGCCGCTCTGGTATTGATAAATACCGGAAAACTGCCAACCGCTGATGACGCGCGAAGCGACGGGATTGACGCTTGCCAGGAAACGCCGCCCTTTGCCGAACGGCAACTCGTAAATACCGTTGGCCGTAAACCGGTGCGGACGATCAAAGTCGGAAATGACTTCAGTCGGACGCGGGTCAGCGGCGTTCAGATAGGTGATCGCTTCCATGAACTTCGACCAGGTGTAACTCATTCCAACCGTATAACCCTTGCTGAAACGTTTGTTCAGGTTGCCCTGGAACGAGTGATACCAGGAATATCCGTCATTGGTGGTCGTGTTAACGTCGCCAAATTGCGGATAGGGACGCAGCAATTGCGAACGGGCGATGGTTGCCGAACGGAATGCCGCAGCGGCGCTTGCCGGCATCTGCCCCGCCAGTGGATTGGGGACCAGCGCGCCCAGATAATTGTTGGTCGTGTTATCGCGCGTCGTCGCGGCGCTCAGGAATTGATTGGGCAGCGCGTTGATGTTGCGCGTGATTTCGATGTGTGTGCCGCGATTGCCGACATACGCCGCTTCGGCCACCCAGCCGCCCGGAACTTCGCGCTGCACGCTGAGTTCATATCGCTGGTTGTACGGCGAAAGCGGATGTTCGTTGAAGAACGAAATGCCCTGACCCAGGAAGGTGCGAATGCCTTCGGACGATCCGGAAGCCGCAGGCAACCCGTTTCTGTAGGTTTCAAACGGATTGTTGAGCGTTTCGATGAAGGTCAACCCGTTGTTGAGCGTGACGTTGAGCGGGACGTTTGTGCTGAACCCGATCTGGTTCACATCGCCGCGTCGCTGTCCCAGGAATCCGAAGAAAATGCCGTAACCGCCGCGCAGCACGGTTTTTTCCGTCAGTTTGTAGGCAAAGCCGAAGCGCGGCATGTAGTTGTTGCGCGGAGTCTTGTAAAGTCCGCGTGGTTGGCCGTTGACGCCCGCAAAGGTCAATCCGCCGCGCAGGAAGAATTGATCCAGATTGACGCCCTGCACTGGGGTGCGAGCCAGATTCGCCTTGACTGCCTCCTGCATCGGTTGCGTGGCAAAGAAATCGAATCCGCGAACGCTCTTGTTGTAACGTTCGGTCAACGCGCCTTCGACTTCATAACGCAAACCGATGTTGAGCGTCAGTCTGCGATTCACTTTCCAATCGTCGTGAACGAAAACTCCGGTGGTGGTGGATTGTTCGGCGTAATTGGCCGGAATCGAGATGGTTCCGCCGGTCGGCAAACCCAGCAGGAACGACGCGAACGAGAATCCAAGATCGCTGGGAATCGCCGTATTGTCCAGCGGGCCGCGCGTCCAGTTGGCGCCGAAATCAAACTGGCCGGTTTGGTTGTTGCCGAAAAAACGGCTGGTTTCGCGGTACGAACGAAACTCTACGCCGTATTTGAGCGAATGCGAACCGCGCGATTGATTCAACGTGCCATTGAAAGAATGCGTGTCGGTCGGTCGCAATTCGCCGCCGACCGCCGTTCCCTGATACTGGTTGATGTTGAAACGCGGGAAACGCCGAGTGTCTTCCGGGATGATGCTGTTGAAATAGCCGGGGAAACCCAGGCTGGTCAGATCGAATCCGCGATTGCCGGGATTGGAATTCGTGCCGCGGATAAAGCGGTTGTAACCGTAGCGCGAGTTCAAAACCATCGTCGGCGAAATCGTCCAGACGTGATCGAACGCGCCCTGCCGCGATTTGAACAGGAAGAATTCTCCGGTGGCGATGTTGCGATAGTAGTTGTTGTAGTTGCTGTCGCGGTTGTACCAACTGGCTCGACCGAAAATGCGATGTTTTTCGTTCACGACATGGTCAATGCGGATGGTGTTCGACAGATACTTAATTTCTTCGGTCAAATCCGGCTGGCGGAAATTTCCTGTCCCGTCGGCATTGCCCTGACTGGTCGGTTTGGGCAGATAGGTGTCAACGAATTTTCGCGCAATCGGATTGATCATGTTCGCCGGAATGATGTTGCCGGGGAACGGATCGCGGCGAATGCGTGCGCCTTCGGTACGCGCCGTGAACGGGTTGTAAAGCTGGTAACCCGGATTGGCCGCCAGCAATTCCGAAAAATCGCCGTTGCGCATTTTTTCCGTTGGGATGTTGAAGGTTCCGTTATTGCGAGGACGCGCTTCGGGAATGCCTTCGATGCCATACATGAAAAACGTCCGATTGCGTCCGTTGTAAATTTTGGGGATTCGCACCGGGCCGCCTACGGTTCCGCCCCAACGTGTGTAATTGAAATCGGGGCGGGGCGTGCCGGCTTTGTTGGCGAAAAAGTCATTGGCGAACAGTTTGGGCGCCATCTTGGTCCAATAAGCCGTGCCGTGAAAGTTATTGGTTCCAGACTTGATGCTGACGTTGGTGACGCCGCCTTCGGTGTTGCCGAATTGCGCGTCAAAAGTCGCCGTCTGTACTTTGAATTCCTGAACCAGGTCCTGCGGCGGAACGAAGGACGCGATGACTTCACCGGCGTTGGCGGTCGAGGTGCTGGGCACGCCGTCAATGGTCACGTCGCTGCGATTGGCGCGCGTGCCGTCAATCGAATAACCGACGATGTGCGTTGGTTCGAATGGGCGATCCAATCGCAGGTCACGCGAAAACGAAACGCCTGCCGCCAACCCTATCAGTTTGAAGGGGTCGCCGTGCGGGATCGGCAATTCCGCCACGCGGCGGGCGTCAATTACCTGTCCCATTGAGCCGGAAGTGGTTTCCAGCGCCGAAGCGTCGGCGGTCACTGTGACCGTTTCACCAACATCGCCCACTTCCATGGCCACATCAATTTCAATGTTGTCGTTGACGCGAAGGATGATGCCGTCACGGACATACTTCTTGAACCCTTTGACTTCGACTGCGATTTGATACGTTCCCGGCAACAGATAAGGCGCCTGATACGCGCCTGCATCGTTGGTTGCCAGCGAAACGGTCGTGCCCATGGCCACGTTGGTGATTTTCACCGACGCGCCGGGGAGCACGGATTGATTGGTGTCTCTGACTTTGCCCGTGATGGTTCCACGCGCTTCCTGCGCGAGGGCCGGACTGGCAGCGAGCAGCACAATTGCCGCAAAAACCATCAGGACAAAAGCTTGCGCAGCTTTGCTTGCCGATGAGGTCATAATTGTTCTCCTTGTGAAAGTGATGGCTACGGGTGGGTGGAAATCTGCCGCCAACCCGATATCCGACAGAGATATACGTCCCGTTTTAACAGGATTTGAGTTCCTGATTCAGCGACGAAGAAAAAATGCTCCCAGCAAAGCTAAAATTTGGTGATTGCGATGTTCTGCCGATCTGCCTGTCGGTCTTGTTGAATTTGGATGTTGAGCTTAATAATGCGCTTGTTCAGGGTTAGGCAATGAGCCGAGTCTGAAATCTTTCCAAAATAAATCTAAAATCTCGAATAAGTTCTTGAATACAAATAGTTTTGGCTGACTGTTAGTGCCGAAGGGAGAATATGGAAACGAGCTTCCTGGTTTCAGCATTATCCATCTCGGGGTTGAAGGTTCTGGCCACGCTTTTAATTCTGGCTGGGACAATTTACGGCTTCGTCAGTGAAAAAGTGTCGCCGGACGTTGTCGCCTTGCTGGCGATTCTGGCTCTGTTGTTGACAGGTGTGCTGCGCCCGGACGAAGCGTTTTCCGGGTTCAGCCATCCGGCGACGGTTTCTGTGGCGGCAGTGCTGGTGTTGTCTTCGGCGATTGAACGAACTGGGGTTTTATCGGTGGTGGCGCGGCGGGTTCTGGCTCCGCTGGGACGTTCCGAGTTTCTTTTGACGGCGATAATCATGATTGTGATTGCGACGCTTTCTGCGTTCATCAACAACACAGCCGCAGTCGCCATTTTTATCCCGGTCGTGCTGGAAATTTGTCGTCAGACGGGAGCGAGTCCGGGGCGAGTGTTGATGCCGATGTCGCATGCGGCAACCTTCGGCGGAATGTGTACGCTGATTGGCACGTCCACCAATCTCGTAGCGCACGAATTTGCGCGCAATCAGGGATTACCGGGATTTTCGATGTTCGAATTGGGCAAAGTCGGGTTGCCAATGGCGTTGGGCGGCTTTGCCTATATTTTGTTTGTCGGACGCTGGTTTTTGCCGCGAAACAAGGCGGCGACGCCCGAGACCATAGGACAGGCCGATCCTTATTTGTCGGAATTGATCGTGATGAGCGATTCTCCCTGGATTGGGCGGGTAGTGAATCCCGAAAAATTCCGCCTCGACCTTGATGTGGAATTGGTAGGGTTGGTGCGCGACGGGCAAGTAGTTGGATTGGAAGAGCAGCCTCCTCATTTTGCCGCCGGGGATTCGTTGCGTGTGCGTGGCGCGCTGGACAAGGTGCTGGCACTGGCCGCCAGCGACGGATTGGAACTGCACCGCCCGGAAGATCGAAAGCGCGAAGAAGTCGCAACTCAATCCGATGTTTCTGCGGACGCTGAAGCTTCCGAAACAGAGCCTGCATCGGCAGACAAGACAAAGCTGGCGGAAACAAAAGTCGTTGCCGAACAGTCTGCCAGCCAGTTGCGTCTGGCCGAAGTCGTGGTGCTGATTACTTCGGGGCTGATAGGGCGAACGCTCAAGCAAATTCGTTTTGCCGAACGATTTGACGCGGTTGTGTTGGCGTTACGACGGCGCGGAGGCGTCAGCGAACGACCTTCCACCACTCCATTGCACGCAGGAGATGTGCTGGTGGTCGAAGGCTCGCCGGAATCCCTGACGGCGTTGGCTGAAACGCGAGGCTTTTTGGTGGTGGGCACATTGGCTAGCGTCAAACAGCGTCCGCATCTGTTGTTGATTACTACGTTGGTATTGCTCGGCGTTGTGGGCATTGTTGCCGTGGGAATTTTGCCGATTGTGACGGCGGCGGTTGCCGGATGCGCTGTGTTGATGCTGACGGGATGTTTGCCGCCGCGCGAAGCGTATCAGGCCATAGACCTGAGTCTGGTGTTTTTGCTGGCCGGCACATTGGCCCTGGGAACCGCGCTGGAAAAAACAGGCATCACGACCATGCTGGCCAATGGACTGACGGCGATGACGGGTGTGACCGGGCCGTATGTCGTGCTGGTGTGTTTTTTTCTGGTTGCTGTTGGAGTTTCCGAATTGATGTCGAACAGCGGAACAGTCGCTTTGCTGGCTCCGGTGGCGGTTTCCAGCGCCGCGCAAATGGGCATCAATCCAATGGCGTTGCTGGCCGCCATTGCCTTTGGCGCGTCGGCCTCATTCGCCATGCCGATGGGGTATCAAACCAGTCTGATGATCTACGGGCCGGGCGGTTACCGATTCAAGGATTTCGTCCGCATGGGAATCGCGTTGGATTTGTTGCTGGCGGCGCTGGCGCTTTGGTTGATTCCACAATTCTGGCCACTGACGGCGCAGTGATTGATGTGGAACATTGGCGAGAAGTCACTTTTCAAGTTTCTGTGCTCGAAATGGAAACAGTCTTGTTGTGACGCAAGGCTGGTCTTATTATTCGCGTCTGATCTATACGCTACATGAAATCTAAAAACTTCCCAAAAGAATTCTAAATCGCAGATAAGTCATTGAAACAGCACCAAATTTACAAGTTCGATTCGTTTCGATTGGACGCTACAGCAAAGGTGGTATTGCGTGATGGCCAACCTGTCACGCTGACTCGCAAAGCCGTCGAAACGCTTCTGGTGCTGGTGGAAAATGCCGGTCAGGTGGTTTCAAAAGAAGAGATGTTGACCGCCATCTGGCCGGATCGCGTCGTGGACGAAGCCAATTTGACTCAGAACGTCGCCATGGTTCGGAAAGCTCTGGCGGCGGAAAAGGGAAGTCCCGCCTTTATCGAAACTTTTCCAGGGCGAGGTTACCGCCTGATTGGACCGGTCGTTGCTGAAGAACCGGCGACCAGCAACGGCCATAAGGCAATCGAATCGGCAGTCGCAAACGCCAACCACTATACGGAAGCTGCTTCATCGTTGAGTTTTTCAGAGCCTGTGGGCGCTGCAACGATGCAAGGTCGAACCCGGACGCGAACCGTGATGTGGATGACGGCGATTGCCCTGGCGGTAATTGCGGTCGGTGCGAGTGGGGTTGTCTGGTTTCAACGCCACTCATCATCAACCGGCGCGGAATTCCACGTCACTTCGTTGACACGGTTGCCGGGCAAGGAATTGCAACCGTCGCTTTCGCCTGATGGAACGAAAGTCGCGTTTTTATGGGATCAGGGAGATGGGCGTCCGGCCAGTTTGTGTGTGCAATCGGTCGGAGAAAGTTCGCCTCGGCAAATTGTGTTCGGGCCGGGGCATTACAGCAGCCCTGCCTGGTCTGCGGACGGACGCGCGCTGGCGTTTTTGAAAATCGGCAGGGATTCGACCGATGTCATGACCGTCTTGCTGGAAACCGGCGAAGAACGGTTGATTTCGTCGTTCAAACCTCCTGTATACGGTTTGCAGCGAAAGCTGTTGGATTGGTCGCCGGACGGGCAATGGTTTGTGGTGTCGCATTCGGAAGTTTCTGACAAGCCAAACGGTCTGTATTTGATCAATGTGGCGACGAGCGAAAAGCGCCGGTTGACTTCGCCGGAAAACATGGTTGGTGGAGATGTAGACCCTCGCTTTTCGTCCGATGGTCGCACGATCACGTTTATTCGAGACATTCATCGTTCCCATCAGGAGCTGTTTTCAGTCAGCCAGACTGAAAACCAGATCAAACAATTGACCGCCGATTCCAAACAGATCAGCGGACAGGATTGGATAGGAGCCGGACGTCAAATCGTCTTTGCCTCGAACCGTAGCGGCGAATTCCGGTTGTGGCGAATGAATGCCGATGTGGCCGCGCCGGAATCTAATCCGCAATCCATTGGCATTTACAGCGAATCGCCGATTGAATTGTCGTTGTCGCGCAAAAACGATTCGCTGGTGTATTCGGCGCTGCAACAGGATCGCAACATCTGGAGGTTGGATTTGCGCACCGAAGCCAGGGAAAAACGCTGGACGCGGGTCGTGGCCTCATCGGCGCAGGACGCTTCGCCGCAGTATTCGCCCGCGGGCGACAAAATCTGTTTTCGTTCCGACCGCAGCGGCGAAGAGCAGCTTTGGATAAGCGATACCGACGGCGGCAATCAAATCCAGATCACGAAAGGGGCGCTGTATCCATCGGTCGGTCACTGGTCGCCGGATGGGCGGCAGATCGCGTTCAACAACGCCCGAACAGGGGAATTGCATCTGGCGCAATTGGTTGGAAAAGACGAATGGACGATCAAACCCTTTGGCGCAAACGGAGTTCATCCGGTGTTTTCACGCGATGGCAAATGGCTCTATGCCGGAACGACCAGCGGAATTTTGAGATTTCCCGCCAATGGCGGCAGCAGTGTTCCAATCACCAATGTCGGCGGGTTTTCGCTGGAAATTTCGGCGGATGGAAAATTCATTTACTTCATGCGTGAAGTGAATGACACAGCTTTATGGCGTGTGAATACGGAAACCGGAGAATTGTCGAAAGCGCTGGATGGATTGGTGCAACGCTGCACCAGTTGCTGGTCGTTGACGGCGGACGGCATCTATTTTCTGGGCAGCATACAGGCCTCGTTCGACGATCAGGCTATTTACTTTCAGGAATTCGCCACTGGCCGCCGCCGCGAAATTCTGAAATATCCTGAGCCGCTTTCGCCGGTCGGCAGCGGCCCCTTTTCGCTTTCACCGGACCTGAGATATTTACTCTGCGTCCGCGTCGAACCCGCCAACAGCGACATCCTGCGCGTCGAACCATTTCGATAAGTTCTGATCCTTGATTTTCGGTAAGTGGCCGGTTGCTGGACTTTCAGAGCGCCAAAAAAAGTTGACGCCCGAACCGTCAGGGAAGCTTGGCGGTTTCGGGCGTCTTAAACAGTGGTGCCTCAACGATTCGGATTCTATTCAGATTGCCGAATCCATTCATGAGGTTTTGGTGATGGTTTGGTGATGAATGCGATCTTTCAGAATTTCGCCCCGGCGGCAGCCATGTGTTTTTCGTAAGCTCTGGAATCCAGAATTGCCTTGATCTCAGCCACGACGCGATCCAATTCTTCATCCGCAGTAAAAAAGTGCGGGCCGATGCGAATGCCTGCGCCGGGGCGATAATCCACCAGCACATCCCGATTGGCCAATTCGCGCACGACTTCGCCTGCGTGCGGCACGTCGAAAATCACCGAACCTCCGCGCTGATCCGCCTTCAATGGCGAATTCACGCGCCAACCTTGTTCGTTCGCCAGTTCGATCAACCGCGAAGTTTGCCTGACGGATTTGGCGCGAATGTGTTCGACGCCGATTTCGTTGATCAGGTCATAACCGCTTTCGGCGGCGTACAGCGTAGGGATCGCTGGCGAACCGTGCAGAAAACGATGCGCGTCTTCGGCATACGTCATTTCCGGTTCGAAGGCGAATGGCGATTGATGAGCCGCCCAGCCAGTGATTTTCGGTTTCAAGCGTTCGCGCAAGTCAGGTCGAACGTATAAATAACCGGCTCCTGGACCGCCCAACAGCCACTTGACCGAACCGCCTGTGGCGAAATCCACGCCGAGTTCCGTGACGTTGAACGGAACCGTTCCCGCCGATTGATAAGTGTCCAGCACAATCATCGCGCCCACCGCGTGAGCTTTTTCGACGATGGCTTTGGCGTCCTGAATGTAGGCGCTTTTGAACAGCACGTGCGAGATCGGAACCAGCAATGTTTCTTCGTCAATGGCGTCCACCATCCGTTGAGTGTCAATGGTGATGCCGTCGTCGCTGGGAACGCGGACGACTTTTGCGCCAGCAGCTTCGGCGTGCGCGTCGTAAACGTACATCACCGAAGGAAAATTCATCGCTTCGTAAACGATCTTGTTGCGACGTTGGGAAAGATCAAAACACGACAGGATGAGCGCCTGACAGACCGAAACGTTCTGGTGCATGACCACCGAACCCGGCGCGGCTCCGATGATGCTGGCGATTTTGTCGCCGACGGTCAGCGGCATTTCCCACCAGCCTTCGGCCCACGCGCGAATGCCTCGCGTCGCCCACGTTTCGGCGTAATCGTGCAGTCGGTCATAAGTCTTGCGCGGCATTGCGCCCAGCGAGTGGTTAATCAGATAGAGCGTGTTTTCCAGAATCGGAAACTGCGAGCGGTAAGAAAGAAGTTCGTCCATGTCATTTACTCCAAAGTTGAGTTGACGATGCTTTCTCACTGCAGAGTTCGCAAAGGCTGCGCAGAGTTTTCTCTGCGAATTCTCGGCGTTCTTTGCGTCTTTGCGGTGAAAGATCATTTGCTCATTGGCTTCTCAGCCAGATTCAGAAACTCAAAAAAATCATGCAGGTTGCGATAATCGCCGATGATGTGACGCGCTCCGGCTTCAGCCAGAGTTTCGGCGCGCTCGTCTCTGGCGATCCCGACGAAATCCAGTCCCAGGTTGGCGGCGGTTCGCACGTCCCACAGTCCGTCGCCGACCGAAACGACTTTGGCAAAGCGGCTGATGCCGTAATGTTGTCGTGCGCGATCCATCGCCGCTTGCACAATGCCTTCGCGCGGGCGAGCGTCTTCGGCAAATCCGCCGGGAAACCGATCCAATTCGATTCCGGCGGCGGCCAGCTTCATCTTTGCCGAACCGCGCCAACAGCCAGTGGCAATCGTAATCACCCAGTCGTCTTGTTGCCCAAGCTGCGTGACCATCTGCTGCGCGCCGGGAATTTCGGCAAAGTGCGTCGCATCCAGCGCGTGATGTTCATGCAGCAAATCGAAAAAGCGAGTTTTGAGCGGCGACAAATCTTCGTCTGTCGGTTCGCGGCGGAAATGATCGAGAAAGATTTGGTGAGTCAGCCCCGAATCGCTGACGTGCGGGCAGTTCGTCCACGAAGCGCCGATGTCGGCGATGCCGTGCGTTTCTGCGACGGCGCGCGTAAAGCAGATGGTGTCAACGTGGCTGGTGTCGGTCAGCGTTCCGTCAATGTCCAGAATGGCAAGTTTCATTTGTAGGTTTCAGGTTTCAGATTTCGGTCAGCATTGTTCGCGCTTCCCACAATTCGGAGAAGAATTTTTTGTCCAGCGTCATTTTCAAATACGAAGCGCCGCTGCTGCCGCCCGTGCCGAGTCGCACGCCAATGGTTCGTTCAATCATTTGAATGTGTCGCAACCGCCAACTGACGATCAGTTCGTCGAATTCCGTCAGCCGTTCGCAAACATCTATCCAATCGCGGTGGCGACGCTCGTCGCGGTAAACGGCCAGAATCGCTTGAGCACGAGCTTTGTACTTTTGTTCGTCGCTGGCGTTTTCGGCCAGGCCGGGCATTACGCCTAGCGAATCCATGGCTTCAAAAAAAACATCGCGCAATGAAGGTTCGGCCAGTCGCCGTTTGAGCTGCGCCAGCATTTCCGGCGACGCTTCGTGAAAGCGCAGCATCTTTTCGTCCTTCATTCCGCACAGAAATTCGAGTTCGCGGAACTGTTCGGATTGGAATCCGCTGGCCGGTCGCAACTTGTCGCGAAACGCCAGAAAATGCGTTGGCAGCATGGTTTCCAGAATCGTGAACTGTTCGACCAGCACGCGGGCGATTTCCGTGCAACGACGCAACAAACGCGCGGCCTCGTACACTTCATCGGCGTCCGGGTTTTTCACGGCGACTCGCAAATTGCCGACAACGGCGTCCAGTTCGTGCAGCAATTGTTTGAACCACAATTCATACGTCTGGTGAATGATGATGAACAGCAGTTCGTCATGATGCGGCGGCGAAGATTGCGGCTGTTGCAGTCGTATCAATTCTTCGACGTGCAGGTAACTGCCATACGTCAGTTGATCGGATTCAGGTTTGATTGGTGATTGCATAAAACTCAATCGGTCAGGAAAAGTTCGAACAGTTGTTCGATGGCTGGCGCGCCGAAAGTGTCAGACGGATGTTCTTCCACCAGCGTGAAGCCGAATTTGTCGTAAAGGCGTCGGGCGGCGTGAAGCCCGGCAATTGTGTGCAGGTAAACGTGCTGGAAGCCTTTATTGCGGCAAAAATTCATCGCTTCGGTCATCAGCCGATTTCCCAATCCGTGACCGGCATAAGCTTCATCGGCGATAAACCAGCGCAGCTTTGCGCCCTCGGTTGCGTGACGGCTGCCGTCAATCGTAATGGAACCGACGATATGGTCGCCGTCCAACGCTAGCCAGAAACCGTCATGCACCGGGTCGAAGCGCGTGAAGAATTCGGCCAATCCCGCAGCAATCTGAGTTTCAAACATCAGGCCGAAATTCCAATGACGGCTGTAATACATGCCGTGCAATTCGACGACTTTGCCCAAAGCTCCGGGGCGGTATCCGCTGGTGATTGTAATTTCGCTCATCGGTGATCCTTGTCAGATTTGAGCGCAGGGCGTTCGGCGTCTTTTGCCGCGTAATGGAAAATCGCTCCGCTTGTGCCAACCGCCCAGCCGCAATCGGGAGCGACGAAAAACAATCGCTGAAAATTCGTTCGCGTTCCAGGCGATTCATCCTGCCAGACAACGCCGCCGTCCGTAGTGTGCAGCAACGTGCCTCGGTCGCCAGCGATCCAGCCTTCCTTCGTGTTTAGAAACACCACGTCGTTCAGGTTTTGCTGAGTGGCAGAGGTTTGCGTTTGCCAGCGAGCGCCGCCATTTGTGGTTGAAAGAATCACGCCGCTGTTGCCTACCGCCCAGCCGCGTTGCGCATCCACGAAATGCACTGCGCGCAAACCGGTCGTGACGCCGGTTGTTTGTTCGTTCCAGGTTTGGCCGCCGTCTTCGGTGCGCAACGCCAATCCGGTTGCGCCGACTATCCAGGCTTGTTGTGCATTGACCGCCGAAATGTCGTTGAGAATTTTCCGCGATTGAATCACCTGCAACTTCCAGGTTGCGCCGCCGTCCGTCGTGGTTTGAATTGTGCTGAGTTCGCCCACTGCCCAGCCGATGCTTTCGTTGGCAAAGGTCATTTTCAGCAGGATCGGATCAGGCGGCGGTTTCGGCTCTTCGATTTCCAGTGTGTCTTTGGAGGTTTTTTTGATCGTCAAAGTCTGGTTGGGTTGCAGCGGTGGTCGCGCGAGTTGCGTTTCCATCCACAACGCTCCGCGATCTTCAGTGCGAAGCAGAAACACACGTTCGTGCCATTGAATGTCCGGGCGGCGATTGAACAGTCCGAATTCGCCCAGCGCCAGCAATCGTTTTTCATCGAAGGCCCACAAATCCAGCAACGGCTCCTTGCGCATTCTCGGAGGCAACAACATCGGTTGCCAACGCTGGCCGCCGTCTTCGGTGGAAAGCAGCATGCCGTTGCTGCCTGCAATCCATCCGCGCTGACGATCCGCGAAAACTACGGCGTTGAGTTTGGACAGCGCTCCGCTGGATTGTTGCTGCCAACCGAATTCAGGCGCGGATCGCCTGGGAGCAGAAAAATCCGCCGCCGCGAAAATCAGAAACAGGCTCAGGGAAACGGCAGTTTTCATCGGCTTCAATCTCAGCATTTACCGCACAATGACTCGCATCCAGGAAGCGAGCATTGTGACGCTCATGAGCTTGTCAACGGTTTTGAACTTGTTGCCGGGCACGAACACCGTGTCGCCGGGAATCAGAAAAATGTCCTGCGCCTTGCCGCGTTCGACTTCTTTCATGTTCACAGGGATGGCCGCCGTCGTGCCATCTTTTTGCAGCCTCAACACGCTGACTTTCGACAAATCGCCGAACCGTGTGACGTAACCGGCTTTGGCCAGAGCTTCAGTCACGGTCATGCGCCGCGTCATTTCGTAAATTCCGGCCTGAGTCACATCGCCTATGACCATGTATTTCAGGCTATGCACCTGGGCGATCTGAATCGAAACTTTCGGTTCGCGTATGTATTCGGACAATTTTTCAGTGAACTCTTTTTCCAGTTCTTCGATGGTGCGACCGGCAATGACTATGTGACCGATCAGCGGATAGCTGATTTTTCCGTTCGGCGGAATGACGATGTTGGCCCGTGAATAATTTGGCTGGTCGAAAACATCCACCGAAATCACGTCTTCGGGGCCAAGCCGCGTCGTGGCGAAAAAGTTGTTGATGTAAGGCAAGACCGCGGCTTCTTCTTCGGATTGCGTTTCGCGGCGCAGCGACTGGCGGTCAGCGTCGGAAATGGGTTTGGATTGCTGGTCGGCGTCGGGTTTCTTTTCCGACGCGACTCGCTCGCGCGTTTGCGGTTTGGGCGCTTTGTCCAAATCGGATTGGGCAAAAGCGAAACCCGCGACAAGTGTCGCCAGCAATATCGCGAAAAGTTGATTGCGGAACAGTTTCATCACAACCTCCGGTTACCTTCCGTAACCAAACAACACGACCTTGATGGTCTTGAACATGATCCAGATGTCGAACAGCAACGATACGTTTTTGATGTAGTACAGATCGTACTGCAATTTCTGCACGGCGTCTTCCACCGAAGAGCCGTAGCCGTAATTGACCTGCGCCCAGCCGGTCAGTCCGGGTTCGACCAGATGGCGTTGCGAATAAAACGGAATCTGTTCGGTCAATTGTTCAACGAACACAGGGCGTTCGGCGCGCGGGCCGACCAGGCTCATGTCGCCGATCAGAATGTTCAGAAATTGCGGAATTTCGTCAATTCGGGTTTTGCGCAAAAAATTGCCGATTCGCGTGATACGCGGATCGCGTTCGGTCGCCCATTGCGCCCCGTCTTTTTCGGCGTCCTGACGCATCGAGCGAAACTTGATGATTTTGAATGTACGCCCGTTTTTGCCGACGCGCTCCTGAGTGTAAAAAATCGGTCCGGGCGAATCCAGTTTGATGGCAATGGCGGCCAGCAACGCAAAAGGCAGCGAAACGATCAGTGCGATCAACGCCACTGCCAGATTGAACAACCGGCGAATGACGCCCCAGAAAGTGCCGCGCTTGCCGCCGCCGGAAAAGATGATCCAGCTTGGGCGCAACATCTCTACGTTGATTTTGCCCGTCAGCTTTTCGTAAAGCGCGGTGCCTTCTTCGATGGCGGCCTGGCCTTGCAGCCGGATTTTCAGCAATTGATCCACGGGCATGCGGCCTCGCCGATCCTGCAAGGCGACGACGACGCGGTCAATTTTCTGTTCCTGCACTATGCGGTTCAAATCGTTGACCGTGCCCAGCACCTTGCGAGAAAAAGTAATCGGACTGTTGTCTGGCGATTTGCTATCGCTGATGAGTTCGGTTCCGACCAGCCCGGCATCTTCTGCGACGTACCCGGCGACTTTGTATCCCAGATCGCGCCGCAACATGGCTTCGTGTGCCACTTCTCTGGCCAGTTTGTCCGTGCCGACGATCAAAATCCAATCGCCCAGTTTTGGGTTTCGCAGCACCCAGTGAATCGCCAATCGCCAGACAGTCATCAGCATCAAAGCCAGAATCAACGCAATGACCGGAACGCCGTTGCCAGTGCGAGCGATGCCCACGCCTTCGATTTCCTGTTCGTAACCGAGCAGCAAAGTCGGGCGCAACACGAAGGTCAAACCGAGAATCAACAGCGCCACGCCTACGGCTTTGAATATGTCGGTCAGCAGTTCACGCCGCAATCGTGGTTTGGAAACATCGTACAGATCGAAGAGGTAAAAAATGAATTGGCAGACAAGCGTCGTCAGCGCGATTTTGAAAATGCCGCGTTGGTCAATCAGGATCGAGCCTAGATATTTGGGAAACCGTATGTACAGGCCGAGCAGAATCACGGAAAACGCAATGCCGGTTTCGACCAGAAACAGCGTCAGGGTTTTGAACCAGATGTTTCGACGAATCACTTGAATTGGTGGCTGGCGGTTGCTGGGTGATGGGGGAGGTCGCAAGCGATGGCGAATTCATTCCACATACCCAAGTTAAGCGGGTTGGCAAAAATTTTGCGGCTGAAAATCTTATTTATTTTCCAATTGTCATTTCCCAATTGTCATTTGTCATTGCCACTGTGCGCTTCGCGCGATGACAAATGACAGATGACAGATCAAAAATGGAAAATGAAAATACCGATAAATTTTTCGCCTGACCTCTTACAACTTCAGCTTCCTTCCTGGAGGAGATTTTTTCACGGGGCTTAGGAGTTTTTGCCACCACGAGCGGCGGCGATTTTGTTGCGAATAGTTGTAGTAATAATCGTAATACCCTGCTTCTTCGAATACGTCCGCGCCGTTGAGCACCACGCCCAGCATTTTGGCAGCGGGCAGTGCATCAATCGCTTTTTCGACGGTTTCATACTGGGCCATTCCCGCGCGAATGATCAGCATCACGGCGTCGGCCTGATTGGCCAGCAACCGCGCGTCGGCAAAAGGCAGCACCGGGGGCGAATCAAGCAAAATGAAATCGAAGTAACCGCGCAGTTCGGCAATCATCTCCACCAGCCGTTCGCTCGACAGCAATTCGGTCGGATTCGCCGATTCGCGGCTGACGGCCAGCACATACATTTCGTGACCTTCCAGCGTGAAGAGAGAATCCAGCGGTTCAGCCTCGCCACGCAAGGTTTCGCCAAGACCGGCTTTGGGGTTGACGCCAAGATATGCGGCCACATTCGGGCGTCGCAAATCGCCGTCAATAATCAGCACGCGTTTTTCGGATTGGGCGATGGCCAGTCCCAGATTGATGACCGTTGAAGTTTTGCCTTCGCCCGCCAGCGTGCTGGTGATGGCGACGACCTGCGTTTGTTTTCGTTCTGCCGCGTGAAACAACTGGGTGCGAAGCGTGCGGTACTGTTCGCATTCGGCGGCTTGCGGATCGGTCAGCAGCACCAGGCGAGGATGCAATCGCGACGGCACGATCGGTTCGACCGGAACTTCGTGTTGACGTTTCGGCTTGCTGGCTGGGGAGGAGTCTGGAGTCTGGAGTCTGGAGTCGTCGCTTGTGACTACAGGTTCCGGCTCCGTTGTTTCAAATTCAGCGGGAGTTTGGCGAATTACCGGCGGAGCTTTTTTCAGCTTCTCCGCAATGCTGCGAACTTCCTCCGATGTCAGGCGAGAAGGTTCGGGAGCGGATTTGCCGCTTCCGTTTGGTTTGCCATTGGGTTGATTCGCTTCGATTGGCAAAGGCGGCTGGTTCAACGTGAAAATCGCGCCTTCGTTCGAGCGCTGCCCGACCGGCGTTCCGATCACCGAAGGCAATTCAAACGGCGGCGAATCAGCGTGAGCTTCGACGGATTCTCCATTCGCCAAAACCGGTTCCGGTGAGCCGATGTTCGCCGCCAGCGGATCGTGCGCGGTGTCGCCATTCTGTTCGGATTGTTGCTGGCGCAGCAGCGCCTCGAAAACTTTGCTCATAACTGGGAGCGCGGGCGTCCCGCCCGCTGGTACGCACTTCAATTCGCCTGGATCAACCAGCCTTCAATTCTTTTTCAAAATCGTCCGGCGGCGGAACAACTTTTAACTGCACAGGCTCGCCGGTTTTGGGTGCTTGGTGATGATCGCTTCGGCGACGCTGCGACCGACGGCGCGGAGTTTTTTGCACGTTCAATCGCGGATCATCCAGTTCTGGCAGTTCTGGCAATTCCGATTCCGGCAACCAGTTCATGACCACTTCGTTGCGCATAACCGGCATCGGCGGCAGCGCGCCTGTCATCACCTCCAGCGGATCGTCTTCGATCATCGGTTGCAGCAAATCCAGCGATTCAGCGACTTCGGAGATAATGTCCGCGCTGATCGTTCGCGCGTTCGCCGCGTAGCCGTTGAGCAGCGCGTTGTCGCAAATGTTGTTGATGAGTCGCGGAATTCCTTCCGACGCCCGGTAAATCAGCGCCAGGGCGTCCAGCGAGAACAGTTCCAACCGCGTGGCTCCGGCGATTTTCAACCGCGTGCGAATGTATTCGGAAATTTCGTCGGCTTTGAGCGGTTTGATTTCACACCGCAAACTGATTCGCTGTTTCAACTGTCGCAACTCGGCGCTGTTGAGCAGCGCGCGCAATTCCGGCTGGCCGGTCAGCACAATCTGCAACTGTTTTTCGGTGTACGTTTCAAAGTTCAACAGCAACCGGATTTCTTCCAACAATTCGCGCGACAACCCTTGCGCTTCGTCCACCACCAGCACGGTTCTCAGTCCCCGCGAATGACGCATCATCAACAACCGCCCGAATTTTTGCAGCGCTTCGGCTTTGGACGCGAACGGCGCAAAACCGAAATCCACGGCCAGATGCTGGTACAACTCCGGCACGGTCAACCCCGGATTGAAGATGTACGAACTGAGCACGCTGCGATCCAGTCGCGCAATCATTGCGCGCAGCATCGTAGTCTTCCCGGTTCCGACTTCGCCCGTCGCCACGATCAACCCTTTGCCGTGCTGTATGCCGTAATGCAGATTCGCCATCACTTCGCGGTGACTGGCGGTGAAATACAGAAAGCGCGGATCGGGCGTCAAGCTGAAGGGAATGTCTTTGAGTCCGTAAAATTGAAGATACATAAATCGGAGTTAGGCAGCTACGCGCTCTTCTGCAAGTAATTTCAAGCAAAGCGAGCGAATTGTCGCCAATTCACGGTTAAATTCACGCTGGGCTTTTTCTGCGGGCAAGGCATCAAACAAATCGGGCAATTGAACGCCGTGACTCATCACTTCTTCGGCAATCGTTTCGCCGAGAGTTTGATGAACGAACAGACAATTTTCGGCATTGAAAAAGTAGCGAACCGAATCGGTGGCGGTCATCAAACCATTGGAAAGCGATTCCAATACGCCAAGGCTGACAATGGCAAACAGCGACAACTGCCGCTCAAGCGTGCTGCCAGATTCAGATAACAACGTTTTGAGACTGATGGTCTTGTTCATGAAGTTTGGGTCGAAAAGAATTTCACTCCAGCTACCTGGCCGGATTCGTGTTCAAAATAATGCACCGCGCCGATGTTGCCCTGTTTGATGACTTTTTGCCATTTTCCCGGCGGCAATTGCCGCAAATAATTCAACACCTCCAGATTCCGAACGGGATATTTCAACGTTGCGCCTTTGATTGGCTTCCAGTTAGCCGGTACAGAGCCTGAAGCCAAAACATTCGGATACAGGTGCAAAGGCATTTCAATCAATAACTCCCAGTGACCATACTCAGCAACCGCGAAAGTTTGATCCCCTGATACAGCAAAAAAGTCGCCAGCGGGATCAGCAGAACAACGCCGAAAACCATTGCCGCGTTGAGCATCGGTTGGCGGCGGCGTTCAGGTTCGGTGACGATCTTCGGCACAGTGACCAGCAGCGGCAGGCGCGTGTAATGCGCCACATCGCGCGAATCGCGGATGGTCAGCAAAGCGCGCGCTTCGACGGCGGCGGCGGCGATCAATCCGCTCAGCAAGCCGACAATCAGCGCCATCGGGTAGAGCATGTTTCGTTTGGGCGAAGCCGGCGCTTCCGGCAGATTGGCCGGATCGGCCATGCGAAAAGTTTCGCCGCTGAAATCGTTGATGACCTTGGCGCCGAATCGCGCGTTGTCGCGCATCGAAAGCAAATCTTCATATCGTTTTCGCAGCGTGTTGTAATCGCGTTCGATCTTGGTCGCTTCAGTCGCCAGAATCGGCGAGTTTCGCAACCGGTTTTGCAGATCGTTCAACTGGCGATTGGTTTGTTCCAGTTCGCCGTTTTTGCGCGCCAGATCGGCGCGGTCGGCGGCCAGTTTGATTTCCAGTTGAGCGATTTGCGGATTGGCGGTTTTAGACGCGCGTTTGGTCAGGCGATCCTGTTCGGTTTTGGCTTTCAGGTCGTCCAGTTCGCGGTTGATGGATTCGAGCTGCACGCGCAGCTTGATGACATCGGGATATTTTTCCGTGTATGTGATCAGCAACTGTTTCAACTGGCCTTCGTATTCGGCGCGTTTGGCGCGCAACTGACCTTCGGTTTGCCCTGCCGCCAGCGGCGCTTCCGGCTCAGTGCTTTCCTGAGTTTTCAAGTTGGCCAGCACCTGTTCGCTCATGGTGATCTGACTGCGCAGCGAATCAATCGAATTTTGCTGCGACTGGCGAATCATGCTCAAGGAATTCATCTGGCCGAGCATGTTCTGTTCCTGGCCCGTGACGGCGTCCGGGTTGTTGACCAGAAAGCCTGCGCGTTCGGATTCGATTTTTTCCAGTTCGGTTTTGACTTCGTTGATGCGGCCTTCCAGCAGATCAATAGTGGTGTAGACCTGTCGTCGAGTTTCGTCGGAGTTGGCGTCAATGAACCGCGCCGCCAGTTCCGCCGTCACATCGCGTATGGTTCGCGGATCGGGGCCGCGGTATGAAATCTGGAAGGCGTACACGCCGGAAGCCGCTGTGTACGGTTGCACGAAAATGTACCGGTTCATTTCGTCAATCACCAGTTCGATGGGGGTGTTGCGAGCCATCATTTCCGGGTACAAACCGTAGCGATTGATCAGCCGCTGCAACTCCGTGCGACTGGTGACCTGTTTTTGAATCGAGTTGAGACGGGAATTCAAATCAATCTGGTTGACGGGTTGGACGTAACTGGTCGAAACCTTCGGCGGATCAACGATGATAGTCGTGCGCGATTCATAAACGTTCGGCAATTTGTAAATGGCATACCCAAGCGCTGAACCGACCACCACCGCAGGAACCAACACAAAATATCGCCGTCGCCACAACAGCTTCAGGTATTCGGCTGGCGTTCTGATTCGAAAACTGGCCATCTTTCTGTTTGTCTCGCGTTCGCTGAAACTCTCTGGGGATACGGAATTTGCAGGTCGTTGAACCGATCGGGATTATAGCCGAGCATCGCAAGAAGCGTCGAGTCAAAATCCCGCCTTGAGCCGCCTCTTTGCCTGAAGTAGCATACGCGCGTTTTCAAACTCCAACACGATTCAAACTTATGTCCAACGCAATATCTGTCCGCAATGTCAGCAAAAGTTATGGCGATTTTGTTGCCGTCAACAATCTTTCCCTGGAAGTCGAACAAGGCAGCATCTTTGGATTGCTGGGGCCGAACGGCGCAGGCAAATCCACGACGATTCGCATGATCGTCAACATCACCATGCCCGACGCCGGAGAAATCCGTTTGTTCGATCAACCGATGAGCAGCAAGTTGCAGGAACGAGTCGGCTATCTGCCGGAAGATCGCGGCCTGTACAAAAAAATGAAGGTCGGCGAACAACTCGTCTTTTTTGCCGAACTGAAAGGTTTGTCGCACGCCGAAGCGGAACGGCGCATTGATCGCTGGCTGGAACGAATCGAAATGACTGCGTGGAAGCAGAAAAAATGGGAAGAATTGTCGAAAGGCATGCAACAGAAGATTCAGTTCGTTTCGACCATTCTGCACGAACCGGAACTGGTCATTCTGGATGAACCGTTTTCGGGGCTTGATCCGGTCAGCGCCGGGTTGTTGAAAGAAATCGTTCAGGAATTGAAACAGCAAAACCGGACGATCATTTTTTCGACTCATCTGATGGAGCAGGCCGAAGAGTTGTGTGACGAAATCTGTTTGATCAATCGCGGACAACAAATCCTGGGCGGTTCGGTGCGCGAAATCAAACACAGTTTCGGATGGCGCTACATTGCGATTGACGGTGAAAATTTCGAATCGTCCCTGGCTTCGTATCCGGCGGTCAGCCAGATCGAACAGCGCCGCGATTTCACCGAAGTCACCTTGAACGACCACGACGATCCGCAAGCCCTGTTGCGGCATTTGTTGAACAGCGACGCGCAAATCAGTCGCTTTGAACTGGTCGCGCCGTCGTTGAATGAAATCTTTATCGAAAGTGTTACTCGGACAGTAGACAGTAGCCGGTAGCCGGAGGTTATGGTCGCCGTTGTTATTCCAAAATGCGAAACCGTATTTCTCAATATCCCGCTGGCAAGCACGCATTACTCAATCAACCACTGTTTACTGGCCACTGTCTACTCCAACAGGATGAAGCGCCCAACCAAACAGCAACTGGTTCTGGAAATTTATGACCGCGAGGCCATGGGCGAAGTCACCGCCCGGGAAATCGAAATCATCAACCAAGCCTTGATCGCTGAATACGGCGAAGGCGGCGCGATGGAACCAGCCGAAATTGCAGGCATCCTTCATCAGGAAGAATTGCCGATTAGATTCGATCAGATTTTCAGAATGAATTCGCCGACGGAACTGTACGAAAGCCTGGTTCGTGGGTTGAGTGCAAGTGGCAATTTCGAAGAAGCGGAAACGACGTTGCGACGAATTGATGAACTGTATGGACAGTTTCAGCAGTCGGGCGATAAAACAGGGATGCGGTTTGCGCGGCAGGCAGCCTTGCGTTTGAAACAAGAAACCGCTGCGCTTTTGCAATCGCCAAAGTTGACCGAAACTCGTCGCGCTGAATTGGGGGAGATCAATCAATGGGCGACGGTTTGGTTGCAAACACCTGAGTTGTTTGCCCAATGGCTTGAATTGCGAAAAGCGTCAGCGGGTTATAAAGCGTTGTTTCAGGATAAAAATTCGGGACAAAAATAATGACAAACCAGCCATACAAATCGGGGCCAATAACAAGGAGCGGGCCATCAACGAGCCTGGTGCCGTAGTTCGCGAACGGCCCGCCCTGGCCCCTAGCTATTCTTTGCTAGGCAACAGCATAACATTCGCAATTCGCCGGTTCTTCCAATCTTTCTTCCCGTAAAATCAACAAACAGAGTGATTTTAATGTTAGCGCCAGAATCAGGCTGCCCGATTGTCAGACGCACTTTCGGTTTTCTGGCCAGGTCTTTGTATGCTCAAGTTGGGCAGGTCGGACTTGTCAACGGTGTAAATACGCGCAAATCCTTCGGTCTGAATTGAAGAGCGTGTCAGAGCCAGGAGTTGTTGATGGTGTTCCAGAACGGCCGGCGCAACCTGCCGTTCGAGCCGCGCCTGGTTATAAGCCAGACAGGTTTCCAGCGAAATGTCGAACACAATGGCCACTGCCGGAACCTGTGCGGATTGAGCCAGACTGAGCAACGGTTGCCGGTCGCGGAATTGCAGATTAGTGGCGTCAATCACCGTCAATTTTCGCCGTTGCAGTCGCAGCCGAGCGATGTGGTGCAGTAATTCAAAGGCTTCGGAGTTGATGGTTTGATCGCTTTCGTCGTCGCAGATCAGCGCCCGGCAGCGGTCAGAGGAAATGATTTCGGTCGGTTGAAAGTGGCGAGCGGCAAAGGTGGATTTTCCAGAGCCGGACGACCCGATCAACAGCACCAGCGAAGGAACAGGGATTTCTAGAATCGGCGAATTCATTTGGCAGTGGCGGCGCTGGAAATTTCAGGTTGGGGAAGAGGCGGCAATTCCTCTTTTTCTTCGGTTTTCTCGTTGGTCGGATTGAAACCCGGATAGCTGATGCGTTCGTGGTAAACGTTGATCAGCGTGTTGATGAGAGTTTCGCGTATGACGTTCAATTCGCGCATTGTGATGTCGCATTCATCCAGTTGTCCATCCGCCACCACCGTGTCCACGATCTTTTTGACGATGGCGTTGATGTTTTCCGGCGTCTGTTCGTCCAGCGAACGAACGGAGGCTTCTGCGCCGTCGGCCAGCATCAAAATGACGGCTTCGCGGGTTTGCGGTTTGGGGCCGGGGTAACGGAAATCATCCACATTGATGGTTTCGCCGCGCGCTTCAGCCTGGGATTTGGCTTTGTGATAGAAATACGCCAGTACGCGAGTGCCGTGATGTTGTGGGATGAAGTCAATGATCTGTGAAGGCAAATTCGCTTCGCGCGCCATGGCAATGCCTTGCGTGACGTGGCTGGCGATGATGCGCGCGCTGGAAATCGGCGGTCGCGAATCGTGCGGATTCGGACCGCCTTTTTGATTTTCGATGTACATATTCGGCGCGGACAATTTGCCTATGTCGTGATAAAGGCAACCGGTGCGCGCCAGCAGCGCGTTGGCGCCTATGGCCTTGGCTGCGGCTTCGGCCAGCACGGCGACCATGAACGAATGGTGATTTGTCCCAGGAGTCCGAATCGCCAGTTGTTGCAACAGCGGGTTGTCGGCGTTCGACAATTCCAGCAGCTTCATGTCCGTCAAAATATCGAAAGCCGATTCGTAAACCGGAATCAGAAAACTGGCTGTGCCCGCCGTCAAAATCGCTCCAACCAAAGCGGAGAGCAATGTTCCCAGAATGCGTTGCCAGGTCACGTCTGCCTCTACGATCACCAGCGCCGCCAATCCCATCAACACGTTGACGCAGCCGACCGCAAAACTGGCGATAATGACGGCGTTACGTGTTCTGTATAGTTGCACGCTGTAAATCGCCGTCACCGAAGCTCCAAACGCAAAGGCCGCAAACGTCATTCCACCCGGAGCGGAATAACCAACCAGAATTGTGCCCATCAATGCGGCAACCAGCGCCAGTTGGCTGCCGATCAGCAGCGACAGAGCCAATGCACACGCTGCAAAAGGAATCGCAAAACCAAATTCCAGGGAAGTGCCAAACTGCATGGCTTCGGGACGCGCGCCAAGGACGGAAGCCCCGAACATCCCCACGCGAACCAGAAGAGTTTGGATCATCAACGCCGAACTCGCCACCCAGAAACCAGTGCGTGGCCCAAGCCGCGAAGATTTGCTGTTGATCGCGGATTTGTACAGCGCAAAAAACATCAGCCCAACCAGCGCCAGCAAGCCGAGCAACCGTTTGGGGTTTCTGTGCATGAGTTGGTAGTTGCGTATGGTTTCGATCAGCGGAAGTTTATCGGCAGTGATTGTCTCGCCTGCATGCAGCAACACGGGACTGCGACTGATTAGAGCCAGTTCGGGAGCGCGACGAGCCTCAAGCCGGGCGGCCAGGTCCGCCGGGACGATAATTGCGGAAACCACGGTCTGGCCAGCTTGATATTCAGGCACTACAGTCAAAGGAAAGTGCGAGGCGAAAAAAGCCGTCAATGAGGCAAAGGCAATGGTGGCAATGGCGAAGCGGTATTTCTGTGGGATGCGGTGGTGTTGAGTGGAAATCCATTGTGCCGCTGATCGCGGAAAACGTTGCAGACGTATCAACCAAACAAGTTGACTCTTCTTTTTCATTGTCTTTTCAGCGCCGCGTTGGGAGTCAGGGATTCAGGCGCGTCTACGAAGGCGCGGATTATAGCACCAGCCTGCAAGAACAAAGCAAGACCCAATCTGAGGATTCTCGCCGAAACAGTCGAAACAAAACGCTGGCACTGCCAGCAACTTTCTTCGGAAGTTGCGCTTGTTATCGTCAAGGCTTTTGTTTAGACTGCGCGCCGTCATCAATCCCCAATATCTTTTCGACTCTGAAGGCTTTCGGAATTTTTTCGGAAGCCTGCCGTTTCGGGTGCTCGACCCATCATTCCAACTCGTTACTTTTTCAAGGAGGATTCTGTAATGGCCAGTTTTGAAGAACTACAAGCAAAATATAAAGCAGTTTTAGACAAAGGCCACGAAGTGGGGCTGTCTGTCCAAAACATCAACTTGGAGGGCGACAAGCTTTTGATTCGCGGCACAGTTCCGGCAGACCACGGAAAAAATGTACTGTGGGATGTGATCAAAGGCATAGACCCGAATGTTTCAGACGCCATCATTGACATCAATGTTCAGTCTGGAAGCTCTTACACGGTGGTGGCTGGCGACACGCTGTCAAAGATCGCCAAACGATTTTATGGCGACGCGAATCATTACCAGGCCATCGCCAAAGCCAGCGGCATTTCCAACCCCGACTTGATCAAGGTTGGACAAGTCATCACACTGCCTTAACTGGTGGTGAATTTAGGTTGGCCAAAACAAAACGCGCGCTGAGTCCGATTGAAGGAACTCAGCGCGCGTTTTGTTATCGCAGCCGTTTGGCGATTGCCGAATTTACGGCATGGAGATATTCAAATCCTTGCCAAAGTTGAATTGAATCCGTTTTCGGGTTCGCATGGCTTTTGAAGCGGTTTGCGAAAGCGCCGTCACCAGCATGGGCATGGCGATCGTTGCATCGCAGCGCACCGTCACGGCCCGGTTGTTTTTCGACATTTTGCCGAAAGATTGCGCCTGATCGAAATCGGCGCCGGAATAACCGCCGTAATCGGGCGAGTCAGTCACCACCTGGACGGCGAACTTATGGCCGCGCGAAGTGTTGTGCAACATGGCCGCCGCTGTTTCGCTTTGCTGAATGAAGGTTTTCGGTGTTCCGCCGCCAAACAACACCACGCCGGTTGATCGCGATTTGGAAACGATCTGCGCCATTTCCACCACGTCCTGAATCACGTCGAACTGGAACTGGTTTTTCTTCTCAATGCGGCTCAACCCGATGGCCACACCAAAGGCGCTGTCGGTAATCGCAGGGCAGAAAATCGGCACGCGCGATTTATAGGCCGAAGTCAGAATGCCGTCTTCGGTGGCGATTTCGCTCAGTTCGCGTCCCAACAGATGCAGAAATTCCCGCGTCGAGTATGGATGCGTATGGTCGAGTTCTTTGGCAAAGCCGCCGATCCATTCGTATGCTTCGCGGAATTCCTCTTCGGAAGCGAAGGTGTCATAGATGCGATCCACGCGCTCTTCCATCAGTTCGGAATCGTTGGCTTTCGGGTCGCCGATGTAATGATGGCGACCCAGCGTTTCGTGCAGATCGTGAAAGATGTTGGCGCCAGTGGCGACCAGCACGTCAATGCAGCGGTTTTTTATCAGGTACGCGACCAGCCGACGCATTCCTGCCGGAACCATCGCGCCGCTCAGTCCCATAAAGACGACTGCGTTTTCCTGCAGCATCTGCAGCCAGACTTGATGCGCCAGCGCCAGATTCCGCCCTTGAAAAGAAATCTTTTCCATTTTGTCCAGCAAGCCTGGCACGCTGCGGTCACGATCAACCTGTAACGGATCGGTTGGCTTGGTCAGATACTTCGCGCCTTTGATTCTTCGGATCATTGTTTTTTTTTCCAGTGTGGCTGACTCATTCAGGTTACAGGAATCAGGTTATAGGTGATAGTCCAGAACTGTCACCTGACACCTATTACCTGAATTAGTGTTGGCCGTTGGTGTCCAAATACGTGTACCCGTCAGAGTGAGAGTCGTATTCGTCCATCAGATTGCCAGCGACTTCCTGCGTCAGCTTTCCTTTCTTGATCTGTCTGTCGAGCAGAGTACGAAACCCGCCCTGTAGAAATTCTTTTTCGTAATTGGCGTACGAGGCCATTTCGCCAACATTGGAACCGTTGATAATCCGGCTGATGTGATACTCGCCGTCGCCGGAAATAATTACGTGAGCTTCATTGGTTGTGCCGAAAAGGTTATGGAAATTTCCCATCACCTCCTGATAAGCGCCGATCAACATCATACCCAGAAAATACGGCTCATTGTTTTTCAAATCGTGAACTTCCAGCACTTCTTTCACGTCGTGCAGGTCAACGAAGCGATCAACCACTCCGTCCGAATCGCACGTGATGTCGCACAAGGTCGCCGTGTCGGTTGGGACTTCGTCCAGTTTGTGAATTGGGATGATCGGAAACAACTGATCAATTCCCCAGTGATCGGGCAAGGAACGAAAGACCGAAAAATTGCACAGATACTTGGCCGACAACAGTTTCCTGAGATCATCGAACTCTTCGGATTTGACCTGAGTCAGTTTGGCGAAATTGTTTGCGCGGTCGCAAACCTCCCAAAACAAAATTTCGCCTTTGGCGCGGTCTTCCAAGCCGATGAAGCCCAGATCGAAAAGCGTGAACAACTCCTCTTTGTGCTCCAGAGCGTCGTGGTAATACTCCAGGAAGTTTTTGGCATTCATCGTTTTGTACAGATCGTACAGTTCCTTGATGACCTGAGCTTCGTTGCCTGTCATCGTCACGTTGTGAATGCCCTGTACGGTTTCGATTTCGTCCACGATATTCGTAATAAGCATCGCGTGATAAGCCACCAGCACCCGCCCGGATTCGGTAATCACGTTCGGTTCAGGAACGTGTTCTTCTTCGCAAACGCTTTTGATCGTGTAAATCACGTCATTGGCGAATTCCTGCAAGGTGTAGTTGACTGACGATTCAAAACTGGTCTTGCTGCCGTCGTAATCCACGCCTGCGCCGCCGCCGACGTTCAGATGGTCAACGTCAATGCCCATCTTGCGAATCTTTGCGTAGACGCGGGCAGCTTCCTTGACCCCGGCTTTGACACGCTTGATCTGCGTGATCTGCGAACCGATGTGAAAATGCAGCACGCGCAGCATGTCCAGCATTTCGGCCTCACGCAGTTGTTTGATGGCGTGCAGCAATTCGGTGGTCGTCAATCCGAACTTGGATTGTTCGCCGCCGGATTTTTCCCAGCGCCCGGAACCGCGTGTGTATAATCGAACGCGCATGCCGACCATCGGGCGAATGCCGGTTTGTTTGGCGCGTTCAATGACGCGCGGCAATTCGCTCAGCTTTTCAATGACGATGACGACATTTTTTCCCGCTTGAGAACCGACGAAGGCCAGATCAATAAAACTATTGTCCTTGAAGCCGTTACAAATCAGCAGCGAATCCGAAGACTGTTCCAGAGCGATGGCGGCGTACAATTCCGCCTTGCTGCCTGCTTCCAATCCGTAATTGTGCTTGGTGGCTTCTTCCAGGTAAGCCTCGATCACTTGCCGTCGCTGATTTACCTTGAGCGGGAAAACCGCCCGGTGCTCGCCTTTGTAATCGAACTCTTTCATCGCCGCTCGGAAGGACTGGTTCATCTTGCGAACCTGACTGGCGAAGATTTGCGGGAATCGAAGAATAACCGGCAACTTAACGCGCCGGGCTAGTAGATCATCAACGATCTTTTTAACATCAACGCTGCGGGATTCGCTTTCTCCAGGGCGGACGATCAAATGTCCGCGCGAGTTGATTCCGAAATAACCGGCGCCCCAATTTTCGATGCCGTATGTTTGGGCAACCTCAGCGATGGCTGATTTCATTTCTGACCGTTCGCAGACCTCCTCGTAGTGGATTGAAAAGAGAAGTCTTCGCCGGACTCAGTTCCGCAGTCGGGCACACTGCCACACCGATTATAAGCCAAGAGAAAGAATCAAAAGGCTTTTTTCCAAGTCTAACTTGATGCGGATTCAGTAGTTGTCTAGCGAGAGCCGGAATGTAGCAGATAGATCTCCCGGCTGTCAAAAACTATTTTCCGGCGTTTGGCCAAGCATCAAACAAGCTTCGTAAATCATAATTTCAACAATTTCCATAAAAGATTGGCGTCAAAGTCGGTACAGAGAATCTGCATTAAATCGGATTGGTGCGCTTGCCTGACAGCGACGCTTCAAGCAGTATTTCGTCCGCACACATTCCCCCAAAAATTTTCCTTTATTTCAACGACCCCGATGATTACAGAAGAAATCCGTTCACATTTCGCTGAAATTGTTGCGCGCGATGAATCCACGCTTGAACTCGACCGCGCTGCGTTGCTGATTGCCGCCGGAGAATATCCGCATTTGAACGTCGAAGAGTATCTGGCCGAGATGGATGCGTTTGCGGAAATGGCGCGCGCGCGTGATGACGTGTTTGCCGACCCGCTGACACGGATCAGGCAGTTGAGCGATTTGTTGTTCGACGAATTGCGGTTTCGCGGCAACGCCGAAAAGTATTACGACGCCCGAAACAGTTTTTTGAACGATGTGATTGATCGCCGGTTGGGATTGCCCATTACCTTGTCCGTGCTGATGATTGAAATCGGGAGGCGAATCGGATTGAAGCTGTTTGGCGTGGGAATGCCCGGTCATTTCATGGCCAAGTACGCAGATGATGAACGGGAAATTTTCGTGGATCCGTTTCACGGCGGGCGCATCGTCAACAAAGAACGATGCCACGAAATGATTTCGGAAATGTATCAAGGCCAGATGAAGTTTCACCCGTCGTTTTTATATGCAGTCGGCAAAAAGCAAATCCTGATAAGGATGCTGCAAAATCTGAAAGGCATATACACGCGCGCGCAAAACCACCACAAAACACTGGGCATGATTGAACTGGCGCTGCTCATCAATCCCGAAGCCGCAGCCGAACTTCGTGATCGCGGATTGGTTTGTCTTGCATTGGGTAAATACGCCCAGTCCAGAGCGGATTTGGAAGAGTATCTGCGCCGTGCTCCGAAATCCGACGACGCCACCGAGATCAAAAAACGACTGATTCAGTTACGACAAAAACAAGCGCAATTGAATTGAAGTCAACCAGACGGTCGCCAAAATAAACAACGCCCTGTTCACTCTTGAAGAGCGAACTGGGCGTTGTTTCATGAATAACTTTGAGCTTGGGATTATTTGGCGACAATCGCGTTGACGTGTTGCGTCAAACGAGATTTATGACGAGCCGCAGTGTTGGGCTTCAAAACCCCTTTTTGGATGGACTTGTCAATCACAGAAACCGTGGCCGACAACAGCGCCTGCGCATCACCGGCATTACCGGCGGCGATGGCTGCACGCAGCTTTTTGATTTGCGTACGCAAACGGGTGCGGTTGGCAGAATTGATCAGATTGCGTTTTTTGCTTTGGCGATCCCGCTTTTCTGCGGACTTGTGATTCGGCATATCTTCTTAAACTCTCCTTGAGTGCTGCAACAAATTGAAACTCGGTCTTTGAAAGGCGCGGAGTATATTGACCGCTCCTGGCACTGTCAAGCTGCGCGCGTTTCAAGTTACTTGATGTTGATCCGAACTGTGTTGGCCACCTGACCGTCAACCGTGAGAACGACATCTACATCGCCTCGCCCAGCCAGGCTGAATGGAATGCGAATGTTGGCTTGATCCAGTCCGACGAAGTCGTTTTGCGGACCGGCATACGTGACTTCAGCGGCGGTGCCTCCGATGGTTGCCGTGACCGCCGTCAGCGCACTGCGGAAACGAAAGCCTGTGCCGAAAGCCGCCAGAAAAACCTGATCGGCTGCCGTTCCCAGATCAATCGGGATCGGCACGAACTGATTTTGCGCGGCATCGAACGCTGCGACCGGGACAGTGCTGCGCGATCCATTGGCCAGAATTCGTTCGGCGACTGCCGCCGGAACTCCGCTCCCGCTGGAATTGGCCGTGAACAAACCCGGAGCGACCGAATTGATCTGCACCATTCCGCGCGAAAGCGCTCCGCTCCAACTGTTGATGCTTACCGTCGCCGTTCCCGCAACAGTTCCTGCCGGAATCAGATAATTGACCTGTGTCGGCGAGACGAAAAACATCTGCGCCGCGCGATTTGTTCCGGCGCTGTCGGTGACGGTGATTTGCGTTCCGCCCAGACTGGTCGGCAACGTCCCACCCGCGTTCGGCAGCGTCACGTCTGCCAAACCCGATCCGAACACAGCCGTGATGCTTTCGCGCGCCAGCGGGCTGCGATAATTCGCCGCTGAAACGCTGGTCGCCGCTGCCGCTGTCGCGTTTGGGTTGGTGATGCGATATACGGCGCCGTTCGCTCCCGAACCCAGATGCACGACGTACAACTCACCTGCTTCGTCTTCGCCAAAGGAGGAAATTGAGTAAGGCGAATCCAGCGCCATTCGCACCGTTCCGTTTTCGCGCAGGAAAATTTCTCCGGTGCAGTAATCACCGAAGAGGTAAGTGCCCGGCGTCAAAGTTCCGCGCGTTCCGCGATACACATAACCGCCGGTCACTGAACAGCGTCCGCCTGCTCGCGCGTATTCGTGAATCGGCGGAATGAAGCCCGCCGTTGCGCAGGCCGCCGGACCAAGATTGGTGCAGCGCGTTCCTTCCAACACTCGCCAGCCGTAATTGCCGCCCAGAGTGACTATGTCAATTTCTTCCATCGCATTTTGGCCGACATCGCCTGCGTACAACTCGCCGGTTTGCCGGTCGAACGACCATCGCCACGGATTGCGCCAACCGGTCGAATAAATTTCATCGCGTCCGGGCGTCGCGCCAAAAAAAGGATTGGTGGATGGCGACGAATACGGCACTGCTCCGTTCGGCGTGTTCACATCAATTCGCAGAAATTTGCCTTGCAGGTCTTCTATATTCTGCGCGCGATCTCCAGGATCGTTGGCCGAACCGCCGTCCCCCATGCCTATGTACAAAAAACCGTCCTGGCCGAAATCAATCATTCCGCCGTTGTGATTGGAAAACGGCTGCGCGATGGTCAGGATAATTTTTTCCGTAGTGTCGGCGACGTTTGCATTCGCCATCGAAGCCGTAAATTCCGAAATCACCGTCGCTCCGTCGCTGCGGCGCGTGTAGTTCACGAAAAAGCGCCGGTTGGTTCTGAATTGCGGATGAAAGGCCAATCCGAGCAATCCTCGTTCGTCGCCAACGCTGGCCGAAGTCAGCGCTTTGGCTGTCAAATCCAAAAACGGCGTTGTCAGCGGAACGCTTGATCCGGGAGTCATCAACTGAATTTTGCCAGCTCGTTCAACGATGAAAATCCGCCTGCTGTCGTCGCGCGCGCTGGTTACGAAAACCGGAAACGACAAGCCACTGGCAAATTGCTGCAACTGAATGGTCGTTTGCGCCGAGGCAGTCTGATCGAACCATCGAGCGCGATTGCCCAACGTCAACAGGCCGCCAAGCAGCAGCAAACAACACGACACACGAATTGCGAAATTGAACATACATCCTCCTTGACGGGACGGTTTTTGCGCCCGTTGATTGTCTTGTTGCGGATTCAAGTTTGCGAGGGATGCGCTGTGAGCACAGTCATTGGGAGATGGAACAGGGAAGCGGCAGCTTACAAAATTTCGCGCGCATCGCCAACGCGGCGCGTCACGCGCTGGCGATCCAGGTATTCCAGCAGCGGAATCGCGTATTTGCGCGAAACGCCTGTCAGGTCTTTGAACACGCCTACATCGAGTTTCGCGCCGTGTTCGGCCTTGTGGCGTTGCAGAATTTCGCGCAAACCGTCAATCGCGCTGCGATGAAAAATCAGGTCGGCGATTTTGATGAGTTCGCCGCTCGTCACCAGCATTTGCGCGAATCGCTGTGCGCGCGCGGCATCAATGCCGCATTGCAAAGCAGCCTGTGCGACGGCTTCGTCCAGCGAAATCGGTTGCAACGCGGCGCGCGCGTAAATGTCAGCCAGATGATCCTTGGCGGTTTGTTCTTCGGCGGAAAGCGCTACGCGATGCGTCGTCAATCGCAGCAAATCTTTTTCAGCGACAACTTCATTTCGGTCGGCAAGCTGGCCAATCACCGCGCGAAAAATGTCCGGCGACAAATGCGCGAAAATCTTTTTGCGGACTTCTTCGCGCCCCATTCCGGATTCGAGCGGCGAACGCGCGTGAAAGTTTTTCAGCAAGGCGCGAACCTTTTTCGCCAGATTTTCAAAATCCACGCGCGCCACCAGCAACAAAGGATTAGCGACGGCGGCGATCAATCGTTTGGTTTTGGTCAAACTGTCCGCCGCGCGTTTGATGGTTTCGTCTGTCGAACCGGAACGAGCGGCAAGCTCTGCATAACTCATTCCGCGTTCGCCCGCCATTTCCACCAGCAACGCTATGCGTTCGATTTCATCTGCGACGACCAGTTTTTCCAGTTGCGAAACTACAGTCGCGCCTTCGCGCATGCGGTGTTTGTGCGGCAGAGCGTCCAGAATCATTCCGCCGCCAATCGTCATGGCAGGCGAATAACTGCGAACGATGAAATGATCGCCCGGCAATGCCAGCGCAGGCGATTCCAATCGCAATTGCGCGAATCCGCTTTGACCGGCGACCAGTTCGGTCTGTCCCAGCATGACCACGCGCGCCAAGACCTCAGCCGTGCCGATGTGCAAATGCACGCGCGAGCGCGAACGCAAGGTGCGCGGCGCGGATTTCAACAGGGTCAGTTTCACGTCCAGCATTGAACTCGCCTGCAACCGTCCTGAAGGAGCCAGCGCCTGCCCGCGCGCGACTTCGTCGAGTTCCAGTCCCTGCAAATTGATGGCGGTGCGTTCACCGGCTTTGGCTTCCTGTGTGGCGTGGCCGTGAACCTGAATGCTGCGCGCGCGCGACCGGCGACCTTCCGAAGGCAGCAACTCCAGTTCATCTCCCATAGCTATGCGCCCGGCGATCAGCGTTCCGGTGATGACCGTGCCGAAGCCCTTGATCGTAAACACGCGATCAATCGGCAACCTCGCAACGGCGCGCGCGTCGCGCTCTTCTACTTTTTTGGCCAGCGCGCCGAGCGTTTTTTTCAGTTCGTCAATTCCTTCGCCGGTGCGCGAACTGACTTTCAAAATTGGCGCGTCCTGCAAAAACGAACCGGCGACATATTCGGCGATTTCGGCTTCGACCAGTTCGGCGAACTCCGCGTCAACCATGTCGGTTTTGGTGATGACGACCAATCCGGCTTTGACTTCCAGCAATCGGCAAATGTCGAAATGTTCGCGCGTTTGCGGCATGACGCCTTCGTCTGCTGCGACCACCAGCATGACCAGATCAATGCCGTGCGCTCCGGCCAGCATGTTTTTGACGAAACGTTCGTGTCCCGGAACGTCCACGAAACCGAAATGCACATCGCCGACGGTCAAATCGGCAAAGCCTATGTCAATGGTGATGCCGCGCTCTTTTTCTTCTTTCAAGCGGTCGGCGTCCACGCCGGTCAAGGCTTTGACCAGCGATGTTTTTCCGTGATCTATGTGACCGGCTGTGCCGACGATGATTCGTTTCATAAATGCAGATTGTGAAAATCGAGTTGGGAAATTTCAGGCGTGGAGTTTACAGCATTCTTTCGAGAAATCGCACCTGTCGGCAAGTATCGAACAATCAGACTGAAAATGTCGAAGAAAGGAAACTTCAGAAGGAGGCTGTTCTATGGTCGTGCGCCGGGCGGAAAATTCGCTGAGGAAATTAACAAGGGGCGGTGAGGAAATTCCCGCACCGCCCCTGAAGTGACCGTCGTTTATCTCCGCCTGAAAACTACGATCACAAGCTTTGCGCTAAACGCTACGCAGCTTTCAGATGCTCTGGCAGATGCTCTGGAAACTGCCCGTTGCGCCGCGTCTTATCGGACAAAGATTTTGCGGAAAACTCGACGACATTGGATTCTTCGCCGACCTGACGACGTTCCAAAATGCCGGGCAAGGCCATCAGAAACACTACGATTCCCAACACTGGCAAAAACAGCGAGAGCAATGGCAAATTCAGTTTCTCGAAATAAGCCAGCGGCAACTCACCGCCGATATGACCTGCCGTTAAAAACGTCACCATAAACGCCGCTCCGCTAACCAACAGCGAACCGACAAAAAACAAAACCGCGACAAGCTGTAGAACCAAGGCGAATTTTTTCATGATGATTGCTCCTCTCTGCGAATTGGGGAAAAACTCTCAGTCAAAACGCTTCACTTGTGTAAGGAGCAACTGCTGTTCCAGTAGAAAGATTGAGGGCTATTCAGAAAGGGTTGGTTTCAGACTTTTTTGGCAAGAGCGTTGATTTCTCCACCGATCAGAATGGCGATGCCGGTCAGGTAAAACCACAGCATCAAAACCATCACGCCACCCAATGCGCCGTAAGTCGCGTTGTAATTGCCGAACCGCGACACGTAATGCCGGAAGCCGAATGAAATCAGCAGCCAGCAGACCACCGCGAACACTGCGCCGGGCGTGAACCATTGCCAGCGATGTTTGATGTTCGGGGCGAAGTAATAAATCAAATCAATTGCCAGCAGAATCAAAATGCTGACCACGGGCCATTGAGCGATGCCGAAAATGGTTTTGAACGCCTCGCCCATTCCCAACGCGCGCGCGATTTGCAGGCCGATGTATTCTCCGAAAAAGATCAATGACAACGCTGTCAGCACAAACACCGCCAATCCAAAGGTCAACGCGATGGAGAGCAGTTTTTCACGCCACCACGAACGCAAGGTCGTCGTGTGGTAGGCGCGATTGATCGAACCGATGATGGCTTCCATTCCGGCGGACGACGCCCAGATGGCAATCAATATGCTGAAGCTGAGCAAGCCGCCTCGCGGTTTTTCGGTGACCTGATGAAACGTGGTGTCAACCAAACGGTAAGCGTCCGCTGGCAAAACATTGTCCAGCGCCGACAACCAGTAATCCAGTTTGCGCGGAATCGGCTCAGGGAGATAAGCCAGCAAGGCCGTTAAAAAAATCAACAGCGGAAACAACGAAAACAGCCAGTAATAAGCCAGTTGAGCGGCGCGTCCAAAAACGTCGTCGTCGAGCGTTTTATTCCAAAGTCGGCGGACGAACGACGCTGGGGGCGGGACAGAGTGATCGAGCGATTGAGAGACAGAGGGATTGGCAGACGCCGCTTGTTCGGCGTTCCTTTTGTTTCCCCGTCCCTCAATCTCTTCCTCTCCCCGTCTCTTTGTCTCACTTTCGTTTGTCATTTGATCTGAATAGTTACTCGATTGGCTGCCACGCCGTTGACGGCGATGGCGACTTCGGCGCGACGCGGACCGGTTCCGGCCAGACTCGCAGGCAGTTCTATGTTGAGCTGATCCAGTCCGGCAAATCCGCCTTGAGCGCCCGCGTACAGCACAGTCGCTGGTTGTCCATCAATCGTGACAACTACGGATTCGGCCACGCCGTTGCCATCGTTGGGATTCGCTGCGGGAGCGAAACGAATCCCTGTGCCGTATAGCACCAGAATGTTCGGGCGTCCGTTGACCAGCACATCAAACGGCGGTTGCTGGAAGCTGACGCCGTCGCTCGTCGTTTGAGCCGCTGCATCGCCAGTTCCCGAAGCGTTGGCCGTAAAGATGGCCGGAGCCGCCGCGACAATTTGAATGTTGCCAAGCGAATAATTGCCAAGCCCATTGCTGACGATGATCGTCGCCGAACCGGGTTCGACGCCTGACGGAACGACGAAATTGATCTGCGTCGGCGAAACGAAAAACAGCGGCGCGGGAATGCCGTTCACGGTCAGCATGGTTTCGGCCAGACTGGTTGGCAATGGAAACGATTGCGCGATTTCGATGCGCGGCGCAAGGTTCGATCCGAATGCCGCCGCGATTGATTCCGCAGCCAGCGGAGCGTTACGGAAATCCGCCGCGTTGACGGCGGCCACCGGCGCGGTTTGCACAACGGCAATCTGCACGACTTTGACATCGCTGAGCGCATCGTCCGAAGCCGTGAAGCTGACGCTGAGATTGCGGCCAACGTCACCGGCGGTCGGAGTCCAGCGGAACGTGCCGCGCGCGCTGTTGCTGGTGTCGTTCGTGGCGCTGAACGTCGCCCCATCCGGCAATCCCGATGTCGTAATCGTCACCGGCACGCTCGAACCCAAATCCTGCGCCGAAACGACGAAGCTCAGTTCAATTCCCGGCAGGGCGATTTGCTGCGTGGCGGGCACAACCATCAACGGCGGTTGATTCGGCGAAACAATCGTCAATCCGTTCACCAGAAAACGTTCGTTGGTGGCGACGGTCGGCGTTCCTGTTCCGGTGTTTCCGCCTGCGGTGTAGACAAATCCGCCCAGCGCTGCGCTGCCCTGGCGCGCGCGCGAAGTGGGCAGATTGTACGAACCATCCAGCGACAACCAGCGGTCAGCGGCAAAATCGTAAACATCCACAGCGTTGATCGGAACGCTGTTGGCGTTTTCGCCGCCGATAATCAACCAGTAGAGCCGACCGGACGAATCCTGGGCCAGCGCGTTGTTGGCGTACCAGCGTTCGCGCGGAGCGTCCGCAATCGGCGACCATTGTTGTGTGGCGAAATCGAAAACTTCGCCGCTCAGCAGCATTCCCGACGGCCCGCGACCGCCTGTGACATACAACTTGCCTGCGGCAAAAACCGATTCGTGCGCGAATCGCGCCGCGCGCATTGGCGGCATGACCGTCCAGGTGTTGGTTTGAATGTTGTACATCTGGGCGTTGTCCAAGCCTGAAACCACCACGTCGCTGCCGCCGGTCATGAAATACCGATTGTTTGTCGTATCGGCTGCAACCGCGAAAGCGTGAACTCCAACCGGCGGTTCGGCCAGTTTCGCCCAACTGTTTCCGGCAATGTCGTAAACGTGATGACTGCGATCCGCTTCGGACGTCACTGTGATGCCGCCCGGCATGTAGATTTTGCCGTTGATGGCCACGGCTTTGCCGGAATTGAGCGGTGTAGGCAAGGGAGCCAGCGATTCCCACGTCGGAGTCGCCGCTGCCGGATCGAGGCGCTGAACCGTCGTCAGAGAATTGGCGTTGCTGGTCGTGGTGCGTCCGCCGATTTGATAGATGTATTTGCCGTCGCTGGCTGCGGCCAGACGGTTCAACCCTGTTGGCAGCGGCGTTTGCGATTGCCAGCGCGATTCGATGGCGAAATCGCTGGTGGAAAAGGCTTCGGTTTCCGCGCCTTCGTCGTCCACGGCCACCACGCGCAATCGTCCGGCGGTGGTGGCGACGTTGTTCGGAATCACCCAGTTGAACGACAACGATTCGCCGCCCAGATCGGCAATGTTGGCAAGCAACTGCGGCGTGGTCGTCGTGTTGCGATATAACGCCACGCGATGCCGCACGACGCGGCGATTGTCAGACGATTGCCAGCGCAAAGGCGCGACCGAGCCGGTGAAAAGTTTTTCGCCGCCGGTCGGCGCAATCACTGCAACGGTCGGCGGCGTCAACGCAGTGTAGGTGAATCCGCCCATGACTATTTTTTCAGCCGACGCCGAATTTCGCACCGTCACGTTCACCGCGCCGGTCGCACCGGCTGATGGCGTCGTAACGCGCAAGGTGTTTGCGTTGATGAAGGTTCGCGCGGCGTTTTGCGCGCCAAACAGCACGGTTGTTTCCGGCGAAAAGTTCGATCCGTTGATGGTGACGACGGTTCCGCCGCGCGTCGAACCGGAATTGGGCGAAATTCCCATCACGTCGGGCGCTCCGGTGGTTGTGCCGTTGGTGTAGTAAGTAAAGGCATTCGACAAGGTCACTGCGCCGTATCGAGTTTCAACGCGAACGGCGGCTTTGCCGGCAGCTTGCGACGGAGTGTTGACGGCGATGGCCGTGCTGCCAAGCGCGCGGATGTTCGACGCGGCAACGCCGTTGAAAAAGACTTTGACATCGCCGGTTTCGGTGAAATTGACTCCGCTGATTGTCACAGTCGTGTTGCCCGCCGGTGAACCGAAGGCCGGGGTCAAGCCTGTAATCATTGGAGCCAGCGTACTCGGCTGCGGAATGAACGCCGGATCGGACGAACGCGCGATGATGCGAATGTCGTCAATCGTCCAACCGTCGGCGATGGAAGTCGCGGCAGTGCGAAAGCGAATTCGCACGCGCGATTTTCCGGCCAGCGCATCCAGTTTCAGCACGACTTGATTGAAGGTCGCTGAAGTTCCGGTAAAGGCTGTCACGCGATGCCACGTCGCGCCGTCGTCGAGGGAAAATTCCACGTTGCCGTAATCGGAGCCGCTGGTGAACGCATAACGATGCGCGAAGGTCAGCGTCACGCCGACGGCTTGCGATAAATCCAGCAGCGGCGACACCAGCGAAGCATTGGTTCCGGCGACGTAACTGCCGTTCGGGCTGTCCGTCCACGAACGCGAACCAGACGCCGACGCGGTTTCGGCAATCGCCCAGGTGCTGGCCGGAACGCCGGACACGCTCCACCCAAGATTGCCGTTTTCCACCGAATCATCGAAGACGGTTTTTTCGCCGACGATTTCTGATTGCGCCGTGATTTCCGCCGTTGCGCCGTTGCCGTTGTTGGCGTCGTTGTAAGTGACGATGATTTTATCGCGCGCCGAAAGCGACGCCTGCAACTGGCCGTCGCCAGGCGTTGCCGCTCCGGCCACCACGCGCAAGCTGGAATTGTAAGCGCCCAGGTATTGAGCGTCGGCGCTCATAGTCACGGTTTCTTCATCGCCCGTGACCGAACTGCGAATTTTGACGGTTTGAGTTCCCGTCGCGTTCCGGTCGCCCAACGCGAGCTGGATCGTTTCGCCCAGCAAATAAGATTTCCGGTCGAATTGGACAATGCCCAGATCGCTGCAAAACGGCGGCAGATCGAACGCCTGCGACGGCACGGTGTCGCGCGCGTCCAGCGTCGTCGCCGAAAAGCCAAGGCCGCGTTTGGCGAAAGCCGTCCACAGCGCGCATTGATTGACGCCGCCGTTGTTGACCCGGTCGGCCTGCAGAATCGAATTGCGCGAATCAAGAAACGAAGGCGTCGGCGGCGACAGTTTCATGCCGTCCACGACCAGTTGAAGGCTCTGGCGCTGGCCTTCGGTGTAACCGAGTTTGCGAATCAACTGCGCGCGCGCTTCCAGCAATACGTTGCACCAGATTTCGCCGACTCCGTGCGGCGCGACGCTGTTGGCGATGTCGGCGTAATTCAGCGGATAAACCGATGGATTCGTGCTGTATGGAAACCGGCGAATGCCGCGCGTGTAATTGCCGGTGGCAAATTGGCCGACGGCGTAACTGCCGTCCAGATTGTCGGATTCCGAAGCCAGCAACACGATGCCGAAATAATCCGACCAGCCTTCGCCCATTTGTTGAAAACCGGTCAGGCTGCGAACCAGACGAATGCTGGTTCCGTGCGTCAATTCGTGAATGATGATGCCCTGATCGAAATCTCCGTCGCGTTGCGGCGTGCCAGTCCACAAAAACATCTGCATGCGTCCCGGCAAACCATCCGCCGGAGTCGAAAAATTGGCGTTGTTGGTTCCGCTGCCGTCCTGCACTTCGGCGCGAACGGCGTCGTTGCCGAATCCTCCGGCATTGAAATTATTCGTTTGGAAATTTCCGGCGGCTTCGTTGAAACCGAACAGGTACAAAATGTCGTGATAACGATTGACCCAGTAAAACACATTGGCCAGCGCGGCTTTTTGATTGTCAGGAGTGGTGGGCGCTGCTGTCAGGTCGAGCGGGAACGAAAAATTGCTGTCCGGCACGGTCAATCGCGGCACATCGTCCGGTTGATTGTTGCTGTCGCGGTCAAGATAAGTGTCGGTGTTGTTGCTGGTGAATGTAGTGGGCGATTGTCCGTTCCACCAATCGTTGCGCGAATCGTTCGCCGTATAAATCGTCGAGCCGTTGTACGGAGCCGCGCGAAACGGCAATTCTTCGCGCTGAACAATCGGCGGATTGGCGCTGACAACCGGCAAATTCGGGCGCGGACTTTCTTTGGTGAACACCAACCCGCGCGGATTCGGTTGAGCCTGGTAAAAGACGTTCGTAGCTCCGCCTTCAGGCGGCAGAGTGGTTAGTGAAGGATAGGTATTGAAAGCAGGCACGGAACCGCCAACATGATCGTCAAAACAATACGAAGTCAGGTTGTGGCGATAGAGCAATTCGCCGCTGTTGGCATCCACAACCATCTGATAAACGTCCGGCGTTTCGTTCAGCCACAATTCAAATTCCCACGCCAGCCGCAATTGATCGTTCAGAGCAGGGAAGTACACTAACTTCGCTTCGATGTCGCGCCCGAATTTTGCGGGCAATGACAATTTTTGGTTCAAGGCTCGCCCAGCGGCAACGGTTTTAATGCTGGCTTCGCCGGTCAATTCCATGTCGGCGTAATCTGCCGCGCGACGCAACGCAGCGTTGGCCGTCAAACGCGGACGAGCGAAATTGACTGCGCGCGCCGCGGCGGGAATCAATTCGCCGCTTGCCGTAATCAGCGATCCGAATCGGTCGAAATGAAAGCTGTAATCAGCTTGAAAAACCTCTATGCCGTTGATTTCCTGTTGCAAGGTCAGATGCGTCACGCCGTTGTGATCGGTTCGATACCGGCGCGCCACGCGCAATCCGTCCACTTCGTCATCGCGCAATTCATACAGATCGTTGTTTTGCTTCAGAAAGAATCTGGCTCCGGCTTCGACATCGGCGGTTTCGGGAGTCAGGTTTTGCGTGAAACTGAACACGCGACTGGGCGCGTTGGTCAGACTGCTGAACTGCATTTCGACGCTCGGACGTTCGCGGCGCAACCGGGAATTGCGCGCCGGAACCAGCCGGCGACCTTCCGCTTCGGCGGCTTTGATTTCGGCGGGCAACGCGGGCAATGACCGGTTCAACCCGGCGCGAACGTCGAAATCTTCCTGCCGTTGAGGCTCGCGCCGTTGAGTTTGCAACTGCGACACAGTTTCCGGTTGGCGCTGCGCCTGAGCCGTGAAGATGAGCGAGACAAAGATGCTGATGGCGACGAATGTAGACAGATAAAGAATTCTTTTTTTCATGTTGAAAGCTTTCAGTGGAAATCTATAAAGGCAGGTGTTTCAGTTTGCTGGCACGACTGAAGCGCGCCAAAGCGAACTCACAACCGCGCGGAGTATAAAACCGGTTACGCAGTGGCACAACGACTAAGACCAACCATCGCTTCTCTGGTTTCGCTCTCTGACTTACAATCCCGGCCATGGCAACCAAAGGATCACGCACCGTTTTCGCCTGTCAGAATTGCGGCTTCCAATCGCGCAAATGGATGGGCAAATGTCCCGATTGCGGCGAATGGAATTCGTTTGTCGAAGAGCGCGAACGCCCCGTCGGCAAGGATTCCACCAGCACGGCCCGCGTAGGCATCAGTTGGCGCGACAGCAAACCCATCGCCTTCACCGAAATCGAAGCGCAGGACGACGCGCGCGAAGTCACTGGCATCGAAGAATTCGACCGCGTGCTTGGCGGAGGCATAGTGCCGGGTTCGTTGGTGCTGATCGGCGGCGAACCGGGCATCGGCAAATCCACGTTGCTCAGTCAGGTGGCCGATAAGCTAAGCGCGGTTTACGGCCACGTGCTTTACGTTTCCGGCGAAGAAAGCGAACGGCAGATCAAACTGCGCGGCGAACGTTTGGGCATCAATCCCGCCGGGTTGTTTTTGCTGGCCGAAACCAATCTGGAACGCATCTTTGACGAAATCGAACGCTTGCAACCCAAAGCCGTCATCATTGATTCCGTTCAAACCATTTTTTCCGAAAAGCTGGAAAGCGCGCCGGGTTCGGTTTCGCAAGTACGCGAAGTCGCCGGACAGTTTTTGCTGCTGGCGAAAAATCTGGGTTTGCCGGTGTTTCTGATCGGTCACGTCACCAAAGAAGGCACGATTGCCGGGCCGAAGGCTCTGGAACACATCGTGGATACGGTGATTTATTTTGAAGGCGAGCGTCATCACAACCATCGCATCTTGCGCGCAGCCAAAAATCGGTTCGGCGCGGCCAATGAGCTTGGGATTTTTGAAATGACTGGCGCGGGATTGGTCGGCGTGCCGAATCCTTCCGAAGTGTTTTTGAGCGAACGACCGATTGGCGCATCTGGTTCGGCTGTGGTGGCGGCGATAGAAGGCACGCGGCCTATGCTGGTGGAAATTCAGGCGCTGGTCAGTTCGTCGAAATTCGGAACCGGGCGACGCACGACGCAAGGCGTGGAAATCAATCGCGTAGCCTTGCTGGTGGCAATGCTGGAAAAACGCGTCGGCTTTCATCTGAGCGGCGACGACATTTTCGTCAATCTGGTTGGAGGTATTGCGCTGAACGAACCGGCGGTGGATTTGGGCATAGTGGCGGCGGTGACTTCCAGTTTTCGCAACATTCCGATCAATGAACACACGATTGTCTTTGGCGAAGTCGGCCTGGCCGGAGAAGTACGCGCCACCAGCCACGCAGCCATTCGTTTGCGCGAAGCCGCTCGGATGGGATTCAAACGAGTCATCCTGCCGAAAAACAATTTGACCGGCTTGCCCGAAGACGACCGGCTGGAAATGATTGGCGTGCGGTCGGTCGCCGATGCGCTGGATGCGTTGTTTTAAGTTCAGAGTTCGCACTTCAGCGTGTTTCAGCCAAACCAATGCGACGAAGCGTGAACTCTGAGCTTCTTGCAAGTTTGGGCAGCCGTCCGTAAACTCGCGCCCGATTCAAACAATCCCGAACGACACTTCGCAATCATTTTTTTTGAGGACATTTAAGATGGGTGTGTTTAACCATTGCGGCCAAACGAGGCTTGGCGTTTTGGTGCTGTTGGCTGGTTTGCTGTTGGGCAATGCCTGCTCCGGGGCGGGTTCGTTGAACGAAGCCGCGTATGTCGTGCCGGAAAAGATTCGATTGAAAAATTCGACGGCTCAGGCTGCGCGCAACATCGGCGAATTGAAATCCGGCGACCGCGTGACCATCACCCAACGCAGCAAATCCGAAGACGGAACTCCGTGGGTCAACGTCAAGGCAGGCAACGGACAGGAAGGTTGGGCCGAAACAAAATACTTCATCAACGAAGAGATTGTCGTTCAATCGCGCAAGATGGCCGACGAAATCAAAGGCATACAGACACAGGCCATCGGCAAATCGAAAGCGACGTTGAAGCTGCGACTGACGCCGGATCGAACGACGGAAGACAACGTCGCGGCTCCTTTGCCTGCGGGGACGATCATGGAAATCGTCTCGCGCGAACGGAAACCCCGCCCGTCATCGCTGGATCAGAAAGCGGACAGCGCCGAAGGAGCAGTTTCGGATTCAAAGCAGGAAACGAAATACGATGAATGGCTGCAAGTGCGATTGGCCGGGTTGACAGTGTTGCCCGCCGGATGGATTTACGGCGGATCGGTGGAATTGGATATTCCGGGCGAAATTCTATACTTCGTGTCCGGCGGTCGGCGCATTGTCGGATGGCAGAAACTCGGCACGGTTCACGGCGACGACAGCCGCACGGGCGATCATTTTCTGGTGCTGGAACGAAAGGTGTCGGGCGCGGATGAACGAGCGGATTTCGACCGCATCAAAGTGCTGGCCTACGACGCGCCTTCCCGAAATTACACCACGCCGTTCCGGGAAGATGTGATTGGACGCTTTCCCGTCACGCTGAAAATGGAAGGGCAGACGGGCAGTTTTCGCACCATTTTGCTGGATAAAAGCGACGCGAAACAGGAACTCGATTACACGGTCGAAATTTCCAGCAATAAAGTCAGAGTGGCCAAACCCGCCGCTCAAAAAACAGACAAGAAATAAGAAGGAGATATGTTTAGATGGCCGATACTGGCAATCAATTACTCAATTACCTGGGCAAGTTGAACGACGCCGACTGGGCGAAATTCGTCGCAGAGCTTCAACCGGCGATTCATCCGGTTGACCAGAAAGCCACGCGAATCTGGTTTGCATTCTTTCCCGTCAAATTGAACAAAGCGCTCAGTCAATCCGACGATCCCGAAACCATGGCGAAAAAGTTGATTTTGAAGGGGCATTATCGCTTGGCCGATCAGGTGGATTCGTCGGCGGAGTTTTTGTACGGCTACCGGTACTGGCCGCAGGTCAAACAGGCTGTTGTGCTGCACGCCGAAAGTGGAATGCAAACGCCGCTCGACGCGCAAATCCGTGACGTAGCCCGCAAAGTCGCTGGCGAAGTCAACGCGTCGGTTTCGCTGTTGGTCGGCATTACCGCTGTGGCGTTTGGCGCTTTGGCGCAAGTCGGTCTGGACGTTTTTCGGCAACCGGCGGCTGCCGGACGATACGGTTCGTTGTGGAAAAAACCTCCCGATCAAATCGTTGCCGACCGCGCCAAAGACGATGGCCAGGGGCTTTTCGGGTTTTTGCGTTCGGTCAATAAAACCTTCACGGTGACTTACCGGGAATACGAACCCGGCTGTTCGTTCAAACTCATCAACGATCAGGACGTGACGATGGCCGGTCGCAAATACGAACGCGATTATCACGCCGAAGACGCACGTTGCATGCCAGGCGAAGGGCCGATTCCGGTCGAATGCCGCGCGGCTTCGTGCGGAACCTGCTGGGTAGGCGTGCTGTCGGATGCGAGCAAGATTTCTCCGCCGAATCAGCGCGAGAAAGATCGCTGGCGATATTTCGGCTACGAAGGTTTCACAGGCGAAGCCGATTCGCCGATTCGACTGGCTTGCCAGATGAAGGCGCAGGGCAATGTCTCGCTGGTCATCGCTCCATGGAATGGAATGATAGGCAAGTTGGATGAAACGGAAAAAGCGGCTGCCGCTGCGCTCTAAACTCCGGTTTTGACCCGTTTGAACTGCGCGGCCAGAGTTTATGCTCTGGCCGTTTTCAATTTGACCACAGCTTTTCTCAAAAGTCCGTTGCTGAAAACTTACCGGCGCTGTGCTGCAATCGAACTTTAATCTTGCGCGAAAGTTCTGTAATGGACAAACCAGCGTTTGCAAACTTTTACAGGAAATACTGCTTTCTTTTTCTGGGCTGAGTCTTTAATATCTGCGCCGAAATTCACCGCTTTCTTAATTGAATTCATTATGGGGTTTGCAACAAAAGCAATACACGCCGGGCAGGAACCTGACCCGACAACCGGTGCCGTCGCCGTTCCGATTTACCAGACTTCGACGTATGTTCAGGATGCTCTGGGGCGTCATAAAGGTTACGAATACGCGCGAACGCAAAATCCGACGCGCCTGGCACTGGAAAAAAATCTGGCTGCGCTGGAAGGTGGATTGGCTGCTCATTGCTTCGCTTCGGGAATGGCGGCGATTGACACCGTGCTGAAGCTGCTGAAAGCAGGCGATCACGTCATCGTTTCCGACAACACCTACGGTGGAACGTATCGTTTGTTCGAACGTGTGATGCGCGGCTTCGGATTGGATTTCAGCTACGTGGACACCACCGAAGCGATTCATGTGGAAAATGCGCTGAAGCCCAATACGCGAATGATCTTTGTCGAAACGCCGACCAATCCGATTATGGCTGTGGCCGATCTGGAAGGAATAGGCCGATTGACCAAAGCCAATGACGTTCTGTTGGTGGTGGACAACACCTTTATGAGTTCGTTTTTCCTGCGTCCGATTGAATGGGGAGCGGACATCGTGGTGCATTCGACAACCAAGTATTTGAATGGTCACAGTGACAGTGTGGGCGGCGTCGTCGTGACCGCAAAACCCGAAGACGCCGAGCGAATCAATTTTTTGCAAAATGCAGTCGGCGCGATTCTTTCGCCGTTTGATTCCTTCCTGGTGATGCGAGGAACCAAAACACTGGCCATTCGCATGCGCCAGCACGACGAAAATGGTCGCGCAGTCGCCAGCTTCCTCGCCGAGCATCCCAAAGTGCAGAAGGTGTATTACCCTGGGTTGGCTCAGCATCCGCAACATGAACGCGCTCGAACTTTGATGTCCGGTTTTGGAGGAATGATTGCCTTTGAAACGGGTTCTCTTGCGGCAGCGCGAGGTGTATTGGATAATGTGCGCCTCTGCGCACTTGCTGAAAGCCTCGGCGGCGTTGAAACCTTGATCTCCCATCCGGCGACGATGACACACGCTTCAGTCCCGGCAGATCAACGCGCACGGTTGGGCATTTCGGATGGTCTGGTGCGAATTTCTGTGGGAATAGAAGATGTCGAAGACATCATCGCGGATTTAGACGCGGCACTCGAGCGAGCGTAGAACACAGTGAAAAAGTGAACTGTGAAAAGTGACAAGCAGAAGTAAAATACTCACGAATCACAAACCGCTCATCACTCATCACAAACTTTATGGCCGAGCTTCCAACCATCAATTTAGCACTTTATGCTCAGACAGACGTGGGCATGGTGCGCAGCGGCAATGAAGATAACTTCCTGATTCTGGACCTCTCGTCCGGTAAAAGCTGGACTGCCAACGAGGAAGAGCCGCAAGAACTTCTTACTTACGCACAGGGATATTACGGGACATTGCTGGCGGTTTCAGACGGCATGGGCGGTGCCCTGGCTGGTGAAGTCGCTTCCAGAATGGCGGTAGAAACCGTGCGTGACCGAATGTTGCAGCTACAAGCTCATGACATTTACGGAAAGATGCCTTTCCACGAACGCATGCGACTGGCGGTCGAGGAAGCCAATCTGGTCATCCACTCTGACGGGCAAACCAATCAGGCTCATCGAGGACTGGGCGCAACGTTCACTGCGGTCGGCATCAACGGCAACAATCTTTATTTTGCGCAAGTCGGCGACAGCCGGGCTTATCTGATCCGGCAAGGGGATATCAGCCGCGTCACCAAGGATCAATCGCTGGTGCAACAATTGATTGACGCCGGGCAAATCACCGAAGAAGAAGCCGAAACGCACAGTTACCGCAATGTGATTTTGCAGGCGCTCGGCGCGCACAACAACGTCAACGTTGAAGTGAATAAAGTGGAGCTTTGCCAGTTGGATACCCTGGTGCTGTGCAGTGATGGGTTGTCCGGCAAAATGCACGCCGAGGATATTGCCCGTGTCGTCATTGCCGCCGGCGATTTCAAATCCGCTTGCCAGTCGTTGATCCATCTGGCCAACGAACGCGGCGGAGAAGACAACATCACAGTGGTCATTGCGCAGTTTTCCGGATCGGGGTTGCCGCTTCCGAACGGTTCGGTGGAACCGGAGGGGCTGGCACGGTCGCCGGATACGCCAACCGAGATCAGTTGGAATACGGGAGCTAAAACCGACCCGTTGAATCAAGTAAATCTGGCGGCGTCTGAATCAGACGCCGCCCAGCGAGCAACAGAGCCGCTGCCCATCCCGCCCCAGCAAGCCATTTCGTTTACAGCCCCGTTACAACGCGAGATTTCTGAGCGCAAACGAACCAACGATCTTTCTGATCGCGTCGAACCGATCACTGCTGTTTTTTCGGTCGAAGATTTTGAAAGTGACTTGTCGCACTCTGCCGGACAAGGTGCTTCTCAGACTGCGCCGCTCGGAGCGCGGCACACTGCGGCGCTGACCGACGAATCGCCTGCGCCTGTGGCCAGTAAGCCTGCTGAAGCTCCGCCCGGCAACAATGGTTCGCCAAAAAGGTCGAAAAACTCCAAAACCAATCTGGCGATTTTTATCGGGTTGCTGATTTTGGGGATTACGGGATTGGTGTTTGTCGCTACGACGTATGTCAGCCGTCAGAAAGCCGAATCCGAAGCCAAACAGCAGGAAAACGCGCGCGATGACGAAGAACGGCAAAAAGAAAGACAAAGCAACATTGAGCAGGTCAGGATTAAAATTGCCAGGCTGCGGAATCAATTGGGGGCGAGCACCAAGCCATCGCTCGAAAACAAGCTTGAAGGCTGGCGAAACAAGTTGAATGAATATGACCAGCAGCTTGATGAGCTTGCCAACAAATCTTCCGACTCTGACGATGTCAAAAACGTTTGCACGAAAATCGAGCGGGAGATTCAGAAAATTGAAGAAGAATTCAACAACGCTCAGGGATTGATTCCTTCGCGCAACCTCAACCGCGCGCCAGTAAAGCTCTAATTCGGGTCTTTCTTCGGCTCCTGGTAACACCCATCGTTACAGAACACGACCAGCACAGACCGCACACCCGCCACCGTTCTCACTCCCGAAACCAGATTGCTGACATCCACAGTGTGATTCCTGGGAATTTTCAACGTCACCATCCCATCTTTTACGTCATACTTCACTCCGGACCAATCGTGATGCTCGAAAAACAATTCCGCAAGGTCTCGATAAACGCCGTCGTCATTGCGTCGAATCATCGAAACGGTTTTTCGACCGCTCAATCGCCCGCCGCTTTTTATGCCCTTGACGGAGGCTTGTGCGCCTTCTTTGGATTTTGTCGCCGCGTAACTGCCTGCGTCCCAGGTTTTTTCCAGACCGTACCGAGTGCCTTCCTTTGTTTTTGACGCGACGTAACCACCCGCGCGCTGGGCTATGTTTGGATCGTCAGGATCGGGCGCTGGATAAGGCAAGCCCAGCTTTTCATACGTCGAGGGATCAATTCTGCCTGTGACCCGCAGCGAATTGGCGCTTTGGTATTCACGGACGGCGTCGCTGGTAGCGGCGTCCAATTTGCCTGTGATGCCGGATTTCAGAAAACCCAGGCGGCGCAATTCCACCTGAACGGCGATGACTTCGTTCTTGTTGATGCGGGCGTCGGCAGGCAGTTTGGACCCGGCGGATTGCGCCCGGGTCAATCCCGTCAAAACACACAGCACGGCCAGAAGGCAGATGCAGCGAAGGAAATTATTCGAGATGGTTGGAGCCATGGTCGGAATTCTCATCGGCTTTCTTCTCCCGTTTGCGCGTTTCGCGCGGAATCTGGATCCGATATTTGCGAATCTTGCTGTACAGGCGCGGGCGGTAAATTCCAAGAATTTGCGCCGCCGCCTGTTTGTTGCCTTGCGTGCGTTTGAGCGTTTGTTCGATGACGACGCGTTCGATTTCTTCCAACGTCATGTTCGGCGGAATATAAAACGATTGCGGTTCCTGTTCGTCGTTGTGAATGCCGAACGGCAAATCCTCCGGTTCTATGCGCGACCCTTTGGCCAGCAGCACGGCGCGTTCGATGGCGTTCTGCAATTCGCGCACATTGCCCGGCCAGCGATGCGAAAACACACGTTGATACGCCAGTTGCGTGAATCCTTGCAGCGGACGGTTGTATTTGTCCTTGAACTTGTGGAAGAAAAAATCCGTCAGCAGTTGCAAATCTTCCGCGCGTTCGCGCAACGGCGGAACGTTGATGGTGATGGTCGAAATTCGGTAGAACAAATCTTCGCGCATCAATCCTTCCTTGATCGCTTCGCGCGGTTCGCGGTTGGTGGCGCAAATCAGACGAAAATCCGCTTCAAAGGTTTCTGTCGAACCGACCGGGCGATACCGTCGCTCTTCCAGAACGCGCAGCAATTTGGGTTGCAACTCGATAGGCATTTCGCCGACTTCGTCCAACATCAAACTGCCGCCTTTGGCCTGAGCCACCAGCCCCGAACGGTTTTGAATCGCGCCGGTGAAGGCTCCTTTGACGTAGCCGAACAATTCGGCTTCGATCAATTCTTTCGGCAACGCTGAACAATTCACCTTGACCAGTTCGTTCGATGCGCGCAGCGAATTGAAATGAATGGCATTGGAAATCAGTTCCTTGCCTGTGCCGGATTCGCCGATTATCAGCACGTTGGCGTCGCTTTTGGCCACGCTGGCAATCGTTTCGTAAATCATCTGCATGGCTTTGGAGCCGCCGATGATGCTGGAAAATTCCTGCTTCTGAAAATGTTTGCGCAGGCTTTCCGATTCGCTGACCAGCCGCTGGCGTTCCAGCGCTTTTTCAACCAGCAGCAGAATCTGTTCCGGCTCGAACGGTTTTTCGACGAAATAAAACGCGCCGGATTTGGTCGCTTCGACGGCTTCGGAAACCGTCGCGTGACCGGTGATGACTATGACTTCGGTGTCGGGCGCGCGTTCTTTGACCAATCGCAGCAGCGACAATCCGCCTTGCCGGTCGTCCGGCAGTTGCAGATCGGTAATGACCAGATCGGGCAAATCGGGCGCGTTTCGTTCCAGGATCGCGCGCGCTGCGCCAAAGCTGGGGGCAGTTTCCACTTTGTAACCTTCGGCGCCGAGCAGCAACCGCAATCCGTCCGTAATCGAAGGTTCGTCATCCACGACCAGTATTTTGTTGTCACTTTTCAAGGGCAAGTCTCTCCGACAATCTCACCTGTTTCAAATCTCAAATCCTTATCGTCAACCTGACTTCCGTGCCTGTCAGGTCGGAATCTGCGACAGCCATCGCGGCGAGTTGGCCGCCGTGCGCTTCGATAATCCGTCGAGCCAGCGCCAGATTCAAAGACGTTTTATTCATACGTTCACTGCCGGCAATTTGGAACAGCGATTCGTGTTGTTCGGCGCTCAATGGTTCGCTTTCGTTGACAATCGAAAGCCGCGCTTCTCCGTCGCCGTTTTGCAAATTCACCTGCATCCGTCCGTTTTCGCGCGAAGCATCCACCGCGCGGGAAACCAATGCGTCAACCGCCTGAAGCATTTGTTGCGAATCCAGTTTGACTCTTTGCAGGGCCGTTGAATCTTCGACCAGATTCGTTTCCACGTTCAATCCGCGTTCGGCGATTCGCTGTTTATGCTGATCAACAACCTGTTTCACGAGCGAGCGGAAATCGGTTTCCAGCAACACCAATTCGATGGGGCGCGTCAGCTTGCCAATCAGGTTGGCGTTTTCCGTCATCTCGTTGATGCTCTGGGTTATCTTGTCCACGATTTCCAGCCCTTCAGTCAGATCGGGGTGAGCCGCAAATCGTTTTTTCAAATACGCGGCATAAAGCTTCAAGCCTCCCAACTGGTTTTTGAAGTCGTGAATCAATCGCGCAGTTGCGCGCCCCACTTCAGCCAGCACCGCCTGTTCGTTGTTGCCGTCAGAGCCATTCATATTGGTCAGTCGTTTCATTCGATGAAACTGGGGGGAGGCGTGAAAAGAAGACTTTCTGCTTTCGTGCCGCAACTTCAGCGGGCGTATGCTAACAAACCGACCTGCTGATGAGAAGTTCATCAAAACCCGCAGGCCGGAGGCGCTGCGTACCCAGTTTAAGGACATTCCGGCACACCGTCTTTCATGAAGCTGCGATGCCAGACGCCTGGCGCGTAAGTATTTTCAGTCAGCACGGGCGTGCGGCTTTCCAGATCAGTGCCGGAAAACGAAAGCCGGAATCGAACCTTGCCGTCGCTGGTCACTTCGCGTTCAAAGCGCTCGCGTATGCCCTGTTGGCTATAAGATCGCGTCGCCAGACAGAAGCTCTTTTTCTGATCGTTGAAGTTGGCATAACCGGGAATCATCTCGACCGTCAGGTTGTAAGTGACGCCGGCTTTGAACATTGGCCTCCCGCTGAAAAAAAGTTGTTGCGGCGACTGCAAGCCTTCGGGCAGCGGTTCGATGTGGCTGCGATACAGCCGCAGATTCATGGCTCCGGTGTAAGTGTTGGGGATTCGTTCGGGAAACGCCTGCGGATAAGGCGAATACTGACCATCCACCGGAAATCGAACTGAATACTTCAACCGAACGCCAATCGGGTTTCCTTTTTCCGACAGCAGCGGTTCGTCCGACCAGTTGGTGATTTGAGCGCGCACGATTTTGTATTCTCCGGCGACGGCGTTTTTGTCCCAATCCTGTGGTTGAGGTGTCGGTTGCACGCCGCCCGGAACATCGGGTTGCGCGTTGGCTGGTTCGGTGGCGAGCGGGCGCACCAGCCAGAAAAACACACGCTGAAATCGTTTGCCATTAGTGTCGCGTCCGCGCGCGCGAATGCGAAACGGCTGGTCAGGCGTTTCCATCAGCAAGGTGAAATTGTACGGATTGGAAAAATCGCTTTGGCGAATCTTGAGCGGCGCAATCAATTCGCCCTGTTCGCTGATGGCTTGAAATTCCAGCGCTTCGATGTTGAAGCCTGAGGCATACACCTGTGCCTGTTGGCGCGAACCGCGCACCGGCTGGAATTTGTCGAGCTGGTGAATCAGATTGCGCGCGAAAAACTGCATGCAGCAGATATACAATTCGCCCTGCGCCCAGGCCGCCGCTGTGAAATCGCCTGAACCGACAATGCGCATCTTCCACAGCCCCGGACGCGGGTCCCACATTGCCACGGTTTTTTTGCCGTTGAATTCGGTGACGGCGATGTTCGGTTCGGTGAGCGGAATGGCTCGATCTGAGGGAGAAATCAATTCCAGTTTGAAATCGCCGCTGGAGCGAACGGAGAAAAACACGCGCAACACGCCGACTTCGACAGGGACTTCGATGTCCCGCGTTTCGCCAGCCCGCGTTTCGTCGGAAAGCTTACCGGTCAGCAGTGTGATGTATTGCTGGTTCGGGTCTTCCTGCGCAATCGCAGCACGGGACAGCGGAATGAATGCCGTCGCAACCAGAAGAATGGCGGTTGCGGAAAAAAACAACAGGGATCGCCGCGCGGAGTTCAGAATCATGATTTTAAGTTTCCGTATGATGCTCAAGAATTTCAGCCAAGTGTCAATGATGTGATGGAGACGAAAGATTACCACTCTTGTTTTGAGGACGCGAGCAGGTAACCGTCGTCGTCTGATTTGCCGGTTGTCATTTACAAATTGATTGGCGATACTCGCCGCTTCAATCTGACTGACTTTTCACCACCTATTGACGGCAATTGCATGGAAATTCCAAAGACTTACGAACCAAAAGATGTCGAAGACCGCTGGTATCCATTCTGGGAACAAGGCGGTTATTTTTCGCCTGAACACACCACCGATCCGAAAGCCAAAGTGTTTTCGATGGTCATTCCTCCGCCGAATGTGACGGGGTATTTGCACATGGGACACGCGCTGAATCACACGCTGCAAGATGTGCTGGCGCGTTGGCGGCGAATGGCGGGCGATTGTGTGTTGTGGCTTCCCGGAACCGACCACGCTGGCATCGCCACCCAAATGGTTGTCGAACGCCAATTGGTGGCAGAAGGCGTCAAGCGCCAGGATTTGGGACGCGAAAAATTCGTCGAACGCATCTGGCAATGGAAAGAACATTCCGGCGGCACGATTCAAAAACAGATGCGCGTGTTGGGCGAATCGGTGGATTGGTCGCGCGAACGTTTTACGATGGATGACGGATTGTCGAACGCGGTCAAGGAAGTGTTCGTGCGGTTGTACGACGAAGGATTGATTTATCGCGGCGAGCGCATGATCAACTGGTCGCCCGGATTGCAAACGGCGATTTCCGATCTGGAAGTCGAAATGAAGCCGGTCAAAGGCAAGCTCTATCACATCGCTTATCCGATTGGGCGTGCCGTCAGCTCGCCGGTTGAAGGTCTGGTCGAAGCTTACGAAAACGCCAACAGTGAAGAAAAGAAATCCGGCTTGCTTACCGCTTCTGCCGTAGAGTTCATCGTCGTGGCGACGACTCGCCCGGAAACGATGCTAGGCGATACGGCCATTGCCATGAATCCTGAAGACGCCGCCGCCGGAGGTCGCTATCCATCCGTCGTTGGCAAAACGGCTGTGTTGCCGCTGGTTGGACGCGAAATTCCCTTCATTCAGGACGAAGTGGTCGAAAAGGAATTCGGAACCGGGTTTGTCAAAGTCACGCCCGCGCACGATCCGAACGATTTTGCGATGGGCAAACGTCACAACCTGGAATTTCTGCAGGTCATCGGCAAAGACGCGCGAATCACCGATGCTGCGCCGGAAAAATATCGCAACCTGGATCGGTACGAAGCGCGCAAAGCCGTGGTCGCCGATCTGGAAGCGCTGGGCTTGCTGCTGAAAGTCGAGGAATACGCGCACAACGTCGGTCATTGCCAACGCAGCGGCACGGTCGTCGAACCGCTGGTTTCGATGCAGTGGTTCATGCGAATGAAGGAATTGGCCGAACCCGCCATCGCCGCCGTCCGCGACGGGCGCACGAAATTCGTCCCGGAAAGCACCGCCAAGATTTATTTCAACTGGATGGAGAACATTCAGGATTGGTGCGTGTCGCGGCAATTGTGGTGGGGACATCGCGTGCCCGCCTGGTTCACTCCCGAAGGCGAATTTGTCGTCGCTCGTGACGAAGCCGAAGCGCGCGAACGTTTGAAAGCGCGTGGTTTGGATTCGACTGTCGAATTGACCGAAGAAAGCGACGTGCTGGACACCTGGTTTTCGTCGCAGTTGTGGCCGTTTTCTACGCTGGGCTGGCCGGAGGAAACCGAAGACCTGAAGCGGTTTTATCCCACCAACGTGCTGGTGACCGGATTCGACATCATCTTTTTCTGGGTGGCGCGAATGATGATGATGGGCCTGAAGTTCATGGGCGACGTGCCGTTTCGCACCGTTTACATCAACGCGCTGGTGCTGGACCCGCAAGGCCAGAAAATGTCAAAAACCAAAGGCAACGTCATTGATCCGCTGGACGTGTTTGCCAAATACGGAACCGACGCGGCGCGGTTCGCTTTGACGGCGGCTTCGACCGCAGGGCTGACGCTGGCCTTGCAGGAATCCAAACTGGAAAGTTCCCGCAATTTCGCCAACAAGATTTGGAATGCCACGCGGTTCGTGTTGATGAATTGCGATGAAGTTCTGGAAGCACAAGAACCGGTTGATTGGGAAACAGAACTTTCCGAACCCGAACTGGCTGACCGCTGGATTCTGAGCCGGTTGAATCGCATCGCATCGGAAGTTCACAACGCGCTTGGCGAATACCGCTTTCACGAAGCGGCGGAAGAGTTGTACCGATTCTTCTGGAATGATTTCTGCGACTGGTACATCGAATTGTCCAAGCCGTTCGTGACGGCCAAAGAGCTTGAAGATCAGTCACTGGCAGACCAATCGCTGGCCGTCAAGCGGCGCATCATTTATGTGCTCGAACGCAGTTTGCGATTGCTGCATCCGTTGATGCCTTACATCACGGAAGATTTGTGGCAGCGGCTGCCGCACAAAGGCGATTCGATCTGCACGGCGGAATTCGTTTCGCATAATTCGGCGCAACTTGACGGACGCGCCGAACGCGAAATGGCATTGGTGATCGAAACCATCACCAAACTGCGCAACATTCGTTCGACGTTCAATATCGCCCCGTCGGTTCCGTTGAAAGCCAGTGTCGTCCCGGCGGACGATGCGGCGCGCACGGTGCTGGAAAGTATGAGCGAGCACATCAAACGGTTGGCGCGCATCAACGAACTGGAATTCGTTGAAACGCTCGGAAGCGCCAAAGGCAATGCCCGCGCGGTGCTCAGCGGAGCAGAACTAGCCGTACCGCTGGAAGGTTTGGTTGATTTCGACAAGGAACGCGCGCGGCTGGAAAAAGAATTCGGCAAACTGACGGGCGAGCTGGCCGGATTGGAAAAACGGCTCGGCAACCCTGACTTCATAGCTCGCGCTGCTGCCGAAGTGGTCGCCGAATCCAAAGCGCGCTCGTCCGAGTTGGCCGATCAAATCGCCAAGTTGCGAGCCACAATAGATTCGCTGTAACACACAAAGCATAGACATAATCTGAGCTTTTTCACTGCGGGGGGAAGAGATAACGGAACAAACGGAAATAACTGAATAAACGGAATTTTCTGTCCGTTCCGTTATTTCCGTTTGTTCCGTTATCTCTCCAATCACCCTGTCCAAATGCTCAATCTATGCCCGTATTAGCCCCAAGATCATTGGAGTACGCAATGCAACCTTCTACCCCCGTAAAGTTTCGCAACAAGCTGACGCTTTTCAGCTTTGCTTTGTTCTGGTTGTTTGCCATTCAACTGCAATCCGCCGCGCAAGCTCCCGCTACGGCTTCAGAGCAGGCGACTGCGGAAGCCAAAACCGCAAGCCATTTCGATTCGATCAAAACCAGTCCGCTGGAGGTTTACGCCTTCCTGCGCGAAATGCCCAAAGGCGCTGATCTGCATCTGCATTTGTCCGGGACGGTTTACGCCGAATCATTCATCGAATGGGCGGCGACTCAACCAAACATTTGCGTTGACCCAACGACTTTCGGATTGGTGACGTGCGACGGCAACGCGGCGAAACCTCCCGCCAGCCGAGCCTTGACCGATGGCGTGCTCTATCGCCGTATGCTGTATTCAATGTCCATGTTGAATTGGGACAAGTCTGGTTTGAGCGGGCACGATCAATTCTTCGATGCCTTTGCCAAATTCGGTTCTGCCAGCGACACGCCCAGATTTGGCGATATGGTGGCCGAAGTCGCCAAACGCGCTGTTTCCGAACGGGTCAGCTATCTGGAAATCATGCTGACGCCCGACAACGGTAAATCTCGCGCAGCCGGGCGAGGCCTTGATTGGCCTGGCAACGACCTGACCCAATTACCCGCCGCGGAATTGGCCGCGTTCCTGGCCAAAAAACGCGAAGAATTGTTGGCGGGCGGCATCGTGCAACCGATTTCGCCCGGAACGACCAGCGCCATTCAGGAAACCAAAAAGAATCTGGATCAGTTGGAAACGCGGTTGCGCGAATTGCTGAACTGCGCGGATTCGGCAAAAGCCAGTCCGGCGTGCCAACTGCCGATTCGATACGTTTATCAGGTTGCGCGACTCAACGCCCCACGCGAAGCCTTTGCCCAGATGGTCGGCGCGATGGAAATCATGAAAGCCGAGCCGCGTGTCGTCGCCCTGAATCTGGTGCAACCCGAAGACGCCCGTTCCGCTATGCTCAACTTCCCGCTGCAAATGAAGATGCTGGATTACCTGCATTCGGTCGCGGAATACAAATCCGGCAACGTCACCCTGCACGCGGGCGAACTGGCTCCTGGACTGGTTCCGCCGGAAGGATTGCGCTTTCACATCCGCGATTCCATTCAGCAAGGTCACGCCAAACGCATAGGCCACGGCGTTGACGTGATGTACGAAGACAAACCTTATGACCTGTTGCGGGAGATGGCTGCCAAACGAGTGTTGGTGGAAGTCTGTTTGACCAGCAACGAAGGCATTCTGGGCGTGCGCGGCAAGGAACATCCGCTGCCGTTGTATTTGAAATTCGGCGTGCCGGTGGCATTGGCGACGGACGATCTGGGAATTTCGCGTTCTGAAATGACGCGCGAATACGCCAAAGCCGTCAACGATCACGGACTGGATTACCGCCAGTTGAAACGTCTGGCGCGAAACAGCCTGGAACACGCCTTCATAGGCGGCGGCAGTTTGTGGCGAGACGCCAACCGTTTTTTACCTGTCGAAGCGTGTCAGTCTTCATTGCAAAGCGCGACTCCGTCAGCGGCGTGCCAGTCGTATCTGAACGCCAACGGGCGAGCCAGACTGCAATGGGAACTTGAAAAGTCTTTCGCGCAATTCGAGAAAGGCTGTTGCGAAGGCTCCACGAAGTAAACTCTACAACACGATGATCAACGCTCAAGACATACCATTGATTGACGACATTGCCGCCGTTTCGCTGGCCGAAGACATGGGGCGAGGCGACATCACGTCGCGCGCCACCGTCAAACCCGGCCAACAGGCGCGCGGAAACTTCATGGCCAAACAGGAATTGGCGCTGGCCGGATTGGAAGTCGCCGATGCCGTGTTCATGCATCTCGACCCGTATCTGGAAGTCGAAACGACGGCGGTGGATGGCGAACTGGTGCCGGAGGGAAAAGTCTTTGCCCGCGTTGTCGGCGATGCGCAGATGTTGCTGGCCGCCGAACGAGTCGCGCTGAATTTTCTTCAGCGGCTTTCGGGCATTGCCACGCTGACGCGGAAATACGTCGAAGCAATCGCCGGAACCAACGCCAAAATCGTTGACACGCGCAAAACCACTCCGGGACTTCGTATGTTGGAAAAATACGCCGTGCATGTCGGCGGAGGCCACAATCACCGACTGGGATTGGACGACGGCGTGCTTATCAAAGACAACCACATTGCCCTGGCGGGCAGCGTGACGACTGCTGTCGCTCGCGCCAAAGAAGCCGCCGGTCATCTGCACAAAATCGAAGTCGAAGTGGCCACGCTCGATCAAGTCACTGAAGCCTTGAAAGCAAAAGCCGACATTTTGCTGCTCGACAACATGACGCCGGAAATGATTCGCCAGGCCGTCGAACTGGTCGAAGCGCACGAACCCGGCGAACGCCGCACGCTGCTGGAAGCGTCGGGCGGCATCACGCTCGCCAATGTTCGCGCCTACGCCGAAGCCGGAGTGGATTTGATTTCCATAGGCGCGTTGACGCATTCGGCTCCGGCGGTGGACATCAGTTTCAAGATCAAACCTGTTTGAAGTGAGTAGTCGGGAATCGGTAGTCGGCATTTGGCCAGCGCAACTACCGTCTACTGACTCCCGACTGCCGACTACTCCTGCTTATGATTACTTACAACGACATTCTCGCCGCTCGCCAACGCATTGCGGGCGTCGCTCACCGCACGCCGGTTCTGACTTCGCGGCAGTTCAACGAACTCGCCGGTTGCGAAGTCTTTTTCAAAGCCGAAAACCTGCAACGCGCCGGAGCTTTCAAGTTTCGCGGCGCGTACAACAAGATCGCTTCGATGACGGACGAAGAGCGCCGGCGCGGCGTGCTGGCGTTTTCATCCGGCAATCACGCGCAGGCCACGGCGCTGGCCGCGAAGCTGTTTGGCATTCCAGCGGTGATTGTCATGCCGCACGACGCGCCACAGATCAAAGTCAACGGCACGCGCGGCTATGGCGCTGAAGTAGTCTTTTACAACCGCTACACCGAAAGCCGCGAAGGCACAGGCGAACGCATCAGTCAGGAACGCGGCCTGGCGCTGGTTCCCCCGTTTGACGACGATTTGATTATGGCCGGGCAGGGAACTGCCGCCGTGGAATTGTTTGAAGAGGTGCCGGAACTGGATTTTCTGCTCAGCCCGTGCAGCGGTTGCGGATTGCTGGCCGGGGTGGCGGTTGCCACCAAACATCTTTCGCCGCAGACGCGCATTTTCGGCGTTGAACCCGAAGCCGGAAACGACACATGGCAATCCATGCGCAAAGGCGAACGCGTTGAAATCGAAGTTCCCAAAACCATCGCCGACGGATTGCAGACCACTGCGCCGGGAAAACTGACGTTTCCCATTGTCAAAGAACTGGTCGAAGACATTTTGCTGGTCAGCGATGACGAATTGATAGCCACGATTCGATTCATTTTGGAACGCATGAAGGTGTTGATTGAACCTTCGGGCGCAGCCGCCGCGGCTGCTGTTCTGCACCGCAAACATGACTTTGCAGGCAAACGCGTCGGCGTGGTGCTTTCCGGCGGCAACGTGGATTTGTCCAAACTCGCCGATTATTTGAAAGCCGCCTGATGGCTTTGAATCAAATCTGGAAAAATCAGAATCGCTTCACCGCAATGCCGCTCGAACCCTTTTACCGCGAATTCCAGGCAGCCTCCGCGCTTCGCTGGTTTATAACGGTCAGCCGGGCAACTCCTGCGTCTGGAACACGGCGACAAACTCCTGTTTTATTGACGACAACGGTCCGAAAATTCCTGCGGTCTATCCGAATCTGAGCGGAGCCAATCCCGGCGAACAGGTTCCGCTGTGGGCTTTCAACCAAAACATTGTGAATTGGTATCAGTACGGTCTGGGTACGGTCAGCGCCGACGGCAAACGACTCACGCCAACGCGGGCGTAGGTTTGCGTGATTTCTCCCGGCATTTTGCCCTCGCCTCCTTCTGGGAATGGCGACAATCCTGGAGACCAGAATTCCTGTCCGTCGAATCGTGGCGATGATCCCGTGGATTATTCAACCGGAGCGAGCAGGCGAGTTGTCTGCTGGGTGCCATGTTGGAGCGTTCAGAGGTTTGTCCGCAGGTGAAGAGAGGTTCGGAGTCAAAATTTGACATCCCAAAAACCATCTGTTAGCTTCGCGCACTTGTTTTTAGCGGTTAGCAAATACCTTTACGGCTTTATGGTTCAAGAAGACCGATTGTGGCGGGAAAACGGGCGTCAATTGTTGCGTGCAGGCGTGTTGATGGCGGTCGTCGGATTGTTTTTGCTGGTCAGTTCCTGCAAAAGTTTGATCGTCACCAAAGATCGTTCGATTCCCAAACTTATCACCCCGCTCGCAGAGGCCAGTTTCCATGACCTGGTGAAACAGGTTAAGCCGTTTGCCGACCTGCAATCGCTCCGAGCGCGCGTCGGCATAGTTTTTCAGGATACTGGACTCGCCGAACGTTGGCCGGAAACTGATTCGAATCTGGTGCTGATGCGACCGGATAGAATCCGGCTGATCATCAACGCGCCCATAGGCAAGATCAAAATCGCCGAAATGGTTTCGGAATCCAGCAAGTTCAAAGTCGCTCTTTATAAACAATCGCCGAGCTTTTTGATCGGAACCAACGACGCCGATTACAGCATGTGGCGCGAAAAGCTGGGTGAAAAAGCCAACAGCGGATTGGTGGCAGCCCGTCCGTTTCACTTCACCGAAGCGCTGATGATGCGTCCGCTGACGCTGAATGATTCGCGGTTCACCTATTTGATGGAAGAAGCGCTGATCGAAGAGGCTGACCCGACGCCGAAAGCGCCGAAAAATGCTCGGGTGCTGCGCAGCTTTTATGTGGTGTCCGAGATCGAACTTGGCGTGCCGGGAATGGGAACAGGAATTTCCCGCGTGACCCGTCGAATGTGGTTTGATAGAACCAGCAATTTGAGATTTGTCCGCCAGCAATTGTTTGATGCCAAAGGCACTTTGACGACCGAAGTCTATTATTACGACTACAAGAAATTGAACGAAAGCAGCGCCGATCTCTGGCCGAGCGTGATTCTGGTCAGTCGCCCTCACGATGGATATTCGGCTCGGTTGTTGTTCAATGAACTGAACTTCGAGATCAATCCTGAACTTCCTGCCGCCGCTTTTGTGCTGGAAAATATCGAAAAACTGAAAGAAGTTGATTTGGACAAACCTCCTGCGCCGTAAGTCCTAAGCGCGAACCTGCATGGACAATCTGGTAGCTTCCAACATTCGCCAACGCCCGACACGCACCTTGCTCAGCGTGGCCGGCGTAGCTTTGGGTGTAGTGCTGATTGTTTTGAACACCGGTTTGGTCGAAGGAATGCTCAATGACCGCATTCGGCGCGAACGAGGTGTCGGCGCGGAAATTCGCTTTGGTCGCAGCGGCGCGATGTTGTCGCCATCGTCCAGCAATCCTGTGGATGTGCGATATGGCGAACGTCTGATGAAAATCGAAGGCGTCAAGCTGGTCAGCCCCGTGGGGTATTACATTCAAAGCGGCAACAGCGGCTTGGGCATGGAAATTGTCGAAGGCGTAGAATTCGATTCGTATTCGACTATTACGGGAGCAAAAATCGTCGAAGGGCGCGCGCCGCAAACCGATCAGGAAGTGATGATTGACGAATTCAAGGCGCTTCACAACAAGTTGTCGGTCGGCAGCGATATTCAGGTTTTTGGAGAAACCAAGAAAGTCGCGGGAATTTATTCGCCGCAAGTTGGATCAAGAATAAAAATGCCGCTCAGCGCTTTGCAAAGCGCCTTGTCCGCCGACGGCAAATGTTTTGAAATTCTGGTCAAGGTCAGTGACCCGGACAAACAGGATGAAGTTCGCCAACGCATTCTGGACGAATTGCCGGGCAATGAAGTTCTGCTGACGCGGGACATTGGCGTTGGTGTCGGACGGGAAATTCCTGGTATCAAAGGGTTTGTGCGCGCGGTGCTGGTGTTGTCGGTGATTGTCAGCGCGCTGGTCATCCTGTTGGCGATGTACACTACAATCACCGAACGCACGCGCGAAATCGGCATTTTGAAATCGCTGGGAGCGTCCAAGGGCTTCATCATCGGCGTCATCGAAAAAGAAGCGTTGACCATCAGCCTGATCGGAGTTCTGGTTGGTTTGGTCGTCTCGGTTCTTGCCGCCTGGGTGTTGGAGCGAGCGACGACTTTACAGTTGGAATTCACCTGGTCATGGATTCTGCGCTCCGGGCTGATTGGCTTGGGAGCGGGCGCTTTGGGCGCGTTGTACCCGGCGATTCGCGCAGCGAACAAAGATGCGGTACAGGCTTTGTCTTACGATTGATTGAAAATGGACGCAATTCTGAAAACTGAAAATCTGGTCATGACATACCGCGTCGGCAAAGTGGACGTGAACGCCTTGCGCGGGGTCAATTTGTCGGTTGGGCGCGGCGAATTCGTTTCGATCATGGGGCCGTCGGGATGCGGCAAATCCACTATGCTGCACATTCTGGGCGGATTGCTGAAACCGACTTCGGGCAAGGTGATTGTGGACGGCGAAGACATGGCCGGAATGTCCGATGCCCAACGAACCGACACGCGCCGCCGCAAGATCGGGTTCGTGTTCCAGCGATTCAATTTGTTCCCAACGCTGACCGCCGAAGGCAATTTGCGGTTGGCCGAACACATTCACGGCAACGGAAAGAAAATCGTGGACGAAGAGACTCGCAGTGAAGTCTTGCGGTTATTGCGGCTCGAAAATAAAATGCGTCACAAGCCTTTGGAGCTTTCAGGCGGGGAGCAGCAGCGAGTCGCCATTGCAAGAGCAATCATAAATCGTCCGGCCATCATTCTGGCCGACGAACCGACGGGCAATCTGGATTCGGAAAACTCTGAGATCGTCCTGGAGATGCTGCAAAAGCTCAACCGCGAACTGAATCAGACCATCGTCATGATTACGCACAACCCCGAAGCTGCGGCGGTGGCTGCCCGAACGGTTCACATGCGCGACGGAATGATCGTCGGCGAGAAATGACAAAAGCCGTCGCAATTGTAGAAAAGATGTGAGATGAAATCGCTATTCGTGGGAATCAAAAACATCATTATGTGGTCGCACGAACGCGGAACCTGGCAGTACGATCTTCTTTGCGCGCTGATTATCGGTACGATCTTTCTGGTTCCGAGCAAATACTTCGGAGATCGTGACCGCGCAGTCGTCAAAGCCGTCAGGGCAAATGAGCGACTGGTTTCGGCATCGAAGCCGGGCGAAACGGTTCAGGAAGTTTCTGTTACCGAATTGCAGATGTTTTTGAACAGGCTGAACAAATCCGAGTTGATTTTGAATTCGCCGCAGGAGGCCTTATCTCTTTACTTGAGCGACAAACTCAAACAGGATGTGCAAGTCAGCAAATTTGAACCTTTTATCAACCCGCAGACGCGGGTCAACGGCTATAGGGTCTGGATCAAATAAACAGTCCAGCGGTTGTAACCCACAAGCCATACGGAGATGGAGAAGTAACGAATGAAAAAATTTATGACATTGACGCTGATTGCCGGTCTGGCTCTGACTCTGGTCGGAGCGCAGTCGGTTCTCGATGTCAAAGCGTCGCCCCAGATTCTCACCGGTATTCTCAACAAGATGGAGAATGCTCATAAACAAATGAAAAGCCTGAAAGCCGAACTGGTTCAGGAAAAAGTGAATCCGCAAATCGGCAGCAAGGATTCCGATTACGGCATGCTGATTTACAAACCCGGTATCGGCAAAGACAAAGGCAAGCTGCGGATTGATTACACCAAACCCGGCGTCAAAACCTTGTCGGTGATTGGCGAAAATTACACTTTTTATGAACCGAAGCTGAATCAGGCGCTGAAAAGTACGGTCAGCAAAGCCACCAAGGGAAAAACCGCCGCCAATCTGGTTGGGTTGGATGGTTCGTTGAAGGCATTGATCAACAATTACAACATGGAAATTGCGGGCGATGCGTCGGTCAACGGGCAGATGACCTCGATTCTGCGGTTGATTCCGAAAACCAGAAGCGACTTTACTTCGATTGACATCTGGGTTTCGCAAAGCGGGTTGCCGGTGCAGTGGAAGATGGTTGAACGCAACGGTGATTACACAGTCATTACCCTTAAAAATACCCAGATCAATACGAACATTGCCGATTCGGCGTTTGTCGTCAATCTGCCGGGTGGCACCAAGATTCTGGACAAGCTGTAAACTGCACTTTTTTCGATTCAAAATAACTCAACGGTTGCGAAAAGGACGAGCCAACCCAAGCTCGTCCTTTTCGTCAATTTTCCCAACTCTGTCCCAGACGATCAGGAGGCAAGGTACTTCACTCGTACCGAACGATTTCAATGACAGACCTGAGCAGCAGCAAACTAAGCCGAACTCTGCGTGAAGCAAAACTCGTTGCCAAAGGCCTGGCTTCGACCAAACACCCGATTCTGGCGCACGTAATTCCCATGCGTCGCTGCAATCTGGCGTGCGGATATTGCAACGAATACGACAAGGTTTCCGAACCCGTGCCATTTGAGGAAATGAAGCGACGGCTGGACAAGCTGGCTTCGTTTGGCACAACGACCATTACCATCAGCGGCGGCGAGCCGATGTTGCATCCGCAGATTTTCGACATCATCACTTACATCCGTTCGCACGGAATGATCGCCGGGCTGATCAGCAACGGGTATTACATGACCCGCGAGAACATCGAAAAGCTCAATCGCGCGGGGTTGGAATATCTGCAAATCAGCATTGACAACGTCAAACCCGACAAGGTTTCGCAGAAGAGCTTGAAGGTGATTGATCGTTATCTGGTCAATCTGTCGAAATTCGCCAAGTTTCACATCAACATCAATTCGGTGATCGGCGGCGGCATTCAAAATCCCGAAGACGCCGTAACGGTTTCCGAACGTGCTGTCGAACTCGGCTTTGGTTCGACTCTGGGCATCATTCACGATCACAGCGGACAATTGAAACCCTTGAGCGGCAGAGAAGAGCAGGTTTATAAAAAACTGCGCCGGTTCGGGAAAAAGAAATTCGGCTGGCTGAATCAATTCCAGGACGATCTGGCGTATGGGCGCCAGCACGAATGGCGCTGCCGAGCCGGCGCGCGTTACCTGTATATTTGCGAAGACGGTCTGGTGCATTACTGTTCGCAACAGCGAGGTTATCCGGGAATTCCGCTGGCGGAATATACGCGCGAACATCTGGATCACGAATTCCGCACGGAAAAACCCTGCGCCAAGTTCTGCACCATCGCCTGCGTTCAACAAGTGGCGATGCTGGACAACTGGCGCGCTCCGCAAGAGCCATTCGACATTCCCGAAGTCTTCCCGAAGCATGCACATGCTCACGACGTTGTCGAAGACGCCGTCAGCGCCGAATCCTGAAGCGATTTCGCCGACAAGATGCAAAGCGCACCTCAGCCGCGCTTTTCGTTCGCCAGCCGAAGCTCAAACGGATTGAGAAAACGCGCGATCACCGGTATCGTTTGACCGCCAAACTTTCGCAATCTTGAATTTTGAATGACCTTATTCCTGAACGAACCGGTTGTTATGAATCTTGCGCGCAGACATCAATCCACAACCCGCCCAACAGATTTTCAACAGGTCTTATTGTCTCCGGCGCTGGCTTACGAAGAAGGGCTGGATTTTTTCGAGGGCAAAGGCATGCTTAATGAAACTCTGAAAAAACTGGTCGCGGATTTGGAAAAACACGGCATTGATTACGCAGTGATTGGAGCTGTGGCTTTGAACCAACATGGCTATCAACGCTTCACTTCGGACATTAATCTGCTGATGACAAAAGAGGAGCTTGAGAAATTTCAGCAAGAATGGGTTGGGTTGGGTTATGTAGCCAAATTTGCAGGAGCGAAAAAAACATTCCGCTCCATTGCTCGAAACGTCCCTGTTGAAGTCATTACATCCGGAGAATTCCCCGGCGACGGATTGCCGAAACCAATCAGCTTTCCAGCCCCGTCTGAAAGTTTTGTTATCATCAACGGCGTCAAAACCCTGACGTTGGAAATGCTCATCAATCTCAAGCTTGCATCGGGAATGACCAATGCAGGAAGACTGAAAGACCTGGCAGACGTTCAGGAACTGATTAAAGCAAGGCGGCTTGCGGCTGCTTTTGCCGACAAGTTGCACCCATTCGTCCGCGAAAAATATCTTGAACTTCATCGCGATGCAGCGATGGCAATTGAACCTGAGTAATAAGGACCTATGCTTCACATACCAATTCTTCGAAAAGGCAATTCGTATAAAAGTGTTGACGTTTCGCGCGTGCCGCATTTCCGAACGCGCGAAACCTTCGTCGAAGTCAGTCTGGCCAACGCCGGATTGATTCGGCGCGATCTGCTCGACCTGGACGCGGCGCAGGCAATGCTGGCGGAATTTACGACCGAACAGTTGATCGCCATGTGCCGGCAGGCGGCGGATTATTTTATGAACGACACATTGCCGGTCGGCGACGGATCGCAAACGCCGGATGATTATGTCCGACAGTTGTCGGCGACGACCGGAATGCCGCACGTCTTGGTTCGCAAAAACATGAGCAAGATCAGCGGCGTGATGGCGGAAATGAAATCAGTGCTGGACGGATTGACGCGCGGCATTGACCTGAAAATCCTGGATGACGGTTTTGGCACTCACGAAGGCCACGCGGTCAGTTTCTTTCCGCGCACAAATTCGCTGGGCGTGATTTTGCCCAGCAATTCGCCGGGGGTTCACAGCTTGTGGATTCCTTCGATTGCCATGAAAGTTCCGCTGGTTTTGAAACCGGGCAGCAGCGAACCCTGGTCGCCTTATCGTATAGCGCAAGCTCTCATCAAAGCCGGTGTGCCGAAAGAAGCCTTTGGTTATTACCCGGCGGATCACGGCGGAGCGGGCGCGATTTTGCAAAGCTGCGGACGCGGAATGTTTTTCGGCGATTCTTCGACGGTAGGCAAATACGCCAGTGATTCGCGCGTTGAGTTGCACGGGACAGGTTACAGCAAGGTCGTGTTGGGCGATGATGTCGTGGATGATTGGGAAAAATACCTGGACGTGATGGTCGCTTCGATTACGGAAAACGGCGGTCGTTCGTGCATCAATGCTTCGGGCGTGTGGGTGACTCGACACGGAAAAGAGATTGCTCAGGCGTTGGCGGAACGTGTCGCCAAAATCGTTCCGCGCGATGCCGAAGACCCTGAAGCCTTGCTGGCTCCGTTCGCCAATGCCGACATTGCCAAACGCATTTCCGGGATTGTGGATTCCGGCCTACGCGAATCGGGTGCGACGGACGCTTCGGCGAAAGTTCGCGGCGACCGGCTGGTTGAAGTTGACGGCGCAACGTATTTGCTGCCGACCATCGTTCACGTCGAAAGCCCGGAACACCCGCTGGCTAATCGCGAATTCTTGTTCCCCTTTGCCAGCGTCGTCGAAGTCAAACCCGAACAAATGCCCGAAGCCTTTGGGCCTTCGCTGGTGGTGACGGCAATCACCAACAACCTGAAATTGATTCACAAACTGGTGAACTCTCCGCACGTGGATCGGCTGAACATCGGCGCAATCCCGACGATGAAAATCGCCTGGGATCAACCGCACGAAGGCAACTTGTTTGAACATTTGTACGCGCGGCGGGCGTTCCAACGCGCGATGGCAGCTTAGTGGCAACGATGAAGTCGGAATGATGAACGATGAAACTTTCTTTCATTCATCATTCCGACTTCATCATTCATCATTCCAATGAAGATTCTGTACATCACAGCCGGGGCTGCCGGAATGTATTGCGGCAGTTGTTTGCGGGACAACGCGCTGGCGTCGGAATTGCTCCGGCAAGGGCACGAAGTCACATTGCAGCCGCTTTACACTCCTCCGCTGACCGATGAACCGAGCGTCAGCAGCGAAAAGATTTTTTTCGGCGGCATCAGCGTGTATCTGGAACAGCATTCGGCCATCTTTCGCCACACACCGCGTTGGGTGGATAAATTGTGGGATTCTTCATTCGCGCTCAAAGCGGCCTCAAAACGTTCCATAGCTGTTGACCCGGATTCGCTGTGCGAAATGACGCTTTCGATTTTGAAAGGTGAAGACGGCAATCAGCGAAAAGAAATCGCCAAGCTTACCGACTGGCTGAAGACCGATCCGTTTGACGGGCCGCCTGATGTCGTGGATATGCAGAATTCGATGTTGATCGGATTGGCCAAGCCGGTCAAGGAAGCGACGGGCAGTCCGATTTGCTGTACCTTGCAGGGCGAAGATTTGTTCCTCGACGGAATGCGCGAACCCTACCGCAGCCAGGCGCTCAGCCTGATTCACGAACATTCGCAATACGTGGACGCCTTTCTGGCGGTCAGCGAGTATTACGCGGACTTTATGGCGGAGTATTTGAAAATCCCGCGCAGCAAAATTCACGTCGTGCCGCTCGGCATCAATTTGAAAGAGTACAAGCCGAAACAACCAGCCGGCAGCGAAGTGTTTCGCGTTGGATATTTCGCGCGCATCGCGCCGGAAAAAGGCTTGCACGTGCTGGCCGAAGCTTATCGGCTGCTGCGAAAGCGGGAAGATTTCGCGCATGCGCGGCTTGAGGTCGCGGGTTATCTGGCGCCGGAACACAAACCGTATCTGCAAAACATCGAACGCCAAATGCGCGAAGCAGGTTTGGCCGACGAGTTTCATTATCACGGTGCCTTGGAGCGCGAAGCCAAGTTGAACTTCTTTCAAAACGTGGATGTGATTTCCATACCGACGGTTTACGTCGAAGCGAAAGGCTTGTCAGTGCTGGAAGCCATGGCCAGCGGTGTTCCAGTCGCGCAACCGCGTCACGGTTCGTTTATCGAAATCATCGAACGAACCAATGGCGGGTTGTTGTTCGAACCGGGCAACGTCGCAGCTCTGGCCGATGCAATTTATTCGCTTTGGAAAAATCCCGAACTCGCCAACGATCTGGCTCGCCGGGGAGCCGCCGGAGTGCATGAACACTACTCCGCCGGGCACATGGCCGAACGCGCACTGAGCGTGTATTCCTTGCTGCGGTTGGTAGATTCGCCAATTCCCAAACCGTATTCGCAGGCTGAATACGCCTGACCTTTCCCGAAAAATGACTTCCAAAATTTCGCGACTTGACCTGAGCGTAGAAGCTTGGCTATCTTCGCGTTTCACAGTTGGGACAGTGCGAAATGAGGAGGTTTGAGTCATGCCAAATGCTGACACGCACGACATCATCACGTATGTGCTGGTGCCGTTCACATATCTGGGCGCAGAAATGTACTGGGGCGGCGACCATCTGATGTCTGTCATTGCCACCGGAGCGATGTTGTTCGCCGGGTTGATGTTCGGACCTGACCTGGATTTGATGAGCCGTCCATACAAACGCTGGGGGCCATTGAGGTTCATCTGGAAACCATATCAGGTTGCGTTGCCGCATCGTTCGACGTTGTCGCACGGGCCAGTGCTGGGGACCACGCTGCGAATTGTGTATTTCGCCGTGATGTTTGCGTTGGTGGGCGCAACCTTGCTGTATTTGCGGCACGCTTATCTGCGAGGAGTGCAAACGACATGGACGGCGCAATTCCATCTGGTTAAAAGCGATATGTTTTCCTTTTACGGTCAGGCCGACAAAAATTACTTATGGGCGGGATTTCTGGGGTTGTGTTTGGGTGCGTTGTCTCACACGGTGGCAGACATCACCTGGTCAGCGGTAAAGTCCGTCGGAAGAGGCGGAAAGGGAAGAAGCAAGCGGCGACGTTAGGGCAAGCTGCCAGCTTGCCCTAACGTCTATGGCTTAAAAGATGACGTCGAAATCCAATCGGAAGAATCGCGGGAAATTGCCGAAGAATCGTCCGAATTGCGGGTCGGCGACATTGCGATGCACGTCCAGCGGATTGTTGCGATTGGTCAGGTTGAACCCGCTCAGCGAAAACCGAAAGGCGTATTTCGGATTGACTTGGAAATCGCGCGAAATGCGGCTGTCCAGCGAAAAGAACTTCGGCAGGCGCAAACTGTTCGCCTCGCCGATGTATTGCTGGTTGGCGCTCAATTTTGTGTATGGGAAGCCATTTCGCAATTCGATAATTGGCGAATAACGCAGCTTCCACGGCAGATTGAAAGTTCCCCAGCCAAGAAAGCGATGCGGCAAATCAGCGCTCAGTCGGGCGAATTGATCCGGTCGTACCACTGGAAACGGAAAGTTGCCGATGTAGGTGTTGAACTCATTGATATTGCCGCGAATGCTGCTGTGAACATAAGACAAAAACAGATTTTGTTTGCCTTCGCCCCAATTCAACTTGCCAGTGATTTCAAACTGGCGATAACGTGATTGGCCTCCGCCGCCCAGCACCAGCGCATCTTTGCCATCGAATACCTTTGGTTCCACCACCACCACACCGTCGGAATTGCTGTTGAGGTAATTGACGCGCAGTTTCAGCAATCGCGTGAAGCTGTGTTCCAGTTCGACATTCCAGGTTGCGCTGTGAGGCGCAAAGTCGCCAACGTCGCCATCGCCGAAGACAAATGGATTATTGCGGCTTCTGGCGCGGTCTGTGATGTTCGCCAGTCGGCGAGGCCCGTCAACAATCGCGCCGTTCGATCCGTAAAACGTCAGCGTCTGTTCAGGATATTTGTCGAAGGCGTACACGCCCAGCGGAACCCGGTCATAAAAATATCCGGCTCCGGCGCGCACGACGGTTTTGCGATTATCGAACGGCGTCCAGGCGACGCCGACACGCGGGGCAAAACGTACGTTGTCGGAAATGCGCTGGCGTTCGACGCGCAGGCCAATGTCCATGGCCAGTTTAGGCGTGACGTTCCAGTGATCCTGACCGAAAAAGTGCGTTTCCAGATCGGTCAGATCGAATGGCGCGCCGCCTGCGAATTCAATGCGACGAAGCAAGTTGTTGTCGTTGTCAATTATGTTCACCGGACGCGCGACGAATTCGCCGCGGTTGGTGGTGCGGGCGATGATGCTGCCGAATTTCAGATTGTGCGCGCCGACGCCGGTGCGGATGGGTTGCAGCGACAAGGTTTCCGTCCATTCCACGCGTGTCGCCTGGCGATCCTGTTCGCTGAAATAGTTTCCGCGATTGCCCGTCGGCGTCAGAGTCATTTCCCTGACACCTTGCCCCCAAACGTTCGCGCTGTAGTTTTTCACTGATACCAGGCTTTCCAGCAAACTGGTTCCCAGCGTCAAACGATCAATCAGAGTTCCTGTGTAATCCTTGCCGCTGAAATTGGGCGTGACTTCGCGGCGGTTGAAAAAATCCAGCCCGTGAAATTTGTCCTTGCGCGGAGCCAGATGAAACGTCCCGGTCAGTGTGTGCGTGCCTGAAGCGATGTAATCCAACTGCGTAAAGGAATTGACCGATTCGGTGATGATTTCCTTGTTCGGATATTCCAGCGTCTGCACAGCGCGTTTGCTGATGGTGTATTCCGTGCCTTGCGAAAGGAAGAGCCGGTTTTTGACAATTGGACCATTGAAGACAATGCGCGGCGTAGCGTCGCGCAATCCGCGCAATCGTCCGTTCAGGTAACGAAATTCTGGGAAAGGATCGTTGAACTCGAATTTCCATTTGTCGCCGCCGCGCCGGGTTTCGACCGAAACGACCCCGGCGGTGAAGCGTCCGTATTGCGCCAGATACGGCGTCTTGAAAACGTTGATGGATTCGACGCTGTCCACCGGCACTGTCATGCCGAATTGCCCTGTGGCCGGATCGGTCACGTCGGCGGAATTGACTATGAACGCGCTGCGATTTTCGCCTGTGCCGGAAATTTTGATTTCGCCCTGTTGCGAACGCACCACGCCGGGCAGCAATGGCAAGGCATCTTTGACCGAATTCGTCGGCATGGGAAGTTCGCGCAACGTCACGCGCGACAATTCCATAGGCGTCGAGGTGGTTTGTTCCGGCGGGCTGTCCGAAGCGCTGGCCGTGACGTTGACTTCGTCTTTGACTGAAATCTGCGCCACCATCACGAATTTGATCTCGACTTCTAGCCCCGTGTTCAGGTCTACTTTGCTTTGCGTGCGCGGTTGAAAGCCGTCTTTGGAAATCGTGAAGTCATAAGTGCCGGGCGGAAAGTTGGCGGCGACGGCTTCGCCTTTTTCATTGGTGATGATGGTGGAAAGAGCTTCATTTTTCAGCTTGATCTGGACGGCGGCTCCGGCAACGGGGTTTCCGGCTTCATCCAAGGCGACAATGCGAATTCGCGTGCGAACCTGGCCGAGCGCAAAAATGGAGAGTAAGCAAATCAACAGCGTCAAAAGCGCGCTGCGCGACAACACCGTTTCCCTCGAACGTAACAAAGAAAACTCCAAACTCCTTCTTCTCATTGAATACCTCTTGATCTTACTGTCAGGGAGCAGGCCATAAGCTACACGGTTGCCAATATCTTTTCCAGCCATTCATCTTGGGTGAGTGAAAGCGCTGCGTTTGGTGTCTTCAATTGTCTGGTCAGTGGGAGCCTGAACGTGCCGAAGGTTTTTTGGCTGTAGCCTTGTGAACAAATGCGTTCAGCGCAGTGAGCCTTTCAGGAGTTTGCGAGCGGTGACTAAATCTCGTCCATCTCAAATGGTTGGCGTTTTTGATGTCGAATGTGAAGCACCGTCACGGTTTCGTCTTCGATTTCAAATAGAATGCGGTGTTGATCGTAAAGTAAGTGTCGAACTTCGCGTTCATCTTCCCGACTTTCAGGAGCGATGGGGCATCGGCTTGGGAAATCCGCCAGACTTTCGATGGCTTCCTGACACCCGATTGACCAAAGCAAAGCTTTGTCGCGCGAGTGTCTCGCGTACCATCGCGTAGCATCTTCCATATCGTCCTTGGCTCTGGTCGTGATTTCGACAGAAAAAGCCATTTGTTTGCCCTTACTTTTGTTCTGTCAATCCCAGCTTTGTCCGTACTTCGGCAAACGCATCTTTGACAGAGTGTGTGCGTCCTGCGGCTTTGTCACTGCGGCCTTCCTCAATTCCTTTGCGAGCTTCTGCCAGATCAAGTTCAGCCAGCAATTGTTGATAGCTGGTGTCGGTTTGTAAGACAAAAGTTGCACCATTACTATTCTGCACACGAACAGGAGCGATTGAGGCTTGCTCGATTAAGGAAGCCCATACCTCTGAAGTGATTTGATCAACCATAATTGCGACGTTTGTTTTCGACATAGTTATCACCTCATTCTTGTTTCTCAGTTTGACTTGCCACATTCGGCTGGATGTTTGAAGTTTCCTTCAAATTCGTCCAGGCACAGGATAACTCGCTGTTCGCAATCAACCAACGACTCGATCAGCGTCGCACAAAATCGCGTCAAGGATTGATTAGGAATGAATACCATGGCTTTCATTTATTCATCATCTCTGCCCGGCGAACTGCGATGGCTTCGGGTGTTGAAGCGCCAAAATAAAATGCCAGCCGATAATTGTGTTCTGTGGCTACGGTAAAAGGTTTGAACTTAACATTGACCAGCGAAGAAAACTCTTTCATTTCGACTTCAGCCGCAGATACTTCAGCTTCACGCCAAAACACGCCGAACGTCGTTTGGCTGTCAATCGGCGCAGCCAGCCAGCCGCCTTTCACTTGACGAGTCTTGGTCGCTGCAAACTCGAATGCGCCTTCAGAATTTGAAAACTTTCGCGCCTGATTCGCCGGATCGCCTACAGAGATGGACGATGCAGACCAGAAGGCTTGTTTGCCATCGGCTGCTTTCGGTGTGATGCGGTAATCCAGTGTGAAAAATTCTTCGCTGGCTTTCAGCGTGATTGTGCGTTCGATGTGCGCGCCTGCCGGATAGGCGTCCGACCAGTCGTAGCTGAGTTTGACTGCGGCTTGCGCGCCCATTCCCGCGATGATTTCTGTCGAATAAGGCCGGTTGAACGTGCCGTACATCCCTCGTTTGCGACGCGCATTGCGCGTCGGGTCAGCCGGGTCTAGTTCGACGAACTTGTCGCGCAAACCGCCAATGCTGGTGAATACGTTTTGTCCCGTGCGTTTATTGACCAGAGTGAACGCGCGCGCTCCGGCATTGGGCGAAATCACCAGTCGCAGGAGTTCATTTTCCATCACGTAATCGTCAAAACCGTCGCGGTCAACGTCGTAAGCGAAAGCGATGGCTTCGCCTTTTCGCAAAGTCAGCGGCGCAACGCGCACGGTTTCAGTCATCGTTCCATCGCTGAGCGTGACGACGAACTGATTCAACGCGGATTTTTCGCCGGGCGCGTAATTGAACGTGAACGCGCTCTGCATTTCTTCGTCGGGGGCGAGGCTCAGCGGCGGCGCGTTCAAAAACATCGCTTCGCGTTTGAGCGTCATTCGCTGCGAAGTGTTGTTGACGACACGCAAACTGAATTTGGCCGAAGTCGCGCCGTCGTCGCTCGGCAACAGCAGCGGCGTATTGATCGTCAACGCCGTGTCCGCCCGAAGCGGCACGGCGCTTTTTGGAAAAACCTGCCACGAAAAACGCGGCAGAATTTCAGCCGTCGTTGTTGGCGAATGGAATTGTTGAGAGTTTGTCACCAGAGTTGCGCGCAACATCGCTTGATCTTCGCGGACGGCTTTGGAGCTGACTGGCACCGGGAAGCTGAAGGTTTTTGTCGCTTGCGGAGCAATCTCTACATCAACTGAAAATTCTTCCTGTCGAAACAGCCTATCAACGGCGAGCGTCAACTTGCCACGCACGGCTGCGACAGCCGTGCGGTTGGAGATTTCAACCGCCACTTGGTTCGTTTCGCCAATGATGAGCTTCGTCGTTTTGATTGCCATTTCCGGCAATCCGCGTTCGTACACAATTTCAACATCGAATTCATGCTGGCGGCGTCCGGCCAGTTCGTCTTCATCGTCGGAGTTGGCGCGGCGACGCGGTTCAACTAACTTGATCGTCAATCGTTTGCTGGCTGCATCGTAGCTGGAAATTGCCGCTTGACCATCAATCGTCACCGCTCCCGCCGGAGCGTGCGGCAAGTTCAAAACGGCTTCGGCAGCGTCGGGCGCATAAAACCGCAGCAGGATTTTGCCGTTCGCCGATTTGCGTTTGGTCAATTCCGCCGTTGCGTAAATCAATTCTTCGCCAGCGGAACCCAGCGGCAATCTCAGCGGCAGCATCAAGGCGTCGCGCGCTCGCAAATTGAATTCGGGCAATTCCAGACGACCAGTTGATGCCGGATCGACAATATTCAAACTGACGCGCATCGCTCGTTTGTCGTCGAAGTTCACCAAATTGACGAAGCCGTAAGTTTGTTTGGCGTCATCGGCGACCAACTGAGTGGCTACCAAATCCGGCTCGACACTTGCGCCAACAGACGCAGCAGCAATGCCGCGGTCGCCCACTTTTGTCACACGCGCTTTGACTCGGCGATTGACGCCCAACCGCGACAAACGGCTGACGAATTCCACAGTCGCCGATTGCACGCTGGCCAGCAATTCTTCGCGTTTGGTTTGGCCGGGTTCGATGGGAACGTTGCGCCAGAAATCCGTCACGACGATCACTCGCGAAGCCAGCGGTTCGGCTTTCAATTCATTCAACTCAGCAGGCAGCGCAGGCGTGCAAACCAACAGCCCGCCGTCTTTCACAAACTCCACCAGCTTCCGCTGAGCCTGGAGCGAAAGCTCAAACTTCTTTTCCCTCTGTCGCTCTGTCGCTTTGTCGCTCCGTCTCTCTTCGTCAAATGTCGGCAACAAAATTGCCTTGTGGCGTTTGAGCAATTCCAGCGGTTGAAATTCCAAATCCAGATATTCGACTGAAATTTGATTGAGTTGGCAGAATTGTTGAATCTGCATTTGCGCGCGCGAAATTCGCAAAATGTCTTCGCGCGTGAGTTTCGGTTGGTCGAAAGAACTGATCGGATACACCAAACCCAGATCGGCGGCTTTGTGCGTACCAGCGAGTTCCGTCCCCAAACCGGAGATCAATCGTCCGTTGCGATGTACGGCGGAGGCGCGCGGACGTTCTTCGCGCGCGAAGCTCAGCGCCGATTCCCACGTGTAGTAATGGTTCGTCCAGGGAACTTCCCAGCCCGCAGGGTAAAGCGTGTCCTGCACAGGAAAATAATTCAGCCCTCGCAAACCGTGACCGATCATCACGCGCGATGACAGCAAGGTGTTCGTCGGGTCGGCAGTTTTGGCGTAACTGTCTTCGCCGTTGCCGTACCAACCGGCCTGGTATTCGATAATCATCGGCGGAAAATGCGGCTGAGTCTTCAGCGTCTCGGTGTAAAACTGCAACGTGGCCGTGTCTTCCCAGCGCAGCGCCGGATCATTGCCGAAGTTGAAATACCACTGTCCCATTGCGCCGATGTTGTGAGGCGCTCCGGCGGCGGAAACGCGCATGTCTGTTGGGTTGATGTAAACCGGAACGGTCGCTCCGGCTTCTCGCAGAAACCGGGTGAGCGCGTTCATGTATTGCCAGAAAATCGGGCCGTTGTAATTGGCGCGGTTGATGGCCTGATCGTCGTCAAGCTGAATGGCTATGATGTTGCCGCCTTCGGTGGCTTGGTGGTTGGTCAACACTTCGCGCATGACATCGGCAAACCAGCGTCGCGTGTACCGCATGTGCGTCGCATTGGCCATCCATTGTTGGCTGGCTTCTTCGGAATTGGAGGCGCTCAAACCGCTCAGCGGCGGATAATGCCCGTCGCGTCTGGCGACTTCGTTCATCTGATACTCAGGCCGAGCCAGCAACCAATCGGGATAACCGCCGTTGCGCCATTCGTTCAGAATCACCGGCCCCGGACGCACAATTACGGCGAATCCCATTTCGGCGGTCATCGCCAGCAAAGCTTTCACGTCGCGGCGCGGATTGGAGCGTCCGTCAAAATCCAGCTTGCCTTCTTCGGGTTCGTGCCAGTTCCAGGCGATGTACAGGTCAACGGTGTTGATGCCCATTTCTTTGAGCTTCACCAGCGACGCCGCCCATTCATCGCGCGGAATGCGGTTGTAAAAGAACGCCGTGCTGTGGGCAAAAAATGGCTGGCCACGCAGTTGAAATTGCGGGTATCCGTTCACCAATTTCACCGGTTGAGCATAAGGTGATTGACTGAAAACCATCGGTTGAAAAAACGACAAAATTGCCAGCACGGTCGAAAGCAGGAAGATCAACAAAGGTTTTTGCATACGTTCGCTCGTAATTACTTTTCGTTCAAACGGGAAGCGATTCGATAAAGCGAAACCAGCGCACCGACGGTTCCCAACACGACCCCCGAAATAATCAGCAGCGGATTCGTTCCCAACCATTTGTCGAGCAGATACCCGACGACAATTCCGCCGATGATGTTCGACGACATTACGCCGCCCAACGTCATGGCCACAGCCAGTTTAGATTGTTCTGGTTTCGGCAGATTCATAAATTCAACAGCAACCAGGAATGCAGAGTATAGCTGCGCGATTTGGCGATGCGAACCTTATGCGGCGGGCTTTCTGGCGACGATCAGGAACTGTTTGCCGAACAGCGGCCAGCAGATTTTCAGCTTCAGGTAAAGCCTGATGAACAACAGCGGCGGCTGGCGACCGTCCGACATCGTGTAGGGCAGAAAGCGCGGCGTGCAACGTTCGATTCCAAAGCCTGTCATTCGCAGCAATTCGGCCAGCGAATTTTCAGTGATCGGCACGTAATGATCCCAGAAATCCCAATACGCTCCGGGAACGAATTTGACGTTCGGCCCCAGGCAGATAATCAAGCCACCGGGTTTCAAACAACGAAAAGCTTCGGCAACGGCGGCTTCGATGTGACGTTTATCGGGCAGGTGTTCCAGAAAGTTGCTGGTGAACACCACGTCCAGCGTTGCGTCGTGCAGCGGCCAGCGTTGCGAACAATCCTGATTCAGGAATTCGGCTTCGGATGGAATGTTGTGGGCGGTGTCGGAGTTCAAATCCATCGCCAGCTTTCGCCCGCAGCGGATGTTGGTGATGAATTCGCCCCAGCCCGCACCCAAATCCAACACCGCAGCGTCTGGTGCAATGAATTGCTGGAAAAAATCTTCACAGAGAATTCGCCAAACTCTGTTGCGGTACTCCTTGTTGGCGGCAAAGCGTAATCGGTATTGCTCTGCCGGGGGATTGCTTTCGTTCATTTCACCTGCTCTGGTAATTCACTTTGTTTTGTTTCAATCGTTTCTGCGCGCGCTGCAATCGGTTGACTGGTTGAATGGTAATCGCCGCGCGACAGCCATTTTTCGATCAGGCAATAAAGCACGATAAACAAATAGCGCGAACCCATTTCCTGAATCTTCAATTTGGAAACGCCTGTCTTACGGTTGATCCACCAATTCGGCACGATGGCGTAACCATATCCACGCACGATGGCTTTCAGGGGCAATTCGACTGTCAGGTTGAAATGATGGCTCAGGAACGGGCGCAGGCCTTCGATCACAGGGCGGCGGTAAAGTTTGAAAGCGTTGGTCACGTCGTTGTAACGAAGCCCGAACAACAACTGTATTAAGGTGTTGGCCAGGCGGTTCAGTAATAGTTTCGGCAGCGGGTAATCAACCGTTTTTCCATTGCGACCGAAGCGCGAGCCGAAAACGCAGTCAACTTCCTTGTCCAGCATCGTCCGGTAAAACTCGATCAAATCTTCGGGGCGGTCTGAAGCGTCAGCCATGTAAACTGCCACGGCGTCGCCGGAAAAATTTTCCAAACCGCATCTGACTGCCAATCCAAAACCGTGCGGCGGCCCATTGTTCAAATAACGAATTTCAGAAACCTCACGCTCCAACCGACGAAGGATTTTTTCAGTGCCGTCGCTGGACCCGTCGTTGACGACCAGAATTTCGTGCTGAATGGATTGCGCCTGCAAGGCCGCGTGAAGGTTGCGCAGCGTAGTTTCTATGCAGCCTTCTTCGTTGCGAGCCGGGATGACGATTGAAAGTTTCATGCTGTGACAATCCTTTCCTGAACCGCCGACACGATTTCGCGGATGATGCCTGATTGGTCGTAACGATAAGACCAGTCTGGATAGTCGCGCTGGAAACGACGAACGTCGCTGATCCACCAGATATGATCGCCGGAGCGCGCGTCATCAGACAGGGTGTAATTCAATTCTCGCCCGGTCAATTCGGTAATGTAATTAATCGCTTCCAGCATGGAGCAGTTGCTGTGGCGCGAACCGCCGATGTTGTATACGGCTCCGACGCGTGGTGTGCGGAAGAAATGCCAGAAAGCGTTGACCAGATCATAAGCGTGAATGTTGTCGCGCACCTGTTTGCCTTTGTAGCCAAAAATTGTGTAAGGCTTGCCGGTGACGGCGCATTTCACCAGATAAGCCAGGAAGCCATGAAGTTCTGCGCCGGAATGCGCCGGGCCGGTCAGGCATCCGCCACGAAAGACGCCGGTCTTCAATCCGAAATAACGTCCGTATTCCTGAACCATGACGTCGGCGGCGACTTTGCTGGCGCCGAAAACACTGTGTTTGGATTGGTCAATCGTCAGGCTTTCATCAATGCCATGCTCGGCGAACGGATGCGAATCATCCAATTCCCAACGGGTTTCGTGTTCGACCAAAGGCAGAGAATTCGGCGCATCGCCGTAAACCTTGTTGGTCGAGGTGAAGATGAAAGCCGCGTCGGGGCAAAACCGCCGGGTTGATTCCAACATCACCAAGGTGCCGTTTGCGTTCACCGAAAAATCGGTAAACGGCTCGCGCGCAGCCCAATCATGGCTTGGCTGAGCAGCGGCGTGAACGACCAGTGCAATGTCTTGTCCGTATTTCTGAAACAACTGGAAAACGCCTTCCTGGTCGCGTATGTCCAGATGCATGTGTGTGAAGTTCGGCAATTCGTTTTTCAACCGGTTGCTGTTCCAGATGGTCGAACCTTCAGCGCCGAAAAAATACTCGCGCAAATTGTTGTCTACGCCGATGACGGTCAACCCGGCTGCATGAAAAAAGCGCACGGTTTCGCTGCCGACCAAACCGCCTGAACCAGTGACGATGGCTACGGACAAACTTTGCCTCCGATGATTATTGAAACTTTGAGTGCGGGGCTTTAAGTAAAAACAGCTTTTAATTGTTCTTCGTTTTGTCTTATCCAGGCAGCAATTTCGGTAACGATTTCGGTCGTTGTGAGGTTTGGCCGCCACCCGAAACGCTGTGAGGCGCGGGTACAATCGGAGATGTAAAACGGAATGTCAACTTTTGTGGAACCCGCCACAGAGTTTATCTCGACCCGGTTACCGGTGGCCTGTCGGCAAAGTTCGGTCAATTCCAACAGTGAAGTCGAAAGATCGTTTCCACCTCCGACATTGAAAACCTCGCCGGAACAATCGTCCAATTGTTCAAGCTGTTTGACGATCAATTCAAACAGATCGCGCGGATGCAGCAAATCCCTTACCTGTTTGCCGCTGCCGCCAAAACCCGTGTAAGTGAGGGTGCGGTTGAAATGATGACGCGCTACCCACAGGGTAAAAACACCTTGATCGGTTTTGCCGAATTGCCCTGGTCCGGCGATCACTCCACAGCGATTGATAACCGCTCGCAAGCCATAACTTTCCACGTATTCCTGCAGAATCATTTCCGAAGCCAGTTTGGTTGCGCCGTAAAGCGAGCGAGGCAAATTGGTCGGGAAATTTTCGGAGATGCCTTGCTGACTGACACCGGCAATTTCCTGATTCGGGAGCAATTCAAATCTGGAATCGGTTTCGCACAACTTCAACCCGCGCAGTGGAGCAATTGAATAAACCCTGGACGTGGAGAGGAAAATTACTCTAGGCGCTCGGCGGCGGGCGAATTCCAGGCAGTTCAAAGTGCCAGTCAAATTCGTTTGCAGCACGTATTGTGGCGAACCGTTCAATCCGGCCAGCACGCTTGGTTCGGCTGAAGCTTCGATCATCAAATCGAAGCTGCCGGACAAATCTTCCAGATCGCTGGGTTGGCGAATGTCTCCGTGAACGAATTCGATCCCCACGGCTTTGAATTTGGCCAGATTGATTTCAGAACCTCGTCGCTTCAGGTTGTCAAAGACGACGATTCTGGTCGCGGCATCGGCGGCTTTGAAATTCAACGCCAGATGCGTTCCTACGAAACCGGCTCCTCCTGTGATCAGAATGCGCATGATTCAATTCGTTGGTTGCGTGATCGTACCGCACGGGATGATGGCCTGTTTCCAGGTCAGCTTGATCGAGTGCCGAAGAAAATCAGCGCCGCGTCCCGTAACTTTGAAACGCCGGGCAGGGCTTTTTGCCTGGCAATCGAACAAGCGTGTCAAAGACTCAAGATCGTTCGGCGGAAAGTTCATCAACAATCCATTGCGCGCTACATCGGGCATGATTCGAAACTTGACAATCTGTCCTGAGGCATTTTCCAGTTCCAACATAACCGGCGGCACTCGGAAAGCAAATTTCCGTACCTGGCCCGATAAACTCCAGGAAAGATTCATCTGTGCGTAAAGCAACCCGGAGGATTCGGGAATTTCCGTCCATTGATGTGGGGCGGTTGCCGTTTCACCGATGGTTTGCCAATCCGGCGTTCTTAACTGTGGTTTTCGTTTCAACAGCAGCGGAGAATTCGCCTGAGCAGTTTTTTCGATTTGATAATTGTTCAACACTGTCCGCCACGTTGAGGGCGTGTCCCAGAATAGATGCCTGGAATCAATCGTCTCGTAAGTGACCAGCAGGAAGTCGGGTGAATACGGATTGTTGAAATGGGCGGAGTTCAGATCGTCCAACCACGAAGTATAAGCCGCATAAGCTTGCAGTGTGGGCAGCGGATTCCATTTCAGGTCATTGGCGGGACAAAAGTTGATTTCCCATGGCAACACCGAAAAACTGTCATGTTGGCGGTCAATTCCGTTTAACCAGCTTTCAGGTAGTTTCAACACCTTCAAGTTATTCCGACTTTCTTCAATGACCTGCTGTTCCAGCGTCGAAAAATTGGTCAGTTGCCGGATTTTCGTCAGACCTGAATTCAGGCTTATAAAGCTGACAATCTGGGAGGTTAAATTGTTGTTCTCCCAAAATCTGGATCGCACTTCTGCGGTGATGGCGAAAGCCAACAACAAGGCTGGAGCCGCAATGGCAATTTCACGCCAGCTTTCAATGGAAAGGATAATTACGCAGATAGTCAGGTTGGCGGCAAAGAAATACATCAGTTCGTGGCTGTCCTGTCGAACGAACCCGCTTTTGAATGCCAGAAACATTGCCGGCAGAAAAGCCAGGCCGACCAGACCTGCGTTGCGTCGTTTGACCAGTTGCCAGGCCGTCAGAGACAAAAAGACGGCAAACACAGCCAGGCATTCCAGCAAGTCGAACCTTTCCCCCAAAATGCTCATGGCGACGCTGAACCCGGAGGCGATTTCCAGTGAAGTTTTCAGCCACATCGCAATCTGGCGAGGGCCGCCGATGAGCACGAATGACGAAATCAGAACAGTGCCCGCATAAAGAGCAGCGGCAAATAAAAGGACTTTTCGCCACTTCGCTTGTTGAAAGAACAGTGTGCCCAACGCCATCCAGAAAAACGAAGCTGCGGCAATGCCAGTGTTGAATTTAGCGAAAAGCATCAAGCCCGAAATCACCGCGCAAATCGCCAGGCCAGCGGCCAAAAGGTTTTCTCGTTTCAGCCCCAGCGAGAATGCCAGGCCGCAGATCATCAGCAGGTAATAATCAGGGAAGACTTCCAGAAGGGTGAATTTGCTTTGATAAGTCAGCAAATTCAAAAGCAGAAAACAGGCGGTGAAGGAAAAAAATCCGCTTCGATTGGGGGTCGCTCGCCAGTGAAAAAACAGTAACACGCCAAGCAGTAGGTGCGTGGTGAGACGAAAAATGACCGCTTGCCACAGCGCATTTCCGACAGGCAACGGGTACAGCAGATAACCTAGCGGTCCATAAGTAAAAAAAACATCCTTGCCTAATGAATAATCACTTTGCGGCAAGTAGCTCAGCGCGAACTGCCAGGAATTATCCAACCCATAAGGGAAAATGAGCGCCTCGCCACTTGGAAATAAAGCGATTGTCAAATACGCAATTGCCAACAAGCCGCCCCACTTGAGGAAGCCCCTGGCTGAAGAACCATCCTCCGATGTTGGCAAAATGGAGGTCGTGTTGGACATAACTGGCTTCTTTCAATTCACTGCTTGGGCGTTGCCGTCGGTTTGGCGCCCTGCGGAGCGGCAGCCATTCCCTGAATACGGGCGCGCACTTCGGGCGGCATGGCTTCCAAAGCTTTTTTCATCTCTTCGGCATTCAATGGGCGACGCATGGATTCAGGAACCGAAACCGGTACGCCGGGTTTGGCTTGAGCTTCTTTCATAATCGGATGCAACGTCGGCGAGGGCGTCGGTTTTTGCGATTGAGCCGCGTCTGCCGGTTGAGTCGCGGAAGCCTGTTCCGCCGGTTGAGATGCGGGTTGAGATTGCGTCGCCGTTTGCGGTTGCGCCACTGGCGATTGAGTGGCTGCGGGCGAATCAGTGACGACGCTGCTGTTATTGCCGCAGGCCGTCAGACCGGCAATGAATGAAAAAAGCGCCACAATAAGCGCGCTGCGAACGATCAGGTTGATGTGTTTCATACTTCTCAAGAGGTGGTGTGGCAGGTTGCTGCCACACCGAGATTCAAGGTTTCAGTTAGTGGCGAATTTCGACCACCACGCCGAGCGAGGTTTTCAGGTCGCGCAAATCGTAATCTTCTTCCAGCGTGTTTTCCCGATCCAGCACCAGGAACGACGCGGCTTCGGTCAGCGGAAACGCGCTGACGTGCCAGGTTCCGCGATGCAATTTGAACGCGCACGATCCATCCACCAGAAACGCCGCCAGCTTGTTGATGTCCGGCATGGCGGTTCCATTTTCAGACGGAGGTGCAACGGCAATCACGGATTTGGTTCCGCCCAGCGGCGCGAAAAACTGTTCCGACCGCAAATGGCGACCCAGAAAATCAAATGTCATCGGACGCGCTTCGACGGTTTGCGCTGCGACACTGGCTTGTCCGCCATCAAGATCGAGTTTGATGCTTCCGCGTTCGGTGACGATTTCGCCGTAAAGGGAAAAGGCTTCAGCCGTCATGGGTTGGACGGCCAGTTGAATGGTGCGAATCAAATGTTCGCTTTTGGCGGTTTCGCGCTCACGAGCAGGCGCGGCTGCTGCACCGGTTGCTTTCATGGATAGACTCACCTTTCTTCAGATGTTTGTGGTTGACGTTATAGGGAGCGACAGGGAACGAGCGCCAGAATGGGCGATTTCCGACAGCAGTTTTTTCAATGTTCGGGATGGGGCCGAAACGATCCCACGTCAGTAAATACAAAATAAAAGCTATGGAATCAGTGCATTGATGGGGCGTTGTAGCATGGCATTCCCAAAAGTGTCAAAAGTCGAACCGGACAGATTGGTTTATTGTTCAAACGACGGCTGTTTCCGTATCGCTGGCCAACAATTGACAAATCGGCTATTGAAACTTAAGTAGACGGCGTTGTTGCAATTTCATCTCTCCGTACAAGGCGTAATACGAATCATGAAACACGGGAACCAAATGAACAGAAGGCTTGGGTTTGGGCTGGTAATGATGTGGCTCGTGCTGGCGGCAATCGCTCAAGCGCAGGAATCCGCCGCACAGAAATACCTGATTTCAGTCGAACGAATTTACGACCGCGCGCCTCACAGCGCCTTTACTGACCTTGTCGCGTTCAACGGAAAGCTGTATTGCACATTCCGCGAAGGTTACGGTCACGTGCCGGGCAAGGAAGGAACCAACGGCACGATTCGCGTTCTGGTTTCCGCCGAAGGACAGAATTGGCAATCGGCGGCGCTGCTGGCCGAAGCCGGTGTAGATTTGCGCGACCCGAAATTGTCCGTCACGCCCGATGGCCGGCTGATGGTGTTGATGGGCGGTTCGTTTTACGAAGGCGAAACGTTGAAAGGTGGGCAAACGCGCGTGGCATTTTCCGACAAGGTGGGGAAACGCTTCAGCGCGCCGCAGCCTGTGGTGATAGACGCGCAAATACGCAGTTCGCGCGATTGGTTGTGGCGTGTCACCTGGCATCGCGGCATTGGATACGGAGTTGTGTATCAATCCGGCGGCGAAGAATTCAAAGCGCAATTGGTTTCGACGCGCGACGGCGTTCATTATCAGTTGGTGACAACGTGGGAGATTACTGGGCGTCCAAACGAAACGACGCTGCGGTTTACGCCTGACGGCGAAATGATCGCCTGGGTTCGGCGCGAAGCCGGCAGCCAGAATGGATTCATCGGAACCAGCCGCGCTCCGTACAGGGAATGGTTGTGGAAAGAGCAATCCGTTCGTTTGGGGGGGCCGGAATTCATCGTCTTGCCCGATGGCAAACTGGTCGGCGCGACACGCGGACATCTGGAAGGCGGCAAACGAAACACTTATCTGGCGTGGCTGGAACGCGACGGCGCGGTCAGGCCAATCGTTTCCTTGCCCAGCGGAGGCGACACCAGTTACGCCGGAATGGTGTTGCGCGGGAACACACTGTTGGTTTCGTATTACGCCAGCCACGAAGGCAAATCCGCCATCTATCTGGCAACGCTGAATCTGAACGCCCTGATGAAATAAGATCAAGTGAAACAGTGCCGATCGTTCGCAAGATGTAGCGTGGACAAGTGAAAGAAAAGCAGCTTTCACTTATAGCGGCTTTCAGTTGTATGGGCTGACACTGATAGGGAGAAGGCGAATTCTTTGAACACATCGCCGCATTCACTTACACTTCAGCGCCAAGGAAGATAACCCTATGACGCATACGCTGATAATCGAATATCAAGACGATCTGTTGTTTCGGTTGGGCATCAACCGCGAACAGTTTTCAACGGAAGCCAGGTTCTTGCTAGCGGCGAAGCTTTATGAATTGGGGCGACTCTCTTCGGGTGAGGCGGCGCGGCTGGCTGGAAAAGACCGTGTGGAATTTTTGTTTGCGCTGGCGCAAATCGGTGTGCCGATGAGCAATCTGCGCGCGGAAGACGCGGATCCCGAACTGGGATTTGCCTTGAATGAGTGAACGAATCGCCATCAACACAGGCCCGCTGATCGCGTTAGGCAAAATGCAAGCTTTCAGTGTGATCGAACAGTTGCCCTTTGATTTTTGCTGCCCGCCGCAAGTTGAACTTGAGTTGTTGAAAGGTGCAGCGCTCGGTCATCCGGTCATTCGCCCTGTCTGGGTGAAGGTGTTGCCGTTACAAGCGCCTCTCACACCATTTGCTTCAATCGCCCTGGACGACGGAGAAGCCGCCGTTATCCAGTTGGCATTAGAGCTACAACTTAATCTTGTTTGCATTGATGAGGCCAAAGGACGGCGTGCCGCTTTGGGCGTTGGGTTACAGGTTGTCGGCTCTTTGGGATTGTTGGGAAAGGCAAAAGCGGAGGGGCTGATTAACGCTGTACGGCCATTCATCACACACGCTCAACAAAACGGTTTGTATTACGACGCGAGCTTGATATCTGCGTTTTTACAGGCGCTTGGGGAATGAAAAGTCCGCTCAGCCAGTCAGGGGAAAACCGTCATTGGTCACAGCTTCTGTGATTTGAAGGAATCAGGCACAGGCTCAACAGTTTTTGCTGTTCTGCAATCCCGAACAGGCCATACCATCAAGGAGAAATTTGATGAATTCCACGGAAACCAAATCGGCGACGGAGCAATGGCATCCGACCGCGTGCATTTTATGCAGTTTGAATTGCGGGTTGGAAGTTCAACTCGGCGGTGCGGATGGGCGGCGCATCGAACGCATTCGCGGCAATCGCGCGCATCCGGGATCGCAAGGGTACACCTGCGAAAAGCCGCAGCGGCTGGATTTTTACCAGAACGGCGCGGATCGGTTGAAAAGCCCTTTGCGGCGGCGCGCCGATGGCACGTTTGAAGAGATTGATTGGGACACGGCGATTGCCGAAATCGCCGAACGGTTTCAGTCGGTGCGCGAACAACACGGCGGCGAAACCATTTTGTATTACGGCGGCGGCGGGCAGGGAAATCATCTGGGTGGTTCTTATGCCGACAGCACGTTGAAGGCGCTTGGCAACCGTTTTCGCTCGAACGCGCTGGCTCAGGAAAAAACAGGCGAATTCTGGGTGCAGGGGCGGATGATGGGAACAGGCATTCACGGAGATTTTGAACATTGCGAAGTCGCTGTTTTCATCGGCAAAAATCCCTGGCAATCGCACGGCTTTGCCCGCGCGCGCGTGGCGTTGAAACAAATCGCCAAAGACCCGAACCGTTCGTTGATCGTGATTGATCCGCGTCGCAGCGAGACAGCCGAAATGGCCGATTACCATCTGGCGATCAAACCCGGCACTGACGCCTGGTGTCTGGCGGCGCTGGTTGCAATTCTGGCGCAGGAAAACCTGATTGCGCGCGAATGGTTGGCCGAACACACGGCGGGAGTCGAAACCGTCGAACCGCTGTTCAAAGACATTTCCATTGCCGAATACGCCGAAATTTGCGGCGTGCCGGAAGATCAATTGCGCGCGGCGGCTCGGCGCATTGCCAATGCCAGCAGCGTTTCGATGATGGAAGACCTGGGGATGCAGATGTCCGTGCATTCGACCTTGTGCAGTTACCTGCAACGACTGGTCTGGCTGTTGACGGGAAATTTCGGGCGGCAAGGCACGAGCAACGCTTTCGCTCCGCTGATCGGGTTGACCAGCATGAGCAAAGGCGCGGGGTTGAGCAAAGACGGCGAAAAGCCTGAAAAGCTCAGCCCGGTTGTCGGCGCGCGGATCATCAGCGGTTTGATTCCCTGCAACATCATTCCTGAAGAAATCCTGACCGATCATCCGCGCCGTTATCGCGCAATGCTGGTTGAAAGCGGCAACCCTGTGCATTCGCTGGCCGACAGTCAGCGCATGAGAGCGGCGCTGGGTTCGCTGGAATTGCTGGTCGTGATTGACGTGGCCTTGACCGAAACCGCGCGGCTGGCGCATTACGTGCTGCCCGCGCCCAGCCAGTATGAAAAATACGAAGCGACCTATTTCAATCTGGAATTCCCGAAAAACAGTTTTCATTTGCGGCATCCGATTTTGCCGCCCCAACCCGGCACGTTGATCGAACCGGAAATCCACGCGCGATTGGTGGAAGCTCTGGGCGCATTGACGGCGGAAGATTACGCGCCTTTGCAAGCGGCGGCGGAACGCGGACGCGGCGAATTTGCCAAAGCGTTTTTCACGGCGCTGAAAACGAACCCGACGATTGCCCGGTACGCGCCGGTTGTGTTGTACCGAACCTTAGGCCCGACGTTGCCGAACGGCGCAGCGGCGGCGGCTTTGTTGTGGGCGGCCAGCCATTTGTTTGTGCAGGGCAATCCGGCTTCTGCAGCGCGCGCAGGCTTTGCGGGCGATGCTTTCGCGGCGGGCGAACAACTCTTTGACGCCATTCTCAACAGCCCGTCCGGCGTGGTGTTTTCGGTGGAAGAATACGAAGACAGTTGGCGGCGCGTCCGATTGCCCGAAGGCAAAATCAATCTGGCGATCCCGGAATTGCTGGCGGAATTGCCGCGTTTGACGACGGAGCCTTTGCGGCGGAACCCGGACTTTCCCTTCATCTTGTCGGCGGGCGAAAGGCGTTCTGAAACGACCAACACCATTATTCGCAATCCTGAATGGCGGCGAAACGGACGCTTCAGCACGCTGCGGATTCATCCCGAAGACGCAGCGTCCGTCGGGTTGGCTGACAACGATCCTGCGCGATTGTTGACGCGACGCGGCAGCGCCGAAGTCACCATCGAAACCACCGACACCATGCGGCGCGGGCATTTGTCCTTGCCGAACGGGCTGGGGCTGGATTATGACGCGGGCGACGGAGTCACCTTGCGCGTCGGTGTTTCGGTCAACGAACTCACCGCCAGCGAAGACCGCGATTTTCTGGCCGGGACGCCCTGGCATAAACACGTTCCGGCACGACTGGAACGGTTATAAACATTCGCTTGAATCCCTGAATGATGAGGAGCCAAATCAGAATGCAACGTCTTTTTATTTGTCTGTTGGTTGTGCTGTTGGTGATTCCGCCGACAGCAATGAATGCCGCCGAAGCTTACGACATCATTCTGCGCAACGGGTTGATCGTGGATGGCACGGGAGCGCGCGGTTATCGCGCCGACGTTGCCGTGCGGAATGGGTTCATTCATCGCATAGGCAATCTGAGCGAACTCAAAGCCGCCGTGGAAGTGGATGTCACGGGGTTGGTTGTTGCGCCGGGATTCATCAATTTGCACAGCCACGCGCAGCCCATTGCCGCGCGAACCGCCGTCAACATGCTGACTCAAGGCGTCACTACCGAAATCATCAATGCCGATGGCGCGGGCAGTTTGAACATCGCCAAACAACTCAGCGATTTCAGTTCACAAGGGGTGGCCGTGAATCTGGGCGCGTATGTTGGTTTCAATTCCGTGTGGGCATCGGTGGTTGGGCAAACGGATCGTCGGCCTGATGCGGCGGAAATCCAGAAGATGCGCGATTTGCTGACCGAGAACCTGAAGCAAGGCGCGTGGGGCGTTTCCGCCGGGTTGGATTACAAACCGGGATATTTCGCTCGGCGCGATGAAGTGATCGCCGTCATGCAGGCCGCCAAACTCTGGCGCACGAACTTTCCAAATCACGATCGTCTGACGCCAGAAAGCAATTTCAGCAGTTTGGCGGCCATCGCGGAAACCATTGAGATCGGCGAAAAATCCGACGTGATGCCCGTCGTCACGCACATGAAGGTGCAAGGCCACGAACAAGGCAACGCGGCGAAAGCTGTGACGATGATGCGCGCCGCTTCGGCGCGCGGACACGAAACCGTCGCGGACATTTATCCCTATCTGGCTGGCCAGACAGGGTTAGGCGCGTTGTTCGTACCGGCGTGGGCGGTCGAAGGCGGGCGTGCCGAAATGCTGAAACGCTTTGCCGATTCGGCGCTGCGCCTGCGCATCGCGCAGGAAATCGAAGCGGCGATCAAGGCGCGCATTCTGACTCCGGAAAACATTTACGTCGTTTCGCATCAGCGTCAGTTCGCCGAATACATGCGCGAACACAATGCTGGCGCAGGGGAAACGATGATTCGCATTCTGGAAAAAGAAAGCCCGGCGGCGATTATGAAATTCGGAGCGGAAGCCGATCTGATCGAGTTGCTGCAATATCCCGGCAGCGCCGTTTCATGTGATTGCGGAGCCGCGTTGCCCAGTCCGCAATTGCATCCGCGCGCCTTCGGAACCTTTCCGCGTGTGTTGGGGCATTACGTGCGCGAAACCAAAGCGCTGACGTTGGAAGACGCGATTCGAAAAATGACTGGTTTGCCGGCGAACATCATTGGATTGGCGGATCGAGGCTTTCTGGCCGTAGGAATGGTGGCGGACATCGCGGTTTTCGATCCCAAAACGATCATTGACCGGGCGACTTACGAACAGCCTTCGCTGGAATCCATTGGCGTGCAGCACGTGCTGGTGAACGGAAAGTTTGCGTTGCGCGACGGCAAAGCGACGGGAGAAAAAGCCGGTCGCGTGTTGTTGCGAACCGCCGATTTGCCCAGCCGTCCGATGAAGCTGGCAACGGCGCGGTCTTTGTCGGTGAAGACAAAAAACTTCACAGCGCAATTGACGCAATCTGCCAACGGAAAAGCGCGTGGCACATTGCGGTTTGCCGATCCGCAAACCAAAGAAGCGTTTCAGCTCGCCGAAATCGGATTGATTCAGATTGTAGGGAAATGGGCCAGCTTTACGGCGCGGGTACGTTCGGGAACGGAAGAACGCACGGCGTTGGTCGTCGTGGATGGCGGCAACCCATTGGCTTCGCAACCGACCTTGCGCGTAGAACTCGAAGGCGGACGCCGCTGGGAACTTCCGCTCGGTTCCGGGGAATACAAGCTCAACGCTTCGAAGTAACTGCAACTTCGTAGGGAGGATCGTATGAACAAATCGGTCAAGGTTATTTTCGTGATTACTCTTTTGCTGACGCTGGTCGTGAGCGTCGCCAACGCGCAAGGCAAACGTTATGAAGCGAACTGGGAATCGTTGGACAAACGCCCGACCCCGACGTGGTTTCTGGACGCCAAGTTCGGCATTTTCATTCATTGGGGTGTCTATTCCGTGCCGGGTTATGGACAGGTCGGCGAATACGCCGAATGGTACTGGAATCGCATCGCAGGCGATCAGGCAAAATTTGCTCCGTGGCGCGAGTTTCACAAAAAACAGTACGGCGAGAATTTCGATTACATGGATTTCGCGCCGCAATTCAAAGCCGAACTTTACGAACCGAAACAGTGGGCGGACATTTTCAAACGTTCAGGCGCGAAGTATGTCGTGCTGACTTCCAAACACCACGAAGGTTACGCGCTGTGGCCGAGCGCCGAAGCCAGCCGCACCTGGGGGCGGCCTTGGAATTCGGTTGAAATCGGCGCAAAACGCGATCTGCTGGGCGACCTGGCTGCGGCGACGCGCGCCGAAGGGCTGAAGTTCGGGTTCTATTATTCGCTTTACGAATGGTACAACCCGCTATGGAAAACCGACCGCGCCAAATACATACGCGAACACATGACTCCGCAATTCAAAGATGTCGTCACGCGCTATCAACCTTCGATCATTTTCAGCGACGGCGAATGGGATTTGCCTTCCAAAGATTGGGGCAGCGAAGCCTTGCTGGCGTGGCTTTTCAACGAAACTGCCAATAAGGACGAAGTCGTCATCAACGACCGCTGGGGCAAGGATTCGCGCCACAAACACGGCGGATACTGGACGACGGAATACGCCGCCGGATTGAAAGACGGTTCGCATACGTGGGAAGAAAGCCGCGGGATGGCGTATTCGTACGGCGTCAATCGCGCCGAACGCATTGACGATTACAAAACCGGACGCGAATTCATTTTCACCTTGATTGATCTGGTCAGCCGCGGTGGCAATTTGCTGCTCGACGTAGGCCCGAACGGCGACGGCACGATTCCGCCGATCATGGAACAACGACTGCTGGAAATCGGCGACTGGCTGCGCGTGAACGGCGAAGCGATTTATGGCACACGCACTGCCGGACGTTCGGCGCAATGGAGCGTGGGCAAGCGACCGGATCAGCAATACGGCGAATTCATGGTGAAGTACAAATTGATGGATCAGGTTGGCCAGCAACCCAAAGACGGCGTTGCGGTGAAGCAAGTGTTTTTCACGAAAAAGCCAGACGCGCTTTATGCCATTACTGCTGGCTGGCCTGGCAAACAACTTGTCTTGCGCGATCTGAAAGCTGCGGCCAACGCCAAAGTCGAAATGCTGGGCGTGCCGGGCGCGCTGAAAACTTCTTGGAAAAACGGCACGCTGACGATCACGACGCCCGATCTGGGACCGGATCAAGCGCCTTGCCAACATGCGTTCGTATTCAAAATCAGCGGGGCAGATGTCTTGCCGGAGAAATAAAGATGAAAAAAGTATTGTTACTGAGCGCAATCTTGCTGCTGTCCAACGGCGTGTTCAGCCAGGTGACGACGCAACAACCCATCATCGGTGCGCGCGCCGCAAACGTGCTGCAACTCAATGGTCTGCTTTTCAAAGACCTCAACAAAAACGGCAAGCTGGATGTGTACGAAGACTGGCGACGTTCTGTGGAAGATCGCGTCAACGATTTGGTTGCGCAAATGACCATCGAAGAAAAAGCCGGGTTGATGGTCGGCCCTTCGTTGCCTGCCGGGCCAAATGGCAGCGTCAGCGAACAGGCTGTCTGGGGACAGAATCCATTTAATCCGGGGCCGGTGCAATTGACTTCGCCTGCAACGACTGATGCCTTGCTCAGGCGTCATATTCGCCAGTTCATCAATCGGGAAAATCTGCCCGCGCGGACAATGGCGACATGGTTGAACGCCGTGCAGCAAATCGCGGAAAGTTCGCGGCTCGGTATTCCCGTCGTTTTCGTTACTAACCCGCGCAACCAATACGGCACGCAGAATGTTTTCGGCATTCAGGAAGCGGGCAGCGCCTTTTCGCAATGGCCGGGGCCGCTCGGCCTGGCTGCGACACGCGACATCGCATTGGTCGAAGAATTCGCGCGCATCGCCGCGCAGGAATACGTCGCAGTCGGTCTTCGCGGCGCGTACCATCCGACCGCTGACGTGGCGACAGAGCCGCGATGGAATCGCTTCCGCGAAACTTTTGGTGAAGACGCAAAATTGACTGCGGAGATCATTGCGGCATTGGTGCGCGGTTTTCAGGGCGAGAAGCTGGGAACGCATAGCGTTGCGCTGACGACCAAACATTTCCCCGGCGCTGGCCCCGCCGATGACGGGTTGGACGCGCATTATTCGTGGGGCAAAAACCAGGTCTATCCGGGCAAAAATCTCGAATACCATTTGCAGCCGTGGAAAGCGGCCATTGCCGCCGGGACGGCGATGATTATGCCGTATTATGCCGTCCCCAAAGGCTTGACGAGCGAAGACCTTGGCATGGCGTACAACAAGGAAATCATCACCGATTTGCTGCGCAATAAATTGGGGTATACGGGCGTCATCAATTCCGACACGGGAATTTCCACTGGGATGCCGTGGGGCGTCGAAAACCTGAGCGTCAAAGATCGCTATAAAAAAGCCATCGAAGCGGGCGTAGACCGCATCGGCGGCGACGCGACTTCGGAATTGATCGTCGAATTGGTCAAAAGCGGTGAACTCACTGAATCGCGCATTGACGAATCTGCGCGGCGCATTTTGCGCATTTATTTCGCTCTCGGCTTGTTTGAGAACCCATACGTCAACCCTGACGAAGCCGAACGCACCGTGCGCAAAAAGGAATTTCAGGACAAAGCCGATCTGGCGCAGCGCAAATCAATTGTGTTGCTGAAAAACGACAAGAGTATTTTGCCGCTGAAAAAGGGCATTCGCATGTACGTCGAAGGTTTGGACGCTTCGGTCGCTGCCCAATACGGTTACGTCTCGACAAACAATCCCGATGACGCCGATGTTTGCATTGTGCGTGTGAGTCCGACCGGCGGCGGCGGTCCCGGAGGACGTGGGCAAGTTGGAGGACGTGGCGGCGCAGGTGGTGGACGCGCTGGCGGCGGTTTTGCGGGCGGCGGTCGCCCTGGCAGCGGCGGCCAGCCTGTTGATCTGACCATTCCGGCAGCACGCCTGACGCCTGTGCGCGCGTTAATGCAGAAAAAGCCGACAATCATCGTGATGCAATTCGACAGCCCGTATGTGATCCCTGAATTGACGAACGAATCCGCTGCGTTGCTGGCAACTTTTGGTGTGTCGGATGACGCGCTGTTTGACGTGCTGATGGGGAAATTCAATCCAACAGGCAAGCTGCCGTTTGAATTGCCTTCGTCAATGGATGCGGTGCGTGAACAACTGGAAGACCTGCCGCATGACTCAAAAGCTCCGCTGTTCAAATTCGGCGCGGGATTGAGCTACGACCGCGCAAAAGGAAATCAGTGAAAAGCAAACGCAACTCGTTTCTTGATTCACAGACCAGCAAACGGCAGTGGGTTCGCCGCCCGCTGAGTTTGCTGGCGGTGTTGTTCCTTGGCGTCAAGTGCCTGACTGTGGCGCAAACCAAACCGTTTGAGCCAACCGAAGCGACGATTGCTGATATTCATCGGGCGATGCGTTCCGGCAAACTGACGGCGCGTCAATTGGTCGAAGCGTATTTGAAACGCATTGACGCTTACGACCAATCCACCAAACTCAACGCCATTGTCATCGTCAATCCGAACGCGATGGCCGAAGCCGACAAGCTGGATGCGGAATTCAAACGCACGAAAAAGATGCGTCCGCTGCACGGCATTCCGGTCATCGTCAAAGACAATTTCGACACCAGGGATTTGCAAACGACGGGCGGTTCCATCGCGCTGAAAGGTTCCATTCCGCTGGATGACGCCTTTCAAGTGCGCAAGCTGCGCGAAGCGGGCGCCATCGTGCTGGCCAAATCAAACATGGACGAATGGGCGTTTCGGCCTGTGGCAACCGAAAGTTCGATGGCGGGTGTCACACGCAATCCCTACGATCTGGAACGAGTTCCTGCTGGTTCCAGCGGAGGCACAGCGGCGGCAGTCGCGGCAAGTTTCGGCGCTGTGGGGCTTGGTTCTGACACAGGCAATTCGATTCGCGGGCCGTCTTCGCACAATGCGTTGGTGGGGATTCGTTCGACAATGGGGCTGACCAGTCGCGACGGCATCATCCCGTTGTTTTGGCGTCAGGATGTCGGCGGCCCGATGGCGCGCACGGTCGAAGACGCCGTTCGTGTGCTGGAAATCATTGCGGGGTATGATCCCGCCGATCCGGTCACCAAAATTGCGCAAGACAAAGTCCCGAAAAGCTACAGGCAGTTTTTGAAAAAAGATGGATTGAAAGGCGCGCGCCTGGGCGTGTTTCGCCGCTATCTGGATGCGCCGACGACTGACCCGCAGATCAAAGAAGTGATGGCCAAAGCCATCGAAGAGTTGAAAGCGCAGGGCACAGTGATTGTTGATCCGTTCGATTTGCCGAATTATCAGGAATTGACGCGCAACATCACCTGCAATTCGTTTCACTATGATGTGAACAGCTATCTGGCTTCGTTGGGCGACAAGGCCAAATACAAAACGCTGGCGGCCATTGTCGCGGCGGGGTTGTATTTGCCGTTAAACGAAACGCGGCTGAAAAACTTCGTGCAAACGTCTGCGCCGACGGCCAATCCTTGTCAGGATGTGTATCACGATCCGCGCAGCATCGCGTTGCGCGACGCCATCTTGCAGGCGATGGCCAAAGACAAACTCGACGCCATTATTTATCCGACCTGGAGCAATGCGCCGCGCAAACTCGGCGATTTGCAAAGCCCGGCGGGCGACAACAGCCAAATCCTTTCGCCGCAAACCGGTTTTCCGGCGATCACGGTGCCGATGGGGGTTACGTATGGCAATTTGCCCGCAGGGATTACTTTTCTGGGTAAGCTGTTTGATGAACCGGCGCTGATTCGGTTCGCTTACGCTTACGAACAGGCAACGAAACACAGGCGACCGCCAGCACAGTTTCCGCCGCTGCCACGCTAGTGCCGCTGGTGTTTGTGAGGACATACGCCATGAAAAATTACGTTGAGACGCAGAGTCTGGCGCGTTGGGGGAAAGGCGCGCTGGTCGCTCTCGCGCTGTTGTTCGCGCTTTATGCGGCGGATCATGGTGCCGATGCTAATCAAACTGTGGTTACACCGGCGCCATTGGCAGCGATGCTCAAACAGCATTGCAGCCAATGCCACGACAGGGCTTCACACAGCGGTGGACTGGATTTGACTGCGTTGTCATTTGAGCTGGCGGATCGCGCCATTCGCGACCAATGGATTCGCATTCACGACCGCGTGGAAAAAGGCGAAATGCCGCCGAAATCTGTCGCCTTTTCAACGACGCAACGTGCGGAGTTTTTGAAATTGCTCAGCGCCAGAATTTACGCAGCGGATTTGGCCGAAATCGTTACTTCAGGTCGTGGGCCGCTGCGGCGCTTGAATCGGGATGAATACGAACAGAATCTGCGCGACCTGTTGCAATTGCCGCATCTGGACATACGCGATCAGTTGCCCGCCGACCGCGAAGCGCATCATTTCAACAAGGTGTCGGAAACCCTGGATATGTCGCGCGTGCAGTTGATGGCGTATCTGGACGCCGCCGAAGTCGCGTTGCAACAGGCAATGGTGAAAACGGCGCAACCGCCCGCGCCAATGAACTATCGTGCGGTCGGGAAACAATTGTCGTTTGTCCGGTCAATTGTGGGCGAAAAGCAATCCATGTTTTTCGCGCGCAATTCCGTCGGCATTGACTCCAACGAAAAAGGCGAAGAAGCCGATCCGACCGTCGAGATGGCAATGTTTCGTTCGCCCGGTTGGCCGTATGCAATCTATCCGAAAAAGCTGGTGACGCCACTGGCCGGAAGCTATCGCGTGCGGTTTGCGGCGCGCGCCGTGTTGCAACAACCGGGCTTCAAGCTGACGCCGGCGACGCAACCCGTGCCGTTCAATTTTCGTTCGCGCCGTCCAACCAACCACGACATTGCCGAAGATGTGAAATCCGTAGGCGGGATCATTGATATTCAGCCCAGCGGCCAATCGGACGCGCGCGTGTATGAAACCATCGTCCAGCTTGGCGCGGGACAAACCATCGAATACGGCTTGCTCGGCTTGCCCGTGCCGCAACCCGACGCGGGAGGTATCACCGCCGCGTATCGCTTCCCGCCCTTTCCTGCAGGTGGCCAACCCGGCATTGCTTTTCAATGGATGGAAGTCGAAGGGCCTCTTGCGCCCGAAAGCTGGCCGCCCGCTTCGCATCGCGTGTTGTTTGATGATCTGGGCGTCGAAGTGAAATCCGCCAATCCCACACAAGACGCCAAACGCTTGCTGCGCCGCTTCATCAAACTGGCCGCGCGCGAATATGTGCCGGAAGAAGCCGTCGCCAAGTTTGAAACGCTGACCTTGTCCCGCTTGAATGGCGGCGCATCGCTGGCCGATGCGTTGCTCAGCGGATACAAAGCGTTTTTGTGTTCCGATCTGTTTTTGTATTTGCGCGAACCGGTGCGCGCCGCTGACCAATATGCCGTCGCCAACCGGCTGTCCCATTTTCTGACGGACACGCGACCCGATGCTGAGTTACTGCATTTGGCGCAGCAGGGAAAATTACGCAACGCTGCGGTATTACGCCGCGAGACGGATCGTTTGATCGCCAGCAAGGGGTTTGATCGTTTCGTTACGCACTTCACGGATTATTGGCTGAGCCTGCGCGAACTGCGCCGCGATGATCCTGACATTCGGCTCTATCCCGAATATCGGCTGGATGATTATCTGGTCGAATCCATGGGGATGGAAACGCGCGCGTTCTTTGTGGCAATGGTCAAAGACAATCTGCCCGCGTCAACGCTGATAGATGCCGAGTTCACCTTTGCCAACGACCGGCTGGCGCAACATTACGGCTTGCCGACGCTGGCCGGTTCCAACGTGCGCAAAGTCGCGCTGCCGAAAGACAGTCCCTACGGCGGATTGCTGACGCAGGCGGCGATTTTGAAAATTACGTCCAACGGGGTTGCGACTTCGCCCGTGTTGCGCGGAGCCTGGGTGATGGATCGTTTGCTTGGGCAACCGCCTGCGCCGCCGCCGCCCGGCGTTCCCGCTGTCGAACCGGACATCCGCGGGGCAAAATCCATGCGCGATTTGCTGGCGCTGCATACCAAATCCGCAACCTGCGCGGCGTGTCACGCCAAGTTCGATCCTGTTGGCCTGGCGCTGGAAAATTTCGATGTGATGGGGCGCTGGCGTACTCGGTATCGCGGATTGGAAACGGGGGAACGCATCAGCGGAATTGACCGTTCGGGGCATGATTTCAGTTACACGATTGCCGGAACGGTGGATTCCAGCGGACAGCTTGCCGATGGGCGCGAATTCAAAGACGTTCACGCGCTCAAGGCCATTTTCAAGGCCAATCCGCGCCAGCTTGCGCGCAACCTGCTGCATCAATTCACGGTGTACGCTACGGGCACGCCCGTGCGGTTCGCAGATCGTCGCGAGATTGAATCCATTCTCGACACCTGCGCCAAAAACGATTACCGCGTTGGCGATCTGCTGCGCGCTTTGGTGCAAAGCAAAATCTTTCTGGGTCAAAAAGGAGGTCACGCATGAACATCCGAACTTCTTCATCTCACATTGCGCGCCGCACGTTTTTGCGTGGCTTGGGCGTAACGCTCGCGCTGCCCGCGCTGGAATGCATGACGCCGACCTTTGCGCACACGCCGGACACCAAGGTGCCGCGCCGAATGCTGGTGATCGTCAATAACATCGGCGTTTTGTCGAAGGATTTCTTTCCGAAAGGAACCGGGCGCGATTACGAAGCCTCGCCGCTGCTTTCGATCCTTGCGCCGCACCGCGAAGAGTTCACCGTCTTCAGCGGCCTGTCGCATCCCAACGTGACCAGCGGTCACAGCACGGACAATTGCTTTCTGACTTCGGCGCGCGGCGCGTTCAAGGCGGGATTCCGCAACACGATTTCGCTGGATCAATTTGCGGCGGAAAAGCTCGGTCAGGTGACGCGCTTTCCGACGTTCAACCTGGGCGTCAACATCGAAAAAGCCAATCGCAGCCTTTCGTGGACGCGCGACGGCGTGTTGTTGCCCGCCGAAGACAGCGCGACGGCCTTGTATCAAAAGATGTTTGTGCAGGGGGATGCCGCCGCCGTCGCGCAACAACTGCGCCGGTTGGACGAACGTGGCAGCATTCTTGACACGCTGCAGGACGAAGCCAACCGTTTCAACCGCAATCTGGGCAAAGCCGACAAAGCGCGACTGGATCAATACTTCACCTCTGTGCGCGAAGTCGAACAGCGATTGGTGATTGCGCGTGAATGGGAAACGCGTCCGTTGCCCAAAACTACTCACCCGGCACCCGCCGCGATTCAGGAAGGTAAATACTTTTTCGAAAAGTTCGAATTGATGCTGGACATGGCGCAACTCGCGTTTGAATCCGATTCCACGCGCATCGTCACGCTGATGCTCGATGCGTTCTGGACACCCATTTTCAGACTGGGCGGCCAGCAAAGCACGACCGAAAGCTATCACGGCCTGAGTCATCACGGGCAAAACGAAAAGAAAGTCAGTCAACTCGAAGCCGCTGACCGCCAGCACATGGCCGTGCTGTCTAAACTGATGACCAATCTTGCCAGCAAGTCCGAAGACGGCCAGCGTTTGCTGGATCGCACCATGGTTTTGTACGGCAGCAACATGGGCGAAGCCAACATCCACGACAACACCAATCTGCCGATCATTCTGGCCGGTGGCGGTTTCAAACACGGCCAGCACATTGCGTTCAGCCGCAATCACAACACGCCGTTGTGCAATCTGTTCGTGACGATGCTGCAACGCATGGGCGTCGAGACGGATTCCTTCGGCAGCAGCACAGGAACTCTTACCGGGCTGAGCCTGACTTGATTCAACCCGAAAGGACAGTCGTGGCCGAATTGCCAGAGGAATTCTTTGAAGCGGCAGCCTGTGATAAACACTTGCGTGATGATTGATGGAGGATCAACTCAATTGCTGAGGCGTATTGGTGTGCTGGGCGACATTCATTGCGAAGACATGCGGCTGGCGACGGCGCTGGAATTTATGCAGTCGCAATCGCTGGATTTGATTTGCGCTGTCGGCGATCTGGTGGACGGCCCAGGCGATCCGAATCGCACGATCGAGTTGTTGCGCCAGTCTCAGGTCGTCACGGTGCGCGGAAATCACGAACGCTGGCTACTCAAAAACGAAATGCGCGGATTGCCCGAAGCTCAAACCCGGTTCGATTTCACTGCGCTGGACTGGGCGTTTTTGAATCAATTGCCGATGTGGTTGACATTTGAAACCGTCGCCGGACGTTTGCTGTTATGTCACGGACTCGGCGCAGACGACATGGCAGGCGTCTGGCCGTTCGACAATTCGTTGACGCTGCACAGCAATCTGGCGCTCTGGCAACTGGTCAATTCCGGCAAGTTCCAGTTTGTCGTCAATGGCCACACGCACCATCGGCTGGTCAGAAGTTTCGGCGAATTGACGATCATCAACGCCGGAACGCTTTATCGAAAACACAGTCCATGTTTCTGTATCGCCGACTTCGAACAACTCAACGCGCAGTTCTTCAACCTCTATTCTGACGGCAGCGTTGAACCTGCCGAACAATTCCCATTGCCGACCAAAACCATTCTGTGATGAAAAAGCTCAATCATTTTGTATCGCTGTTGCTGATCTTTTGTTTGTTGACGGTTCCGGCGCTGGCTCAGCAAGCCGCGCCGACCAAACAGCAAACCGTCGCCGAATTGCAGGAGCGCATTGCAGCCTTGCTGGACCAGCCGAAATTCGCCGCCGCTCGTTGGGGCGTGCTGGTCAAAACCGGGCAGGACAAAATCATTTTTGAACGCGACGCCGACAAGGCGTTTATGCCCGCGTCGAACATGAAGTTGTACACGTCATCGGCTGCGCTGGATGCTTTCGGCCCGGAATTCAAAATCAAAACTTCGGTGTATGCGACAAAGCCCGTGGGACGGAATGGAACGCTGGCGGGCGATTTGATTCTTTATGGCAGAGGCGATCCGAATTTGTCTCCGCGCTTTGACGGCGACAATCCCGACAAATACGACGAACACAAACCGGCGGACAAAATCGCGCCCATCGAACGGCTGGCCGATCAAATCAAAGCCGCTGGCGTCAAAGTCGTTACAGGCCATTTGATTGGCGACGACAGTTTTTTCGCCGACGATCTGATCGGTCACGGTTGGGAATGGGACGATTTGCAGTTTTATTACGGCGCGGAAATCAGCGCGTTGACCGCCAATGACAACTGCGTCAGCTTCACGGTCACGCCCGGCAAAAAAGTCGGTGACAAACCCATCATCACTGTTCAACCGCAAACCGAATACGTCAGGATCGTCAACCACGCCACGACTTCCGCCAACGGAGCCATTCGCGTCGGCGTCAATCGCCCGCTCAACAGCAATACGATTGAATTTTTCGGCTCGATGCCGCGCACACGCGACAAGTTTGAAGTCAACATCGCCATTCACGATCCGGCGGCGTTTGCGGCGACATTGCTGAAAGAAGCGCTGGCTCGACGCAACATTCGCGTCATAGGCAAGGCCATACGAATGGACGCCGTCGCGCGCGTCGCCAAACCTTTTGACGAAACGAAACTGAAGGAAATCGCCAGCGTCGAATCGCAACCGATGGCCGAATTGCTGAAAGTCGTCAACAAACAAAGCCAGAATCTGCACACGGAATTGTTGTTGCGGCAACTTGGCGCAAATGGCGGCCAGCACGAACTGGACGAATATGGTCGTCCGAAAACTACGATTGCGCGCGGCAACGACGCGCGGCGGCAGTTTCTGCAGAAGGCCGGAGTTGACATCGCGCCGCTGAGTTTGCGGGATGGATCAGGGCTGGCTCGGCAGGATTTGGTGACTCCACGCGCGACTGTGCGCTTGTTGGAATTCATGTTGACGCACACGCACGCCAACTTTTTCCGCGAATCGCTGGTCGTCGCCGGAACAGACGGCACGCTGGAACGCCGCATGCGCGACACCGCCGCCGCAGGCAACTTTCGAGGCAAAACCGGAACGCTTAGCTACGTCAACGCGCTGTCGGGGTACGTCACCACCAAACGCGGCCACATCGTGATTGTCAGTTCGATGGGCAACAATTACACCGGCCCCGGACGTGAGGTGACCGCCGTGCTGGATCAAATCTGCGTGTTGCTGGCTGAATACGATGGCGAACTTTAAGTGGCGACCGAGGCAAACAAGTCTGTCATTGAGTGCTTTCCGCGGCTTTCAGCGTGACGCTGTCCAGAATGTTGCCTGCCGCGTCAATCGCCCAAAAGGTCAGCGCGGTTTTAGAGGCTTCGGCAAAAAGAAAGCTATGCACGCGGTCGTTGCCGACTTCGGTCAGCGAACTTTTCGGATTGATGTTGCCCGGACGAAGCTGTCCTCCGGAGCCGCTGACGAAGTATTGAACGCCTAGTTGAAGTTTGATCCGTTCGTAAAAATGATCGTGGCCTGAAAGCGCAGCCGTCACGCCGTATTTGACGAACAGCGGCTCGAGTTTGGCGCGCAAACGCAGGTTGGAACCGTGCGTTTTACCGGACGAATAAATTGGATGGTGAAAGTACGCGATTTTCCAGCGCGCTTTGGAATCGGCCAACGCCTGTTCCAGCCAGCCGCGTTGCTGATCGTCGAAATCCGTTGAATCGAGCGCGAAAAATTCAATCAGCCCGTTGGTCTTGACCATAGAATAATAAGCTCGCCCGCCCATGTTGAAATTCGGATAATTGATTTGAAAGTTTCGTCCGCTGCGAACGTCGTGATTGCCCAGCACGGCAAAAAACCTGACGTTCTGGCGCAGCAATTCGGCATACGGCAGTTCGAATTTCGCGCGAACATCCGATGCTTTGCCGCTGGAATAAATGTTGTCGCCGAGCATCAGCACTGTGTCGAATGTTCGTTCGTTCAGGAACTGCGTCATACGCCTTGCGATGGCGAATTGCCCGGCCTTGCCTGTTCCGGCGTCGCCCAAGACCAAAAAGCGAAACGTGCCGTCGGTGGGTTTTCCCAATGGCAAAGGCGGGTTGGGATCGGCGGCTGTGATGTGCAATGAAAAAACGAGAATCAACGCGCAGATCGCGCACACTCCCATCGAAGTTCTTTTCAGAATCGGTTTGATTGATTGGTTCATGTTTTGAAAAGTGGGGGAGCGAGTTTTATTCGTCGCGTCGTAACGTGTGCCGCAGCAGAAAAACATGGTTCGGCGATTGACGCCCAAAGCTGGTTGCCAGAATGTATTGAGCCAATGTGTTTCTGGTGACGCGCCATCCTATGCCGAAATCGGCGTAATTGTCAGTGAAGCGCGTGTGTTCCGTCCCGACCAGCGCTGGCAATCCGTTGGCGTCCAGCAATCGTCCAAACCGATCCGGGAACAGTTCGCGGCTTTCAGTATGAGCTTGAGCCATTCGGAATACGGAGACGCTGCCGAACAGATTTTTCCACAAATCGGATTGCGCTCCGATCTGGGCTGAAAGAAATCTGCGGCGCGCGCGTTCGCGTTCAATCGGATTGCCGGTCGCCTGTTCGTAATAATCTTCCAGAACGTTGGATTGTCCGGCGGCAATGTCGGCGCTGAAAACCGTTCGGCGAGTCAGCGCATACCCCATGCCGAAACTTGCCGATCTGCGTGTGATGCGTTCGCGTTCAATGGCTTGGACGGCAATGGCGCGGTTGATGTCTTCGTGAACGCCGGTCGTCAGCCATTGACCTTCGACGCCGTAAAACAGTTTGCGCGTCAGCGCTCCGCGCAATCGCAGCCCGATTTCGTCCGAGCGGCTGTCATAGATCACCGAATCCAAAGCCAGCGGCATTCCATTGAACGAACGCGAAACATCATGATCGTTGGCGGACAACAATCCGTGCCGATAGACAATTCCCAATTTGTGGCCGCCGGAAAATTGATGAGTCAGCCCCATTTTCAATCGCGTGCGGCTGATGTCCGATTCGGCCTGAAGTTTTTCATTGGCGCGGAAAATGGGAATGTCGCTGTGATTGGCAATATGAGTCAGCGTCGTTTCTCCGCGCAAATTTCCTCGCCCGGAAAGATGGTCAATTCCAAATCCGAAACTGGTTCGGCCTTCCTGACCGAAGCTGCGCGCCAGCATCAGCGAAGCGCTTTGGGAACCCGTCTGAGTTTCGCTGCTGCTGTTTCGCCTATGCGTCGTGCCCATCGGATAAAAAGGCGAAGCATCGCCATCGCTCGATTGCCGCAATGTGTTTTTCACGCTGCTGTCGGAAACGGCAACGCTGCCACCCAAAACCCATCGTGTGTTCGGCAACGGCAGAAATGTCGTGTTTTGCGCCAGCCAGCCTGTGTTGAGCGGTTCGACGGAGTTGAAAAAATTCTGTTGTCGTCGGCTTCTGATTCGCGCAGAGGCATTGCTGAGGGACGAAATAATCAGGCTGCGGCTTTCAAACCTGCCGAACTCCGTTGCGTAAGAGGGATTATCCAAACTGTCCAGATGCGAATCGGCAAACGCCGTGAAGCGCATCATAGGAAGTGATTCGCCGGGTTCGACCAGACTGTCAATGTAGCGTTCGTGAATTCCGGCAACGTAGCTTCTGGCCGTGCCGGAAACGATTGCTGTTACATTGCTGGCGTTGCCGGAATTGAGCAAATGCTGGCGATTGTCTGAAATTCGCAGGCCGCGTTCATCGGATTCGATGCCGCCGGGAGTGAAAAAACGCAGGTCTTCGTTGGTTCTGATGAGCGCGCCGTTTCCGGGAGTCAGCAAGGCGCGGCGGTTGGGATCGCTCAAACTTTCGACCTCCACCAGACCTTCATAAACCAAAACGCCTGTTTCGCCGGACGCATCCACCGCCACAGCGAATTCGGTTCCGCGCACCAGAATCGAAGCGGTTGGACTGTTGACGCGATACGGATTCGGACGCCCGCCGTAATGAGTGATCTTGACGCGGATGCGACCGACAACGACCTGCACCAGTTCTCGCAAGGAAGCGGCGGCGCGAAAATCCTTGAGGATGACATGCGAACCGGGTTGAACGACGACCAGGCTGCCGTCGGTGAGTTGGATGGTGACCTTGCCGCCGCCTCGCGTGTCCAGTTCGTCGCCGGGCGAAAGCGTATCGCCGCGCCGAACGGTGAATCGTGCGGTTCGATTCAGGCGAATGACGTTGCCAGTGACGCTGGCGATTCGGGCTTCGACAGATTGAGCGAATGCGGCGAATTCAAGCGTCGCCGCAATCAGCAGCGCGCAAATTATCCCGATAGTTGTTTGCTTGATAGTTGTCTGTTTGATGGTCGCGGATTTCCCTTCCAAAACAGCTTACTCCTATTGTTCGGCGCGTGTGGGGGCGCTCTCTATGTTCTGACCGGAATCACTTTCGGCGGAGTCTGCCGTGCCAAGTCCGTAACGAATGATGAGCCGTTGAATGGTGCGTCGAGCGATTCCAAGCAGGTCAGCGGCATGTTGGCGGTTGCCGTGAACTTTTTCCAGAGTCAATTGCAAATACCTGCGTTCCAATTCCTCCAGCGTGGGCCAGTCCGCAGCCAGCAATCTCAGCGAATCTTCCGGTTCGGGATGTTCGAGCGAATCGTCATCTTTTCGTGTGATATGAGGCGGCAAACAATCTGGGGTAATGACTCCGTTCACGCAAAGCGCTGTGGCGCGTTTCAGGGCATTTTCAAGCTCGCGCACATTGCCCGGAAACGAATGCGTTTGCAACAGCCGCATGGCTTCTTCGGTCAACAACAACGGCTGATTGTCCGTACTATGACGACGAAGGAAGTGCTGCGCCAGCAATTCAATGTCGCCCGGACGCTGGCGCAACGGCGGCAAATCAATCGTCAACACGCTCAGTCGGTAAAACAGATCGGCGCGAAATGCGCCGCGTTCCGTCAATTCCCGCAATGGCGAATTGCTGGCTCCGATGACGCGCACATTGACACGGCGGGTTTGCGGCGAACCTACGCGACGAACTTCGCCCGATTGCAACACGCGCAGCAAACTGGCCTGAAACGCCGGGCTGGTCGAAGCCAGTTCATCCAGAAACAGCGTGCCGCCGTCCGCCGCTTCGAACAATCCCGCGCGGTCGGCGTTGGCTCCGGTGAACGCGCCTCTGGTGTGGCCGAACAATTCGGATTCCAACAGCGTGTCGGTCAACCCGGCGCAGTTGACGGCGAGAAAGGGTTTGTCTTTTCGTTCGCTGAAATCGTGAATCGCGCGAGCGGTCAATTCCTTGCCGGTTCCCGATTCGCCGGTAATCAAAACCGTTGCGTCGTTGCGGGCGGCCAGGGCGATCAGTTTGTAGACAGTCATCATCGCCGGGCTGCGCCCGATCAACCCGGAACTGGAAAAATCAGTGGAAGAATGAGCGAGAAGCGGTTGAGGTTTTCGACGGCTGGCAGCCAGATGATCGTTCAGCAATCGGGTCAGCGTGGCAATATCGAACGGTTTGGCAATGACGTCACTGGCGCCTTCGGCCATGGCCTGCACGGTCACATCCAGTTCGCCCTGAGCGGTCATCAAAATCACCGGCAACGCAGTCTGCGTGGCGCGAAGTGCGCGCAACACTTCCAACCCATCTCCTTCGGGCATGTAAATGTCGCTGATGACTGCATCGAAGCTTTGAGCATTGGCTGCGGCGATTGCTTCGCGTCCGCTTTTGGCCAGACTGACTCGAAATCCGTTAAGCGACAGCGCCGCTTCAAGGGTGTTGCGGATCAGGCGGTCGTCGTCTGCCACCAGAATGTTTGGCAGGGAAGTCAAAGATGAAGCCATTGTCGCCTTTCCAGATTTTGGGATGCCCGGAAAGGTCAAAGCGGGTCTGGCCACGCCAGAAGAAATTCTGCGCTGTCAGACCGGCATTTTTCGCTTCTTCGGACTTTTCAAAATTTCGCAGGACATCTCGTTTTTTCTCGATGTGATTATGATTTGAGTTCGACGGGTAGTCGCAAGGTAAAAACCGACCCGGAACCCGACTCACTCTCCACTAAAACCCGTCCTCCATGCAACTCCGTAATTTCGCGCACAACCGCCAGGCCGAGTCCAGCGCCGGGAGCGTCAGCATCCTCGACACGAGGCACGCGATAAAACTTCTCGAAGATGCGGGGCAATAATTCCGGTGGGATTCCGTATCCTTGATCGGCGACAGCAATGAATAACGAATGGCCGTCGGTTTTGGCTGTCACAACGACTTCAGTGTTTTTTGGGCTGTATTTGATCGCGTTGGCCAGCAGATTGGTCAAAGCGCGCGAGAGCAAATCTTCATCAGCGAAAATCACCGGCAGATTTTCAGCCAGCCGTCGCGTCATTTTGATCTGGCGTTGAGCGGCCAGCGGTTCCAGCAACAACAGAGTTTGTTCAATCAACGCTGCCGGTCGAATGGCTTTGGGTATCAATGGCCGCGCGCCGGATTCCAGCCGCGTCAAATCCAGGTATTCGTCAATCATGCGCGACAAACGCTCGGCGGCTTCGTGTATGGTCTGGTGCATTTCGCGGCGACGTTCTGCATCGGCGTCGAATTGCAACAGGACTTCGCTCATGCCCTTGATGGCGGTCAGCGGAGTTCGCATTTCGTGCGTAACCATCGCCAGCACGTCGTTTTTCAACTGCTGCAATTCGCGTTGTCTGGTGATGTCGTCCAGCGTGGCGACGATGCCAAGCGGCGAATCGTTTTCAGCGGAAACGACGGCGGCCATTCGCAGCATGTAAGTTCGCGGCGACGTTTCGCCGATGGTGATTTCGCGTTCGATTACCTGCCGGTCGGCCAGCAACTGCGACACGATTTGATCCGCCGAGCCGGGAGCCGAAACTTCATGGATTACGGACGAACCGAATTCGGCGGCTTTCAAACAGGCAATCAGGTTTTGTCCGGTGAGGTTGTGTCCTGCCGGTCGCAGGATTTGCGAGGCGCGACGGTTGGTGAAAACGATTCGCCCCGCAGTGTCGGCAATCAGCAAACCGTCTTCAATCGAACGCAATGCGCTGTCAACAAATTGCGAACGAGCCATCAATTGCCGCTGCAACTGTTCCATGGCGCGCATCTTCCAGTGCGCTCCGCCCAGCCATGAATACTTGGCCGATTCGGCGACGTTTCCGTTCTGGAACGTCATGGCTGTTGGCGACAATTTGGCGCTTTCCTGAATCAGTTCGGTGAAACGCTCGTTCAAATTTGCGCTCAGAGTCATAGAGCGCCGCAACAAAGTCATCGGCATCGCCACCAGCGCCGACACCACTACAGGAACCAGCGGCGGCAAGAGCATCAAATAAGCGAACATCGCAAAAGACGCCAAACCAATGATAAACAGCAACACTCCGAAGAAAATCGTCAGAGCCAATGTCGAAGGCGTTTCATAATGAGCGGCCATCGAAAAAACTATGACGGCGGCAATCAATGCCGCAAAGAAGACAGCCAACCAGCCTGGCGTTTCGCTGTAAAACCGTTCGCGCAAAATCGTTGTGATGGCATTGGCCAACACTTCCACGCCCGGCATCATTTCGCCGCCTTGACCGCCTTCCCGATTTTCAAATCGCGAAAACGGCGAACTGACGCGGTCGCTCATCGCCGAAGCCGTCGCTCCGATCAACGCATATTTGCCGCGCAATTCGTCCGCCGAGACGCGACCGTCCAACAAGTCGGCGAAACTGAATGTGCGCGAAGCAAACGAACCCGCTGGGCCTGTGAAATCAATCGGCATGCGGTTGAAGCGGAATGTCTCGATTGGCGAACTGTTCGGCTGTGACGCTATGACAATGGCCGCGGAATCCGTCTTGACGGGAATGGTTCGATCCGCCAAACGCACTGCGTCCGGCGCTTCGTGAATTTCGTCGGGGCGCGCTCCGTCGGCGACGCGAATGATTTCCGCCGCCAGAGACCAGTACGCGCGGCCTTGATCGTCGGCTTCGCGCAACAACAAAGCTCGCGCGACACCGTCGTTGTCCGTCGTCACATTGCCGTGACCAACGGCGGCTGCGGCTTGTTCGATTGTGGGCAGTGGGCGAAGCCATTCGGCGCGGTTTCCGCCAGTGGCGGCCAGTTGAGCGGCAACGACCGTTTTCCCGGAATTGCGGATTGCTTGCGCCAAAGCTGCGTCGTCGCTTTCGGTGGTGGCGTCGCTGTAGAGCACGCTCAATCCGATGACTTTCGGATTGGCGGCGGAAATTTTCTCAATCGCCTGGGCTGTCAAGGTGCGCGGCCACGGAAATCGCCCGAACCGCGCGATGCTGGCGTCGTCAATGGCGATGATGGCGATTTGTTCCGGCGGCGGTGAAACGCCACGAACCCGCATCAAAGCGTCGTGAGCATATTGGCTCAGCCAGGGCGCTCGCCAATCCACTAGAACCGCGATCAGTGTCGAAAGCAAAATGATCGCCAACGGCCATTTGAGAGAAAAGCCCAGTTGTGAGATCAACCTTTTCATTTAATCTGGCAGAGCATCTTACGACACAAGGCTCGGTTGCCGAATTCGACCATCGAGCCAGCAATAAACCAGCGATAAGCAGACAGGCAAAAGTTTTTTATTGTAATCGCTCATTCCATTTTCAATTTTCCATCTGTCATTTTTCATTGTTGCGGCAGACGCTCCGGGCAATGACAAATGACAAATCAAAAATGAAATATGGAAAATTGAACCGCCTCATAATTTTTGCCTGTCTGCATAAATAAAGAAGGCGATGCTCTCCTCCGCGTAGAGAGCACCGCCTACCGAGCCAGCACGTTTATCTGACGACAAACTTTGCCGGCAAGGTGTTATTGGATGAAAACCGTAACTGAATTCGACAGCTTCGAATTATCCAGCACGTCTCTCACCCGAATTGTCACAGTTGTGTTCGGATTGGAAATCGCCGTGTCGGGAATCTGTATGTTGATCTGTTCCAATCCCACATAACCCGGCGCAACACCGGCATAAACCACCGGAGCGTTGATGTTGCCCAAGGTCGTTTCAACTCGTTCCGCCACGCCATTCGCTTCGTTGCCGTCGCTGTCCGGCGCATATCGCAAACCGGAACCGAACAGAATCAGAAAAAGCTGTTCGCCCGCGCGGCGCACAATCGGCGCCGGAACCAGTCTGTTTTGCGCAGGGTCGAATCGAACCAGGGATTCATAAACCTGTTCTCCGCTGGATTTGATTCTAAATAACAATCCGGCGGGAGCGCCCTGTCCCGAAGCATCCGCCGTGAACAAACTCAGCGCGACGTTGGAAACAACAAGGCTTCCCTGAGAAACAACATCGCCTTGATTGGTCACCACCACATTAGCCAATCCCGAAGGCGTGTCAGCCGGAACCTGATAATTGATCTGATTCGGCGAAACGAAAAACAGCCGAGCTTGTCGTCCGTCAATCAACACGCTGACATTCCATAAGCTCAACGGCAAAGGCTGAGTGACCGCGATGGTCGTTCCGAAAGACAGCCCGTTGCCGAAAGCCGAAACGATGGATTCCGGCGCATTTTCTTCGCGGTAACTGGCGGCGCTGACCGTGGTCACCGAATCGAAATTCACGAACGCTCCATGACCAGATCCCTGTTTGGCTTCGATTTTCTCGGCGTTGATCGAATTGTCGCCCAGCACAGAGCCATAAACTTCGACAAAGCCGCCGAGAGCGATCAAATCGTATTTGCGTTCAATGATCGTTGCCGCAGTGACAAGAACGGTTCTTCCGTCAATCCGCCATTCGCCCAGCAGGTTGATTGCCGTCGGCAGCGATTCTGTTTTGCCGTAAAGAACTTCGTTGGTTGGCGAACCCACGCTGCTTTTCAGAACGATGCGGGTTGCGTTGATCGAAAGATCAGCTTGCGTAACGCCTCTGACTTCGACGCGCGCCCCGACGGCAATGCCTATTTCCGAACGTTCGATCACCGTCATTGGAGCGATATTCACTTTTCGTCCGCTGACCAGCCAGGCTCCCAATTGCTTGCTTGGTAAATTCAGCGCTTCAATCGTTCCATAAAATTCCGAAAATCGGCCAGCCGTGAAATCGTCATTTTCGAGTCTGGTTTCCATCTCCAACACATCCACCGAGCCGTTTTGTCTAACCAGGCTTCTGACCTGAACGGCGCCTCCAATTCCAATCGGAACTTGATTCTGATTGATTCTGGTCGCGTTGGTGACATTCACTTTCCGTCCGCTGATGGCCCATTCGCCCAGACGATTGGCGGCGCTGGATAAGCTTTCAACCGTGCCTGTGAATTCAAACGGCCCAACGGACGGCTCGGATTTGGTTTCGATGCTGTCTGCATTCACTGAACCGTCTGCGAGTTGAGCGCCTTCGACTTCTACCCGCGCTCCAACTTCCAAAGGCACTGATGCTTGTTCCAAAACGGTCAATGCGCTGACGTGAACTGTGCGCCCTGCAACTTTCCAATTGCCGATTCTACCTGTTGTGGAAGGCAGTTTTTCGATATTGCCAAAGAACTTCGTTTTCGGGCCGCCGCCTGAATCAGGCCTTGTTTCAATTTTCTCGGCGCTGACGGAATTGTTATGTTGCTTGCGGCCTTCGACCCGGACTGATTTACCAACAGCAAATGACCCATTGGTTGGAATCAGTTGCGTGGCGGAGCCTACGCGAACGATTCGCCCGGAGACTTTCCAATCCCCAATGAGATTTGCAGCATTCGGCAGCGACTGAATGATTCCTGAAAATTCAAAATCGCTCGAATGCTGAGCGGGAGAACGACCTACATGTTTAGCCATGCCGATGATGGCTAGAGAACAGAGCGCCAAAGCGCTGAACCTTCCACTGAAACTTGAAAGCGAAAAAGCGGCTCGCATTGGCTTACCTCCAAACTAACGATGCGGGCACAAGCAAACTTTCAGGGGAATTAAAACCGCTCGAATGGTTAAGATTACTGTTCGCTATAGCTACGACACTTCATTTAACTATCAGCAATCGCTGTTCCGTTGGGGGAAAGGTGTTTCGGCACGGGGGAATTCGTTGAAAATAAATAGCGATGAAAACGGAAAGTAACTGCTCAGGCCATCGAATAAGCCTCCAATGAAAGGCGGGAAAATGACGGAACAAACGGAAATAACTGAACAAACGGAAAAGAGATCGGAAAAATTTCCGTCCATTCCGTTATTTCCGTCTGTTCCGTAATCTCTTTTTCATTACCTCTGAGCAGTTACAACGGAAAAAGAATTTAAGCTGCTGTCACTGTGACAATCGGTCGCCTTGCCAAGCGTGCAACCGCGACCGTTTGACACGGTGAAACAGGCGGCAGCTTATAGCAGGCTCAGTGGCCGTAAGGCAGCCTGGAAATGAACACAATTCAAACCTGATTTGGACTCCGATTCAGGACTCGATTTGAGCGGGCAGGCAAAGCCGGAACGTCGCGCCGTGGCCAGGCTGGCTGACGACCTTGATCTGGCCGCCGTGTGCGCGGGCGATTTCGTGGCAGATGGCCAATCCCAAACCCGCGCCGCCCGTGCGAATCCCGCGCGCTTTGTCAGCGCGCCAGAACCGTTCAAAGATGCGTTGTTGCTGCTCGGCGTCCAATCCTATCCCGTCATCGCGCACTTCGATCCAGACATCGTTGCCGCCATTGCCCGCGTGAACGCTGACCGCGCCGCCTTCCGGACGACTGTATTGAATGGCGTTGCTCAGGAAGTTGCCGACCACACGCCGCAACCGCGTTTCGTCGGCGATGACGGTCAGCGATGGATTGATTTCCGCGCTTAGTCTTACTTGCCGAGCGGCGGCTTCCGGTTGGAGGCGGACGATTTCAGCAGCGACCAACGGCTGCAATTCGACTTCCGACAAATCCAGCACGAGCCGTTGCGCATCCGACCGTGCCAGTTCCAACAAGTCTTCGGCCAATCGTGTCAGCCGATCCACTTCAGACAAACTTTCCGCAATGACTTGCCTGTATTCTGCGGCGGAGCGCGTGCGCCGCAACGCGACTTCCAAACGGCTGCGCAAACTGGTCAACGGCGAACGCAGTTCGTGCGAAGCGTCGGCGGCGAATTGCTGATGCGATTCTATGATTTGATACAGCCGATCCAGCATCTCGTTCAGCACGTGCGCCAGACGGCTCAATTCGTCGTCGGTGACCGGTTCGGCCAATCGCGCTTTCAAATGGTCGCGCCCGATCAATTGCGCGCGCTGAGTCATCAAATCCACAGGACGCAGCGCCAGCGTCGCCAACCTGTACCCAACCAGTCCCGTCGCCAGCAACGCGATCAAGCCGACAATCAACAAGGTTCGCCGCAGTGCCGCCAGAGTTTCTTCCGTATCTGAAAGCGGCACGGCCACGACAAAGACGTACTGTCCGTAAGCATCAACACTCAATCCCAGACCCTTTTCACCATTCAGCGTGACTTCGGTCAATACGGCTTCGCCAGACAGCGCCGTTTGCGCGATTTCTCTGGAAACCAGCGGCTCGCGGCTTTGCAACTGATTGGATTGATTGATGACCTCGTAATCGGGCGTCAGGATTTGGACGAATTTTTCGATGTGATGCGAATTGATGATGGCTGTGCTGTCAATCGGATGCAGGTGAACTTGCGGCCCATCCATCGAAGACGCCACTTCCGTCCCGGCCAGCGTGCGCAGCGAATCTTCCAGCGAATGGTAAAGGCTTTGCCGCATGCCGAAATAAACCGCCGTCAACGCCAGCGCCAGCAGCACGCCAAACGTCAGCAGCCATTGCAGCGTCAATCGAGTGCGGAAGCTTTGTGAGTTGAGCCAGAGCATTTCGTTTTGGGAACGCACGCGCCCTCGCGTGCGGGTTCAACGGCAAGATACCTGTGAAAAATAATTGCTTTACGACAAATGCACGCGAGGGCGCGTGCGTTCCCAAGCCTTATCCCCGCAATTTGCTTTTGAGCATGTAACCCAGCCCGCGAATCGTGTGAATCAGTTTGTGATCGGGATGCGTGTCCACCTTGTTGCGCAAGTAATTGATGTACACGTCAATCACATTGCTCAGCGGATCGTAATCCGCTCCCCAAACCAGATCGGCCAGTTGCTGGCGCGTCAAAACCTTTCCCTGATTTTGCAGCAAACATTCCAGCAGCATGTATTCGCGCGCGGTCAGTTCGACTTGCTGGCCGCCGACGGTGACGACATGGCCAACGGTGTCCACGCTGACTTGTTCGCAATGCAAACGCGAATCTCGCACCGCCGGCCCGCGCCGCAACAAGGCGCGCAACCGGGCCAGCAATTCTTCAAAGACGAACGGTTTGGTCAGATAATCGTCCGCGCCGCAATTCAGCCCGGCGATTTTGTCTGAAGTCGAATCCATCGCCGTCAGCATCAGAATAGGCGTGTTGACGCCTTGCGCGCGCAAGTCGCGGCAGACTTCTATCCCGCTGCGACGCGGCAATAGCAAATCCAGAATGACCGCGTCGTAATGATTGACGGCAGCCATGTATTCGCCGCGCTCGCCGTCTGCGGCCACTTCGACCAGAAATTTTTCTTCGGACAATCCGGCGCTCAATGTTTCGGCAATGCGCGGATCGTCTTCAACTATTAACAACTTCATGCGCTTATTCGTGGAACGCACGCGCCCCGCGTGCCTGGCTTGCGGCGAAGCCCTCTCAGTAAAAAAATCTTACATCGCCACACCAGCACGCGAGGGCGCGTGCGTTCCCAGAGTTCTTCAGATCAATCTGTAATCCGATCTTTCTCAAACAACCGGTACAACACAGGCAACACCAACAAGGTCAGCAGCGTGGAAGTCACCAGCCCGCCGATGACCACCGTCGCCAGCGGGCGCTGCACTTCGGCACCGGGATTGGTGGAAATCGCCATCGGGACAAACCCCAGACTCGCCACCAGCGCCGTCATCAACACCGGACGCAATCGGACGCGCGCGCCTTCGCGGATGGCTTCATCCAGTGCATGCCCCCGTTCGCGCAGGTTGTTGATGTAAGCGATCATCACCACGCCATTCAACACCGCCACGCCGAACAGCGCAATGAAACCGACCGATGCCGACAAACTCAGATTCAGGTTTCGCAACCACAGCGCGGCGATTCCGCCGACCAGCGCAAACGGCACGTTCAAAATAATCAGCAGCGAATGTTTCAACGATCCGAACATGACGAACAACAGCGCCAGAATCAGCGCCAGCGCCAGCGGAACTACAATGTAACCACGTTTCATCGCGCGCTGCTGATTTTCAAACTGCCCGCCCCAGGTGATGAAATATCCGGTCGGCAACTTCGTGCTGGCGGAAATCTGTTTTTGCGCGTCGGCCACGAAACTGCCGATGTCGCGTCCGCGCACGTTCGATTGAATGACGATCCGGCGCTGATTGCTTTCACGGTTGATGATGTCCGGCGCGCGAACCACGCTTACATCGGTCACATCGCCCAGCCGCAGCCGTTCGCCGCCCGGCGCAGTCATAGGCAGTTGCGCAATCTGGTCGGGATCGGTTCGCCACTGATCGGGAAATCGCACCACCACGTCGAACCGCTTCTGTCCGTCAATTAACGTCGTGGCGACTTTGCCGCCGACGGCGGTTTCAACCAGGTCTTGCACGTCGGAAACATTCAGTCCATAGCGCGCAATCCGGTCGCGTTTGACGGTGATCTGCAATTGCGCCGCGCCGGATAGCGCTTCGGCCTGCACGTCTGCCGCGCCCGGAACCTTTTCCAGCACGCGGGCGATTTCAGCGGCTTTTTCTTCCAACACAGCCAGGTCTTCGCCAAAGAGTTTGACGGCCACATCGGCTTTGACGCCTGAGACGGTTTCATCCAGCCGCATCGCCATCGGCTGCGTGAAGTTGTAGGCCAGCCCTGGCAGTTTTTCCAACTCGGCGGACATCGCTTCGATCAACTCATCTTTGGTCTGGTGTTTCGGCCAAAGCTCGTGCGGTTTCAGAATGACGTACACGTCTCCCTGATGAATGCCCATCGCTTCGGTCGCCAGATCGGGGCGGCCAATCTTGGTGGTGACGGATTCGACTTCGGGAAAGCGTTTGATGATGCGTTCCACCTGATTGCCTATGCTGACCGATTCGCTCAAAGACACGCTTGGCAGTTTGCGCGTTTCGATCAAAATCGCGCCTTCATCCAGACGCGGCATGAACTCAGTGCCGATGAACATCAGCGATCCGACCGCGACGCTGACCACCAATACCGCCGCGCCGATTGTGACTGCGCGATTTCGCAACGCGGCATCCAGCAAACGCGCATAACCGCGCTGGACGAAATGATAGATGCGGCCTTCGTGCTCCTTGATGTTGCCGCGCAGCAAAATTGAGGAAATTGCCGGAACATACAGCAGCGCCAACAGCAGCGAACCGAGCAACGCCGCGCACACGGTGATGGCCATAGGCGAAAACATGCGCCCTTCCAATCCCTGCAAGGTGAACACCGGCAGGTAAACCGCGATGATGATCAGCACGCCGAAGACAATTGGTCTGCCGACTTCGATGGCGGCGTCGTGGATGATCTCGCTTGTAGTTCCGCCTTCAGGCGGAAGCTCTGAGTTCGTAGTTTCGCCTTCAGGCGGGTGATTCCGGCTAAAGCCGGGACTACGAGCGGAGAGCCGCCGGATGAAGTTTTCCATCATGACCACCGCGCCATCCACAATCAGTCCAAAATCCACCGCGCCCAGACTCATCAGATTGGCCGACACGCCCAGGGCTTTCATGGCGATGAAGGCTGAAACCATCGCAATCGGAATGACCGACGCCACAATCAGCGAAGCCCGTATGTTCCGCAAAAACAGGAACAGAACGATGATGACCAGAATTGCGCCTTCGATCAGGTTTCTTTCAACGGTGTTGATCGTGCGACCAATGACTTCGGTCTGGTCGTAAAACTTCTTGATGCTCACGCCTTCCGGCAGCGCGGCTTTCAATTCTTCGATTTTTGCTTTGACGCGCTCAGCGACGGATTTGCCGTTTTCGCCTTTCAGGATGATGACCATGCCCGAAACGCGCTCGCCTTCGCCGTCGCGCGTCACCGCGCCCTGACGTGGCATCGCGCCGTCGGTCACTTGAGCGACATCGCGCAGGTAAATCGGCGTTCCCTGGTGAGCGCCAATGACGATGTTTTGAATGTCGGCGGCGTCTTTCAGCAAGCCCACGCCGCGCACCGTGTATTGTTCGGATCGGTGTTCGATGAATCCACCGCCGAAATTGGCGTTGTTTTCGCTGACCCGCTCAAAGACCTGCCGCAAGCTGAGGTTGTATTTCAGCAGCAGCGCCGGTTCCACCAGAATCTGAAATTGCCGCGTCAACCCGCCCCAGGAATTGATTTCGCTGACGCCCGGCACGGTGCGCAACTGCAATTTGATCAGCCAATCGTGCAGCGTTTTCAACTCCATCAAACTGTCGTTGTCATTGGCCGGTCTGTCTTTGCGATTGTCTTCCAGCGTGTACTGGTAAACTTCGCCGAACGCCGTCGCCACTGGCCCGAGCGTCGGTTCCAATCCGGGCGCGATGCGCGTCTTGGCTTCGTTCAATCGTTCGTTCACGAGTTGCCGAGCGAAGTAGGTGTTGACGCCGTCTTCAAAGACGACGGTAATCAACGACAAACTGAATTTGGAGATTGAGCGAACTTCTTCGGTGCGCGGCAAACCGAGCATCGCGCCTTCGATGGGAAATGTGACTTGCGCTTCTACTTCGCTGGCGCCCATGCCCGGAGCTTCGGTGATAATCGTCACCTGATTGTTGGTCAGGTCGGGGAAAGCGTCCACCGGAATGGTCAGCAGTGCATACACTCCTGCCGCCACCAGCGCGATGACCAGCGCCAGCGTAATGAAGCGTTGGTGCAGCGCAAATGAAATTATTCGTTCGATCATTGTGTTATCGGTTTTCCTCTGGGAAACAGTCTCAGCGCACTGTTACCGGCTTTCTTTCCGCTCTTCGTCTTCGTGTTTTTGGTCTTTTTTCTCGTCAGTTCCTCCGCCGGGTGTGGTGGCTGCTGCCCCTGTGCGGATTTCCGTATGACGGATTTCCCCGCCCAGATTGCCCGTTCGCGCCATCAATCCCACGCTGACTGAAGTCAGCAACAGCGCCGCTGCAATCAGCCAGGTGGGGAGCGTTGTACGATTGCGAAACCAGATCAATCCCACCAGGGCCAATGCACCAGTAATGCCCAGTGCAATGAAAGCCACCAACGCAGCTTTTTCGTGTGCTTCAATCAATGCATGGGAAACACCGGGTAAATTCTCGACCAATTCTTCCGCTGGTTCGCCGGTCAAAAAGGCCGGAATCGTCAGCAGGGAAATCAGTACCAGACCGCCCAGGCTGGCGCGTTTCAATTCGTCGCTCTTTCGCATCAGGGCAAAAAGCAGCAACAGCAGGCAGAGAATTGTGCCGATTACAGGGAAGTGATTAAACAGCAAATGCAGATGTGCTTGATTCATAACTTTATTCCTCCTCAGAAAGTTTTTCTTTCTGAAATTCGGTTTTTAGTTGAAAACTGCCCACCGTCACGACGCGCTCGCCGCGCGACAGGCCGGAAAGAACTTCCACCAAATCGCCCAGCGCGAGTTGCCTGCGTTCGACCTTGACCACGCGCTTTTCAAATTGATTCTGGTCTTTGGCGACGAAGACTACGATTTCGCCATTGATGTCTTGCAGCGCCGCGTTGCTGACCATCACCGCCGGACGGGTTTCGCCGATGGTGACTCCAATTGTCGCGTACATCTCAGGCTTCAATTTGCCCGCGCGATTTTCCACCACACAGCGAACTTCCAGCGTGCGCGTTTCGGCGTTGAGCGTTTCGCCGAGCCGCGCGATTCTGCCGGTGAAGCTTTCCTCGGGGTACGCCGCGACCTTGATTTGCACTGTTGCTCCGAGTTTCAGCGAAGACAGAAATTTTTCCGGGACTTCGGCCATCACCCAGACAGAGGAAAGATCGCTGATCAAAAACATGTTGTCGCCGGGATTGACGCTGGCTCCGGGCGTGATGTCGCGTTTCATGACCACGCCAGCGGCAGGCGCTTTGATGACGACGGGTTCGTCGTAATTCAAATTGTCCGGCAATCCCAGATGTTCGCGGTGGCCAATGGCGCGTTCCAGTTCAGCTTCGGCTCGCAAGATTTCCTGCGTGGCGGCCTGATATTCGACTCTGGCTTTTTCCATTTCGTTCAGCGAACCAGCTTTTGCCTGATACAGCCGCTCTGCGCGTTCCATCATGGATTTGGCGAATTCGGCGTTGGTTTTGCGCTGAGTCAATTCGGCTTGGGCTTTGGCGTATTCAGCCTCCGCTTCGTGGACTTCGTGCGTGTGCATTTTCGCCAATGCCTGTCCACGCCCGACGCGGTCGCCGACTTTGACCGGGACTTCCAGAATGCGGCCTGAAAACAGCGAACCTACTCGCACTGTGCGATCTTCGTTGATGGCGATGTGGCCTGTGACTTCCAGCGGCGCGGAAATCTGCTGTTCGGCGACTTCGGCGAATTGCAGATTGGCGTATTTGGCGGCGTCCGGCGAAAGTGTCAGCAAATTGGGGTCTTTTTTGGTTTCTGCCTTCGCTGCCGGAGCTTCTTGTGGCGCAGCTTCTTTCTGGCAAGCGGCGCCAAGCAGCGCGGCGGCAATCAGACACGGCATCAACAAATGATGGCGGATCATTTGGGTTCTCCTCCTACTGTGAGCGCAAGTTCTGCGATGGAAGCTTGAAGCTCCTGCAGCGTTCGGTAATAAAGCAAACGGGCTTCATTGCGGGCGCGCTGGGTTTCCAGCAGTTTGTACAAATCAGCCGCCCCTTCGCGGTAAGCCACCAGCGCTATGTCGCGCGATTGGTCTGCCTGCTTCAGAAAATCGCGCTGCATATCGGTCAAACGTTCCGACAGTTTTTGCGTGGCGCGATGAGCTGATTCGACTTCGGCGCGAATGTAATTCTCTTCGGCCAGCAGTTCGTGTTCGGCGGAATTGATTTGCGCGGCGGCGCGGCCAATTTCAGCGCGGTTTTTGTTGAAAAACGGCAGCGGCACGGTGACGTAAGTGATGTAGGTGTTGTAACCGCCAGTGCGTTTGTATCCGGCGGACAATTCCCAATCGGGTCTGGCGTTGGCGTTCTGCAAATTCAGATTGGCGCGTTCGGCTTCGACTTTGGCACGCAATCGAACCAGTTCCGGGCGGTTTTTCAAGGCTTCGGCGCGCAGTTGATCCAGCGTAGAGGCCATCAACGGCGAAGCGGCGCTGTCTGGCGCAGCCAGCTTGAAATTCAATTCAAAACTGGTTTCGCCCATCGCCTTCAGCAAATCCAACTTGGCGCGTTCCAGCGACAAACTGACTGCGGCTTCCTGCCCCGTCAAGGTTTGCTGTTCCAGTCGAACGCGAATCAATTCGCTTTCGGCGGCGAAACCTTCGCGGACACGCGCCCCGGTGTAAGCCACCAGTTGATCCAGATCGGCGCGATTTTCTGCCAGGATTTCCAGCAAGGTTTGTGTGTGCAGCGCAGTCCAGAATGAGCGAGTTATTTCCGTTCGCAATTGTCGGCGAATGACGTCAATTTCGGTTTGAGCGACGCCGGTTTGCCGTTCCGCCAGTTCGCGGCGACGCGTGGCCTTGCCGGCGGTTTCCAGCCGCTGCGTGCCGTAAACGAACAAGTCAATATCGCGGCTGAACGCAAACGGCGGTTGTTGCCAGGCGCGCCAGTTTTCCGTTTGCACGGTGACTGTCGGATTCGGGCGAACGCCGATGAACCGGCTGAATTCTTCCGCGCCCAGCACGCGGGTTTGCGCGGCTTTCAACAGCGGATGATTGGCCAGCGCGCGGTCAACACAATTGCTTAATGTCAAAGCTGTTGATTGACCAGACGGCGGTGAAGATTGAGCCAAACTGTTGGCCGACAACAGCGCAAAAAGGAAACATGAGAGTAGCTTGTTGGGTTTCGACATGATCTGCGATGATTGCGATTCCTTGATTATAGAAGCAGTGACTCACACAGACTTTAGCAAGCTTTGATTAGGTGAAGATTAGCCAGCATGACTTTTGACCTGATTATCCGTAGCGCCCAAGTCATTGATGGAACCGGCCAGCCCGCCTTTCCAGCCGACATCGCCATCAACGGAAAACGCATTGCCGCCGTGGGCGAAATCAACGGCGAAGCCAGGCGAACGATCAACGCCAGAAATCTGACGGTCACTCCCGGCTTCATTGATCCACATTCGCACGCCGATCTGATCCTGCCGCTCGATCCCAAACGTCAAGCCGAATTGATGCGCTGCAAAATTTCTCAAGGCATCACAACGACCATCGTCGGCAATTGCGGATTGGGCTGCGCGCCGATTGGCAATTCCGACGCTGACGCGATTTTGCGCGCCGTCAATTCGTGGATGACGCCGGAACCAATTGAATGGCGATGGCGAACCATTGGCGAATATCTGCGGCGACTGAAAGACAACGGACTGGTGTTGAACATTGCCACGCTGGCTCCGCACGGGCCGATTCGGATTTCGGCAACGGGCTTGGCGAAAGGCAAACCTTCGAGTTCGCAGATGAAAGTCATGCGCGGGATGGTTGAGCAGGCGATGAAAGACGGCGCGTTCGGGCTTTCGACCGGATTGATTTATCCGCCGGGCATGTATTCCGAAACCGAAGAGTTGATAGAGCTGGCCAAAGTCGTCGCCTCCAATGGCGGCATTTACACCAGCCACATTCGTGGATCGAGCGAAACACTGATTCCAGCGGTCAAAGAATTATTGGATGTCGCGCGCTTGGCCAATGTTCGTGTTCACCATTCCCACAACGAAGCCGTCGGGCGCGCGCACTGGGCGAAAATTGATCGCGTCTTGAAGATGGGAGCGCGAGCGGCAGAACAAGCCATTTGCAACAGCTTCGATATGTTTCCTTACACGGCGGCGGCGACGATGATGATCGCCATTTATCCACCGTGGGCGCTGGAAGGCGGCGTAGATCAATTGATCGAACGCTTGAAGGACGAAAAGACCCGGCGGCAAATAGAACGCGATATTCGGCGCGTCAGGTCTTCTTGCGAACCTGGCGGTTGGCCTCACAATCTGGTTCGCGCCACGGGGTGGGACTCGATTCGCATCGGCTACGTCGAAAGCCGCAAAAACAAACGCTACGAAAACTGCAGCCTGGCGGAACTCGCCGCGCTGACCGGCAAAACGCCGTTTGACGCCATTTCGGATTTAATCATCGAAGAGCGCGGGCAGGTTTCGATGCTGATTTTTGCAATCAGCGGCGAACGCGACCAGCGAGATTTATTGGCGAAGTTCGTGCGACATCGGGATAGTGTTTTCTGTACCGACGCCGAAGATTATGGACGCGGATTGCCGCACCCGGCGGCTTACGGCGCGTTTCCGCGCATTCTGTCGAAATTCGTTCGCCAGGGCGGCGTGCTGACGTTGGAAGAAGCGGTGAAGAAAATGACTTCTCATACAGCTTCGATTTTTGGAATTAAATCGCGCGGCGTCATTCGTCGCGGAGCCTTTGCCGACCTGGTGATTTTCGATCACAGACGAATTAATGATCGCGCTACCTTTGAAAAACCTCGCCGCGAGGCAACGGGAATCAAAACAGTCATCATCAATGCCCGCGAAGTTTTTTCTGACGGTATTTTTCACAATGAATTTCATGGCGATGTAATTCGCCGCTAAAACTGACAGTTCGCCCAAGATTAATCAGCTTTACACGCGAAGTTCAGGTGATACATTCGCCGCCAGAATTGAATCTACCATTGAAGCGTTCCCCATTGAACAAATTGCCCAATAGCTATTTTGAAGAGATGGCCGAAGTGTGAGTCGGCTGTTTCAACCGGGAAAACGTGTCTCAACCGGTTTCCGTAAAAACAAATCATTTTCTCTGTGAGGTTACAAATGAGAAGCAGAATTCCCAACTGGTCGCGGCCAGCTTTTATGCTCATGTTCGTCATTGCCGCCCTGGCCTTCGTCTTTTCGCCTAAAGGTTCACTGGCGTCGGCGGATGACAACAGTCGTGTGGAGGTGATTGGGGCGATCACCAGTTTGCCAAATACGCAAAATTTTCTGGGCGAATGGAAAGTTCTACGAACTACGGTCAAGGTGACCGAACAAACCAAAATTGACCAGACACGAGGCAGAATCAGCGTCGGCGCGTTGGTCGAAGTCAAAGGAATCAAACAAAACGACGGTTCGGTGCTGGCGGTGGAAATCGTCGTCAAATTAGGCGTTCCGCCCAGTTCCGGCGTGCGTTTTGAATTTACCGGCAAGGTTGACGAATTGCCCAGCACGCCCAGCCGCGTCGGCGATTGGAAAATCGGCGGCAAAACGGTTCACGTCAGCAGTTCCACCAAGATCAATCAGGAAAAAGGCCGGATTGGCGTCGGCGTGATTGTCAAAGTCGAAGGCTTGTTGCAAACCGATGGTTCGGTCAACGCGCTGGAAATCGAAGTCCTGCCGGACGCAGTCATCGGCGTCCCCGTGAAATTCCTCGGCAAGGTCGAAAAACTGCCGAGCACGAATACTCGCATAGGCGATTGGGTCATCAGCGGTCGCACCGTGCGGGTCACGCAACAAACCAAATTCGAAGTTCGCAACGGCGAACTCATGATTGGTTCGCTGGTCGAAGTCGAAGGCGTAGTCCAATCCGATGGTTCGATTGTCGCCACCAAGATCGAACTCAAACCCAATGTCGAACCGCCGACGTTGTACATCACGTTCCGGGGCACGATTGAAAGTTTGCCGGACACAGCCGGTTTCACAGGCGATTGGAAAGTCAGCGGGCGCACCGTGCGCGTTTCAGAAAGAACGCAGATCGGCGAAGAACGTGGCAAAATCGCGGTTGGCGCGATGGTGGAAATCAGCGGAACGTTGTTGACCGAAGGCGTAGTCAATGCCTTGAAGATTTATGTCCGCGAGGACAATCAACCCGGCACGATTCGTTTTACGGGCATCATCGCTTCGCTGCCTCCGTCGAACGGAACCGTGCCGGGATTTATTGGAGATTGGAAAGTCGGCGACCGTGTCGTTCACGTCACGGTCCAAACGAAAGTGGATCAAACCAAAGCTCGCGTGGCGGTCGGCGCGTTGGTCGAAATCGTCGGTACGCAACGCGCGGATCGTTCGGTTGACGCCATCACCATCGAAGTCAAAGACAATGTTCCCGGCGGCCCGGCAAGTTACGTGCGTTTTTATGGCGCGTTGAGCCGATTGCCCGCCGCCAGCATTCAGATTGGCAATGGTCGCGCCGGCAATTGGATGGTCGGCGGCAAAACCGTTTACGTCTCGCCGAAAACCCGCATCATCGAACAGCATGGTCGAGCAGTGATTGGCGCGTTTCTGGAAGTCGAAGGCAATCAGCGTCCTGACGGTTCGGTGGACGCTGTCGAAATCACAGTCGAACGCGACGCCGCGGCTCCCAGCGGAGCCATCGGCTACATCAATTTTTATGGCGCGATTCGCTCTATTCCTTCAGCGGAAGGACTGGTCGGCGCGTGGGCCATTGATGGCAAAATCGTCAACGTCGGCGCCAATACCAAACTGGAACGTGGCCGAGTGGATTTCGCCGTCGGCGTTTACGTCGAGGTGAATGGATATTTGATGGACAACGGCGAGGTCAACGCCATCAAGATCACTGGCAAAGTCCCGGCTCCGACCAGCGATGTCGTCACACGCAGCTTTGTCGAATTCATCGGCGCTGTGTCCAAGCTGCCCGAAACGGCGAATTACGTTGGCGATTGGACGGTTGCCGGAAAAGTGGTTCACGTCAACCGGCGCACTGTGGTTCGCCGCGAACGTGCCGCCGTGACAATTGGCGCAACAGTTGAAATTTACGGCGCAGAATTGCCCGACGGCACGATTGACGCCAAATTCATCGAAGTCGAACACGGCCCGGCGGGAGCCAGCTTCCACACTTTTGCCGCTCTGGCTTCGGTCAACGCAGGCAGTTACCAGGAAGCCAGCGCTTCATCGGCAATCGTCGCTTCGTTCGGCAGCAATCTCGCTGGCGGAGTCGAAGTGGCGAAGACACTTCCGTTGCCGACCGAACTCGGCGGCGTGTCGGTGTTGATTGACGGACGACCGGCGGGCTTGTTCTTCGTTTCGCCGGGACAGATCAATTACCAGGTGCCGGACGATCTGTTGCCGGGCGCGGCTCAGGTGACGGTGATGCGAAACGGTCAGGCTGTGGCGCAAGGCACGCTGGAACTAGGCAACGTCAGCCCCAGCATCTTCACCGCGGATTCCAGCGGCGCGGGCGTTCCCGCCGGTTTGCTGTTGCGCGTTCGCGCCAACGGCCAACAGGTTTACGAACCGCTGGCGACGTACAACAACGGCAAAGTAACTCCGGTGACTATCACGCGTAACGCTGGCGACAGACTCTTCCTGGTGCTGTACGGAACGGGCTGGCGCGGGACGGATGACTTCGACGGCAACGCCGACAACGGCGTCGCCGAAAATCTGGAAGCGACCATCGGCAACGCGAAAGCGACCGTCTGGTTTGCCGGAGAAGCTCCGGGCTTTGCCGGACTTGACCAGATGAACGTCGAAATTCCGAACGGCATCACCGGAACCGTCACCTTGCTGGTCAAAGTCGGTGATGGAGAAGGCAAGGTCGCTCGCACCAACTCCGTGACGATCACGATTCGCTGATGTTCTGAATTGAGAGCGTCCCTTAACCAGAAGCACGAAAGGAAGTGTCAGGAGAAACACCCTGCCTTCCTTTCGTGCTTCTTTTTTTCAATTTCAATGCCGCTCTTTGGTGGAGAGGTTCGGCTTGCTTTAAGATCGTCTTTCACCTGAGCAAATCATAAGAAGAACGATGACCAATGAAACAGAAGCAGAGAGGCAACGACAAAAATGCCAAAAGCAAAAAGCATCAACGCAAAACAACAGGAAGAACTGTTTGGAATATTGAAAGCCCGGTTTGAGAAACACATGAGCCGCCATCCAGGGCTTGATTGGGAGAAAGTGCAAACACGGCTGGAAGCGAATCCTGAAAAGCTGTGGTCGCTCAGCGAAATGGAACGAACAGGCGGCGAACCGGATGTCGTCGGAGTTGATAAAAAGACGGGCGAATACGTCTTTTATGATTGTTCAGCCGAAAGCCCAAAAGGCCGCAGAAGTGTTTGTTACGACCGCGAAGCGCTGGAATCGAGGAAGGAACACAAACCCGCAAATAGCGCGGTTGAGATGGCGGCGGCGCTGAGCATCGAACTGCTGACGGAAGAACAGTATCGAGAGCTACAGCAACTTGGAAACTTCGATTTGAAAACATCTAGCTGGGTGAAAACACCTGCTGAGATCAGAGCGCTCGGCGGCGCGCTTTTTTGTGATCGGCGCTACGACACGGTTTTCGTCTATCACAACGGCGCGGAATCGTATTATGCAGCACGGGGATTCCGTGGCTCGCTAAGAATCTGACTCTTTTGGAAACTCTTCGCTATACGCGAGGTTTCTGATTCGACCTTCAGCAAATCACAATACCTCGCGCTGCAATTGCGGAAAGACTTTTGAAACTTTGCCGAGCAGGTAATCCCCATACGTTCCGCTAAAGTCAGGCACACTGGCATGATCCCAGCGGTGTTCGCGGTCGTCTTCGGCGGGAAGGTTCGGCTGAATCGCTTTTACTTCGGCGTTGAAATTGGGGACGAAAAAGAAGGGAAACGACAGGCGATTGGTTGAGGAGGTGTTGCGGACTCTGTGCGGTGTGGAGCGGTACAACCCTCCGGTCATTCGATCCAGCATGTCGCGGATTTTGCAGATAAGATAAAAGAGCCAGGAATTGACAGAGCTTATAGTTGAGTATCTTGTAAGTAACTTAGTAGCCATGAGGCGCTGGTTTGTAGGAGATTGTAGATATTGAAAGATTTTTTGCTGAAAATTGAGGAAATACTTGACACTCCAAAATAGCAGGCGTATTTTTCGCTTGCCTTATCACAGTAGCTCAAATAGTCAGCGGTCACAAAAAACTGTTAGTCGCTGAGCCAGCTTAATCGCAAGTTGGCGTTAGGCGAGCGTGAATTGTTGTTTGGAAATGATGTCACGCGGTTGAGTTTGGCTGAGGTCCCAACCAGTCTTAACATCAACATGAAGGAGGTCTCATGCTGCGCAACTTTATTTCTTTTGTATTGGCTATAGCTCTTACTTTAACTGTATTGCCTTCGGGTGCGGCTCTTTTAGAACGACGGCAAAACTGCAAAAAATTGGGAATTTTCGCAAAGTTGCCTTTTCCTGAGAGCCAATTTCCAGGAGATATGCTCATTCGGCAGTCATACCTCCTCGTTACTC